>OBZG01000004.1_pt1 | contig 404150 bp, 371 predicted proteins | sample 1550701 | NCBI WGS metagenome assembly OBZG01 (sample SAMEA2580229, study PRJEB22360) | human gut metagenome | biome: human gut; feature: human-associated habitat; material: faeces | place: Denmark | collected 2008/2010
CCTACAATCCCGACGACAATTATCGCCAGTACCAAAAGAGCCATTACGCAAGCTGATCTCTTTTCCTTGCGCAAATATTTTTCGTGTCTGTTACGGATTCTCCGCTTCTCCCAATCAGGGAGTGCTTTTCTTCTGTTCCAGTTCACTATGTATCACCTCCTTCTAATCGTTTTATTGCCTCTTCCCTGCTGATTCCAATATACTTTGCAACATCCGTTATCGTTGATTCACAAAATCTTTTGTTTCCACGCTTTACTACCCTTCCAAAGTTCCAAACATTATTCCGGATATTATATCTTGCTTGATTCACCGTACAACCGATTATCTTTGCAATCGCCGGCGTTCTGATAATCTCGCTCATGCGTATCACCTCCTGACTTGTATTTCTTTTTGTCATCTCCTATACTTTAAATACAGGACACTGCCATGTCCGAGTAATTATGGAAGGAGAACGCCTATGTTGAAAATTTATGCTTGTCTCGCTGGAGATTGGGTGTGTCTAAATGACGACCCCGACTGTGTAATAAGTGAATGGCATAAGTCCCCATATCTCTGGTGGAAAGAAGGAGCTCCCGTTTATGCTCCAGATAAACGCCCAGAAGACCTTTTGGATACTTTCTATGGATTAGACTACGTCCACATCTATTACAAAGGGAACGATTGGCGAATCAATCCGATTTACATCCAAATTGTGAACGGATGATATCAGACACCTTTTCAGTATCGAGCTGGATTGTTGCGTCCAGCTCTTTTCTTTTCATATCGAACTGTCTGTCAACTGCAATTTTTAACTTCACCCACTGCTCATAAGTGATTCCTTGTAACGAATCAATATATTCACCCATCTTCTCACCTCCTATCCCGCTTTCTCATCATTTAGTACTATTTCTTTTACTAAAAAAGTTTTTATGACTATAAGGCATATAGTTCTTTTTCTTCGTAATATTCGCCTCCGTCCCACAAAATTCAATTCAATTGAATCTATCTGGCACAAAAATAAAATCCAAAGGTATACCGGATAATTCACTGATTTTTCTCAATTGTGATGCATCAGGTTCGGATTTTCCTTTTTCCCAGTTAACAATAGTTACATTTGAAACTCCAAGAATTTCAGCGAGTTCTTTCTGTGTTAACTTTGCATTTACTCTCGCTGCTTCCAATGATATCTTAGGCATTATCATTCTCCTTTCTTTTGTTTTTCTGATTAAATTATAATTCAATTAAATTGAATTGTCAACACCGAAATTTAAAATAATTGAATTTGATATTGAATTTTTTTAATTTTTAATATATAATGCATACATGGAGGTAAACGAAACATGACTGATGAACAGCAAAAGAAAATTTTTTCTCAAAACCTAAATTATTACATATCTATAAATGGTAAACTACAAAATGAAGTTGCGAAAGATTTAGGTATAAACGCTAGCACATTAAATATGTGGTGCAATGGAAATTCTTTCCCTGGTATCGGGAAAATACAAAGACTAGCTGATTACTTCAAAATAGGAAAATCCGATTTACTTGATGAAAAATTAGATTCAGATCCTATTGTAGATGCTAGAATCTTGGCTGACGTAGAAACTATGGAGATGATTAAAAAATTTTACTCTCTATCAGTTGATGATAGAAATGCAATTAATCAAATCATCACGAGTCTCTATAATAATAAAAAGAGCGAAGCTTAATCAGCTTCGCAACTTTAGAAATTCTTTGATGAGATTCAAAAGATAATTCACAAGTTTTGGATTAGTTAACTCATCGATGAGTTTATGTAATTCTTGTTTTTGCTTATCCATATGCACCCTCCTGCGTTTTGTGTATTGAACGCACGTTCGAAATTCCTTGTTTAAATAATACTACTCTTCGTAATTTATTTCAAGAAGTTTTTTCGAACATTCGTTCTTAACAGGGTTGTTTTATTTGCCCTTTACTATATATACACTCAACTAACGGAAATCTAACGCGGTTTTGGGGTTTTGGTCGAGATCTCGACCACTTATTTATACGGAGAGTCAAACAGGTCTGTTATTTGAACATTTAGACCTATTGCTAACTTCTCCATAGTGTCCATTCTAGGACTAGAACGACCATTTTTAATATCTATTATAGTTGTTTTTGGTATTTTGGTCTTTATGGATACTTGTTGTACAGTTAAATTTTTTTCAAGCATTATTTTGTCCAATAGTATTCTCATGTGTACTATTTTACAATTTAGAATATCGAAAAACTACAGGTAAATAATGGAAGTGATATAACCGCTACGGCGTTTATATATAAAGGGGTGGTTCCCCTTGGATGTGAGCTAAAGAGAAAGAGAGGAAGAAAATGGGATTACGATTCAGAAAAAGCATTAAAATTGCGCCCGGATTGAAAATCAATTTAAACAAAAAGAGTATCAGCGCAACTGTTGGAACAAAAGGTGCTCATTACACTGTAAATTCAAATGGAAAAAGAACTGCATCTGTAGGGATGCCGGGAACTGGTATTTATTACACAAAGTCAAGCGGTGACCAAAAAAGTCAAACAACCGCAAACAATGATGCAGGTAGCTCTTACAGTTATTCGCAGTCTAGCGGACTGGATCCAAACAACAATAGGGATAATAAAAAATGGTATCAAAAAACAGGTTGGATTATTGCATGGTTAATCTTATTTTTCCCGGTTGGATTGTTCCTAATGTGGAAATATGCAGATTGGAAGAAGCCTGTCAAAGGAATTATTTCTGCTCTATTCGCTTTTATAATTATCGGAGCTGCATTATCTCCAAAACAGTCACTTGAAAGTGCAAAGCTATCCGCCGATACCTCAAAGGCATACGACATAAAACAAGAGGTACAAATAGAATCTACTCTTACTCCATCTGATTACACTGTGCCGGATACCGCTTACAAAACATCCGGCGGAAAAATGAAAATATCTGATGGAGAAATATATTTCTCGGCTGATAAAGCTGGGACATACGAAATTTGGCTAGATTATGAGGGAATCAAAAGCAATAAAGTAGGAATCAAGATAGAGGATAAAAAGGCTATCGCCAAGAAGAAAGCTGAAGAAGAAGCTAAACGAAAGGCCGAGGAAGAAGCTAAAAAGAAAGCCGAAGAAGAAGCAAGAAAAAAGGCAGAAGAGGAAGCTGCTAAGAAAGCCGAAGAAGAGCGAATTGCAGCCGAAAAAGCCGCTGCTGAACAGGCTGAGCAAGAAAGGATAGCTGCTGAACAGGCTGCTGCTGAAGAATCTCGTATAGCAAACGAACAACAAGCGCAGTCTACTGAGGAGACAGTATATTGGGTATCCGAAGGAGAAGTATACCATTCGAGCCAAAACTGTCGAACATTGAAACGTTCTAGCAATATTCAAAGCGGAACAATTTCGGAAAGTGGAAAATCAAGACCTTGTAAAGTTTGTCACTAAAATTTAAAAACCGCCCCTGCGCCAACAGGAACGGTAGACATACACCAGAAGATGTACATACATTCTGAACAAATATATTGTATCATCTTCGGAAACAGCTCGCAATCAGAACATTTGTTCATTGATGGCTGTTATTTTTATACCTAAAATTACGAAAGGATGATAAATATGCCAAGAAGAAAGAAATATCCCAAACTCCCAAACGGTTACGGGCAAATTCGCTATTTAGGCCCTAATCGTCGCAATCCCTACGGTGTTTACCCTCCTGCTACGGAAGAGTATCCAAACGGACAGATGAAGCCACAGAAAGCACTCTGCTACGTGCCTGACTGGACAACAGGCTTTGCTGTCCTGACTGCATATAAGGCAGGAAACTATGTCCAAGGAATGGAAAAAGAGCTTGCAGAAATTAATGACAACCAAAACACGGATAAATTTATCCAGACGTTGCTTGCAAATTACAATCTAATCAGAGGAAACGATAATAATGCAGAGGATTCTTTAACTTATAAGGATGTGTTTTTTAGATTTTACAATAGAAAATTTGGACATGGATTTGAAGAGAAAGGTGTGAAACGCAGTAGTATGGAATACGCTTTACGAGCCGGATTTAAAAATTCAGAAGCACTGCACGATAAAATATTTACGGATATCACATCAGATGATCTGCAAGAAGTGTTGGATAATTGTCCATTAAAACACGCAAGTGTTGAGCATATACTGAAACTGTATCGTCACATGTATAAGTATGCTATGGCAAATGATTTATGCGAAAAGGACTATTCAATATTTATTGAAATTACACAAGAAGATGATGATGAACACGGAACACCTTTCAATGATTCTGATTTAAAAAAATTGTGGGATACAAAGGAAAATGACGTTTCAGAGATGTTACTGATTATGTGCTATTCGGGATTCAGGATAACAGAATACAGGAGTCTTGAAGTAAATCTAGAGGAAAAGTATTTTTATGGTGGAATAAAGACTACTGCTGGTAAAAATCGTATGGTTCCAATCCATACTGCTATTTTCCCACTTGTTGAACGCAGGATTAAAAGACAGAAGAAACTATTGTTAATTTCAAATCACAATTTTCGACTTGAAATGTATGATTGGCTAGAAAAGTTGGGTATAGAAAAGCACACACCGCACGACTGTCGACATACATTTTCAACCTTATGTGAAAAATACAGCGTAAACGAAAATGACCGCAAACGAATGCTTGGACACTCTTTTCAAGACGTTACAAACAAAGTCTATGGTCACAGAGAACTCGAAGATTTACGAATCCAAATAGAAAAGATAAGAGTGTGATTTGTTGTAAATGTGTTGTAAACCGTGTTGAAATTTGATGCTATTTGATACTACCTAATTCAATATAATATAACTAAAAAATCCCCGTGGTTGACACGTTTTCCCCGCATTCCCCTCAACCACAAGGATTTATTCAATAACTGAAACTTTTACAGTTTTGTAAGAATACAGTAAAACAACTCCCATTTCCAACTTCTGATTCTACTGTCAATGCACCTTGTTCCATCTCTAAAATCAGTCTGGAAAGATAAAGACCGACTCCGCTTCCTTCTATATCCTCCGTTCCCTTTCCACGATAGAAGCGCTGAAAAATCCGATTCCACTCTTCCTTTGGAATGCCTCTCCCTTCATCTTTTACATGAATTTCTGTATATGTTTCATAAGTTTCCTGTAAAATCATAATCTTCGTTCCCGGATTTGCATATTTCACTGCGTTTTCCAGCAGATTTTCAAATACTTCCGCTGTCCATCTTCGATTATGCCAAAGAACTTGATCTTCTTTGATATCCACATAAATTGCGATATCTCTTTTTTCTGCTTTCTCATACACAGACTCCACAGCACGCTGTATCGTCCCTAAAATTTTCTGTGGCTTTGCCTCAAATGTAATTGCCTTCTGTTCCAATCGGACCATCTTAAAAAGAGAAGCCAGCATCCAATCTAATTTTTCTGTCTGGTGCTCAAGCTTCTCCCAAAAAAGTTTCTGTTGTTGTTCCTCTATTCCGTCCTGCTTTAAAATTTCCTGATATAATCGAATATTCGCAAGCGGTGTCTTCAACTGATGTAACATGTCCGACACGAGACTTTTCACCATCTCTTTCTCTTCCTGTGCCTCTCCACGTTCCATAACAATCTTATTTTCCAAGCGTTTTGCCTGTTCTAAAAGTACCGCAGTACTTCCCTCCTTCAAACCATTTCCGTCAAGCGGTTCCCCATCTGTCAACTTTTTTAAAATTGTTTCAAATAATAAATATTGCTTCCGTGAGCGAATTTTCTCCGCAAGGAAAAGTACCCCCAATATTCCAGCCAATATATATGCCACCATCACACTTCCTCATTCCAGCGATAACCCAACCCATGTATCGTCTGAATCTACTTCGGATGCGCCGCATCTTTTTCTACACGCATCCGTAATCTCCGAATATTTACCGACACAATGTTATCATCCACAAACTTTCCATCTACATCCCATATATGCTCCAAAATCTGTTCTTTTGAAACAATATGTCCTCTGTTTTGCATCAAATACAAAAGCAGTTTATACTCCACCGAACTGAGCGAAATCTTATGCTCATCTACATAGACTTCCCCACTTTCTGTAAATATTTGTACTCCGTTTGAACAAATGCTCCTTATCTCTCCCTTGCGTCTCAAAAGATTGCGAATTCTCGCCTTTAAAACTGCAAGAGAAAATGGTTTGCTCATAAAATCGTCCGCTCCCATCTCCAATGCACGTATCTCATCCATCTCCGTGTCTCTCGCCGTCAGCATTAAAACCGGAACATTACAAAAACCGCGCATCTTTCTGCACACTTCGAATCCACTTCCGTCAGGAAAATTGCAATCAAGCAACACTAGATCCAAAGGCTCTTTTTTCAATCGTTCCAGTGTCTCTTTCACATCGCTTGCAGTTGCAATCTCAAATCCGTCCAAACTTAATGAAAATGCGATTCCCTCTCTCAAATTCTCATCATCTTCCGCGATTAATATTCTCATCAAATTTCTCACCCAATCCTGCCGTGATTTCTTTTTATGAACGCAAAATCTTCTCCACCAACGTATCTTTCATCTCCCATACACGTTCCGGTATATCCTCTTTTTTCTCAACATACAATGAGTGTAGAAAATCAATTGTAAATAAGATTAACAATACACTTCCCGCAATTTTTCCTGCCTGAATCGGTATTCTTGACACGACTCCCTCCACAAATCTTTGAAGAAACATAAATAAGAAAAGTGTATAAAATCCCCATGCAATTGAACTTTCTAAACATAAAACACCTTTGTAGTTGAAAGGTTTTTCATTATAATCCCACCAAATCTCGCCAAACACCCGTTTCATAATGACTGCTGTTAAGAATTCAATCGTTGTCGCAAGAAGAGAGCCTAATACAAATAACAACAGCCCATTATTGCTATATGGTCTTAAAGCAAAAAATACAGTCAGTGCGCCAACTCCATAAATCGGACAAAACGGTCCAGTTGCAAACCCTCTGTTCGTTAATTTCTTATTGCATATAGACATATAGATTGATTCCACAACCCATCCTAATATACTGTATGTCAAAAACCACAAGATTACGTGATAACTGTCAAATCCAAAAATCATTCTATTCCACCACATCGTTTTCTCACTCCTCCATAAAAATACTTGGCCCAAGTTTATCACAGTTCTTTCAGAATATCCACCATCTTCATAAAGTCTTAAATATTTTATGTAACAGCAGCGGACTCAATCGTCAATGGTTAAACTGCTGCTGTTTTCACAGACAAAAAGGAAGTGTCCTAAAACACTTCCCTCATTTTGCACATATTAGTTAAATTTACGTTTTCTAGCAGCTTCAGATTTTTTCTTACGTCTTACGCTTGGTTTTTCGTAATGTTCTCTTTTACGAATTTCTTGTTGAATACCAGCTTTTGCACAGTTTCTTTTGAATCTGCGTAAAGCGCTATCTAACGTCTCATTATCTTTTACGATTACATTTGACATAGTCTCACACCTAACCTCCCTCCAGTCCTATATTGTGCATCATACGACTGTTCGGGTATTTTTTTATTGCACTATATAGAATTATAGCATATTTTTTTCATTCGTCAACTACTTTTTTGAAAAAACTATAACCGTATTAGCTTTGGTATATACAAAGTCTATCTTATCTGCTCTCCCAAAACTTCTTCCACTTTGGCAATCGCATCCGGAATTCCTGCCGGATTCTTTCCACCTGCCTGAGCCATATTTGGACGGCCACCGCCGCCACCGCCTACAAGTGCTGCAATTCCTTTGATTAGATTACCTGCGTGAGCGCCTTTTGCCATTGCTTCATCTGTCGCCATCGCAATCAAGTTTACTTTTCCACTTGCTGAAGATGCAATCACAACAACGCCTTCTCCTAATTTTTCTTTCAACTGGTCACCAAGATCACGAAGACCATTCATATCAACGTCCTCAACAGCTGTGGCAAGCATTCTCACTCCATTCACTTCTTTTACCTGGTTCATCACATCACCCAAAGCATCTTTTGCCGCTTTGCTCTTCAGTGATTCGATCTCACTTTGCAATGCTTTCATTTCAGCCTGCATGTGTTCAATTTTTTCTTTTAAGTTGGCAGGAGTTGATTTCGCAGCTTTTGCAGCTTCTGCGAGTTCTTTTTCCACTTCTTTGTAATAACAAAATACACCGTCCCCTGTCAATGCTTCAATACGGCGCACGCCTGCCGCAACACCTGCTTCCGAAACAATCTTAAATGTTGTAATGTTTCCTGTATTGCTTACGTGTGTACCTCCACAGAGCTCTTTGGAGAAATCTCCCATTGATACGACTCTTACATCTTCTTCATATTTTTCTCCGAACAATGCCATAGCCCCTGTTGCTTTTGCCTGTTCAATATTCATAACTTCTGTTACAACCGGAACATTTTTAGCAATCTCCGTATTTACAATGTTCTCCACTTTTTCTAATTCTTCTGGCGTCATCGCTGAGAAATGTGCAAAGTCAAAACGTAGTCTGTCCGGTGTCACAAGGGAACCTTTCTGCTCTACATGCGAACCAAGCACTGTCTTTAATGCTTTCTGCAACAAGTGTGTTGCACTGTGATTCTTACATGTGTTTGCTCTTTCTTTTTCTGCAACTTCCAATGTAACAGAATCTCCCACTTTGAACATTCCCTTTGTCACGTTACCGACATGCCCGATTTTTCCGCCTAGTAATTTGATTGTATTGGTCACAGTAAATTCTGCATCCTCAGTACAAATGATACCTGTATCACCTTCCTGACCACCCATCGTCGCATAAAACGGAGTCTCATCGACAAAAATTGTTCCATTCTGTCCCTCAGTGATTGCCTCCACAATCTCACTTTCTGTTGTAAGAACACTGATTTTTGAAGTATGTGTCAGTCTGTCATACCCTACAAATTCTGATGTCACAGATGCATCAATCTCATCGTATACAGTGGCATCCGCCCCCATATAGTTCGTCACTTCACGGGCATTACGCGCCTTTACTCGTTGCTCTTCCATAGAAGCCTTAAAGCCTTCTTCATCGATTGTATATCCTGCTTCTTCCAAAATCTCTTTTGTCAGATCAAGCGGGAATCCATATGTGTCATATAACTTGAATGCATCCGCACCTGAAAGAACTGTCTTTCCAGCTTCTTTCATCTCATCCTGCATAGATGCCAAAATGCTAAGTCCCTGATCGATTGTCTTGTTAAATTTATCTTCCTCCTGTGTCAGTACTTTAAAGATAAATTCTTTCTTTTCTTCCAACTCCGGATAACCATCTTTGGATCCTTCGATTACTGTTGCACTTAATTTTGCAAGGAATTTCCCATCAATTCCAAGAAGACGTCCATGACGAGCCGCACGTCTGATCAGACGGCGAAGTACATATCCTCTTCCCTCATTTGTCGGCATGATTCCATCTGAAATCATGAATGTTGCAGAACGAATATGATCTGTGATCAAACGGATAGATACGTCTTTATCTGCATCTGCTTTGTATTCTACACTTGCAAATTCACATACTTTGTCACGAAGAGCCTTGATTGTATCTACGTCGAAAATAGAATCTACATCCTGTACAACAGAGGCAAGTCTTTCTAATCCCATACCAGTATCAATATTCTTTTGCTCTAACTCTTCATAATTGCCATTGCCATCATTGTCAAACTGTGTGAATACGTTGTTCCAGATTTCCATATATCTGTCACATTCGCACCCAACTGTACAGTCCGGACTTCCGCATCCATATTTTTCTCCGCGATCATAATAAATCTCTGAACATGGACCACATGGACCGGAGCCGTGTTCCCAGAAGTTATCTTCTTTTCCAAATTTAAAAATTCTCTCCGGTGCGATTCCCATCTCTTTATTCCAAATATCAAATGCTTCCTGATCGTCCACATATACAGACGGATACAGTCTGTCCGGATCAAGTCCTACTACTTCTGTTAAAAATTCCCATGACCAGTGAATTGCCTCTCTTTTAAAGTAGTCTCCAAAAGAAAAGTTTCCAAGCATCTCAAAAAATGTACCATGACGAGCTGTCTTTCCGACATTTTCAATATCACCTGTACGGATACATTTTTGGCATGTTGTCACTCTTTTTCTCGGTGGTATCTCCTGTCCTGTAAAATATGGTTTCAACGGTGCCATACCCGAATTGATCAATAATAAACTTTTATCGTTATTTGGAACTAACGAAAAACTTTTCATCACAAGATGTTCTTTACTCTCAAAAAAGTTCAAAAACATTTTTCTCAGTTCATTTACTCCATATTGTTGCATGATTTTCCTCCTCAGCATCTTAAATTCGCTAATAATTTATTATAAATAGATTTCTGTTCTTTGTCAATCAATGGCATAAAAACTGTTGACACTTTTACTTTTTTGCTTTAAAGTGTAGAATCATAAAAGTAAACCAAAGAAAGGATGAATACTATGACAAATCAAATTACCGGACATACACGTCTGACCGGTCTTTTAGGAAGCCCGGTCGAACACAGCATCTCACCAATGATGCACAACGAAGCATTTCAACAATTAGGGCTTGACTATGCATACCTCGCTTTTGATGTTGGAATTGACAAATTAAAAACGGCTGTAGAAGGGCTTCGCACCTTAAATGTGCGCGGATTTAATCTGACAATGCCGGATAAAAACCTGATGTGCTCTCTTTGTGACAAGCTTTCTCCTGCTGCTGAGATCATCGGCGCCGTCAACACTGTCGTAAATGACAATGGCGTTCTGATCGGATATACAACTGACGGAGTCGGTTACATGCACGCAGTGAAGGATGCCGGTCACAACATCATCGGCAAAAAAATGACACTGCTCGGTGCCGGCGGCGCCGCAACTGCAATTTTAGTGCAGGCTGCACTAGATGGTGTGTCTGAAATTTCCGTATTCAATGTGCGGGACGATTTTTTCGCACGTGCCGAAAAAACAGTCGCTGATTTAAACGAACGGACAAACTGCAAAGTACGATTATTTGATTTTGAAAATCCTGATATTTTAAAAAGAGAAATCTCTGAAAGCGCAATTTTGACAAACGGAACCTCTGTAGGCATGTCTCCTGACACCGACGCCTGTATCATCAAAGACACTTCCGTATTCCACAAAGATCTGATTGTCTCTGATGTCATCTACAATCCGGAAGAGACAAAATTGTTAAGACTTGCAAAAGAAGCAGGGTGTCCGACATTCAACGGCCTGTATATGCTTTTATACCAGGGCGCAGAGGCATTTCGCCTGTGGACCGGGAAAGAAATGCCAATTCCAGTCATTAAAGAAAAATATTTTTCAAGATAGTTAAGAATGGCGGAAAACTGATATAGAAAAAGAAAAGCGATACCTACCCTCTCGGGCAGATATCGCTTTTCTTTTAACAACTGTCACTAAGCTTCTTTCAGTTTTGCAATCATCTCCTCACAGATCTGCAATACACTCTTGTTGTCCGTATGTATGATCACATCAGCCGCTGTCTCATATTTCTGTCTTCGCTGCTCCATCATATTCGCAATAAACTCCACATTTTTATTGCCATTTAAAAGCGGACGATCGTCGCTGTCTTTCACGCGATTTAAGATTGTCTCCGGATCCGCCGTCAAAAGAACAACCTTTCCGTTCTTTTTCATCTCTTTTACATTTTGCTCACGAAGTGCAGCACCTCCACCACAGGAAACAATCGTATTTTTCGTTGCCTGCATCTCAATCAAAAGATTTGTCTCTAAATTGCGGAAATACTCTTCCCCATAAGTTGCAAAAATATCCGGAATACTCATATCCTCCCGCTCTGCAATCAATTGATCCATCTCAACCACATGCATGGCAAATACATCTTTTAAATACTGTGATACCGTACTTTTTCCGGCCCCCATAAACCCAATCAAGACAATGTTGTAAGAGAATAATTTTTGCGCCTGAATCCGCTTACTGTTTCTTACAATACAGTGGAACACATCTTCGATCTCTTTTTCATAACGATTGTCCTGCAGTTTTTCTTTAATCTGACGCTGCTGTTTCTTCTCCTGCTGTGGTTGTAAAATTGGAATCCCATACTCCTCTTTATACGCCATAATTTTTTCTATAATAGAATTACGCTCTACCAAAGCATCAATGATTCTGTCGTCGCATTCTGCTAACTGTTCTCTGTATAATTCTAAATCATTCATGTTCTTTCCCCCTTTAAAGTGTAAAAGTTTCTCAAATGCTATTTTATGCTTTTTTCTGTATAAATGCAAGAAGAAATATGAATATTCTAAAAATTTCTTGTTTACATCACGTGCAAATAGGTGTAATATATATGCATCATGAATTTAAAGTGATAAAGTGTTTAATATTAATATAAGGAGACAGCTACCATGAAAATTCACGTAACATGCAGTAAAGATTATGATATCTATCTTGAAAAAGGGCTTTTGGAACAGCTTCATGATTATATCGACTGTCAGCGGAAAATATTTATCATATCTGATGACAATGTACCGGAATGTTATCAGCAGACGGTATCAAAACAATTTCCCAATTCCTATCTTCACATTGTAAAACATGGAGAAGGTGCAAAAAGTTTTGCAGTACTGGAAGATTGTTTAACACAAATGCTGCGGCGAAACTTTTCTCGTAAAGATTTGGTTATCGCCCTCGGCGGCGGTGTCATCGGAGATCTTGCCGGCTTCGTGGCAGCCAGTTATATGAGAGGAATCGATTTTATAAATATACCGACCACGACATTATCTCAGATAGACTCCAGCATCGGCGGAAAGGTTGCAATCAATTTAGATGGGATCAAAAACTGTGTCGGTGCATTCTATCAGCCAGAGATGGTTCTCATTGATCCCCTTGTATTGAATACTTTGCCAAAAAGACATTTTTATAATGGTCTTGTGGAGGCAATCAAGGCAGGATTGATTCAGGATAAAGAACTGTTTGAACTATTTGAGCAGGAAGAACTTGATATTGAGCAGATTATTTACCGTTCACTGCTTGTCAAAAAGTATGTTGTAGAGCAGGATGAGACAGAACAGGGTTTGCGAAAGATTTTAAACTTTGGTCACACGATTGGTCATGCATATGAAAGCTATTATCACCTTCGCGACTATTACCACGGAGAATGTGTGGCACTCGGTATGATGGCAATTCTCAAGAATCCTGAGATTAAAGAAAGACTCTCCAAAATACTGGAACGCCTTCAGATTGACACAACCTGTGATGCCAAGAAAGACAAAGTTTTTACTTATCTTGGCAAAGACAAAAAAGCAGACCATGACCAGATTACGATTGTAAAAGTAGAACAAATCGGTCATGCAGAATTGGAAGATATTCCAATTACAGATTTAAGAACTTATTTATAAAAGGATTTGATTACTATGAAGAATACATTTGGAAATAACATTACTGTTACGATTTTCGGGGAATCCCACGGTCCTGCCATCGGCGCAGTTATTGACGGGATGCCTCCCGGAATCAAAATTGATTCCAGCTTTATCAAAAAACAGCTGGACAAGCGGAAACCAAAAGGAAAGATTTCTACAGCACGTGTCGAGAGTGACCGGGTTCAAATTATAAGCGGCGTCTTTGAAGACTATTCCTGCGGAACACCGATCTGTCTTCTGATTCAAAATCAGAACCAGCACTCTAAAGATTACAGCAAAACAAAAGCGCTCGCCCGCCCATCCCATGCAGACTACAGTGGAGATTGCAAATACCTTGGATTTCAGGATTACCGAGGAGGAGGACATTTCTCCGGAAGGCTGACGACACCGCTTGTCGCGGTCGGCGCCATCTGCCTTGATATGCTTGCAAGCAAGGGTATTTATGTTGCCTCCCATTTAAAAAGCATCAAGGATATCGAAGATGTTTCTTTTTCTTCCGATGAAGAACTGCTGAAACAACAGATGGACAAAGTCAACGACGAATATTTTGCAACGATTGATGATGCCGTCAAAGAACCGATGAATCGAGTGATTGAAGATGCCTTTCACAGTCTGGACTCTGTCGGCGGCACGATTGAGACGGCAATTATCAATATGCCTGCCGGCGTGGGTGAGCCGTATTTTGACTCCGTTGAGAGTATTCTCTCCCACGCACTCTATTCTGTAGGTGCCGTAAAGGGAGTTCAATTTGGAACCGGATTCCCAATCAGCCGGATGTACGGCTCAGAGGCGAATGACAGCTTCCGCATGAAAGATGGGAAAGTCATCACTTCAACTAACCACAATGGCGGTATCAACGGCGGTATTACGAACGGAATGCCAATTATCATCACAACGGCAATCAAACCAACGCCTTCTATTTATCAAAAGCAGGATACCATCAATTTCCGTGAACGTTCCGATGAGGAGATCTGTATCGAGGGAAGACATGATCCTTGTATCGCTCACCGTGCGCGTGTAGTCATCGACAGCGTGGTAGCAATTGGACTGGTCGATCTTCTTCTGACCAGATACGGACAACTCTATTTCCAGAGCGAACCAAAAGAAAATTTTTAATAGAAAGTAGGGAAAGACAATGATTATTACACTGAAAAAAAACACACCAAATCAAGAAGTAGACCACTTAATTCAGCAATTTGAATCACAAAACCTGAAAGTAAGCCTGATTACCGGAGAAAATTACAATGTATTTGGTTTGGTCGGCGACACTGCACAATTAGATGAAAGAAGAATCCTTGCAAATGAATGGGTAGAAAATGTACAGAGAATCGCTGCTCCATATAAGATGGCAAACAGAATGTTTCATCATGAAGATTCTATTATTGATGTGGGCGGCATCAAAGTCGGCGGACAGGAACCGATTGTCATCATCGGTGGACCATGCTCTGTGGAAGGCAGAGAAATGATGGAAGAAATTGGGGTCGATGTCAAAAACGCCGGTGGCTCTATGCTCCGCGGCGGCGCTTACAAACCCAGAACATCTCCTTATGCTTTTCAGGGAATGGGATATGACGGAATCATGTGCATGGTAAATGCCCGCAGCAAAACCGGACTACCAATCGTCTCTGAACTTATGAGTGCAGATAAAATCCATGAATTTGAAGAACATGTGGATCTTGTGCAAATCGGTGCACGAAATATGCAGAATTTTGATTTGTTAAAAGCAGTCGGAAAAATGACAAAGCCTATTTTGTTGAAACGTGGATTAAGCGCAACAATTGAAGAATGGATTATGTCCGCAGAATACATTATGGCAAGCGGAAATCCAAATGTCATTTTCTGCGAACGCGGTATTCGTACTTTTGAAAAATACACAAGAAACACCTTAGATTTAAGTGTTATTCCTATTTTAAAAGAAAAAACACACCTTCCGGTAATCATAGACCCATCTCACGCAACCGGAGACTGGAAACTTGTAGAATCTATGTCTCTTGCCGCAATCGCAGCAGGCGCCGACGGTCTTATCATCGAAGTACACAATAATCCAGAATGTGCATGGAGCGACGGCATGCAGTCTCTAAAACCAGAGAAATTCAAGAATGTAATTGAGAAAGCCAAGCTGGTTGCCCAGTCTGTAGGAAGAAGTGTCTATGAGGGCTAGAATCACCCCTGCAAAGATAGACTCAGGAAATATCACTATTCCGCCGAGCAAGTCTTTGGCGCACCGTGCAATTATCTGCGCCTGCCTTGCTCCTGGCAGAAGTGTAATCTCCAACATTGATTATAGCGTAGATATTCGGGCAACCATAGAGGGCATGCGCCATCTTGGTGCCAGTATCAAAGAAGACAAAGATACGCTTTTCATCGACGGCATTGAGACATTCCAATATGATGGAGACGTTGTAAATTGCCATGAATCCGGCTCCACACTTCGCTTCTTCCTTCCGCTCTTCTCTCTAACCGGAAAGAGAGCAACTTTTTCAGGGAGCAAACGTCTCATCGAACGCCCGCAAAACGTCTACGAGATGTTATTTCAAGAACAGGGGATTGACTTTGTACGGACATATCCCAATATTATAATCGACGGGAGACTAAAACCGGGAGAGCTGACTTTAAAAGGAAATGTTTCTTCGCAATTTATAACAGGACTTTTATTTGCCCTCCCACTTTTGGAAGCAGACTCAAAAATTCATATTGAGCCGCCATTTGAATCTCGCTCTTATGTTGATCTTACTATCCAAATGTTGAAACGTTTCCAAATTATTGTGGAATACGAAGATGCATACACATTAGCGATCAAAGGAAACCAACAGTACCAGCCGACAGATGTACTTGTAGAAGGAGACTACTCTCAGCTTGTATTCTGGGCATCTCTCGGCGTTTTGAACCATTCTGTCGAGACACATGGATTAGATTTACATTCCCTGCAGGGTGACAAAAAAACAATCGACATCTTCCAAAGCATGAACGCCGGCATTAAAGTTTTAGATGACGGATATCAGTTCTGTCCTGGCACATTAAATGGCACAGTCATCGACCTCAATGACTGTCCGGACCTCGGACCGATGCTTTTTGCACTTGCAACACAGGCAAATGGAAAAACGACTTTCCAAAATGCCGGAAGACTCCGCATCAAAGAATCTGATCGGATAGAGGCAATGGAAACAGAACTCAAAAAACTTGGCTGCTCCATCTCTTCTACCTTTGGCACAGTCACAATAACCGGTCCTGTCAAACTTCAAGGAAATGTAACACTTCACGGACACAACGATCACCGGATTGTAATGGCTCTTTCTATACTTGCCACAATTGCTGACGAACCAATAACAATTGATGACGCACAGGCAATCAGCAAAAGTTATCCGGGATTTTTTAAAGATTTAGCTTCCTGTGGAATCTTTATAGAATTTGCAAATTAAAAACGGAGAAGATTTTTCATCTTCTCCGCCTTTTTTTATGAATTTCTTCTTCTCTTCTTATCTGTGATTAAAATAGTACCGCCTGATACAACTACCAACATGATCATCAATAAAATCATTGTTCCGTCTCCTGTTGTAACACTATTGTTAGGTTTGTTATCAGGAGTTGGCTGCACGTTGGCTTTCTTTTTCAAATTATCAATTGCCTTTTGGATTGCTTCAGCCATCTTATCTACTTCTGCCTGCTTTGTAATATCCAAATCACGTACAACTGCTTCTTTTGCTTCTTCTAATTTCGCCACAGATTCTTTTGTGTAAATGCTTAAGTCTTTTGGAATATTTCCAAGTGCTGCATCTACTTTGCTGTAATCTGCTTTTTTCAGCTGAAGAGCTTCGATTGCATTCTGGATCGCTTCTGCCATCTTGTCTACTTCTGCCTGTTTTGTAATATCCAAATCACGTACAACTGCATCTTTCGCTGCATTTAAGTTTGCTACAGACTCTTCTGTGTAAACGCTTAAGTCTTTTGGAATATTTCCAAGTGCTGCATCTACTTTACTGTAATCTGCTTTTTTCAACTGAAGAGCTTTGATTGCATTCTGGATCGCTTCTGCCATCTTGTCTACTTCTGCCTGTTTTGTGATATCTAAATCACGTATAACTGCTTCTTTTGCTGCATTTAAGTTTGCTACAGACTCTTCTGTGTAAATACTTAAGTCGCTTGGAATTGCTGAAATTGCCGCATCTACTTTACTGTAATCTGCCTTTTCCACTACCTGTTCTTCAGTTAAAATCTTAACAATAGCAAAAGAATGTTTTTTCAAGTTGATAATCTGTCCTTTTGGCATCTTTGTTTTCTCTGTCTGAACAGTTACTTTATTTGGTGTTTCTAATGTATTTTCATCTGTAATCGCTTCAGACTCTAATCTCTGAATCTCAATATCTCGTCCGCTTACATCTACACCTTTTACATCTAACATTACATTTTGATCTTTTTCACGATCCACATTCACAATGGCAACATACATATTTCCCTTTTTATCTACACTTGCAAGTGATGATAATGTTTTTACCCCATTGCTCATTGCAGGCTCTTTCTCAAATGTTGCTTCTACAACATTTTCTCCAAATCCCGCATTCAACATTTGGAATACACGTGCGGATGGTGTTGAGAAAAATGCAAAGTTTCCTTCTCCCGTTGTTGTGTCTGCACCATTTTGTTTTACAACCTGTATCACAGCCTGCTGTGTTGGTCCCAAAGAGTCTGCACCTGCACTGTACCAGTCAGATAAACAGTGTTTCTGGATATATGGGCTTCCAAGTTTTACATATTCCATGATTACTTTCGCAATGTAAAGCGCATGTGTCTGAGAACGCACCTGAGATTCTGTATTTCTAAAAATACCATACTCACTGATAACCGGAACTTTTCCAGCAGGTAATCTGTCCACATAATTTTTTACATTTTGGATTCCGACATTCTCTGCCTTTTTCATTGCATCATCATAAAATGCCTCTGCATTTGTTCCACCACTCACAGTGCCAGAATATGGATGAATAGTCATACCATCGTACCACTCATTTGCACCAAGCTCATTCATTCTGTTAATAAATCCATGTGATTCAAAACTTGTATACACATTTGCTTTATAGTTTGTCTTCTCAATTTCGTTGATTTTCTCTGTCGTCTGCTTAATTGCTTTCGACACATCAATAAAGCCTTGTCTGTCTACTGTATAAGTTGCGTAGATATTTTTTCCTTTTTCCGGAATCATACCATGTGTTCCATCACCAAATGTAATTCTTCCTGTGCTGTAATCCACAACACAATGTTTGTCTGTTGCATTTGAATTTTTCAAATCTGTTACAACTGTCCATTCCTGTAAATTTCCATCTGTACCTACAAACACTCTCACACCATCATTGACTGCTTTGTACTCTGGGTCTTCTACGATTTTTCCATCCACCAATTTTCCTGGATTTTGGTTCGCATAGCGCAAATAACGCACTAAGTTCGGCTTTCCGTCACTCTGAGAAGCTTTTTTATTCCAGTTTTCTTCATCAACTGCGTATTTCTGCACGAACTTCGCCTGTCCACCTTCTGTATATGCCTTCTCTGCTCCTCCATTTACATACGTTGTCCAATATCCTTGAGAAGCAGTTCCGTCAGAATCCCCCCATGCTTGCTGCATTTCATTTCCAATCTCAAAATATCTTACATTGTAAGGCTCAACGTGACCATTTTTTGCACGAACTTCCGCCCAGTCAATTCCGCCATTTGGATTCGTTCCAACTTTTGCATTCAAGAATTCCACTAAATCTGCTGCATCCTGCGCATTTCCACGTCCAAGGCTATACACATACACGATTTCTGAACCTACTTGATCTGCAAAATCTGCGATTTCTTTGATTCCGAAATTCGGTTCAATACCACCTTGTCCTTCATTATTGTAGAAACCATGAATTTGTTTTTTTCTGTCTTTTTTATCTCCCAAAGTAGTCTTCCAGTTGAACAAGTTGGAAATAGTTCCTCCCGGATAACGGATAGATCCAAATCCTGCCTGCTCATACAACTTTGTAAACTCATCTTTCATCTTCATCTCTTTCGAATCAAATGTACCATATCCATTAAATGCATAACGGTGATTGATTCCGAAAATAGAATCCGGCTCGATTGTTTGTACCGTTTTCGCTGTATCAATTGATAATTTTACCGGAAACTCTGCTTCATACTCTGCCATTGCTTTTTCAAGTTCTGCATAAGCTGCTTTCATATCAGCTAAAGTTGTAGCATCTTCCGCTTTTTTCAAAGCGTTCTGTAATTGTTTTGCTTTTTCATTGTCTTCCGGAAGTTTCTGATTCTCCGCAAGTTCTTTTCCTTCTTGAATCAGTTTCTTCAGTTCCTGATTGTATAACTCAGCAGCTTTGTCTTCGTAGATTGCTTTCGCTTCGTCTGCTGTCAACGCCTTTTCATACACATAAAATTCATCTACATCACCGCGCATTGGATGTGGATCTGTATTCCCAGCATTTTTATGTGCACCAAGACGGAGCGATAATTTCTGATCAACTTTATTGGCACCTAAGCTCTGTGTACTATCAAATTCTCCATTGACATAGTAGGTTACTTCATTTTTATCTTGATTAAACACTACTGTAACATGCTGCCAATCACCTTTTTGTACTGATTTTTTACTCAATACATTCTGAGCATTAATATAGGTGTTGTATTTTCCATCCGCCTGCAGTGTAAGTAATGAACGACCATTGCCTTCGTGTTGAAGTAATACTGCTGACTTATCGGCGCCATCTCCTGTAATTGTCGTATCATAACGATACCACATAGAAAATGAAGTAGAACCTTTTCCGGTATTGATATAGTTCTCTAATCTCAAATACTTATCTGTTCCACTTCCGAATCGTAAAACCTTTCCGAATACCGGATCCTTGCTGTCGACAAGCTCAATTCCATGCAATGTTGCTGTTGTCTTATCTCCCTGATCACTTTGTAAGGAATCGAAACTCCAATGATCCTTCATACTGGTCTTCCAGCTTGAATCTTCTGCCGCCTGCACCGGACCGATAATAGATGTCAGCATCACAGCAGACATGACAGAACATAATGTCATTTTTAACGTTTTCTTTTTCATTTTCCCCATCCTTTTTTGTTTATTTGCACAACATGTACATTGATACTTTATCATCTTTTTGTCTCTTTTGCAATATTAACTAATTTAATTATTTCAATCTTTTTGTCTCTTTTGCAATATTAACTAATTTAATTATTTCAATCTTTTTACTTTTCGATCCTCCAGCAACTACCATCCCATTTTAACTAAAAATGGAGCAAGATTCTTTCATCTCACTCCACTACATCTAGGCATTTGCCTCTTTATCATCTTTTCTTTTTCGCAGATAACGCCCAAGCTTAATTCCTGCAAATGCAAACGCACCTACAATTATCATCTTAATGACCGTCTGTATCAATGCTGCTAAAAATCCCATATGCACACCTCCACGCACACTTTTGCTTTATCTGATTGCTTGCACTATATAATATCATACAATCCAGCTACCGTAAAGGCGATTATTTTAATTCAATTTCTTCCAATTCTTTTGGTGGCAGCATTTTGCTAGAATGTGCTACAAAGTCTTTCAATTCTTTTTGTGCTTTCTGAATCGGAATATTTGTTCCAGCTCCGGCAATGCAACCTCCTGGACAGCCCATTCCCTCAATCAGACATCCATTTTTCTTTCCGATTTTCGCGAGTGTCAACATCTTCTTGCATTCTGCAAGCCCCTCAGCATGCTCAATTTTTACTTCCACATCTGGATAATATTCATTGACACATCTTTCAATCGCATTCGCAACACCACCGGCTGCTGCATAACCGCGTCCTGCACCGGTTGCATCGTGGAATGAAGATTCTGCTTCGTATTCTGTCAAATCAATTTCCTTCGCATCAAACATTGCCTGTAATTCTTCAAAGGTAATAACAAAATCCACATCACTTCTCACAGTTCTTCTAGATGCTTCTAGTTTTTTCGATGCACATGGTCCAATAAATACTACTTTTGCATTCGGATGTTCTAATTTAATCGTTCTCGCCGTAGCAACCATAGGCGTCAATTCCTGTGATACTTGATCAGCAAGATCCGGAAAATATTTTTTAGCAAGCATTGACCATGCCGGGCAACAAGAAGTCAGTAAAAATGGAAGTTCCCCGGTAACTACTTTTTCTACATAATGATGAGCCTCCGCAATCGCGCCGATATCTGCACCCAACGCCACCTCATACACTTCCGCGAATCCAAGTTCCTGCAGTGCAGCCTTGATATGTCTCGGTGTAATATTCGGTCCGAACTGTCCTACAAATGCAGGTGCAATCTCAGCTATGATCTCCCCACCTTCTTTCAACGCTCTTCCAAGCTGAAAGATCTGGGATTTGTCCGAAATTGCTCCAAACGGACAGCTTACCATACACATTCCGCAAGATACACATTTATCATTGTCAATATGAGCTCTTCCCATCTTATCCGAACCAATCGCATTCACCCCGCATGCTTTCGCACATGGACGCTCTTTTTTTGAAATTGCATCATATGGACAGACAGATTTGCATTTCCCACACTTAATACATTTTTCCTGATCAATGTAGGAACGTCCCTTTTTCATGGAAATAGCTCCCACCGGACAGACTTCGCGGCAAGGATGTGCCACACAGCCTTTACACATGTCACTCACTTCATATCCCTTTTCCTCGCATGCCGCACAGGCAGATGGGATAACCTGCATAAGCGGTGGCTCATAATATTTTTCTGAAATATTACTTTCTTCAATCCCAGCTGTCAGATGTACCGGCTTATCCTCCGGGCGAAGTGACATTCCCATCGCAAGGCGCATACGCTCCCTTACAATTGCACGCGAACGGTAAATACTCTCTCTGTATTTCTCCGTATCCTCATTAATCAGTTCATAAGGAACAGCCTCAATATCGTCGATCAGCGTCTCCGGAGTCGATTCAAATGCCAGCTTTGCTACCTTTGTGAACACTTGTCTTCTGATTCTTCTAATTGGTGTTTCCAATCCTCTCATGGCTTTTTCTCCTTTATCTCTGTAAAATGCATTCTCTATTTATCATAGAAACCTATCTGTGATTTGTCAATATTTTTTGTGCGTAATAGACGGATTGCATTGCATCTTTTCCATAGAAATCCGCTCCAATCATATCCGCATATTCCTGATTCAAAACAGCTCCGCCGACCATAACTTTACAATCCGGCGCTTTTTCTCTAAGCTGTCTGATCGTCTCTTCCATGCTTACGACAGTAGTCGTCATCAGAGCACTTAACCCTACAAGCTTCACCTCTTTTTCAAGCACCGTCTCAACAATACATTCTGGCGCCACATCTTTTCCCAGATCGATTACTTCAAAACTGTAATTTTCTAAAAGTACTTTCACAATATTCTTTCCGATATCGTGAATATCCCCTTTCACGGTTGCAAGAATGACTTTTTCTTTCTCTTTTTCCTCTCCGCCGTTCTTTTCAAGCTCCTCTTTTAAGACCGCAAAAGAACTTTTTGCCGCATCTGCACTCATCAGTAGCTGAGGAAGAAATACAGTTCCCTTTTCAAAACCTTTTCCGACCGTGTCAAGCGCCGGAATCAGATAGGTATTAATGATCTCAAGCGGTTCCTTTGTTTTTACAAGTGCAACCGTTGTCTGGTATGCATCTTCTTTCAATCCTTTTTCAATAGCTGTCTTCAGATCAATTTGCTGCCCTGCCGGCACTGTTGTTTTCGCCGGTTCCTGATTGCCGTAATGTGCAATATAGTTCTCGCAGTTTGTGTCATAATTCATCAGTGCACAGTAGGAATGATACGAGCGCATCATATCCTCTGAAGACGGATTGATAATCCCCGCCGTCAATCCATTTTGCATTGCCATAGTATAGAAATTCGCATTGATGACCGGACGACTTGGAAGTCCAAAAGAGATATTAGACACACCAAGAGCAGTCCGGACTCCATATGTATCCCGTACCATTTTCAACGCTTCCAATGTTGTCTTTGCTCCGTTTGGCTCTGAGCTGATTGTCATGGTAAGCACATCAATGACAATATTCTTTTTGTCAATACCATATTTTTTTGCTTCCTCGATAATCTTGCCTGCAACCTCAAGACGCCCTTTTGCTGTCTTTGGAATCCCATTTTCATCCAGCGTAAGTCCAATAACAACTCCACCATACTTTTGAATCAACGGGAAAACTGCATTCATGGATTCCTGTTTTCCGCTGACTGAATTTACCATTGGCTTTCCATTGTAAATACGCATCGCCTGCTCCATTGCCTCTGTGTCGACTGTGTCAATCTGAAGAGGGAGACTTGTCACACTTTGAAGTTCTCTGACCACCTCTTTCATCATTACAACCTCATCGATATCCGGAAGTCCCACATTCACATCTAAAATATGTGCCCCCTTATCCTGCTGTGTAATTCCTTCTTTTAAAATATAGTCCAGGTTATGTTCCTTTAAAGCCTGCTTAAACTTACTCTTTCCTGTCGGATTGATACGCTCTCCAATAATAACAGGCATATCTCCAAGTTCCACTGCTTTTCCATAGGAGGAGACAATCGTGTGATTCTTGAAGGTTGGCTTTGTCATCTCCAAGTCTTTACAAGCTGAAATCATCGCGCGGATATGCTTTGGAGTTGTACCACAGCATCCGCCGATCACACAGGCACCTGCTTTTACAATCTCCTGGAGCTGTTTGGCAAAAACATCCGGTGTGACATCATAGTAGGTCTGTCCGTCTCTTTGCTTTGGAAGTCCCGCATTCGGCTTTACAATGATTGGCAGTGAAGTATATTGCGCAATCTGCTGCAAAATAGGGAGCATCTGTTTTGGTCCCATTCCACAGTTAATCCCAAGTGCATCCACTCTGAGACCTTCCAAAAGCGCCACTACAGACGGCACATCTCCTCCTGTCAGAAGTTTTCCTTTGTCATCAAATATCATCGTTGCAAATACAGGGAGATTTGTGTTTTCTTTTGCTGCAAGGACTGCCGCTTTCACCTCGTAAGTATCACTCATTGTCTCGATATGAATCAAATCTGCCCCTGCTTTCTCCCCATACTGCACAACTTCTTTGAATGCTTCATAGGCGTCTTCAAAAGACAGGTCTCCCAAAGGTTTTAACAATTTTCCAGTCGGTCCGATATCCAAAGCAACGTAATAGTCTCGCCCATCTCTGATCCCCGCCTTTGCTCCAAATCTGACATTTTCAACTGCCGCATCAATGATAGCCTTTAAGGAACAATTTTCGTCATGAAACTTCAATGCGTTCGCTCCAAATGTGTTCGTAAGCACAATATCACTTCCAGCCTCAAAATATGACTGATGAATTTTTCGTATCGTTTCTTTTCGCTCTATATTCCAGGTCTCAGGGAGTTCGCCAGGCTGAAGTCCTTCTGCCTGCAACAGCGTCCCCATCCCTCCGTCAAAAAATAAGAGCTCTTTTCCTAATCTTTCCAGTAACATATTAACTCCTTCTGTATATACAATCTAATTTCTGACATTCTTCGCAGCCTTTGATATGGCATGGCTCCTGTGTGCTGCTGATCCCAATCACAGCCGTCACAGACTTTGTCGGGGTAAGCATATAACTCTCTGTCATCGTCAGTCCTATCGTCTTTGCAGCATCAAGCATGCGTAAGATATCATCCTGATGTAAAATGGAGTAATCTCCATACCCCGGACTGAATCTTGGGCGAAGATATAACTGCTCCTTGCGCAGACTTTCGGCAATTTCATTTTGTGCCTTATCACAATATTCCTCCAGCATCGCAGCTGCACACGCCTGCAGAACAACTGCCTTCGCCATATCCGTCAGACTGTATCGTTTCATAAGCACATCCACACCGGTCCCGAGTGTCGCTCCAAATACGACTGCCTGAGAACAGCCCTTCAAGTTCTTATATAGATTTTTACTTTTAATTTTCATTTTTCCTATGCTAAGCTCATTCGTATCCGGAAAAGTAGTTTCAAAAATGCGATAGGTGAATTTTGCATTTACGATGTGTTCCAATTCTTTGAAAGAATCTTCCACCAGCTGTAATGTTCGTTCATCTATCGCATGTCTTCCATATCCAAGATACCGAACGGCTTCTCTCGTTCGTATATCCATAATACCCTCTAATTTCGTTTATTTGATAATCTCTGATAAGTTTGTCATGATTGCAGCTGCAATTTCCGGCTTATTCATAGAATAAATATGAATATTCTGAATACCATTTGCAATCAAATCGATAATCTGATCTGTCGCATAGGCAATTCCCGCCTGCTGCATCGCTTTTGGATCATCTCCGAACCGGTCTACTATGGCACGAAATCTTTCAGGAAGGATTGTTCCCGAAAGTTCACAGATACGAGCGATCTGCTTTCCATTCGTGACAGGCATAATTCCTGGAAGAACAGGAACTGTGATTCCTTTCTCTCGAATCCGGTACAGGAAATTGTATAAAATCGAATTGTCAAAAAACATCTGTGTCGTCAGAAAATCTACGCCGACATCCACTTTTTCTTTCAAGTGCGCAATATCCTCTGATTTGTGCTCGCTCTCCACATGTCCTTCCGGATAACATGCTGCCCCGATACAAAAATCTCCCTGTGATTTGATATCTGCAATCAGCTCACTTGCATATTTATAGTGGTTGGGAATCGGAAAAGCTCCATCTTTTGGGATATCTCCGCGAAGTGCCAGTATATTTTGAATTCCCTGTTCCTTTAACTGCTCAATGACTTGTCTTACTTCTTCTTTTGTGGAAGAAGCGCAAGTCAGATGCGCAAGACTTGCCACCCCAAGATCATTCTGGATATGAGATGCAATCTTGACTGTATTCTTGCTTGTCCCGCCGCCGGCTCCATAAGTCACACTGATAAAGGAAGGCTTTAAAGCCGCAATCTCTTCTGTTGCTTCCAATACTTTTCCGTATCCGGCATCTGTTTTTGGGGGAAATACTTCAAACGAAATATTCACTCTGTTTTCTGATAATCTGTCTTTAATTTTCATGTCCAATCTCCTCCGGTCTCTTCTTTTGTCTATAAAGTGTTGTATAAATCCTCATATTGTTTTGCAGAATTTTTCCATGAGAAATCTTTCTGCATCGCCCGCTCTGCAATCTTATTCCAGTCGCGTTTTTTATCGTAATAAATCTGCTCTGCATACCGCACAGTATGCATCATCTCATGCGCATTATAATTGCAGAAACTGAATCCTGTTCCCGTCTTTTCATATTCATTATAAGCTTCAACTGTATCCTTTAATCCTCCGGTCTCTCTCACGATCGGAACTGTTCCATATCGAAGGCTCATCAGCTGACTAAGTCCACAAGGCTCAAATAAGGACGGCATTAAAAATGCATCACAGGCAGCGTAAATCATATGAGACATTGGTTCGGAATAATAAATCTGAGCCGATACTTTTCCCGGATATTTCCATGCGAAATGTCGGAACATGTTCTCATATCTCTCCTCACCGGTTCCAAGTACAACGATCTGAATCTCGTCCTGACACAATTCGTCTAACACATATGCGATCAGGTCAAATCCTTTCTGGTCAGTCAATCTGGAGACAATACCGATCATCATCTTCTTTGCATCAACTTCCAGCCCAAGCTGCTCTTGAAGTGCAAGTTTATTTTTCACCTTTTCTTTTCTAAAGTTCTCTACTGTATAATTTCTTGCAATATGGATATCCGTGCCAGGATTATATTCTTCATAGTCAATACCATTGACAATTCCGGACAGACTATTACTTCTTGCATTCATAAGTCCGTCCAGTTTTTCTCCGTAAAATGGTGTCTTAATCTCTTCGGCATAAGAATTGCTCACTGTCGTCACGCGGTCTGCATATACAATACCTCCCTTCAACAGATTTGCATCTTTATATGCCTCCATCTTGTCCGGCACAAAATAATAATCCGGAAGCCCTGTAATCTCTTTTACTTTATCGGTTCCCCACACGCCTTGGAATTTCAGATTATGTATCGTCATAACAGTCTTAATCCCCCGATAAAATTCTCCACCATAACGGAAATTGTCAAGATATACCGGAATCAACCCAGTCTGCCAGTCATGGCAGTGAATGATATCTGGTCTGAAATCTATCAACGGTAAGATGCTGAGCACTGCCTTTGAGAAGAACGCAAATTTTTCAATGTCCCAAAGCATATCACCATAAGGCTTGAACCCCGCAAAATATTCCTCATTATCTACAAAATAGAATGTCACTCCGTCCAATTCAAGCTCCAGAACACCTACATAACGGCTCTGCCAGTAAAAATCCATGTAAAAATGTGTCTTGTACTGCAACTGATTCTTCCATTCTTCTTTTATACACATGTATTTTGGCAGTATTACTCTGACATCATACTGTTCTTTGTCAAAATTTTTGGGCAAGGATCCGACAACATCGGCTAACCCACCGGTTTTAATAAACGGCACTGATTCTGAAGCGGCAAATAATATTTTTTTCATGACCTTCCCTCCACTCATTTTTATAGCACTTTCTTTCTATTATACCGAGTGCAGCCCAAAGGGTCAATAAAAACTCCTGTATATTTATGCGTGCTTTTTTTCTAATCGGATTGTATCGGATACCAAAGCGATAAATTCTGAGTTCGTCGGCTTTCCTTTTCCATTGCTGACAGTATATCCAAACAAGTCATCTAAAATATCTAGTTTTCCTCTGCTCCAAGCCACCTCAATCGCATGTCGAATTGCACGTTCTACTCTGCTTGATGTTGTACGATATTTCTTCGCCACTGTCGGATACAGTATTTTCGTGATCGCGTTCAGTACATCCATATCTTCCACAGCCATCATAATCGCATCACGCAAATAGTGATATCCTTTGATATGTGCCGGTATTCCGATTTCATGAATCATATTTGTCACACGACTCTCCAAACTTTCTTCGTCAATCTCTCTTCTGCATTCGGAAATATTTCCCACGGGCGTCTTTTCATATTGTATTTCTCTGTGTGTATGTTTGATTCTGTTTAATACCATTTCATTGTTAAACGGTTTCATGATGTAGTAGCTTGCCCCTCTTTTAAAGGCGTCTTCTGTAATTCGTTCCTGTCCAATTGCTGTTATGATAATAAAATCTGGCATTTTTTTTAAGTTTCTATCCTCCTGTACAAGTTCCATGACACTTAAACCGTCCATTTTCGGCATGATCAGATCTAATAATACGACATCCGGCTCCTTATTTTTTATGATATGATACATATCTTCTCCATTATCAGCCTTTCCGACAAGTGTCAATTCCTCGTCATTATTTACAATTTCCTCCAAAATGTTCAAAATCCGCTCATTATCATCAGCAATTGCCACGTTTAACCGTCCCACTTTATTGTCCTCCTACACTCTTAATCTCTGTTTTCAATCACAAATCCTATTATATCTTCCGTCATTTTGGCGTGCAAGCGAATGTCGTCGTAATATTTCGACATTTCTCTTTCTATTCTATATTTTTCAACATATTCTCTATAAATATTCCGTATCCTTTTGTCGCATCTTGTACAAACACGTGAGTTACTGCTCCGACAAGTTTTCCGTTCTGTATGATTGGGCTGCCACTCATTCCCTGAACAATTCCCCCAGTCAGATCCAACAATTCAGGGTCTGTGACTTCCAGCACAATTCCCTTGTTCACTTCCTTACAAAATAAGTCTACTTTTGTAATTTTTATCTGATAATCTCTCACAGTTCCATCCACCGCACAGCGAATAAAGGCATCCCCTGTCTGTATCTCTTCTTTCTTTCCAATTGTCATCGGTGTCTGTTCGGCAAACAGAGCGTCAATCTTATCTACGGTTCCATAAATTCCCGCCTCTGTGTTTTTTGCAATTTTCCCTAATATATTATAGCGGTTATAGACGATAATCCCTTCCATGCCGCCCGGATTTCCACTTTCTCCCTTTTGAATATCTTTTATACTCGTCTCGTATAATGTGCCATCCGTAATATCGAGCAGCTCATTTGTATCCACATCATGAATTCCGTGTCCCAATGCTCCAAATTCGCTGTTTCCAGTCAAAAATGTGATGGTGCCAAGTCCCTGCGCGTTATCTCTTACCCAAATTCCGAGCTTATATTCTTTTTCAGTCACTTTTACCGGTTTCATCTTTACCTCAATTACTTCCTCTTTTCTTCGCACTTTCAGTATCACTTCCTCAGATGTAAGATTCTTTATTTCCTCCAGCAATTCTTTTTTATTTGCAACCGGCTTTTCATTGATACCAACAATGTAATCCCCTGCCTTTACCAGATGTTTGGCCGGTTCATAATTCAATCCGTCAAGCCCTTCAAGCGCTTCTGTTCCAAGAACCATTACACCATCTGTCTCCATATAAATGCCAATGGGCATTCCACCCGGTATCAACAGATCACCGGATGCCGCTTTTGCGCTGACTTCTTCCTTAGAATACATCTGTTTTGCATTCCGTATACTAAATCCGCCTCCCACAAACAGGCCAAACAACAATACCATTATTAAAAATCTTCTATACCAGCGTTTTTTCATATCACATGTCCTCCTGCTAAAAAAACAGATGCAAAATGCATCTGTTTTAGTATGTGATATTCTCTTTTTTTCACTCTGGTATTATTTTGTACGTTCTGCCAATTCTTTCATCTCAGCTGCACTTTGCATAACAGTATCTGTAATCTTTGCACCTCCAAGAATTCTGGCGAGCTCTTCAATTTCCTGTTCTTTACTTAATCGGAAAATTTTACTTTTTGTGACACCATCCTCCACCTGCTTTTCAATCGCGTAATGTGCATCTGCCATCGCTGCAATCTGCGCAAGATGGGTAATGCAAATCACCTGATGATTTCGTCCGATAAAAGACATCTTTTCAGAAACCTTCTGAGCGGTTCTTCCGCTGATTCCCACATCAATCTCATCAAAGATCAATGTCTCTATCTGGTCTTTCTCAGCCATCACACTTTTAATTGCGAGCATGATTCTTGACAGCTCTCCTCCCGATGCAACATCGCCGAGCGCTTTCACCGGTTCTCCGGGATTCATGGAAATCATAAATTCAACTTCATCTGTCCCCTGAACTGTATAAGTCCCAAGCTCACGAAACACAATTTCAAACTGCGTATCTAAAAAATTCAGATCTCGAAGCCCTTTTCGAATCGCTTCTGCAAGCTTTACGGATTCTTCTTTCCGCAGTAAAGACAACTGGTTAGAATAGTGTTTTACTTCTGCTTCGGTCTCTTCCACTTTTTTTTGTAACTGCGCCAGATACGCATCATAATCCTGCAGTTTTAATAGCCTTTCCTCTTTTTTATCACAATATTCTAAAATCTCTTCAATAGAATTTCCATATTTTGCCTTCAAACGATTGATCTCATTCAATCGTGTCTCCACTTCAAAAAACGTCTCTTCCGAAAAATCAAAGGACATTTTGTAGTCTGACAATTCTCGGTTAAAATCATTCAAAAGACTATCTATCTCCGCAAGCTGCTGAAACATATCCTGTGCCTGCTCATCGCAGCCTGCCGCCTCCTGCATACAACGAAGCGCTCTGCTGATTGCCTCGCTTGCCGTCTCTGAGTTCGTTCCACCGGTGTACTCATATGCCTCTTCCAAATTTCCCACGATTTTCTTTCCATTCGTCATCCGGCGATATGTTTCCTCCAGTGTCTCATCCTCCTGTCTTGAAAGCTTCGCTTGTCTGATCTCCTGAATTTCAAACTCTAAGAACCCGATCTCCTTATTGCGTTCCTTTTCATCTGTCAACGCCTCTTCAAGCTCTTCTTTCTGCTCTTTGTAAATCAAATAAGCCTTTGCAAGCTTTTCTTTCACCTGCTTAATGTTCTCTTTTGCAAATGCATCTAAAATTGTCAGATGATTTTTTTTATAGAGCAGGGACTGGTGCTCATGCTGTCCATGAATATCGATTAAAATCGACGCTGCTTCTTTTAAAAGCGCAATCGGAACCGTCTCGCCATTGATCTTACTGATACTTCTCTTACTCATAAGTTTTCTGCTAAGAACAACGACTCCATCTTCCGGGAAAATATCTTTTCTTTTCAGCGCCTCCGCCTGTGTCTTATTTTCCACAAAAAATGTTAGTTCCACATATCCATATTCTGCACCCTTTCGTATGATATCAGCGGAATATTTTCCTCCCAATGCAAGATTGACAGAACCAAGAATAATTGATTTCCCGGCGCCTGTCTCCCCTGTCAAAATATTCAGCCCCTTTGTAAATTCCACTTCAATCTCATCAATCAATGCAAGATTTTTCACATACAAATTATGTAACATATTCTTTCTCCCAGACTCTCTTTTGACACATCTTGTCTTACATTACAATTTTTCTGATTTTGTCCATCACGTTCACTGTATCATCTGTCGTCCGTATTGCACACATAATCGTGTCATCTCCTGCAATACAACCGACTACTTCATTCCAATTCATCGCGTCAATTGCCGCCGCCACTGCCATTGCCATGCCGGAAACAGTTTTGATCACCAGTATATTTTGAGCCATGTCCATGGAAACATATCCGTCCTTTAAAACCCTCATATATTTCTCGCTCATCGCCGTTTCAGGTGTCTTCAAAATCGTATATTTCTGTCTTCCGCCCTCAGTTGGAACCTTTGTCAGCTTCAGGTCTCTGATATCTCTGGAAACTGTTGCCTGTGTCACCTGAAATCCTTCCTGATTCAAGCGCTCTGCCAGCTCCTCCTGTGTCTCTATATTATGCTTATTGATGAGCTCAACTACTTTTGCATGTCTTTTTCCTTTCATTTTTTCAGCTTCCTTTCATCTTTTTCCTCAACGTCTCTAAAAAGCTTATTTTGCTCAGCTTAAAAAGTTTCGTGGTATCTTCCGCCCTTCTTATAACAATCTGATCCCCTGTATATATTTCAATTGTCTGTTCTCCATCAAACGAAACTGCTGCAATCTCTGTCCGGTTATCTCTTCCTTTTCCAATCTCCACAACAATCTCATCCTCAGCCGACAGCACAATACTTCTTGTATTTAAGGCGTGAGAGCAGATTGGTGTCACAACAATCATAGATGCGGTAGGCTCTACAATCGGACCACCGGCAGACAAATTATATCCGGTCGAGCCGGTTGGGGTAGAAATAATCACTCCATCCGCCTGATATGAATTCAAAAGTTCTCCATTCACGTAAATATTAAAATGAATGATCCGAAGAGCTCCTGCTCTTCCCACAACAATATCATTGAGCGCTACATCTTCCTGACCTTTATTCAGAACTCCTTTGAGCATCATTCTTGCCTCAATCTCCGGAGTCTCTTCAAAAAGCTGCTCCAGTGCCTGCTCAATATTTTGCACTTCCACTTCCGTCAAATACCCAAGCGTTCCCAAATTAATCCCAAGAAGCGGTGCTTTGCAGGTACGCAATTCTCTTGCAGCACGAATTAAAGTTCCATCGCCGCCAAGTACCAGGACGCATTCCGTATCCTTTGGCACACTCTTACCATCTGACGCTACAATACACTGTCTGCCATGCTGTTCGATATATCGTTGAATCCGATGTGTTGTCACAAGCTCCCTGTCTTTGCTTTGGTTTGTAATGATATAAAACTTATCCATCTTCTATCCTCTATTTTTATTTTGCCAATGTGGAAAAGGCATTCTCCACAATCTGCTTCCAGTCAATCTCCACGTGTTCGATTCTATCTGTCTGTTCTGTTTTCTGCAAATGCACAAGATATTCGATATTTCCTTCCGGACCTTTGATTGGAGAAAAGTCAAGATTTAGCACTGAAAATCCGATAGACAGTGCATAGGACAGCACCATCTCAATCACTTCATAGTGCGTACTTTTTTCACGTACTACACCCTTCTTTCCTACCTTTTCTCTTCCAGCCTCAAACTGCGGCTTGATCAGTGCCACGATCTGACCATCCTCTTTCAGATAATTCCGAATCGGAAGCAATACCTTTGTAAGTGAAATAAAGGAGACATCAATCGAAGAAAAATCAATTTCTTCTCCCAGATCCTCCGGTGTCACATAACGGATATTTGTCTTCTCCATGCAGATAACACGATCATCCTGTCTTAATTTCCACGCAAGCTGTCCTTTTCCGACATCAATGGCAAACACTTTTCTTGCCCCGTTTTGCAGCATACAGTCTGTAAAACCACCAGTCGAAGCGCCCACGTCCGTGCAGACTTTCCCTTCCAGACAGACGTCAAAATTGGCAACTGCCTTTTCAAGCTTCAAGCCTCCACGGCTGACATACGGAAGCGTATGCCCTTTAATCTCAATCTGCACTTCATCCGAAAATGTTGTCCCTGCTTTATCCTCTCTTTGTCCTTCCACAAACACATTACCGGACATAATGATCGCCTTTGCCTTTTCTCTGGACTCTGCTAAATTCCTTTTTACCAGTAATACATCTAATCGTTCTTTCATATACTCTCCTAAATCATCTTCATTTCAATGCGTCATATGTTGCAACAATTTTCTCAACAATCGAATCCGCATCCAGATGCACTTCTTTTCTCAACAACTCCACATTACCATGTTCCACATATTCATCCTGAATACCATTTTGCAATACGCAGACACCCATTCTTTCTCTTGCAGCATAATTGGCAATTTTCTCGCCATATCCGCCATCTAAAAGGCCTTCCTCAATCGACACAAAAAGTCTGTGTGCTCTGCTCATCTGTTTCAGGATATCCTGATCAAATGGTTTGACAAAGCGCACATTGATCAGACTGCAATGATATCCTCTTTCTCTTAGCTGCGCACACACTGCCTCCGCAGTCTCCATCATATGCCCAACAGCAAAAACTGCGATGTCCTGTTCCTCATAAATAACTTCACTTTTCCCATATACGATCGGCTCCCGGAATTCCTGCAGTCCGTCATACGCCGCTCCCCTTGGATATCTGATGGCGATCGGTCCGTGAAATTCGATTGCAAACCGGATCATATCCGCAAACTCCCATTTATTTTTCGGGGACATCACTGTCATATTCGGGATTCCGCTTAAATATGCAAGATCAAACAGTCCCTGATGTGTCTCCCCGTCATTTCCGACAAGTCCCGCCCGATCTACCGCAAAGACGACCGGCAAATTTTGCAGACAGACATCATGTATCATTTGATCATACCCTCTCTGTAAAAAGGAAGAATATACAGCAAATACAGGTTTTAGCCCTGCTGCTGCAAGTCCTGCTGCAAAAGTAACCGCATGCTCTTCTGCAATTCCGACATCAAAAAATCTGTCCGGATATTTCTTTGCAAACGGTGTCAGACCCGTCCCGTCTTTCATTGCTGCAGTGATTGCAACAAGCTTTGGCTCCTCTTTTCCCATCCTGTACATCACCTTTGCAAAAACATCGGTATATGTGTCTTTGTCACCAGAAGATTTCTGCTGTCCAGTGGCAATATCAAACGGACCTGTCCCATGAAATTTGGAAGGCATCTTTTCCGCCGGAAGATATCCTTTTCCTTTTTCTGTCAAGACATGGACAAGCACAGCATGGTCAATCTTCTTTGCTTCCTGAAAAATTTTATATAATTTTTTGATATCATGACCGTCGACAGGACCCAGATAAGTGATTCCCATATCTTCAAACAACATCCCAGGTACAAGCAATTGCTTGATACTGTTTTTTGTCTTTCGAATATGTGACACGATCTGATCTCCAACACACGGCACTTTCTGTAATGTCTTTTCTACATTTTTCTTCAAATCTGTATAGGCATGTGCTGTGCGGATTCCATCCAGATAGTTCGACATTCCTCCGACATTTTCAGAAATCGACATCCGATTATCGTTTAATACAATAATAAAATTGCTCTTCAGATGAGACGCGTTATTCAACGCTTCATAAGCCATACCTCCGGTCAGAGAACCGTCTCCGATCACTGAGATGACCTGATAATCTTCTCTCAGTATCTCTCTTGCCTCCACATATCCCAGTCCTGCCGAGATTGAAGTAGAACTGTGTCCCGTATCAAATGCATCACATGCACTTTCTTTTCGTTTCGGGAAACCGCTCATCCCCCCGTACTTACGCAGATCATCAAATCCTGCTTTTCTTCCTGTTAGAATCTTATGTGTATATGCCTGATGTCCCACATCCCATATAATTTTATCTTTCGGAAGTGAAAACACCAAATGCATCGCCATCGTCAGTTCCACTACACCTAGATTGGGAGCCAGATGTCCTCCCGTTTTACTGATCTTTTCAACCAAAAACTGACGAATCTCTTCTGCCAGCGTATCCAATTCACTTTCCTTTAGTTTTTTAATATCATCTTCTTTTTGAATTCGCTCCAATACCATAAGAGCACCCCTTTTATTTTTCTCTGTAAATTAATTCTTTTAAAAGCATCTCCAAAAACTGATTTTCCCCTGAAATGCTGTGTAATAAATGAATCGCTTCCATGGAAAGGCCCTCCACAGCCTCCTTTGCGTTTTCAATTCCAAGCAACGTCACATATGTCGTCTTTTCATTCTTTTCATCGCTGTGAATTGGCTTTCCAAGCACTTCCACCGTGCTTGTCACATCCAAAATATCATCCTGTATCTGAAAAGCGACTCCCACATATTTTGCAATCTGTTCTATCTTTTGCACTTCTGTCTCAGAAGCGCCGGCAAGCACCGCTCCGATCATCATAGCACACTCGATCAGAGCACTTGTCTTCAGCTCATAAATAAAATCCAGCACTTCTTTGGAAACAGCTTGTCCTGCACTCTTGACGTCGACTACCTGTCCCCCGATCATGCCGTAAATTCCAGCTTTCTCAGAAAGGATTCTCATCGCCTGACCAATCTCTATGCTCTTTTGCGGACACATTGCAAACGCCTTTACAGCCGTCTCAAAGGCAAAATTAAGAAGTGCATCTCCCGCCAGAATCCCCATTGCCTCACCGTACACAACATGTGTAGTCTTTCTCCCTCTGCGGTAGTCATCATTGTCCATCGCCGGAAGATCATCATGTACAAGTGAATACGTGTGAATCATCTCAATCGCTGCCATAAACGGCTCAATAAGTTCCTCATCACCGCCAAACAATACATATGTCTCTCTCATCAGCATCGGCCGGAGACGTTTTCCACCGGCTAGAAGACTATACTCCATCGCCTCCATGATCTCTTTTTGGAGACCTTCTTTGACCGGCAGATATTTTTTTAAAATCTGTTCTATCGCTGTTATTTTTCCGATTCTTTCTTCCTTAAAATTCATGCTCTTCACCATCTTTATCCAATATCATTACTTTTTTCTCAATCGTCTCAATCTTATCATTACATATCTTCAGCAATTCCATTCCTTCATGATACAATTGAAAAGAATCCTCAAGCGAAACAGCTTCTCCCTCTAATTTTTTTACTACTTCATCTAACTGTTCAAATACGTCCTCCAGAGTCTGATCTTTTTTATTTTCTGCTTCCACAATGTTCCTCCTTATGCGTATCTTCTACTCTTGCTTTGATCACACCGTCTGTCACATATACATTCAGTGTCTCTCCATTTGCCGTATCTGCGATTGTCTTCACCACTTTGCCATTTTCCGTTGATACATAAGCAAATCCCTGATTCAGCTTTGCCAGCGGCGAAAGTCCTTTCATACGTTCGATATAAAAACCAAATCGGCGTTTTTTATCGTCAATCTTTCTTTCCATTGTCTGTCTGAGCCGCTCTTCCAATTCCACCGTTCTTTGCTGTTTGTCCCGCAGTTTATTTTGCGGATGCAGATACTTTAATTTCAATGCATACTGCCCGGTTTTTATCTTTTCCCATTCTGCTTTCTGATGTATTGCTTTACGTATCTTTATTCGATATTCTTCAACTCCGTTTAAAAATGTCTCATATTCAAACACCGCAAGTTCAGCCGCCGCAGAAGGCGTTGGCGCCCGCAAATCCGCCACATAATCTGCGATAGTTGTGTCCGTCTCATGCCCCACCGCTGAAATAACCGGAATCCGGCATTCAAAAATAGCTCTCGCAACAATTTCTTCATTAAACGCCCAAAGATCTTCTATAGAACCGCCGCCGCGCCCTACAATGATCAAATCTACTCCTTTTTTTTCAAGCGCCGCAATTCCTTCTACAATACTTGCAGCCGCCCCTTCTCCCTGAACCAATGCAGGGTATAAGAGTAACTGCACATACGGGTTTCTTCTGCCTGCAACATTGATAATATCCCGAATCGCCGCGCCTGTAGGCGCCGTCACAACGCCGATTGTTCTTGCAAACTTCGGAATCGGCTGCTTGTACTCCTCGGCAAACATTCCCATCTCGCCCAGTTCCTGTTTCAATGCCTCGAATCTCTCATAAAGTGCTCCGGCTCCATCTAGAATAATCTCTTTTGCATAGAGCTGATATTTCCCATCCCTCTCGTATGTGGTTATATTGCCAAGCACAATTACCTGCTGTCCTTCCCGCATCCGAAACGGCAAACCGCCTCTCTGTCCTGCAAACATAATACATGCGATCATCCCGGACTCATCTTTCAGTGAAAAGTAAATATGCCCGGACGTATGATATTTACAATTTGACACTTCCCCTTTCACATAAATCCGGTTCAGCATAAAATCCTGTGTAAACATATTCTTGATATAGGCATTGACCTGTCCAACAGAATACACATTGCGCATCATATCACCTTATTCCGCCAGCTTTGCCAGCACACCATTGACAAACGAAGGACCTTCATCACTGCTGTATTTCTTTGCGAGTTCTACCGCCTCATTGATTGCCACACCGGTCGGAACTTCCTCATCCCATTTCATCTCATAAACCGCAAGTCTTAAAATTGTCAGATCTACCCGATTCATACGAGATGTCTTCCAGCCTGTTGTATACTCATTCAAAAGTCCATCAATCTCTTCTTTTTTGTCGACAACAGCTTTATATTTATTCAAAATATAAGTCTTATCCTGTTCGTCAGTCTCGCCAAGCAATTCAAAGTAGAGGTCTTCTTGTTCTTTCATCTCTTCTTCGCTGTTAAATTCTATACGGAATAACATTCTAAAAATATGTTCTCTAAGTTCTGATCTATTCATTTTTCTACCTCTTTATTCTTTGGATTTTCTATTTTTTTGCATTATTGATTATTATACTACATGTGATTCCCTCTTGGCAACCAAAAAGAGTGGAGCTAAAACTCCACTCTGATTCCCATTCTGTCTTCACAGATCTAGTTTTCCATGTCCACTCCAGCTACACGAATATTCACATCTGCAACTGTCAAACCTGTCATATTCTCAATCGAAGCTTTTACTTTCTCCTGTACCTTGGCAGAAACATCCATGATGCTGTAGCCATACTTCAAATTCAGCGCCAGCGCAACTGTCACTACACCTTCAAGCACATCTACTTTCACACCTTTGGATAAAGATTTCATTCCAAGCTTGCTGATCAGTTCTCTCGTTGCATTCCCTGCCATCGAAGCGACACCTTCCACTTCCATAGCTGCAAGCCCTGCAATGATTGCAACAACCTCATCTGCAATCTGTACTTCTCCAAGATTATCATCTGCCTTTATTGTATAACTATTTCTTTCGTCTTTTCCCATGATTCAAAACCTCCTAGTCTGGATTGCCGTCTCTTGCCAAGAGATGGAATTATCTCCTGTTATTATAACAAATTTATATCCGTTTGCAAATAGGGAAATTTGTAAACTATTTTCCGAACTCAGATAACTCCAGCCCTTCGTTGCGCTCCAGTGTCATACGTATGCTCCAGCTGTTCACAAACAATAAAAGCGGTCTGTCTTTTAAGTCCTTAATCTTCTTCATATCAGAAGTACCCACAATTTTATCTAAGTCAATTTCTTTATTCTCGATCCAGCGGATATGTTCATATGGCAGCGTATCCATTCGAATCTCCACATTGTATTCATTTTCCAAACGGTATTTTAACACATCAAATTGCAGGACACCTACCACACCTACTATAATTTCCTCCATACCGGTATTATATTCCTGAAAAATTTGGATTGCACCTTCCTGTGCGATCTGATTGATTCCCTTGATGAACTGCTTACGTTTCATCGTATCCACCTGGCGAACTCTGGCAAAGTGCTCCGGTGCAAAAGTCGGAATTCCTTCGTATGCAAATTTCTCAGGAGAATTGGTAAGCGTATCTCCAATTGAAAAAATTCCCGGGTCGAACACACCAATGATATCTCCACCGTATGCTTTTTCGATCATTTTTCTTTCACTTGCCATCATCTGCTGTGGCTGAGAAAGTCTCACTTTTTTCCCACCCTGAATATGAAACACATCCATTCCAGCTTCGAATTCTCCGGAACATATTCTCATAAACGCGATTCTGTCACGGTGAGCCTTATTCATATTTGCCTGAATCTTAAATACAAATGCGGAAAATTCCTTTTCTGTCATAGGATCAATAACTCCTTTATTCGAGATTCTCGGAAGGGGAGAGCTTGTCATCTGAAGAAAATGCTGAAGAAATGTCTCCACACCAAAGTTTGTAAGAGCCGATCCAAAAAATACCGGCGACAATTCTCCTTTGCTCACAAGTTCCATATCAAATTCCGCACTTGCACCATCTAACAGTTCCACTTCATCCGTAAGCTGAGCCAGCTGTTCTTCACTGATCATTGTCTCCACCGACGGGTCATCCAATGCGATCTTTTTTACTTCCCCAATAGAAGTTCCTTTTTGTGTATCGGAAAATAACTCTATCTCCCGGTGTTCCCTGTCATATACACCTCTAAATTCTTTTCCGGAACCAATCGGCCAATTGACTGGACATGTCGCAATTCCAAGTTCCTTTTCAATCTCGTCCAACAGATCAAACGTATCTCTTGCCTCACGGTCCATTTTATTGATAAATGTAAAAATCGGAATATGACGCATCACACATACTTTGAACAATTTTCTCGTCTGCGCCTCCACACCTTTCGATGCATCAATAACCATGACGGCAGAATCTGCCGCCATCAATGTACGATAAGTATCTTCCGAGAAATCCTGATGTCCCGGCGTATCCAAAATATTGATGCAATATCCATCATAGTTGAATTGGAGCACGGAGGAAGTGACCGAGATACCTCTTTCTTTTTCAATCTCCATCCAGTCCGACACCGCATGCTTGGCAGTCGCTTTTCCTTTCACTGAACCTGCCTGATTGATTGCACCACCATATAATAAAAACTTTTCCGTCAACGTTGTCTTTCCTGCATCGGGATGCGATATGATCGCAAATGTTCTTCTTTTCTTTATCTCATCTGTAATTCCTGACATAATAATCTCCTGTTTTTTATTATTCTATACATACTTATTTAGTCTATCACAAGTAATATCTCTCTGCAAACAAAAATCTATTCATTCTCAGAATTTTTCTCTGTCTCTTTTTGCGCACTGTCTTTACTGTATATCGGTGTGATGACAATATTTTCCGGAGCGATTTCTGCTTTTCTTGTGATAATGTCCTCAATCTGGGCACGGTTAGCATCTGTCAGTTCCGCACTGTTTACTACCACGTCAGCTGTCTCCGCCGTCAGACTTACCACGGTATCTGAAAACCCTTTCGATGCAAGCATCGTCTCAACCGCAGCCTCTTTTTCCGCAAGTTCCGTCATCGCAATCATCTGGTTGATCGCATCTTGTTTCTGTTCATCTGACAAATTTGTGTTATCTATAATCTCAAGCAAAGTTTCTTTATTTTTTGCACGCACCTGCTCTCTTGTCACCTTCGCTTCCGCAACAACTCCTGTCACATCTCCATTGGTAAGCACTGCTTCTCCCGGCGTTCCTTCCACCGTTCCGTCTGCCACTTCCTGATCCTGACTTTCAATATCACCGGCAGTTTCTTGCGCTCCGTCTTCCGAAGTAATGTCAAGCAGCTCCTGATTTGCAAGTTCACCATTTGTCGCCTCTGCTTTTCCTGACTCGCCAAAAATGCGACCGGAATAGTTCAGGTATCCGGCAACCGCAATCATAATCGCGAGTGTTGTGATAATAATCTGGTTTTTCTTGAATAGACGTTTCAAAATGTAACTCCTCCTAATTTGTTTGATTTCGTTTCATTACTTTAATTTTATGCGTGTCTACATCAAATAATGCTTGGATTGCTTCTGTAATATTTTTTATGACTACTGCATTTCCACCCCCTTCTGCAATGACGACAACCCCTTCCACTTTTGGGTTGACTTCTTTTGTTACATACGGTGTCTGCTCACCTCCGGACGTGCTGTTGTACACTGTCGCCTCACTGTCCTGCGCTTCCTTTGTTTCACGTTTTCCTCCCTGTTTGTCGCTCTCTGTTACAGTCTGACTGTTTGTCGCCTGATCCTTTTCAATAATTTTTTCCGATGAAGACTGAAACGTCACCATCACCTTTACGTTTCCCACCCCCTCTACTTCCCGCAACACCTCTTCTAGTTTCCTCTCCACCGCTTCTTCGTACTCATCTTCATAACTGTTTTCTGTTCCCGCCTCGACAGGCACATCTTTTGTCTTTGTCTTTTTTACCGGCATTGCAATGACAATCAGAAGAATCCCCACCAAAAGCGTGAGCATCAATTGATTTTTTTTTAGTTTCCATTCAAACTTAGTTTTCAATCTGAATCTCCTCCACCTCGATTTCATCTGTCTCTTCTTTTCCTACATCTTCAAGCGACATTCCCTCCAGATACTTGGTCGCCTCTTCGATTTCCCTGATCTTTTGCTGATATGAGGCATTATGATACAATTCCGAAAATGTCGTCTGCATTCCGATTGCCTTCATGATTGGTTCTGAAAGCATCACGATCAGAATCAATCCGGTAAAAAAACGAATATACTTTTTGTAGCTGTGATTCGGAATAATTTGAATGATGGCTGTAATCAAAATCAGATAAAACGCAATATTCTGCAGCCATTGATAAAAAAACGCAATCAATTTTTCCCTCCTAACCTGCCATAGTGGTCGCTGTCACTACTGCGATTGTCAATAAAAAAAGCACCCCCGTCGTAAATATAATACGAAGCAGCATCTGAGATCCATCTGCGATGCTGCTGATACAGCCTACTATTCTCTTATCCGAAACAGGTTGTATCATTGCGGCAATCAATTTATAGAGCAGGGTCACTACTGCCATCTGTATAATCGGAACCAGACAGATTCCAATACAGACCAATGCTCCTGCAACTCCGATTCCATTCTTAATCAATACTGCGGTCCCTAGCATCACCTCCGTCACCCCTCCGATTGCATCACCTACAACCGGTATCGCCTCCGCGCTTCTTCCCACCACACTTCTTTTCAGCGAGTCAATTGCCGGACTTAAAAGTCCCTGTATAATGTTTACCCCTGTCACTCCCGCAAGCAGTGTCTTTAACGTCCATGCGATCACCGTCTCGCAAAGCTCTGCAAATTTAGAAAGATAGTCTTCCTCCGACAAATTATTCATAACTTTTACCACAATGTAGACTTGTACAAATGGAATCAAAAAATTCAAAATAACAAGCTCAACCAGATAAATCAAGAGCAATACCAGGTTGTAAAACAAAATGGAAGTGCTGCTTCCTGCCGCAAAAGCGACCGCCAGAAAGTAGACAGGTCCAAGCACTTTCATAAACCCGATCAGGCGCTCCAGATTCTCACTTGCCGACACGATCAAAATACGAAACGAATTAAGCCCGATTGTGATCAAAAGCAGATATAATACGTAAAAGCTGATTTCTGATATCTGTTTATTCTGAAATACATTGGAAAAATTAGTAAATACTGCCGCCACAATCACAATCAGGAGAATGTGTACCATTCCCGCTTTGCTGCTCTTCCATTCGTAAAAAAATTGATCCGATATCATTTCACCAATCACTTGCAGCGAAGGTTCAGTCTGTCCACTTAACATCTTTTTTATCAAATCTTGGAAGTCTGTTTTCTTCTCCGGGAAAATATCATCCAGCAAATCTTCAATCTCTGAGAATTCAAATTCTTTCCAAATTGTTTCCTCCGCCTCTTTCTGAAGTTCAGCTTGCTCGTCCTTGTCTCGGATTTCTGTCGCATAGACCGTTCGCGGAGAAAAAAAGCAACCCAAAATCACTATAAAAATACAGAGTATTATTCCTTTCCCTCTCATGACAAAAATTCCTGTATCGTCTGAAGCAGGGCAAGTAAAACAGGAAGACTCATGACCAGAATGGTCAGTTTTCCAAAAATCTCAATCTGAGAAGCAATTGTCTGATATCCGGTATCCCGACAGATCCCCGAAGCAAATTCTGCGATATAAGTAACACCGAGCATCTTGATCAAGGTTGCAATATAAGAGGTATCCATGTTAATGTGCCCACTAATCTGCCTTATGGTATTAATAATCTCTTCCAATCGTCCGACAATGCTCAAAAAAATAAAAACACTGATTGCCACACTCATATAAATTCCATATTCTGTTTTTCCATTTTTGAATTGGACTGCAAGAAGCGCACCCATCACTCCAAGAACCCCGGCTTGTACAATACTCATTAAAAACACCCCTATAATGAAAACAGTCTCTTGATCGATTCAAATAGTTCATAAATATAAGGAACAATCCAAAACAGCACGAGTAAAAGTCCTGCAAAGCTTGTCAAAAATGCCTGTTCTTCTCTCCCACTATGTTTTAATACCTGACTCAGAACCGAGACTAATATTCCCACAGCAGCAATTTTAAAAATTAAATTTACACTCATCTTCGCCTCCACTTATATCAGAATAATTACAAGGAAAATTCCCCCCATCACACCAAGACAGTTACATAGTCGCTTTTTCATAACCAGTTCCTCTCTCGTCTTTTGAATTACGAACGAAAGCTGTTCCAAATACAAATCAATTGTCCCCAGCTGCATCTGCTCATCTAAATACCCCATCTGCATTCCGATTGCTTTCAGTTCTTCCTTATCCTTGTTTTTTAACTGCGACTTTATCAGACAACGGTCAATTGACTCTGTCCACAACTCAAAGAAGGTAGCTCCTGCTTTTTCTTCTATCTGCTCCGCCAAATAGAGCAGCCATTCGCCTTGCGCTCCTTCCATGCGCCTTCCAATGTGAGAAAACGCTTCCGAAAAAGGGGCTTTCGTATATTGGATTTCTCTTTTCAGCATCCAAAACAACTGCTTTAGCAGTTCCAGTTCTCTCAAATACTTTTGTAGCTCAAGTCCTTTTGTCACTCCGATTCCTCCACTTGCCAGAATGATCAAGATTGCTCCAATAATTTTTTGCACAAAGCCTCCTCCTTCTAAGCTCACGCTTCTCGATAAATTAAATCTCCGTTTTCATCATAGACCGCCTCAATCCCTCCAAGTCTGTATCGGTTGCTTAAGATGACATAGCGCTCAAATCTTTTTTCCCTGATCAATTTTTCAAAAATAGGTTTTTTGCAAATTTCTTCCATAGAATCCCCATGTGCTGTCGCCAACATTTTGCACCCACAGTGCATTGCATACTCAATCGCATGCACATCTTCCTTCGCACCGATTTCGTCTACAGCCACCACCTGTGGCGCCATTGAACGAATCAGCATGATCATACCATCCGCTTTCGGACACCTGTCTAAAATATCCGTCCTCATCCCAAGATTATTCTGTATGACTCCAAGATAACAGCCGCCAAGCTCCGAACGCTCATCTACCACTCCGACTGTACAGCCTTTAATCCAACGGTTTCCATCAGAAATCTGCCGTATCACATCTCTTAGCAGTGTTGTCTTACCACATCTTGGCGGTGATATAATCAATGTATGATACATCTGTTTATTATATGTAATATAGGGAAATATCTTGTTTGCGCAGTCCAAAACCTCATGTGATACTCGAATATTAATCGAAGAAATATACTTCATGTTCTTTATTTTTCCCCCTTCCATAATTACCTGTCCCGCCATTCCCACTCTGTGTCCTCCTTCAATCGTGATAAATCCCTGTTTTAATTCATGCTCATACGCATAAAGTGAATAATTACTGATATGCTCTATCGTCTCTTTCATTTCCTGTTTCCCGAGCCTTTTTTTCTCGGAATACATCGTCGGTAAAATCAGTTCCTCATTTTGATACAGCACAGTCACAGGCTGTCCTATCCTCAAACGTATCTCCTGTAGTTCTGAAAAGTCCATTCTTTCCTGCTCAATAATCTTTTGTACCGATTCCGAAAGCACTCGTATAATCTGCTTTTTTTGATTCTTTTTTTTCATATCCTCCATTCATCTCACCTCTTTAGACAGTATATGAACAAGTTCCAAAATTAGTACAAAAAAAGAGCTTTCATCACTGAAAACTCTTTTTAACTTTTATTCTATTCTTCTACAACGTCTTTCATGCTGAAGCTGATTCTTCCCATCTTATCTTTTCCAAGACAAACCACTTTTACTTTGTCTCCCAGTGTGAGAACATCTTCCACATGTTTGATTCTTTCTTTAGAAATTTTAGAAATATGAACCATTCCTTCTTTTCCCGGTGCAAATTCGATAAATGCGCCAAACTCTTTGATGCTTACAACTTTTCCTTCAAATACCTGTCCAGCCTCAAAATCTGTCACAATCGTTGCAATCATCTTCATCGCCTCGTCCATCTTCTGTGCGTCAACACCACATACAGATACCGAACCTTCATCTGTGATATCAATCTTCACACCTGTCTGCTCAATAATTGCATTGATTGTCTTACCACGCTGTCCGACAACATCACCAATCTTTGCAGGATCAATCTGCATCTGACGGATCTTCGGTGCATACGGTCCAACTTCCGGTCTTGGCTGTTCAATTGTCTTTGCCATTACCTCATCTAAGATATAAGTTCTTGCCTGTTTTGTGCGAGCAATCGCCTCTTCAATAATCGGTCTTGTCAAACCATGAATCTTGATATCCATCTGAATTGCTGTGATACCTTTGTGTGTACCTGCAACCTTAAAGTCCATATCCCCAAAGAAATCTTCTAATCCCTGAATATCTGTAAGCACAAGATAATCATCGTCTGTATCACCTGTTACAAGACCTGCTGAGATACCCGCAACAGCTGATTTGATCGGTACACCTGCCGCCATCAGTGACATACTAGATGCGCAGATACTTGCCTGTGAAGTAGAACCATTTGACTCAAATGTCTCAGAAACAGTACGGATTGCATATGGAAATTCTTCTTCTGTCGGAAGTACCGGCACAAGTGCTCTTTCCGCAAGTGCTCCATGCCCGATCTCACGGCGTCCCGGTCCTCTTGATGGTTTTGTCTCTCCAACTGAGTATGACGGGAAGTTATAGTGGTGCATATATCTTTTTGAAGTCTCTGCCTCATCCAGCCCATCAATTCTCTGAGCCTCTGACAAAGGTGCCAGTGTTGTGATTGTACAAATCTGTGTCTGTCCACGTGTAAACATAGCAGAACCATGTACTCTCGGAATGATATCTGTCTCAGCAGCAAGCGGTCTGATCTGATCGATTGCTCTTCCGTCCGGACGTTTGTGATCTTTTAAGATCATCTTACGAACTGTTTTCTTCTGGTACTGATACAATGCTTCTCCCAAAATTTCAAGCCATTCTTCATTTTCTGCAAATGCTTCTTCTAATTTTTCTCTAATTACACGAAGATTCTCTTCTCTTACTTGTTTTTCATCAGTAAACACTGCAACTTCCATCTCTTCTGGAGTTACAATCTCTTTCATAGCCGCAAACAGCTCTTCCGGTACTGCACAGCTTGTATAAGCATGTTTTTCTTTCCCACATTCCGCAACGATCGTATCGATGAATTTAATCACTTCCTGATTCACTTCATGAGCTGCAAAAATAGCTTCGATCATCTTCGCTTCCGGAACCTCATTTGCTCCTGCCTCAATCATGATTACTTTGTCTCTTGTGGAAGCAACTGTAAGCTGCATATCTGATACTGCTCTCTGAGCGGCATTCGGATTAAATACAAACTCTCCGTCAATCATACCAACCTGTGTAGTGGAAGTCGGTCCGTCAAACGGAATATCCGAAATTGCTGTTGCGATTGCAGATCCTAACATCGCCGTCAGTTCCGGACTGCAATCTGGATCAACAGATAATACCAGGTTGTTCAACGTCACATCATTTCTGTAATCTTTCGGGAACAACGGTCTCATCGGCCTGTCGATGACACGCGAAGTAAGGATTGCATTCTCAGAGGCTTTTCCTTCTCTTTTGTTAAATCCTCCCGGAATCTTTCCTACCGCATATAATTTTTCCTCATATTCAACACTGAGTGGGAAGAAGTCAATTCCTTCTCTCGGTTTTTCTGAAGCTGTCGCTGTTGATAATACAACCGTCTCCCCATAGTGCATCAGTGCTGCACCATTTGCCTGAGCAGCAACTCTTCCCACATCTACACGAAGTGTTCTGCCAGCTAATTCCATCTCAAATTTTTTAAACATATTCTTCTCCTTTTTCTTTACACATTGAACGGGTTTTTCCGAAACTACTGAAAAATATACTTTTTTGTTTTGATAAATATCCTTTTCAGTGGTCTCGGCTAATCTACCCTGTCCGTAATCTGTAATATTGTATCATATAGACAGGGCAAATGTCAATCAGGGACAGGTGTTCTAAAAAACTCCTGTCCCTGTAATACGATCACTTATTCTACTCTACAACGGCAATACGCATCATATTGCTTATTCCCTCTTTTGCCATTCCTTCGCTTCTTGCCGGAATTCCTGCTGTCAATACAACGATGTCTCCCGGTTCCACAATTTGTTTTGCACTTACAAGATTAATAGCCTCTTCACAAATATCTTCTGTCGTCTCCAACTGAATTGATTTGATTGGATATACGCCTCTGTAAAGCTGCATTTTGCGAAGCGTCAGCGCACTTGGGCTCACTCCGATAATAGGTGCTTTCGGTCTGAATTTTGATACCACTCTGGCTGTTGCACCGGATACCGTCGGTGTGACGATACATTTTGCATTCAGGCTTGCTGCTGTTGCAACAGATGAGTAGCCGATCGCACTGGAAATTCCTTTTTTGCGATGTGCCTGTGCTTTTCCAAGAAGTGTCTCATAATCCAAATGCTCTTCTGTATTCTCGATAATATGAACCATCATCTGAAGTGCTTCTAAAGGATATTTTCCCTGTGCAGTTTCACCTGAGAGCATCACCGCATCTGTTCCATCATATACCGCATTGGCAACATCTGTCACCTCAGCTCTTGTCGGTCTTGGATTTCTCATCATAGAATCCAACATCTGTGTCGCTGTAATAACCGGTTTATAGTTACTGTTACATTTTTGGATCAGCATCTTCTGAAGATATGGAACTTCTTCCGCCGGAATCTCCACTCCCAGGTCTCCACGTGCAACCATGATTCCGTCTGCACAGCGGATAATCTCATCAATATTTTTAATTCCTTCTGCATTCTCAATCTTGGCAATAACCGGAAGATGTGGTGCTCCACACTCTTTTAACAATGCTTTGATCTCAAGAACGCCTTCTGCCGAACGCACAAACGACGCCGCAATAAAGTCAACCCCTTGTTCCACACCAAAAATAATATCCTGACGGTCTTTTTCTGTCAGTGCAGGAAGTCTCACCGGTACATTCGGCACATTCACACCTTTTTTCTGTCCCAGTTCACCACCGTTAATTACACGGCAAATAATATCCGTATCCGTAATATTCTTTACTTCCAGCTCAATCAAGCCGTCATCAATCAAAATTTTCTTTCCGATTTCAACATCTTCTACAAGACCTTCATATGTGATGGAAACTCGATTTGCATCGCCTTCCACGTCTTTTGTAGTTAATGTGAATTTTTGTCCCTCTACAAGTGTCACTTTTTTATCATCTTTTATCACACCTGTACGAATCTCCGGTCCTTTTGTATCCAAAAGAATCGCAATTGGTTTTCCAGCTTCTTCACGAATTGCTTTGAGCATATCCATTCTGCTTTTCTGTTCTTCATGATCTCCATGTGAGAAATTGAAACGGGCAATGTCCATTCCATTTTCGACTAATTTTTTCATTAACTCTCTGTCGTTTGTGTTTGGTCCCATGGTACAAATAATTTTTGTCTTCTTCATCTCGTTCTCTCCTGCCTTTTTATTTCTATTTCACATGTTCATGCGTAAACAAATGGTCATGACAATATTCGTAGTTCCCATTGCATTTTGAACAATAGCGAAATTCCAAATTTTCATCATCAAGTTCCGTGCGTCCGCAGACTGCACATTTATGTTTTGCACCACCTTCATAGTGCTGCTCTCTTTTCGCCTCATATACTGCTTTTTTATAAGCCTTTTTCCTACGAACCTCCTTCGGCGAGTACCGTTTCATATTTCTTGTCGAAACATAGAAAATCAGGAAATTCAAAATGGATACTACTGCCGCCAATGCATTTGCCTTATAGACAATTCCAAATACACTTCCTCCATATGCCGGCAAAAATGCCTGCAGAATCGCATATCCAAAATAAGCCGCATCCAGCCACGCCAGATATTTCACCTTAATCGGAATCACCATAAACAACAGGAACTGTTCGTTCGGATACAGCGCAGCAAACGCAAAAAACAGTGACAAATTCAAGTAAAACGTCCCAAGTGGGAAGGATACTCCCGCTATCACATACACGAGAATCGCTGCCAATATGTGGAACAGTGCTCCCGTAAAGAAATACAGATTAAATCTAAAAGCTCCCCATGCGTATTCAAGCTGACGTCCGATCATATAATATAAATACAATGCAAACACCATAAACAACGCACTCGAATTTGGCGCCTGCATCAAAAATGTAACCAACCTCCAGATCTGCCCGTGAAACACCGCTTCTATGTTCAGTGACAAATACTGATAATAGAATTCCGGAGCAACCAAACTCAATGCAAAGCCAACGGTATACAACGCAATCACATAAAACATCAGATTCTGAATTGCATATCGTCCAAACTTCCGTTCTAACTTGCTAATCCAATTCATAAAAATATAGCTCCTTTATTATTTTTTTTACTTTCTCAACAACTAGTAGTAATTGTATCCTCACTAATTCAGTTTGTCAATCGGGCTATTTATATTTACATAATTTTAACAATTTCTCAACCCTAAAATCTTAAAATATTCCACATATTTTCAAATTGTGTTTTTCGACATCTTGTCGTATAATGTAGGTTGTCAAAAAATGAAATCCATTTTAATAAGAAACTACCTGTTTCTTATCCATAAAAAGGAGATAGATATGAGTAACAATAATTTATATACTTTAGGAATTGATATCGGTTCCACAACTGTAAAAATTGCGATTTTAAACGAGCAAAACGAGGTGCTCTTCTCTGACTATGAGCGTCATTTTGCAAATATTCAAGAGACTCTTTCCGATTTGCTCGGACGTGCAATTTACAAACTGGGAGCCATCCACGTATCGCCGGTCATCACCGGTTCCGGCGGACTGACACTTGCAAAGCACTTAGAGACACCATTTGTTCAGGAAGTCATTGCAGTATCTAGCGCACTTCAGGACTATGCTCCGCAGACAGACGTCGCAATCGAACTTGGTGGAGAAGATGCAAAAATCATCTATTTCGAAGGCGGTAATGTAGAGCAGCGCATGAACGGGATTTGTGCCGGAGGTACCGGTTCTTTCATTGACCAGATGGCTTCTCTGTTACAGACAGACGCAACCGGTCTGAATGAATATGCAAAGAACTACAAAGCTCTCTACTCTATTGCTGCACGTTGTGGTGTATTTGCCAAATCAGATATCCAGCCATTGATCAACGAAGGGGCTACGAAAGAAGATTTGTCGGCCTCTATTTTTCAGGCTGTTGTGAATCAGACGATCAGTGGACTCGCCTGCGGGAAGCCAATCCGCGGGCATGTCGCTTTTTTAGGGGGACCTCTTCACTTTCTTTCTGAATTGCGGGAGGCGTTTATCCGAACATTGAAATTAGATGATGAGCATATTATTGCTCCGACACATTCTCATCTGTTTGCTGCAATTGGTTCTGCACTGAACTCCAAACGAGATCTGAGTGTTTCTCTTCAGGAGTTGCAGGAGCGCCTTGCCGGACATATCCATATGGACTTTGAGGTTGAACGACTCACCCCGCTATTTTCGAGCAGAGCAGACTATGATGAGTTTCAAAGCAGACACACAAAACATCAAGTGCCTGTTGCTGATCTCGCCTCTTATAAAGGAAAAGCATTCCTTGGAATTGATGCCGGTTCCACTACCACCAAGGCTGCTTTAGTCGGAGAAGACGGAACTTTACTCTACTCCTTCTATCACAGCAATGATGGAGATCCTCTTGGTACGACAATCACAGCAATCAAAGATATTTACCGTCAGCTTCCGGAAGGAGTCACGATTGCGCACTCCTGCTCTACCGGATACGGCGAGGCACTGATCAAGGCTGCTTTGCTTCTTGATGAAGGCGAGGTTGAAACAGTATCTCATTATTATGCCGCCTCTTTCTTCGAGCCGGATGTAGACTGTATCCTCGACATTGGCGGTCAGGATATGAAATGCATTAAAATTAAGAATCAGACCGTCGACAGCGTTCAGCTAAACGAAGCCTGCTCTTCCGGATGCGGTTCTTTCATTGAAACATTTGCAAAATCATTGAATTACAGCGTGGAGGACTTCGCTCATGAAGCATTGTTCGCCAACCATCCAATCGACCTCGGCACACGCTGTACCGTATTTATGAACTCAAAAGTAAAACAGGCACAAAAGGAAGGGGCTTCCGTCGCTGATATTTCTGCCGGACTTGCATATTCTGTTATCAAAAACGCACTGTTTAAAGTTATCAAAGTATCCGATGCTTCTGAACTTGGGAAGCGGATCGTCGTGCAGGGCGGTACATTTTATAATGATGCTGTTCTTCGAAGTTTCGAGACAATCGCCGACTGCCAGGCAGTGCGACCGGATATTGCCGGAATCATGGGGGCATTTGGCGCAGCTCTCATTGCGCGCGAACGTTTCAGCGAATGCAAAGAAACTACAATGCTTTCCATTGAAGAGATTGAGCATTTAGAGTACAGTACCAGCATGGCAAAATGTAAAGGCTGTACGAATAACTGTCGTCTGACGATCAATAAATTCAGTGGCGGGCGCAAATTCATTACCGGTAACCGCTGTGAACGTGGTCTTGGAAAAGAAAAATCTGACAACGGTATGCCAAACCTGTTTGCGTACAAAATGCAGCGTTATTTCAATTATCAGCCGCTTGAGGAATCCGAAGCAGTCCGGGGAACTGTTGGCATTCCACGTGTGCTGAATATGTATGAGAACTATCCGTTTTGGTTTACATTTTTCAATACTTTGAAGTTCCGCGTAGTACTTTCTCCGGCTTCCAATCGGAAAATTTATGAACTTGGCATTGAATCAATCCCAAGTGAATCCGAGTGTTATCCGGCAAAACTTGCTCACGGACATGTAGAATGGCTCATTCAGCAGGGAATTCCTTTTATCTTCTACCCTTGTATTCCTTATGAACGACAGGAATTTGAAGATGCCAACAACCATTATAACTGTCCGATTGTTACTTCTTATGCAGAAAATATAAAAAATAACATGGATGAGATCACAAACGGAAAGGTTAATTTCAAGAATCCATTTATGTCGTTTAAAAGCGAAGACACCTTATCAACCCGCCTGATTGAGGAGCTTTCCAAAGAATTTTCAATTCCGGCTGATGAGATCCGACAGGCAGTTCACCTCGCTTGGACAGAGCTCGCCAAATGTCGCGAAGACATTCGCAAAAAAGGAGAAGAAACCATTGCATATTTGGATAAGACCGGTCAACGTGGTATCGTCCTTGCAGGGCGCCCATACCACATCGATCCGGAAGTACACCATGGAATTCCGGAACTAATCAATTCTTATGGAATTGCCGTACTGACAGAAGACTCTGTCTCTCATTTACATAAAGTAGAACGCCCGCTTATCGTAATGGATCAATGGATGTACCACTCACGATTGTATGCAGCCGCTAACTATGTAAAGACAAAAGATAATTTAGATCTGATTCAATTAAATTCTTTTGGTTGTGGTTTGGATGCAGTAACAACCGACGCAGTAGCAGATATTTTGACAAAGTCCGGCAAAATCTACACTTCACTGAAAATCGACGAGGTGAATAACTTAGGTGCCGCGCGAATCCGTATTCGTTCTCTTCTCTCTGCCATCCGCGTCAGAGAAGAAAAACATACTTCACGCGAGATCAAGCCATCCTCTATTGTGAAGGTTCCATTTACGAAAGAGATGCGAAAAAACTACACAATACTTTGCCCGCAGATGTCTCCGATTCACTTCGAGCTTGTAGAACCCGCATTCCGCTCTTGCGGCTACAATATTGAAGTGCTTGCAAATGATAATAAATCCGCGGTAAATGTGGGATTAAAATATGTAAACAACGATGCCTGCTATCCTTCCTTGATGGTAGTTGGTCAGATTATGGAGGCCATTCTTTCCGGAAAGTATGACACAGATAAGATTGCCGTGATCATTTCCCAGACAGGCGGAGGATGTCGTGCTTCCAACTACATCGGATTTATACGACGTGCATTGGAAAAGGCTGGTTATGCACATATTCCGGTTATCTCCATCAATTTAAGCGGACTGGAAGAAAACCCCGGCTTTAAGATTACGCTTCCACTCGTTTTAAAAGGGATGTATGCGGTTGTATTTGGAGATATTTTCATGAGAGCGCTCTATCGTGTCCGCCCATACGAGGCGGTTCCTGGCTCTGCAAATGCTCTTCATGAAAAATGGAAGAAAAAATGTATTGCATTCGTACAGAAAAAGCATCCTGGCAGACGTGAATTCAACAAAATGTGCAAGGAGATCATTGAGGACTTTGACAATCTTCCGATGTTAGATATCCAAAAGCCGCGTGTTGGAATCGTTGGTGAGATTCTTGTAAAATTCCTTCCTGCAGCAAACAACTATCTTGTAGAGCTGTTGGAACAAGAAGGTGCCGAAGCAGTCGTTCCTGATCTGCTGGATTTCTTCTTATACTGTTTCTACAACAGTAACTTCAAAGCAGAAAAACTGGGCATGAAAAAAGCAACTGCCTACAAGGCAAACTTGGGAATCAAAGCACTGGAATGGTTCCGCGCCCCTGCCGCAAAAGCATTTGCGCAAAGTAAGCACTTTGATCCGCCGGCGAAGATTACAGACCTTGCAGATATGGCAAAAGATATTGTTTCTCTCGGAAATCAGACCGGAGAAGGCTGGTTCTTAACCGGAGAGATGTTGGAACTCATTCATAACGGCACGACAAACATTGTCTGCACCCAGCCATTTGCCTGCCTTCCAAACCATGTTGTCGGAAAAGGCGTGATTAAAGAACTGAGACGGCGTTATCCGCTCGCAAACGTCGTTGCCATCGACTACGATCCTGGCGCAAGCGAAGTAAACCAGTTGAATCGTATCAAATTGATGCTGTCAACTGCAAATAAAAACTTAAGCAAAAACAACTAATAGGATTCCAAAGGAATTTCCTCTAATTCAAAAAAGACCTTGCCAAAGCTTCACGCTCCATGCAAGGTCTTTTATGTTCTCTATAATTATTTCACAAGAAGTGATGTTCCTGTCATTTCTTTTGGTTGTTCCATTCCCATTAATTCAATCAATGTCGGAGCAATATCTGCCAGACATCCGCCTTCTCTTAATTTGTATGCAGGATCTGCATTTACTAAGATAAACGGAACCGGATTTGTTGTATGAGCTGTAAATGGCTCTCCTGTCTCATAGTCCACCAATTGCTCTGCATTTCCGTGGTCTGCACAAATAAACATCTGTCCGTCTACTTCTTTGATTGCTTCAACAGCTCTTCCCACACATGAGTCCACTGCTTCAATTGCCTTAATTGCTGCATTTTCTACACCAGTGTGTCCTACCATATCCGGATTTGCAAAGTTGATAATGATCACATCATACTTCTCAGATTTGATTGCATCTACTAACTTGTCGCACACTTCAAATGCGCTCATCTCAGGCTGTAAATCATACGTAGCAACCTTTGGAGATTTCACCAAAATACGGTCTTCTCCCTTATTTGGCTCCTCGACACCGCCGTTGAAGAAGAATGTAACATGCGCATATTTTTCTGTCTCAGCGATTCTTGCCTGTGTCATATTGTTTGCTGCAAGGAACTCACCAAATGTATTTGTAATCTCTGTCTTATGGAAAGCAACTAATTTATTTTCAATTGTCACATCGTACTCTGTAAAGCATACAAATGTTGTCTTAACTCTTTCTCCTCTGTCAAATCCTTCAAAGTTGTCATCACAGAATGTTCTTGTGATTTCTCTTGCTCTGTCCGGTCTGAAATTGAAGAAGATGATAGAATCGTTATCTTTAATTGTTGCAACAGGCGCTCCATCTTTTACAATCACTGTCGGTAACACAAATTCATCTGTTTTCTCTGCATCATAAGACGCCTGGACTGCGCATGGTCCACACTCTGCAATCTCACCTTCACCTTTTACCATTGCATTGTATGCCAATTCTACACGGTCCCATCTGTTATCTCTGTCCATCGCATAGTAACGGCCCATTACAGATGCAATCTCACCTACTCCGATTTCTTTCATCTTATCCGCTAATTCCTGTACATAGTCTTTTCCAGATGCCGGCGGTGTATCACGTCCATCCAGGAAACAGTGTACATATACTTTTGAAAGCCCTTGTTTTTTTGCAAGTTCTAACAATCCATAGATGTGAGAGTTGTGGCTGTGTACTCCACCGTCTGAAACCAGTCCGAACATATGAAGCGCTGAATCATGTTCTTTTGCATTTTTACATGCCGCTAATAATGCTTCATTCTCAAAGAAATCGCCATCCTGAATTGCCTTTGTAATTTTTGTCAGATCCTGATATACGATGCGACCTGCTCCCATATTCAAATGACCAACTTCTGAGTTTCCCATCTGACCTTCCGGAAGTCCGACTGCCATACCGCTGGCATTTCCTTTTACAAATGGATACTCTGCCATCAATTTGTCCATTACAGGGGTCTTACCTTCAAATACCGCATTTGCCTCATGCTTATCATTCAGACCATATCCGTCAAGAATCATTAAAACTGTTGGTTTCTTACTCATCTTTTCATTCTCCTTTATGTTAAACTTTTATCTTTTATCCTACCTGAATTATTTTACATGATTTTCCTTGTCGTTGCAAGTTTTTACCGATGAATTTCTCAGCTCAGATGCGTTCCTGTAAAAAATCAAATACATGTCCTTCTGGTGTATTTAAAAAATGCATCAGCATATATGCACACATAATTGCCACATTCTCTTCCTTTAAGATTCTTCGCACCTCCGCTTTATCTGCAAGCACGATCTCAATCTCCTCATTCTCCTCCTGTCCTTCTTTGGAAGGAACTCCGCTCGCATATCCATACACAGTCCCACAAGATTCATCTGTCATGCCGATCGTCGTAAAATACGGCTTTGTATACATATCCGCCGCATCAATCGGTTGGAAATCAAGTCCGGTCTCCTCTTTTAGCTCCCGCATGCCAGCCATCTTAAAGTCTTCCCCTTCATCCACAAGTCCCGCCGGGAACTCATAGATATAATCATCCAAAGGACATCTATACTGACGAATTAAGACCAGTTTTTCTTTTTTCTCTTTTTCATCTCGATAGACACTATATATAATCACTCCATCTGCCTTGTTTTCTCTTGTCTTAATCTTCAACTCTTCTGTTGTCTTTGCTCTTGATGCCACAAAATAGGTACTGTGCTTCCCTGTATCACTTTTCATATCCAGCTCGTACATGTTCAAAAACTTGTTTTGTGTTGTCTGCTTAATACTTTCTACTCTTCGCATGCTAAACACACTCTCCTCTAAAAATTTGTACCACTCTGTTTCAGGAAACAACAAAGAGTCACCGACCATTCCAGCCAATGACTCCCTGTTAGTTACTAAATTTCAAATACTATTTGTAATTTACGATTTTTCCAAAATCTGGTTTTAACGATGCTCCACCAACAAGTCCACCGTCAATATCTGCCTGAGCAAATAACTCTGGAGCGCTTGCAGCTGAAACAGAACCACCGTACTGAATGCGGATAGCTTCTGCTGTAGCTTCATCATAGATTTCTCCGATGCATTTACGGATTGCTGCACAAACTTCCTGTGCCTGCTCTGTTGTAGCTACTTTTCCTGTTCCAATAGCCCAAATTGGTTCGTAAGCGATTACCGCTGTCTTAGCCTGATCTGCTGTCACATCCAAGAAAGCAATTTTAATCTGCTGACGAATGAAATCAATTGTAACACCCTGTTCTCTCTGTGTTAATGTCTCTCCACAGCAAACGATTGGTGTAATGCCATGTTCGAAAGCTTTTTTTACTTTTTTATTTACAGTTTCATCTGTCTCTGCAAAGTATTCACGTCTCTCAGAATGTCCGATGATAACATATTTCACCCCAGCATCTGTAAGCATATTTGGCGCGATCTCTCCTGTATATGCTCCACTTTCTTCGAAGTACATATTTTCAGCACCGATTTCGATATTGCTTCCTTTTGCCGCTTCGATTGCTGGAATAATGCTGATTGCAGGTACACAAAATACTACGTCAGCATCTTCTGTAGCTACTAAAGGTTTTAATTCGTTGATCAATGCAACTGCTTCACTTGGAGTTTTGTTCATTTTCCAGTTTCCTGCAATAATTTTTCTTCTTGCCATTTTTATCGTCTCCCAATTACTATTTCATTTATTATTTGTAACTGTTCAATGCGGCGCCGTCGTACAAAAAGTACGTCAAGCCGCATCTAACGCAGTCATTTTGTCATATATGCATGCTATTACTTATCGTTAGCAGCTGCTACCCCAGGTAACTCCTTACCTTCTAAGAATTCAAGAGAGGCTCCACCACCAGTAGAGATGTGTGTCATCTTATCACCGTATCCTAATTGGTTAACTGCTGCCGCTGAATCTCCACCACCGATGATTGTCACTGCATCTGTCTCAGCCAATGCTTTTGCTACTGCCTCTGTACCTTTTGCAAAGTTTGGCATCTCGAAGCATCCCATTGGTCCATTCCATACAACTGTTTTTGCTGTCTTTACGGCTTCAGCATACAATTTTGCTGTCTCTGGCCCGATATCAAGACCTTCCCATCCATCCGGGATTTCTCCTCTGCTCACAACCTGAATATTTGCATCGTTAGAGAAATCATCCGCAACAACATGGTCTACTGGAAGTAATAATTTTACGCCTTTTTCTTCTGCTTTTTTCAACATGTTTAAAGCAAAATCGCAGTAATCTTCTTCTAATAAAGAGATACCTACTTTTCCTCCCATAGCTTTGCTGAATGTATAAGACATTCCACCGCCGATGATCAATGTGTCTACTTTGTCAAGTAAGTTTTCGATTACAGAAATCTTGCTTGATACTTTCGCTCCACCTAAGATTGCAACGAATGGTCTTTCCGGATTATTTACTGCATTTCCTAAGAAATCAATTTCTTTTTGCATCAGGTAACCAACAACTGCTGTATCTACATATTTTGTAACACCTACATTTGAGCAGTGTGCTCTGTGAGCTGTACCAAATGCATCATTTACAAATACATCACATAAAGAAGCTAACTCTTTGCTGAATTCTTCTCCATTTTTTGTTTCTTCTGCTCTGTAACGAGTATTTTCAAGAAGGATAACATCTCCATCATTCATTGCTGCAACTGCGGCTTTCGCATTCTCACCAACAACAGTTGCATCTGCTGCAAATTTTACTTCTTGTCCCAATAACTCAGATAATCTCACTGCAACTGGCGCCAATGATAATTCTGGTTTTGGCTCTCCCTTTGGTTTTCCAAGATGTGAACAAAGAATAACCTTTCCACCGTCTGCAATTAATTTTTTAATTGTAGGAAGAGCAGCTACAAGACGGTTCTCATCTGTGATTTTTCCATCAATCAATGGCACATTAAAGTCACATCTTACAAGAACTCTTTTCCCTTTTACATTGATATCATCTACTGATTTTTTGTTAAGCATAGTATTGCCTCCTTAAAAATATGATTTTATCATTGAAATAACTATACATATATGTACCATTATTTCTAAAAAAAGAGCCCGGTCCCCAATAAGACCGGACCCCTTTTTGGATCTTAAATAATTCTGAATAGAATAAGATTATGCTAATTCAGAGAAGTATTTGATTGTTCTTACCATCTGGCTTGTGTAAGAATTTTCATTGTCATACCAAGAAACAACCTGTACTTCTGTTGTACCATTGTCTAATGGAAGAGCCATTGTCTGTGTAGCATCGAATAAAGAACCATATCTCATACCAACGATATCGCTTGAAACGATTTCATCTTCGTTGTATCCGTAAGATTCGTTAGCTGCTGCTTTCATAGCTGCATTGATTTCATCAACTGTTACGTTTCCTTCAACAACTGCTGTTAAGATTGTTGTAGATCCTGTTGGTGTTGGAACACGCTGAGCAGATCCGATTAATTTTCCGTTTAATTCCGGAATAACTAAACCGATTGCTTTTGCTGCACCTGTGCTGTTAGGTACGATATTAACAGCTGCTGCACGAGATCTTCTTAAATCACCTTTTCTCTGTGGTCCATCAAGTGTCATCTGATCACCTGTGTAAGCATGAATTGTGCACATGATACCAGATTTGATTGTAGCTAATTTGTTCAATGCATCAGCCATTGGTGCTAAGCAGTTTGTTGTACAAGAAGCTGCTGAAATTACTGTATCTTCTGGTTTTAATGTGTCATGGTTTACATTGTAAACGATTGTTGGAAGGTCATTTCCTGCTGGAGCTGAGATAACAACTTTTCTTGCACCTGCTTTGATATGAGCTTCTGCTTTTGCTTTTGATGTATAGAATCCTGTACATTCTAATACAACGTCAACACCGATTTCTCCCCATGGAAGTTCTTCAGCGTTTGCTTTTGCATAAATTTTGATTTCTTTTCCATCTACTGTGATAGAATCTTCACCTGCTGTTACTTTATCAGCTAAAGCGTATTTTCCCTGAGATGAATCGTATTTTAATAAGTGAGCTAACATTTTTGGAGATGTTAAGTCGTTGATTGCAACTACTTCATATCCTTCTGCTCCGAACATTTGTCTGAATGCAAGACGTCCAATACGTCCAAATCCATTAATCGCTACTTTTACTGCCATGATTAATTCCTCCTAAAGTTTAATTAATTATTAATTACTGTTTCACAGCGTCTATAGTGATATTCTTTACTATGTTAAAGAATCATCAACCTATTTAAGATTGTACTAAAGATAGTACAAAAATTCAAGTCTATTTTTGAATTTTATGGAAGTTGCTTAAAAACTGGCTTTCTTTCTTTAAATTCTGTATAATATTTGAATCCACATTCTCTCAGGATCGGAGCCACCTTTTCAAAATCATATGCAATATGTTCAGGCTTATGTCCATCTGCCCCGATTGTGATGATCTCTCCTCCAAGCTCACAGTATCTTTTTAAAATTTCAGGATGCGGATGACAAAAGCCCAATCCATATTTAAACCCTGCTGTATTGAGTTCAATCCCTTTTCCATGTGCGATCAAATATTTTAAAATTTCGTCAATTTCATCCGAAAATTTTGTATAAGAATAATATTTTTCTTTTTCTTTTCCGTATCGGACAATATAGTCAATGTGTCCCAGTACATCAAAATCTTTAATTGCCCGAATGTCCGTCAGTGTCTCCAAAAATGCCTGACGGTAAGCTTCTGCATCTGTCTTATCTTCAAAAAACTCTCCGTAATACGGATCCATCCGATTCACAACGTGTACAGATCCAATCACAAAGTCAAACGGATACGACGAAACATACTCTTTATATGCATTCCCCAAATGCGGTTGCAGTCCAATCTCCACACCAATTCGAATATCAATCTTGTCCTGATACATTTCCCGTAGTTTTTTCATTTTCCGAAAATAGGTATCAGTATCAAATAAGAAGAGAGTTTCTTCTCCCGGAAAGTCAAAATCCTGATGATCCGTAAAACAGATTGTCTTAAGTCCCATTCTTATTGCCTCTTCAACCATTTTTTCCGGCATCGTCTCCGAATCAGACGAAAACGATGTGTGCATATGAAAATCTGCTTTTATCATATTCTATTCTCCTATAATCGTACCCCCGCCAAGAACATAATCTCCATCGTAAAAAACAACAGCCTGCCCCGGTGTCACAGCCCTTTGCTGTTCTTCAAATGTACAACGTACCTCATCCTCTCCAATACGTTCCACTTCGCACCAAGCACCTTTGTGATTATAGCGTATTTTGGCAAATACACGGATTTTCTCTCCCTCTTTCAGATCTTCAATGGACATAAAATTCAATTGATTTGCCCGCAATGTATACGTAAGTGATTCCTCATTGCTGCCAATCACAACTTCATTCGTCTCCGGGCGGATCTCCAAGACAAAAACAGGATGTCCAAGCGACAGACCAAGTCCCTTCCTCTGTCCAACTGTGTAATGGGTAATTCCTTTATGTCTTCCGACAACAGTTCCATCCGACAACACAAAATTTCCTTCCGGAATCTTTTTCTCAATTGTCTCCTCGATAAATTCCGCATAATTTCCGTCGGGCACAAAACAAATATCCTGACTGTCTGGTTTGTTCGCCACTCGAAGCCCAATTTTTTCTGCAATTTCCCGCACTTCCTCTTTCGCATAAGCGCCGACCGGCATCAGTGTTCTCTTCAACTGCTCCTGTGTCAGATTGTAAAGCGCATATGTCTGATCCTTTGCAAGTGTGGCTGAACGTCTCAGGCTATATCTTCCATTGGGAAGTTTTTCAATTCTGGCGTAATGACCTGTTGCAATATAATCTGCTCCGATATCCATACTTCTTTTCAGGAGCGACTCCCACTTCACATAGCGGTTACATGCAATACATGGATTTGGTGTCCTTCCATTTAAATATTCATCAACAAAATAGTCAATTACATTTTCTTTGAACTCCTTCTTAAAATTCATAACATAATAAGGAATCCCCAGATCACTCGCAACTCTTCTGGCATCATCTACCGCTGTCAAGCCACAGCATCCTCCATTTTCTTCCTGTATGGCTCTGTCTTCATCCTGCCAAATCTGCATCGTCACACCAATCACATCATATCCTTGTTCTTTTAAAAGATACGCCGCAACCGATGAGTCTACACCGCCCGACATCCCGACAACTACTTTCTTCTTTTCCATTTGGCTCCCTCTGTTCTACCTCTTAGTATTCTTCTTCCTCTTCTTCATCTTCATGAATATCTGATTTTGGTTTTTCCAAACCTTCAATCTTAATTCCGTGTTTTTCGGCATAATCCCAAAGCGCAGCATGGATTGCTTCCTCTGCAAGCAGTGAACAATGTACTTTTACAGGCGGAAGTCCGTCCAGCGCTTCCATAACCGCCTTGTTTGTGACTTGAAGTGCGTCGTAGATGCTTTTTCCTTTTACAAGTTCTGTCGCCATACTGCTTGTAGCAACAGCTGCTCCACAGCCAAATGTTTTGAATTTCACATCTTGAATGATCTGGTTATCATCAATGTCAAGATAGATTCTCATAATATCTCCACATTTTGCATTCCCTACTGTACCAACGCCACTGGCGTTTTCAATTTCTCCTACGTTTCTTGGGTTTTGGAAATGATCCATTACTTTTTCTGTATACATATCTGATTCTCCTTTTATTCATTTCTATTATTTATTTCTGTTTTTTCACAAAATCTTCATACAGTGGCGACATGCTGCGAAGTTGCGCCACAATTTCTTTCAGACAATCTACCACATAGTCAATCTCTTCTTTTGTTGTCTCTTCGCTCAACGTCAGTCTTAACGATCCATGTGCGATTTCGTGTGGCAAACCGATTGCCAAAAGAACATGCGAAGGATCCAAAGACCCTGATGTACAGGCTGATCCACTGGAACCGCAAATTCCTTTCATATCGAGCATAATCAAAAGCGATTCCCCTTCAATAAACTGAAAACTGAAATTTGCATTGTTCGGAAGGCGATCTGTTCTATGTCCATTCAGTCTGCAGTACGGAATCTCTGCAAGCACACGTTCAATCAAATGATCTCTCAATTCAATCTCTTTCGATGTACGCTCTTTCATTGTGCGCACCGCTCTTTCAACCGCTGTTCCAAGTCCGATAATTCCAGGTACGTTCTCTGTTCCTGCACGACGTTTTCTTTCCTGTGCTCCTCCGTGCACAAAAGAACGGATCTTTACTCCTTTTCGGATATACAAAAATCCAATCCCTTTTGGACCGTTTAACTTATGTCCACTTGCGCTCAGCATATCAACGTGACATTCGTCTACATTAATCGGTACTTGCCCGAATGCCTGCACCGCATCTGTGTGGAATAAAATTCCGTGTTCATGTGCAATCTCACCGATCTCTTTGATTGGCTGAATCGTTCCAATCTCATTATTAGCATACATCACAGAAATTAAAATAGTCGTAGGTCTGATTGCAGCTTTCAGTTCTTCCAGTTTTACCACGCCATTCTCATCCACATCCAAATATGTCACTTCATATCCGTTTTTCTCCAGGTAATCGCCTGTGTGAAGAATTGCATGATGTTCAATCTTTGTTGTGATAATATGATTTCCTTTATTTTTGTAAGCCTCTGCTGTTGCTTTCAGCGCCCAGTTATCTGATTCGGAACCGCCTGCAGTAAAATAAATTTCATTTGCGTTTGCACCCAGTGCGTCTGCAATAATCTCGCGTTGTTTTGTAATCGCATCCTTATTCTTTGCTGCAAAACTGTAAACGCTGGATGGATTCCCATAATTTTCTGTAAAATACGGAAGCATCGCCTCTACTACTTCCGGTGCTGTTTTTGTTGTCGCCGCATTATCTAAATAAATAAGTCTGTCCATGTTCTTTCCTCCTAATTATTGCAATTTTTCTGTATGGTCAAATTCTGTTGAATCTGCTTACTTTCTTCTACGAGCTGCTTTAAATCAATCTCATCGACTGTTCGATTAATGCTTTCATTGATCTTCTTCCAAACATACTTTGTGACACAGCCTCCTGCTGCCTCGCATGATTCTTCTTCGTGAAAAGCCGCACACTCTACCGGCTCCAAATTTCCTTCCAACGCTCTTAATACATCTCCGACTGAAATCTCACTGACATCTTTCGCAAGCACATAGCCTCCGCCGGCTCCCCGTATGCTTTTAATCAATCCGGCTCTCTTCAGCAAAGCCATCAGCTGCTCCAAATATCGCTCGGATATGTCCTGTCTCGCCGAAATACTGCTGATTGGAACGGGCTCTATCTCACTATATTGAGCAATATCAATCAAAGCACGAAGACCGTAGCGCCCTTTTGTTGATATTTTCAAAACTTCACCTTCTTTGGTCTATTTAATTCCTAGTGAATTACTAGGGTTTATTTCTTTTGTAGAATATCACTCTCTTCAAGTTCTGTCAAGGGCATTCTGGGAATATGTTATAAAGACAAAAAATTCAGGAGAAGACATGTCTGAAAAACACACTATTTTGAAAGGTACATTCATTCTCACTGCCACTGGCTTTCTAAGCCGTTTCATTGGCTTTTTTTACCGTATGTTCTTAAGCCATACTTTCGGGGAGGAAAGCGTGGGACTCTACCAACTGATTTTCCCCATCTACGCACTTTGCTTTTCGCTCACCACAGCCGGAATCGAAGTTGCTCTTTCCCGGTGCGTCGCAAGAAAAGTAGCTCTTTCCAGACACAAAGAAGCAAGACAACTTTTGTATGTCGGGCTTTTCCTTTCCATTGCGCTCTCTACGGTCACCGCAGCTATATTACAGACAAATGCCTCTGCTTTTTCCATCTATATCCTTGGCGATATACGCTGTGAACCATTACTCATTGCGATCTCTTATTCGCTTCCTTTCGCATCTGTCCACAGTTGTATCTGCGGATACTATCTCGGGCGAAAGCAGACAAAAATTCCGGCACTCGCACAACTTATCGAACAAATTGCACGAGTCTTCAGTGTATATGTCATATATATGATTGCACTAAAAAAAGAGCAACCAGTCACAATACTGTTTGCGGTAATCGGTCTTGTCATTGGAGAAATCGTTTCTTCACTCTTTTGTATACAATGTTTTACATACGGAAAAGTCTTTGCCCGTATTCACTTTATCTTAAAAAACAATTTTTCTCACTTAAAAGAACTTCTAAAACTTTCCGTGCCTCTCACTGCCAACCGTATTCTTCTGAATATTTTACAGAGCATCGAGGCAATTTCCATTCCCATACGTTTACAACAGTATGGGTACACTTCCTCTGATGCACTCAGTGCCTATGGAGTTCTCACTGGAATGGCTTTGCCGTGTATTCTGTTTCCATCCGCAATTACAAACGCTGTCTCTACGATGCTTCTTCCTACAGTTACAGAGATTCAAACTTCAAACAACTGGAAACAGCTAAAGAAACTCATCCAAAAGGTTATACTTTATTGTTTTTCTCTTGGTTTTTTTTGCTGTATACTCTTTCTCCTATTCGGGAACTGGATTGGAACCATCTTATTCCACAGTCAGCTTGCCGGAAATTTTTTACTGACCCTTTCCTGGATTTGTCCATTTCTATATGCAAATTCTACGCTCATCAGTATCATAAACGGACTTGGAAATACAACAATCTCTTTTCTGATAAATACTTTTGGACTCTTCATACGCATTATCGGAGTGATTGTTTTTATCCCACAGATTGGATTGAATGGTTATCTTTGGGGACTCCTTGCAAGTCAACTTTCTGTCAGTATTCTAAGCATCCTGTATTTAAGCTGTCATTTAAAAAAACGAGAGTTTGCAACCTAAGGCAAACTCTCGTTTCACAATAATCCAATAACTAATTTCATTAATATGGGATTCGTATACACTTCTAAAATCATCCCAACAGCCATAGAAATTCCTGCTGCTGCCGTCTTTTTTATATTCCATCTCCCGTTCGGATATGTGTACAGATACCATAGCAGAATCACGTATGCGAACCCATAAAAAAGAATCTGCGGCAACATTCCCACAATACACAATAGAATTCCTTTCATTCCAAGAGAAATTACAGAAGAAACTGCTACAACGCCACCTGAAAAGCCTGTCCAGCCAATGCACAGTCCAACAACTGTTTTCTTCCATTTCATACATCCTAAAATACATATCACACAAAAAGGGACAAGTCTTGCTCGCAGGATATACCACAAATATTCTTCTGCCACAATATCGGTTTTAGCATATTGCTTCAAGAAACCGTCATCGAAAATTCCGCCCGACATAATATACCTGTCAGAAATCAAATTCGCATACAAAATACCAATTAAAAAACCACCCAGCAGAAACATTGCAAAAAATTGATTTTTACTTCTGTATGACCTCACATATCTACCTCCCGTCTTTCACACTTCAACTTAGGATATTTCATTATATGCAAGGTCCATCCGTTTATGCTTTTATTTTTACTGCATATGACATCAGCGAAGCAATCGTCTTAGAATCTTCAATCTCTCCAGAAAAAATTTTCTCTTTTAACTCCTCCATTGTGTAAGCCTCTACGTCAATCGACTCATCTTCATCTAAATTCTGCTTGGATGGTATCAAATTTTTTGCGACGTATACTTCCACTCTCTCATTACAAAACGCCACCGCTGTTCTCAATGTAATCAGCCATTCCAAATCTTCTGAGCGAAATCCCGTCTCCTCCTCCAATTCCCTTGCCGCACACTCTTTGCCGGGTTCCCCCTGTGTATCCAAAGCTCCGGCCGGAATCTCCAATGTATACCTGTCCAACGCATTTCGATACTGTCTTACCATCAAAATCTTTCCTTCTTTTGTAACAGGAATCACCGCAGCTGCACCTTTATGCTGCAGATAGTCCCATTTTGCAATATGTCCGTTCACCTCAACATGATCACAATACATATCCAATATCGTTCCTCTGTATTTCAGTTCTCGTTTAATCCTTTTTACTTTTTCACCCATCTCATATCCCTCCAATATATAGAAATTCCCATATATCAACTTGATATATGGGAATCGTTTTCATTTATTGTGACTATTTTGCATAGTCTGTAACACGTGATTCACGAATCACATTCACTTTAACCTGTCCAGGATATTCCAATTCAAACTCAATTTGTTTTGAAATATTTCTAGCCATCAGTACCATGTCTGCATCAGACACTTGTTCTGGAACTACCATGACACGAATCTCTCTACCTGCCTGAATAGCAAAAGATTTATCGACACCTTTAAACTGGTTGGCGATATCTTCTAATTGTTTTAATCTGTTTGTATATGTTTCCAATGTCTCTCTTCTTGCGCCAGGTCTTGCTGCAGAAATTGTATCTGCCGCCTGAACGATACATGCAATTAACGATTCCGGCTCTACATCACCATGATGCGCTTCTACCGCGTTAATCACAGCCGGCGACTCTTTGTATTTTCTACAAAGATCCACACCAATCTGAATATGGGAGCCTTCCACATCGTGATCGATTGATTTTCCGATATCATGTAAAAGACCAGCTCTCTTCGCAACCCTGACATCCAAACCAATCTCACTTGCGAGAAGTCCGGATAACTGCGCTACTTCCATGGAATGCTTCAATGCATTCTGCCCATAGCTGGTTCTAAATTTCATTCTTCCTAACAGACGAATCAGTTCTGGATGAATACCATGTACTCCAACTTCTAAAGCTGCTGCCTCTCCCTCTTCACGAATCATCAATTCCACATCTTTTTGTGCTTTCTCTACCATTTCTTCAATTCTTGCGGGATGAATTCTTCCATCTACAATCAATCTCTCGAGAGCAATTCTCGCAACTTCTCTTCTGATCGGATCAAATCCTGATAAAACGACAGCTTCCGGAGTATCATCTATAATCAATTCTACTCCTGTCATTGTCTCGAGTGTACGAATGTTTCGTCCCTCTCTACCAATAATTCTTCCCTTCATCTCATCACTTGGAAGTTGTACAACCGAAATTGTAGTCTCCGCAACATGATCTGCCGCACACTTCTGAATCGCTGTTACGACATACTCTCTTGCCTTTTTGGCAGCTTCCTCTTTTGCCTGCGTTTCCAATTCTTTGATCATCCTCGCAGTGTCATGTTTGACATCATCTTCAACAGTTTTTAACAAATAATCCTTTGCTTGTTCGGAGGTTAATCCTGAGATTCTTTCTAGTTCCTGTACTCTTTGCTGATTAAGCTCTTCTACTTTCGCTTCACGCTGCTTAATTTGCTCTTCTCTCGCCGTAAAGTTTGCTTCACGCTGCTCAATTGCTTCTGATCTTTTGTCTAAAGCTTCTTCCTTGGATAACACTCTTTTTTCATAGCGTTGTAATTCAGATCGTCTTTCCTTTGTCTCTTTTTCGAGTTCATTCTTTGTCTTGATAGACTCTTCTTTTACTTCCAAGAGCGCTTCTTTTTTCGTTGTCTCAGCAGTTTTCAATGCATCATCAATAATTTCTCTCGCACGAGTCTCCGCACTTCCGATCTTCGAATCTGCGTCTTTTGTCAGGCTTGAAATCGTCAGGAAACGAGTGATGACCGCTGCAACAATGAATGCAACTACAGCAATAATTATAGTAATTATTGTTGGCACAGGAGCACCTCCTTATTTAATTTTCATTGTACAAATACAACACTTAAATTTTATACTCTTTTCACAATTATGTCAAGTATTCCATTCAGAAACTTGTATTACTTGACGGATGTCCTCGTAACGGAAACCTTTTCTTAGCAGATACCCGCAAATCTTCGCCTTTTCTGCTTCTGTCGCCTTCTCTGCACAAAATCTCTTTTTTTCAAGAACTTTTTGAATTGCTCCCCGTTCCTCTTCCATCTCATAACACTCTTCCATCACTTTGTCAATCGTCTCTTTTGCGACACCTTTCTGACAGAGTGATACATAAATTTCTTTTTTGCTCTTGCTGTTCTGTCTGCTGAGCACAAATCGCCTTGCATAATTTTCGTCTTCCACATATCCAAAGGATTTTACATAAGCCATCGCCTGTTCAATAATATCATCCGGATATAATCCCTGCTTTAATTTCGTGCGAAGCTGCGATTCTGTGCGATCCATGTCTGTCAACAGATGCATTGCCCGCAGCTTGGCACGTTTTAACACAATCTCACTGAGTATCTGACTGACCAGCCTCTCGTCCACTTCTGTGTCCTGCGCAATATGATATCGGGACAGCTCTCCTTTGTATAACACAAAGGCAAATTGTCCGTCTATGAATACCTTATACTTTGTCTTTGTCACTGGCTCAATCTTCGTGACATACATTCTATTCTTCCTCTTCCTTCTCTACAGAACCGTCCAAATGATAATGCGCTCTGATCTTCTCTTCCAACTCTTCCATAATTTCCGGATGCTGTCCAAGATATATCTTCGCATTCTCTCTTCCCTGTCCAATCTTATCTCCATTATAGGCATACCATGCCCCACTCTTATTCACAAGATCAAGTTTTGTTGCAAGATCCAGAATATCTCCTTCTTTGGAAATTCCCTTTCCAAACATGATATCAAATTCTGCTTCCTTGAACGGAGGTGCAATCTTATTCTTCACAATCTTGATACGTGTACGATTTCCCACCATCTCACCATTCTGTTTTAAAGTTTCAATCCTTCTGACATCCATACGCACGGAAGCATAGAATTTTAAAGCTCGTCCACCGGTTGTTGTCTCCGGGTTTCCAAACATCACACCAACTTTCTCTCGAAGCTGGTTGATAAAAATCACAACACAGTTTGATTTACTAATAACAGGAGTCAGCTTTCTGAGTGCCTGTGACATCAAACGCGCTTGCAGACCGACATGACTGTCTCCCATATCTCCTTCTATCTCCTGTTTCGGAACAAGTGCTGCGACCGAGTCAATTACAATAATATCCATCGCGCCGGAGCGAACCATCGTCTCGGCAATCTCAAGTGCCTGATCTCCACTATCCGGCTGCGAAATATATAATTCATCAATATTTACACCAATATTTTTTGCATAGACAGGATCAAGCGCATGCTCTGCATCAATAAATCCCGCAATTCCGCCTCTTTTTTGTACCTCTGCAATCATATGTAACGTAACCGTCGTCTTACCACTTGACTCAGGACCATATACCTCAATTACTCTTCCCTTCGGTACACCCCCAAGACCAAGTGCAATATCAAGACTTAAAGAACCTGTCGGCACCGTCTCCACAGAGACATTCGCCCCTGCATCACCAAGCTTCATCACCGTACCTTTGCCAAAATCCTTCTCCAACTTTAAAATCGCTGCATCCAGCGCTTTTTGTTTATCTTCATTTGCCATATTACGTATCTCCTTCTTCACACTGCGAACTTATGTTCGTTTTTCTAATTAATATACTATTATACTTGTCTCAAAATGTCAATACTTTTATTCTCACCTCCTGCTTACAAATTTCCATGTGGGTAATTTCAGCGAATCTGCTAATGAATGTATATAATGAGCGAACGCTCTATTGAATGAACACTTTTAGAATATCATAATTCTCATCTTTACACAAGAAAAGAATCCATTTTCAGGATTCTTTTCTTTCTCTATTTCCGGCTTCTAACGAACGTTTTTTGCTGATAACTACTTTTTCATCATAGCATGCAAATAACTGCTTTAACGTATCTTTATCCATTTTGGGAGTCAGGACACTGACAATCGGGACGATGACAAGACCTGCTGCCATAGCAATTGCTCCCGCATTGATTGGTGATGAGATATATTGAAAGAACATATTAGATACTGTAATTCCAATTCCAGAAAAAAAGCTTGTCCACACCGCAGCCTTTGTGACTCCTTTCCAATACAACCCATATAAAAACGGAGCTAGAAATGCTCCAGCCAGCGCTCCCCAGGAGATGCCCATCAACTGTGCAATAAAAGTCGGTGGATCAAGTGCAAGCAGCACTGAAACGACAATAAAAAACACAATCAGAATCTGCATGGTAATAACTTGCTTTTTCTCACTCATATTTTTTATGATATTATCTTTCAGAAAGTCCAAAGTCAATGTTGAACTGGATGTTAGTACGAGTGAGGACAGTGTAGACATCGATGCCGACAGGACAAGCACGACGACAATTCCTATCAGAATATCAGGTAAAGAAGATAACATATGTGGAATAATGCTGTCAAACACAATCATTCCGGATTCATCGTATAATTCTTTTCCATCAAACAAACGTCCAAAACCTCCAAGAAAATAGCATCCTCCCGATACCACAATGGCGAAGATTGTGGAAATTACCGTTCCTGTATTAATCGACTTTTCATCTTTAATAGCATAAAATTTATGTATCATCTGGGGCAATCCCCAGGTTCCAAGAGAGGTCAGTACCACAACTCCCAAAAGGTTCATTGGATCTGGTCCGAAGAAGGATGTAAATGCACCAGGTTGTCCGGCTGTCAATGCCACATCACTTTCAATCTGTGCAAGCTTTCTAATCGCCTCTACAAATCCTCCCTGATTGTTTAGCACTGCCATAATAACTGCTACAATCCCAATCAACATAATGATTCCCTGGATAAAGTCATTGATCGCAGTTGCCATATACCCTCCAAGAATTACATATATAGCGGTAAATGCTGCCATAGTCACTACACACCATGTATACGGGACATGAAATGCCATCTCAAACAAACGGGACAGACCGTTGTAAATGGATGCGGTATATGGAACCAAAAATACAAACACAATGACCGATGCCACAATCTTTAGACTCTTGCTCTGATATCTCTCACCAAAAAAATCCGGCATCGTCTTTGACCGTAAATGTTGACTCATAACCCTTGTCCTTCTCCCTAGCACAACCCAGGCCAAAAGACTTCCAAGAACTGCATTCCCAATTCCAATCCATGTGGATGCAATTCCATATTTCCATCCAAACTGACCCGCATATCCGACAAATACAACCGCCGAAAAATAAGAAGTCCCATACGCAAATGCAGTGAGCCAGGGTCCAACGGAACGTCCACCCAGCACAAACGCGTCTACACTTTTTGTATGTCTCCGAGAATAAATCCCAACCACTGCCATCACTGCAAAAAAAATCACCAGCAGAATTACTTTTACACCCATCTTCTTCCCCCTTCTTTTAAATCAGCAGTTTAAAGCGTTACGCTTTAAACCACTAAAGTCTCTTAATGATTAAAGAATAGCACACGAGAATATGGATGTCAATAAATAGTTTATTCTTTCATCTTTTCTACACGTTCCTGAATTGTTTTATTAAAATTTTCTACTTTTCTGCAGTATGGCTCACTCATATATTTAGAATGCAGCATAAAATCTGCCGTTGCCAGATTGTTTGCAATCGGAATATCATACACGACTGCAATTCGAAGCAACGCTTTCACATCCGGATCATGTGGTTGTGCTTCTAATGGATCCCATAAAAAGATCATAAAATCAATCTGTCCTTCCACAATCTTTGCTCCGATCTGCTGATCTCCTCCAAGCGGTCCACTGTTATAACCTTTTACAGGTAATCCTGTTTTTTCCGCAATCAGTCGGGATGTCGTTCCTGTTCCACATAAAAAGTGACTTTTTAAAATCTCCTTATTCTGATCACACCACTCTACCAGCTCTTTCTTCTTTCCGTCATGAGCAACCAGTGCAATATGCTTTGCTTTTCCAATTTCAAATGTAACATAATTATCTTGTAACACAATGATCCCTTCTTTCTTTTAATCATATTGTTCCATGATGGCGAACCTTGACACTGTCAACAGTCCAATCACCACTGCCATTATCATACCATAAATTAAAATTACGAAAAAGGCAAAATTGAAATTCTGTAAGACAACTGCAACCACAGCAAGGAGCACTCCGATCCCTATAATTCCCCCTTGGACTCCCAATCGAACTAGCTGCTTTACTGTTTCTCCCAAAGAGTTTCTCAAAAACGAATCGATCAGTACCTTTGTATATAACTTAATCGCCTGAAGGAACACATAGATCAGCCAGCAGCTGACCATGTGAAACGGATGAACTTTCCATGCAATCCCAAGCGGAAGCACCAAAATTGCTCCATCAATCGCCGCTTTCACATGTTCCATCACAGTCGCATACCACATTTTCTTTGCCGGAGAATCTGGAAGGAGAAACAGATACGGATTTTTCAATTCTTTATCCCATTTCCCAAGATATCCTCCTGTCAAAATGGCAAGATAAGCCACAATTCCCAAAAGAACTGCACTTTTTGATCCAAATTCCGAAACATCAATCACCTTTAAAAACAAAATATCCGCACCAATGCAAAACAAAGTCATATATGAAAAGATAAACCATTTTTCTTTTTTATATTCCAATAACTGTCTGTAAAAAATAGCCTTTGCTCCGGACGCTTTATATTCGACTGAGGCTCTTTTGAATTTCTTCTTTTTGCCGATGGACATAACCATCTCACCATTATTTTTTCGCGCTTTCATCTCTGCATAATCATCCGCAAATTTTGCCGCATCTTCATAATATCCACCATTGCATTTCATTTTGACTGCCACTACAGCCATAACAATTACAGTCAAAAGATACAAACCACTGCATACAAGATTAAGAGTTGTAGGTCCAAGCAAAATCAGTCGAAAAACTGCAATATTCCATCCAATGATCGGCAGCATCTGCAATCCCGGAAAATCAATCAGATTGATAATACTTTCCAGCGAAAATCCTTTTGTTCGAAAATACCAAATTCCAAACAGCGTAATACCTGCAAGCAAAACGTAGATCGTGCGCGCAAGCATAACAGTCGTCTTTTGCGAAAATCGTTCATTGGCATATAAAACAATAATAATACTGCCTTCCAGTACCGACTCAACTCCTGCAAGAACTATAAACAGTGATACGATTTTCCAAAGCGGAAGATGAAACCCAAGAATTGCAGCAAGTACAAATGCCATACTCACAATTAAAGTCATCAAAAAATTATATCCTGCGCCATAGAGCAAGATTATTTTGGGGCGAATCGGCGCTGTAAAAATAAAATGTGCATGGCTTGGATAGAAAATAACACCTTTTCGTTTTGCATAAGTCGCAAAGTTAATAAAAAAATTGTAAAGTCCCCATACCGTCAATGCCGCCAGCAGCCAATATGGTGTTTGAAAATCTGCTTTTACTAAAGCCGTAACTGAAACTGTGATCAAAAAAATAAAATAGGCTACCAAAACAATACTAAGTATCAGGTTCACCGGCTTTTTCTTTAGCTGCTTTAATTTGTTGATCCATTTTCTTTTTGACATATACAATAATGCTTTCATTATTTTTCACCACCCGTCAATTCAAAGAACAGAGCATCGAGTTCTTTATCTCCAACTTCTTCTTTGCTGTAAGAACCAATAATATGGCCTTTTTCCATCACAAACATCACATCCCAAATATTCTCTACCATCTCCAGCATATGAGTACTGATCAATATCGTAACTCCGTTTTCTTTCAATTCTAAAATCACTTCTTTTAATTCTTTGATCGCTTTTGGATCGAGTCCAACCATCGGCTCATCTAAAAGAATCACCTGTGGCTTGATACACAGCGCACAGCAAATACTAACTTTCTGCATCATTCCTTTTGAAAGCTCATTCCCTAATTTGTCCTGTTTATCCTCCAACTCAAATCGTGTCAGAATTGCTTCCACCTCTTGGTCTGTTATGTTGCTGTCATATGCTTTTCTTACATACTCAATATGCTCTCTTACAGTCAATGCATCGAACATTGCCGGCAATTCCGGAACATAGGCGAAAATCTTTTTCGCCTCCATGCTATGTGCTTCCATCTTCTGAATTCCGATTCCACCTTCATACCTGAGCAAACCTGCAATACTTTTGATAATCGTAGATTTTCCTGCTCCGTTTGGTCCCAGCAAAATTCCTATCTTTCCCGTCGGCACCGTGAAACTGACATGATCCACCGCCAGATAATCACCATATTTTTTACTCAGTCCTTGTATCTCAAGCATCTTCATTCCTCCTCATCAAAAATAGTCTTGTATATCTGTACTATAGATTTAATACAATGATACACAAGACTATTCCGACTGTCAATATTTATTTTTCGTATTTCTCGATTACTTCTCCACGTTTTTTATAAATGCTGCCTGCAGGTACAAATTCTCTGACCATAGACAACGGATAAATATTTGTATGACTTCCCACAACTGTTCCCGGATTCAATACACTTCCACATCCCACTTCGACTTCATCGCCAAGCATGGCACCAAATTTCTTAAGTCCGGTCTCAATCGCTCCTTTTGGTGTCTTTACCGTCACCAATGTCTTATCCGATTTCACATTAGAAGTAATCGAGCCAGCCCCCATATGAGACTTATATCCAAGCACAGAGTCCCCTACATAATTATAATGTGGAACCTGAACTTTATTAAACAGAATTACATTCTTAAGCTCTGTAGAATTTCCTACCACAGCTCCTTCCCCAACAATTGCATTACCGCGGATAAACGCACAATGTCTCACTTCTGCGTCTTTCCCAATAATTGCCGGTCCATTGATGTAAGCTGTCGGCGCTACTGTCGCCGATTTTGCAATCCATACATTCTCACCGACTTTTTCATACTCCTCTTCCGATAACGTCTCTCCTAGTTCTAAAATAAAAGAACTGATTTTCGGAAGAACCTCCCATGGATAAGTCACTCCTTCAAAAATATCTCTCGCAATTGTCTCCTTCAAATTATAAAGTGATTTTACTGTTAATTGTTCCATTTCAATTTACCCCTTCTTTGTCTGTTTTTCTTTTTTATAAAATATTGCCGCCTTATCGTAACAGCCTCTCAGCTGATACTGATTACTCAACCGCAAAACACCTTGCGTACGACTGTTAATAAAATGTTCCAGCTTCATCATATACTCATCCGATGTAATCTCGCCGTCTGCCACATAGGTGAGTCCTTTTTCCCAACTTGCAGTAAGTTCCGGGTTCAAAAGTGAGCGGATTGAATGTTCCACTACATCAAAAACCATTTCTCCAAGCAGCGTCGGTGTAATGATCTGTGTTTTTTTATTTAACATCAAATATTTAATATGAATCAGCTTTTTCAGAATCTCTGCCCTGGTTGCACTCGTTCCGATACCACTTCCTTTAATCTGGGCGCGCAAATCCTCATCTTCAATGAGCTGCCCCGCATTCTCCATCGCAAGAATAATCGACCCCGAATTGTATCTCTTCGGTGGCGAAGTCTCTCCTTCTTTGATTGTCAATTCCTTTACCGGTAACACCGTTCCTTTTTTCACTGTCTGAAGCAGTTCAAAAAAGTTCATGTCCATGTCACTTTCCGAATCCTGTTTACCCGCATTTCCGGTCCCGACCACTTTCAGATATCCTTCCTCTGCCAAAACCTTGAAATTGGAGAAAAAGCTTTCCTCTTTGATCTTGGTTGTAATACTGACTTTCTGATAAACAGCCGGAGGATAGAAAATACTCAAAAACCTTCTGACAATCGTGTCGTATACCTGCCTTGCAGTATGTGATACACTATTCAATGCCTGCAGCCCCTGACCGGTCGGTATGATTGCATAGTGATCTGTGATCTGCTTGTCATTGACATACCTTGTTTTTTCTAAGCCTTTATGACTTCCAAACGCAACAATATCTTTCAGATAAGGAGATGCCATATCATATTTGGACAGACCGTTCAGATTTTTGTGAATCTCTTTTGCCACTGCTGTCGAAAGCACTCTGGCATCCGTTCTCGGATACGTCACCAGTTTCTTTTCATACAGTTCCTGGACGATCCGAAGTGTCTCATCCGGACTGATCTTAAATCGTTTGGAACATTCATTCTGAAGCTCTGCCAGATTATAAAGGAGTGGCGGATTCTTTTTTTCTTTCTTTTTTTCAATTGCAGTGACTGTGCAAGTAAGCGGTTCTCCATCGCTTAAATAGGCAATCAGTTCTTCTGCCTTCACCTTCTCTTTAAAGCCATTTTCCTTATAAAGATCCAATGACTCAAAATATTTAGAACCCTTCACTGCCTTCCATTCACCATCAAAATTCTTTTCTTCCAGTGAAATGCTGCTGAGCACTCTGTAAAACGGCGTCTTTACAAATTCCCGAATTTCCCGCTCTCTTCTCACTACCATACCGAGTACGCATGTCATAACACGCCCGACAGAAAGGACTGTGTATTTGTGACCAAGATAATTTGAGATACTATTGCCGTATTTCAGCGTCAGAAGTCTAGAGAAATTAATTCCCATCAGGTAATCTTCTTTTGCCCGCAGATACGCTGATGCGGATAAGTTATCATATTCCTCCAGATCTTTCGCTTCACGGATTCCACGAAGAATCTCTTCTTCTGTCTGGGAATCAATCCACACACGTTTTCTTTTCTTTCCTTTCACCTCTGCCATCTGTTCCACCAGACGGTAAATATATTCCCCCTCACGCCCGGAGTCAGTGCACACATAAATCGTATCCACATCCTGTCGATTCAACACGCCACTCACAATTTGGAACTGCTTTTTTACGTTCGGAATCACCTCGTATTTGAACTCTTTTGGCATAAACGGCAACGTCTCAAGACTCCATCTTTTATATTTCTCATCATACACCTCCGGATAACTCATTGTCACAAGATGTCCAACACACCATGTGACAATCGCCTCATCAGATTCCAGATATCCGTCTTTTTTTCTCGTATTCAATTTTAATGCTTTTGCGAATTCCTGTGCCACGCTTGGCTTCTCCGCTATGTATACTGATTTTCCCATCCTGGTTTCCTTTCTCTGCCGTCAATGCCTCTCCCGTGGATAAAAAGAGAAACAAGGCAGGGAAGAACCTTCTTCCCCGCCAAATGTTATTTTTATTTATTTTGCTTTGATATATCCTTTTGCAGTCAGTGTCTCTGCACAGAGGATTGCACCACCTGCTGCGCCACGTACTGTGTTATGAGAAAGTCCGACAAATTTAAAATCGTATACACTGTCTTCTCTCAAACGTCCTACCGAAATTCCCATACCATTTTCAAAATTGACATCCAATTGTACCTGTGGACGATTATCTTCCTCTAAGTATTGAATAAACTGCTTCGGCGCACTTGGAAGCTCCAATTCCTGCGGCAGTCCCTTAAAGTTCACAAGCTTTTCAATCAGCTGCTCTTTCGTTGGCTTCTTTGCAAATCTCACAAATACAGCTGCTGTATGTCCGTCCAAAACCGGTACGCGGATACACTGAGTTGTAATTACCGGTCCATCCGCTTTTACAATCTCTCCATCAACTACTTTTCCCCAGATACGAAGTGGTTCTTGTTCACTTTTTTCTTCTTCACCACCGATAAACGGAATAATATTTTCTACCATCTCTGGCCAGTCTTTGAATGTCTTTCCTGCCCCTGAGATTGCCTGATATGTAGTTGCCACTACTTCTGTCGGCTCAAATTCTTTCCATGCTGTCAGAACCGGAGCATAGCTTTGAATCGAACAGTTTGGTTTTACCGCCACAAATCCTCTTTCTGTTCCAAGACGTTTTTTCTGAGCTTCTATTACTTCAAAATGTTCTGGATTAATCTCTGGAACTACCATCGGCACATCCTTTGTCCAACGGTGCGCACTATTGTTTGAAACAACTGGTGTCTCTGTCTTTGCATATGCATCTTCAATCGCTTTGATCTCTTCTTTTGTCATATCCACCGCACTGAACACAAAGTCAACATCTGCAGCCACTTTCTCTACTTCATTTACATTGGCAACAACTAATTTTTTCACTGCCTCCGGCATTGGTGTCTTCATTTTCCAACGATCCCCAACCGCTTCTTCGTAAGTCTTTCCTGCTGATCTCGGGCTCGCTGCCACTGTCACGACTTCATACCACGGATGATTTTCCAACAGAGAAATAAAACGTTGTCCAACCATACCTGTTGCTCCTAAAATTCCAACTCTCAATTTCTGTTCCATAATTATCTCCTCATTTCCAAAAGTCTTTCTCACGCAAACAAATGTGTTTACTCGAAATATACTATCGCATTTTAATTGATTATGCAAGTGTTTTTTCGCATTCCTGCAAATATTTTGCATAGATGGCAATTACCTTTTCCATCGCTTCTTTTCCAGGCGCGCCAATCGTCATACGTTTATTGACGCATGTCTCCATGCTGATTGCCTCATAGATATCCGCCTCAAAAACCGGTGAAATCGCCTTAAATTCTTCTAGTGTCATATCATCCAACGCGATATCCTTTTCCAGGCAGTACAGCACAAGCTGTCCTACAATTCCGTGTGCATCGCGGAATGCAACACCATGATTTACCAGATAGTCCGCTGCATCTGTCGCATTGGTAAACCCATTCTTTGCACTGTTTTCCATATTCTCTTTGCGGAATTTCATCGTTCGAAGCATCCCTGTAAACAATGCAAGGCATCCTTTTGCTGTGTCAATCGCATCAAATGCCAACTCTTTATCTTCCTGCATATCTTTATTATAAGCAAGCGGAATTCCTTTCATCGTTGTCAAAATCGACATTAATGCCCCATAGACACGTCCTGTCTTTCCTCGAACCAATTCTGCGATATCCGGATTCTTTTTCTGTGGCATAATGCTGCTTCCCGTACTGTAGGCATCATCAATATCCACAAACTGATATTCGTTCGAATTCCAAATAATCACCTCTTCCGAAAAACGGCTCAAATGCATCATGATCGTAGACAATGCTGACATCAGCTCAATTACATAATCTCTGTCCGCAACAGAATCCATGCTGTTCAATGTAGGTCCGGCAAATCCCAAAAGTTCGGCAGTATACTCTCTGTCAAGAGGGTATGTCGTTCCGGCGAGTGCTCCCGAACCAAGCGGACAATAATTCATCCTTTGGTAAATATCGTATAGTTTGGAACGATCACGTCGGAACATCTCAAAATATGCCCCCATATGATGCGCAAGTGTAATCGGCTGTGCTTTTTGAAGATGTGTGAATCCCGGCATAAATGTCTCGGTGTTTTCTTCCATGATATGAAGAAGAACTTCCAGTAATTCTTTTAAAAGTCCATCCAACACCTGAATCTCATCCCTTGTGTACAGTTTCATATCCAGTGCAACCTGATCATTCCGGCTTCTTCCTGTATGCAGTTTCTTGCCCGGTTCTCCAATACGATCAATAAGTGTTGCCTCCACAAAGCTGTGAATATCCTCATATTTATCCGAAATTTCAAGTACGCCTCGTTCCACATCACTCAAAATCCCTTCGATTCCCGCAATGATCTGATCTCGCTCATCCTCGGTCAAAATCCCTTGTTTTGCGAGCATCTTCACATGCGCAATACTTCCTCTCATATCCTGTGCATAGAATTTCTGATCAAACGAAATCGATGCATTGAAATTGTAAACCAGCTGATCCGTCTCCTTTGTAAAACGACCGCCCCATAACTGTGCCATATTGTCCCCTTCTTTCGTTTATTTTTTCTTGATTCCGGTGCTTTCTTGTTTCCTGTCTCTGACAGAAAACTCGCACCCACAGTAATCTTGTCTGTAAAGTCCAAATTCATTGGAAAGCTCAATGGAACGTTTGTATCCATTCTTCTTTTTAAAATCTGACTGTAAATACTTCACGCCATATTTTTCACCTATTTTTGCGCCAATCGTATTCAGCTTTTCCGCATTTTTCATTGGACTGATTGTAAGCGTCGTCGTAAAGTAATCAAATTCCGCTTCCTTTGCCATTCTCGCTGTCTCTTCCAATCGGAGCGCATAGCACTTAAAACACCGCTCTCCGCCTTCTTTCAAGTGTTCCAAGCCTTTTGCGAGCTCATAAAACTTCTCCCTGTCATAATTGCCCGCAACAAAAGAGATTGGATGCTTTCCTTTCATCTCTCCGATCAGCATCTGCTGTTCTAAAATCCTTTTTGTATATTCACTTTCCGGAAAAATATTAGGATTATAATAGAAAACAGTAATGTCAAAATAATTGCTCAAATACTCTAAGACATAACTGCTACATGGTGCACAGCAGCTGTGCAGCAAAAGCCTCGGCACTTTTTCTTCTTTTTCAAGCTTTACAATCAGCTTTTCCAGTTCTTTTTGATAATTCATCTTTTTCACCTTTTCCACGTAACCTCACAGGCTTGATTATACTATTTTCTCTTACTTCTAGCAAGCACCCTTTTCCCCTTTTCACATAAAATAGATATATATGAAATGGAGGCGCATTATGGAACATGTTCTTGAACTGAAAAACATCAGTCATTCTTATCATAATACAGAAGGAGAAACACCTGCACTAAAAGACCTTTCTTTCTTCCTGAAAAAGGGGGAATTCATAAGCATTGTCGGTCCTTCAGGCTGTGGAAAATCCACGTTGCTGTCACTCATTGCAGGATTGCTCGTTCCGGAAAGCGGAACAATACTAATCAATGGAAAACAATTAAAAGAAAGCACTACAAATATTGGATACATGTTACAAAGAGATCATCTGTTTGAATGGCGAACGATTTATAACAATGTCATTCTAGGTTTAGAAATCCAGCATATGCTCACCGCCCGCACACGCAGAAAAGCACATCAGTTGTTGGAACAATATGGTCTGGAATCTTTCGCAAACGCAAGACCATCTGAACTGTCCGGAGGCATGAGACAGCGCGCTGCTTTAATCCGTACTCTCGTGTTGGAACCGGATCTTCTTCTATTAGATGAGCCCTTCTCAGCTCTTGATTATCAGACTCGGCTCACTGTAGGAGATGACATTGGACAGATTATCAAAAAAGAACAAAAAACAGCCATCCTCGTCACACATGATCTTTCCGAGGCAATCAGCCTGGGAGACCGGGTAATCGTTCTCTCCGAAAGACCTGCCACCGTACAACAGACAATCCCTTTGTCCTTCTCTCTCGAAGAAGACACGCCGCTCCACAGACGAAATGCACCCGAATTCAAAACCTATTTTAATCTCATTTGGAAGGAGTTGAACCGCAATGAGTGAGACTTCTGTCTCCCAACAAAATTTTCTGCAAAAAAAGAGACAGCATAAGCGCATTGTTCACAGTTCCCGTTTTCTCATTCTCATCTTGTTTTTGGGAATTTGGGAATTCACTGCCTCAAAAGGATTTATTGATTCCTTTATTTTCAGCAGTCCTTCAAAAGTGGCAGCCTGTTTTTGGTCTATGGTCTGTGATAAAAGTATTTTTCTGCACATCACAGTCACACTTTACGAGACACTTGTCAGCTTTTTTCTCGTCATTTTGTGCAGTCTTCTTGTGACAATTCTTTTATGGTTCAGTCCAAAACTCTCCGAAATATTAGAACCGTTTCTTGTCGTTTTAAACAGTCTGCCAAAATCTGCGCTTGCACCACTTTTAATTGTGTGGCTTGGTGCAACTCGCACTACAATCATTGTCGCCGGCATGTCTGTCGCAATTTTTGGAAGCATCCTGAACCTATACACAACATTTATCAACGCTGACAAAGAAAAAATCAAACTGATCTACACGCTCCACGGGAACAGATTCCATGCACTGATGAAAGTAGTACTGCCAAGCTCCATTCCCGCTATCATCAGCAATATGAAAGTCAATATCGGTCTATGTCTTGTGGGTGTCATTATCGGAGAATTTCTGGCGGCAAGAAATGGTCTCGGATACCTGATTATCTACTCCAGTCAGGTCTTGAGGTGGCAAGACAAAAAGATACTTTTACAATCGTCCATAAAAACACAGCAAGGATGCGCCTACACGCATCCTCTACTTATTTAGCAATTTTCTCACTCCGTTTTCAACAGAAGTTTCATGCAGTGGATAGTATTTTTGATATAAACTCTCCGGCGTTGTCTTCTCTACGATTTCCGCTGACGAAAGGTCATATCGCCACTGCATATATACATAGATATCAGCCATCCACTCTAATATAAACTCATCGTATTCCTCACTTATCTCATGGTCATTTTGAATACTTATGTCCAGTTCTTCCATAATTTGTTTCGGTGTCTTATTCAGGTATATCGGATTTCCCATATCCATGTATTTTCTATAATCACTTTTCATGTAATTCACAATCGCCGAAAACACATCGCAACAGTTTCTGCCAATCAACTTAAATAAGTATCTTGTCTTCGCAATCATACCATCTAAATAACTTTCATCATACGCCGGCATTTTCATATCCTCCAATTTCCCGATTATAACTCAATGGATTCTGAATTGCATATCTTGCAGTAATTCCCGGTACTGTATATCCATCAATCAAAATCGCCTTCATGCGTTCCCTCAAGAATTTGTTCACTTCTCGTCTTGCATACACATCTGCATTTTTATATTCTTCCAACATGGATACTTCATAAGATTCTAACCACTTAATATTTTCAAATGCTCTTTCCGACTTCAAAAAAATCTGATTTCCTAATGAACCTTTATAAAATAGATGTTCCACTTCAAAAATATTAATTTGATTCAGCAAAAATGCTTCCACCACCTGCGTATAACTGTCATCGGCACGATAGCCTTTGATAATATCGCATCCTTCATGGTCCGGTCTATATAATTCAACCAACCTTTCTCCGACGACGCTTGCAGCTTCTTGATTCGTTCCTCTATTGGCTACGACTTCTGCAATCCAGGCTAAAACTCCACATTCATTCAAATCCAGTATACGCATTCCTGTCAAATCAAGATGATATACGTTTACAATAGATTTTTGCGGATTTCCATTGAGTGCTGCCCAACTTCTAGCACGTTCTTCATATTCTGTTGTGTAAAATCCATTCCCATAATCATTATCCGACTTTCCGCCAAGATAACAAGGCTGCTTTATGATATGGTCTGAACCATGAAAAACTTTCAGCATCTTATTTCATCCTTTCCCTTTTCTTCTATATATTATACCAGTTTCATCAGTCAGCCACAACAAAAAAGACTATCAGAATCATTACACTCTAATAGTCTCTACTCTTCTAATATTTCCCAACAGCCTTTGCCACCCTGACCATTAAATCTAATCCGCCCATTTTTTGACAATACTCTCAGCTTATATTGTGCCCCTGACAAGCTGCACTCCAATCTACTGGCAATTTCTTTTGCTGTAATCGTCGGTTTTTCCCGAATCATTTCAATAATCTCTTCACGAGTCTCTTTTTTCTGTTTCAATTGATCGAACATCGAACCATATTCAATCCGAATCGTTTGTTCTAGCTGCTTTTCTGCAACATCATCATGTATTCCTATTATATTGGCAGGGTTATATACAATTTCCATATAGTTAGGAAATACTGCAATATGCTTGATTTCTTTCAGCATTTCGTTGACAGATGCTACTTCAACATTTTTTCCTTTCTGCAATTCTCTTTCTATTTCATCTAAACGCTGTTTTTTAGATGAGGTTTTAATACGCTGCTTTTCTATTTGTTTCTTTTTTTCACGACATGTCTCAAGCGAATGATTTAGTGTTTTAGACTTTCTCTTATACATCTCATCTGTCAACACGCCATTTAGCAACTTATCAAGCAATATATCTTGTTGTTTTTTGATATGATTTTCTTCTTCCGTTAGAACTCTTAATTTATCAGTCGTTTGATCTTCGTCCAACACACGACGCAACAAAGAAATTGTGTCTTTGATTACCTGGTCTTTATCAATCGAAAATTGTTCCAGACATATTTGTTCAAGCAAACCATAAAGCTTCTCCTCATCTAAATGTATATTATCGCACCCCTTTTCACCTTCCATTTCTATTTTAGCTATTTGTGGTCTTGCCTTAGCTTTTGACTTTCTTCCTTCTAATGTATATTTTCTGCATTTCCATTCCACAATAGATGTGTCATCTCTGCTGCTCTTTCTAAATCTTCTATAATATGGATTTCCACAAAGCCCACAAATTATTTTCCCGCTTAAATTATATTTTCCCGGATTACTGCCTTTTGGAAAATTTCCGTTTTGATTTGCTTTCATAGCTCTTTTATCAATTTCATTATTTGCTTCCATCCACAATTCTTCCGATACTGTTTCCGGGACTTTATGTTCATATCGAAACTGCTGTTTTTCCGGAACATTCTCTATCTTTTTTGTTTCAAAATTAAAATGAAGGCGATTCATTACAACAGTTCCCATATTGATGGGATTTCTTAATATCCGCAATACATCATCTTCCGTAAATTTTTTGCCGCTTCTCTTTTTCACACCTTCATTAGAAAGTATGTTTGCAATTGTCCTACTTCCGTAACCGTCTGCACATAACTGATACATACGTCGTTTTACTTGCGCTTCTTCTTCAATCAATATAACAGATTTATCAGGAAGCTTTCTAAACCCGTATGCATTCGATGTCAGTATTACAGAACCGCCATTTTTCTGACGGTTCCGGTGGGCATTATTGATTTTTTTGCTGAGTTCACGACTGTATTCTTCTGCAAGAATCGCCTTAATCCCGGTAATCAAAGCATCATCTGTTGTGTAAAATTTGTTTTCTATGTACATAAACAGCTTTTTCCCATTTGAGCTAAGGCGATCTACAAAAAGATACCAGTCTTTTGTGTTTCGCATCAATCGATCCTGTGATTTTATCACAATCAGATCAAATAAATCCTTTTCCAAATCTTCATACAGGCGATTGTACTCGGTTCTTCCCTTCGTTGTAGTGCCAGAACGACTCTCAATATAAGAATCAACAAGTGACCAATTCTTTTTTTTGATGCACTCTTTTGCTTCTTTTACCTGGTTGACCAATGCGTCTTTCTGACTTTCTTCTTCCGTGCTACAACGTGCATAGATTACAGCACGCATACTTTTAACCTTCCTTCATAGCTTTCAACAGCTTTAATCGTTCCGCTTCGGAAATCAAATTCTGTTTTTCTAGTAATTTAACTAATTGTGTGATAATTTTATTTCGATTCATAGGTCTTACTCCTTTTCCTGTTTTTATAGCCAACACATCCCTATAGAATCTTTTCTACAGAATATGTCTACCAAACATTTTTAATGACTTTCATCATTTATTGTTACCTTCCAGCCATTCTAAACTTGCAAGCGTACACAACATTTAGTCCCTTTTATTCTTCTAACACTTCTGCCATTTTTCTTTTCTTAATGTACAAATATCTATAAGAATTCCCTCTCTGTATTGGTAACTTTCTTGAGCGTTCTCGTCTTCCATCATCTTTCACTGCAATGTCGATTGCATCTAATCTCTCCAACGCACTTATCATTTCTTCTTGATTGATCAGGTCGATGCTGGAATATGTTTGTAACAAGAAATTCTTTACAGCGGTAAACAAAGTTGAGGCTTTTGCGTAAATAATATCTTCAGACTTATACATTTCACATCGAAGTACACAGGTATCTTCATTTAATTCTTTTGCCTGAATTTTTCCTCTCTTTAATATCTCATCCAGAGCACGCAATATCAAAATTCCCTTGTCAGCTCGACGAATATATTGCTGCATTGAAAATATTTCTCCTTGAATTGCAGTTTTCACATCGGCCAGAAAGGATGTACATTCTGCATCGCACCAGAAATTTCTTTCCCTCGCATACTGTGAAAATATTTCTGCTGTTGACAAAAAATACGAACGCATTTCATCGTATCTTCCAATTGTATACAATCTTTCTGATCGCAGTTGAGGAATCCTATTTTTCAAATAGTTGATGATCTCATCAAAATGATTTGTCAACCACATTATGAAATCATATAGATGCGTATCTAATACCCAGCGCTCTTGTTGAAAAAAGGACAGTTGACTATTTTGAACATCCTCGCTTCCCAGTTCAGTTAAGAACATCCTCGTTATCGATGAAGTAACACCGGTTACAAGTTCCATTGTCAACACACATCCGCCACTAATAGGAAAAAATTTGTTGTCGCCATCAGCAAGAAAGTCTGTCATTCTCTTCTTTGGTACACGATCGCCATTCATACGTACTAATTCGTCCAATTTTCGATTTAGTTCATTTTGCTGTCCGTTGTTTATTCCGGGCTTAAAATCATCAATAATCACCACGCCGTCCTTGTACGTTGACAGAGTCTTTTCGATACCGCATCTCGTAGCCGTCGCGAATTCGGCATCTGCCGAAAAATTTTCTCTATCAAAGATTTGACACAGTGCCTGCACCAAGCTTGTTTTTCGCGAATTTGTCACCCCCACAACTCCTAAAACAAACTTGATTGGAAATCCTGCCCTGTCAAATAGCGTTGACATGCAACACATATGCGTAAACAAGAATAGTTCTAAAGCCGTGGTATTTCTTGTCACAGCGATCATTTGTAATGCAAATTGAAATGTTTCACGAGTGCCTATTTGGGCAAATTCAAGCTTTAATTTATATTTTGGCAAAGTATGCACATCCATATTTTCATATCCAACTACTCCTTCAGAATAGACGTAACGCCAGGTATTCTCTGCTATTTCACGCCACCCCGCATTCGGGTACGTCACCTCGAACGGAACATTATTGCTTTCGATACAGCACTGCACCTTTTCATTCCATTCCAGACGACTATCCTTGTCACATGGAATGGTTGCTAATGATTGCGTTGCCTTAGTCACCCAGTCAAATTTTTTTACTTTTTCTCCAGGTACTATCTCCTCAAAATCTTTGACTATTCCATTTTTTTGAGTTACTTGTATCGCGATCTGATACGCATATTTTTTTACCTCTCCGTGCTCTGTATCTTGCACATGAATTATTTTTTTCTTCAAAGCTAAATGAAAGTTAAGCAAATGAGACTGTTCAGATTCTTGAACATTCTGTAATATGATTCCGCTTCTATTAAAGTATTTAGTCAATACTTGCGAAATTTCACTCTCAACCTCTACAGAAGATTCACCAAAATGTTGTTTGCAAATATTCGTCGAGTACGCAGCAATCATTGGATCAACTCTTTCAAAAGGTTTTACTTGCTCCGCCTCATGCTCTTCCTGTGGTATTCCTGAAACTACTGCTTTCTGCTCCTCTATAGGTCGAACAATTTCGACTATCAAGCTTTCTTTTTCACCTTCCTCCTTCTCATATGTAAATGGTTTCGTTAATACAATATTATTATTTTCTTCTCTGACAAATGGTTTCACTCTTTTCCCTCCTGTTTTTTTGTTTTCTGTTGTCTCCTTGCTGATTGTATGATACCTCAAACAAGTACAAAAAAAAGCGGGCTTTCAAACCCACTTTTTCAGTATGAAATACACTCTTTTTTATTTTTTAACTTTGTATTTTTCAAAAACATTGTAACCATCTGATGATCGAATTATCTTCCATATATCCGTAAAAAAACCATGGTTTTCTGACGTAACATAGTATAAACCATTAAATTTTCTTCCAACATATGTTTTCTCAGTTTTTGAAGCTTTTAATTCTTCAAACCTTTTAATTACTCTAGTAAGCTCTTCTGTCCGAGTATCTTTTATCCACATAATATTTTCCCATTTATTATCCTCACAAAAAAGATATACAGCAGCATCTAAAATTTTCTCATATTTTTCATTAAAGGATTCTACTTCTATTTCCACTTGTTCAGAAATAATGTCCAAAGCAGTCTTCAACTCTATTTGAACAGACATCATAACATCTTTTACTATTTTGTCTATAGATCTAATCAAGCATAAACGAAGTTCCAAATTATTTACTTTTGCAATAGAAGCGACCAATGTTCTTATACTAGCTTTTATTTCCTCATCCTTTGGATATAACTGATAAATCTCATAAAATGTATTATAACATTCCCACGCTGATAACACTCCGACCTTATCTTCTACCAAATAACGCTCAAATTCAGGCAATCCATCTATAAATTTATATAATTCATCCACTATCACTGAAAAATTACGTATTCTTATATCCTTCCCTCTCTTATTTTTCTTCTTCATAAGACGATACAAATTTTTATATTCTTTCTCATTTTTTCTGCCTTCAAGAAGAGGAGAAAAGTAAGTTCTCAGTGCCTTTTCTTTCACATTATTGTCAAATACTTTCACTGACTCCGTAAATATTCTTTCTGTTTCTTTTCCTTTTTTTCTTATCGAGTACGAGCCATCATTCTCATTCACACAGATTGTCAATTGATCTCCTTTATATCTCCTAGCTACAGAGAATATTGTAATGAAAACGTCCTTATACAAACTCATACAAATATTTTGATTATTTGTTAAAGAAACCCATTGTCTAAATATATTCGTCACATCTGCTTTCAGTCGTGATTCCCATGCAAAATACTTTGTGTATCCAGTGTTGTAATAAAATCCACGCTCTGCTTTCCGCCAAAATATATCCATCAGCAAAAGATAGCATCTATAATAAGAATAGCGATTAAAATTATATTCAAAAAAATCTTCTATATTTTCAGGCATGTACCAAAAACTTACATTTTTACTCCCGCAAATCATTTTGCTCACTTCGCTTTTTAATTCGTAGATTTCTTCCTTCTCACACTTCGTAAACATATCAGTTTCTGAGTTCATCCATCTACTTACTTCCATGATTTGAATTTCTTGGCGTTGCTTTGTGGAATCGTAATATGTCTTCCAGAAATTTTTGTCATAAAAAACAAACTCAAATAAAAACTCTATTCCTAACATGATCCATTGATCTTTTAGAATTGTTTTATCATTTAACCTTTCATAAATCTTTTCTTTGATTTTCTTAAACAGAATTTTTTCATCAAACATTGCCCTATTCTTTAATTTTTTAAATTCATCTTTATTAATGAAATTTCCTATTTCAATTCTATCCCCCCACGCTTCTATACCATGATATAATATATCTATAAGTATTTCATGCACACTATTATCATCCGTGTTTAGTGAGAATAATTTTATAAATTCATTACCACTATTCTTTTTCTTCTGTTCTACACGCAATCTTATAAACATTCTAAGCCAATAATCTTTTATTTTATTTTCTTGAAATTTCTTTTGGAAACTTTTTAATCCAGAGAAGAATTTTTCTTTCTCTTTTCCAAATACTTCATTCAATTTTTGTTCATCAAATTTAAAAACTTTATCTGAAATTTCTCTTAAGGGAAAACATTTATTGTGAGCATCTATTTTTCGGATCTTATAGAGACGAATGACATATTTCTTTTTTTGCATCTTTATAGGACTACCTCCACGAATACGCACCGTTTTTCTCTTTAGTCCAATTTTTTCTAAATACTGATTAAGTTCATTTTTTACTTTCTCTAACTCCACCTTTTTACATTCATAGCAATTATAATTTCCCGGCATAATACATCGACTCCTATACAAAATAGCATTTTCTTCTATTTTATCATAAATATCCTATATTGAACCGCCAAACCGCCCAAACCGTCAATTTCATAACGACTACGAATGTACTATTCCCTCTGTCACTAAAAACGACGGTTCAGATGGTTTGATGGTTTATCCTCTCAAAACCTCTACATTTGGGGAGCGTATAAATTTCCCCTTATTATCTTTCTCAAAAGGCTGTTTTTCCTTTTGGGTATATATAACAAAAGTCAGTGACCTTTTGAATCACTGACTTAAACTGTAAACAAACTATATTTCTAATTGTATCCAACTTCATATTTGTTGCCGACAAACTGAAATTTATTTAGTTCTTGTTATGCTGTTTTGCTATGCTTTTTTGAGTATTATTAACATCTGCTTTCAGTCGTTCTACATTATCGTATGCCAATCCAAATTTAAAAATCTTTTTCCCTTTTTTATCATAGAATACAGTTAATTTATCATAACTGTAGGTAGGTACAATATTTCCATAATCTAATCCTGTTCTATATGTTTCACTTTTTGTTTTTGATGTTTTAATATCAGACATACGATATTCCTTATTTTTAAAACCAATATGATAAATCACTTTTCCTTTATAAACTTCAACTCGTTTTGTAGCTGAGACAATACCTATAATTCCAAAAATAAAAAGAGGTAGGGGTATAATTATAAGGAATATTGCTAAAAATGTGTAATAAACAAATTCCTGCATAAAAATACAGCTAAAAACAGTTGTGGTTATGAAAATGATACTTATAAGAATCATTAAGCAGCCCACAATCAGATTTAATATTTTTCGACCTTTTTTCATAGCGATACAGTATCTATATGCACTTAAATTTTCCATATGGTTTCCTCCATAACTTCTAAATTTTTCTTTGCGTATAACTTCTTTTCAAACTGAAACCTGCTTGACTTTATCATAAGGCTGAGTAGATCATAAAAACGCCAAATAAAAATACTAACAAAGCAACAATCTCTATACGAAAATCAAAGCATTTGAAAACCTCATTTCCATATTTTTCATTCTTAAATACGGAAATTTCTTTTCCAATATTTCTCTTTCCCAATGACAAAAAGATACAACCATGTGCAGTATGATATTTTTTGTTTTTAATCTTCACTATATAAGCATGCTTTTTGACATTAATACCACCTACTACATAACCTGCATTTTGTTCTACAATGTCGATTATTTTCCCTTTGCATTTTTCGCCAGTAAAAACAACCCTATATTTTATGTATAGAATTAATAGTGATGTGAATATAAAAATACTCCCTAAAAGCCACATTGAGTACACTCCTATAATTAAATCTTGTTCGTGTTAAATTCAAAGTTATTTATTTCTTCTTTTTCGGTTTTGAAGCTGACAGTTCATCATACATAGCACAAAACAAACCTGCCAAAAATTCCTTATTATCAACTTCATCTACTAACAACATTTCTTTTGCTCCCTCATAGGGTAATTCATAAGAAGCTATCGTCATATAGCTAATTGCTGATTTTACTGGTTTAACAAGTAATCTATCATCATAGATACCACCTACAATCTTTCCTCGATAATAAATAATAAATTCCCCCATCATAGCTCTATAAGTAATTTCTTCTAAATCAGATAGCTGTCCTAAAATGAACTCTAAATACTCTTTGCTTGATGCCATATTTTCACCTCAACTTCTAAGTTTAGTAAATTATATCATATATGTATATAAAAGGCAGCTTAAAACATCAATAATTTTATATTCAACACTGCTTTACAAAAAGGCTTCAACTTATAGTCAGTGACCTTTTGGGCCACTGACTTTCTCATATTCCTGTATCTTCCTGTAAAAAGTGGAACTGCTCATGTGCAATAACTCCATCGCTTTCTTTGCAGTAATCTTCCCATTTTTCCATAAGGTGTATACTTCTTCCATTTCCTCTGGTATCTGGACTCTCGGTCTTCCAAGATGTTTTCCTTTTTTCCTTGCTGCTTCGATTCCTTCTCTCTGTCTTTTCTTTATCGTCAAACGCTCCTGTTCTGCAATACTAGCCATAACTTCAATCAAAATGTTCTGGATCATATCTAAAATCCATTTCTGTCCTTCTGGAACTTCGATCAATGACGTTGGCAGATCTAATATCTTCAATCGGATATTCTGTTCCTTAAACCATTGCAGTTCTTGTTTTATATCTGTTTTATTTCTTGACAAACGATCTAAAGATGTAATAACCAATGTATCACCGCTTCTTAATCCCAGTGCTCCTTTTAGTGCTTGATAGGATGGACGGTTTAAGTTTTTCCCACTTTCTTTATCGGTTAAAATATGTTCTTCATCGACATATTTTTTCAATGTTTGTATCTGTCGATCTAAATTTTGCTCCCGACTACTCACTCTAGCATAGCCAAACATTCTACCCATTTTAATTCCTCCCATAAAAAAAGAGATGGATTTTATTCTATCCATCCCCAGTCATAAATTATTTTTTTAATTGTCAAAAGTAATTCGCCCCATTAAGTAAATTGGTACCGTATATTTTTTCTTTTCAACACATCCTCCACGGGTATCTCCTTTAAAAAGATAAAGACAATCTGCTTTTCCATCCTTTAAAATCATATTTGCTGTCTTTCCTATATTTTTACCCAATTTTACTTCAATAGCATAATCCTTGTCATTTTCAAGGCTTCTAACAAAAAAGTCAATTTCCCCACCCTTATATACGCCAAATGCCGGAGATGTCCCTGCAAGTTTACTCTCTCGAATTAATCGTTCCAGATAAAAATAGACAAAGTTTTCGTTGATAATACCATCTACGGTAGCCTGATCTGCGCCTGCTATACGCAAGAAATGTCTTGCCACTCCTATGTCCCGAAAATAGAAGCGGCTATGATAAGACACATCCATAAAATTACATTCACTTAATTTGTCACAATATCCAATAATATGAGAACGATATAACCATGCAATTGCCTGATTCACGCTCTTTTTAGTAATTCTATCGCTTTCATTCTTAAATATGATTTTAGACAACTCCGATATCAGATCACTAGAACCCTTGCTTTCCTTAATCATACTTTGTGCAATCGACGGAAAAAGCTGTTCAAATAAATTTATTTCCAAAATATCATCAAAATACCGTTCGGACTCATTCACAAAGATACGAATAATATTTGCAAGTTCTTCTTTACATTTCTTCATATCTTTTGTTTCCAAATAACATTTAACAACTGCTGGATAACCGCCAATCTGAGTATAAATGTCATACCACTTTTTTAATTCTTCATAAGCTTTTGTTTCACCCTGTCCAAATAAATCAAGGTTATCATAAACATCCCGCAACCCAACTGTTCCAAGAAATTCTTCATAGGAAAGTGTATCCAAAACCAGTGTATCAATATCTCCTGCCGGCAAAAAATATTCCTTACTCAACGTTTTTCCAAGATAACTTCCAGTCACAACAAAATGACAAGAAAACTCTCTGGCAAACTGTCTTATCATAGAATATACCTCTGCTGATTCCTGAATTTCATCAATGACTACAATTGTATTTTTATCATCTACAAATGTATCATCAAACAATTCAAATGTCTTCTGTAACGGTCTTTCAATGCGTTTCTCTCCCGGCTGCCACTTTGTAGCAGCATGATAACACTCCAAAAACTCCTTTCCGGAAGTCTGCATCATATTGATATAAAAATATCTTTTGTAATTCTCACGAGCAAACTTATCTAAAATAAAAGTCTTTCCGACCTGACGTGCACCATTTAATTCTAATACTTTCCCGGAATCTTGTTTTTTCCATTCTATTAACTTTTCGTAAATATCACGTTTTAGTTCTAACATGCCATCACATTCCCATCTCCATATTTGTATCTATTATGACTTAGAGGCAGACAACATCATCTGCCTCTGTATAAAATAGTTTTACTTCACATCAAAAATCATATTTTCCGATACCATAAATCGGTATTGTATGAACATTATCCTTTATTCCGCCATGTGTATTGCCTTTCGCATAGAGCACATAATCTGCCTTCTCTTTTTCCAAAATCATTTGGACTGTCTTACTGTTCTTTTTTCCTGCTTTTACTTCTATGGCGTAGGTTTTCTGTGTTTTCAGAGATTTTACATAAAAGTCAATCTCTCCCTGCCCCAATGTTGCAAAAGCAGGTGTTTCCAAAGCAATCTCTGCAGGAGGAACCAGACGTTTTTTCAAATCAAGATATACAAAGTTCTCATTCACAATCCCTGCAATATCGCCCTCATTACAACCGATATGTTTCAGGAAATAACTTGTTAATCCAATATCCATAAAGTAGCATCTTGATTTTGCCTTAAAATCTAAGATATTGCAATCTTTTATTTTCCCTGCAAATCCTATAATTCCCGAACTGTATAGCCAGCCTATTGCACGATTTACAGATACCTTACTGATATTACTGGAATAATCTTTTACTACAATACTCTGTAATTCTTCACTAAAGCTGTCTTTTTCAAAACCTTTTTTCTCTTTTACAAGAACTCTTGCAACTCCTGAAAAAATGTTATCATATACCTCATGGTCTAAAATATCCTCAAAATAACGCTTACTTTCATTCGTGAATAATTTAATGATTTTTAATAATTCTCCATTTGCCTGTTCGATAGAATGAGAATCTAAATATCTCAAAACTACTGCCGGATAACCTCCAATCTGTGTATAGGCTTCGTATAATTCCGATAGTTTTTGATATTCCTCTTCTGTACTTCCTCCATAAAGGTCTAATTCTTTATACAGAGTTTCTTCTCCACAAGCCTTCAAAAACTCTTCAAAATCCAATGTATGAATTTCTAAGGAATCTAAATCCCCTGCTGAGTATTTAAACTCCTTATTCAAGATACGCCCTAAATAACTTCCTGTAATAATAAAATCACTTTTTAATTCTCTTGTAAATTCACGAATTCTGTTATAAATATCTGACGACTCCTGTATTTCATCAATAATCACTACGGTATCTGAAGAATCAACAAAATCTGGATAAGCTCTTTTAATCAACTCATATACTGGATTTACACATTGCAATCCATGCAGAATTTCATTCCGCAGTTCTTTGTATCGTTCCAAAAATAATTCTCCTGTAAAATCAAGAAGATTAATATATATCTTACGCCGATACTGTTCATCTGCAAATTTATTTACAATATAGGTCTTTCCAACCTGACGTGCCCCTGAAACTTCTAGTGTTGCATGATGTTCGCTTTTTTTCCACAAAAGCAGTTTCTCATACGCATTCCGTTTCAAATATTTGTCCATACTTACTCACTCCAGTCAAATCTCTTCGTTATTTCATATTATAACCGATTTCTCTTTCTTTTCCTATCCTTATTTCTCATCCACTCATAATTATCTTTCGCATCTGTTTAAGTAACCACTTTCTCCGGCATTTCACATCTAATCCGAAACTACTTCCACCTCTCCGGTATAGCGGCTAAAATAATATACATCATCCGACAGGCGTTCCTCCACTGCCACCTGTTCTTCATTTACTGTTTCTACCATATCCCTCAATTCTGTTTTCGTAAAATCATGTTTATCCGGTACGAGAATCAGTTCATGCAGGGAACTTGGCAGAATATAAAAATCACAGCCCTGTTCCTCTGCAAACTGACGCAGCAAATCTGTACGCAGGATTCCAGCCGCACCATAAAATTTATCGTTATTCGTTAGTACAAACTGCATCCCATCCGTCTCCTCCGGCTTTGGTTTTCCTAAGATTTCAAAGATGACTTCCTCTAAATCTCGAATCGTATACTCTGCCTTCCGCAAGTTTGCCAAAGCGGTCTCTGCGACCTCTTCCTCCGTAATTCCCCAGTGTTCCAGCATTTGATATTCGATGTCATATCCTGTCAACATTCCATCAGAACTCTGATATTCCATCCGAAAGGTCATAGCAAGATTACAGAATACCCGGTGTGGAAGGCGTTTCAGTTGCTCACGGTTCCATTCCCGGTTTACCATGCGTATCCGCACATAGGCTTTCTTTTCCTCCCAAGTTCCCCAAATTTCCTCTAGCTTTATCGGCTTTTTCATTTCCAGTACTTCCTTTACAAATTCCACACACGCTTCCATACTTTTCCCATTTTGAAACTCCTCATACAAATCCTGTAAATGGATTGCCGGAATAATATTTGTACCTTCCATACGGACAGTTAGCATCTCTTTCTCATGCTGGTTATTCTTCTTTTCCGTCCGAAAACAAACCTCTTCCTCCACAACTTTCTGTACTTCCCAACGCAATATTTCCTTAAATTCCATATATCCTAACATATCCTGTTCCTCCTGTTGTTCCACTCTGCATCTTTTGTTTACGCTGTCTTTTCCCGATACTCCACATCCCAAATCTCCTGACTGTGAATCTCACTCATATCCTCTGAAAACTCTGTCTTAATCGTCTCATCATTCGACAATGCCTTTCGGAAATCTGTCTTTAACGGTGCATATTTCAAAGCCTGTTTGATAACTGTCTTCTTTGCCATTCCAATATAATTACTCTTCCAAGGACTAAAGGACGAATCAAATGCTTTTGAATATTCCTTTGCATATTCATCCATTGCAGTTTTACTCATTACCTCAAAGCCAAATCCTCCATTCACAAGTTTAAATAAACCATAAAACAAACGGACTTCCCCTCTTTCTCCTAATGTTGGACGATGTTCCAGTTTGGGATTCAAGCCTAATTCATACGAAAACTCGTCATTTTCATAGACTGCCTGTGCAGATATGATCTGCATCTGAGGATTGCGATAGCTTAGGTCAATCAAGCCTTTATATCCAATCTGAAACTGACATTCCATCACACCTTTATTATTGTAAGGAATCAGATACGCCTGCCCTAGTGGCGTATTCGGTTCTAATCCCAGTTGTGCTGCATTCATAAGTGCCGCAAGAAAACTCATCTGCGTACATTCCCTTAATTTCGGTGTCGTATTTAAAGCAGACAATGCCATTCTCGTAAACCTCTCCGGCGTAATAACTTCCGGTAACGCCTTTTTGATTTCCGGCTGCATCGCCTTGATCAAGTCCTCAATGCTCATGGATTTCGTCAGCTTTTTCTCTACCTTTGTACTCTCTGCTTTCTTTGCCAATTCTTCTTTTACTCCTTCCATTTCTCTTTCCCTCCATAAAAATACACAAAAATAAGAGGCAGACTGTTACATCCACCTCTTGATTTCTATTTCCGCTATTTTATCTTCTAATTTCATTCATAAAAGGGCTTACCTATTACGCTGCTTTTACCGTAAATCTTCGGCTCAACACCGATTTCTTATACTTTTCGTAGATTTCCGGCTGTTCTTCTTTTAAGCGCTTCTCATCTAAACGGTTACTCTCTACCGCTTTCCATGACACTCGGTACTGCTCATTCTCTGCAATCTCCGCCTCTCCAAGATACAGTTTCAACTCTTGTTCGATTTGTCTTTTCTCCACATCCATTTTCCCTATAATCTCCGAAAGTTCCTGACGCCGTTTTATTTTCTCATTAAATCCCGTCAAAGGAATGGTTTCTGCGACAGTCTGCTTATAATATTCTGCAATGACACTGTCCGCAAGTTTAGAACCGTCAGGACTAGGTATCTGTCTTTTCAGAACATAATTCTGCCAAAAGTCCTCCTCAATCCGAATTAAATCCGCAATCATTTCCTCATCACGCTCTATCCGGTAATACTTAAATTCTTTCCCGTAAATTAAAACTGCGATATACCATGCCTCTGCACCGCAAACCGCCATATAATGAAGACATTGGATTTGGTAGGAGAGTGGAATTTTGCCATTTTCCCACTGTTTAGTCACATAAGGACTTGCTGTCTTGCATTCTAACCCTGCATTTTCTCCTACAACCATACGGTCTACATCTGCAAGCATAAAAGGATATTTTTCATGATAAAACATTGCATTGGCACGTCTGACCTTTCTTCCTGTTGCTTCTGTAAATCTTCGTGCCACATAATCCTCAAATTCCCTTCCCTGACGCATAGCCTCGTTATCAATCTCTTCTATCTCCTCAGAAACCTTATCCTGATACACTTGCATGGCAGTACGGTACGGGTTCAGTCCACAGACTGCCCCCGCATCCGAACCGCCAATCCCTTGTTTTCGGTATTTCAGCCATTCTTTTTTATCAAGTTTCAACGTCGATACTAATTTTTTCATGCTACTTCCTCCTGTTCTACCTCTTTTACTTTCTGATACTTCTCTTGAAGTTTACCCACATTTTTCTCAAGAGCATCCTGCAATTCTTCTATATGGGAATCCTTCACTTTTAGCCATCTGTCATAAAGAAAAGCCAAAAGATTAGGAAACACAAGAAGTATTTTTAATACGTCCGGTTCCATCTTTTGGCTCATCTCCATTAAAAGTTCATATAGGTTAATCATCGTATCTATTTGATATGCCCGCTCAAACAATACTTCTGCACTTTGCTTTAACATTCTCTCTTTAAATCGGGCGTTCTCCAATCCAATCTTGATACAAAACAGCTCTCTTAATTCTTCTTCCATTTTTTCTCTCCTTATGCTGCTTTCATCATCTGATATACTTTATCAATCAGCGGATTTCCTTCTACCGTTCTTGCAAACAGATTTTCCTTATAGTTTGCTGTCCTGCGTAACGGTTCTGCATGAGTAGCAAAATCGCTGACCGCATTGACAAACGCATACGCATTTTTGCCCACGTCTTTTAAATCCGGTGCATCAAAATACCGCATTTTCATATCCTCCTGAAGACGTTTCATATTCCTTATCTGCTGAGGGGTAGAATCTTCTTCCAACGGTAATAAAATTTCAATGTAATCCAAGACCTGCTGATCTGTCAGTTTCTTTCTGCGCAGTGTTTCAAACTCTTTTCCAAGACTATCCATATATTTTTCTGCCATGAATAAAGTATCTTTCGCCTCCTGCATCTTCCCTTTAATATCTCCCGTATGGATCATAGACCAAGAGCGTTTCGCCGTAGACAATGCCAAATTTAAAGTATTCTGACATACGACGCGGATCGGTGTAATTGCCACCTTGATCGCCCCTGAACCGTCATGTGGATTAAAAAACACTAAATACGGACTAATTCTCTCGCCAGAAATAATATACTCTTGCGGAAGATGTGCCAGTAACCATACTCTTCTTCCACCTTGCAAACTACCAGCAGTTTCATATCGAACACCTTCTCCTAAAAGTTCATCTGTAAATGCAAAAGCTTCCTGATTTTGTACAATCTTATATCGATCAGTGACCACTCCCAATACCTTGCGATCCACATCTCTGATATTTGCTTTATATCCCTCAACCAATTCCTCTATTTCTGTATAAATCGGTTCCTGAACCACATTCCAGTTTAATCCTGCCGCTATCAGTGCCTCCTTTGAATTTAATGCTTCATTTACCCTTGTTCCCAATCCATGCCATGGTGTTTCTCGCACGTAAAACATGTTCTCAACATTAGCTGCCATTTTGTTACCTCCTTATATTAAAAATAATTTATGCTATGATCACGTTGTTCTCTTTCCAACTATCCCAGTTCAGTATATTTGCAATGCTATGAAATTCATCGTCTCCCAGAACAATATGATCTAATACTTCAATCCCAATCAAAATTCCTGCCTGTCTTAATTTCTTGCTAATTTCCAGATCACTACTACTTGGATGACTGTCTCCAGATGGATGGTTATGAAAGACAATGATAGAAACTGCATTGCTCAAAATAGCATTTTTAAACACTTCTCTCATTCCTACCAAACATTGATTCACCATTCCTACTGCGACTACTTCCATGCTGACTGGTTGTGACTTTCCATCCAAACAGCACACCACTAGATATTCCTTGTCTGCATTTTCAAACAAAGGCTTTGCAAACTCTGCAGCATCCTCTGGACAACAAAAGCACTTTGCTTTGTTCCAGTATGATTTTTCACGTACTGCGATTGTCCGTATGATTGAAATTCTGTTCTGTTCTAGTTCCACTACACTCTGTAATTGCTTCTTTGCCATTTCTTTAGTCCTCCTTTGTCATTTCTTCAATTGCCACTGCAATGACGCCTAAGATTGCGATTAAGATCTTCCCCATTTAATATCAACCTCCGTTTCTACATAAAAATAGAGCAGAACCCCGAAAGATTCTGCTCTGTCAGATATTGTTTCATTGTAATAATATATCATTAAAAAAGGAATTTTTACTTTTCTAATAAGGACTTAGCCCCATGCTCCGACATAACTTCCTGTTAAATCAATAGTATCCATATGTCCTTCAATTTCAAGTTTTTTACAATCTTCATTAAATTTTATTTTCAATTCACATTTCGGATTTTTATACTCTGCTGTCTTAGAATCAATAATTGTTGCAGATGCCGATCCTACTAATTCGCCTTCATAAGTCACAGAAAAGTGAATCTTGTCTCCTTCTATTCCGTCAAACAGCACCTTACAATTGTTTAACAAACTATCATAACCATTATCATTCAAATAAGGACTGATTGTAACTATATCTAATGGATGCTCTAGCACCTTAATAATATCATAAAAATATCCGCTTCCTGCACTGCACACAACATCTGTATTATCTTCAAAATTAAAAGGTTGTGTAAAATCAGAATAATCATATTCTGATACAGATTTTCCATTCCACAAATACTGATATATTATGTCACCTGCTTCATCATATTTTTTATTATCCGGATCTAATATACCATATTCGCCTTTTGCGACTTCTTGTGGAACTCCATCTACAATCTTATAAATAATGTCATAATAGTAATCCATTCTACCACCAGACACACAAAATGAATTTTCTTTCAATTTATATCTTAAAAATTCTCCTACTGGAGTTTCAACAACTTTTGAACCATCATATGTACACAAAGAAATACCTTTTGCGGCAATCTTGTAGTCAATCACCAATTCTGGTACATCATCCCCATCTATGTACTCAAGGCTATATCCATATTCGGTATTTTCAATCTTATTTAAGTAATCAAGATAAGCTTTTTTCCAACTAAGTGACTTATCTGTTGTTGATTCCGTGTTTTCTTTCTGTACCGTTTCATTTTTTGATTGAGGTTTTGGTTCTTCCTGATCCAATATTTTCAATTCTTTATCATCCACATTAGCTTTAATGTCCTTGTATGTCAAATTTGCAACATCATCTTTCGTAAGATCCATTTTTTTCAAATCGTCTTCAAAACTCTTTATATCATCTTTTAATACAGATGAAATATCATCATCCTTAAATTGTTTTGCATACCCTTTCTTAAGCTCATACCTTTCTCCATCTACAATAAATGTAACTTCATCTTTTTTTACATCATATGTAATAACAGATAAGTCTTCTCCTTCAAATTCTGCATCACAGTACACATTCATGTTTTCATTTCCTAAGTTATATCTAACTGTTCCGTCATCATGTAAATCCGAAATCTCCAGCACTCCTTCAAAATATTCACTCAAAACGGAGTTTTGCATAATCACGAACATGGATTCTTCTGTATAACATAATGACCATGCGTTATCATGCTTAAATTCATATCTATTCTCTGTTTTACTAACCGTCGTAGAACTTTTTAGTTTTTCTACAATTTCTTTTGCCTTAGAGTTTCCTCCAAACATTTTCATTGCAAAAACGCTCACAATTATGACAATTGCTACAATTCCTAGCACAACTATTGCTTTTCCTGATTTCTTCTTTTTCGGTTCAGAATTAAGATTCTCACTTTTCATATCTGAATCAATCACTGTTTTTTCCTCTTGCATTATCTTCTTCTCTTGCATTGCCTTTCCACAGTTTGGGCAAAATGCATCGTTATCGCCTATCTCTTTCCCACAATTTTCACAAAACACAAATATCACCTCTTAAATTTTATTTATTAATCTTCTTCCTCGATATTAATTCCTCTATCAACTGCCCATTGATATGGTCTATGTGCTAAAATCATATACCTTGCTTCCATCAACAGAAATGTGAGAAATACCCATGGTTCTACAGATTTTGCCGGCAACGCAACCCAAGTCATCAAACTAAATAATCCTGTATCATCAATATAAGTAATTCCCTTAATAATCCATACTGCGAAAACTATAAAATCCACTACGTTTCCAATAACTTTTAATATTTTCGATATACTTATGATAGTTTCATCTTTCATATTAAATTTCAACATATATGGATTCCCAGCATAGTTTTTGTAATTTCGATATAACCAATAGAGCAACAATCCCAAAACTAAAGATATTCCAAAAGCTCCTGCATAATCCATCTCAGCTAACGATGCAAATGCCTCACTTACTCCTGGATTTAAGAAAAATGCTATAATAAATAATTTTAACAATAACCATCTTTCTGAAAACCTTACTTTTTCAGGTCTTGTATATTTGTACTCTTCTCTACTAGCACCATCTGTATTCTGCTGGCTTGTCTTTCTGAAATGCTGTTCATTATTATCCTCGATTACCTTACTACCACATTTGGGACAAAATATCGTTCCTTCAACAATTTCATTTCCACAATTAGTGCACTTCTTTATGGGTTGCTTTTCTTCACCCGAAATCTCATCACTCCCTTTTTCTTGTTGCTCTAAAATATTATTTCCACATTTTGAGCAAAACTTTGTACCTTCTTTGACTTCATTTCCACACTTACAACACTTAATCATATGCCCTTCTTCCTTTATAACTAATATTTTTATATCTACAGATAATTATACTCCAACTAAACAAATATTACAATGAGATAAATATCGGTTAGGAGTTTAATATATGGACAATTTGAATTTTAAGCGAATCGGAGAAAAACTAAGAACAATAAGATTATCCAAAAATCTGACACAAGAATACATTGCCAATGCAGTTGATATAAACACCAGTCACATCAGCAACATCGAAAACAACCGTGTAAAAGTATCGCTTTCTACTTTAGTTCAGATATGCAACGCTTTAGACACTACCGTTGACTATGTTCTTTCCGAAGAATACACTGATTCTTCTTCTGCCATTGAACAAGAAATACTTCACGAACTGCACGCTTGCAGCAACGAAACAAAAGAACAGATTTTGAAAATCATAAAGGCTTTACAGTAGTTGTTTTGCTGTATAACACTCTGCCATCAACATTACTGCATACTGAAAACCTTTAATAAACCCTGTTTCTTCTGCAAACTCTGTTACTGCAAATAATTCATCCCGGACTTTCTCATACTCCGTTTCATTCAGACAAACCATATCTTTTTTCAGAAAACCTTCTGCTTTCTTTTCAATACTCTTTCCTGCTTCTTTTAAAAAATCAGTCTCCGACAGTAAAAAATGATAGATTTCCCTTGTATTTTCATTCATAACTCACTCCACCTCCTTTTTACACATAAAAACAGAGCAGAACCTGTTATGATTCTGCTCTGTCAGATATTGTTTCACTATTATAGTATGTAATTGAAAATATACACTTTTACCCCTGTTTTTCCTTTTAAGTAAAGCGATTAACTGAATACTACAGTTAATCGTCTTTATTTTAATCATTTCTCAATTTCCCATAAAAAAAATTTCAGCTGAATAGAAGCTATTCCATCAATATTATCATTAGTTGTTACTGGAATCATAAACACGATAAATCTAATAGCAATAAAAAATGAAAAGTATCAGACTGACTATCCTAAACTTTTTTATATGTTTTCAAAAATAAAGAAGACCAAAAATTTGTCATGGTCTTCTCTCTTTTTATTCACTATTATACTATTTTCTTAATAACATTTTTTACATGGTTCATAACCCATCGCTTCAGCTTCGCTTTTTGATATTTGCTTGGCTGTGCTTGGATTCATTCTTCCACAGCTTGGCTTGTTATGATATTTACTTCCAGACGCAGGAATCCAAACAGATCCTTCCACAGGTGTTGATGTTTGGGCTGGTTGTTCTGGTGCAGGAGCCGGTGCTGGACTAGAATTAGATGCCAGATTCTTATTTACATCATCTGGATTGACATTATCAAACTCATCTACGATTACATTACCTAAAATAGTATAGGTATATTTGTAATGATTTGGAATCTGTGTTGTAGTGTCTGGGTATGTAATAATAGCTTCAAAATCAGAACATCCACCAGCATCACGAATGACTTTTTCCATATATGCCTGGTCACCATGTCGGTTCAATGTGCTGTTCTGAGGTGTAATATTATATGCATTAGACACACCACCTAAGCTATCAGCAATAACATGTCCTTCATCAAGGTCTGGATCCTCAACGCCTGGAACTTTTGCCTCATCGTTGCAATATCTACCGCTTGCATTTACTGGCTCAGTAGCATCATCCTGTAAAATGATCTGTTTTGCAGTTACTCTTACTAACTGTCCATACTCGTTTGTATATGCCCAATATTCACGGTCTCCAAATCCTATATCGACCTTTACATTTGCTTCACGATAACCACTTAAGTCACCAGCAGCAACTTCGATTACTCTATATCCATCGTCTTCCGTTGTCTCAATAGAAGCACTTTCAGCTGATATTTCTGTACCCTCTGCTGCTTGTTCCTCATCCTCATTTGACTCAACAACTTCGGTTTGAACAGAAGATTCCTTGGTCGTGTCTTCAGGTGTAGATTGTATGTCTGTGCATCCACACAATAGAATCAACATGGTACAAATTAGTGCTAAAAATCTTTTCATTTGTATAATTCCCCTTCTTTTTCTTTATATTTTACCTAATGAAACATTATTCATACATCAACCGTGTAATATTATACTATCAAAATTGACTACTTTTACATGTATATTTTATCAACAAATCTTATTAAATTAAGAGTGGAGATATCTTATCCATCAATTCGGTTTTAAATTCCTTAATCAAATTTTTATAGAATTTCAATTTTGTTAATGGATTTTCTGTTCCTTCCTTGTAACGACTATAATCCGCTTTTTTCTTAAAGTTTGTTTCATTCTCAAGATTACCATCTTTAAAATGAAATACCTCATATGTTACCTCTTCTGGATCGATGTACCACCTCTCAGAGAACTTAGAAATTTCCTTATCAATTGCTTCATGACGTAGCTTATTAACGAGTACAGAAATATCCTGCCCAATATACTTCTCTCGATCTCCCTCAATTTCGTTTACAATCCTATTCAACAAATCGCCCAGTTTATCATTTGTTTTTGCAAAATCCTGAATCATCTCACGGATTTCCTTAATCTTATCTGCAAATTCTTCCTCACCAGAAGGATTGCTACAAGATGAATGAAGAGAATCTACAAAGCCCTGTAATAACTCTACAATATATTCAAAATCAATTCGAAGCTTATTGTATGCTATTAAATCATAATCGTCTAAAATAGGCTCATCTCCCTCTTCAACTGGATCATCTTCCTCTTTTTCATCTTTAAGTTCTTCCATAATATTTTTATACATCGCTGCATAATCTTCGTATTCCAGTTCAGAGAAGTCATATATTTCAAGCATATCTTCTGTATATGTAGAAAACGCTTTCAGATGTGCAAAATTATAATCTAAATCTCTAAATAATTTTACAAATATCTTTTTTTGTTTTCTTGATAGTGAAGATATTTCTTCAGGTGTTCTACCTAATTCATGAATTGATTTCACAGATATTGCAAAAGCTTTCTTAATATTGTCCCAATTCTCAGAAAGACCGATTTTATCTCCATCATGATCTCTGGAATATATTCTCAAGGCATTGTTTATTGCTTCCTTAAACTCATCTGGCGCCTGAAATGTTACAATCTGTCCATACGTCTTCGTTTCATCATAAAGTCGGTTTGTTCTTGAAAAAGCCTGAATGATATTCTGAGGAGCCATAGGCTGTCTGTCCATAAAAAGTGTCGATAAACATGGAGCATCAAAGCCTGTCAGCAAACGATCCACTACAATTACTAAATCAAGCTGCTGGCTTCTTTCGTTATATTTTTTCTCTTTCCTTGCCAATCTTTCATTCAGATTTGCATTGTATGCCTTAATATCCTCAATCTTAAAATGAGTTTTATACATCTTGTTATAATCTTTCAACGACTCTTTCATCTCATCCTGATTTACTTTAGAACCTTCTTCATTTTCCGAAACAGAATATGTTATAGCAAACTTAGGAAAATCCGGTAAAGCCTTCTTAATGTCATCCGATATTTTAAGCTCATCTTCTCCTTTTACCACTTTCTTAAGTAGCTTATAGTACTTTTGAGCTCTGGAAATTGAATTTACAGTAAGAATTGCTTCATAAGTTCTTCCTTTTCCTCTATGCAATCCCAATTTTGTAGCCGACCGATTTAAGATAACCTCTAAAACTTTACGCATGTGTGTCTCTGTATCAAAAATAGAATCATCATCTTTATCATTATTTGGTCCTAGATTCTCAACCATAAAACCAAGAACTGCTTCATCATGAATAGCTTCCTTAATGGTGTAAGGGTGCAGACAATCTCCATACAGTTCTTTTGTTGTCTGAGGAAGATCCCCTTTCTTCTCATAAGCGTTTTCATCGAAGATAGGTGTTCCTGTAAATCCATACCACAAGGAACGTCCAAAGAATCTCTCAATCTTTCGCTTTGTTTCTGGCGTTACTGCACGATGACATTCGTCTACAACAAAAGCCACTCTAAGATTACGTATTTTCTGGTAGTTACAATCTTCTTCTTTAAGTTTTTTAATCATTGTCTGCATCTTCTGACGGGTAGTAACAATCATCTGTCTATTACCGTCTGTCAATTTTTTAATCAATGCTCCTACATGTTCTGTATCATCAACATCAACAGAATCATTCTGTGCATACGACTGAAATGCCATTGTAGTCTGCGTATCCAAATCCTTACGATCAATCAGGAATATCGTCTTCTCTATGGACGGAATATCCATTAAAAGGTTTCTAGTAGCCTTGTATGAAGTCATAGTTTTTCCTGATCCTGTCGTATGCCAGATATAACCAGATTTCCCTGCTTTAGATGCCTCACGCATCGCACTAATAGCATGAATCTGATAAGGACGTAATATCAATAATTTCCTAGCTTCATAGTCTAACACTGTGTACTTTGCAACCATTTCATGTGCCTGTGGTATACGTAATACTCCTTTTGCAAAATCTAAATAGTTACAGACTGGATTATTTTCTTTATCTAACCAGCCAGTGATAAATTTCTTTTTTAATTCCGTATCTCTAGCTGCTGAAAAATACTTTGTATCCACTGCATTACTTACTACAAACATCTGCACATTTGAAAAAATACCACGAAATTTTCCTTCTGCGATATATTTTTTAATCTGGTTATAGCCCTCTATATAAGAATGATCTTTGTTTTTTAATTCAATATGAATCATTGGAATACCGTTAATTAACAATGTAACATCAAATCTTCTATCACGTTCATCCTCGTATTTATCTTTAGCAAATGCCTGATACTGATTAATCACCTCATAAACACTTGTACCACCTGCAATATGCTCGTTGTTCATCACTAACAAATGTAACGTTTCATTTCCACGCTGCACATGCACATATACTTTTCCATTTTCACCAGAAAGCCATTCCCCTGCCTCATAAAAAGAGGCATGGGAAAGATCATTCTTAACTTTAGCAAATTCTGACTCAGAGAGAGGTGTATCATTCAAACGCGCTTTATTGTTCTGCTCTAGGATGTATTTAAAATTATCCCAAAGCTGTTCCTCTGTACGAATATCTGGTCTGTGCGTCCACTGTGATTCATCGTAACACAGCTGGTTAATTAAATTTTTTTCAATTATAGATTCTAATTCGCTCATATATTATTTCTCCTTTGGAAACATGTTCTGTAACATGAATTTTTTCAGTTCCTTTAGTGAGTCACACTTACGCTGGTGAAGAGTGATGAGGTTGTCTAGGGAAGAAAAAAGTTTTCCTATTTTCACCTGTTCCTCATGTTTTGGAAATGCTGCAGGAATGACAGAAAGCGTAGAATATTGAACTCTTTGCTTCTCAATCAATGAACCTGTTGCAAAGGTCTTATATAGGGATATAGCTTGTGGACTTTTTAGCCATGTATTGACATAATATGAATCATGTCCATTTTTAGCAATCATTGTTGTGTAATAGCCCGAAACAGCTACACTTTTCGTCATTCCATTATATCCAACTGCCCCCAATGTCATGTTCATCGGATTATAAACGATTTCTCCCGGACGAACTTCTTTGAAGTTATTATCCTTCTTAACTAAAAATTCTCGGTTATATCTTTCGGTTTTTGATGTTAATCCACCTTCTACTGTTAGACTCCATAACTCTATTTCTTCTTCATTAGGATTAACAAAATGTGCTGTTTGTTCGAACACCTCTCCCAACTTACGCTGTTCCCAATCAGCAGTAAATCCTTCAAATCTAATTTCTGGAACCTTTTCTCCTTTTTTCGGAAACATCTTTTGCAACATATATTTCTTTAAATCTTTAGTCTCATCACACTTACGCTGGTGAAGGGTGATAAGGCGGTCAAGGTTTCTTAAAAACACTCCAATTTGCTTCTGTTCCTGATAATTTGGAATGGATAAATCAAAATCAGATAATGCTTCTTTTGTTATTGTTTTGATTGTTCCACCTGGTGCTTTTCTTGCTTCTTCAATAAATTTTTGTTTAATAATATATGCCCAAAAAACATTGTCTATATCAATGTTATATTTTTCAAAAATTAGAACTGTTCTATCTATAAAAGCCTCATATTGCGTGATTGCAACCCGTCCAATGCTTCCTTGCAAAGTAACCAACACTGAATTTTTATCAGCCAGTACGCTCATGGGCTGAGCTAATTTACTGATTTTTTGTTTGGTATCTTCTACTAAATTCATCTCATCTGAAACATCTGCAACTTGAACAAATGGCATTGCTCCCTCACCAGCGTACCATTCACTTTTTCCGTATGGTTGAGGGAACGAACCTCGCCTATAATTTGCCACTTCCCCTAACTTACGCTGTTCCCAAGCATCAGTAAATTCCTTAAATCTAATCTTTGGTATAACACTCATTCTTATACCTCCTCAAGAAACTGAATAAATTCTGTAAGAGCCTCATTTGTTTCAGAGCTATTTCCCTGAAGTTCTTTCAGCATATCTAATAATGACTGATTACTTTCTTTTAATTCACGCTCTGTTTCTTTCATTCGTCTTGTCAAATCTTTTATATCAACTTCTGGTTCTTCCTCTGTAGAATCTACATATCTAGGAATATTTAAGTTAAAGTCATTATTCTTAATATCCTCATACGACGCCAGATACGCTTCCTTATCTACAGGTTTTCTGTTTTTATAGAGTTCAAGCACATGATCAATATGCTCATCTTGCATCACATTTTGTTTTTTCTCTTTAACAAACTGACTGGAAGCATCAATGAATAATACATCTCTACCCTCTCTATGCTTCTTCAACACGATAATACAGGTTGGAATGGACGTATTATAAAACATATTTGCTGGAAGACCGATTACGGCATAAATAGAACCATTCTCCAATAATATTTTTCTAATTTCACCTTCCGATGCTCCTCTGAACAAAACTCCATGCGGAAGAACAATGGCCATTGTTCCACTCTGTCTCAGATGATAGAATCCATGTAGTAAAAACGCATAGTCCGCTTTTGACTTCGGAGCAATCTTACCGCCGTAATCCATAAATCTTTCATCCTGCTTAAATCCCTCTGCCGCAGACCATTTTGCAGAGTATGGTGGATTCATAGTCACTACATCAAACTCTGTATCTTCATCTGTAGGCCAATCAGAATCTAAAGTATCTGCATTTCTTAAATGCTGATTCTCAGGATGAACTCGATGAAGGAACATATTCATTCTTGCCAAATTATATGTAGATGGCATGATTTCCTGCCCGTAATATTTAATATAATCCGGTTCTTCAGAATAATTTTTGCAACTCAGCATTAGCGAACCTGAACCCATACATGGATCATACACCTGTAATCCTTTTTTACCTTCTTGTCCAAGCATAGCAATTCGACATAAAATCTGAGCTGGACCATGTGGTGTATAAAATTCTCCCGCTTTCTTTCCCGTCTCTGATGCAAACTGTCCAATCAAGTATTCATATGCATTTCCTAATACATCACCCTTTGCATGAATCAAGTCTGCACCTTCTAATACCTTGAGAACATCTGCAATGGTATCACTCTGCTTTTGATCACCTGTACCAAGTCTGTTAGAATATAAATCTACATCCGCAAATAATCCATTAAACAATTCATCCGCCTCTTCAATACGGTTAAATGCTGCCTGTAATTTTTCACGACTGAAACAATTATTCTTTGCATCTCGTAACATGCATACATATGTCATACCCGGCTCTAATGTGTAATGAAGGGATGATTTTAATTCTTCTAATAAGTCTTCTGCATCTTCGCTATCATATGCTTCTTCATACATCTTTTGTGCTTCTTCTAGGGTTTCAGGAGCCTCGTCATTTAACAAATCATACGCCTTTTCTAAGTAAGAATCTGAAAGATATTTGTAAAAAACAAGTCCTAACAAATAAGTCTTATACTCATTCGCATCCATCTTTCCTCTTAATACATCTGCACCACTCCATAATACCTGTAATAAATCTTTAGTATCTGCCATAATCCTAATCCTCCTCAATTTTTTTGATAATAGCAAGTGTTAAATTTTCCATATTTTCAGCCTGACGAAGCATCAAATCCTTATGAGCAATCATCTGTCGATAGATTTTCCCAATCATACGCTGTTTTTTTATATCATACAAAGGAATTTTAATTTCGCTAACACTTCTCATTGTTAGCTTTTTTACACATAATGTATTTCCCTGATGTAAACGGCTAATCTGTTCTTCCACTATCTTACTTTCATTAAATTGATAACAAAAGAACCAGGGATCTAAAATATTTACATCAAATGAACATTTGAGAAAATTCGATGTCAAACATTTTTCTTTTGTTTTTTTTGATAATGGTGCCGCTTTCGATTTGATTAAATTAATCACACAATCATTTTCTTCTACACTCTGTTCTATACTATGCAAATCATGCTCCAAATCATCTGGCGTATATAGATTCTGCTCTGAATCCAGAATACGAGTTTGATTTTTTCCAAGAGTAAACTCTATCAGTTCACCCAAATATTGTTCCATTCAATCACCTCTTTTATGTAATTTAATTAAATTACGTTTCATCATTATAATACCTCCAATCAATGCCCTTGTCAATATATTTTTAATGTAATTTAATTAAATTACACGTATTCATCTTTTCATAAAATATATGCAGTTAATGAAATCTAACATAAAAAAATAAAATCTACTAACATTCAATTGAAACGAAGTTACCGATGGTAACCATAAGCGGTTGTGGCACAAAAAAAGCAGACTTGTATCCGAATGCTCCAGTAATGCACTCAGATTCGTCTACTTTTTCATGTCTAAACCACTTGGGTTACCTGCTAATATATTATTCTATATACTATATAATCTATAAGATAATCTATATTAAATATATAATATATTATACTATATATAGATTGTATATTTATATATAATACTAATTATATACCATATATAGCATATATCATCTATTAACTTTATAAAACACAACTAACTATGAATTAAAAAAATTAACCACCAAGAAAGGATATCTATTATGAAAACAACAAAATCTGCTGAAATTAAAGCTCGTTGCACTCCTGAGTTTAAAGAAAAAATAAATGAAATTGCCAAACAACAGAATGTCTCTGTTTCTACGATTATCACTAGTTATCTTGAAGCTGGCATCCATTGTGATAATCCATCATCAAATGCTACCTCTATTTCATCTACGGTAGATAAGCATATTTTTAAAAACGCTATATCCAACACTATTGCGGTTGATTCTTCTATTCCAAAAAAATCAAAAGAACGTATTATGAAGGAGATGAAAAAATTATGTTAAATGTCAATTTGCTTATTGTAGATAATTCTTATGCTACAAACAACACCATAGAGAATATAATTAATTATATTTTCAGATTAAATAATAACATGCACTTTATTTATGGAGTCTTTCCACCTGACAAAGATAAACTCATAGATCTGTATGAAGCACTTCGCAGATACCTTCCTCAGAACACCTGTATACAACAAGTGCAGCACCTTATTTTTTCTCTAAAGGATTCTGATGCAGAACATGTAGATTTACTCTTACAGTTTTCAAATCAAGTTGCTATCTTGATTTCTCAATTCTTTCCTACCTGTTTTGCTTTACATGATGATACAGATAATCCACATACACATTTTGTCATTTCTACAACAAGTCATCTTCTTAATGCACCACCTTTTATCGATTCCATATTCGAAGATTTCCTAAAAAAAATATACGCATTAGCTTCTAATATGAACATTAATCTAATGGGGGTGAAGAAACATGCTTGAAGCCTACGATGATATTTTAACCATTCCAGAGGTCTCTGATATTCTCAAAATAGGTACCTCTCAAACATATAAGATTGTTCGTACTGGGCAATTAAAAGGATTTAAAGAAGGGAAAGATTGGAAAATTCCTAAGAATTGCCTAATTGCATATATTAAACAAAGAATCTCTTATTGATTTACTTACGCCAAAAAGTAGTGCATGCTACGATGGTCATTTTATCTTTTTGTCCCTTCACCTCTTTAAGCTAGACTGGCTACTCATGTCAATTGTACTTTTGTGTATTATGGCTATGGGGCTGTATGCTTTGATTAATCTGTTGGAAAAATGGTATTTAAAAAAGTTCTAACTATCAAAATAGAGTGCAAGAAGTATTTCTGCAACTTCTTGCACTCTGTTTTTTCATCTTATTTTTTAAATAATTCCATAATGTCTTAATGCCTTTTCGATCCCGTCATCTTCCAAATCTGCAGTCCGGTACGCACAATATGGAAAAATCTCTTTCATGCTATTCCCCATCGCAACACTGTTTGGTACAAACTGAAGCATCGGAAGATCGTTCGTGCTGTCTCCAAACGCATAGCAATCTTCCAGCAAAATTCCATAATAATCCATAAGCATCTGAATACCGGACGCTTTCGAAATCCCCTTTGGAACAATCTCATACATTCCAGCGCCTCTGTCTATACAATCAAATTTCTCTGAAATATAGTTGTAGAACATCTTATAGTCACTCACTGTATTCACCCATACTACAAATTTATCAAATAAAATTTCTCCATCTTCCAGCGACTTTGGAATATCAAATGCTTTCGTACCGAACCTTGCTCTTAAATCATGAAGAATTTTATGATCTGGAAGCTCTTCATCAAAGAACACACGATTTTCCTCCTCAAACACCGCTGTGATATTGCATGTTCTTAACATCTTAATAATTTCCCTACAATATTCTTTTGTAAGTGTATTTTTAAAAATCGTCTTTTCTCCAACATAAATTGCCGTTCCGCATCCACAGACATAACCATCAAAACCTATCTCTTCTAAAAAATCATCAATACTAAATCTCGTTCGTCCCGTATTGATAAACACCAAATGCCCATTTTCTCTTGCCTTGCGAATTGCATTCACCGCACTTTGTGGAAGGTAATGTGTTCCCTCTGCCACAAGTGTTCCGTCAATGTCAAAAAAAAGCATTTTTCGACTCATATTGTTTGCCTCCTTCTCCATTCATGTAAACATTTAAACAAAAAAGTACCGCACCCTCTTGGAAATACTGATTTCCCTTGAAGTTACGGTACTTCTAATCTAGTCAGCTGAAAATCGGACTTGAACCGACGACCCCTTCATTACGAGTGAAGTGCTCTACCAACTGAGCTATTTCAGCAAGTGATTAAAACAAATCACAAGCTTTATTATATCGCATTTTCAAAAATATGCAACACTTTTTTCAAAAATTTACTGTTTAGCCTCTTCTTTCGGTAAATGCACAGTCATCTGCTGATAAGGTATCTCAATACCATTTTCGTCCATTGTCAGCTTAATTCTTTCTAGCAGCCTCCATCTCGTCGGCCAATACTCCTCCGTCTTCACCCATGATCTTGTTCCAATCACTACAGAACTTGCCCCAAGACTATCTACAAACACTAACACTTCTTCCTCTTTTAATACCGCTTCCTCTTCCATTAGGATCTGCTCAATCAACTGTTTTGCCTTTCTAAGATCTGCTTCGTAGGATATGTCTATCAAAAGATCCATTCTCCGCTCATTCTTTGCAGTCACATTGGTAAGACTGTTATTTGCCAATGCACCATTCGGAATTACAATAGTCTTGTTGTCAACAGTGGAAAGTTTTGTATAAAAAATTTGGATTTCTTTTACAGTACCTTCACACTTATTCGTGTCTTCAATAATATAATCTCCCACTACAAATGGTTTCAAAATCAAAATCAAAACACCGCCTGCAAAGTTCGATAGTGCGCCTTGCAGAGCAAGACCAATTGCCACACCTCCGGATGCCAGCAATGCCGCTACCGATGTCGTGTCGATGCCAAAATTACTTCCAATTGAAAAAATCAAAATAATATACAATACAAACTTTAACATCGAATCGACAAACTGCTCTACTCCTTTATCTACCGTTGATTTTTGTAAAGAGCGTCTGACAATCTTCCGAAGCAGCTTGATAATTTTTGTTCCAATAAAAAATACAACCAGTGCAAGAAGCACGCGCACTCCAAAACCAATCAGTTCCGGAATATTATCATTCACATATTCCGCAAACTTTCCGACTTCTTGTACTGCCTCCGATGTAGCTTCCGTCACTTCTTTTGTAACTGCCCCATCTCCTACTGTATCTGCCAGTAATATCATATATACCTCCTATTTCAATGCCAAAAATGCTGCTAAATTTCCCCTCTTTCCATTGGATGCCCGATGTGAAAACAACAGTTCATGGTTGCAGCACGTGCACAAGTTCGTCACAGCCAAATGTGTTTTCAAAATTCCGGCTTCCTCCAATATCAACTCATTTGCTTTCCAAAGATTCAGTTGATATTTGCCATTTGTTTTCCTATAAAACAGTTTCTCCCAGTACTGCTGGTGAAAATTTTGTCTAAACGCATCAATGACGTCCTCGCTTACTTCATAACACGTCTGACAGATAGACGGTCCGATTGCCGCCAAGATATCTTCTGGATGACATCCATATTCGCTTCGCATCACTTCCACTGTCTTTTTCCCTATTTTCCCGACAGTTCCTCTCCAACCGGAATGACTTAGACCGATCACTTTTTTCACCGGATCCAAGAAAAACAAAGGGACACAATCCGCATAGAATGTTGTCAGACAAAGTCCCGGTTCATCTGTCACAAGACCATCCACATCCGAATAGTCAAGCGGTGTAGTCAAGCCTTTTCCCTTGTCTTTTGACGTGACAACGCGAATATTTGTCGTGTGTGTCTGCATGGAAAACACAAAACTATCATCCTCTACACCGATTGCATTTGCCATCCTCCGATAGTTTTCCCGGACAGCCGACTCGTCATCCCCTCTTGAAAAGCTTAAATTCATCGTACTGCAAACACCTTCGCTGACGCCCCCAAGTCTTGTCGAAAATCCATGACGGACCAATCCGGTGTCTGCCAGAAGTGGGTATTCCAAATACGGAACACCATTTTCTACTTTTTCCGTAAAAATTTTTTCATCGTTTTTATATGAAAACCCTATACTCATATTCTATCTTTCACTCCACAAAATCAAATGCATTCTTTAAAAGCTGTACTTCTGTTCCCAAAATACCTACCACATCAAAACGGCACGGCATCTCATGCCACTGATTTTTATAAACGTAATACTGTGCACATTTTGAAATTCTTCGCCGCTTCGCCAGTGATACCGCTTCCATCGGGTAACCTGCTCTCGCCGTCCTTCTGTATTTCACTTCACAAAAGACAAGATACTCCTGATCTTTTGCAATGATGTCAATTTCCCCTGCATTGCATTTGAAATTATATTCTATAATCTGATATCCGTGTGCTTCCAGATATTTTCCTGCAAGTCTCTCATAGTTCGTTCCTATTTTTCGTCTATTTTCCACTATATATCTCTTCTATTATAACTTAACACTTCAGTCTCAAACAAAATTTTTAATAAAGCTCATTCTATGAATCGGTGTAGCTCCAAGCGTTTTCAACGCCGTGATATGTTCCGCAGAACCATATCCTTTGTTACTCGCAAATCCATATCCAGGCAGCACATCATCATACTGAACCATAAGACGGTCTCTTGTAACCTTTGCAATGATACTTGCCGCTGCAATAGAAACACTTTTCGCATCACCCTTGATAATTGGCACCTGATCAATCGTCACTCCCGGAATCGTCACAGCATCATTCAACAACAGATCAGGCTCTGTCTCTAATTGTTGAATCGCTATACGCATTGCCTCATAAGTCGCCTGCAGTATATTGATCTCATCAATTCGTGCCGGACTCACAATACCAATTCCTGTCGCAATCGCTTTTTCCATAATCTCATCATACAACTCTTCTCGTCTCTTTTCCGAAAGCTTTTTCGAGTCATTCAGATAAAGAATCTCACAATCTTTCGGCAAAATCACCGCACCGGCAACCACCGGTCCCGCAAGCGGTCCTCTCCCCACTTCGTCAATGCCGCATATATATGAAAAATGTGCGTATTTTCTTTCGTAAATACGCATATTCTCAATTCGTTCTCGCTCCATACAAAGCTTTTGTTCCTGTTTTTTATATTTTTGAATCAGATTGACTACTCCTGTACGCTCATCCTTCTCATATTTTGCATATAGCTCGTTCAGCATCACTTTATCTGCAGCTTCAAATTCTGCTTTGATTTCACTAATTTTTTTATTCATGAGGAATCACCCCAATACTGTCTAATGGCCAGATCCGAACCCATGCCCTTCCAATCAACTCATCTCTGTGAAGAATTCCAACGCTTGAATCACGGCTGTCTGAGCTATGATTTCTGTTATCGCCAAGCACAAAATATTCATCCTCACCAAGTTCAATCGGCTCTGCCGCAATCCCGGCATCTTCCATCACTTCCAGCCCATAATTTTCATCCAGCTTCTCTCCGTCAATATAAACATATCCGTCCTTCACCTGAACTGTTTCTCCCGGAAGCCCTATGATTCTCTTGATATAATATGTATTTTCTTTATGTCTATATGGGAATACAATAATTTCAAATCGCTTCGGATCCCGGAAACGGTAAGACAGCTTATCCACAATGAGATTATCCCCATCATGTAAAGTTGCCTCCATAGAGTGCCCGCTTACTCGTGTACGCTGCCCTACAAACGTTATAATCAGCCATGTCAACCCGATAATAACCGCGATATACACAATCCAACCTAATAATTCTTTTAAGATTCCCTTTGGTTCTTCCATCTAATACTCCTCTTTTCTGATTGTCCTATTCATAATCTTCCGGAAATTCCAGTGTAATCTTTCCCAGTCTTCCGTTTCTGAAATCATCAATCAAAAGCATTGCTGCTTTATTCGTGTCCAGCTCGCTTCCCCTCAACAGGCAATGTCTGTTTTTCGCAATATCAGTCAGACATGCATACGGATCTTCGACCTCGGTAATAGCATATTTTTCTGCCAAAACACCCGCATAATGCTTTTTCATAAACTGAATCAGTTCTGCTGCCAACTCCTCGGTATTTAAAATCTCATCTTTAATAGAGCCGATAAATGCCAGTCGCAGCCCTACTGTCTGATCTTCAAATTTCGGCCACAAAATTCCAGGTGTATCCAATAATTCTACATTCTTATTCAAACGGATCCACTGTTTCCCTTTTGTAACTCCCGGTTTATTTCCAGTCTTTGCACACGCCTTCCCCGCTAACGAGTTGATAAATGTAGACTTTCCTACGTTCGGAATTCCAACAACCATGGCGCGCACCGGACGGTTCAAGATACCGCGTTTTCGGTCTCTTTCCATCTTTTCTTTACAGGCTTCCTGAATCACTCCCTGAATGGATTTGATTCCACCGCCTTTCTTAGAATTTACTTTTACAACTGCAAATCCCTTTTTCTTAAAGTATTCTGCCCATGCGTCATTCTGTTTATCTTCTGCCAGATCCGATTTATTCAGCAAAATTAATCTTGCCTTATTTTTTCCCAATTCATCAATATCTGGATTTCTGCTGCTGATCGGCACTCTTGCATCCACAAGTTCAATCACAAGATCGATCAGCTTTATATTTTCCTGCATCATACGCTTTGCTTTAGTCATATGACCCGGATACCACTGAAAATGCATATTATCCTCCTCTATTTCACAAAACCAAAGTGATCCTTTGGCGCTATTACAAACCACACTTTTCCTTCAATCTCTGTTCTTTTCACATTGCCAATATCCGCCATACGGCTGTCTTCACTATTCTGTCTGTCATCTCCCAAAACAAAAAATTCATCACCGCCCAATGTAATTGGCTCTTCTACAATTCCCGGATCATCGATTTTCGTCGTCTTATAGTCTTCCTCAATCTTTTCTCCGTTAATCAGAATCTCTCCGTCCTTAATCTCTACCGTCTCCCCCGGAAGCCCAATGATTCGCTTGATATAATAATGCGAATTTTCATTTCCATTCGGTTTAAACGCAATAATGTCCCCTCGTTTCGGACTGCTTGCATTATATATAATCCGATTGATGAGTGTGATATCTCCATTTTCTAATACCGGTTTCATAGAATCTCCGATCGTACTCACTCTCTGTCCAAAATACCACACAAATACAAAGGCGATCAGACATACAACTGCAATCTGAAAAGTCCATATTCCCACTACACGAAGCAGATCAAAATTCACTCTCTTCTTTTCTTTTCCAAATTTTAAACGACCCATCTATTCTCCCTAATAACACAAAAGGGACAATATACAGTATGTACTTGTCCCTTCCTCACATTTACTATTTTACTAATTCTTTTACTTTAGCTCTCTTACCAACGCGTCCTCTTAAGTAGTTCAGTTTTGCTCTTCTTACTTTACCTTTACGAACAACTTCTACTTTTTCTACGTTTGGTGAGTGTAATGGCCAAGTCTTTTCAACACCAACTCCGTTAGAATTCTTTCTAACTGTAAATGTTGCTCTTGTGCTTCCACCTTGTTTCTTAAGCACTGTACCTTCGAAAACCTGAATTCTTTCACGGTTTCCTTCTTTGATTTTACCGTAAACTTTTACAGTATCACCAACGTTAAATTCTGGTACTTCAGCTTTTAATTGTTCAGCTTCAATTTTTTTAATAATATCGTTCATCTTGTGTGACCTCCTTATAATTTGGACGTTCTTAATACATATTCTGTATCAGAGGACCATCTCTTTCTTCTCACAACGCTCTTTATTCTACCATACTTAGTTTTCCTTGACAAGTGTTTTTACTAATTCTTTTTCTTTTTGTGTCAAATCTGCTTTTTCTAACAAATCAGGCCTTCTTTCCGCTGTACGAATCACAGATTGTTCTCTTCTCCACTTCTCAATATTTGCATGATGTCCGGAAAGCAGAATCTCCGGCACTTTCTTTCCATGCCATTCTTCCGGTCTTGTATACTGCGGATATTCCAACAGATTGTCCTGAAAGCTTTCAAATTCCGCAGATGTATCATTATGGAGCACCCCGGGAATCAATCGTGATACCGCATCGATCATTACCATCGCCGGAAGTTCCCCTCCTGTCAGCACATAGTCCCCGATTGATACATAGTCTGTTACTATTTCTTCCAGAACGCGTTCATCAATCCCCTCATAATGTCCACACAAAAAGATAAGCTCTTCTTCTTGCGCGAATTCTTCCGCCATACTCTGCGAAAATGTCTGTCCCTGTGGTGAAAGATAAATCACTCTGGGCTTACTCTTTGCCTTTTCTGCCACTGACCGATAAGCGCCGTAGACAGGTCCTGCCTGCATAAGCATTCCCGCTCCTCCACCGTATGTGTAATCGTCCACACGATTATGTTTGTTTTCTGCAAAATCTCGGATGTTCACTGCTTCAATCGTCAAAAGCTCATTTGCCATTGCTCTCCCGATAATACTCGTGCTCAATCCGTTCATCACCATATCCGGAAATAATGTTAATATATGAAAATGCATCCTCTATACCAGCCCTTCCAGTAAATGAATTACCATCTTTCTATTCTCAATATCTACATCTAAAATACACTGCTTGATTGCAGGGACAAGAACTTCTTTGCCATCTGACATCTCGATGATATAGACATCATTTGCTCCTGTTTCCATCACATCCTTCAGCGCTCCAAACAGTTCTCCATCTTCCGTGAATACGTCCATCCCAATCATATCAGCAATAAAATATTCATCTTTTTTTAATTTCACTGCATGTTCACGGTCAACCAAAAGACTCTTCCCTTTATATTTTTCAATATCATTTATATTATCAATCCCTCTGAATTTCAGGATTACAAATTGTTTAAAAAATTTAACTCCTTCAATTTCCAACGGCAATTGTTCTTTTCCTGTATCCAAAATTACTTTTTTTAACTTTTTAAATCGTTTCACATCGTCAGTTGTCGGAAATACTTTTACTTCTCCACGCACACCGTGTGTAGAGGAAATCACTCCCACCTGCAATAACTGCTCCATGAAATTCTCCTTTCCACTCTACGTTTTATGATAAAATAGACACCGCAATTACGCGATGTCTACGATTACTTTTTTATCTTCTTTAGCAGCCGCTGCCTTTACGACGGAGCGAATTGCTTTCGCGATTCTTCCTTGCTTGCCGATTACTTTTCCCATGTCAGAATCTGCCACACGCACTTCAACGATAATAGTTTTTCCTTCCACTTTTTCCGTAACGACAACGCTTTCCGGATCATCTACTAATGCTTTTGTAATTACTTCTACTAATTCCTTCATTACACCCACCTCCGTGGTACAGCCTATTTTTCAATACCAGCTGCTTTGAAAATCTTACCAACCATTTCTGTTGGCTGAGCTCCGTTGTTTAACCATTTTTTAGCTGCTTCTTCGTCTACTTTGAATACGCTTGGTTCCTGGTTTGGATCGTAAGTACCGATTTCTTCGATAAATTTACCATCTCTTGGAGATCTTGCATCTGCAACAACGATTCTGTAAAAAGGAGCTTTTTTCTGTCCCATTCTTTTTAATCTAATTTTTACTGCCATTTGTAGTCACCTCTTCTTTTAACTTTCTTTTTCTTTTTTATCTATGTGTTAAAAAGGAAGTCTGAACTTTCCTTTTTTACCACCAATGCCACCCATCATACCCGGAAGCTGTTTCATCATCTTCTTAGACTGCTCAAACTGCTTCACGAGCCGGTTCACTTCACTGATGTCCACCCCTGCGCCTTTCGCAATTCTGCGCTTTCTGGATGGATTTAAAATATCCGGATTCCGGCGTTCTTTGATCGTCATCGAGTAGATAATGGACTCAATCTGCGCCATCTTTTTCTCACTCTCTTCTGAATCAATGTCTTTCATCTTAGCTCCGCCAAGTCCCGGCATCATACTCATGATGTTCGCAAGGCCACCCATCTTCTTCATTTGCTTCATACTCTCAAGGTAATCTTCAAAATCGAACTGTGCTTTTTTCAACTTCTGCGACATCTCTTTGGCTTTCTCTTCGTCAATATCTTCTCCGACCTTCTCGATCAGACTCAAGACATCTCCCATACCCAATATACGGGAAGCCATTCTATCTGGATAAAACTGTTCCAAATCGGAAAGCTTTTCACCCATACCAACATAAAGAATCGGTTTTCCGGTAACTGCTTTGATGGAAAGTGCAGCACCACCTCTTGTATCACCATCTAGCTTTGTAACAATCACACCGTCAATTCCGATTTTCTCATTGAAACTGCTCGCCACATTGACCGCATCTTGTCCGGTCATGGCATCCACAACTAAAATCGTCTGATGCACCGTCACAGTTTCTTTAATCTCCTGCAGCTCTGCCATCATATCTTCATCAATATGAAGTCGACCCGCCGTATCTAAAATTACTATATTGTTACCATTCTTCGCCGCATGTTCCAAAGCTGCCTTGGCGATATTCGCCGGTTTGTGATTTTCTCCCATAGAGAATACTTCCACACCCTGCTTCTCACCGTTAATCTGCAGCTGCTTGATCGCAGCCGGTCTGTACACATCACACGCTACCAACAATGGCTTTTTCCCTTTTAATTTTAACTTTCCGGCAATCTTAGCAGTTGTTGTCGTCTTACCGGCACCTTGCAGACCCGCCATCATAATCACGGTTGTCGCCTGTCCAGGTTCCAGCTTAATCTCTGTCGTCTCAGAGCCCATCAGCTTGATCAACTCTTCATTTACGATCTTGATTACCATCTGCCCCGGATTCAGTCCATTCATAACGTCCTGTCCTATTGCACGTTCCTGAACATCCTTCACAAAGCCTTTCACTACTTTAAAGTTAACATCTGCTTCTAAGAGAGCCATCTTCACTTCTTTGAGCGCCGCCTTGACATCATTCTCCGTCAAACGTCCCTTGCTCCGAAGATTTTTGAATACATTCTGTAGTTTTTCTGATAAACTGTCAAATGCCATATTATAACTCCTCTATTATCTCTCCTGAAATCTTTCTGATTTCCTGTATCAATTGGTCTTCCCCGCTGTTTCTCACATCTTCCTTTTCCAAAAGCTCATTCATGCGGTGAACCTTTTCTTTGATTGACAGGAACTTTTCTACCAAATGCAGTTTTGCTTCATAACCTTCCAACGTCTTGTTGCAACGTTTAATCAGGTCATGCACACCCTGTCTGCTGATTCCTGCATCTTCCGCAATCTCACTCAGAGATAAATCCTCCAATACGAATTGCTCGTATATTTCTTTTTGGTGACTGGTAAGCAGTTCACCATAAAAATCATATAATAGTGCCTGTTCTAGAATCTCATTCATTTTCATCACCTTTGCTATCATAAACGATTTTAAATAAGGTGTCAAGCTTTTTTTCTTGACACCTTTACTTTTTAACGAAATGTAATCGTTTTATTTACACAATCCATATCTTCTATGATTGCAAGCGATTCCAAATGCAGCCCTTTGCTTCGAATCATATCCCCGCCTTTTTGCTGTCCTTTTTCAATCACAATTCCAATTCCCTCAACAGTCGCTCCTGCACTTTGTACTAAGTCAATCAACCCCTCCATCGCACACCCATTTGCAAGGAAATCATCAATGATTAAAATATGATCTTCCGGACCAATGTATTTTTTTGATACGATGACATCATATACTTTTTTATGCGTGAACGATTCAATCTTCGTGGAATACACTTCTCCGTCAATATTGATGCTCTGTGTCTTTTTTGCAAACACAACAGGAACACCAAAATGCTGTGCTACTACACAGGCAATCCCAATTCCCGAAGCCTCAATTGTCAAAATTTTGTTGATTGGTTTGTCTGCAAACAGACGTTTAAACTCTTTTCCCATCTCATTGAACAAATCAATATCCATCTGATGGTTCAAAAAGCTGTCTACTTTCAGAACATTTCCTTCCTTTATTATTCCATCCTTTTTGATTCTTTCTTCTAATAGTTTCATATCGGATACCTTCCTCGACCTGTCTTTTTATTCGCTTACTTTCTTTAAGTATTTCTATCTATCATATAAAAAAATGTTTTTACTGTCAATTTAAAACTGGAATTATTCTAAAAGTTTTTTTATATTTAGTTGCCCCCACCCCTGACGATTGTAATCTGCCCCCATATCACTGCTGCTCTCGCGAAGTTTGAGCTTGACTTCCACATTGGACATCTCCGGATATTTACTCAATAAATCCGCAATCGCACCGGATACAATTGGTGTTGCCATCGATGTGCCGCTTTTCACCACATACGGCTGTCCTCTCTGCCTCGCAAATTTCGCATTGCAGGAGCGAATATAGGAGCCTGGCGCTACAACATCCGGCTTACATACACATTCTTTTGTGGGTCCCCTCCCGGAATAGTGTTTCTTCGTGTTTCCCCTTTGGTCTATATAATACTGGTCATCAGAAGATCCAACCGTGATAATCTTTTTGCTGTCCCCCGGTGTTGTAATCGTCCCCTCCTTCGGTCCTAAGTTTCCCGCAGCAGCCACGACAACCAACCCCGCATCCCAAAGTGCCTCCACGCCATTGATTAATCTTTCTTCTTCTCTCTCGTCTGATTGCGGCAGCATTCCCACAGAAATATTTACAATACGTATATGATATCTTTTTTGATTTTCTAAGAGCCATCGAAACGCCTTCATCACTTCCGTCACATTACCATTTCCTTTTTGATCTAATACCTTTAAGACGATCAAATCACACTCCGGAGCAATTCCCCCGTATATTCCCTCAGAGGAATTTCCATTCCCAGCCAGGACTCCGCACACATGCGTCCCATGACCATTGTCATCATAGATGACTTCCTGTCCATTTACAAAATCTCGAAATGCCAGCACTTTATTCTGAAAATCCGGATGGGGAGCAATCCCTGTATCCAGCACTACTGCCACCACCCCTTTCCCAAGATATTTTCCCTTTATAACATCATCACACCAATATTGAACGATTTGCTTTACCCGTTTCATAAGGATCTGTTTCCTTTTTAATTTAAAATATGAAACAGTCCTTTTTTTGTTCGTTTTCTTTCCCCTCTAAATATTTTCTTTTTTCAGGAAACATAAATAAGCCCTGCTACATATTATGAAGTGTAAACAAATTATATGGAGGCTCAATTATGAGTGATTTAAGTGCAACAAACTGTGGATGTGGCTGTGAAAGAAACGAAAGATCTGGATTTGGAAACAATTCCTGCTTATGGATTATTTTACTTTTATTCTGCTGCGGCGGATGCGGCAACGGATTTAGCGGCAACAACAACGGCTGTGGAGACAGCTGTATCTGGATTATCCTTCTGTTATTCTGCTGTGGCGGATTTGGAAGCGGATCCAACAACGGTTGTGGCTGTGGCAATGGATTCGGAGATGGCTGCTGCTAATCCTTCCAAAAAATTCCGGCTGGTTTAAACCCGGCCGGAATTTTATTTTTTCGTCTCCCTATTTTTGTCCTTGTTTGTTTTCACAGTTTTTTTTCCTGCTTTTTTTGCTGCACATTTCAAATCCAGTTCATAAACTGCATTTCCATCTATAATGAGCTTATGTTTCATTTGCCTATACCTCCAGTTATTCTATGTTATATTATATGTTCATTTCATAATTTCGCCCTTCTCCTCATATATATTTACAACGTTAGATTTAGGAGTGACTATGGAAGATCATGATTTTGAAAAAATGACCCCTTTTGATCAACTGATTTCCACACAAAGTCTGCAAATCCTGAAGCTGCTGATTCCATATACCCCTCCGGAAAACCAACGCTTTCTAGCTGTATACACAAAATTTTTGGAACTGCAGCACACCATAGATTTTTTTCAACGCTTTCACAGCGATGTCTACTCACAGGATTTTGAAAAGAAAACATTCTCTCCTTTTCATATCATTCAGGAAATCCGACCTTATATTCCTGCACAGTTTGGAGAAACATTTGACATGCTCATGAATATGATGGATATGATGGAGGTGTTTCAAAATATGAATGAAACTGCAGATTCTGATGGGAACACAGACCCGGACTTTGATCCGATGGCCATGATGAAAAATATGCTTGCGCCAGAACAGCAGGCTATGTTTGATATGTACAACACAATGTCTTCACAAGAAACCCAAAGCGAAACTGAAACAGAACCTCAAAACGAAACCCAAAACAAAGAAGGAGAACAAGAACATGATTGATTGGTTAAATGACCCTATGCTAAAAAATATGGATCCGATAAAGGTAGAGTTGATCAAGACAGCTGCCGCCCAGACGTCCGGAAAATCCGGTCGTGCACTCGCCCCTGTTTTGATGACACTTATCACAAACGCAAATAAAAAAGGAATCCGGTTTTCCCCTGATGAAATTTCATTGATTCTAGAATTGATAAAAGAGGGGAAAACGCAGAAAGAAAAGGAACAGATTGACCGGACGATTCAAATGGTAATGTCCATGCTGAAAAAACAGAATCCCTAAGATTCCTCACAGCGCATGTTTAAATGAGGACACAAGCCAGGCTCGTGTCCTCGTTTAAAATCCTTCCATTTTTCGAATATTTCTCATCTGTCGCCTTCTTTTTCCACTCTCCCATTCTGCCTTTTCCGATTCCGTCTCCAAAATCAATCCCGGCACTTTAACCGGCTTATCATTTTCATCCAATGCCACCATACAAAAATATGCTCTGTTGATTGGACGACGGATACCTTCTGCATCCTCGACATAAGTGTCCACCCGCACTTCCATAGAAGTAGTTCCAACATACGTAAGTTTTCCTATCAAAACAATCACTTCATTTTGATAAGCCCCCTTCAGGAACCTCAAGTTATCTACAGATGCAGTTATCACATTCGTTTTGGCATGTCTTTTTGCGACAAGTCCCGCAACCTCATCAATCCACTGCATCAAAATTCCGCCAAACAGACGGTTTGCTCCATTCAAATGATTTGGTCTTACAATGTGCACTGTCTCCACTCTAGAATCTTCTACTTTTTTCTTTTCTATACTCATCCTGATTCCTTTCTTGCAAACGTCTTTTCTTCTTTCTTATTTTTTGCTATACTGAACAAAACATAGTATAACACAAGGAGAACATTATGCGAAATATAAAATTGACAATCGAATATGACGGAAGCCGTTATCAAGGCTGGCAGCGCCTTGGCAAAGACGAATCAACCAACACTATTGCGAACAAGATTACAGAAGTGATCAAAAAGATGACAAACGAAGATATCGAGCTTTTCTGTGGATCAAGAACTGAAGTTGGCGTGCATGCGTACGGTCAGGTCGCAAGTTTTAAGACTACAACAGATATAACCCTGATCGAGATTCAGCATTACTTGAACCGCTATCTTCCGATGGATATTGCGATTACTGATATTGAGGAGAAACCTGAGCGCTTTCATGCGAGCCTGAATGCAACTTCCAAAATATACATGTACCGCATCTCTGTCAGCGAAGTTCCAAGTGTATTCGAACGCAAATACGTTTATCACTCTTTCAAAAGACCTGATGTGGATCTGATGAAACAGGCAGCAATTCTGCTTGTTGGGAAACATGATTTCAAAAAATTTTCTACGGTAAAGAAAAATAAATCTACTGTCAAAGAAATTTATGACATTGACGTTTACGATGACGGAGAGGAACTTCAGATCACGCTGCACGGCAATGATTTTCTCCATAACATGGCGCGTATGATACTTGGCACACTTCTCGATATCGGTGTCGGCAATCGAAAAAAAGAAGATATTGAACTGATTTTTGATTCAAACTCAGACGTGGCAGCAAGTGCACCTGCTGACCCGAAAGGATTATACCTTCAGGAAGTACTCTATCAATAGGGACAATCAAGAAGGACAGGACTATGTTTTTTACTCATAATCCCATCCTTCTTTTTATCTTTCCAAATATTCCATCAGTGCATCATACTGTCGTTCCATCAGATGATATCCATGCTCATAAAAGTTCATCAGAGAATCATAGTTCTTTTCCAACCGAGATACCGGTTTGATCTGAGGACGCAGCACAAAAATTTTTCCTCTCTTTTCCAAACTTTCCACCCAATCCATCGTCCGGTTGTACACAATCGGTCTTCTTCGAATACTTTCCACCAGTTTCGGATATTTTTTATATGCAGACCGATACAGGCGATGTTCCCCTCTTGTCATCAGTTTCTTTCGGTATTTCATATTTCTTGTAAGTATCAGCACAACCTTTTTATTGCCAAGCTTTGTTGCTCTGTTGATCGGAATGGAATCTGCAAGTCCTCCGTCCAGATACGGAACTCCATCTACATTGACGATTGGGGAGACAAGTGGCATACTGCTGGATGCACGGCAGATCTTCATCAGTCGTTCCTTATCACTTTTTTCCTTCATATATTCTGCCTTTCCAGTAATACAATTCGTCGTCACGACTTCAAACTCCATATCTGACGCAAAATACGTATCGTAGTCAAATGGAAAAATCTCATTCGGATACTTATCAAAAATCATATCCATGTTCAGCAAGCTTTTTTCTTTGATAAATTTTCGGATTCCCATATAATAATCATACTCTTTTTCTTTGTGAATCATACAGTCTCTTGTTCTTCCTATCTGTTTCGAGACATAATCGACTCCATTGCAGGATCCGGCAGATACCCCAATCACATGTGACAGGTACACATTTTTCTCCATCAGATAATCCAACGCTCCTGATGTAAACACTCCTCTTGTTGCTCCGCCTTCTAAAACTAAACTAGCCTTTATCATACTGTTTCCCTCGCTTTCCGTTCTTTATTATATACCTATTTTCCGCAAATTAACAGATTAAGATGTTCTCGTCTTGCCATTTTCCCTTTCCCGTGGTAAGATAGGCGGTGGAAAACACCGAAAACTTATTAAAATAAGAAAAGAAATCTCATGGAGGGAATGCATATATGATTAGCACAAGTAATATTACATTGCGTGTCGGCAAAAAGGCATTGTTTGAAGATGTAAATGTAAAATTTACAGAAGGCAACTGCTATGGTTTGATTGGTGCCAACGGCGCCGGTAAATCCACATTTTTAAAAATCTTATCCGGACAGTTAGAGCCGACAAAAGGAGAGGTTATCATCACTCCCGGAGAACGTCTCTCATTTTTGCAACAGGATCACTTCAAATATGACGAATACCTTGTTTTAGATACCGTTATTATGGGAAACCAGAGACTGTATGAAATCATGAAAGAAAAAGAAGCGTTATATGCAAAAGAAGATTTCACTGACGAGGACGGAATCAAAGCAAGTGAATTAGAAGGCGAATTTGCCACAATGAACGGTTGGGAGGCAGAGTCTGATGCCGCTACATTATTGAATGGTCTCGGAATTGATACCGAGCTGCATTACAAATACTTAAAAGATCTGACTGGTTCAGAAAAAGTCAAAGTACTTCTTGCACAGGCTTTATTTGGAAATCCGGATATTCTTCTTCTGGACGAGCCTACAAACCACTTGGATTTAGATGCCATCGCATGGCTGGAAGAATTTTTGATCAACTTTGATAACACAGTAATTGTCGTATCCCACGACCGTTACTTCCTGAATAAAGTATGTACACAGATTGCAGATATTGATTACGGAAAGATTCAGTTATTCGCCGGAAATTATGACTTCTGGTATGAGTCAAGCCAGCTTATCATTCGTCAAATGAAAGAAGCGAACCGCAAAAAAGAAGAAAAAATCAAAGAGCTGCAGGACTTTATTTCTCGATTCAGCGCCAACGCTTCCAAATCAAAACAGGCAACTTCTCGTAAACGTGCCCTTGAAAAAATCGAGTTAGATGATATCCGACCATCAAGCAGAAAATACCCATACATCGATTTCCGTCCAAACCGTACAATCGGAAACGAAGTGCTTTCTGTGGAAGGTTTATCTAAGACAATCGACGGTGTAAAAGTGTTAGACAACCTTTCTTTCACAATCAACCGTGAAGACAAAGTCGCTTTTGTCGGAGGCAATGAACTTGCAAAGACAACTTTATTTAAAATCTTAATGGGCGAAATGGAGCCGGACGAAGGAACATACAAATGGGGAGTGACAACTTCTCAGGCATATTTCCCGAAAGACAGTACTCGTGAATTTGACAATGACGATACAATCGTTGAATGGCTGACACAGTATTCCGAAGAGAAAGATGTCACTTATGTACGTGGTTTCCTCGGCAGAATGTTATTTGCCGGAGACGACGGTGTCAAAAAAGTAAAAGTACTCTCCGGTGGAGAAAAAGTACGTTGTCTTTTATCTAAAATGATGATCTCAGGCGCTAACGTATTGGTACTTGACGAGCCTACTGACCATCTTGATATGGAATCTATCACTGCACTGAACAACGGATTGATCAAATTCCCAGGGGTACTTTTATTCGCATCCCGTGACCATCAGGTTGTACAGACAACTGCAAACCGTATCATGGAGATTGTTCCGGGCGGAAAATTAATTGATAAGATTACAACTTACGATGAATATTTAGAGAGTGATGAGATGGCTAGAAAACGTCAGACTTACACTATGGACAATTCAGAGGAAGACAACTAAAAACAGAGCTGGTGCTCTGCGGATATTTTTTATCCGCATTGCATCAGCTCCATTATTTATTTGGGATCATCTCTATTCAATTGTCAGCAATACTTTTGAGATGCGGTTATCTTTTAGCTCTCGAATTTCAAAAGAAACATTCTCCACAACAACCTTTTCATGTTTTAAGCTTTCCGGAATATATCCCAAAATTTCAATCAAAAATCCGGAAACGGTATCATAATTCTCTGTCTTCAGATTCAAATCTAGTTTTTCATTCAAATCTTCAATCAGCATTGTTCCATCTACCATATATCTCTTCTCTTCAATCTGCACAATCTCCGGTGTCACACAGTCATGCTCTTCATTAATCTCTCCTACAATCTCTTCAACCAAATCTTCCACAGTGACAATTCCTGAAAATCCTCCATACTCATCAATCAAAACTGCCATATGATTCTGTGTTCTTTGCAATTCCCGAAACAATTCATCAGCATCCTTGCTATCTGGCACAAAAAATGGCTTTTCCAAAAACGGTCGTATATCTTCTTGATCCACAAGCTTTTTCTGCATTGCGATCATAAGATCTTTCATATGTAAAATTCCGATAATATTATCTATACTTTCTTCATAAACAGGAATTCTAGAATGTCTTGACTCTAAAACCGCCTCAATATTGTCTTCAAACGAATCAGCGATATCTATCGTAAACACTTCTCTTCTCGGTGTCATTACATCTCTTGCACTCTTATCATCAAAAGAGAATACCGAATTGATCATCTCATACTCGTGTTCCTCAAAAATCCCACGGCTGTTTCCCATCTCCAGCAAAGCTTTAATCTCTTCTTCTGAGACCGCCTCCTCTAAATCCTCCGTCTTCATACCAATTAAATGTAAAAATGCATTGGTTGATACAGAAAGTAACTTAATAAACGGCGATAATATTTTTGAAACCGTATAAATCGGCTGTACCGTAAAAAAACAGAAAGCCTCCGCTTTTTGCAGTGCGATCCGCTTCGGCACCAGTTCACCAAATACAAGATTAAAATACATTAATAAGATTGTCACTCCAAAAAAAGAAATCGTTCCGGAATACGGAATCTGAAACTGTTCCAGCCAGCGACTTAACACTTGCGATATTCCGGTTGCAGCCGATGCACTTGAGAAAAATCCCGCACATGTGATTGCCACCTGTATCGTCGACAAGAACTTTGTAGAATCCTCAAAAAGAGATTGAATGAGTAACGCCTTTTTATTTCCTTCCTCAGCCAGCACCTTGACTCTGTTCTTATTGACAGAGACAACTGCCATCTCGGCTCCGGCAAAAAAAGCATTCACCAGTGTCAGAAGCACCAGTATGAATAGTTGCATTAAAATCTGTGTCCCGTCAGGGTCTGTTTCCATAGTAAAAATAATCCTCCTTTAATCTATGCCTTTTGACATAATTTTAGGAGGATTATATCATCTTTTGCTTCTACTTACAAGATACTTTATAATTATTTTATGTTTAGTATACTTTATAATTATTTTATGTTTAGCGGATACGATCCGGAAATCCCACTTTTCTCTGCACCTTTCTCAAGGTCTTTGTCGCATAATAATTCGCCTTTTCTGCATTGTTCTTGATGATAGAATCAATATATGCCTTATCTTTTTCCAGTCTGGCAACTTCATCCTGCAATGGTTTCAGCACTGAGATAACTGCCTCTCCGACTGCCGTTTTAAAATCTCCATATCCTTTTCCATCGAATTCTTTGACAACATCCTGCGGTGTCACATTCATACATGCACTGTAGATATCAATCAGATTCTTCACTCCGGGTTGCTCTTCACGATATAAAATCTGTGCTTCCGAGTCTGTGACTGCACGCTTGCATTTTCTCATAATCGTGTCAGGATCATCCATCAGATAAATACTTCCATTTACATTCTCATCTGATTTTGACATCTTCTTTGCAGGATCCTGAAGACTCATGATCTTCGCTCCCACTTTTCCGATATATGCTTCCGGAATTGTAAATACATCCCCATAGACACCATTAAATCGCTGTGCAATGTCACGTGTCAGTTCTAAATGCTGCATCTGGTCTATTCCTACAGGAACAACGTCTGACTGGAATAACAAAATATCTGCCGCCATCAATACCGGATAAGTAAACAATCCTGCGTTGATATTGTCCGCATGTTTTGCAGACTTGTCTTTGAACTGTGTCATACGATTCAGTTCACCCATATATGTATAGCAATTCAAAATCCATGCCAGCTCCGCATGTCCTGAGACATGAGACTGATAATAAATACAATTTTTTTCCGGATCAAGTCCTGCCGCAATATATAATGTCAATAATGCTCTTGCACGTTTTCTCAATGTGGCCGGATCCTGCCTCACTGTAATCGAGTGCATATCGACCACACTGTAAAAGCACTCATATTCATCACTCAGTGTAATCCAGTTCTTTAATGCCCCAAGATAGTTTCCAAGTGTCAAATTTCCCGTTGCCTGCATCCCACTGAATAATACTTTTTTATCATTGATCATGATTCCATTCCTCCAAGTCTAATCTTCTTTCTAGTGTATCACTTCTACATCTTTCCCGTCAAGATAACGATTTTTCTTTTCCTATTTGTTTTCCGGATACAATACAATTGCCTCTTTTAAGATCTCTGCTTTTCCATCTTTTATCTCTACAATTGAAAGCCCACAATTCTTATGAAGTCCTCCTGCCCAAAACTGATCGATCGTACTGTCCTTGATCACATTTAAGAGTGCACACAAACAGGCACCATGTGTAGAAACAAGAATCGTGCTATCCTCATATTCTTCTTTTTCGCTCAATTCTTTCAAAAAAGATGCTGCACGTGCACGAAGCTGTTCAAAACTCTCCCCATCTGCTGCCGGTTGATATACCTCGGGCTTTTCGAAGAAATTCATAAAATTCGGATCTGGTATATTATAATTTTCTTCTGCATAACAAAGTCCCTCATAAGACCCAAAACCAATCTCAATAATCCTTTCATCTTCTATCAACTTAACCTCCTGTCCTTCAAGAAGAATCTGAGCCGTCTTTTTCGCCCTCTTAAGCGGACTTGTAAATGCTATATCAAACCTTACCCCCAAAAGTCCGTCCCGTGTCTCCTCTGCCAGCTGTATTCCATATGCATTAAGAGGAATATCCGCTCTTCCCTGCAACCTTTTTTCTTTATTCCATTCTGTCTGTCCATGTCGAATCATATATAACTTCATACCTAAAACCTCCTACATTTATTTTACCACACTTTGGCTTGTTTTTTGAAACGAAAATCAGTATAATGAATGCATAGTTTTTAGGAGGAGAAGAAAATGGAGAAAATCACTAGTTTTACAATAGACCACATCAGATTGGTTCCTGGCGTGTATGTTTCCAGAAAAGATCCGATCGGCAATGAAATCATCACAACCTTCGATCTTCGCATGACAAGCCCGAATGACGAACCAGTTATGAACACCGCAGAGATGCATGCGATTGAACATCTCGCCGCCACATTTTTACGGAATCATCCTGTATTTGGAAATAAAATCATCTACTTTGGACCAATGGGATGTCGCACCGGATTTTATTTGTTATTGGCGGGTGACTACTGCTCAGAAGATATCATCGAGCTTTTGAAAGAATTATTTACATTTATCGCAGAATTCAATGATGAGATTCCTGGTGCTTCTGCAAAAGACTGTGGCAATTATCTGGATATGAATCTTCCAATGGCAAGATACCTTGCAAAAAAATATCTAAACGATGTCCTTTTAGATATCAAAAAAAATCAACTCTATTATCCGGACTAAAAAGAAGTTCCCACGGGAACTTCTTTTATCGTTTTAAAACTTCTTTTTTTATATATGAAAAGGTTGCGTTCTCACCCTTTTCAGCCAACATATATAACAGGGTCTCCAACAGCGCCTTGGAATCTTTATGTAAAATCGTATATGGAAGCCCTCTCTGATAATACGCAAGTGGCTGACCGTCATCATACATCTCCTTCATATAGATCTTAGACGCCGCAATTCGATCAATAAACATCTCAACCACATACTTTTTTGGCATGCACATCCCAATCAGTCCTTTTTGTTCGCCCAGTCCATAGTCAATCCAATACTCATAGTGATGCTTATTGCGTCCCTTATGATGAAGCCATGCAGACGAATATCCAAGCTTTTCACGCTCGGCGTTGTTCGGACTTCTCGTCCCTTGATAGTACTTTGCCCCGACACGAAACTCTGTCCATCCATATTTCGACAAATCATGCATCAATCCCTGTCTGTACAACCCTACTCGGAAACATCCTTTCATAACAAGAATTTTATGATGTGTAATCGTACAAAAATGCTGCCACGCTTTCATTCGCTTCTCCTTTTACCTAACTCAAAATCATTTTTATTAAAAACAAGGCAAGCAGATGCACCGGATAAAATCCGTAAAAAAGCCACTTCATCTTCTTTCCCTGTGTGCCATTGTAAAGATAGATCGGAATCAATGCCAGTACCCCAAACACTTGAACTCCGCCCATCAAGGCAATATTAACAAATAAGACACTGATCGTTTTCCAAAGCATATCATCCCGGAACAGATAAAAACATAATATCATCAGAACTCCTACTCCACCATAATCTGTTCTCAGTAAATCAGCAATTAAAAACGATACCAAAGATACTGTCACCATCTCAAATTTTCCTGATGATTTCATCAAAAAATACATCATTACAAGACCGATAAACAAAGTAAAAAATATATTCTGGTGTCCGAATTCCAAAATCTTTCCACTGACAGTAAGGTCGAATGGAATCTCTGATAATAATGCTAAAATACCAATCCGGCACATATATTTTTTGATATCATGTGTGTAGAAGAAACCTTCCACCAATGTATATGCAAAAATTGGAAACGCCAGTCGCCCAATCACACGAAATAAAATCTGCTCAGGAAAGAAAACTACTCCAATATGATCTGCCAGAATCGACAGCATCGCTATCATCTTTAGTGTAAAAGAATCTATCTTTATCTTTTCTGCTATTCTTTCCATCTTCTACCTTCCTAAAAACATTATGATCGTTCTCTCATTGACAACAGTCTCTTTCTGATTTTCCACAAGCATTTCTTCTTTCAACTCTTCTTCCGTCGAAAAAACGCGATACCATCTCTTTCCTTTCGAAAGTGCAGGAAGTGCAAATTTATGCTCTGTCCAATGCATATTATATGCAATAAAGCAGTCACCTTCACTCTCGCCTTCCCCGTGATAATATACACCAAGCTGTCTGCTCGCCACATTTTGCGGGATCTGCCATGCACTCTCTCCGTGATAGGAGACATCCGGTACCCCACAGCTCATCTCATCTCTTCCAAGCAAAGGCTTTTCGGAGTGCAAAATAGGCAGACGCTTACGCAGCGCGATCAGATTCCTCACATAATCAAATAATTCTTTTTCTTTTTCAAGTTGCTTCCAGTTCAGCCATGCTGTCTCATTATCCTGACAATACACATTATTATTTCCCTTTTGAGAATTTGCGAACTCATCTCCTGCCAGCAGGCATGGTGTCCCCTGCGCCATCAGCAACAGAAAGAATGCGTTCCTCATCTGTTTCTTCCGAAGTTCCAAAACAGCTTTTCTGCGAGTCGCTCCTTCTGCACCACAGTTCCAGCTGTAATTGTAATCCGGACCGTCCTGATTATTTTCACCGTTTGCCTCATTATGTTTTCCATCATATGACACGAGATCTGCCAGAGTGAATCCATTATGGCTCGTAATATAATTACAGCTTCTTTGTTCCTTTGACTGCTGTTTCAGCCACCACATCACTCCTGGTACCATCCCTTCGTCTCCTTTCAGGAAACGTCTCATCGTAATCTGAAAATCTTCTTTGTTTTGCAAGATTTTTGTTCGCTTTAAAAGTGGATCTGCCAAAATTGCTTCCATTGGAGCAAGCACCGGATTTAAAATAAATCCGTCAATATGATATTCCAGCACATAATAACGGAGGCACTCCTCCATCATCTGCGGCATAATGTGTTCCGAAAATGGAAGATTTAAAACCACTTCTATCCCCGCACGATGGCATGCCTTCACCATATCTTTAAGTTCTTTCCCCGTATTTTCTTGAGATGCATAAAGTCTTTTTGGTGCAAAGCAATAGGCATCTCCATATCCCCAGTAATTCGTATATTTTTTATTATCCAAAAAGTCATATACCGGCATACACTGGATCTGATTCACACCCAATTCTTTGAGATACGGAATCTTTTCCATCACACCCGCAAATGTTCCTCTTTTTTTTACTTTCGAACTGCTGTGTTTTGTAAATCCTCGAACATGGAGACTGTAGGCAATCACCTCATGATAGGGAATCTCAAGCGGTGTATCTTCTTCCCAATCATATGCTTCCATGGAAATTCTTCCTCGTTCGCTGCCATCTGCTTGTAATACCAGTTCTTTCACATAAGGGTCTGTCACAACCTTACCTTCTATTTCATAGTTATACTCACAATTCTCAATCGTGCTTTTTTGTAATGCAAGAAATCGAACTTCTCCCACCGCGTCTTTCTCTAAAAACTCGATTCTTTGGCAAGGCAGCTTAGACCCCTTCTCATATATCAACAAAAAACAGCGTTTTCCTTGCTCTACAGCTACAGAAAAATTCACATACCCATTATTTTCTGTCACTCCAAGCGGCAATGGATGCCCCTTTTTTTCTCTCATGCCTTCAATCTCCTAATCTTCTCTTTTCCTACTGCCAGCCATCTACACCATACATCTCGAGATTATCTTTATTGATTAAAAATGTCTCTTCATATGTAATTCTTGCATATTTCTCTTTGTTCAGAACACTTAACGCCACTTTTGCAGACTCTTTTCCAATCTCAATCGGAGACTGTCCTCCGGTTGCCGCTATGAGAGAGTTCTCCTTTTCCAACTCTTTTTTTATCTCCGGTGAACCATCCACGCCATAGATATAGACGTTCTGTAATTGAGCCGCATTCGCTGCGACAAGTGCGCCAAGCGCTGTCGGATCGTTGCCGCACATAATTGCTGACACATCCGGATGCTCCTTCAAAAGTGTCTCAGCCGCACTCAGCGCCGTATTTAAATCTCCTTTTGTATCACTTCGTCCGACAACCTCAAATCCTTTATCCGCAATTGCCTCCTCAAATCCCGTAATGCGCTCATTGATAGAATTCATTGTTGGACACTCCAATATCAATACTTTTCCGCCTTCCGGAAGTTTTTCAACAAGGTCTTTTCCACATAAATATCCTGCATTCTTATTATCAGATCCAATATATGCATCCACATAGTCAAATTCTTTTACCTGTGTATCCACATTGATAATCTTCACATCTGCCTCTTTCAATTCTTCCAATGCAGGTGTGATTGCCTCCCAGTCAACCGGTGTCAGAAAAATTGCATCGATTCCCTGATCGATCATATCTTCAATCTGCTCAACCTGTACATCCGGATCCTGCTTTGGATCTTCTGTAATCAATGTATGTCCATCCTTTTCAAGCGTCTCACGAATTGACGACTCAAGCGTAATAAAATATGGATTCTCCATCGTAATTCCGCTGAATCCAAATGTATATTTTTCCTGCTCTTCTTCGTCCGTTTCCTCTTTCACCTGTGGATTATCCTCCGGTGTCCCTACATTTTTTTTACATGCCGATATGCCAAATACACAGACCAGCAGCAACGCTGTTAATGCTAATACTCTTTTTTTCTTCATCTGCTTCCTCCATAATCTGTTTTCTTATGAATTCCATTCCTTTATTTTAGCCCTTTTTCTAATAATGTCAATAGTTTTCCCTCTTGCAATTCTTGCCACAGTCTGATAGAGTTAGTATATCAATAAAAAAGGAGATAAAAACTATGAGTGAACATAATCATGATTGTGGCTGCGGACATGACGACTGTAACTGCGGCGAAGAAAACCTTACTGTAACATTGACACTTGATAACGACGAGGTACTGGAATGTGCAGTTCTCACAATTTTCTCAGCTGGTGACAGACAGTATATCGCATTACTTCCATTAGAGGATGCAGAAGACACAGAGGAAGGTGACGTATTCATCTACCGTTTTGAAGAAGATGAAAACGGCGAACCAACTTTAGACAACATCGAAGATGACGATGAGTACGAGTTGGCTGCCGATGCTTTCGACGAATGGCTGGACGAACAAGACTTTGAAGAATTAGAAGACTAATCTAACAGACCTTAAATTGGCAGTGACGTAATGTTGCTGCCTGTTTTTTATTACATAGGAAATTGAATGACCTTACCCTCTTGTCAACAGCTCCCCCACAAACCGGGATTGTGCCATCGACTTCCCATTACGTTCTTTTGTATAAGAGATAATCAATTTCTTTCGTGCTCTCGTCATAGCCACATAGAACATCCTGCGCTCTTCTTCCACTTCTTCTTTTGTCTCCGCCTTTTTATATGGGGTAATCGTCTCATTCGCCCCGATAATAAATACCAGATCAAACTCCAATCCTTTCGATCCATGCATTGTCATAAACGTGATTGCCTCCGGATCTGTCTCTTTTTGCTGCGACTGTCTCTTTAATTCCTCTGAATATTCTTCAATATGTGTAAACCACTCTTCAATCGTACGAAAGGCTTTTGCCCGCTCTTCAATCTCTCTCAGTACTTCTTTTAAATCTTCCATGTTGATTTTTCGAAATGCCGCATATTCTTTTAAAAATTCATCGTATCCGATATGTTTTCGAATATACTGGATTGCCCCGTACGGCGCCATATTTTTTAATATTCTAAAATCCACCTCAAGCTGATCGATCCGGTCGAGCATCCAGTCTTTGTCACAATAGAATTTTCGCAAACTCTCAAATGAAATCGTGGTTCCTTCCACACTGTCTCGCCCGATATAGCGGTTCGGACGGTTCATAATCGCCAAAAATGATTTTCGCGAACGGTCTCCTAACGCCATCTTCAAATACGTAGTCAAATCCTGTGCAATAAAATGTTCATACAGATTCGGCATGCGTTCTTTCATCCGAAACGGCATGTTGTATTCCATAAATGTCTCCGCCAATGCACGTGCCTCCACATTTGTGCGAAACAGAACCGCAATCTCCGAAGACGGGATACCTCTTTTTTTCGCCTCCTGAATCTGACTGACCACATACTTGCTTTCTTCAATCGGATGTCTGACCTCCTGAATGTGGACGGTCTCTCCCTGCTCGTTCGTTGTGATAATCTGCTTTGGATAACGGTTTACATTGTGCCGGATCACCCGTGCCGCCCCATTTACAATCGCTTTTGTAGAGCGATAATTCACATCCAGCAAAATCTCCTTTGTATCAGGGTAATCTTTCTTAAACCCAAGCATGATATCCGGTCTTGCGCCGCGGAATCGATAAATTGACTGATCATCATCTCCAACAATGAATAAGTTGTTTTCCGGCGCCGCCAGCATTCGAATCACATCATACTGTACCTGATTGATGTCTTGAAACTCATCAATTAAAATATACCGGAATTTTCTCTGCCACATGCTCAAAATATCCGGTCTCTTTTTGAACAATTCATAGACAAGCACAAGCATATCATCAAAATCGATTTTCTTTAACCGCTTCCGTTCTTTCTCATACTGCTCGAAAATTTCCCGAAAAACCTCTTCTGAACAGTTCAAAGACTCATATTCCGCCAATGGAATCTGATTATTTTTGATATTTCCAATCTCCCCTGCAATCCCTTGCAAAAAATCTTTCTCATCATCAATATCAATCTCCATTCTGCCAATGACCTGTTTTAACAGCTGGTATTTTTGTTCCTCGGAAAGAATATTTGACGCATTCATCCTATATGCCCATTTTAAAATACCATAATAAATACCATGAAACGTTCCAAATGTGACAGGACCTGCTTTCTGTCCGCACAAACGCACAAAACGCTCTTTCATCTCAATTGATGCCGCTTTTGTAAATGTAATCACAAGAATCTCTTCCGGACTCACGTGATGCTTTCCAATCAGATATTCAATTCGTTTCGTGATTGTGAGTGTTTTCCCGGAACCGGGACCTGCGAGAACCATACATGGACCATCCTTGTGGATGACTGCCTGAACTTGAGACGGATTCAAACTCATACGTTTTCTCCTTTCCAGATAAGTGAAGGACGGGCAGATTCCCGTCCCTCTCCCACTATTTACTTAACAATTCAATTCCCTTGCGAATACGTGCTAAAGACTCTTCTTTTCCCAAAATCTCCATAATCTCCGTTGCACCGCCAGGTGTATTCTGCTTTCCGGATACAGCTGTTCTCACCGGCCACATTGCGTAACCGTTCTTGCATCCTTTTTCTTCTACATAGCCTTTCAGCACAGCATACAGCGCATCATTGCTGTAATCTTCCTGCGCCTCAAAAAGAGGAAGAATCTCTTTTAACACCTCAAGAGAAGTCTCCTCATTCGTCTTCATCTTCTTGTGTGTATACATTGCAGTATCATACTCCGGAAGTTCTTCAAAGAAATCAATATGTTCTTTGATGTCTGGGAAAATCTCGATTCTTGTCTTCACAAGCGCTGCAATTTTTTTCAGGTCATAATCTTTTGTAATCACTTCTTTGATGTATGGCTTTGCCAATTCATAGAATTTTTCAAAGTCCATTGCTTTGAGATATTCGCCGTTCATCCATTTTAATTTTACTGTGTCAAACACTGCAGGCGACTTACTCATGTGATGATAATCAAATGCTTTCACCAATTCTTCCAAAGAGAAAATCTCTCTGTTATCTGTAGGACTCCATCCAAGTAATGCCACGTAATTCACAACTGCTTCTGTCAAAAATCCCTGTTCGATGAGATCCTCATAAGAAGAATGTCCGCATCGCTTGCTCAGTTTTTTGTGTGTCTCATCTGTGATCAACGGACAGTGTACATAAGTCGGCACTTCCCATCCGAACGCTTCATACAGACGATTGTACTTCGGCGCAGATGACAAATATTCATTACCGCGAACTACATGTGTGATTCCCTGTAAATGGTCATCGATTACATTGGCAAAATTATAGGTCGGATATCCATCTGATTTGATCAAAATCATGTCATCCAACTCCGCATTCGGAACTGTGATATCTCCGTAAATCTCATCGTGGAATGTCGTTGTACCTTCTGTCGGCATATTAATACGAATAACATATGGCTTTCCTGCCGCCAGATTTGCCTCAATCTCTTCCTTGCTCAGATGCAGACAGTGCTTGTCATATACTACGATCTCTGCTCCTCCCTCTGTCACTTCAGTTTTCAAAGATTCCAGTCTTTCTTTGTCACAGAAACAGTAATAAGCATCTCCCTGCTCGATCAGCTGTTTTGCATATTTCAGATACAATCCCATCTGTTGTCTCTCGCTTTGCACATATGGACCGACTCCGCCGTCTTTGTCAGGACCTTCATCGTGAATCAGTCCTGTCTTTTCCAAAGTGCGGTATATAATCTCAAGTGCACCCTCGACAAAACGTTCCTGATCTGTATCCTCGATACGAAGAAGAAAATCGCCGTCTTCATGTTTTGCGATCAAATATGCATATAACGCTGTACGCAGATTTCCGACGTGCATTCTTCCAGTTGGACTTGGTGCAAATCTTGTTCTTACTTTACTCATATTCTAACACTCCTATTCTCTTTTGCTTTCGCTAAATTTTATTATATAACAAGTTGCAGTGTATTTACAACTCTATTTTCTCTTATTCTTCCAGTAACTTACTTGAAACCATTGTTTTGGAATTGATACCACAAATACAATTCCAAGCACGATGGCAAACGCCATCTTCAATGACTCGATTCCTTTCTGAGATGCAAGCCTCAGACTGTCTGTAACAAAATAATACGCCGTATAATAGACACCGGCTCCCGGCACAAGCGGGAATATCCCGGATACTAAAAATACCGTGATCGGACATTTCTTCCACACAGCGAAAATCCGCGACAGCAGCACAACAACAATCGTGCCTGCAAAGCATGCCATCGGCGCAGACCCAAGCGGTGCGAGCGCACAGTAACAAAGCCACCCAGCCATACCGGTCAGTCCGCAGCAAAAATAAAACCGCTTATGTACGTTGAACAGAATGGAAAATGCGACCGTTCCCCAAAACGAACACAACATATTTGCAATCATAATGCCATACCTCCTAAAATACTATTATAGGCCGACAACACTGTTCCTACACCGATTGCAATATATACGAACACAAGCAGCGCATCGATCATTCTGACCGTTCCGGAAATAAAATCACTGTTGGCAATATCTCTAATCGCATTGGTAAACGCAACTCCGGGTACCAAAGGCAGAATCGAGCCAATGATCACCTTGTCAAGACTCACCGCAAAAGGGAAATTAATATTCGAGGCAATCAGTGCCAGTATCGTAATAAATCCTCCGCCCACGATATTAATGATAATCTTTGACATCGTGTGTTTCTGTGCAAAAATCACCAGCACATACAAAAGTGTCCCTATGACAAACGCAATTAAGCTCTCCCATATATTCGCTTTCAGCAGATAGCAAAAAGAACCGCTTCCAAGCCCAGCCGCCAAAACGAGGTACAAACTTTTTTTTGGAGGGAGTTTCTCAATCTCTTCCAGACGCCGGAAAGCTTCATCAATCCCAACTCTTCCCGCTGAGATCTCTCTCGACAAGTCGTTGACTTCCGTGACAATCCCAAGGTGTATCCCTGCCATTGGCACATGCTTCACCTTGGCAAAGTTCTCTTTTCCTTTGCTGTATGCTGTCAGAAAAATTCCATTACTCAGTACAAAGGAATCCACTTCTTCCACACCAAATCTTTTGCAAATATGTTCTATTGTCTCTTCTACACGGAAAATCTCTGCTCCATTTCTCAACAAAATACGCCCTGCTTCTAACGCAAGTTCCAATACTCTGTGCATCTCAGGATATTCTTCCTGATCTACCTGTGTTACTTCCACTTCAGACATCTTCTCTGCCTCCCCTTTGTATCGTAATGCTATGATACTATTCCCTCTGTCCACTTGTCAATCATACTACATAAAATTTGCAAATACCGATGCGCCGACCACCGTGATCAGACCTGCAACTGCAATAGAAAGACTGCTCATCGCTCCTTGTACTTCGCCAAGCTCCAAAGCTTTTGTTGTTCCTATCGCATGCGCCGACGTACCAAGCGCCAAGCCTACTGCGACAGGCTCCTGTATCCGAAATATTTTACAAATCTGCTCTCCTATCACATTTCCAAGTACTCCGGTCACGATGATCACTGCTACAGTAATGGTTGTAAACCCTCCGAGTTCCTCCGAAACTCCAATTCCGATTGCTGTTGTGATTGATTTTGGGAGTAATGTAACATATTCCTTATGGCTAAGTCCAAACAGATATGCCATTCCAAATACACTCCCAAGGCTTGAGAACACTCCTGCCACAATTCCTAAAACCACTGCTGTCAAATTCTTTTTCAACAACTCAATCTGCTGATAGAGCGGAATTGCAAGACAGACCGTTGCAGGTGTCAGCAGATAACTCAAATACTTTGCCGTCTCATCATAGACTTCATAATCTATTCCAAACACCTGCAATACAATAATCACAAAAATAATAGCAAGTAAAAGCGGATTTAAAAATCCCCACTTAAATTTTCTTTTTAAAAACAATCCAATCCCATATCCTGCAATACTGACTGTCACCCCAAAATAAAGCGAACTATTTAATAACTCTTTCATCTTTCATTTCTCCTGTCTTTTGTTTTCGTCGAATCAATGTCTGTGTCACCTTTCCGGTACATACCATCACAATCACCGTCGACAGGCAGGTGATCACGACAACCGGAATCAAAATCTCTTTCAGATCCCCCCAAACAACAATCAAACCAACCGCCGCCGGAATAAACATTGGCGGCATAATATCAATCAAAAAATCAGCGGCAATTTTCACCTGACTTAGTTTCACAACTTTTGTTCCAAGACAAATAAGCATCACTATAAGTCCATAAATACTTGCGGGAATAGGCAGTGGGAGCAGAGCATACAATAGTTCCCCCACAAAAGTAACCGCTAAAATCACACCAAACTGATACAACAATTTCATTTTTCTTTTCCTCCCGTTTTACGGCATAGAAAAGCGTGACCCAAAATCCGGTCACGCTTGTGTTACTATGCTGATTTCTCTTCTAATAATTTATCAATACTTACTAATTTTACACTAAGTACAAAAATATCTGCTGCAACTGCAAGTTCTTCCGGTGTCGGATACGATGGTGCAATACGGATGTTGCTGTCTTTTGGGTCTTTTCCATATGGGAATGTTGCCCCCGCTCCGGTCATTACAAGACCTGCCTCTTTTGCTTTCGCCACGATTGCTTTCGCACAGCCCTCCATCGCATCAAACGAGATGAAATAGCCACCTCTTGGGCGAATCCAGCTTCCGATTTCCAAACCACCCAATTCTTTTTCTAACACATTCAAAACTGTCTCAAATTTTGGTCTTAAAATATCTGCATGCTTCTTCATATGCTGAACCATTCCATGAATATCTTTATAATAGCGCGCATGACGAAGCTGATTCAGTTTATCGTGTCCGATTGTCTGTATCTGCATCTGTTCTCTAATAGCAACCAGATTCTCTGTTGATGCCGCAATAGCTGCAACTCCGGAACCCGGAAAACTTACTTTTGAAGTAGAACAGAATTTGTATACCATATCCGGATTTCCCTCTTTTTTACACTCCATGAAAATTTCCACCAGGGAATCTTGCTTATCTTCATATAAATGGTGGATTCCATAAGCATTATCCCAATAAATACGGAAGTCTTCTGCAGCCGGCTTTAATCTTGCAAACCTTCTCACCGTTTCGTCAGAGTATGTAATTCCCTGTGGGTTGGAATATTTCGGTACACACCAAATTCCCTTCACTGCCGGATCTGTGTTTACCAGCTGTTCTACCATATCCATATCCGGTCCGTCATCATGCATTGGGATATTGATCATCTCAATTCCGAAATGTTCTGTGATTGCAAAATGTCTGTCATATCCCGGTACCGGACATAAAAATTTCACCTTGTCAAGTTTGCACCAAGGAGTGCTGCCCATAACACCATGTGTCATAGAACGTGCCACAGTATCGTACATAATATTCAGACTTGAATTACCAAAAATAACAACATTGTCAATCGGTACTTCCATCATGTCTGCAAGAAGCTGTTTTGCTTCACGGATTCCATCAAGCACACCATAATTTCTGCAATCCACACCTTCTTCGCATTTCAAATCAGAATCGCTTCTCAAAACATCCATCATCCCCATCGCTAAATCAAGCTGCGCTGCGGATGGTTTCCCTCTGGACATATCTAATTTCAGTCCTTTTGATTTCACATCCTCAAAACGTGTCTCCAATTCATTTTTCATTTCTAATAATTCATCTCTGCTTAAGTCTTTGTACGCCGCCATCTGCAAAACCTCCTGTTATTTTCATCACTATCTGCTATTCTATACGATTTTTGATTTTTCTTCAATGCTTTCTTGCATTTTTTTGTGTTTTTCCTATTTTTTAGTAGTTTTTAATTGTATTTATGAATTTCACTTTTTCTTTTCATTCATTTTTATACTATATTTCAAAGAATTTTGTTTCCATCCTTTCTGAAAAAGACGAAACAACGTGTCCATAATAAAGATTGCAATCGCAATCACTCCGGCAAGTTCCAGCGTATTTGTCAGATAATAGCTGGACATCGCACGATCTCCCTGAATAATGTAATATACAATCCGATACATGCCTGCTCCCGGCACCGTCGGAAGAATACCTGCAATCAAAAACACCGTAACCGGTGCTTTAAAAATTCTTGCAAAGGTGTGGGAGATTAAGGTAATCGTCATCGCCGATATAAAGGTGGCAAGAACTGTATCCGCTCCCGCATGTTCGCTCAAAAGATACGCCAGCCAGCCAACTGCACCTACGATTCCCGCACAGCCAAGATATTTTTTTGGTGTCTCCTGCAGAACTGCAAATGTAAAAATTGCAATAAATGCCCCTAATACTCGTACAATCATAAGAAACTCCTTCCCGCAACTGCTCCAAATAACGCCATACCGATTCCCACTCCAAGGGCTATCGATGCCGCTTTTAAAAAGGCCTCCAAAACACGAGCCCCTCCTGAAAGATAATCCCCCTGCAAGGTATCACGGATCGCATTCGTAATCACCACCCCCGGAACAAGAGGCATAATTGCACTGATGATTACAGTGTCCATGTTGATCTCTTTCATTCCATATGTTTTCATTGCAATTGCAAGTATCGCAATTCCTATCGAAGACAAAATATCGATGATAATCACATTCATCTTCACTTTCTCTCCAAGCGTGATGATCGCGGCCAAAAGAACTCCCACCACAGCAGTAGCCGCGACATCTAGAAAACTTCCCCCAAACATCATTGCAAATCCTGCTGCGACTCCTACCAGTGCGGCATTGCAAAGTGTCCGATTATACTGCATCCCGCCTATCTTTCTCAGAGCCTGGTAGGTCTCCTCCAATGTAAGTTCCCCGCCACAATATCTTCGTGAAATATCATTGACCTGAATGACATGATTCAGATTAGTCGTTCTGTTATTGACCGCCTTTATAACCGTCATGGGCTGTTCCATATCCGGACTGTTAATCGTTGCCATGATTCCTGTCATCAGTGCCAACGCCTCAATCGACTCCGCCTTTGAGGTCTTCAAAATATGATACATCGTATCTTCCACGCGATAAGTCTCCGCACCGCTGCACAGCATAATCTCTCCCGCCAGCACAGCCGTATCCAATAGTAATTTATGATTCATTTGATAACTTTCCTAAAAATTCCTTCATCCTCGTATTTTGCGAGCCAAACACCTCATCCGGTGTCCCTTGCTCCACAATATATCCATTATCCATAAAAATGATCTTGTCTGCAACATTTTTTGCAAAATTCATCTCATGAGTTACAATTACCATTGTCATATGTTCTGCCGCAAGGTTGCGAATAACCTTTAAAATCTCTCCTGTCAGCTCCGGATCAAGCGCAGAAGTCGGTTCATCAAAAAACAGAATCTCCGGATTCATAGCCAACGCTCTCGCAATGGATACTCTCTGCTGTTGCCCGCCGGATAACTGATATGGATAGGCGTCTCCTCGTCCTTCCAGCCCCATCTTCAAAAGCAGTTCATTTGCCTTGGCAAACACTTCTTCCTTTTTTCTTTTCTGTACCTTAATCGGTGCATCTGTAATATTTTTCATCACCGAATAGTGCGGGAACAGATTAAAGTTTTGAAACACCAGCCCAAAATAACTTTTGATTTTTTTCAGCTGATCGGCTTTTGCATAGACTGATTTTCCATCATTTCCTATAGAAACTGCTTTTTCTCCCATATAACTCATCTCGCCACTGTCCATCGTCTCAAGCATTGTCGCACACCGGAGAAGCGTGGATTTCCCCGAACCGGAAGGTCCTATGATTGCGACGACTTCTCCTTTTTTTACTGTCAAAGAGATATCTTTTAACACTTCCAAATCTCCAAAGCTTTTTCTGATATGATTCATCTCCAATAAATTCATCTGCTCTTCCCCCTAACGATAATAGTCCATCTTCTTTTCAATGCGCTCCATCACAAATGCCACGATAAAGTTAAACACATAGTAAAATACTGCCGCTATAATCAGCGGGGACACACTTGCCTGAGACGCCGAGATTGCCTTTGCCACCGTGAACATCTCCTGCACACTCAATACATAAGCAATGGATGTATCTTTCACTAACGTGATCACCTCATTCGTAATCGATGGCAAAATCCGTTTCATCACCTGTGGAAAAATAATTTTCACAAATGTCTGTACTTTTGTATATCCAAGAATCTCAGCCGCTTCATACTGCCCAATCGGCATAGATTCAATTCCGCCACGATAAATTTCCGCAAAATAAGCGGCATAATTTAACACAAATCCAAGGATTACTGCGGTGTTCATCCACTCCGGTGTCATCTGCATCTTCAGTACATAATATCTTCCAAAATAAATAAACATCAGTTGTAAGATCAACGGTGTCCCTCTCATGATCGATATGTACACTTTCACAATCGTGCGAATCACCACGTTTTTTGACATTCGTCCAAAGGACACAACAATTCCAAGCGGCAGCGAAAGAATCAGTGTGAATGCAAAGATCCAAAACGACTTTATCATCCCCTGCGCCATCATGCTGAGCATCATTCCTATACTCATAATCTAAAACCTCTCTTTTCTCGTATTCTATCTGCGAAAGAAGAGGACCATCATGTTTGACAGCCCTCTATCTTTTTTATTATTTTCCGATTGTCGTGATATCTTCCTGAAACCATTTTTCGGAAATCTTCTTTATTGTACCATCTTCTGCCATCTCTTCTAATGTCTTTTGTACTTTGTCTCGCAGTTCATCATTGCCCTTCAAAAATCCGACTGCATATTCCTCTGATGCCAATGCATCGTCCAAAAGTACAAAGTCTGCTTTTCTCTGTTCAATCTGGTATTTTGCGACGACAATATCCATCGCGATCGCATCAACTGCCCCTGATTCCAGATCCATAAACGCAGTGTTATAGTCTGCGACAATCTTCAGTTCCTTAAAACTCTTCTGAAGCTTTTCCTGTTGTTCCAGTGCTTTTTGAGCCGAAGAATCTGTCTGTACATCGACAACCTTCCCCGCAAGATCTGCCTGTGTTTTAATTCCGGAATCTTTCTTTACAACAAACACCTGCTCATTATTGAGATACGGCTCACTCCATGTATACTTATCTTCACGTCCGGTCATTGTAAATCCATTCCAAATACAGTCAATTCCTCCTGAGCTCAATTCCATATCTTTTGCATCCCAGGAAATCGGCTTCGGAACAAATTTCATATCGAGCCTGTCTGCAACTTCCTTTGCCAGATCCAAATCGAATCCGGTGTATTCTCCGTCATCTCCAACGAATCCCATCGGCGGAAAATCCTGATCAAACCCAACCGTAAATGTCTTCTGCGTACCACTCCCACTCTCTCTTTGCTTCTGATCGTCCTTTGCTCCACATCCTGCAAATACTGTTGTCACAGAAAGCGCAAGAGCCATTATCAGTGCTACTTTCTTTTTCATAATTTATATCCTCCCATTCACTTTATCATATTATTACTCTACCACACTAAATTACTTTGTAATGATAGCACAGAAAACAATACGTGTCAACGAGAAATTCCTGCACACAAAAAAAGACGGAAGTTAAATCTCTCCCGTCCCAAGTCTTCTGTATTGTTCTTTCCATTCCCCCAGCATCTCTTCGCTCAATATCGGTCTTGACTGTTTTTTCAGCTCTTCTATCTCATTGCGCAGTTCCTGATCGACCAATTGATAGATTTCATTTTTTTCAAGCAGCTTTGCATACTTCTCACTGCTCATAGATTTTTTACAGCAATAAAGATATGCCCTGCGCATCGATTCTTCCTCACAAATCTGAAATGCTGCCTCATACATCTTAGCGGCCTCTTCATATAAAAATATTTTTCCATACGCAGCTCCCAGGCAGCCATATACTCTTCCGTAAAATTTTCCATCCACACTGTCATCATGAGCGCCGTGTATGATGGACTGATAGATCAGGATTGCCGGTTTCACTGCGCCGCTCTCTAAAAGATTATCTGCTTTATATTTCTTTCTCTCAATCTCTTTTTGGTTCTTCAACTGTTCTAACACATTTTGAATCCGTCGAAGTTCTGTAGTTGTATAAATGGAAGCATAAGCGAGAATTGTCACGACAAACTGCTCCACAGACCCATGCTGTTTTAAGGATTGTCTTAAATTCTGGGCAAGTTCCGTCAATGACAGTTCTTCTTCCAGCCAGTCGCAAAGCTGTTCATTCATAATCGTATAATCGATGAGATACAAATTATTACACAGATAATAACACAATTCTTCGATTGTATAAATTTTCCGATGTATCCTTGTAATCTCATATGGTTGCTTCGCTTTCTTTTTATAACAAAGAATTAAACTGCCCATCATTTCCTCCTAAATGTATCTCTTTTTCTTCATAAAAATCTGTCGCCGGGAAAAATTCTCCAAATCCGATGTCCTGGAAACTGATCTTACATGTCTTTTCATTCAGGAACACCGTTTTGACCTGAAGCCTCAATGCATAATCTTTTCTCTTTGGCAGCCCTGCCATTGATATCGTCTCCACACGCATCTGATTCCCCGTAAGTGATTCGATATGCATCTCAATATCGTCCGCATCTTCCAAAAGCACTTCAAACTGCATATCAGCCTCATACCATCTCGTCCCCCACGGAACGATCGGATACCATTCATCCTGTCCGTTGATACGCATCTTCAAACAGATCTGCTCCGTCATCTTTGTATCATCCAGATATATCGGACCTTCTTTATAATCCAAACTCTTTCTGTATGCGGTATAACATGCTCCCTTGCTATAAAGATTGTTTCCTAAAAACGCCCTTCTTCCATTGCACAGTACTTTCAAAGAGAGCGGATACCAATTGTTTTCAAATCCCTCTCCGGTCAAGAACACAGAAGAAACAAGCTTTTTATCAAACACTCCCTGCACAAACTGTTTAAATCGATTGTCTGCTGCCTTTGCCCGATCTACATTCAGAACCGGATACACCGCTGCCAGCTCTTTCATCTGTGCGCTTGCCACTTCATCCACCGTCACAAACGTATCTGCTCCTTTTCCAATCCCCATGCGGAGCTTTCGAAGCATATACGCTCTCACCTCATGGCGGTCACAGTGAAACAAAGCAGCCTCATAATGCCATAATTCCTTTGGCTGATAGAGCATATAATTACAAAAGCTTTCTTTATAGTCCTGCACATAAATACAGTCTTTTGCCACGCCGATGCGCTGTCCGATTCCTTTTAAGATCTTTCCGATATCCACGCTCATACGCGGAACCGTAAACACAATCTGCTCAATGTGTTCAAACTTGTCCAACGACAGCTCTATGAATTTTGCCAAAAGCCAGACTGCCTCATAAGTTTCCTCACCCAGCAAAACTTTTTCTTTTGCAAGCGACCTCACAAGCAGATTGGACACTGTATGTCCTTCTTTTAACACGTCGGGACGCTTGGCATCATTTCCAAAGAGCCACACATCTCCCTTCCGCCCAAGCACAAGTGGAATCTGGTAGTTATCTGCCACAAGCTCCATCGTCTGCGGTTCCTGCTGTGCTTCACTGTAAAAACTGATCTGGCAGTTCTTTTCATTTAAATCATACCCTAAAATATTTCCTGTCACGCTGTCATCCCCCATTTAATATGCCTGAAATATCTGCCCGGCAATCTCTTCTTCCTGCTGATATGTTTCCATTGCCCTTTTCTTTTCTTCCTCGTTCAAATCAAGTATAGCATTCAACTGTCCGAACTTCCCAACCGGACAAACGTCTCTTTCCAGCTTTACATTCATTTTTTCACTTACGATTTTTCTGTCTTTTCGTGTCTCTTTGAAATAGTATCTCAATGTCTCATCTTTATATAAAATGAATTCTTTTGCAAAGACAGTGTCATACATCGGAAGAAGTGATTCACTCTGATAGTCCAGTTTCTCCATCTCTCCTCGATTGATCTGATATGCAATCTTTACCTTGCTGTTCGGTGCTGCATGATATTCTACAATCACCTTATCATACAACTGCACCTCCCGAAGCCAGCTTTCCGGATACGACAGATAAAACGAAAATACCAGTCGCTTTTCGCACATCTCTCTCAAAAATTCTCGGAGTATCTCCTCATATTCCATATGATCAGGAAGTCTGTCGGCATAAAATTTCAGCACTGCCACTTTACAAATATCCGCAAGATATTCTTTTTCCTGATATTCCTTCATAATAATTGCAAGTACATTTTGTCCTGTCACTCGATCATGCACCACAAATTCTTTTGCCACATAGGCAAGATATGCCTGTTTTAAGCGGAAATACGGATTTCCTTCGTAATAATCCTGAAAAATCGCTTCCTCCGAAAACAACATCTCCGAAAACAGCATCTGAGAAATAATTCGTTCGGAAAGCGCATGTGTCTCCACCTCATATTCTTTCGCCCGTTTCCAGACTAATTTCATGTCGCGCGTTGCCCCGCAATAAAAAGTTGCAAGGTAGGTCAAAAGCGCTTTGTCATAATATCCTCGTTTCATCACCTCAAAGGCAAGATACAGAAGGAAATCATCTTCCGTCTGCCCCTCTTCACGAATTTTCTTCGTACACATCAGGAATACTTCCTGCTCGTCAAACGCCTCAATCCCATATGTCCTCAAATTTTCAAAAGTAACCGGTATGGATCTCTTTTCCTGCTCTTTCTGTGTTCTGTCCGTCATGCGTTTCTTACACATCTCCAGAAAACGGATCTCATAGAACATACGTCTCGCATCATACGGAATCGACTCTGTATAGTGTCGTCCATTCTTTGCTTCCCACACAATCCGTGCGTTCTCATCATAAAGATAAATCTTAGCTCCTTTTTTGGAATACGCAACTCGCTGTCTAATCGAACCATCCTCTTCAATGACAAGTACATATTTGACTCCGGATTTTTTTACTCTCACCCAGTATGCATGGCAAATATCATATAATGCATCTAATCGCTCCGGTGTCATCTTCTCTTCCACCAAAAAGCGATTGTAGATAATTCTCAACTCCTCGCTGATCTGTCTTTTTATAAGCTGATCCCACGCAAATGTCTCCATCTCCTCTTGATAGTGCCTGTAAATCTCACTCTGCTCATCCTCATAGGTTAAAATATTTGCATACAAAATCGCTGCTTTTTGCTCATCCAAAGTATTTCCGTGCATAAAATACAGATATACAATTCTCGGCAGTGCCTTTCGCAGCCTTCTTCCATCAATCGACATCATATAATACTCATAAAGCTGTGCGATCTTCAGTTCCTGTTTCACCGCTTTTTCATACCATTTAAAGCAGGAAATTCCCGTCTGGTTTCCTTTGATCAGCTGCATGCAGATTGCATTCAGCACCTTCTGGTCTGCATAAGTTTTATAAAGCCGCTCCAAAATATAATACAGACGTTTATCATAACCCTTCTGATGGCTGATCAGCTCCGCCGCATACTCTGCAAGCTCTCGTGTGATCAGCTTATACTTGATTGCAAAATTCAGCACCTGTATCTCAAAATCTCCCAGTTTTCTGAGAAGAATCACTTGGTTTTTCAGGCAGAGATATGCCTCTGCATAAAACAGGACATGGTTCGTTCCATTATAGAACTGTCTTTCCAGCATCCGGAACCGTTCACTGTCACTTTTGTATTTCGGATCTAAATTCACCAGCATACAGAGAAGCTGCCAGGAATACGGATATTTAATGTAGAGTCGGTTCAATTCTTCCAGCACTCGGTTCGTATGACTTGTATCCTCTCTGAGCAATGCAGTCAAGAAAAGGTAGTAAGCACTGATCTCCGGTTTCTTTCCAATTGCAAATCGATTGTAATTGAAATTCTCCAAAATCCATCTTGCTTCTTCTTTTTTCTCTCCATATAAATAAATATGAGCCTGTATCAACAGGTAGTATTCGTTCTCAGGTTCCAAGTCCCGAAGCTGCTTTGCTTTCTCAATCTCCTTTTCCACCCACTCATTTCGGTCAAGTTTTCCTGAAATGTACGCAAGATATTCTTTTAATCCCTGTGCCTCCAGTAATTCTTTTTCTCTTCCCGCACCACTGTTCGAAATATGCTGGTATACCAAAACATCCACATGCAAAACTTCATATGGTGTCTCTATAAAAATACGTCCATAATTCTTCCCTGCATGTAGTTTTTTCTCTTTTATACTGTATTCAAGCCGGTAACTGTCCCCCACAAAGTCATCCGTTGTAATCTCCTCATCTCGAATCTGAATAAATGCTCCATCTGCCCAAATTCGGATTGGAACAAAGCCCCACGTGTTTTTCGTGATCTCAATCCAGTCTTTCTTTTCTTCCAAAACATCATGTAACTGGCGTTCTTCATCGGAAAGTGTAAGGAAGATCTTTTCTTTCTGCTTGATCCCGACAAGAAATTCTTCTAATGCCTCCTCATCGAGCGCCCATTTGCGCATATTGTCATAAAGATTCTTAATTCTCAATTCTTCATACTTTAATACGTCATAAAATTGTCTCGTACGGAACAGCCTTCTTGCCTCTGAAAAGTCTTTCATCGCAAGCCGCTTAAAGTCTTCCACATTCTGTATCTTTCCATAGGAAGTCATAATAAACGGCTTCTCAATCATCGCCGTGAACGTAAGATCATATTCTCCGCCGTTACACATCACAGTAAATTTCCCATGTTCTGTCTGCCCCGGCTTTAATCCGGCAGAATCGTATGTAAAATTCACTTTCACCGGATTCCCCTCAAATCCTTGTTCACTGCACTGAATACGAAAAGAAGACGGATAGACAATCCCTCGGATATCCCCCTCTTTTTGATTCTGTATCATAAAACTTCCGCTGTAAACTTCCCCTTCTCCAATCATCATGCGGATATGAGTCTCCGGGAAGACGATCTCCGGACACTCGGTTCGAAAATCTCCTTTCGAAAATTTCTTTATCTTGTTCTTCATCTAGTCACCTGCTTTATGTTTCTTTCGTTGCATTTTCTCCAAATATCATTATAATAAATTATAGCATCATTCTACTATTTCTGGCAAGCGAATATAAAGGAGGGTTTTATGAAGAAACATGCACAATTTCACGGAAGTGATCTAGAAGAAATAGAAAAAATTTACCACATACCAAAAGAAGAGATTGTCTGTTTTGGTGCTAATGTCAATCCGCTTGGATTGTCCGCACAAGTAAAAAAACAACTTTCCGAGCACCTTGATATCATCACCGCTTACCCTGACAGGAAGTACAGTTCTCTTCGTCAGGCAATCAGGCAATACTGTGACATCGATCCGAACTATATCGTAGTCGGAAATGGCTCCACCGAATTGATTTCTCTTTTGATTCAACATCGCACACCTAAAAGCGCGTTGCTGCTCGGTCCAACCTATTCGGAATATGAACGAGAGCTCTCTCTTTGCGGCGGCAAGCTTTCCTATTATACGCTCTCTGCTGCAAAGGATTTTCAATTGGATGTATCAGATTTTTGTCAAAATCTCAATCATACTATTGATCTGCTGATCATATGCAACCCCAATAACCCTACTTCTTCTGCAATCTCTGTGTCAGATTTGAAAACTATCGTTCAGACCTGTCAGAAGTTGGATATCTTTGTGATGATCGATGAAACTTATATTGAATTTGCCTCCTCCATTCCAGCGCTCAGCGCTGTCTGCCTTGTCCCTGATTACGATAACCTGATGGTATTAAGAGGTGTGTCCAAGTTCTTTGCGGCACCGGGCTTAAGACTTGGATATGGCATGACAAGCAATGAAGATTTTCGCAACATTCTGAAAGAGTATCAGAATCCGTGGTCGTTAAACAGCATCGGGGCATTCGCGGGAGAATTGTTCTTACAAGATACCGACTATATTCAAAAGACAAGACAATTGATTGAAACAGAACGGACAAGAATATATGAAACCTTGCAGACGATACCAGAACTGAAAGCATTCAAACCTTCGGCAAATTTTGTTTTGGTGCAGATTTTAAATGAAGGCGTAACTTCATTTGATGTGTTCGACAATCTGATCCGTCAAAAATTAATGATTCGAGATTGTTCTTCTTTTGAACAGTTAGATGGCGAATTTATCCGCTTCTGTATCATGAGTCCTGAAGAGAATACACGACTGCTGCATGCACTCAAGACATTTTTTTCGGAAAACTAAGTAATACAAAAAGGCCGGATATGTGCATCTCGTTATAAAACGGCTGCGTATCCGGTCTTTTCTCCTATTTTTTTAAGATTAGTGCAACAAACACCAAATCTCTTTCCCCTGTATTTTTCAATCCATGTCCATCACCATCTTTACAGAAAAATACATCTCCTTCTTTCGCCGGAATCTCTTCTCCATTGTCTACATACACCCCGTTTCCGGAAAGGATATAATATGTCTCAGTCTCTCCATGATGCTCATGATATCCAAGTACCGCTCCTGGTTCCAGCGTCACCTCTCCGAACAATCCACAGTGTTCTCCCATCTGTTCCTTGTCAATGAGAACTTCTTTTCTGAGAATACCTTTTCCACCGCTTGCACCTTCAATTCGTTCTACAATTCTTTCCTCTTTTGTCGTCATAACTGTTCCCTCCATTTCATTTCACTACTTGCTATCATAGCACCCTCCAGCCAATTTGACAATGTCTTTGCGCAGAGAAGACGCAGCAAAACCTCTTTCATTTCACTGCGCCTTTTCACAATATTTATTTTACAATCCGGTAATATTCTTTTGCGGTAATCGCAAATACAATCGCATAAAATACTGCAAACACAATCACTGTAATAATCGTGGATGTCATAAACAATGACACATTTGTCAAATTCATCAGTGAAAGAAGTTTTGTGATTACTTTAAACGCCACCGCTATATGCACAACCGCAACTACAAGCGGAAGGAAGAATACGATCATTACCTGACTTCGGATCGACTGTTTTACCTCACGTCTGCTCATACCGACTTTCTGCATGATCGCAAATCGCTCTTTATCGTCATATCCTTCTGAAATCTGTTTGTAGTAGATAATCAGTACCATCGCCATCAGGAACAGTGCTCCTAAAAAGATGCCAAGGAATAAGAAAGATCCATAAAATGAATACATCATGTCGCGCTCTAATTCCCTGCATTCTACCGGGGATAATGCATCGATTTTTCCCAATGAATTACGAATCTCTTCCAATGCCGGAAGCTGGTCTTTCACACTCTCACGAAAATCAATATTTCGATAATAACGATTTCCCATATTGTCTGCGTAAGTTTCTGAGAGATGATCGATTATCGACTGGTTTGGTACTATCAAATAATAGATATCAATCATCATATATGTTTCTTTATCCACCTTCATATCTTTCAGGTTTTTTCTGACTTGATATGTGGTTCCATCTATCTCGATCTCGGACGGTTTGCTCTTACTTTTCGTTGAGTATAAAAGCACTTCATTTTCAGATAGCTCAACATTTTTGTGTTCCAGTTTATTATAAGTGTCCTGAGTCATCAAATACATGCTTCCATAAGACCCTTCTTTGACAGAAGTCATATCATCTTTAGACAAGATAAACTTATTTTGTACTCGGTTGACCGCAAATGGTGTCGCCTCATACTGCTCATCATTCCGGTAAGTAAGCCCATATTTTTCTACTATATCTGTGACGGTCTGATCAATGGATGCTTTTTCTTCCTCCGACAACTCCGTTCCGGAAATTGTCACATCATGCGGAAATCTTGTCTTTAATATATCCTCCATCCCAACATACAATGCCACTGTTGTGGAGACCATAACAAGCACCATCGTACTCAAAATACAAATGTTGGCAAGTCCCACCGCATTTTGTTTCATACGATATAACATTCCTGAAACAGATGTAAAATGTTTCGTATTGTAGTAAAATTTTTTATTTTTCTTTAACAGTTTCAATAAAGCAATACTTCCTGCTGTAAAAAGTGCGTATGTTCCGATGATAACAAGTATCACGGCGACAAAAAACAGACCCATTGCTGTAAGCGGTGATTCCGTTGTCTGTGCGATATAATATCCGCCTCCCAGTGCAGCCACGCCGATAATAGTCATAATGACTTTTGTTTTTGGTTCTTTCTCGCCCTGTTTTCCACCATGGAGCAATTCAATCGGATTGGCAAGTTTGATCTGGATCAAATTAAAGAGCAGATTCGCCGCAAAGATCCCACTAAACAAAAATAATGTCCCGCTAATTGCTTTTATTTCTATTGAAAACTTCAGCGCTACGTCAAAATGTAACATTTTGAGCAAAAACAAAAAAATCAGTTTGTTGAGGAGAATCCCTCCGCCAAGTCCAAGAATCAGACTGATCGCAACCACAATCAGTGTCTCACATATAAGCATTTTGGCGATGTGGCTCTTTCCAAGACCCAACACATTGTAAAGTCCGATTTCTTTTTTTCGCTGTTTCATCAAAAAACTATTCGTGTAAAACAGAAAGATCACTGCAAAGATTCCAACTACACATGTTCCATATGAAAGAATAATCATTAAGCTGTCTGACCCCGGCATCTGCCGGATTCCTTCATTATATACAAGAGAATGCATGATATAGAACATTGCAATCGTGACCACACAGGTAAATATATACGGCACATAACTTTTCCGGTTTTTCTTTAAATTTGTGACTGCCAGTTTTCCATAAATTGAACTACTCAATGCCGTCACCCCCTGTTGTCAGCACCGTCAACGTATCAGAAATTTTCTGATAAAGTTCTTCATTGGAAAGGTTTCCGCGATATAACTGGTGGAACACTTCTCCATCTTTGATAAATAGTATTCTGTTTGCCGTGCTTGCCGCTTTTACACTATGTGTAACCATCAAGATCGTCTGCCCATCTGTATTGATTGTGTTAAACAATCTCAAAAGTTCTTCCGATGCCTTCGAATCTAAAGCTCCTGTCGGCTCATCTGCCAAAATCAACTGTGGTTTTGTGATCAACGCTCTTGCAACTGCTGCCCTCTGCTTCTGTCCCCCGGACACCTCATATGGATATTTGTTCAACAAATGTGTGATGCCAAGCTGCTCTGCAATCGGGCGAAGTCTGCTTTCCATCTCCGGATATTTTTTCCCTGCCAATACAAGTGGAAGGAAAATATTGTCTCTCAAAGAAAACGTATCCAATAAATTAAAATCCTGAAATACAAAGCCCAAATTCTGTCTTCTGAATGCAGCCATCTCACGTTCTTTGATCGTAGTTAAGTCCCTTCCTTTTAAAAGAACCTTTCCTCCTGTCGGTTTATCCAACGCAGCCAAAATGTTCAAAAGAGTTGTTTTCCCAGAACCAGATTCTCCCATGATTGCCACGTACTCTCTCGGCTCCACCGAAAAATTCACATCCGCGAGCGCCTGCACCTGGTTCCCTCCAAAACGGGTCGTATATATTTTTTTTACATTTTTTACTTCTAATAATGCCATATCATTTCCACCTTTCTACTTTGTCTCTTTCTTGAATGCTCCTTTATTGTATAAGAAAAGATTTTTCCCTGCCATAATTTCAGGTGACAATTTTGCAATCCAATCTTACACTTTTGTAAGGTTCAAAATGACTGGTTTGATTTGCTTTTTTATGGCTTACATCTGCCACATGGTTCATATCCCTTTTGAATCAATTCTTCTCTGGTTCCCTCATAGGTCTCTTTATTTTTTCCCTTCATATCTTTGACGCTTGAACAGGTTGGTTTGTGGAACTTCTTATTGTTCGTGTTCAAAACGTAACTCTCTACCTGATTATCTGAAGCCTGATTTGTTTGTTCTGTATCTGTTTCATGGCTGTCTCCGGTTGCATAATCAATCTCAATCCCAGGCTGTACGTTGTACACATACACATGAAAAGAAAGTCCTTCTCCTTCATCTTCCACAGACTCTGCCTCCATTTCCACGCCGGATGCAACAAGATTATCCCCCTCATAAATCGGTGTTACACGGTAACGGACATGATGTTCTGTCTCTTTTATATAATCTGCCACCATGTTTTCAAATGGAAGCATTCCATCCACATTCATATATCTTGTCCCCGTAATGAGATTCTTTTCATTGGCATTTTCCGCAGTGAGCTGATAGCCAATCAAATGACACCGATTATACAAATACTTTCCATCTACATTATCATACTTGACCGTATGCCATCCGGATGGTTTGATCTGCCCGATTTTTCCTCTTTCCTCATTTGGCATCAACTCTTTTCCAATCATCGCTTCCGCCACGCCACATCTGCCTTTTGCATCCAGTTCACTGTAGGACTCAAACACATCTTCATCAAGTTCTGCCTCCGTAAAATCCGGTTTGTTATCATGAATCGTGACATAGGGTTCTCCCGCATATTCCGGTACTGACTCAACCTCAATATGCTTTGTCACTTCAATCTGCTTACCATCGTTTTGTACGGTTTTATTCAAGTTCTCGCAGCCTGTCACAGAAAACACCAGTACTACTGCCAGACAAGCCGCTATTTTTTTTCTTATGTTACTCATCTTACTTCTCCCTTTTACTCTAATCGAAAATCATCACGGTTCAAATTCAAAAAGATTTTTGTTCCTTTTGACACTTCCGATGATATATAAATTCTATGATTTAATTTATCGACGATGCTTTTGCAAAGATATAGGCCGATTCCCGTCGATTTCTTATCTGTTCTTCCGTTATACCCGGTAAATCCTTTTTCAAACACACGTGGAAGATCTTCCTGCCAAATACCAATTCCGGTATCTTCTATCACCAGTACATTCTCTTTCTTTGGTTCTAAATAAATAGAAATCGTTCCTTCATTCGTGTACTTCAGTGCGTTGGATAAAATCTGTTCGACAACAAGGCCAAGCCACTTTTCATCTGTCAGTATCTTATTCTCAATCGGCTCATATTTCAGTTTTATTTTCTTGAGAATAAATAACTTAGAGTATTTTTTTACTGCAGGTTTGATAATCTCATCCATCGGGTACCACTGCAGCTTTAAGTCTGATGCCATATTCCCCAAACGGATATAAGACAGTGCCATCTCCACATACTGTTCAATTTTAAATAGCTCCATCTCAAGCTCAGTGCGTTTTTCAAATGAAATCTCCTCAGCAGCCTGAAGTAAAATCCGCATTGCGGCAATCGGTGTTTTTATCTGATGCACCCAAAGACTGTAGTAATCAAGCATTTCTTTTCTAGCGATATTGTTATCAGACTCTATTTTCGCTTTCCCCTCGAACAGTGTATTAACCATCTCCTGATAATACCTCTCCACCAGATCCTCAGGTTCTCCATCCTCCGGGACACAGATATTGATATTGAGATACTGTTCCTCCATCCGCTTACATTTTCCATAATATTTCACAAAATCAACAGCAAGAAGAATCACCTCCACACTAAAACAAAGTGCAAATGCATACCACACGGTGTCTGCCGATATATCATACAACATTAAAATGACTGTAAAAATCACAGCGAAACTAAAGCTAATTCCTATCCATCTTTTATTTTTCTTCCAGTATGATCTGAATTCTTTCATGTCTCTATAATATATCCAATCCCTTTCTTTGTCTTTATAAACTCTACAGCAGCAAGTTCAGCAAGTTTCCGCCTAAGCCTTGTGACATTGACTGTCAGTGTATTGTCATCCACAAAAGCATCGCTCTCCCAAAGTGCCGTCATCAACTCTTCTCTTGTCACAATTTTTCCTGCATGCTCCATCAAAACCTGCAAAATCTTAAATTCATTTTTAGTCAATTCCGTCTTTTTTTCTTTATAGCTTACAATCCCATCATTCAGATTCAGCAACAGTCCCTGATGCTCCAGAACATTTAAATTTCCCTGAAATGAGTAGGCTCTTCGCAGCATTGCCTGCACTTTGGCTGTCACAACATTCAGATCGAATGGTTTTTCAATAAAATCATCGCCGCCCATATTCATCGCCATCACAATATTCATATTATCGGATGCCGACGACAAAAATACAATCGGTGTCTTTGCTATTTTTCGTATCTCCGTACACCAGTGAAACCCATTAAACAGTGGCAATATAATATCCATCAGCACCAGCTGCGGATCAAACTCCAAAAAATCATTCATCACATTTTTAAAATCTTTGACATAGCGCACTTCATAGTCCCATTTTTCCAAATGACTGCTCAGTGTCTTCGCAATCATCATATCATCTTCTACAATCAATATCTTATACATGGTACTCCTCCTTCTTCGCTCTCTATTGTAACACATAAAAACAGATTATTCATAGCTCCAGAAAATGCTGATTTTATGCAGTATTTCTTCATCTTTATAAGAATATTTGACACGGGATAACTGATATAATTTTCCCAAATACTCCGCGGCCTCTTTCACCATTTCTTCCAGCATCGGCTCTTTTGCTTCTGCATATACCGCTTCATTTGCAAATTTAAAAACGACCTGGCTTTGCTTATTTTGAATGCTCTCTTTCATCTTTGCAAGAATGGTATCTTTTTCATATGTCTCATAATACATCCCATTCAACACATAATAATTCGCATCTTTAGCCGTGCATTTTGGAAGTGCGATCACATCATCCGGCTTATGGGTCTGAAACAATTCCTCCTCCGAGATACAGAGGTAATCATAAACAATATTTGTGTCCACTTCCTCCAAATACACCGGGTCTCCCCATGTTGTATCCACATAGTAATAGTCTTCTCCACAAGAGACCAAATTCCACGCATGCGGCACCTCTTCACTTGATTCAGGACGCTTGGCTGTCCCTGTCACATAAGTGCAAAATACATTCAACCGCTCCAATAAATACTGCGTCGTTCTCGCATAGCCTGCGCAGACAGATTCCCCGTTAACCAATACACTGTAAATATTCTGATTGTCTGAGGCTCCTTCCCTGTAATCCGTATGGTTGATCACATATTCATATACATATTGAATTTTTTCATACTCTGCCCCATCCTTCGGCGCTCCATCAAGCACTTCCTGTGTTATTGCATCAATCTCTTTTTGTTTGCGCTCCCGCTCTTCTTGTCCATACTGATATTCAGGGTTTAAAACAGAATAGCTTTCTGTTCCTTTTTGGTAAATCGTTGTCTTCCCTCTTCCGTCACACCAGAAAATCTCCGGATAATCATTGAGCACAAATTGAAACAACTGATTGTTCTTTTTTGCATCTGCACTGTGCAGATAAATTTCCCCGTTTCCATCCAACACTCCTTGCAAAATTTCCTGATACACCACTTTGTCTTTTTCAGACAACGATTCATAATAATATTTTTGTGCCGGATTCGTCTCTTTCAAATTGACCTTTTGATACGGAATTTCATTTCGCTTTTCATAGCTTCTTTTCCATTTTAATCCATATGTTCCAACCATCCCCAGAACAACAACGACCGCTACACTCATTCCAATGCCCAAAATCATTCCGAGACAACCTCTCTTCTTTTTTCTCGCCATATTTCTCTCCTCTTTTATTCACAATCCCTTTTTTTCAGAATATCATAACAGTAATAGATTTCCTATGAGGTATTTTTATGAACCGTATCACTACCGCACAGATTGACAACGCTGATAAAGGAAAACTTCAGATCAATGTCACCTCCGACATAAATTCCTATCCAATCTCAGAGGCTAAAATATCCATTACTTATACCGGCGTTCCAGAATCTCCGATTGAAGAATTGACAACCGATTCCTCAGGACAGACCGAAGTGTTGGAATTAGATACACCACCACTTGAATACAGCCTAAATCCAACTATCGAATACCAGCCATATTCCGAATACACTCTGAATGTGTCTGCTCCTGGTTTCGAACCACTAAGTATTGCCGGGGCAGAAATCCTTCCGGACGTCACCGCCATCCAGAATATTACTATGCACCCGATGACCGATCCAGAACCTCCGGAGGATGTATTTGTTATTCCCGCTCACACATTATATGGAGAATATCCACCTAAAATTCCAGAAGATGAAATCAAGCCTCTGCAGGAAACCGGCGAAATTGTACTGAGCCGGGTTGTCGTACCGGAATACATTGTCGTTCACGACGGCTCTCCGCGAGACAGCACTGCAAAAAACTACTATGTCAAATATAAAGATTATATCAAAAATGTGGCATCCAGCGAAATTTATGCCACATGGCCACAGGATACTATCCGTGCAAATGTGCTCGCGATTATGTCATTTACACTAAACCGCGTCTATACTGAATGGTACCGGAATCAAGGATATGATTTTACAATCACTTCCTCAACTGCCTTCGACCACAAATGGATCCCGGAACGTAACGTCTTTGATACAATCTCAGAAATCGTAGATGAGCAGTTTGCAAGCTATCTGTCCCGTCCAAATGTCAGGCAGCCAATTTTGACTCAATACTGTGACGGCAGGCGTGTCCAATGTCCGAACTGGATGACACAGTGGGGTTCCAAGGCACTCGGCGACCAAGGATACTCACCTATTGAAATTCTGCGCTACTACTACGGTGACAATATGTACATTAATACTGCTCAGGAAATTTCCGGCGTACCTTCCTCGTGGCCTGGCTATACCCTTTCCAATGGTTCTTCCGGGGACAAAGTTCGTCAGATGCAGGAACAACTCAATGTGATTGCCGGTGCCTATCCTGCAATTCCAAAAGTTGCTGTGGACGGCATCTATGGTCCTGCGACTGCTGCCTCTGTGCGAAAATTCCAATCCGTCTTTGGACTCCCTGAAACGGGAACAGTCGATTATCGCACATGGTATAAAATCTCCGAAATTTACGTAGGAGTCTCCAGAATTGCTGAGCTCGTGTAAGGCAACACCTTCAATTAGGGACAGGGGTATGTTCAATTGGGGACGTAGTAAAATTCAATTTTACTACGTCCCCAATTGTTAAAATAATCTCTTTATATCGTTAAACATCACGAATATCATCAGCGCAAACAACAGCATCAATCCCGCGAAATGCACCATACCTTCTTTATCCGGCGGCACTCGTTTGCCTCGTATCGCCTCAATAAGCAAAAACACAAGTCTTCCGCCATCCAATGCCGGAAATGGTATCAGATTCATCACACCAAGGTTGGCTGATAATAAAATGGCAATATTCATCAATTCTATAATCACAACCGATAATCCATATGATTTACTCTGCTCATACGTATTTCCGACCATGTCAACGATACCAACGGGTCCGGATAGCTGATCAACTCCCACCTGCCCGGTGACAAGCATCTTCAAACTTTCTAAAGTGGTACAGATCCAAAATTTCACTTCATAAGCCCCATACCGCAACGCCGTAAACAAATTCGCCTCTTCGTTCTTGCCAGGAGACATCAACCCTAGTTTGTATGCTCCGTTTTCATCTTTTTGAGGCGTAATTGTCACCTCATGTTTTTCCCCATCTCGCTCATATGTGAGGTCTACCGTTTCCCCCGGATGGAATACATTAAAGTAAAGCACCTCACGCCAAACATTAATTTTCTTTCCATTCATCTTAAGAATCCGGTCTCCAGCCTGCATTCCTTCTACCTCCGCAGAATATCCTGGTGTCACACCGGAAATCACCGGTTTATCATAGCCAACCCACGCAACCAGTATTACCGCAAAAATAAATGCCAATATAAAATTAAAAATCGGTCCGGCTGCAATAACAGAAATTCTTGCCCAGACAGGCTTTGTGTTAAAACTTCCCTCGGACATATCCTCCACATCATCTTCGCCCATCATACAGGAGCCTCCGATTGGAAGCAGTTTGATCGAATACCTTGTATCTCCGGCTACTTTGCTGAACAGGCGGGGACCCATTCCGATAGAAAACTCCTCCACATGGATTCCATTCTTTTTCGCCAGCAAAAAATGTCCCAGTTCATGGATTGTCACAATCAGTCCGAACACCAATATTGCAAGTATAATTCCCATTTTACCACCTGCTTTCTATCTGTTCATATACTTCTTGTTCCGTCTGTAAAATCTCATCTACCGATGGATCTGCTATCGTTTTGTGTGCCTGCATACAATGCTCGATAATCTCTGGTATCTCCAGATACTTAATCTTTCGCTCCAAAAACTTACTAACTGCAAGTTCATTCGCCGCATTGAATACCGTCGGAAGTGACCCTCCCTCTTTTCCCGCTTCAAATGCAAGACGAAGTCCATAGAACGTCTCCATATCCGGTTTTTCAAATGTCAGCTTTGACAATGCTGCAAAATCCAATCTGTCTCCCGGCAGAAATCTTCTCTCCGGATAATATAATGCATACTGTATCGGCAGTTTCATATCCGGTGTTCCAAGCTGCGCAATGATCGCGCCGTCCACATATTCCACCATCGAATGAATGATACTCTGCGGATGCACAACGACCTCAATCTGATCAAGTGACACATCAAAAAGCCATTTTGCTTCAATGACTTCCAAACCTTTGTTAACCAATGTAGAAGAATCGATTGTAATCTTTCTTCCCATCTCCCAATTGGGGTGTTTCAGTGCATCTTCGACCTGAATATTGAGAAGTTCTTCTCTTGTCTTTTGGCGGAAAGGTCCGCCCGATGCCGTCAGTAGAATCTTATGAAGCGCTTTCTCCTGTCCCCCCTGAAGAGACTGAAAAATGGCGCTGTGTTCACTGTCCACTGGAAGAATCGCCACCTGATATTCTTTTGCAAGCGGCATAATGATATGTCCCGCTGTCACCAGTGTCTCTTTGTTCGCAAGTGCAATGTCTTTTCCTGCCTTGATTGCCTCAATTGTTGGGCGAATCCCAATCATTCCCACAATCGCAGTCACAAGGATCTCACTCTCTTCCATAACAGACAGTTCAATGAGTCCCTCCATGCCTGACACAATTTTGATATTCAGATCCTTCACATTCTCACGCAGCTCTTTTGCGCGTTCCTCGCTCCATACTGCCGCCATCTTCGGATGAAATTCCCGAATCTGTCTCTCCAAAAGTTTGATGTTATTCCCTGCCGCAAGTCCAAGTACCTCTATATCCTTATTTTCTCGGACAACTTCTAACGTCTGTGTTCCTATGGATCCTGTAGATCCCAGTATTGCTATTTTCTTCATGAAACATCCTTTCTTTTATCGCATCAATGCGACCGCCATATAATAAATAATCGGTGCTGTAAAGATCACACTGTCAAATCGGTCTAAAATTCCACCGTGTCCAGGAATCAGTTTTCCGTAATCTTTAATATCATGGTTACGCTTGATAGCAGATGCAGCCAAATCTCCCACCTGGGAAATCATTCCGCCAACACCGCAAATAACCGCATATTCTAACGCATTTGCGTCCGCTCCTGATGCAAACTGATTGATTGCAAGTGCATAAATTACTCCCAAAAGTGCTGCCCCGAGAATTCCCCCGATACCGCCCTCAATAGATTTTTTCGGGCTGAGCTTCGGCGCCATCTTATGCTTTCCAATCAGCATTCCGACACAGTAAGCACAAGTGTCACATCCCCATGAACAAAGGATAATGAGCCACACTAAATATGCCCCCTGTGTAAGCTCTCGCGTCTGGTAAACATAAGATAACATCACTGCCACATAAAACAGTCCGAAAAACGTAATCATAATCTGTTCTGATCGATACTTCGGATATGAAAATACATACACCGCCATAATGGCAACTAAAAATGCAATCGTAAGTAATGTCACCATATCAGCTCTTCCCATACGGATCATCCCATAATAGACGATACACGCCGCATAACCTACCACACCAAGTAATGTGTTGTGCACTTTCAGCACTTTATATAATTCACTCATTCCAATCAGACTGATCAGCAGCACTGTTGCGAACAGGATATCACCTCCACTGATGATTGTCACCAATGCGATTAGGACAAGCAAAATTCCACTCAGTAATCTTGTCTTAAACATCTATTCTTCTCCTTCCTTCACGCCCCCAAAACGTCTGTCTCTACTATTATAATGCTCAATGGCTTTTTTCAATTCCTCTTTCGTAAAATCCGGCCACAATACATCTGTAAAATAAAATTCACTGTACGCAAGCTGCCATAACAAATAGTTCGATAACCGCTGTTCCCCACTTGTGCGGATCAGAAGATCCGGATCCGGAATATCATGTGTATCCAAATACTGTTCAAATACTGTTTCGCTGATTTCGTCTGCATGCAAGCGTCCGTCCTCACAGTCTGTACACATCCTTTTCATCGCACGGATCATCTCATCACGGCTTCCGTAATTTAATGCAATTTGAAAATTCAATCCATCATTATTCTTTGACGCTTCCTCAAGCTCATCGATTCTTTTTCGAATATCATCATCCAGGGCGGTCTTGTCGCCAATCACCCGGACTTTCATACGGTTTTTCTCTGCCGTTTTCAGGCAGGTCTTCATATAATTTCTGAGAAGTTTCATCAATGCATCCACTTCACTTTTCGGTCTGCTCCAGTTCTCCGTCGAAAACGCATAGACTGTCAGATATTTGATTCCCATCTTATATGCCTCTTCACAGATGCGCTCCACATTCTTGCTTCCCTGTGCATGCCCATAGTTTCTTGGCATCCCTTTTTTCTTTGCCCAACGACCATTTCCATCTAAAATAATCGCCACGTGCTGTGGTACGTTCATACAACGTCCTCCTTTTCTTTTGGTGCATACTGTCAAAGAAGATAAGCAAAGTCTGCATCTTAGCATTCCTCACTTATCTTCTTGCTCATCTTATCTCTTAAACAGTAAGAACTTCTTTTGATTTTGCTTCTACTGATTTATCTACTTCTTTGATGTATTTATCTGTTAATTTTTGTAATTCTTCTTCTAATCCTTTGATCTCGTCTTCAGAAACATCGCTTCCTTTTAACTTCTTAAATGCGTCATTTCCATCACGACGGATATTTCTGACTGCAACTTTTGCTGCCTCACCTTTTTTCTTAACATCTTTTACAAGTTCTTTTCTTCGTTCTTCTGTCAGTTCCGGGAACACAAGGCGAATTACTGTACCGTCATTTGTCGGATTGATTCCGATATCTGATGTCAGGATTGCTTTTTCAATCTCTTTTACCATACTCTTTTCCCATGGCTGAATCTGAATCATACGAGCCTCTGGAACAGAGATATTTGCCACCTGCTGAATCGGTGTTGCTGAACCATAATAATCTACTGTCAGCTTATCTAAAATGTGTGGGTTAGCGCGCCCTGCACGGATTGTTGCAAGCTCTGCATCCAGACTGTGTAATGTTTTCTGCATCTTTGTATCATATACCTGTAATTTTTCGTTCATAATCATATCCTCCAAAATCTCTCTTATACTGTCACTTTTGTTCCTGTGAATGTACCTTTCATTGTCTCAACAATACTGTTTTCTTCATTCAATCCGAAGACTAACATCGGCATCTTATTCTCCATACATAAAATAGACGCCGCAAGATCTACAGCCGCAAGACGTTTGTCAATCGTCTCCTGAATTGTGATCTCATCATATTTTTTCGCATCCGGGTTCAACTTCGGATCGCTGTCGTAAATACCGTCAATTGCCTTTGCAAGCAGCATTGCATCCGCCTCAATCTCAATCGCCCGAAGAACTGCTCCTGTATCTGTTGAAAAATATGGATGTCCTGTTCCTCCTGCAAAGAAAATAACCTTTCCACTGTTTAACGCCTCAACTGCTGCGTCTTTTGAAAACAGACTTGTAAATGCGCCGCATGTAAACGGTGTGAAAATCTCTGTCTTCATTCCAACATGTCTGAAAATATCAGATACGTAAATACAGTTCATAACCGTTGCAAGCATTCCAATCTGGTCTGCCTTTGTGCGGTCGATCGTCTCACTTGTTCTTCCTCTCCAGAAGTTCCCGCCGCCTGTCACGATTGCGACCTGGATCCCATCGTTTACCAGCTGCTTTACCTGATTGGCAACCCCGATACAAGTTGCCTCATCAAAACCAGTCTTTTTATCTCCTGCTAAAGCTTCCCCGCTCAGCTTTAATAACACTCTTTTCATATGTCTGCTCCTTATTCTATTTTTTCCTCTTGTGTTTCATTATTATATCATAAAGCTTTCTTCGTGCACAGTCTATTTTGCTATCCTTTTAGAAAATTTTAACTTTTATTTATATTTAAACCATATTTTTTCCCATCCAAACATGCTATGATACTTTCAGAGGTGAACAATATGAAGGAAAAATTACAACATTTTATGATGGGACGCTATGGCATCGATTCATTTTCCAAATTTTTGCTTGGAGTGACTGTTTTCTTCTGTGCCATAGATTTGTTTTTTCATAGCGTCGTTTTGAATTCCTGGACACTGCTTTTACTCATTTATACCTATTACCGTGTGTTCTCAAAGAACCATAGCAAACGGTATCAGGAAAATATGAGATTCTTACAGATAAAGAATAAGCTTTTAGCAAGATTCCAGCGTGAAAAATCACACATGCAGCAGCGGAAAACACATCATATTTATACTTGTCCGACATGTAAACAAAAGATCCGTATTCCAAAAGGAAAAGGACGTATCTGCATTACCTGTCCAAAATGTAAGACAGAATTCACACGGACAAGTTAAAAATCAGCATCGGTACACAACTCTGTGAACCGATGCTATTTTTACTCCTGTATTTGTTCTGCACACAACGCCTCCATTTTCTCATGTACATAAGAAAAATCCCTCTCGTCATTTATCGTAACAATCACATCGCTTGCGGACAAAATAGTCCCTCCTTTTGGGATGATCTCTTTTTCGCCACGCTTAATCGCAACTAAAAGGCAGTGTTTTGGCCAGTCAATCTGCGCTACCGCTTTATGTACCAACAAAGAGCCATGCATGATAACATGCTCAGATAATATCTTCTGACCCGTTGTTTTCACCTGCTCTTCCCCCCGATTTTTCAAAAGTCTGCCCAGCAAGCTTTCATAAATCGGCTCTGATTTCATCAAACTTGCGACCACATATGCCACAATCGAGACAACTGACAGCGACAGCATCTGACTTAGCGATCCGGTCATCTCAAAAATCAAGATAATTCCGGTAATCGGCGCTCTTACTATCGCAGTAAAATACCCGGCCATAGCAAGCAGGACAAAGTTATTGATATACTCCGGGCTCATTCCGAAATATGTCGTTCCGACCATTCCAAAAATACCGCCGATAAATGCCCCTAACACCAGAAGCGGAAAAAATATTCCTCCAGGTGCACCACTGCCAAAACAAATGGCAGAGAACACAAACTTTGCGACAAGCAAAAAAACAACACTTGTAAGAGCCAACTCTCCATGGGTCAAAGCATCGATCAGATTATGCCCGCTTCCAAGAAGTTCCGGCATGATAAATCCCAAAACACCCGCTAACAAAAATGGGAGCATAACTTTTGTGATTTCGTTTAATCCTTTTGTCTTTTTATAAAGTCCTTGTACAGTTAACGTAAACCAATTATAAAAAGCTCCCATCACACCAAGGATGACACCAAGCAGCAGAATCATCCAATAATAACTCTGTGGTAATGCATGCCCAATATCAAATTGAAATACCGGATCCAGTCCAAATACCTTTGAAGAAATATAATCTGCCGTAATCGATGAGGTCATGACAGACACGAGCACAGACACTGAAAAATTCTTATGAATTTCTTCAAGTGAAAACATCACCCCTGCAAGAGGTGCATGAAATGCCGCAGATAGTCCCGCACTGGCACCACAAGTCAGCAAAAATTTTTCTTCTGTCTTTCCCCTGTCAAGCATTTTGGAAATTCCTTTTCCCGTCATTGCGCCAAGCTGAATGGACGGGCCCTCTCTTCCAAGAGAAAGTCCGGCAAACAAAGATAAAAATCCTCCTAAGAACTTTGCTGGCAGCACTCTATACCACCGCTGATTCAGTTTCCCGATCATCTCTCCTTCAAGCTGTGGAATTCCACTTCCTGAGATCATCGGCTCCCACTTCACAAGCAAGCCTACAATAACCGCAAACAGTACCAAAATAACGAACCACAAACACATCTTGACCGGAGAACCTTTTGCATAATGCAAAATCATCTGCAGCCACTCTCCTGCATATGCCAGCACAAGCCGGTATAGCAGCACAATTCCCCCCGCCACTGCTCCAACTAGAAGACCTTCTCCAATCAACACCATATGAAATCGTTCCGCTCTGTTTAGAACGTACGACGTATCCTTTTTCACTTTTCTCTCACTCCTATTTTATTTCTGCATCTTCCAACGTTTTATATCCATAAAATGCCGTTGTATAGCGCATGATTTCTTCTGTCATATTTTTTTGTTCCTGCACAAACTCCACAATACGTCTTCCATAGAGCACCAATGTCTGCATAGAATATGTCTTAAGTTCTCCCCGCAGATAAGTCTCAAAAGAAATATCATACAGTGTATCTTCCGATGTGTGGATGATTCTTGCCTGTCCGGACAGGTGCGGATATTTTTCAGCAAACTCCTCTCGCCATCCAACCTGAATCGCCACAATCTGCTCAACCATAGCCTGTTTTTCTTCTGAAATCTTCGGAAGTCCCGTGGCAATCGCTTCGTATTCTTTTGGAGCTGTAGACTCCATCATATAAGCATACTTTTCCATCACCAGATTTCTTCCCTGCGCTTTTCCCTCTTGAAGATCCTGCCAGTAACTCTCCAAAAGAGGCAGATCCCATGTCAAAAACTGGCTTTTGCGCATCACATCAAACGTCTCAAAATCATCCTGACACGCAGCACGCCCGCCTGTATTTCTCACATTTTGAAACATCTCCCACTCCATTTCTACAATTTGTTCTATTATCGGATTCATCTCTTCTTTCGCCTCCAAAATTCTTTCCACATGCAATTCCAAAAACGTCTCCTCCCCATATGTCAGGTTTTGTCGTTTCAGTTCTTCTAACAGCCTTGCACAAATTTCTTCCACCACGCTCTCCCGTTCTCCTTCTGAAGAAAGTACCTGTTCAAACAGCGGTTTCAATTCACTTAAGCGTTCTAGATTTTCAAGACCTCTCCACGCCCATTTATAATACGGCATATACCTTCGATTCAAAAGATATGCTGTCCGCATTCCTTCCCGCACAAATTCGTCTAGCGCAAGATTTGCTGCTACAATATCATTTCGTTTTTTACATCTTCCATAGTTATACTGCCCGGCTTGTGCTGTCAGCGCAACGGCATTTGCAAGTCTTCGTTTCCAAACAGCAAATGGCATTCCATTTTGCAGTTGTTCCCGAATTGCCGAAAATTCTCCCAATGGGTCATCAAACACCTCCCCATTCACTGCCATGGCAAGTTTTTCGTCTTCCATCTCACTCCATGCACCGTTTCCGGTAAACTCTTCATAAAATTCAGGAATACTTAGCACTCCCACACGTCCGCCTCCTCGCTTAGAAGTATTCCGTGCCGGATAACCCATAAAAGCCTTCGGGAGCGCCTCATATGCTTCCTGCATCTTTTGACCTACTTTTTCATAGTCTTCCTCTGTAAGCCAAAGGCAGAATCCCGGTCCAAAATCATGGTCCTTTGACCACATGTCGTCAAACCCTAGACACTCTGAGCCATGCCCGACAAGACCTGCTGCCACACGATCTGCATATTCTGGAAATTGCTCTTTTAGCATCGCTTTCCCGTAAGTCTCATAGTAGCATTTTGACAATTCGAGACCTGAAATCTCTTTTTTCGGTCTTCGTATGTTCTCATAAGTTTCTTTCGCCTCTTTTTTCAGATACTCTGCCTCTTTTGCAAATCCAGCTTTCGAAAGCACAATTGCGCAGTTTTCACAAGTCATTGCATAAGACTCATTCTTCCCAAAATGCGCCAAAATCTCCCGCAATGCTTCTGTATAGGCCGAAATTGCTTTTTCCAATTCTCCCTGCTCATAGTGCCCCTGTGCAAGAAGTGCCAACGCACCGCAATAGTGCGCATCTTTTTCTTCACATTCCTCAAATCGTTCAATCGCCCTCTGCACATATTCAATCCCTTGTGCAAATTCTTCCTTTTCATAGCAGACTGACGCCAGATTTGCATAGGTTGTCGCCTCTTCCACTTTATGATCCGGAAGGTTTCTAACAATTGCAAGCGCCTGCAAAAGACAGCTCTCTGCCGTCCCATAGTCTTCTTTTTGCTGAAATGCCATACTCATATTATTATAAAGTCCCGCCAAACGCTCATCTTGAATTCCAAGATTTTTGAAAATCTGTTCCGCTGCCCTGTACATCGCAATCGCCTTTTCGCACATACCTGCTGCCCGATATGCGGTCGCCGCATTCAAAAGTGTCGTCCCATGCGCCTCACTCTCCTGTAAACCAAGCTCTTTCACCAGTTCCAGCATCTCTTTTGAAATCTTTAGCGCCTCCTCATAGTTGCTGATACTTCTATAGTAACCAATCTGTTCATTTCCCTGAACCAATCTTTCCATTGTTCCTGGATCTATCTGTTTGTTTTCTTCCTGCATTTTGTTTCCTCATTTCCTGCCCCTTTCGGCATTCTTCCACACTATTTTTTATTATAGCCAATTTCATGCAGTAACACAACCTGCAGAAATTCTGCAATGTAATCTTAATTTATTTTAATAAATTTATCACTTTTCATTAAACACTTTTTTGTTACGTGCGTTATAATATTTTTACTATGTACAAGAGAGGATTTTATTTATGGATTCAAGAAATTTAGATCATATAAATTACAGTTACACTGATTCAGAACGCGCTAAAAGAAACGCGCTAAAAAAACGCAGAAGAAAGCAGCTTCTCATACAAAGATGCGTCTTTTTTCTCATCGCCCTGCTTTTTCTGATACTCTTGGGAAAAACAGTATTCTCTATCAAAGAAAAATTATTTCCAAAGATAACGTCTTCCGAAGGGAACAATACTTCTGCAAATAAAGCAAAGAAAAAAATTGAATTCACACCGATCCCATCTGACACTGCTTCATTGCCTTCCGATGTCGTGACAAACTTGAATAACATGGCCGCAAGCGACAAGCGTGTCGCAGAAATTGTGAACCACTACGACCAGTATCCTGCTGATTTGCTGGAACTGCTCTCAAAAAATACCGAGGCAACTGATTTCGTTCTAAATTACCCATCTGAAAAGGACAAGCCTTGCGCCGATACAATCGGCGATGTCACAAAAGGGGTAATTCCGCACCTTCTTCAATGGGATACACGATGGGGCTACGGAATCTACGGGGATAATTTTCTAGCCATCAACGGCTGCGGACCAACTTCCCTTGCAATGGTAGTTTCCGGACTGACCGGAGACAATACGATCACCCCATATAAGATTGCACAATATGCAGCTTCCAACGGACTCTATGTTCCGGAATCCGGTTCCAGCTGGGAACTGATGCGGATAGGCGCCAAGCAATATGGAATCACCTCTCAGGAACTTGTATTAGATGAATCTGTTATGGCAAACCAACTCGCTTCTGGGCACCCGATTATCTGTAGTATGCGTCCCGGAGATTTTACTACTACCGGACACTTTATTGTGTTGAACGGATATGAGAATGGACAGTTTCATGTCTTAGACCCAAACAGCAATGCAAACAGTGAAAAGTTGTGGAGCTACGAACGACTTTCTCCACAGATTAATAATCTTTGGGCATTTTCTATTTAAAAAGAAGGAGCCAGATCAATTTGATTCTGACTCCATTCTTTATTTTACTAATTTTTGATTCAGCGGGTAATCTGAAAACAACCTTTCGATACATTCCTCATACACATGCCGTTTTTCTGCCTTTTTGATCTTCTTGGCAGCCTTCTCTGCTCCTTCAAATAAATGTATCATGAAAAACCACAATTCTTTCATCTTAAAAAGAACCGCCCGGTCTCCCGAAAGAACTTCCTGATTCTTCCTGTAAAATTCATCATGAAATGCACGCAATACTTCTTTATCTAAGCTTTTACCCTCACAAATCAGATTCAAAAGTCCTGGATTTACCATCACCCCGCGCCCAAGCATCACACGCTCCACCTGCGGATACTCCTTTTCAAACGCTTCAAAATGCGACTTAATAAACAGGTCCCCATTATAGCAAAGCCGATTTTTGCTTTCTTTCACTGCCTGTCCAAATACTTCCATATTTGGTTTGTTCTTATAAAAATCTGCCCTCACCCTCGGATGGATAATCAGTTCTTCCATCTCGAACTTATTATAAATGTTTAAAAGCCGCTCAAATTCTCCTGGATGCTCCACCCCGATTCTTGTCTTGATGGAAATCTTTGATTCTGTCCGCTCAAAAATTTCGTATAGAAAGCGTTCCAGCTCATCCGGATATCCCAAAAAGCCGGATCCTTTTTTCTTTGCGGTAACTGTCCCAGACGGACATCCCAAATTCAAATTGATTTCTTCATATCCATACTCCCGAAACTCCTGTGCCGTCCGGATAAAATCCTCCGCATTATTAGTCAGAATCTGCGGGACCACACAAAGCCCTTGATTGTGCTGTGGCAGAATTTCTTTCAACTCTTTCGGTTTGAATCCACGATTTGGATGCGGTACGATAAACGGAGTAAAATATTTATCCATTGGATGGAAAAAATGATGGTATACATTCCGATAAACATATGTCGTCAGCCCCTCCAACGGCGCCAGATAAAATTTCATAATTGTCTTCTCCTCTTCTAACGAATTTTAAATGTCTTCGGTGCAAACCGAAACACGCAAAAATATGACAGCGGAATAAAGATGATTGTCACAGCAAGCACTCCCAATGTAAACAGCCATGAACCTGTCTGTATCTGCAGACAAAGATAGCATCCAAAATACACCAGTGCATTTACCACCGAAAAAATAGGGCTTTTCACCGTCTTTTCTTCTGTGTATGGCTGTGTGATATAGTACATAAACAGATGAAACAGACAGAAAAATGCGGATAATAGCAAGGAGCCTGCCATCAACGGTATCACTTTCCAAACAGACAGTATCTCACCACACAGAAGTGTCCAAAGAAGAATCATCCCGCAGATTATAGCCGCCGGAACTGCATCTAGCATCAATAATTTTCTAAGGCGTATCTTAAAATTTTTCAAGATTGCATCTGCTTCCCGATAATATCCATATTTCAGCAGACTGATATCACAGTTAAAAAACATTGCCTTACAAATTCTTCCACCTGTGGACTCCAAATACATGACAAATACCATGACCGGCATCATCTGCGTCATCGCCTCAAATGTCTTTTGTTTCATCTGCTCTCCCACAAATAACAATGCCACTGCCCCAATCAGTCCAACTGCCAAGATGATGATGATTCTGCTTTTGACCGCTCTTGAAACAATTCTTTTATGGCGTTCAAAGAAAATGGCATTCAAATAGTCATACCCTTCTTTTTCCTCGTATTTTCTCGAGCGCAGTTCCTCTTTGGAAATATCCTTATCCTGAATCTGCACATCTGCAGCCCGAGCCTCTTTTACCGCATCATCCTGCTCTAAAAAATCTTTCAGGCTGACCATCTTTTTCGCAAAAATCGTATATCCCCCATACTTCCACACTTTCGAGAAACAAAACATTCCTACTAACGTGAAACTCAAAAAGACAACAACTTCTGCCATCACATATCTATCAAAAAACAACCTTGGGACTGCTGCCGCCACTCCATATCCGAGTGCTAATATGATTCCAAACATTAAAAATGTTTTTCCTAAAGATTTCCAAAATACTTTTTTCCCTTTTTTCTCGGAATGTCGATAGTGTTGTAAAATTCCGGCATGCCCAATGTATCGTGTAAAAAACAATGATACAACAAACAACGCAGATTCCGCTCCAAATCCAAACCACAATAGCGGTACTAAAAAGCAGATGGTATCTTTCACTCCTTTTAGTACCATCTTGGAGCGATAATACTGTACCGCCGGAATCCGCATCACATGCAGCAACACATAATCCTTTTTTGCCCCTTCCGTCAGGTTTGACACTAAAAAACTTCCCGGCAAAAAGGAGAAAATTAAAAACAAGTAGACCATTACTGCTTTTTGATCTACAAAAATCCCTTCTTTTTCCCAAAATCCCTGAATCCAATTCGCCGGCAGCTTAATCATCAGCAAAAAGTACAAAAATGTACCAACAAATGCACCTATCACGGAAAACACAACCGGTATGGCACCAATCGCCTTCTTGATATCCGTCTCTCCATACAGACGGTACGGTATTTTCTCTCCGACAAACGGTAATTTTCTCACATAATAGAGCAGAACATTGACCTGCTGCACAAAGACAAGCATCCTTCCCTGAATGATGGTATTAATCATGCTGTTCCTCCTTCAGCGCCTCAAAAATCTTCTCTTCAAATTCAGGCGCCCCAATCATATTGTGGTCAATTGCCTCCAGTTTTCCCTGATTCAAAATGACAATCTCATCACATAGATCCTCTGCAAGTTCCAAAATATGTGTCGAAAAAATAATGATGTGATCTTGCTTCATCGCTTTTAACATCTGCTTAATCTCATGCGCCACAACGACATCAAAAGAAGCCAAAGGCTCATCCAGCAGAATCACCGGAGGCTTCGTAATCAAAAAACAGATCATCTGCATTTTATTTTTCATTCCATGCGAGTAATCCTTAATCAGACGGTACCAGTCTTCTTCTTTGATCTTAATCATATCAAAGTACTCCGGAATTGACTTTTTATCCTTAATCTTATCTTTATTGATATCAATATAAAACTTGAGAAATTCATATCCTGTCAAAAATTCTGGTAAAATCGGATGCGCATATGTAAATCCGATTTGTGAAAAGTCCAAAATATCATCCGCTCCGTCATATAACGCAATCTCACTGTCACAGGAAATCTCTTTGCTGATACAATTGAAAAGTGTTGTCTTTCCTGCCCCGTTTCTTCCCAACAGACCATATATCTTTCCTTTTTCAAACACAAAACTTGCACCTTTCAGAACTTGTTTTTGATCAAATGCCTTCTGCACTTCTCTGAGTTCCAACCTCATATCTCCACTTCCTCTCCAAATAAAAAAGTAATATTGTATTATTATTTTAATACAATATTACTTTTTCTTCTTTTATTTGTCAATATATTCTTTTGTACCGACTCTATTGTACAACTTCCAAATAGCTGCTGATACAATATAAAGTCTGTCCATTATATTCTACTCTGGACCACCCTTCGTTCGACACGCCGGTACGCACGATGACTTCCCCATTTTTTAATTCTGCAATAACTTCTGATGGCGACTCCACACTAGGACGATTGCGAAGATTTGTCACTTCTTTTGCCGTCACATTTTCAGATACATCCGTAAACTTTGTCTTAAACTCACTTTCAGTCTCCTGCGGCGTCACATAACTCAAATCTGTTGTCAGATAATTGCTGACACAGTACACAGTCTGCCCATTGTAGATTATTCTCGACCAGCCGTTATTTCCCACTCCTGTTCGAACTGCTGTCTCTCCGTTTTTCATGCTTCCTACGATATTATCATCACTTCCTTGTTCCATCGTACTTCGAAGATTCACCTCGTCTTTTGCCGTCACCTGCTCTTCCACTTCTGTAAAATTGACTCCCACCTCTACATTAGCTTCCACTTGCTCTGCTCCGTTTTCATCTACCGCCTGCTGGGACTGACTATATCCGAAATAAGCGACATTAAAGTCAACCGCACCTTTGATTCCGTCCAGTTTTCCCTGATTGGTGTACTGCCACATTACATGGTCACCTGTATAGTCAGATTTTGTTTTTTCCGGCCATGTCTGATCCGAGTACTGTGCAACCCAGATACGATAATTTAAAGAAAGATCATCTGCATTCCACAAATTATTGTCATCCAGTTCATTTTTCGCTGCATAGAACATTCCTGTGTAAGATCCTTCTTCAATAGATTTGAGAAATGCATCTGCCAGTTTTGTCCGCTCCTCAACCGAAAGCTCAAACTGTCTGCTGGACGGATTTTGAAAACCTTCACAATTGTAAGCGACCGGATATGTCACCGGATATCCTGAAAGCAGATTCTTCGTCCATTCTGCCTCCTCTTTTGCCTCTTCCTCTGTCACTGCCGTGGAAAAGAAATAAGCTCCGATTTTCAGCCCATTTTTGGATGCTTCCTGCAGATTGTATTTCGCACAGGCATCTTCTTTAATCTCCCCGTTCTTCATACCACGATATCCCACACGGATCATCGCAAAATCAATTCCGCTGTCCGCAACTGCCTTCCAGTCGATATTCCCCTGAAATTCAGAGACATCGATTCCGGTTGTGATCTCATCTGTCTCATATTGAGATGCCTTCAAGTCCGGAAGCTGCACTTTTGCTTTCTCTTTTTCTTCTTCGATCTTTGCCTGCGGATCTTCCTGCGCATTCTCCGCTTTGTTTTTTGCGTTGTTCTCTTTTTCATTCGCAAACAGAAAGTAACAAAAAACAGCCAATCCGATTACAATGATTGCCACACTGACAGAAATCGCGATGATCATCTTTTTGTTTTTACGGTCTTTGTTGAAAAAATTTTTCTGCATCTTTGTATTCTCCTCTTATCTTCTGCACGTCTTTCCGGTGTAAGACTCTGCAATTACTTTTATCACAGCCACACTATCTGCCATCTGTTCTGAGATTTCAAACTCTTTTCCGGTCTGATGCCACATCAGTTTGGAAAGAGCTAAACGCTTTTCCTCTGTATGTTCAAGAATCGTCGCTTTTCCGTTTCCCATCACGCAAGCATATTCATAACCATATGCACAAGGTGTATTTGCCTCAATCAGCGCATGTTCACAGTCCATCTCAAAACACACCTTCAAATTTTTTTGAATTGCACGCAGCTTTCTTCCTTCCTTTGCACTGTGAAAATAGAGCGCTAAAGATTCTTCTTCAAATTCATAACCAAAATTTAACGGCACCAGATACAAGCCTTCTTCGTCCTGCATGGCAAGTCTGCATACTTTACATTTCTCTATGATATCTCTGATTTCCTCTATGTCTGTGATCTCTCTGTCTTTTCTTCTCATCATATTCCTCTTTTCATTTTATCATATTTCATCTCATCAAACCATATAACTTTCTCCGGTTTTTCCACATGTTCCCCAATATATTTTTCCATCCACACCAAGTCATACCAGCGTCCAAATTTGTACCCACATCTACGAAATCTGCCCACAAATCGATATCCCATATGGTTGTGGAACTCTACACTGTTTTTGGTCAAATAAGGATCATCATCATCCACATACGCAATGCAGGCATTCAGATTCAATATATTCTGTTCCGATAAAATTTTCTCCAACGCCTCATACAGCATTCTTCCAATTCCATCTTTTCTCCCATCCTGCCGAACATAAATGGCTGTCTCCACAGACCGGTCACATGCTGCCCGCTCATTGAACACCCCCGCGTAAGCATATCCAATCAGTTCTCCGTCTCTCTCCGCTGCCAAATAGGGATGCCTCTTTAAAATATGTTCTATTCTGTCTCGAAACTCTTCCACCGTCGGAACCTCATACTCAAATGTAATCGCAGTGTGCTTCACATATGGTGCATAAATTTTCAAAAGTTCCTCTGCATCTTCGGGTTTCGCAATTCTGATAACACTCTTTGACATATCACTCCTCCTCTGATTTTGTACTGATCTCATCCAAAAATTCTCTCAGTTCCTTTACATCCTGTCTGGAAAGTTCGTCGCCATCATATAGTGATACGACAAAATTTTTTAAGGAATTACGGTATAGTTTATCTAAAATATGTTTACTCTCTCTCCTCGAAAATTCTTCGTAAGATACAATCGGTTCATAAAAATTAGATTTTCCGTTTTTTTCACAGGAGAGATATCCTTTTTCTACAAGCCTTGACAAAAACGTCAAAATGGACGTCTTTTTCCAGCCTTTTTTTTCTCCAAATACCTCCTCAAGATAGGATGCTGTAATGGAATTCTTATTTTCCGCATTCCATATTGCCATCATAATCTCCTGTTCTGACTCTGAAATCTTTTTCATCTTCACTTCTCCGTTTCTACTCTGTTTTTAAAATAAGCGGCATGAGCTGTTCTGTACAGATACGCTCTTTTACACCGCCCTCCGGACCATAAGAAATTTTCTTTTTCTTTGCGCCGACTTCCTCACCACATACCCAAAAACTTCCATCTTTTTTTCTGATATACATTCTCTCTTCCACTTCATCTATAGATACTTCCAACACATCAAAAAATAGTTTCTGATACATAGAACCCCTCACTTTCTACATATGTAGTATATTTACATACTACATATGTAGAACAAAAAAGTCAATTATTTTTTCTGCTTTCAATATTTTCCCATCGCAGCAAGGCAAACAGTATATAACACTTGACAACAGTTTTTAACTGTTGTATACTGTTTGCACAAAGGAGGAACACAAGTATGAAACTTATCATAAACAATTCCTCTATGGTTCCCATCTACGAGCAGCTTGTAGATCAGATCAAATTGCTCATTCGAAGTGGCGAACTGAGAGAGAATGATATCCTGCCGTCCGTCCGCGCACTGTCAAAAGAATTAAAAATCAGTGCACTGACCGTCAAAAAGTCTTATGACACATTAGAGAGTGAAGGCTTTACCGTAACCGTACACGGAAAAGGAACATATGTAAAAGCAGTCAACACCGACCTTTTATTAGAAGAACAAAAGAAAGAGGTGGAGACTGATTTCGAACAGGCAATTCTAAAAGGCAGACGATACGGAATTAGTGATGAAGATTTGAAAAATTTATTTGAATTAATTATGGAGGGATAAAACAATGTTAAAAGTAGAACATTTGCAAAAACGATACAAACAGTTTTCTCTCAATTGTTCTTTGGAGATTAAATCTGGCTATGTAACCGGACTAATAGGACAAAACGGTGCCGGAAAAAGTACAACATTTAAGGCTATTTTAGGATTGATTTCTATTGATGGCGGTGCCATTACACTTCTCGGAAAAGAGATTGAGAATTTTACAGCAAAAGACAAGGAAGCTTTGGGTGTTGTCCTATCCGACTCCGGTTTCAGCGGATATCTGACAATCCGAGATATCGTTCCGGTTTTGGAACATTTGTACCATAAATTTGACAAATATTTCTTTTTGGAACAGGTCAAAAAATACAATCTTCCACTGAATAAAAAAATCAAAGAATTTTCAACCGGTATGAAAGCAAAATTAAAAGTGCTTGTGGCTATCTCCCACCATGCAAAACTGCTGATATTAGATGAACCAACTGCCGGATTGGATGTCATCGCCAGAGATGAACTGCTTGAGTTGTTAAGAGAATTTATGGAAAAAGATGAAGACCGTGCAATCTTGATCAGCTCTCACATTTCCAGTGATCTGGAGACGCTATGTGATGATCTCTATATGATCCATGACGGAAAAATTATTCTTCACGAAGATACCGATGTATTATTGGGTGATTATGCGCTGTTAAAACTAGATGATACACAATATCATGCACTGGACAAACAATATCTTCTGCGCTCCAAAAAAGAGCCTTTCGGATACAGCTGTCTCACAGACCAAAAACAGTATTATATAGAAAATTATCCCGATATCACGATTGAAAAGGGAACCATTGATGCTGTTATTACAATGATGATCAGGGGGGAATAAAGAATGAAAGGATTACTCATAAAAGATTTTAAATTAATGAAAATGCAGAAAAACTTTTTTCTCATGATGATTGCAATCGTCATAGCAATCTCGTTTTTTCAAAATGAGATATCATTTCCACTAGGATTTTTGCCATTTGTCATATCACTTTTTTCTTTGAGTACGATCAGTTATGACGAGTTTGACAATGGAAATGCATTTTTATTCAGCCTTCCAATCAGCAGAAAAGATTATGTGAAAGAAAAATATCTGCTTTCTTTCCTGCTTGGTTTTGGTGCTCTGATCTTGGGCCTTCTGATCATCTGTGTGGCTGGCTTTCTAAAAGGAGACACGATTCCTGCGGATATCATTTGGGCTGCACTGATAATCCTATCAAGCCTCATCATAATACAGGCGATTATGCTCCCGTTTCAGCTAAAGTATGGTCCTGAAAAGGCAAGAATCGCACTGATGGGAACATTCGGACTGATATTTGCAGCCGGAGTGATCTTTGTCAAGCTCACTCAAGCCGCAGGCGTTGGTACCGTCATCCTTGCAAAACTTTCTGCACTCCATGTCGGGATCTTTGCTGCCGCCATCACACTGATTGCAGCTATATTTCTTTTCTTGTCTATGCAGGCTGCCATAAAAATTGTAGAGAAAAAAGAATTTTAACCATCACAAAAGACCATACACTTTTAACGCCTTATAGATGCCGTCATCATCCACGCATGCAGTCACGTAGTCTGCATGCGTGGATGATGACGGCATTTCCCATAGCAACTCCAATGTGCGCATACCGAAGCATATCGATGTCATTGTCTCCGTCTCCAAATGCCATGATTTCCTCTTGTCCAATCTTAAAATGCTCCAATATCTGCCTGATACCGGCAGCCTTTCCTCCCCTTTTCGGAATAATGTCAAATGCCATTGGATTCCATACATTTTCTTTGCAATCTGTAAGGTTTTCCATCAGTTGCTGTACCTTGCCTTCGCTGTCATACACAATAAACTGGTACACATTTTCTCCATTGTACGAGCCTACCTTTGGCACCGCTGTTGAGATTGCCTTCTGAGCTGCCCGAACTTTTTCATCCACAAAATTAATATACATCCTGTTCTGACCAACAAGCATAACAGGAATTTTTTTCTCCTCAAACACAGCAATCATTCTCTTTGTATCTTCCGCAGCAATCGGAAAATCATACACAAGTTGTTTCTCTCCATCCAGACAAATCTGTCCGTTCAGCATCACATACCCGTCAAATGAAATTCCCTTTACCGGAAGTTCTTCCATCTCCAGTATATGCCTCCCTGTCGCAGCAAAAACTTTAATTCCCCGCTCCCGCAGCTGACAGATAGCATCTTTTGTGCTTTCCAGAACCTTCCCCTGTTTATGTGATATCACTGTGCCGTCCATATCCAAAAAAACTGCTTTTATCATCTTTTTTCCTCATCCAATATTTTCTGAATCATATTTTTTACCAGTTCAAACGCAATCGGATTCATTCCACTGTTAATGACGATATCTGCCGTGCTTCTTGTCGGTTCCACATAGAGATAATGCATTGGCTTCACCGTTGTGAGATACTGCTCTACAACACCTTCAATGTCACGTCCGCGCTCTTTCACATCACGAATAAGACGTCTTAAAATTCGTTCATCCGCATCCGCCTCTACATACACTTTAATATCCATCAGATTCCGCAGTCGCTCATCCGCAAGAACAAGAATCCCTTCCAGAAGAATCACTTTTTTTGGCTCTACACGCTCGACCTGATTAGAGCGTGTATGCAATGTATAGTCATACACCGGACATTCAATCGCCTTTCCCTCTTTTAATTCCATCAACTGCTGCACTAAAAGTTCGGTCTCCATCGCATCCGGATGATCATAGTTCGTCTTTTTACGTACTTCCAATGGTATATCACTCTGATCACGATAATAATTGTCATGATACAACACCGCTACATCATCCTTAAATTCTTTCTTTAGCTTTCTAGTAAATGTTGATTTTCCTGAGCCGGTTCCTCCGGCGATTCCTATAATGATATTCTTCATTTTTCTTACCTTTCTATTTTTTCTATCGTATCCTTTCTGATTTCTTCCCTCAACACTGTCAGATAATCCGAAAATGTAACTCTGTCATTTGCATATGTCTGATTCATCTCATACTCTTTTGGAATCCATGTAGACAAATCTGAAAAATTATGCTGTATTACGGCTTCCAGACCATCAATTGCCTTGTAGATCTTTGCTTCCAAAGTCTTTCGTTCTTCCATCTCTTTATAAAGTTGCTGCATTTCTTCCGCATAGGATTTCGGAAGACTTCTCACCCAGTCATACAACAGTTCTTCTTCCTTTTTTTCATCTTCTGCTGTTTTTTCAAACGCCGGAATATCCCCCGTGAATGCTTCCCCCAAATCGTGAATGATACACATCCGAATGACCTTGTCCATATCCGCCTCCGGGAATTCATCCCTCATAAAAAACACCATCAATGTCATCATCCAGCTGTGTTCCGCAACACTTTCCCGTCTTCCTTTTGACGTGTAACAGTGCCTCGTTGTATCTTTTAGTCGTTCCGCCACTGTCAATAAATTCAATAGTTCTCGTGCCTGCATCCAGCCTTCCTCCTTATTATTTCTTCCATAGCATCAGATATTCTGCTTCCCCTGTCGCCTCATCTGTCTGCTCATCCTGTATCTCAAACTGCTCACGTGTATAAAACTTTATCGCCCGTTCATTTTTTTGATAAACATTCAACTTCAATTGTCCTTTCAGACTTTTTACGAAATCCAAAAGCTGTTTTCCAATTCCCAAAGACTGTTCTTTCTCTCTTACAAAGATTCCCGCAATATACTCGCCATCCAAGCCTACAAATCCTTTGATTTGACCCTGCTCTTCAAACACATAAATCTCTGCATCTCCAAGCATTCCCTCGACCATCTCAAAATGCTCATCCCAGTACGTTTCCGCAATAAAATCATGTGCTTTTTTATTCGTATGCAACCAGATATACGCCACTTCGTCAAGATCTGTTTTCCTTAATTTTCGAATCATAGTTTTTCCTCCGTGACTAGTTTACCACGAAAGTCACAAAAAGTGGAATATTTTCTGCAAAATAAAAAGTCCCATCAAGAACTTTTTTGTCTATGCAGACATTTCTTGATGAGACTTTTTATTTTATTCTTCTTGGTGTTTTGATGCATATCTTTTACCTAATACGATCAAGCCTACAAAATACAGCGCTGTCACGATACCAGCAATCAGATATGACACTGTCATAGAAAGACCAAATCCAATCTTCTGACTCAAAATAAAGGAAGAGATAATGAACATATAAAAGCTTCCCGGAAGCAATGCAACTAAAAAGATTCCTTTTTTTGCCCCTTTCTTTGCCATCAAATAGACTGTAATCGCCGCAAAAGCAAAAACACCGATTGTCTGATTACTCCATGCAAAGTATCTCCATAAAATATTAAATCCTTCTGCATTCATTTTTGCGAAAATCAAAATCAAAATAACCGGAATAAAAATTCCAAGCGTAACCATCACACGATTTTTTCTTGTTTTTTGATCAATATGAAGATAATCTGCAACCATCAAACGGCAAGACCGAAGTGCAGTATCACCAGATGTGATCGGCAGAACAATGACACCAAGAATTGCAACAATTCCTCCAATCGATCCAAGTAATCCTTTTGCAACCTCACCGACTGCAGCTGTTGCACCCGCTGTAGAACCACTGTTGTAAAGCCCCATAGCTGCAGCCGCCCAAATCATAGCAATCAAGCCTTCTAAAATCATCATTCCATAGAATACTAATCTTCCTTCTTTTTCATGTCTTACCGATCTTCCAATCAATGTACACTGTGTAGAGTGGAAACCGGAAGTGATTCCACACGCAACCGTCACGAAGAATACCGGAATAAATTTCGTACCCACACCGGAATTTCCTTCTGCCTGAAACATCGGATATATATCAAAAATCCCTTTCAGACCATGACTGAAATCAATATTGTCTAATTGATAACCCTGAATAAAAATTCCCGCAAACACTCCTACTGCTGACAGCAATAAAATCGCTCCAAAAATCGGATAAATTTTTCCGATAATCTTGTCAATTGGAAATAACGTTGCAATCAAATAGTAAGCTAAAATCACGCCGTAAATTACCCATGTCCATACATTGACATCTTGAAAACCACATATCTGTCCGGCAAACAAATCCCCCGGTGTATATGTAAACACTGCTCCTACTAAAAGCATTAAAAAACAAAGAAAAATATTGTATACCTGATAAGTTTTGTTTCCAAGGAATTTTCGTATAATTCCAGGCATCTGAGCTCCATTTTGGCGAAGCGACATCATTCCGCTCAAATAATCATGTGTCGCACCGCTAATCACACATCCGATTGGAATTGTAATAAATGCAATCGGTCCAAACAAAATTCCCTGAATCGGTCCAAAAATCGGTCCGGTTCCTGCAATATTCAATAAATTGATCAGCGCATTCTTCCATTTGCTCATCGGAACATAATCGATACCATCCTCCATTTGAACAGCTGGCGTCTTTCGATCATCCGGTTTAAAAATCCTTTCGACAAATACTCCGTATAAATATCCCCCTACAAGAAGTATCACAAGTCCCACTAAAAAAGTTGCCATGATTTCTCATCTCCCATTTCTTTATTTTTTTGGAGTGCACTCTGTTTTGTGATTCTAGTTTATACTTTTTTTAGAAATTGTCAATGATTTTTTATAATTTAATTTATTTGATTAATTTTGCTCAGGCTGTCTTTCATTGTTTTCACATATGCTCCGACATATTCGGGCGCCTCTTTTTTATATGTCTCAAGCAGCTTAACAATCGCCGAGCCGACGATCGCACCGTCTGAAATATCCGCCATCTTCTTTGCCTGCTCTGGAGTTGATATTCCAAATCCAATTGCACAAGGAATATCTGTATTCTGTCGTACTACCTCGACAATAGACGCTAAATCTGTCTTGATCTCACTTCTCGCTCCGGTCACTCCAAGACTTGACACGATATATAAAAATCCTTCTGCTTCTTTTGCGATCATTGCAATACGGTTTGCAGAAGTCGGAGCGATTAGCGAGATCAAATCTACTCCATATTGATGGCAAACCGGCAAAAATTCTTCTTTTTCTTCAAATGGCAGATCCGGCAGAATCAATCCGTCAATCTCACGCTCTTTACAGGAAGAAAGAAACCGTTCTGCACCGTAAGAAAATACAACGTTTGCATATGTCATAAATACCATCGGCACTTTCACATCTTTTCGCAGCTCTTTCACAAATGCAAATATTTTATCTGTTGTCACACCACCACTTAATGCCCTCAAGTTTGCCCCCTGAATTACATTTCCCTCCGCGGTAGGATCTGAAAATGGGATGCCAAGTTCAATCAGATCTGCCCCGTTTTCCACCGCTGCCCGAACTACAGCCCCGGTTGTCTCCAGATCCGGATCACCGCAGGTGATAAACGGAATAAATGCTTTTCCTTGTTCAAATGCTTTTCGAATATTACTCATAGATATCCTCCCCTCTATAGCGTGCAATTGCAGCACAATCTTTATCTCCTCTGCCCGATACAGTAATGACAAGAATCTGATCTGTTTTCATTTCAGGTGCAAGTTTCATGGCATAGGCAACTGCGTGTGCAGACTCAATCGCCGGAATGATTCCCTCCGTCTTTGCCAGATATTCAAATGCATCCACCGCCTCATCATCTGTCACCGGAACATATTCTGCTCTCCCAAGATCGTGCAGATGTGCATGTTCCGGCCCGATTCCCGGATAGTCAAGCCCTGCAGAGATCGAATATACCGGCGCGATCTGCCCATACTCATCCTGGCAGAAATATGATTTCATACCATGGAAGATTCCAAGTGTTCCCGTATTGACTGTCGCTGCGGTCTCGCGCGTATCAATTCCTCTTCCAGCCGCTTCACAGCCGATCAGCCGAACTTCTTTGTCGTCAATAAAGTGATAAAAACTGCCAATCGCATTTGAGCCTCCTCCTACACAGGCAACTACTGCATCCGGAAGTTTCCCTTCTTTTTCCAGTATCTGCTCCTTAATCTCCTTGGAAATGACAGCCTGAAAGTCACGCACAATCGTAGGAAACGGATGCGGTCCCATCACCGAGCCGAGACAATAATGTGTGTCACTGATGCGTGAAGTCCATTCCCGCATTGCCTCAGAGACCGCATCTTTTAAAGTGGCAGTTCCTGTTCTGACCGGTATCACTTCCGCTCCAAGAAGCCGCATCCGATACACATTGAGCGCCTGCCGGATTGTGTCTTCTTCTCCCATAAACACCACACATTCCATTCCTAAAAGCGCAGCTGCCGTAGCAGTGGCAACTCCATGCTGACCGGCTCCGGTCTCTGCAATCAAACGTGTTTTTCCCATCTTCTTTGCAAGAAGCGCCTGACCAAGCACATTATTGATTTTATGTGCACCAGTATGATTCAAGTCTTCACGTTTCAGATAAATCTTCGCCCCGCCCAGATCTTTTGTCATCTTCTGTGCAAAATAAAGTCTTGACGGTCTCCCCGCATATTCGTTTAATAATTCCGTAAGTTCCCGGTTAAATTCCGGGTCGTTTTTATAATAATTATACGCTTCTTCCAATTCAATCACTGCATTCATCAAGGTTTCCGGAATGTACTGTCCACCGTGAATGCCAAAACGTCCATTTTGATTTGTCATATTTTCTCTTCCCTTCTTACTGCTGCGACAAATGCCGCCATTTTTTTCTGATCTTTTTTCCCATCTGTCTCAATGCTGGAACTGACATCCACGCCATCCGGATGCAATCTTTGTATCGCCTCGGATACATTGTGGCTTGTAATGCCTCCTGCAAGAAAATAAGGTCTTTCTATCGTTTGGATCAGCTTCCAGTCAAACACTTTTCCTGTCCCCGCTCCGGAATCCAATAAGAGCATATCCGCTTCACTTTCCTCTGCCCTCTTAACATCTTTTTCCATCTTTATGCGAAATGCCTGAATGATCGGTCTGTCAGACATCTTTCGAAGTATTTTTATATATGCGTTGTCTTCCTCACCATGAAGCTGCGCTATATCTATGACACCGCTGTTTAGAAGTCCTGCAACCTGCTTTGGCTCTTCATTTACAAACACACCGACCACCTGTATCCCTGTCTGCAAATATTTTCTAAGTTCCGCTACTTTTTCAGGACTTATATATCTCCTGCTTTTCGCTGCAAATACAAACCCAACATACTCCGGATGCAGGGCATTGGCTGCCTCAATGTCACAAACCCGCCTCAAACCGCACAGTTTTATCTTCGTCATATCACACCTCGCAGTTCTCTCAGCTTTGCCTTTTTATCTGCGGCACGCATCAGTGTCTCACCGATCAGTACAGCATCCGCCCCAATCTCACGAAGTTTTTTTACATCCTTTGCACTTTGAACACCACTTTCCGACACAAACAAGATTTCCGTTGGAATCTGTTCCCGCAGCCTGCGACTGTTGTCCGTATCCACCGAAAAATCTTTGAGATTCCGATTATTGACACCGATAATGCGTGACTTTGCGTCCACCGCCATCTGCACTTCCCGTTCATCGTGTGCCTCAACCAAAGCGGAAAGCCCGAGCATATCACAAATCTGAATGTATTCACGAATCTGTTCTTTTGAAAGAATCGAACAGATTAAAAGTACTGCGGATGCCCCAAGCACCTTCGCCTCGTAAATCATATATTCATCCACTGTAAAATCCTTGCGGATACACGGAATTTTAACCATACTTACAATCTCTTCCAGATACCTGTCACTTCCTAAAAACCATCTGGGTTCCGTCAGCACTGAGATACAGTCAGCTCCCGCCGCCTCATATTCCCTTGCAATTTTCTGATACGGGAAATCAGAAGCAATCACTCCTTTCGATGGAGATGCTTTCTTACATTCACAAATAAAAGAGAGTTCCGGCTTTTTCAGTGCTTTTTCAAATGCAAATATTCCCTTTGGCAGTTCCAGTGCTCTCCCCCTCATCTGTTCAGGCGATATTTTTCTTTTTGCCTGCCTGGTACGCTCTTTTGCATAATCTGCGAGTTCTTCTAAAACAGTCATTCTTTCACCTCCTGACGATTGCTTATTTCTATCAGTCTGCGCAGAGTCTCGAGTGCTTTTCCGGAATCAATCAGTCTGCCTGCAAGTGCAATTCCTTCCTCCATACTTTCCGCCTTACCCCCGATATACAATGATGCTCCAGCATTCATCAGAACTGCATTTCTCTTATGTCCACGTTCTCCGTTTAAAATACTGAGCGTAATATCCGCATTCTCCTTTGGGCTTCCACCTCTTAACTCTTCTTTTGTACAACGCTCAAACCCAAACATTTCCGGAGTGATTACAGAAGACTTGAACCATCCGTCCCGAATCTCGCAAACAGTTGTCGGCGCACTCATAGAAATCTCATCTAATTTATCCTGCCCATACACAACCATTCCTCGTTTCACTCCCAAATTGATCAACACCTGAGCAAGTGGTTCCACAAGATATTCGTCATATACTCCCAAAAGCTGCATAGACGGTGTCCCCGGATTGGTAAGTGGTCCTAAAATATTAAACACTGTGCGAAAACCAAGCTCCTTACGAATCGCTCCCACATATTTCATAGATGCATGATATTTCTGTGCGAAGAAAAAGCACATTCCCACTTCCCGCAAAAGTTCCACGCATTTTTCAGGGCTTTGCTGAATGTTCACACCAAGCGCCTCCAGACAATCTGCTGTTCCACACTGGGAAGATGCTGCCCGATTTCCATGCTTTGCCACTTTCATTCCACCGGCAGCTGCGACAAGCGCCGATGTAGTCGAAATATTAAAGCTATGGGCATTGTCTCCACCTGTTCCTACAATCTCAAACAATTCCATATCTGTCTCCACCTTTGTGGCATGTGCCCGCATTGCCGCCGCACAGCCGGCAATCTCGTCTGTCGTCTCGGCCCTTGCGCTCTTCGTGGAAAGCGCCGCAAGAAACGCCGCATTCTGTGTGGCAGTTGTCTCTCCGCTCATAATCTCATTCATCACCGCATATGCCTCTTTATAAGTAAGATCCTCTTTATTTACGATTTTTACAATTGCTTCTTTGATCATCTGCTCATACCCCCCTGCAAGAAATTTTTTAACATGGTTTTTCCATCTGGCGTCATAATTGATTCTGGATGAAACTGCACCCCGTAAATCGGATAGTCTTTATGCTGTACTGCCATGACCTCTCCATCTTCCGTTTTCGCTGTCACTTTCAGACATTCCGGCATCGTTTTCATCTCAGCCGCAAGTGAATGATAGCGCGCCACTTGCATATTTTCCGGACAAGTTCGAAATAGCAAACAGTCCTTGTCAAATGTAATCTGCGACTGTTTCCCGTGCATCAGTTCTTTTGCATAGGTGACCGTTGCTCCAAACGCTGCACAGATTGCCTGATGCCCAAGGCAGACACCAAATGTTGGAATCTTTTTTCCAAGTGTCTTTGCCACTTCTATAATAACACCTGCATCCTCTGGTCTTCCCGGTCCGGGCGAGAGAATGATGCGTTTGGGATTCAACGCTCTGATTTCTTCCACTGTCATCTCATCGTTTCGAATCACCCGAATATCCTGCTCCATCTCACCGATCAGCTGATACAGGTTGTAAGAAAAACTATCATAATTATCAATCAGTAAAATCATATTTCTCCCTCCTCTGCCAATTTCAATGCATCCACAACAGCTTTTGCCTTATTGATGCACTCTGTATATTCTTTTTCCGGAACAGAATCGGCGACAATTCCCGCTCCTGACCTTACAAATACCTTTCCGTTTTTCTTATATGCAATGCGAATTGCAATACAGGTATCCATATTTCCGGTAAAATCAATGTACCCGATTGCCCCTCCGTAAATGCCACGTTTGTTATTCTCCAACTCTCCGATCAACTGACACGCCCTGATTTTCGGAGCACCTGAAAGCGTTCCGGCAGGCAGTACCGCCTCGATTGCATCAAGCGCATCTTTTCCCTTGCAAATTTCCCCACGCACAGTCGATCCGATATGCATGACATGCGAGAAGTATTCGATAGTATGAAACTTTTCTACCTTCACCGTTCCAAATCTGCTGATTTTTCCGAGATCATTTCTTCCAAGATCAACTAGCATATTATGTTCTGCAAGTTCCTTTTCATCTGCAAGCAGTTCTTGCGAAAGGGCTCTGTCTTCCTCATTTGTTTTCCCCCTCGGTCTCGTTCCTGCAAGCGGAAATGTATGCAAAATTCCATTTTCCAGTTTCACCAAAGTCTCCGGCGATGCACCGGCAACCTCAACATCCGTACCGGAAAAATAAAACATATATGGCGACGGATTAATTGTCCGAAGCATGCGGTAAGTATTCAGCAGACTTCCTTCAAACGGGGCACTCAGACGATTAGAAAGTACAATCTGGAAAATATCTCCCTCCCGGATATATTGTTTTGCCTGTTCTACCATGCCACAGAATTGCTCTTTCTCAAACAGTGGTATGACTTCTCCCATCAAACATCCTTTTGTTTCCTGCTTTTTTTCACCTTTTTTCAACAATTCTACAAGCTGTTTTAACTCCAGCACCGCCTTGTTATAACCAACTTCTATATCGTCCAGAGACATATTTACAATCAAAATGATTTTCTGACGAACATGATCAAATGCAATGACTTTATCAAACAGCATCAAATCCACATCTTTAAATGCCTCACTGTCTTCCACCCTGCATCTCACAGATGGTTCACTGTATCCCAGATAGTCATAAGAAAAATAACCGACTAGTCCTCCTGTAAAAGAAGGCAGATACGCAAATCGAGGACTTTTGTAATCTGCAAGAATCTGTCTGATATGCTCTGAAGGATTCTCCGTCTCAATTTTGACATTCCCAATTTGCATTTCCCCGTCAATACAGGTGATTTCTAACTTGGGCGCAAATCCAAGAAAGGTATAACGTCCCCACTGTTCATCTGCCACAGCCGACTCCAGCATATAACAATGTGTGGATACATTTTTCAATATTTTCATCGTCTCAATTGGTGTTGTAAAATCAGATAAAATCTCACAACTGATTGGCACAACATTGTATTGTCCGCTCTCTGCAATCTTTTTCACTTCACGAAATTCCGGTAATATTTTCATAATCACGACCTCCTCTTACACACTTTGTTCAAGTCACAATTACATTCTGTCAAAATTTTTTCAGTTCTTGAATAGCGTTTTTATACCACAAAAAAACGTCCTTGACAGAATGATAGTTTCTGTCAAGGACGAATAGTGTACATGTATAACAGGTACGACACAATCCGCGGTGCCACCTTGAATTCACGGAATCTCCGTGCTCTTAGCAGGATACAAACATACCCTCGGCAACTGACGTATGCCTACACGTTGCAGAATACTCTGTAAATATAAACTTTACATTTGACTGCACCCTCCGCGGTCCATTTGACAACTTGTTTCTCATCTGGTTCTCAGCATCCCAAACTCTCTGTAAAGGCATCATTGCCGTTATCTCCGCTTCAACGGTTTGACGTATTAAATTTTTTATTACAATAGCACATGATTTTTTTTGTGTCAAGACAATTTTGAAAATTCATGTAAATTTAAAGCTTAAAATCGGTATTACGATAATAAATATTCTACTTGATACTCCGCATCCGCATCATACCCCTGATACTGAAATTCTGCTTGAAACTGCATGCACATTGTTTCCAGCTTCCCTGTCGACTCATTAATTTTGGCTCGCACGAAAATATCTCCATAATTCAAATTACTGATTCCGCCTATCATTTTAATAGCCAAAACTCTATTTTCATCAAGTGATTCTCCATTTACAATAAATGAAATCTTATTATCTTTTACCTTTACATTTGAAATCCCCTCTTCATCAAAGAGATAAAATTCCAAAAAGCTTTCATCTACTTCCATTTCACCTGTACTATTTTCGGGTTCGATTGTAGTATATTTTATTTTACCGTCTGCATAGTTCATTTGAAATTTGATTTCTTGATTCATTATTTTTGCTTCATATTCTCCTGCTATTGTCAAACCTGATAAATTATCTTCTTCATATCCGGCTACATTTGCATTTATCTCCGCCTTTCCTTTATATTTTGCCGATGCTCTATCTGATTTCATCTTCATATCCATCGTCATTTTCATATGCTCGTGCCAGCTCCCACTCTCCATAAGCTTTTTACATGCATTAACATATAACTGAAATTCCGTTTCCTTTTCATCCGAGGTATAGTTTAATGCCTTTTCAACTGCATTTTTTGCATTTAACAAACCATATCCTTCTTTTCCATAGTTCCCTGTTGTTGAACTACAGATAATTTTCTTAACATCCTCCGCTTTGACATTCGGATTTACAGAAAAAATCAATCCTGCGACTCCGGAAACATGCGGTGTTGCCATAGATGTTCCACTCCGTTCCTCATAACCACTTTTAACAGTACTATAAATATCTGTTCCGGGTGCAATAATGTCTACACACTGTCCACATTGACTGTCTGCAGCTACTCTATACCCATCATGTATTTTCGTACCGCCAATTCCTAAAAATCCTCCTTCTCTATGTGTTCCTAAATTTTCCGCCGCGCCAACAATGATAATACGGTTACGAACCTCGCTATCTGTAATTGCACTAAAAATCCCATATTTAGCATCTACATTTCCGCCTTCCAAACGACTTTCTATCTCTTCCTTTTTATCTTTATATTTTTCGAAATACTCATATCCCTTTTCCCCCTTAAGATATTTTAAATAATCCTCGTAACGGTAATATTCATACGGATACTCCGTATCGCTTTCGTCTTTTCTAAAATATTGATATTTCAGATTTTCTCCGATCTCATTCTGATTGCCGGCTGATTTACATATTAAAAACTGATAGTCTTTATCAATCAATGTCCTCAAGAAATCCTCTATACCTGACGATAAATTATTTAAAATATTTATTGCAGCCAAGCCACCACGAGAAGCTTCAAATTCTAAATGATCCATACCAATACTCATATTGATTACGGAACAATTGTTTGCAGCAATCAAATAATAAAATGCTATTTTTGTCGATTGCAATGTGTTATATCCTCCCGCACCGAGTCCACTATATGATGCACCATATAAATTGTGATTTACTGAAATTCCGGCAATCCCCTTCTTGTTATCTGTTGTTGCTGCAATTGTCCCTGCAACGTGAGTCCCATGATCATCCCAATTCTTGATTTTTTTCTCTACCGGATTTCCCAATGGCATCTCGGCAAAAATCAAATCTTCATGCTGCATGTCAAACATACTATCTATAACTCCAATATTGACTGTAGTCGTCATATCATCCTGATAATCCCATGCTTCTTCCATGTCTATTGCCTCAAGCCCCCAATTTGTTCCATCAGGAACATCTCCCCATATATGCGACCACTTTTTATCATTTGGAATATACTGTGAATCCATTTTTATACAATAATTCGGTGTAGCAGATACAACCCATACCTGTTCATTTATTTCTGTTAAAATAGCTTGCAGTTCTCTTATCGTATATTCTTTATCGAAAAGAATTTGATAGTCCGCCAGCTCCGGTATTTCTCCTACAATTTTTCCTCCAATTTTAGAAATGTAACTTTCAAGATTCTGTTTGTTTTCAGATGAATCAATTGTAACAAGCATCTCATTATTAACAAAGGTTGTTCCTTGTTCAGTATCAACAGAAATATTTGCTTCAGATGACTGATATACTGTAAAGCCGGAAAAGCTGGTTTCCGGGATATCCCTCTTGACGTCTTCTGCATAATTCAGTATCTTGTTTTGATTTAAAAATTTTTCGATAACTGGAAAGTCCGCAATATCAAAATACAGTAAACTTCCTATGACCACCCCTGCCAATATCACGAATACTATTAAAAACAAAAACAATTTTTTTAAAAATCTGCATATCTTTTGCCTGCCGGTGTGCTTCCTCCTCTTTATCTTTTCCGCATCACAATTCGGACACATTCCTGTAGTTTCATTTAACCTAGCTCCACACTTCACACAATATTTATCCATAACGTATTCCCCTTCTATTTACTGACGTACAAATGCACGTTCATCTATAATTAATGAATCTCCTTCAACTGTATACTCATAAATTTTTAGATTATCGAGCTGTTTTCCAAGGACAATCTTATTTTCATCTATTATAAAATACGGTCCCCAATACCAATCATTTGATGTTTTTACCTCATATTCTCCATCACTGTCAAACGTATATGTTATTCTGCCATCAGACCATCTTCCTGCCAAAATTGATGCAAGTCCATCTTCTGCCTTTACTAATGTAATTTCATCAGAGCGTAATTGATTGTTTACAGCAAAAACTTCCGGTGAAAAGCCATTATCTTCCATTGCCTTTAGAATAACGCTATATGACGATGTTTGTTTCACTTGTCCATGCTTTGCCTTGGATTCCCCTTCCAAATCTGCAAAATAAAGCGTTCCGAATCCATTATCAGGATGTTGTGTATAAATATGGTAAACATATCTATAATCCGAAGAATGCCAAAATCCGTCTATAGAAAACTCTCTTAAATCCTGCAACTCGTTTTTATTGATTGATTCTGGAATATTGTCCGGCATCACAAGGGAATCCTGTGGCATTGTTTCATTTGTCTGATTATAATCCACAGGATTGTCTTCTATCTCCTCTAATTTCTCCGTTCCCACAAATTGTTGTTTTTCCTTATTTATATCAATAGTTATATCTGTCACTTCATCTCCAGTTTCGTCCACTACTGGCTCTGAGTAGGAATAGTCCAGTTTTACCATGTTTTTTCCCATACCACTTTCATCAATATCCATTCCGAACCACCTATTACTCCATGATGTTTTATTCATTTTTATGCAGTCTATCGAAGAATCCTTTAATAGCTGGTTTGCCTTAACACAAAATTCTTTTTGTGTTGATATGTATTCAGCTCCTTCATAAGTATAGCTACCATACCCTGATGCATACACAAGTACCTCGGATTTACTTTTAATTTTGAATTCCCTTAGTTCCGAAACATCTCCTAATTCCAATTTTCGTTCAATTGTATACAAGTTCTCCAAACCATTGTCTGTACATTTATAAGTGGATATTTTTTCATCGTATCTTAGTTTATCCAATACATCATCTTTTTCTTCTGTTATAGATATCCCCGTCAAATATCCATCTTCTACAATAGCATAACACCGTTTATTTTCTTGTGTTTCAGACAATGTGACTGTATATGTATTCGTTACTGCCTCATCCCTATTATAAAGATACTCAGCACACAGAAAGATTCCATTATCCCCTTGTTCCTTAATATATACACACACTAATCCGTCCAATTCCTTTTCTGTAGCTACTTTCTTGTATAAAACAGAACCGTCTTTTGAGTCCTCTTTGATTTTTTCTTTAAAAGTCGTTGTTTTTTGCCCCGATTGCATTTCTGTATGAACCGTACGTCTTCCATATATAGGATTACTTGCAACCCCATATTTTTGTTCTATATATTCTGCAATTTTCTGATCCTCCGTCTGTTTTTCCCCATCTTTTCTCCCTGCTTCTTTTTCTTTACGATTGCACGAACACAATAACATCGCGACAATTAATACAATTACACTTACCTTTATAACTGTTGATTTTTCCCTTTTTAAACGTCTCATTCCTTACCCCTTCTCTCATATATTTAAAGGGCATAGGAAAACAAGCTTTTATCCCCTATGCCCTTTAAAATCATGGTAATCCAATACAAAAATACACTATATTACCTTTGTTCTTTTTATTCTGACTTGGTATATGTATCCCCGTCAATAATCAATGTATCTTCCGATACAAAATACATATTTCCGTTATCGAGTGCTTCTTCCTCTGACTCTGCCAATTCAAAGGAATCATCTGCATGCCCCTCCTTACTGGTCATAACAAGCTTTCCATCATCTTTCACAGTATAGCGGTCAGCACTTTCCCACCATGCTGATCTATAAGTAAAGGGAGCCGTACAAGAACCATCATCTTGAAAGTCTACTATTTCATCATCTTCTGACACCCATGTTCCTACAAGCAGGTCACTTGGTTTATCGATACCGCAAGCAGCCATAGAAAACACTAAGATTAACATACACCCCAAACTTATACTCTTAAATAAAGACATTTTTTTCATTTTCAATCTTCTCCTCATTTGTAATTTTTGCAAAAACTGATAGTTCATTTGTAGCATCACTATACATTTAAAAATCAAAATCCGCCAAACACCATGAACGCCCTACCTTCACTAACTGTAAATCCAACTCATTGTCTACTGCATTTTCACCATCAGCCGATTTAACCTCTACCTTTATTGTAATTTCTTTTCCTTCTTTTATTTCTTTTTCAAGTTTAACATCCATATCTTCCCAATCTTCTTCAATCTCATGAATGTCCTTTTTGCTTAAATCTTTTTCTTCGGTAATTTTGTAAGAATATTTAAAATCTTCCCCATAATATTCCTCAAGAGTTTCATTAGCCTCTTTTAATTGTTCTTCTAAAAATTCTATGGCTTCTCCTTCGCTTTCAAATTCCCCCTCATTAATTCCTTGTTCTACAACTTGTTCCCACATACCTTCCGGAAATAATTTCACCACTTTTTTAATAGAATCTTGGGAATAGTTAAACTGTGCATTTACATATTCTTTTATCGTTTTCTTATAACTTCTTCCACCAAATAACCAAAATGCTCCCGAAATCACCACTAAACCTATAATAGCTACTACTATCATACCAACTGTTTTGTTTTTATTATTTCCATTTACTAGATCTTTATATTTCTGTGCTTCTGGTTTCACTTGTGTCGCCCTATCATTTCCACTAATTAGATTCCCACATTTGGGACAAAACTTGGTATTGTCATCTACATTTTCTCCACATTTTCCACAAAACATTTTTATCCTCTTTTCTTTTAAAATACATTACAACAATTTACTTCCACATGACTTGCAAAACAAATCAGATTCATTTACTTTCACTCCACATTTTGGACACTTCTTTTCTTCTGCAGATTTTACTATTTCCGCATTCAGTTTTGCGCCACAACTATTGCAAAACACTGCCCCATTAGTTACTTCCGCTCCACAATTTGGGCAACTTCCAACCCCCTTTAATTCTCCAATTTGCTTTTTATAAGTCTCTATTTCTTCATAGATTGTACTAATTTGCTTTACAACCTTCTCCGGAACTTCATCATTCTTTTTCCTTTCATAATAAGAATGCCCCAATTCTACAAAGAGAATGGAAATTTCTTTTTCCTTATCCCCTATTAAACTATTTAATTTTGCAATCTCAGTAAACTTTTTTGCTTTTGTTGCAGTTTCCTGCCCTGCGTTTGTAATTTTTTTGCCAATTTCGTCAAATAATGACATTTTACACACTTCCTTTTAAATTATTAATATTTTTTTTTCATATTTTATCATAATCCCCCCTATGGGTCAACATATTAAATATTTAGTACACCTATTGTTGACTCTTGTTATAGTAATTTATTCATGGAGGTATTAAGATGGTTGACTTTGGAAACACTTTAAAAACTTTAAGACTATACAACAAAATGACACAAGCACAATTAGCTCAAAAACTAGGCTTAACAAAATCAGTCATAAGCGCATATGAAAACGGACTTCGCCTTCCGTCTTATGACATTTTAATTCATATTGCAAAAATCTTTAAAGTAACAACCGACTATCTATTAAATGTCGAAACGCCAAACAATATAGATCTTTCTGGATTGTCAGCAGCCGAAAAAGAAGCGTTACTAAAATTAATTCAAGCTATGAAACAGAAAAGATTATGTAATTCTGAAGAGCATTATTAAATTTTCAATGCACAAAAGGAGCATATCATTTCGATAGCTCCTTGTCCTTCAAAAAATATTTATCAAAACTTTGTAAAGATATAATTTGCCAAATTAACCTAAATATAAAAACCTTCTCCCCCTCTTCAATTTTATTTCCAATACTTTTCTACACACTGCCCTGCCTCTTCCTCTGACATTGAAAAATCTTTTCTAAGTTTCTCTATTGTCCGTTCTTTGGATATCTGAAAATCCATGCAGGTCTTAATCGTTCCCTCAATCAATCCGGTTCGCATTCCCCTTTCTATTCCCCTTTCTATTCCTCTTTTTATTCCATCTTCCATTCCAGCCTTATGTCCTTCATTCCATGCCTCTTCTTTCAAAAAATCTCGAAATTCATTCTCATCATATTCTGTCAAAATCATTTCAATAACCTCCACCCGGTTTTTCCGAAGTATCTCTGACAGAATTCCCTTCTTAATACAGACATCCACAGCATTTTCTACAGCATCTTCAAATATCATTCCCACCGCTATATTTTCACGAATAGCCGCAATAAATTGAGCATATTCCTTCAATGCTTTGCACTTTTCCATCAACTTCCGATTATGTCCCAAGTTAATATTAAGAACTAACGCAGTACATTCTAATGCTGGTGTTGCTCCCTTTCCATTTGTGATAAACAAATCGCTCAGCTTCAGTTCCTGCCGTTCCGGTTCTTCTTTCGTTCCATTGTAGAAAACAAGATACTGTGGAAATGGAATATAAAGTGGTGAATTCGTATACAACCGCTGTTTTACCGGCTCAATCTGTTCCCGATACAAAGATGAAAAATAAAACAGCCCGCGTAATGGCAGATTCGGACTGAATGAGCTTTGATGTTCATAAAGATTCAGCACATCATCAATCAGAAATGATAAATCATTCTTCATCCCCATGTACACAACATCTTCAATCGTTGTAATTGTCAAATCTTCCGGATTGGTATAATCACTGTTATTTATCGCATTGTAAAGCTCCAGCAAATCTTTCTTGTCATGAAAAATAAGGCGAAATAGTCTGTCTTTATACTTCTTATTTATTTTATGTAATGTCAATCTTTGTTCCTCCTTCATTGTATCAAACATCATTTTACGAATCAATCAACAAAAAGAGAAAATACTCCCATAGGCATCACCGGCTTTCTTTTGTATCTTACAGGTTGGATTTTATTTGTGACGATTGTCACACAAAATTAGAAATATTAGAAACTTCTTAGAAGTTTTGATTTGTGACATTGATTTTAACACAGTGTAATGTGAACTTCAATCAAAAATTATATAATTACAGAATAGATCAAATTTGCCATGAAAGCAAAAGGTAAAAAAATGTAGACGTGCGGTGGCTTTGCGGACAGATAGTGCTATTTGATTGCGTCCTGTCCGCAGGGACTGCCCTACGGCGTATCGGCTACGCTTTGTTCCTTGACGTCACTACATTTCTCTCAACTTTTTAGAAATCAGTAAATTCATTACAATCAATGGAATTGCCACACAAAAGAAACTAATAGTAAGCCATACCGGTATATCCCTCTCTAACTGAATACGAAAAAGCAGAATAAGCGCCATAAATACAGAGCCCAAAATCTCCATAACGCCCAATAATTTTTTACGGAGTTCTTGCAAGTGTATCCGATTTTGTATCCTCTCTGATTTCCATATTCCATAATTTACTTGAATGTCATTTACATCTTCATCAGATATAAGTTCGTCCATACTTACATCTAGTTCTAATGCCAGTTTTTTTGCCATAATCAAATCTGGACATCTCGAACCATTTTCCCAACGGCAAACTGTCTGCCTTGAAACATATAACTTGTCTGCAAGTTGTTGCTGAGTGAGATTTTTTTCTCCTCTGAATTTTTTGATGTTATCGCTTAATGCCATACTCCATACCTCTCTTTCATTCACATCATATAACGATAGCACTTAAAATAAAAGTACCAGTATGTATTTCCTTTGTTTCCATTTCGGTAACATCTATTTATTCCAAGTTTTCTACACCATAATACCGATATATCGCTGAACCAATGTATTTTGTAATCCCTTTTCCATACTGCTTATCTGTGGCTTCTTCCAACTGAGAATGATTCAAATAATCTTTTGCAATTTCTAATAGTAACACTCTTGCATTATCCATTTTAAAAAAATTTTTACAACTTTCCCCCAATCTTTTTACTGCTTCCATTGACATATCTTTATCTGAATTTTCCATTGCACAAGCAAACTGTTTATAAATCAAGTCCATCTCATTTTTTTGCTCTGTAACTTCTTCTCTACTTCCTGTTAACTTCAGACTTGCTTCTACTGCTTTTTCTTTACTTCCATATATCTTAATTAAATGCTCACATGCCTTTTCATCTTTAAAGCTTTCCGCAACAGATTCTTTAAACTTCTCAATATCTCCATAATGCTCGATAATTATTTTCTTATCTACTTCACTCATAATTTCTAAAGAATGTAGAATTATTTTTTGAATATCATCTTCATTAAATGCTTCAAAGCTCATCTTGTCCTCTCCTTTTAACACATCAGAAATCAATTCGATAATACCGTTCAGACGATTCCGTTTCATTTCTAACATCATTTTCTGTGTTTCGAGAATCTTACGATTATCACTTTCAGAGTCCTTCATAATTGCTTTTATTTCCGACAATGGAACTTCCAGTTCCCGAAAAAACATAATCTGACGTATTTTTTTCAATGACCTTTCATCATATAAGCGGTATCCTGCTTCTGTTACTTTAGCAGGTTTTAACAAATCAATTTCATCATAATATCGTAATGTTCTTATACTGATTCCTGTCAGTTCTGATACTTCTTTTACTGTTTTCATAGGTCCTCCTTTCCATTTCATCGTAAACCGTTACGTCACTGGAGAGTCAAGATGTTTTTTCTATTTTATCACAAATTCAATAAAGTTGCCCCCTACTTTTACAAATGATAAATGACGCAAATAATATTTCTACTATCTACGCCATTTCTCATTACATCTTTGAAATATTTACTCCATTTTCTTTCAACTTTTACTCCAAATTTATTCCATTTTAAAAATCTGTTACGATATTTTGCGGTATTCTACGGTACCTTTTCTTTGAAGAAAAATGTCTGTAAACCTTGATTTTAAACGAACTTTTCAACATTTCCAATCGTCTTACTACGGCAGTGCTTCACAAACTCACGAACAAGTTCGTTCGCTTGACGGGCATATGCCCTATGAATAAAACAAGAGGCAGCCCTCCCTGTATGCAAGCATACGGAGTTCTACCTCTTATTTTATTCGCACTGCCTATTTTTGCACAATATTTATGATTCTTCCCGGAACGTAAATTTCTTTTACGATTGTTCCTGTCAGTTTATCTGCAACTGCTTCTTTACCAGCTTTAATCGCATCTTCTTTTGATACGTCTGCCGGAACTGTCACAACTGCTCTTGTTTTTCCGTTAATCTGAACAGCAACTTCGATTTCATCATCTTTCATTGCATCTTCATCGTATGTCGGCCATCCTGCATTGAATACAGTTCCTTCGTGACCTAACTGCTGCCATAATTCTTCTGCCATATGTGGTGCAAATGGCGCCAACAATACAGCAAATGTGCTCAATGTTTCTTTATCGATTCCGCCTTCTTTTTTCGCGATATCGATTAATTTATTGTTGTATTCCATGAAACCGGAAATAACCGTATTTAAGCTGAAGCTTTCAAGACGTGTTGTGATATCGTATACCATTTTGTTACGAATCTTGATCATCTCTTTTGTCGCTTTTACATCTGCATCTTTGCTGTCCATAACAAGATTCCATACACGGTTCAAGAAACGGTATACACCGTCGATTCCGCGGTCATCCCATTCTGCATCTAATTCCGGTGGACCTACAAATAATTCGTACATTCTAAGTGAATCGCAGCCGTAATCTCTCACAAGATCATCCGGTGATACTACGTTTCCTTTTGATTTACTCATCTTGATACCATTTTTACCAGTGATCATACCTTGGTTAAATAATTTCTTAAATGGCTCGTCAAAGTCAACTGCTCCGATGTCATATAAGAATTTTGTATAGAAACGAGAGTACAACAGGTGAAGAACAGCATGCTCCACACCACCGATGTACATGTCTACCGGAAGCATCTCATCTGCTTTTTCTTTGGAAACCAATGCTTCTGAGTTATGGTTATCTACATAGCGCAAGAAATACCATGAAGACCCTGCCCACTGAGGCATTGTGTTCGTCTCACGTTTTGCCGGCTTTCCACAAACCGGACAAGTTGTATTTACCCAGCTTTCGATTCCCGCAAGTGGAGATTCTCCTGTTCCTGTCGGTTCATAAGAATCTACTTCCGGCAACGTCAATGGAAGCTGATCTTCCGGTACCGGAACTGCTCCACAATCCGGACAATGTACAATCGGGATTGGCTCTCCCCAGTAACGCTGGCGCGAGAATACCCAGTCACGTAATTTGTAATTCACTGTCGCTTTACCGATTCCACGCTCTTCGATGATATGTGGAGCTTCTTTTTTCAGAACTGCAGATTCCATTCCGTTCCATTCTCCGGAATTAATCATTGTTCCGGAAGCCTCTGTGTAAGCTTCTGTCATATTTTCGATTTCTTTTCCGTCTTTTGCAATTACCTGAATAATTGGAATATTGAATTTTGTTGCAAATTCGAAATCACGATCATCGTGAGCCGGTACACACATAATAGCGCCTGTACCGTAATCAGCCAATACATAATCGGATAACCAAATTGGTGTCTTTGCTCCACTAATTGGGTTGATTGCATAAGAACCTGTGAATACACCTGTTTTTTCTTTATCCTGAAGACGATCTACATTTGATTTCATAGAAGCTTCATAAATATATTTTTCTACGGCTTCTCTTGTCTCATCTGTTGCAAGGCTTGCTGCCAAAGCGTGTTCCGGTGCAAGTACCATAAATGTTGCTCCGTGCAGTGTATCCGGTCTTGTTGTGTAAACTGTAATTTTTTCGTCTTTTCCTTCTACCTGAAAATCAACTTCTGCACCGAATGATTTTCCAATCCATTCTGCCTGCATTTTCTTAACTTTTTCCGGCCAGTCTAATTTATCAAGGTCCGCTAAAAGACGTTCCGCATATTTTGTGATACGGAGCATCCACTGACGTAAGTTTTTCTTTGTCACTTCTGTTCCGCAGCGCTCACATTTTCCGTTCACTACCTCTTCATTTGCAAGTCCTGTCTTACATGAAGGACACCAGTTGATCGGGAACTCTTTTTCGTAAGCTAATCCTTCTTTGAACATTTTTACAAAAATCCACTGTGTCCATTTGTAGAACTCAGGATCTGTTGTATTTACTTCCATATCCCAATCGTAAAGTGCTGCGATTTCGTTGATCTGACGTTTGATGTTCTTTACGTTTTCCGCTGTAGAAACTGCCGGGTGAACACCCATCTTAATTGCATAGTTCTCTGCCGGAAGTCCGAATGCATCCCATCCCATCGGATGTACGATATAGTATTTCTGCAATAATTTGTAACGGCTCCACACATCAGAGATTACATAACCTCTCCAGTGTCCTACGTGAAGACCATTTCCTGACGGATATGGAAACATATCCAGACAATAATACTTCTCTCTTTTCCCATTTTCATCTGATTTAACATTTACCGGGTTCTTTTCCCAGTTCTCACGCCATTTTTTCTCAATGGCTTTGTGGTTATAAGGTGTTGCCATTATTTTTCCCCTTTCTGCTTATAATTCTTGGTGAGGTTCTTTCGAACCTAGAATTAAACAAAGCCTTCTCATCTCAAAAGAGACGAAAAGGCTTGAATTTCCGTGGTACCACTCTCATTCATTCCGCATCCTGCGAAATGCACTCATTGCTTCTGTAACGGGAAGTCCCGCTTCTGCCTATGTTACTTGACGAGGTCTTTTCGAGTCTAGTAACAAGGTACAACTCATCGGCTTGGTGAGGTTCTTTCGAACCTAGCGATGTAGTTGTTTCTATTTCTGTTACTTGACGAAATTTTTTTCATCAGTCATTTCAGCAAAAGAACTCCGAGGCGAGTTGGGAGATTACGCTGCTGTCTTGCACCATCCGACAGCTCTCTGAAAACGATAGGCTCTTAATACTCCTCATCTATGTTTTTTGATATTATTTAATTGATTGAATTTAATCTCTTGTATTGTACCATACTAAAATATTTTGTCAAGAATTGAACCATGTTTTTCTGAAAATTGAAAATATACCAATTTGTGAACTGTTACTATAAATCATCCACCAACGCACTGCTTTTTGCATACGCGGTACTTCTCGCCTCAAAGAAATCTGTCTTAATTGCATTTGCATTTGAATACTGGCTCACCCAACGCATACTCTCCGGCTCTGTCTCATGCCCTTCATAAATTGGTGCAAACCCGAGGTTTGTGCATCGCAAATTTCCAAGATACTGCACGTAATCCGTGATCATTTCCCTATTCAGTCCTTGCACATCATCTCCGATTACGTAATGTCCCCACTTGATTTCCTGCTCGCAGCCCTCTTTGATCATACTGCGGTATTCGTCTATATATTGCTCGGTAAATAGATCCGGTTGTTCTTTCTTCAGTTCAATTAAAATATTGCGAAACAACCACAAATGAGTGTTTTCATCCCGATTGATATAGCGAATCTCCTGTACCGAACCCGGCATAAGCTGGTTTCTCCCAAGATTATAGAAGAACATAAATCCGCTGTAAAAATAGATCCCTTCTAAAATATAGTTTGCCACAATCGTCTTCACCAGCATTTCCATGCTCTTTTCTGTCTGAAATGCATTATAAAGATTTCCGATAAATTCATTTCTCGCAAGCAAATGTTCATCTTCCTTCCACTGATACAAAACCTCGTTTCGCTCCTGCGGCTCGCAGATGGTATCCAGCATGTAGCTGTAACTTTGGCTGTGCACCGCCTCCTGAAATGCCTGAATAGACAGACATAGATTGACCTCATTTGCCGTGATATACTCGCTGATCCCCGGAAGATTTGCCGTCTGGATACTATCAAGAAAAATGAGAAATGACAGAATTTTATCGTATGCCCGTTTTTCTGCTTTCGGAAGATTTCGATAATCTTTAATATCCACTCCCAGATTAATTTCCTCCGGAATCCAGAAATTATTCATCGCCTGGCGATACCAGCCGCTCACCCATGTGTATTTCATATTGTTAAAATCATTGAGATTTGTTGTGTTTCCACCAATCATTTTCCGCTTCTGAACCTGTATATCTCCGTTCGGATTAAAAAGCGGTCTTTTCTTTAATTGTTCCATTATTCCATCCCTTTCTGTTGCCATTTACTAAGAAGAGCAGACTTCACATTCCTCCACTTCCAAACTTTTTGAACGTATATAATAAATCGTTTTCACACCTTCTTCCCACGCAAGAATATAAAGATCCAACACTTTTCGGAACGTATACTCGTTCGTAATATAAAGATTCATGCTCTGTGCCTGATCGATATGACGCTGACGCACTCCACAGGCGCGCACGGACCACTTCTGATCGATGTAGTGTGCATTTTTGTAATACCAGAACGTCTCCATAGAAAGCTCCGGTGCAACACGCGGCATCAATCCATTTTTCTTTTCTTCGAGGAAATACCGATTCATGATCGGGTCAAGTCCTGCACTCGTTCCGGCGATAATGCTTGTACTGCTCGTCGGCGCTATCGCTAAAAGGTAAGCATTTCGGAGTCCCTGCTGTTTCACTTTTTCCCGAAGCTGATTCCATTTTTCTGTCTTCAAATGTCGTTTATCAAAATATTTTCCTGTCTGCCAATCGCTTCCCTCAAAATATGTGTAACTTCCCTTTTCTTTCGCAATCTCGCTGCTCGCCTCAATCGCAGCATAATGGATTTTAGAAAATACGTCCCCGACAAATTGTAAATGCTGCTCGCTCTCCCATGAAATTCCCTGTTTTGCAAGCATATGGTGATACCCACTCACACCCAGTCCGATCGGGCGATATTTCTCATTATTGATTTTCGCATATGGAACAGGAAAGAAATTCAGATCAATGACATTGTCAAGCGCCCGCACCGCACATTTTGTAATATCCGCAATCTCTTCCCCGTCTTCCACGTTCAGATGTCCCAGAGACAGGCTCGCCAGATTACATACAACAAACTCGCCCGGTTTTGTGACCGTGACAACCACTGTTTCTCCATTCACCGTTTCCACTCGCTCTTCCACTTCTTCGATTCCGCTCATATTCTGCGCAATCTCCGTACAAAGATTACTGCAATAAATCATGCCTTTATGTCCATTTGGATTCATGCGGTTGACATGATCCCGATTAAATGTAAACGGTGTTCCGGTCTCCACTGCGCTTTTGATAATCAGCCGGATAATGTCTTTAATCGGAACGACTCTCTTTTTAATCCGATCATCCTGCACACAGTCCAAATATTTTTCTTTCCACGCTTCTCCATAACAGTCTTCCAGCGCATAGCCCTTCACCGTCAAAATCTCGTGAGGACACATCAGATACCAGTCTCCCTCGATATTGTCTCTTGCCTGCTCCCAAAAATAATCCGGGTAGCAGACCGCCGGGAACACATCATGCGCCTTCATCCGGTCATCCCCATTATTTGTTCGCAAATTCAAAAACTCCGGCAGATCTCTGTGCCACACATCAAGATAAACTGCAACTGCCCCTTGGCGCACACCAAGCTGATCAACTGCGACCGCCGTGTCGTTTGCAAGACGAATCCAACGTATCACACCTCCTGCTGCCCCCTCAAATCCTCGGATAGCGCTTCCGCTTGCCCGCACTTTTCCAAAATACATTCCCATTCCTCCGCCAAATTTACTTACTTTGGCAAAATTATCGATACTTCGGTAAATTCCATTTAAACTATCCGGAACAATATCGATGAAGCAGGAAGAAAGTTGGTGATACGGCTTTCTTGCATTCGATAACGTCGGTGTCGCCATCGTCACTTGAAGTTTACTGAGCATATCGTAAAAGCGTTTTACCCAAAGCGCCCTGTCTTTCTGCTCTTTCATCGCCAAATGCATGGCAATTCCAAGAAACATCTCCTGCGGGCTTTCCAGCGCCACACCTTGTCCGGTGTGGATCACATAACGGTTGAGCAGCAATTCCAATCCCGAATACGTAAATAAATCATTTCTTTCAGGAGCTAAAAATGTCTCAAATTCATCGATTTCCTCTTTCGTATAATTCTCCAAAATATACTGTCCATATAGCCCCCGCCCTGTCAGATATACAATTTTTTCATACAGTGTTGTAATCTGACATGATTCTTCCGCTTTCCTCAGTTCTCTTTCAAAAGTAAACAACAACAGCCTCGCTGCAATCATCTCCCATTTTGGGGCTTCCTGTGTAGTCAACTCCACAGCCGCCTTGATCAAAAGTTGCAGATTTTCTTCTATTGAGAGTTCCGGTTTCTGAAATGTCAGAAATTTATCTTCCAATATTCCCAGATAATATATATCTTCCGGGAAATCTTTCTGAATCGCTTCCATATAAGAGGCAATTTCTGTAAACTTTTCAAACGTCTCTATCATCTTTTTTCTATTTCCCATATTTTTACCTCATTACTATTTATAGTATTTTCTAAAACAGAATACCACAATATATAGTTGTTTTCAACCAAAAGAATACATTTCACTCTACACAATTACTATATGCAAAAAGGCACATGACTCTACATCATGTGCCCATTATCCGTTCGTTCTTAAATTTGTTCTAAAGCCTGCCCAATATCTTCTAAGATATCTTCAATATGTTCTGTTCCAATGGACAGTCTGACTGTACTATCATAAATCTGCTGCTCTTCCAATTCTTCTTTTGACAGTTGTGAATGTGTTGTTGTCGCCGGATGAATAACGAGGCTCTTTACATCCGCCACATTCGCAAGCAGTGAAAAAATCTGTAGACTGTCAATAAATTTGTGTGCTTCTTTTTCACCGCCAACAATATCAAATGTAAAGATCGAACCTGCACCATTTGGAAAATATTTTTCATATAATGCGTGATCCGGATGTTCTGATAAAGATGGGTGATTTACACGCTTTACTTTCGGGTGATTTTCCAAAAATGCTACAACTTTTTTTGTGTTCTCTATATGTCTTTCCAATCTCAGTGACAAAGTCTCCACACCTTGCAGTAAAAGGAAAGCATTAAATGGAGAAATGCACGCTCCTTTGTCTCTCAGCAAAATTGCTCTGATATATGTCACAAAAGCAGCCTCCCCGGCGGCATCCACAAAGGAAATACCGTGGTAGCTCGGATTTGCCTCTGCAATGTTCGGATATTTTCCGGATTTCTTCCAATCAAACTTTCCGGAATCTACAATAATACCTCCGAGAGATGTCCCATGACCGCCAATGAACTTTGTTGCAGAATGTACAACGATATCCGCTCCATATTGAATCGGTTGAATAAGATATGGGGTTCCAAATGTGTTGTCAATCACAAGCGGAATATTATGTCTATGTGCAATCTCGGCAATCGCTTCTATGTCCGGGATATCGCTGTTTGGGTTACCTAATGTCTCAAGATAAATCGCTTTCGTCTGTTCCTGTACCGCATCTTCTACTTCCTGAATGTCGTGTACATTGACAAATGTCGTCTGTATTCCCTGTCTTGTAAGAGTGTTCTCCAACAAATTATAGGTGCCTCCGTATATCGTCTTCTGTGCTACAATATGGTCACCTGCCTGTGCGAGTGCCTCAATCGTATACGCAATCGCTGCAGCTCCGGATGCAACTGCCAATGCCGCCACACCACCTTCTAATGCAGCGATTCTTTTTTCCAACACATCTTGTGTAGAGTTCGTCAATCTTCCATAGATGTTTCCCGCATCGCTAAGTCCAAATCTGGCTGCGGCATGTGCAGAATCGTGAAACACATACGATGTCGTCTGATAAATCGGTACTGCTCTCGCATCTGTTGCAACGTCTGCCTGTTCCTGTCCTACATGTAACTGTAATGTCTCAAATCTATATCCCATATTTTCTACCTCTCTTTTTATAAAATTGTCTGGTTCTCGATTTTCTTAACAATCACAGCACATTCGCCCATTTCTGAAATTATGTCTCAACATTAAAAACACTATTTTCATATACCCCATCTCCAATGCTTTTTTATTTCTTAGATATTACCCCTTAATTCCTACCTTGTCAATATGTTTTATGGGCTTTTTGTATCTTTTCTAGAAACAGTAACAGTATTTAATTGCTCAATTCACTTAATTTGACTTCGTCAACTAGAATCGAGCTAATATCCGTCTTCTCTAAATACTCTACAATTTCATCTCGCTTTCCTGAGATACAATAATTCTTTGCTTCCAACACATCTAATTGTTTCGCATCTTCATAACATTCTCTCAGTGCACTCTCTTTCCCTTCACCTGGAAATACATATTTACTGCTTTGTAAATCTAAAGAGTTCCATATATCCATATGGTCCAGCAAATCTTTTAAGTGAGAAAGATACGTCTCTTTCAGCTGCGCCTCTGTCATCTCTGTTCGCGCTGCATCCTCTCCACCAATCAAAGAATCCCGCAACGCAAGCCCTCCTTGAAACGATGAATTTGGCTGATAGACTTCCACCCATTGCACATCCACAGCTTCTTTCCGAAGTTCTTCCACCACTTTCGGACTCTCTGCCCCGACAGAAAGATATAAAATCGAAGACTCCGGAAGTTCTTTGATTTTTTCAAGATATTTTTCTTTTTCTTCATATGGATTCTCAAATCGATTTGCCCGAAATGAAGTTACGAATCCACTGTCTCTCCAGTTCACATATTTTCCAAACTTCATATCAACCCACACATTTGGCACACCATAAATCACCGGACTTCTCCGGTCTGTAATTTGCATAGACAACTCATATCCTGCAAATCCCTTTTTCTTTACTTTTAATGCAACGAGTTCCGCATACGGCTGTGTCGTCTCCCAATAATTTTTCAGAGTTGTCTGCATCTGACTGTGCTCTCCCTCATTTAGCTTTGCCGGGTTGATAAAAATTGCATTTAAAAATGGATTAATAATGAGCAGTAGCACAAGAACCACTCCAATAATTCCGGCCAACGTACAGCATACAATCTTCTGAATCTTTTTCTTCATTCTCTGTTCAATTTTCTTCTCCAGTTCTTCCTGCTGCGGCATATCTTCCAGCATCGCTTCCAATTCCTGATCTAATTTGTTTTCATTCCATTCTTTCATGATTCTCCCTCCAATCGTTCTATTAATTTTTGTTTCGCCCTAGAACGTATTCTTACATTTTCTCGCGTAATTCCATGCATCTTCGCAATTTCCTCATCTTTCATATGAAAATTTCTTATTCGTCTTTTATGTTTCCAGGTGTTATGTTTTTCTGTACGATCTTTTGCATCATCTCCCACACTGATTTTGATGTCGCTTCCACTTTTTCATTTCTCTTATAAATCTGTGACTTTTTTACTCCATGTTCCGCCCAACTCTTCCCACCGGATGCATCATTTAATAAAACCGGCTGAAAATTATCTAACAGATGTGCATACTTTGCATCGGCAGTCTCGTAAGCCTCAAATTCTTCCCATAATTCTCTAAAATATATCCCCTGATCTTTTGGAAGCAAGCCAAAAATACGGTCTGCCGCTTTTTCTTCCCTCTCACGCTTATCAGTTGCCCCTGCTGCATCATACGCATAAGTGTCTCCCGCATCAATCTCTACCAGATCATGAATCAGCACCATGATAATCACTTTCATTACATCTACCGGCTCCTCCACATGTTCTTTCAATAAAAACGCCATCAATGCAATATGCCAAGAATGCTCAGCATCATTTTCTTTTCTGTTTCCATCTGCCAGATACGTCTGGCGAAAAATATTTTTCACTTTATCAATCTCCACAAGAAATTGTATCTGTTGTTCTAATCTTGTCATCTCTTCTCTCTCCTTATATATTCGTCATAGTTAATTTCAGTATACGTCCACACATTTTCCCCGTCAAGAAAAGACTTTTTGGTTACTGTTACCTTGACATTTCTCTCTATTTCGCATATGATACTATATAGTTTACTTTGTTAACTATCCAAAAGGAGGCTAGTTTATGCGAGATTACACATGGCTGGATATGATGAAGATCATGCAGGAAATTCGACTTTTTTCTACACTTCACGTAAGACGTGCCAAAAAGGAAGGAATCACATCCGCTCAGGAAATAGATCTGCTTTCCAGAATCGTACTGTCAGATCACGCCCTGACTCCTCAGGATTTGACTGTCCAGATGGGACTTTACAAATCCGCAGTCAGCCGTCTGATCGACCATCTGGAAAAGAAAGGATTTCTTAAAAAACACTATTGTGAGACAGACAAACGCAGTTATGTGCTTTTGATTACAGAGACTGGAAATATGGAACTGGATTGCACCTATCGCTATTATCTGGAGCCAATCTACAAACTGAGAGAAGTACTCGGCGCAGAATCTTTCGAATCATTAACCACACAGATTCAGACAGCAAATGAATTGCTGCAAGATAAAAAAACAGGGAGGTAGTCATATGACTTTTTATCAAGAATTACAATTGGATCAGGTCGGCTCAAAATCCTATATCGCAAGCATAACTGACCCTAAAGAAAAACGAAAGCACATCGCAATCTATTTATTTAAAATTTTATTAACCGTTTCGTTTTGCGTTGCTTTTGTTACTATTTACACAAAACTTTTCGGAGCAAACAATAGCATTGTCGGTGTCGTTGTATTATTATCCGTCATGGTATTTCGTTATGCCGATATGGGTATTCACAATCCGCATGGCGCATTTAGTATTCTGATCATCTTCTGTATTCTCGCAGTTGGTCCAAGATTGACCAATATGGTCTCTCCGGGTATCGCATTCTTTGTGAACATAATCTGTATCTTTGCTCTGATGCTGCTCGGCTGCCACAATGTCATTATGTCCAATCACTCCACATTTGTGTTAGCTTATCTGTTATTGCAGGGATACGATGTCAGCGGACATGATTATACCCTCCGACTGATTGGACTTTTAGTCGGTGCAGCATCTACTGCTTTGATTTTATACCGAAACCACAAAAAAATGTCTTATAAACGAAGTTTCCGGCATCTGTTTCAGGAGTTTGATTTGTCTTCTGCTCGCACAAGATGGCAGATTCGTCTGACACTCGGTGTCTCCAGTGCGATGCTAATCGCTTCACTTCTCGGAATTCCGCGTGTGATGTGGATTGGTATTGCAGCGATGTCTGTTCTGCTTCCATTTCGTAAAGATATGGAATATCGCGTCAAATTCCGTGCACCCGGCAATATTCTCGGAGCCATCTGCTTTCTTGTACTCTATACTGTGCTTCCGGAAAGCTGCTACAGTTATATTGGAATGATCGGTGGTATCGGAGTTGGTCTTTCGGCGACCTATGGATGGCAGACAGTGTTTAACTCTTTCGGTGCATTGGCAATTGCCACTCCGATTTTCGGACTTCCTATGGCAATCTTTTTACGTATCTTCAACAATGCCTTCGGCTCTTTATACGCACTGGCATTTGACAGTGTCATCACAAAAGTCCGCACATTATTCGAAGAAAAAGAATCCCGCATCTCCGCTTAGATGCAGGATTCTTTTTAATTCCAATCACCGACAATATCTTTTACATATGCATAAATTTCTTGAAAATCAACCTCGCACTCTCCATCGAAAATACCTACCGGTATTCTTGCTTCAAATCCATACATCATCGGGTAATCTTCTTTTTCAAAATCGTACACGATCACTTTTTTTCTATCAGGATCTACCAGCCAATACTCGCGCACTCCGGCGGTCATATACTTGTTCAGCTTAAGCACCAAATCCTTCTTTCTGGTAGACTTTGACAATACTTCCACGACAAAATCCGGCGCACCATAAATACAGCGATTCTGAATCTTTTCCCGATTACAAACCACAATGACATCCGGCTGTACCATCGTCTTATCATCGCAATCAAGCTGTACATCAATCGGAGAAGCAATAGGAACACATCGTCCATGTTGCTTTCTGATATAATCTTTTAATACAAGCAATATCTCCGTCCCCAAAAGTTGATGTACCGATGTCGGTGCGGACATATCGTAAATCACACCATCGATCAGCTCTACCCTCTGTTCCTCTGGCAAAGCATAGTAATCTTCCAACGTATACGCCCCCTGCCTCTTCACGTTATAAATACTCTGAGCTTCCTGCACACAAGAAACCGTATCATTCTGAAAAATCTGTGATAATGCCGCGATCGTATCATATCTCGGAGACTCCGTCACACCCGCAAATATCTTTTGCACCGTTCCGAGCGGCACATTTGACATCTTTGAGATCTGTTCATATGTATATCCCAGTTCTCTCTTTCTTTTTTTCATCTCTTCAATCGTCATACCATCACCTCTTTCCTCTATTTTACCGTTTTCTTTCCATATCGTCAATTATATTTCCATATTTCATCCTTTTTTCAATTTTACGCCATTCATATTTGCAAATTTCTCTTCGCCATACCTGTTGTAAGCATTTCTTCAAATTGGTATAATACCAATATAAAATTTTAAGGAGATTCTTATGAAATATACTAACTATTATTCCTCACCACTCGGAAAGCTTTTGATGGCTGCTGATGACATTGGTCTGACCGGTCTTTGGTTTGAAAATCAGCTACACTACGCCTACAATCTTGATCCGGAGCATCAAGAAAAAGAGCTGCCTGTCTTCAATCAGACGAAGCAATGGCTTGACCTTTATTTTTCTGGACAAACCCCTGATTTCACTCCGCCTATTCATATGACAGGCACCCCTTTTCAAACTGCCGTATGGAATATTTTAGAACAGATTCCCTATGGTCAGACAACAACTTACGGAGACATCGCAGCTCAAATCGCCAAGCAAAAAGGTATTGCACATATGTCAGCACAAGCTGTCGGACAGGCTGTTGGGCGTAATAAAATTTCCATTATCATTCCTTGTCATCGCGTAATCGGCAAAAATGGAACACTTACCGGCTACGCAGGTGGATTGGACAAAAAAACAGCTTTGTTATCCATTGAAAAAATTATTTGATATTTCTGCTCATAATTTTCTCAATTACTTCTTCCCAATTCGAGACACGAATGTGCTCCGTCTCCTCGTATTGATTTGCCTTGCTGGAAAACAAAAGTGTAGAAATTCCTTTTTCGGAAGCAGCATCACAGTGAGTTAGAGAATCATCAATCAAAACGGATATTTCTTCCTCCACACATGCCTTTGCCTTATCAAACGTACAGATCAGTTTATCATAACAGATGCCGCCATTGGCAAGTTCCTGCTCTGTCGTTTGGTAGGGATCTGTATAAAGTGCATCTGTCCTTGCTGTAATAATCACAATACGATGTCCTAACTCTCGCAGTCTTTTCACCCCCCATGCCGCATCTTGTTTAAATGGTGTACCCGGCACAATTCGGTCATAATACGCTCTGCAAAATCCAATTTCATCCTTTTTCCACTCTTTTGGCAAGTTACTGTAAGAAATATTCTGCTTTCTCAAGGTTTCCTCATCCACATCAAAATATTCTGCCACATACGGCAAAAAATAATCAAATGATTCCGTTAATGTATCATCAATATCAATCGCAATATTCATATTTTACTTTCTCCTGCTCCTTTTTCATTCTCTTAGCTAATTCCAAACTCTTTCGCATACCGAAGAACACCACAAATTTTTCCGGCAGCATCCTTCAGTTTATACGCCATAAAGTTTTCTTGTGGCACCTCAAACGGAGCCGTTATTCCAAACATATTAGCTGGCAAATACCCTGTCCTCGGATAATATGTTTCACTTCCTAATACAATTGAATATTCATAGTTCAACTCTTTTGCAATTCTATGCCCCTCTTCTATCAAAGCAGTACCGACTCCCTGTCTCTGATATTCCGGCAAGACAGATAATGGCGCTAATGCCAAAACCACTTTATCTTCCACTTTCGCTTTTGTGAACATGATATGTCCTACAATCACACCATCTATTTCTGCAACTAACGATAATTCCGGAATATATGCGTCACCATTTCTCAACGCATTGACCAAATCCTGTTCATTCCCATCCGCTTGTACAGCACTGCCAAACGCTTTCTTTACTACAGAATATATATTTTCATAATCTCTTGTCTCTTCTTGTCTGATAATCATAGCATCCTCCTCAATCAATAATCACTTCGCCATTTTCATCTATAAGGTATATCGCAAAAACATGATGGATTTGTGCCGGATAAGATTCTGCAATTTCCCCATTATAGACAACTCGTACCTCTGTTCCTTCCTCCATCTCAGGCACTTCTTGAATCGAGATGACATCTGTGGATACCGATATTCGATCCACAGATGTCAATTCTTGCTCTCCCTCAAATGGCTCTACTAATATACTGTTTTCTTTTACTTCCAACACTGTTGCTTGAAAGTAAGGATTTTTCTTTTGCTCAGTCTCTTTTCCACACCCAACCACCATTACCAGCAAAAATAAGATTAACGCAAGATAAATTTTCTTCATAAGACGCCTCCTTTCCCATCATTTCGATTTCCATTTTTTCAAGTATCTCTTAAAGCAAGCACGCTGTCCTGATCATTATAGTGATACTCTTGTTTTAATTCATCGAGCATCAGATGAAGCCTTCTGAAATAATTTGGTATATTCACTTCCTGCTGGTATCGAGCTAAAATAGAATATTTCTTTCCCCAAGCAGTTGTCCAGTCTATTTTTTCTTCCCCTTTATCTCAAATTCTTCTAATACCTTCTCCAATTCCTGATTTTCTCGCCAATACGCACTGTCTTCATCATGCCGCAAACTATCAATGAGTGTTTTTTGCATTTTCGGACCAAATGTTTTATCTACTTCTTTTGTTTTAATATGTCTGTACAATGGCGATTGATTGATTTCCCATTTGTGTGTGAGTGACTTTAACATCGAAACGAGTATTTTTAAAACCTTTTTGCGCTGTTTGGTGACCAGATAAAGTTGAAAATGGGCTACATATGAATTGTACTCCCATAAGTCAAAGAGGTCTGCTCCTTTTTTTGAAACATTCGCAATATATTCCGCATCATCTATTCTATCTTCTTTGATTGCGATTTCCATCAACGACATCAATGTCGCATGAATTTCATTGGTAGCAGACAATAATTTTTCTTCTGCTGCTTTCGCCGCCTCGCCCAGTTTTCCCAATTCAATTAATAAATTTACCTGAATCTGTTTTTTATCAAAAAAGTCCTGTTCTGGCAGCGAATTTAGCAATTCTTGCGCCCGCTCATACTCTTTGCGTCCCATGTATCTCGAAATCAGCATCGCTTTTGCCTGATTTTGAATCGCACTGTCTGAGCTGTCCAAGGCACGCACATATAATGTTTCAACACCCTCCTTTTCGGAAAGCTCCGACAATTCATTCAAAAATAATGCAATTTCTCTGTCTGACAAATCTTCCTGAAAAGATAACAATGTATTCAAATCTGTATCCAACAATCTGGCCAATGCCGGAAGCAATGTGATGTCCGGATATGACGTGCCTTTCTCCCATTTATTGACCGCCAGGGCTGTCACCCCAAGATAACCTGCCATTTGTTCTTGTGTAAGTTTTTTTGCAATACGCCGCTCTCTGATCATTTCATTTATTTTCATAACGACTTCCTCCTGAGTTCACTAATCACTTAAGCAAAGTATAGCAACTTTTTCACACACAAACAATTGACTGCTTCTTAAATAATGCTTTCAAAATTTAACCATTGGTATATGAAACGGTATAACACATATGAAAACTGACATACAATTTTTCTTGACAAACAATAGTTATTTTAGTATTTTAGAAATTGCTAAAATACTAAAATATTTATGGAGGTGCTTATGCATAAAATATCAAAAATTGCCCAAATTGGGAAAAATTGTGTAGCCTGCGGATGCTGTATGAAAGTTTGTCCGAAAGGCGCTATACATATAGAACTTGGTATTATTGCCAAAGTCAACAAAGATGCTTGCATCGGTTGTGGAAAATGCGCCAGAGAATGTCCCGCCGGAATTATTCTCATCGCAGAACGGGAGGTAACAAGATGAAACAACAAAAGACATGGGCGGATTATCTCTGGATCATCGAACTATTATATTTAACACTTGGACTTTTTAATATTCTGTTTGCCTGGCTGGGGCTTATATTCTTTATAACTCCACTGCTTATTTCCATCTTCGGAGGCAGCAAGGTATACTGCAACCGCTTTTGCGGAAGAGGTCAATTATTGGGGCTGTTAGGACACAAACTAAAACTATCACGTAAAGCAACACCCCCAAAATTTTTACATAGTCGCTGGTTTCGATATGGGTTTTTGACATTTTTTATGATTATGTTCGGGCTTATGCTATATAGCACTTATAAGGTTTTTAGCGGTGCACCACTGAAACAGACCGTCACACTTCTGTGGACGTTTAAATTACCATGGGAATGGGCAAAAATCGACATGGTTTCACCTTGGATTTCCCAATTTGCTTTTGGCTTTTTCAGTGTCATGCTCACCTCTACAACATTAGGTCTCCTGACCATGTTTCTGTTCAGGCCTCGTTCCTGGTGCGTATATTGTCCGATGGGAACTATGACACAAGGAATTTGCTATCTAAAACACAGGAAGGAATATAAAAATCATGGAAATGAAAGCAAGAAAAATTGCTGATCTGCTAAAACTATTGGCAAATGAACACCGTTTACTGATCTTGTGTTCCCTAATTTCAGGTCCACTCACCGTAAGCGAAATTCATACCTTCACCCCGAACATTACTGTTTCAGCACTGTCTCAGCATTTAAATCAACTGAAAACGGCTGGGATTCTTGAATCAGAAAAAATCGGCATGAATGTTGTCTACCGGATTCAAGACGAGCGGATCATTGCTTTGATCAGCGCTATCAAAGAGAATTATTGTAACTAATACTTAGCCACAAAAACGCTGTGACAAACCTAATCTGGTTTTGTCACAGCGTTTTTGATTATATATTCTCGCTTCGAATGGTCTCAATGATATTCTGCTTTTCTGCTTTTTTCACCGAATATCGCATTGTCCAAAAGATGATCAGAAATACTGCCGCAACTGCAATCAAGATTTCTTTCCACGGAAGTGTATACGGTACCTCAATGATACCGACAAACACTTTGTACATTCCATAGGATAGTGCTACTCCGACCGGAACCCCAAAAGCCAATGCCTTTGTACCATATAAAATACTTTCACAGCGAATCATCTTTCGAAATTCTTTTTCTGTCATTCCAACCGAGCGCAGTATCGCAAATTCACGGCTTCTAAGCGTCATATTCGTTGTGATCGTATTGAAGATATTGGTAATTCCAATAGCCGAAATAACTGCGATAAATCCATATAAGAAAATCGCCGCAACCAATACCATACTGTTCTGCTCTTTTGCCCTCTGCTCATAGTCGATGAAATACCACTCTATACTTTCATCCAATCCCTGAATTTCTTCCTGTAATATTTGGGTATCTTCCGCTTCCGCATAAAATCCATCCAGCGTACCACCCATTCTTGTCATCATTTCATCCGAAATAACAGCAACAACAGAATAATAATCCTCCTCCACTCCAAACGGAAGTTCCTCGGTCCGCTTTGCAATCTCCATCGACTCTACTTCTTTTTGTTCTCCATCCTCCGACAACATGCGATAAGAAAGCGTGTCTCCTGCCTTGCTGTTCAGCAGTTGGAACTGTTTCCTGACTGTCTCTCCGGTATCCTGATCATAAATCGTTCTCCGTTGCGTATCGCAGATAATGGCTTTCTCTTTTGCCTCCTCATAAGAAAGTCCCTGCTCTTTTATATACGTACGATATTGGTCATCCGGAATGGAATAAAATTTGATATATAAATCTTCCTCCTCCACTTCAATTGAATCATATACGCCATTCATATCTTCCAATGCTTCTTTTGTATAATCACCTTGTGCAATATTACAGATTTGACGCTTTACAACTGTACTTTCCTTAATTCCATCTGCCTTTTCCACTTTCCCATAAAGTTTTTCCTGCTGCTCCTGCGAAATATCCGAATCTTCAATCGAACCATAAATATTATAGTCCATCTCCTGATATACATAGCTTTGCAATAAAAATCCATATTGAATAACGGAACTGATTGAGATAAACAGCACAACACTTAAAAAAATGGAAAATACCGTTGTTCTGTATTTTTTGCGGCTTCGTTTTAAATTTTTACTTGCAATCTCACCTTCTATGCCCAATATTTTTGAAAGGAGCTTAGAAGTACGCAGTTTCTTTCCTGCAATTTTAATACCTGCCGAGTCACGAATTGCATCCATTGGAGCAATCTTGACTGCTTTTCTCGCAGGGATGACTGATGATAGATAAATTGTGATAATTGCAACTGCCACTGCAACTACAAGCGCCTGCCATGATACATATAAGTGTAATGGAATATCTGCAAGACCACTTCCTGCCAATATCTGCGTCACTGTCAAAAGTGTAACCCAGATTGCAAAAACGCCACACAGAATTCCCAATGGAATCGCAATCACTCCAAGCACAACTCCCTCAAACAACACATTTTTCCGAATCTGCTTTGAAGTAGCGCCTATGCTTGCCAACATTCCATACTGCTTGATTCGCTCCATAATCGAAATGTCAAAACTATTCTTAATGACAAAGACCGATGTAAATATAATAATCAGAATGACGATCACAGCCATCCGATATAACACCTGCATGGTCTGCTCTGATCTCGTTCCTCCCTCAAACTGCAGCAACATATCATTGGTAATGATCTGTTCTTGCGAAAATCCATGTTCCTCTTTCAAATTTTCCGCAAACGTATATGCTTCTTTTGGATCTTTTAATGACAATGCAATTTCTATCGGCTGTCCGGCTGTATCATGGTCCAGTTTTGTCACAAGTGTAGAGCCCATCATCCCGTCTTTCTGAAATTCAAAGCTGTTAATTCCCATCAAGCCTGCAATCGTATACGTCTCCTCTGAACCATTGACTTTGAGTGTCAACACATCACCCACTTCATAGCTAATACCATCCAATCCGCTCAGCTGCACCGGCATCAGGATCTCCTGCTCATTTTTTGGCATATGACCTTCTATCAGCTTAATTCCAAGCCGCTTCAAATCCTTCTCCTCAAATGCTTTCAATTTCAGCATCCCTCTATAATTTTCCTGATCTTCTTCCTCTTTAAAAAATGTCTCAGGCGCTACATCTGCAATTGTCTGCCCAATCATAGTCTGTTCGATTTTTGCATTGTTTAACAAATATTTCTGCTGTTCAACCGGCACATCCGATACAAAAATATGATAATCTCCATCATTTTCCTTTGCGTACTCTATCATAGAGCCCTGCATGCTGGAAACAAATGTCGTAATCGCCGTAACCAGCGCTACCGAAAGGATAATTCCGAAAATTGTTACAAGCGTACGCTTTTTATTCCGTTTTAAATTTTTGACCGTGAGTTCATTTAAAATGTTCATAAACTACCTCACTCTCTCGTCTTTGACAATCTTCCCGTCATCAATTGTCAGAATCCGATCCGCTTCCAGCGCAATATTCTCGTCGTGTGTAATTACGATCACCGTCTGATTGTATTTTTGATTGGACATTTTTAAAAGATCAATAATCTCTCTTGACGCCTTACTATCCAGATTCCCCGTCGGCTCGTCGGCGAGCACGATCGCCGGATAATTCACGATTGCACGCCCAATCGACACTCTTTGCTGTTGTCCGCCTGACAGTTGATTCGGAAGGTGCTCTTTTCGATTCTTGAGATTTAAGATTTCTAAAAGTTCCTCCAGACGTTCCTCTTTTACTTCCTTTCCATCTAATCTGCATGGAAGCGTAATATTTTCTACTACATTCAAAATCGGAATCAGATTATAAAACTGATAAATCAATCCGACCTGTCTTCTCCTAAAGATTGCCAGTTTATCCGCATTCAGCTCATAGATATCAGTCCCGTCGATAAATACCTTCCCGCTTGTCGGGCGGTCAACACCGCCAATCAGATGTAAAAGTGTTGATTTACCACTTCCTGACGCCCCGATGATCGCAACAAATTCTCCCTTTTCCACGGTAAAACTCACATTATCCAAAGCAACCACTTCAGTATCCTTTTCTCCGTATCGTTTACATAAATTCTCTACTTTTAAGATTTCCATACTCTGCCTCCTTCGTTTTTCTTTATTCTACGATACAAAAGTGACTCTAAAGTGACTTTTGGAAATCATTTTTATATATTTTTACGATAAACGTCGTGCCCTCATCTTTTTTACTCTTTACTTTCACTTCCCCGTTCTGGTATGCAATCATACTTTTCGTAAATGCCATACCAAGTCCCATACTGTCTTCTCTGCTTCCTTTCATCTTGTAAAAGCGCTCAAAAATATGCGGGAGTTCTTCTTTTTCAATCCCTTCTCCATCATCTGTGATTTCAAGTTTTGTATAAAGATTATTTTCCGACCACAAAAGCGCTATGTGTGCCGCGCCATGCTCCAGTGCATTTTTCAAAATATTGTGCAGAGCTTCCAAAAGCCATTTTTTATCACACCAAAGCGTAATATCTTCTTCGCCAGATGAAGCAATTCTACACCCACTCACCTCACAGAAGATTTTGAACGAATCTATCATCTTCTCTGACAATTCTGCTGCCATCGTCTCTTCTCTTTTCAATGTAAGTGTCTTTGAATCTAATTTTGCAAGGTTCAAAATCGTTTTTACGAACCACTCAATCTTCAGCAGATCCGCCTGCATATTATCAAGAAATCGCATTCTCTTTTCGCTTGACATGTCCATATATAGGATTTCATTTGTCATACGAAGAGAGGTAATTGGTGTCTTGAGTTGGTGCGAAATGTCCGCGATCAGCCTTTCTGTCTCCTTCTTATTTTTTTCGAGCAGTTGATTCTTTTCTCTGAGAAGTACGGTGATATCATATACTTTATTTTTAAGAAGACTGAATCTTCCCTCTTCGTTATCCCGCAGATCCAGCGTTGCCGTTTCCTGAAGTACCTCCTCACAGTATTGTTCCAGTTCCTCAATCTGCTTTCTCTGCCTTTTCATGGCATATAAAAAGATACCGACACAACCTGCACAGACCAAAAATAAAATCCCAGTCACTCCGCCCACTATCATCACCTGCTGATTTCCACCGGTTCGTTTCGGTAAAAAATTGTCTTCCTCAATTCCATATTTCTTCAATACACTTTCTTTCTGAGACGCTACCCCGTCTGAAGTCATCTGACGAATCGTCTCCTCCTCCACATCCGGATATTGCCTTACAATCTCTGTCACAAGACTGTCCGTCACGTCATACAGCCATCTGTTATTCTCCCGCTCCACAGCGCCAGCAAATATCCAGGTACTGATAAGTCCAGCCAAAGCAAGGACACACACGCTGATTACAAATCTTTTTTTCTCCATAGATCAAACCCCCGCCTTATATCCCATGCCGCGCACTGTCCTGATGATCTTTGGAGCATTTGGGTCTTCTTCTATCTTCTCGCGAAGTCTTTTGATATACACTGTCAACGTATTGTTGTTGACAAAATTGCCGGACTCATCCCAGATTCCCGAAAGTATCTGCCCTCTTGTCAGGATCCGGCCTTTATTCTCAAAAAACAGAGCAAGTATCTTATACTCCAGCGCCGTCAGTTCTATGCGCTCATTGTTCTTGTAGACCGCCCCTTGCTCTAAATTCATCTTCACATGCTCAATTTGAATTTCCTGTCTGTTTTCTTCCAGTATCCCAGTATGGCGGATTACATTTCTAATTCTGGAAAGTAATTCCCGTGGACGAAACGGTTTCGTAATATATTCATCTGCCCCCAATTCAAATCCTTTTACAATCTCTTCTTCTCCATCCAACGCCGTCAGAAAGATAACCGGCAGTTCTTTTCTTGCTTTGATCTCCTCAAACAGTTCAAACCCATTTCCGTCAGGCAATGTGACATCTAAAATAACCAACTGAAAATCCTCCGACTTTAACAGTTCCATTGCCTGCCTTGCCATAGCTGCCACTTTTATCTGAAATCCTTCACCTTCCAAAAAAAATTGAATGCTCTGTGCAATATGCTCATCATCCTCAATCAACAGTATTCTTATCATTTTATTCTCACCCCTCCATAGTTGTACAAATTTTATAAATAATTTAAATAATTATACAACTTTTTGTAAAATATTAATATAAATTTGCGATATTTTATTGCTCTTTGGCAAAAGTTGTTGTATAATAAATAATATCATAGACAGAATAAAAAATACATAACAAAGGAGTGATTCCCATGGTATATTTATTAACAGGGCAAAAAGGCAGTGGCAAGACACAAAAGATGATTGAATTAGCCAATCAGAAAGCAAAAGCATGTGACGGTAATGTTGTCTTTATCAAGAACAGCCACAATGATACCTACAGTGTATCATTTGATATCAGAGCAATCTGCATGGATGATTTCCCTTCCATCCGCAACATAGATGAATACACTGGTTTCATCTATGGTATGATCAGCTGCAACAGTGATATCGAAGTTATTTTTATTGACGGAATTTTAAAGCAGACCAGTGTTTCCCTCGAAAATATCCCAAGATTTGTCGATCGTTTAAGCAATATCTCGAAAAAGCACAACGTAGATTTCTATGTAAGTGTAAGTGCTGACAGAGAAGGTCTAAAAGATGTGAAGACGGAAAAATGTGAATTTTTAAATTAGAATGTAAAAAGAGTTGCGAGACTGTCTCACAACTCTTTTTGTTTATTTTAAATTAGTTACAGTGTTCATCTTTTCTCCCACTTTGTACTCTATCGTAATCTCCTGGCCGACATCGTATTTGATGATATCGATATAGTCCACTACAGGCACATCAAAAATGTCCTCGGAGCCTTCTATCATAATGTAATAGTGTGAATTTCCATCCACAACACCTTGCGCGATTTTTGTAATCTTACCTGTCAGGGTCTGAGTTTCCCGCGTATCTTCCTCTTCCACCTGAATTCCTTCTTTTAAGAGCAGCTCTTGATACCGTTCTTCACATTCATTTACCGTATCTCCGATTGCAACAACCTGATATTTATGGACATTCACCATCGCATATTTCTTGACAAGTCCTGCCTCGTCCTTCAGCGCAATGAAATATGTCGGTTCTCCGGAAATATTCAAAAGCAGCGGGAATGCAGCCTTATAGCCGAGATCCTGCACCTCTCCCTGCGCGGAATTCATCGCTGAACTCTCTGTCGCCCCTTCAATAGCGTAATATTTTGTCTCCATCGTACGTTGATTCATCAGCACAAACCCTACATTTGACTGGTCACCGCTTACGGATGTAACACCTGTATACACCCACACATCATCGTCAATTGCGAGATAATTATATCCTTCTGTCGTCTTCAGACAATCTTTCTGTCCAAGTACACTATTGAAAAATCCGTGTTTTAAAGTTCCATAATAGTCATATAACTGCACAAGCATATCTGCGGAATATGCACGGTCTATCCATTCCGGCACTTCATCAATCGCATAGTCCACTGTCTCACCGGTGATCGCATTACAGAGAACAACACGTCCGATTGTCTCACCACCAAACAGACCGATGTTGAATTTCTTCACCGGACATACCCAGTATGGAACCCCGTCATCGTCAATTTCAAAACTTAAATCATTAAAAATATAGGTTGGATATTTAAAACGCAAATGTCTGTAAATATTTCTGTTGAAATACTCAGATGTGGAATACTTCATCCCTTCCTCTAATTTTACAAGTTCTGTTGTCTGTGTCGCCATATCAATTCGGATATATGCCGGAATTCCCTCTGACTGATTTGTCAGCCATTTGATTGGGTTCGCATAACGAAGCGGTGATACTCTCACCGGCTTATCCCGGTAGTTAATCTGGGTGTAAATATCGTCCACTTCAAACTGAGATACCATATCTACCATACTTCCCATCTTACGGTTTCCGAGAATCGTAGCAGAGTCTTTATCCAAAAGCGGAATCTGATCAAACGATAACTCTTCAATATCTTTCGTGAATTCTCCGTCTTTCACAGTTAAAAGCTTTTGATATTTCTTTGCATTGACAATCGGGGAGGACAGTAATGTTCCCACTCCATAAATCAACACAACGCCTAGCAGAACAAACAGAATTCCCTTCACAACCTTGGACTGCTTAATCTCATCTTTTCCAAGACGCCTTTTCCATATATAATACACCAAAAGCGCCACAATCAGTAAAATGATAAAAATCCAAAATTCTGATGAATGGATATTGATTGCCGGAATGGTTACGTAATAATAAATACATGCCAGCAAAATGACAATCAATATTCCGATAAGTTTCTTACTTGATTTTTTCATAATCTTCTCTCCCTTAAAATTTTCTTCTCCACAAGTTCGATGAAAACAACATTAAAAACGGGAAAATTTCCAATCTTCCGACCAGCATATCAAAACAGAATACAATTTTTGATAACACAGAAAATTTCGCAAAATTCTCAACCGGACCAACCGCAGCAATTCCCGGTCCCACATTATTCAACGTTGTGAGCACGCCGGTAAATGTTGTTGCAAAATCAAAATTGTTGATGGATACAACAAGAACAGATGCTATCACAATAAAAATGTATGCCATAAAATACACATATACCGCATGCATCGTCTCACCACTCACTCTTTTTCCATTGACCTTTACAACACTGACTGACTTCGGATGCAGTGTTTTTTTCACTTCCTGCTTGATACTTTTTAACAAAATTAAAATTCTCGATACTTTCATACCACCACCGGTCGAACCTGCGCACGCCCCGACAATCATGACCATAAGCAGCAAACACTTCGACAGTTCCGGCCAAAGGTTATAATCTGCGGTCGCAAATCCGGTTGTTGTGATAATGGAAGCCACCTGAAATACCGCATAGCGGAATGATTTTAACGGTGTCTCATAAATGTGCATAATGTTGAACGTAATGATAATCGTCGTAGCTGCGATGATTCCCAAATAGGCCCGGACTTCTTCGTTTTTAAATACAGACTTTACATTCTTTAACAGCAACAGAAAATACATATTAAAATTGATTCCAAACAGAATCATAAATACTGTGATCACACCATCTATATATGCGCTGTCATAAAACGCAACACTGTTATTCCTGTTGTTAAACCCTCCGGTTCCAGCAGTACTGAATGCATGGATGACACTGTCATACAGATTCATTCCTCCCGCAAGCAAAAATCCAACTTCTATCAACGTCAGCGCAAGATACATTCCATATAAAATTTTTGCTGTTCCTCTCACCTTGGGAACCAGTTTGTCCGCTTCCGGTCCCGGAACCTCCGCGCGCATCAAGTGCATCGTATTCTTGTCATCTAAAGATGTCAGTACCAGCACAAAGACAAGCACTCCCATTCCGCCGATCCAATGCGTCAGACATCTCCAAAAATTCATGCCCATCGGCAAAGATGCAATATCCGTCAAAATAGTAGAACCTGTTGTTGTAAAACCGGACACAGTCTCAAACAGTGCATCGATATATTTCGGTATCGTTCCCGAAATATAAAACGGAAGTGCTCCGAATACGGACCATAGAATCCATGCCAGCGCCACAATCACAAATCCTTCCTTTGCATAGATCATCGCATTCTCCGGCTTTTTGCGCCCGAAAATCAAAAACAATACCATTAAGACAGCACTTGTGATTAAAAACGCACGCATCGTCTCTTCTCCGTATATCGCGGAAACAATCGCCGGAATCACCATCACAAGCGCCTCTACACCTAACATTCTTCCTAATATAAAACTCGTCATTCTATAGTTCATAATTGCCTCTTCCTCTAACTCAAAATATCTGTGATATCATGAATCTTTCTTTCCAAAGTTACAACTACGACACTATCCCCTACCTGAAGGCTGTCTTCACCATTCGGAATAATAATCTGTCTCTTTCTTCCAATACAGGCGATCAGATTATTCGGCTTGATCGTTATATTCTTAAGCGGTATATTCGTATAATTGTTCTCTTTTCTGATAATAAATTCTAACGCTTCCACCTGACCGTCAACCAGACGATACATCGTCTCCACGTTTGCACTGCGCAAAGAATTCTGTCTTGCACGCACATAACTTAAAATAACATCTGCTGTTGCACTTTTTGCAGATACAATACTATCGATTCCAAGACCTTCGACCATCTGCGCTCTTGTGTCCTCATTTACCTTTGCGATAATCTTATGCACGCCCTGCATCTTTGCAAACAATGCCATAATGATATTCTCCTCGTCCATACCAGTAAGTGAAATAAGTGCATCCGCCTCCCGAATGCCTTCCTCGATCAAAAGATCATGATCTGCTGCATCTCCGTGAATAATGGTCGCCTTAGGCAGAGACTCACATAACGCTTCGCATTTTTTCAAATCCTGCTCAATAATCTTAACCTGCATTCCCAAAGACAGAAGCTGTTTTGCGAGGTAAAATCCTACACGTCCACCTCCGCAAATCAAAACTCTTCGGATCTTATTCTTACAATCTCCCAAAGATTTAAAGAAGAGCTCAATCTCCCGATGGGATGCTGCAATGTGAAGCTTATCGCCTTCCTGTGGAACAAACTCTCCGTCCGGAATATAAACTTTCTTTCCTCTTTGTACTGCGCAGACAAGTATCTTAATCTGATATTTCCTATAAATCTCCGCCAGACTGTGACCAATGATCGGATTCCCTGAGCGCAGCATAAATTCAACCAGTTCCACTCTTCCTTTCACAAATGTCTCAATCTTACTTGCCACCGGAAAAATCAGCACTCTTGAAATCTCATTTGCAACTGCCAGTTCCGGATTGACCGCCATACTCAACCTCAAATCTTCTTTCAAAATATCTATCTGCTGATAGTAAATTGGGTTACGCACTCTGGCAATCGTATGTCTCGCTCCCAATCTTCTCGCGATCAGACAACTCAGCATATTGAGCTCATCTGTAGATGCGCATGCAATCACTAAATCTGCATGCGGTACATCTGCTTCTTTTTGCACTTCTGCACTTACACCATCCCCGGTAATACAAATGATATCCAGCTTATTAATCGCCGCCTTTAACTTTCCCGCATTATTGTCAATCAGCACTACATCATAATTGTCTTCAGAGAGTTGCTTTGCAAGTTTATATCCTACTTTTCCATCTCCAATAATTACAATCTTCATCGATATTCCCTCAACTTTTTATTTTCATTCCTCTCGGATTCCCATACAGAATCCAAACAGCATGGCAATTATAGCACCTTTATATCAAAAGTACAATACATTCCCAAAAGGTTGTCCCACACAGATAAAAAGGTAAGGACATCTAAAAATGATGCCCTTACCCGCCTTACTTATTCTTCTGCTGCACGTTTTGCAATCTCTTTTTCCTGCACATCAGAAGGAGCCTGTTCATAGCGTACAAATTCATATTCATAAGCCCCTCTTCCACCTGTCATAGACCGCAGCACGGTGCAGTATCCAAATACTCCTGTCATCGGAATATCCGCTTCGATAATCTGCGCTCCGCCCGCAACCGGCGTCATTCCAAGCACACGTCCACGACGTTTGTTCAGGTCTCCCATCACGTCTCCGGTATACTCATCCGGCACCGTCACTTTAATCTTTGCGATTGGCTCCAATAACACAGGACTTGCTTCCATAAATCCTTTTTTGAACGCCTGCATTGTCGCTGTCTTAAATGCCATCTCAGAAGAATCCACCGGGTGATAAGATCCGTCATATAAAACTGCCTTCACACCTACAACCGGATATCCTGCCAAAGGTCCTTTCAGTACAGATTCCTGCAAACCTTTTTCTACTGCCGGGAAGTAATTCTTTGGAACTGCTCCGCCAACTACAATCTGTTCAAATACATATGGTGTCTCTAAATCTCCGGAAGGTTCAAATTTCATCTTTACATGACCGTATTGCCCATGCCCTCCAGATTGTTTTTTATATTTTGTATCTACATCTGAATTCTTTCGGATAGTCTCTCTGAAAGCAACTTTCGGTGTCTCCAAATCCACATCTACTTTGTAACGGCTTGCAAGCTTGCTCACAACAATCTCTAAATGTTGATCTCCCATACCATACAATAACGACTGACGATTCTCACTGTCATTTACCGCTCTCAACGTCACATCTTCTGCCATCATCTTTGCCAGCGCCTGAGATACCTTATCTTCATCTCCTTTTGCCTTTACAACATATTTCATATATGTATAAGGTGTGGAATATTCTGTCTTTCCGAACAGAACCGGCGTATTCTTTGTAGAAAGTGTATCGCCTGTCTTTACGCCAGAAAGTTTTGCGATCGCACCGATATCACCTGCGTGTAATTCTGAGACTTCCACCGGTTTATTTCCCTGCATCGTATATAATTTCCCAAGTTTCTGTTCCGTGTCATTCTCTGTGTCAAACAGTGTATCTTCGCCTTTTAAGACACCCGAACATACTTTTACAAATGAATATTTTCCAATAAACGGATCTACCATTGTCTTAAACACATATGCCGTCTTCGCTTTTGCGAAATCATAATTTGCTTCAAAAATATCATTTGTCTTGCGGTTGATCCCCACACAAGTTCTCTTATCCGGGCTAGGGAAGAAACGCACAATGTCAGACAACAAATTTGCCGCTCCCTGCGCCTCTATATTTGATCCCATCGCAACAGGTACGATATCCCCATCCATTACTTCCGTGCGCATCGCAGAACGAATCTCTTCAATTGAAAATTCTTCTCCTGCAAAATATCTTTCCATAAAGTCTTCACTCGTCTCGGCAACCGCCTCCATCAGTGAATCTCTTAAAAGCTGTAAGTTTGGCAAACAATATTCCGGAATCTCACACTCCTCTCTCTGCCCGATACCTGTATATCTTCTTCCGGCATTCTTGATGACGTTGATATACCCTACAAGCTTTTCATTCTCACGAATCGGCTGGAAATGCGGCGCAATCTTCTTTCCGTATCTTGCCGTCAAATCTTCCACAACCTGCCGGAAACTTGCATCATCCACATCCATCTCTGTCACATATACCATTCTCGGAAGATTATATTTGTCACATAACTCCCACGCTTTTTCCGTTCCTACTTCTACTCCTGCTTTTCCTGAAACAACAATTACGGCTGCATCCGCTGCACTTACCGCTTCTTCTACTTCTCCAACAAAATCAAAGTATCCCGGTGTATCCAAAATATTGATCTTTGCTTTTTCCCATTCAATCGGGATCAGACTTGTACTAATCGAAAACTCTCGTTTTTGTTCTTCTTTATCAAAATCACTAATCGTGTTATGGTCTGTTATCTTGCCCATTCGATTGGTTGCTCCTGATACATAAGCCATTGCTTCGACTAAACTAGTTTTTCCGCTGCCTCCGTGTCCTAAAAGTACCACATTTCTAATTTCGTCTGTTCTGTAAACTTTCATATTTTGCTGCCTCCTTATTTTTGTAGTTTCTCATGTGTATATTGTACTAAAATTTCCACAAAATTACAACTCTTTTATTAAATTTATACAATTTATTTGTCTTTTACTTTAGTGTACAATAATTGATAAGTGAAAATAAAGAAAGGACAGCAAATATTATGAACAAACCTTACAAAATCGGGTTTATCGGGCTTGGATTGATTGGCGGTTCCATCGCCCGTGCGATCCGTCAGTATTACCCTGATTCCGAGATTATCGCCTTTGACAAAAGCAGAGAGACACTCGCGCTCGCCACGCAGGAATCTGTAATCAACGTAGCCTGCACTTCCATCGATAACAACTTTTCCAACTGTCACTATATTTTCCTATGTGCACCGGTCTCATATAACACTGCGTATTTAAAGCAGATCAAACACTATGTTACCAAAGACTGTATTCTCACTGACGTAGGCAGTGTAAAGACTTCGATTCACGAGGAGATCATCGCTCTTGATATGGAAGAAAATTTTATCGGAGGACATCCAATGGCTGGTTCTGAGAAGTCCGGTTTTTTAAATTCCAAATCGATGCTGATTGAAAATGCGTACTTCATCCTGACTCCATCTTCGACCGTATCGCAAGATAAAGTGACTGCATACAGCACTTTTGTAGAATCGTTAAAAGCACTTCCGGTCATCTTGGATTACAAAGAGCACGATCTGATCACCGGAACAATCAGCCATCTGCCACATATCATTGCATCCACCTTAGTCAACTTTGTAAAGGATACGGATACAAAAGATGAGTTAATGAAACAGCTTGCTGCAGGAGGATTTAAGGATATCACAAGAATTGCCTCTTCTTCTCCGACAATGTGGCAGCATATCTGTCTGAAAAACGGAGACAATATTGTCAAAATTTTGGACGCTTACATTGACATGTTAAAAAATGCAAGAGATTCTGTCGCAGAAAGCTCCGAGCAAAAATTATATGATTTATTTGAGACATCTAAAAATTACCGGAATTCCATTCCGGAAGGTTCCTCCGGACCGATCAAAAAAGTGTTTGCGATCTACTGCGATATCATCGACGAAGCAGGGGGAATCGCAACAATTGCGACCATACTTGCATCAAACAATATCAGCATCAAAAATATCGGCATTATACATAACCGTGAATTTGAAGAAGGCGTTCTGCGTATTGAATTTTACGACGAATCTTCTTCCCATAATGCAACTGAATTGCTGCAAAAATACCGCTATATTGTATATGAACGTTAAAAAGACGGGATTCCCGTCTTTTTTTCTTGCACAATATACTAATCATAAAATTCCGTTAAACAGTTTTATCAATACCGGAACCGCTGCCGAACAGATAATTCCATTCAAAACTGCCATCATCACCACTTCTCCTGATGTATATTTCATCAGCATCGGAAGTGTCGTATCCTCACTCGTAGCTGCTGCCGGAGCAATCGCCGCATATCCGTTAAAATATTTTACTACAACCGGTATGATCATAAACGAGAAGATTTCCCGCAAAAGATTACATAGAAACGCAATCGTACCAATTTTTGCACCTGCAAGCTCCGTCACCAGAACTCCAGAAAGACTGTACCAGCCAAGCCCCGACACAATCATCAGACTGTCCCGTAAGCTTTCCCCTAAAAACAGACTGCACACAACACCTCCAAAAATGCTTCCCAAAATAACTCCTATTGGAATCAATAAGATTTTCACATGATGCTCTCTTAATTTCTGGAATACACCTTTGTTCGCTCCAACACTGATTCCGACAGAGAACATCAGCACATACAACACATGTTCTGAGTGTCCGGTCAGAAAATCAATTATATCCTTCGGAAGAATTCCATTTCCCAAAAGCACTCCCGCTGCCAGACAGCACACTGCGATCACAACCATCATATTTCCTTATCCTCCTTACTTTTCATAAATACTTTCGTAAGTCCATAGACGATCAAAGTAGATCCTGCCACCGCAGACAACATATAGAGCACACTCTTCCAGCCAAGTTCTGCCAGTTCATTAAAAAAGTTTTCTCTGCTTCCAAGCGAGACTCCCATAATAAAAATCAAAATCCCGGTTAAAACAATCTGAAGCACTCCATTTACCTTCAATGTTTTCTTCAAATTCAGTTTCATACCGATAATAACTCCAAGCATCATAATTACAAGTATTAACATATTTCCTCCAACTAGTAGTATTTTACGCACACCTGTTTTCCCATCTTCCTTGCCACCTCCTGAAGCTGTTCTACCAGATTCATTCGGATACTTAAGTCAAATGGAAGATTGGAATTTTGGTGCGCTTCATTCGTTGCCGTCCCCACAAATAAATGAATGTCCGTACATTCTTCGATTAACAGCCTTGCAAGTCTGGACGCTCCATTATCCGCATCCAACTCATCAAAAAATTCCACGTCAAAATCATCTCTCTCATATTTCTTGAGCAGTTTTAATGCTTTTCCAAGTGTCAGAACTCCCTCTGTCACCAAATCCAAACCTTCAATCGCAGCAGTCGGCGGCACTGATGAATCTTGATAATTCACCGATGTGACAATGTTTTTCTGCAAAACGCGCGCCATAATATTTGCGCTCGTCCCTCCTGACACAACCTTTGTTCCCTCTTCTGACATAAATTCCCGCACCATACGCTCATCATCATCTTTGCTTTTTGGCGGACCGGTAAAAATGTTCACGATTTTTCGATTGATCACACGCATGACTGCAATCGTCGTGTCATCACCCGGACGGTGGGCATACAATTCATTGCACAGATCACTCAAAAGAACGGTCAATCTCGAAGCAGAAAGTGTGTTTTTTGTGCATTTCAGCGTATATTCTGCCATCTCGTTCCACGTCCAGCTCAAATTCATAAGCTCTCCTTCCCCGGCGTAGATCACACCATCACTCATCAAAACAAAGCAATCATTGAGCTTTACCTGAAAACGATATTCACGTATTGTTTTCCCTTCGATTATACGTTCTTTGTACGGATAATCCACAATCTTTTTATCCCGGATAAAAATGCAGCTTGGATTGTCAAATTCGACAAGATACGCTTCTCCATTGTGAGCAATCTGAAGAATGCTAAACGTTGCATACGCCACTTCCCGCACTTTGCAGATCGGCAGGGTCTTTGCGATCGTCTCCACCGCAAGCTCAATGGAAGCCCCATCCCGAAACATTGTCTTTAGGATTTTTGAAGTGAGTGTTGCAAGTATGTTCGCTTTCACACCGCTTCCCATTCCATCAGCCAAAATCAAAACGTCTGCCTTATCCGTCTTCAGCACCTCCACCTTATCTCCGCAGAGTTCTTCCTGATATTTGTTCAGACTTTTCCACGCAACATCCACACTAACACTCATGCTACTCCTCCTCATCCATCAGGATTGAATCCCGTAATTTCGTAAGCGTAACCTTTGTCTCCGCCGTTGTTTCTCCTAAAAGTCCCGCAATTTCCTGCGCCACCATCATCTGCTTATCAATAACCTTCTGTGCAGCATCGATCGTCTCCATCTTTAAACGGTACCGCTTTTCCTTCGCCTTCTCCTCTTTCGTGATATCCTGATAAATGACAAGCACTGATGTAAGATTCGGAATATACACAATTTTTTCTTCCGCCTTCAAGTGAATCTGCGGTAAATCTACTTTTTTACTCATAATAGACTGTTTCGTTTCAAGCACCATCTCGATATCTTCCGTCTCGATAAACTCGAATATGTATCGCTCCAGCGCTTCTTCCCTGCTGACTCCCAAATACTGCTGCGCCATTCGGTTGCACTCTCGAATCCGCATCTCATCATCTATGATGAAAATCAGATTCGGTGTCACATCCAGCACAATATTCGACATCGATTCTGCCTGTGCAATCGCATACGGAAGACACATCCCAAGTTCTGCCTTCTTCTGAAATACCGCTGTCGCTTTCGCCCGACAGGTCGAATACCCGCATGCACCACAATTCAATTCATCCTCTTTTTTATACTTTCCGATTGCCTGCAGCAATTCTGTCAATTCCTCCTCTGTCGGAACTTGTTCGTGCTGACTGCGATCCAAAAATGTTTTTTGCATTGATATGCAATCATATGGAATATCCTCGGAAGCGGGCGCATGTTCCACCTGTGCTTCAATCTGCACCTTCGCTTTCACAAAAGAATTCTGCCACTGGTCCGATGCAGGTCCTTTAATACAGCCTCCGTCACATACATTTGCCTCGATAAAGCAGTGGCTGAGTTCCTCCTTCTCCATGCTTTTAAATAGTTCCATACAGGCATCCAGACCGTCCACGTAAAGTTTGTGATATGTATCCTTCATCTCTTTCTGTTCCATCACCGACTTTACAATTCCTCCTCCAACCGGATAAATGCGGTTGATCCTCGGATCCGGATTTCCAAACGGCTTCTCTTCGCATTCCGATATTGTGATTCCTTCTGCCTTCAGCCATCCGCCAAGCTCCTCAAATGTCAGAATTGCATCGACAGCCCCAAACACCCTGTCATCCCCAACTGCCTCTTCTTTTTTTGCAATGCAAGGCCCTAAAAAAACAACCTTCACATCCTCACCATAAATCTTTTTGATCAGTCTCCCATGCGCGATCATCGGAGATACTACCGGGGTCATATATTTTGTCAGACTTGGGTAGTATTTTTCGATCAGATCATTCACACTTGGGCAGCAGGTTGTAATCAGGTTTTTCATCGTTCCTTCTTCCAGGAGTTTCTGATATTCACGTGTGACAAGCGCCGCTCCCTCTGCCGTCTCGCGCACTTCAAAAAAACCAAGCTTTAACAGTGCATCCACAACCTGCCCCGGATTTTTATACTCCAACACACCAAGATAAGACGGCGCAATAGAAATCACGGTTTTCATCCCCTGTCTCAGATACCCTTTGACACGCTCCATATCACTCGCAAATGTTTTCGCATTCTGCGGGCAAACTTCCAGACAATGCCCACAGTGAATGCAGGCTTCCCGAATAATATGCGCCTGTTCATTCCGGACTGAAATTGCTTTTACACTGCAATTTCGAACACATTTATAGCAATGCCTGCAATTTGCATCCTGAAAATCAATCACTTTCATTTTCAATCTTCTCCCCTTTCCCAGAGTCGCATTTTCTTCTTTTTAGTATACTCAATTTCTCCGGTTCCCGCAAGGAAAACCCCTTCATACCGCTACCGATATGAAGGGGTTCTCTCATTCTTAATTATCGTCTTTTTTTCTACGTCCCAAGATATAGCCGCCCGCTAAAATCATGGATGAGAAAATGCCAAACACGCTTGTCGGATCTCCTGTTTTTACCGGTTTCTTGTTGTCTGGTTTGTTTTTATCCGGTTCTGTTGGAGTCGTCGGCTTCGTAGGTGTTGTTGGCGTTGTAGGTGTGGTAGGTGTTGTTACTTTCTTAAGTGCTCCACACATCTCATTCAACACTTTTAACGCTTGATCGACATCGTCCTGCGTTGCATTCTCATTTTTCAATACCGCATTGGCTTCTTCAAATGCTTTCGCAAATCCTTCCCAGCTTGCCTCTGTGTAATCTTTTTCATTTAGTTTGCTGCACTCATCTACCTTTGCCTGCAGCGCTGTCTTGTCTACTTCCGGCTGAGGATCCGGTGTCTCTGCCACTTCCAGCTTACCATATGCTTCTTCCAAGCTTTGAAGCATTGCATCAACCGTTTCCTGTGTTGCTTTCTCATCTGCTAATACCGCATTTGCATCTTCCAATACGTCTACAAATGCCCCCCAGCTCTCTTGTGTATAAATATCGGAATCTAACTTACTGTACTCATCCACTTTTGCCTGCAATTTACTCTTATCTACTTCCGGAGTCTCAGGCTCTGTCGGTTTTTCTTTGAGACCTGCAATCGCGTTCTTCAAAGTCTCTGTCGCCTGATCCACAGCCTCTTGTGTCGTCGCATTCTCTTTTACATTTTTCGCATTGTCATATGCTGTTTTAAACGCATCATAAGACTCTGTTGTATACTTATCTTTATCCTGTTCTTTTCCTGCTGCAATCACAAGTTGTTCATCCAATGCTTTATAATCGAGTTCTTCTGTAGGCTCACCTTGTACTACTACATTCACGCTCGCCTTTTTATTCTCTGCATTTGCAACTGCATTTAAACTCAGTGTTCCTTCCAACACATATGTATCTACTTTACCGGTATCTAGATTATCTGTATTCCATGTCACCGGAACAAGTACTTTGATTGTGTCAGTCATTTCTTCCACTGCAACCTGAATTCCATTTACAGCCGGAAGCTTCGCAGCATCAAATTCACTGTCTTTCTCAATCAGGATATCTGTATTTGCAGACACACTCTGTACAGAGGATTTCTCATATACATATCTGCCAAGCACTTCTGCCTCATTGATTCCAACGCCGTGTCCACCTGCCACATTGTTCAATTCCTTAAAGAACATTCTCACATAGCGTGCTGAAACTGGAGTTTCAAATGTAATCTCATCAGTCGGATTCACCGGACCGTTATGTTCTTTTGATAAAGTCTTCACCGTTGTCCAGTTCTCATTGTCATTGGATACCTGCACCTCATAATCTGTAGGATATACTTTATTGAAGTATGATACCTTCAAACCGTCAATCAGATTCATCTGCTCCCCAAGATCAATTGCAAACCATGCATCGCCAATGTCCTGTGCCTCATCACCTGTTCCACTCTTGATAAGATCACTGTCCCATTTTGTGGATGCATTTCCATCATTGATGGATTCCTTGACGCCATTGCTTGTACCAGATACCGTCACTGGTTTTTTCAATCCAATATTCTGCTTTTCTGTCACTTTCACTTGAAGTGCGTTTACTGCCTCCTGCAATTTTGTAGTCGCCTTTGTCACCTCGTCCTGTGTCGCACTTGCATTCTCTGCAACTTTCTTTGCCTCTGCAATGACTGCTTTTAAGCTTTCCTTGGAAGCTTTCGTATACTCTTTGGATTCTGCTTTTCCTTCTGCTTCTTTGATCGCCTCATTTAAAGCAGTCTTGTCTGTCACCTCATCCTTTTTCTCTTTTCCGTAAATCTCAAACTCTGTGATTCCGACACCATTTCCGGCTGCGGCTGAGTTCAATTCCTCAAAGAAAAGGCGAACATATCTGGCTGTCAGAGGAGTCTCTAAATCAATTGTTTCTACCGGATGTGCTGCTCCATTCGGATTTTTGGAAAGTTCTTTTACAGTTGTCCAGTTTTGAGCATCATCCGATGTCTGAAGTTCCCACTTTGTTGGGTAGATCAGATTATAGAAACGTACTACAATCTGATTCATAGTATATTCTTTTTCTGCTCCAAGATCGACGTAAATCCATGAGTTTTCTTTTGCGTTATTACCTTTGATGAAATCACTGTCCCATTTTGTTTCGGTATTCGCATCATTTACATTATTTTTATCTCCAGCAGTCGTTCCAGAAACTTCTACTTTTTTACCGATTGCAATATTCTGTTCAATTTCCTCACCATTGTCTACGATAATTGGATCTACATACTCTCCGATATCGTCAGATGCATTTTCTCCGGTTGTAATTGCCAGTTCATGAATTGAGGCTTCACTTTCTTTAGTCCATTTAATGCTAATCTCTGAAATTGGTCCCACATCTTTTGTATCAAATTTTGCAATGACATCTTTCACTGTTCCCAGTTTTTGCTCACCCTTTGGAGTTGTTACATACAAATCACCTTCACCGGCTGCACCCTGTAACACAGAAATCTGTGTAATGTTTGTATTTTCTGTCACACGATATTTAATATAGTCACCGGACTTTGTCTTTTTATTGAACAATGTACTGATGTCATTATCAATCACGGCTCCCACATCACCTGACATGTTGCTTGTGATCTGCGCCGCCGCTACGCCGCCTTCTGTCTTTTTATTAATCTGAATCTCATGTAGCTTCAATTTATCATTTCCGTTACCTGTAAAGTAAAGTCTTAGATATCTTGCTTTTGCACCTTTCGCATCACCGCGCACATAGCGATAAGGAACTTCCATAACAGAATTGTCATTTTCAACTGTCGCCACATCTGTCCAGTCTTTATTGTTTTCTGAAATCTGAATCTTTGCATTGTACAGACGCTGTAATCCGTCTGAGGTTACTGCCTCCACATCATACACTTCAATCGTTTTTCCCAAATCAAATGTAATATAAGAATCTTTCGCCGGATTTTCTTTTGTCAAAATATAAGTAGAAAGATTGCCATCAAATACATTTGTATACGTCCCTTCACTCAAACCATTTTTAATTGTTGACTGTAACAATTTTGCTTCTGGCTTCAGGCTCTTGATATCCATTCCAATCTTTGTTATATCCACTGTCACATCTTTTTCTGAATTGTTTCTCAATCTTAAATATTTTACTCCGGCAAGGTCTTTGACCTCTTTTGCCTCTGACCAATTCAATGCATCAAATGAATATTCAAATACAAGACCTTCCTCTGCCGATACTTCTTTTACGAATGATTTTGCCGCTTCCGGTGTCTCTAGTTTAATACCAACATAATTATTTGGTTTCAATGTAACACCTTTCAAATTGCGAACGCTAATCTCTGTTCCCTCAATTGTCAGAGGTGTCTTTTTCAATGCATCAACGTTAGTGTAGACTCTGTCATGTTCTTCCACTTTTTTGTTCACTGTAAATTCTCTTACATATGTCCAATAATCCGGTTTCCCATTATATCCTGCTGTCTTCAGATAATATCTCACATATCTCGCTTTCACATTGAGTCCATCTGCCGTAATACGGTCTCCATCCACTTTTGCATCAATCTTTTCCCATGTTTCTCCGTCTTCTGAATATTGTAATTCTGCATCATGGAAAATGTCATGGTGTCCGTCTTTTTGTGCCTGCAAAATAGATACATCTGTCACAGTGGTAACTCTTCCAAGGTCTAATCCATAATAATCGCCCGCCTGCTGTTTTACCTGCCATGAAACATAAGTTGTCTCATCTCCATCATACATCTTCTTCGAATCAGCAGTTTCGGTCACTTCTGCTCCGCCCATTTTCGCATATAATGTTGGTGAAATTGTAGTGTCTCCCGGGTTTAAAATCGGTGTTAACTGATTTTTTGCTGCATTGATTGCCTTTGCCACAAACGGCGCAAGTCTCTTGCTTCCTGCTTTTGCATATACATTCGGCAAATCTTCTGCTGTAAGATAGGTATACATTGTGTTGTAATATTTGCTTGCACTGCTTAGTTTTGTCCAGGCCGTTGTAGTATCTCCATTTTCTAAAGCAATCAAACTCTCCAATGCGCCTTTTCCTGCACTTGCCACATCATTTAATGATTTCAGCCAAGGCGTCAATTCTTTTACCAAATTTTTATTTGCACAATTTTTTTCAAAATCTTTGACTGCATTCAGGATATTATCAAATTCCGCTAAAATTGCTTTCGCATCTTCATTTTCTTTAATTGGCTTTCCTGCATTTACAAGCTTTTGCACTGCATCTAATTTTCCTTTCAAATACTCTGACTCATTAAATCCAGGAACTCTGGATGAGCCAGGTGCATTTGCTACGTTTCTCGCAATCGTAAGATAAGAATCTTTTACCTCAGGCTGCAAATAATTAAATGCGCTCTCCCAAATTTCATTTGCATGTTCAGAATATTTATTATTGTTCCATACCAATGACGCCAACTGATACAAGCCCACCTCATTTGAATATGCAAATCTGCTTGGGTTTGAGTGGAAACCTGCAAGTCCCGTTACATTGTCTCTCGCATAATATGTGATATCACCAAGATAAATTCCTGATTTCGCATGCTCATTTACCGGATAGTTCAACCAGAAGTCCGGATCATGATTTGTCTTTTCTTTCAAAAAGTTTACCGTTTCCTGTGTGATTGGTGAGTTTACATCATCACCGGTCCAGTAAATATGAATGTCATCATTCAAATTCTTTAAAGCTGTTAACTCCGCACCATTACCTGACCATGCCTTGTTATAACCCTGTGGACAGTATGTAATCGGCTGGCAACCTTTCTTTTTTAAATCTTCATTCAATCTATTCAGCACAGTCACAACCATGTCATTGTTTCCGCCACCAAAGTCATCATTCAATATATCAAATTTACGAACACCAATTTTATACAACTGTTCCAGCTTTGCCATTAATTTCTGATACTGTGTTTCGTACTTTGCATCTGATATACTTGAAAATGATTTAAAAAAGTTACCAAGGTGAATAGACCATACAAAATCTACTTTTGTCTCTTCGGCTTTCTTTACTAACTTTTCAAATTCTTTTATTGTTTCATCCGGATATAGCTGATCCCATTTGCTTGTATGATATGCATCTCCCTTCGGTGCATAGACATAGCTGTTCATCTTATAGTCTTTGGCAAATTCCATCAGATTTTCACGCTCATCAAAGTTCCATGCACCATAGAAACCTTCGATGTATCCTCTCGTCGCCACAGTTGCATAGTCTTCAATATGCGCATCCAAAAATTTCTTTCCTGAGAAAGAAGAGAACATCATCTGCAGAGTCGCAACACCATGAAAGGTTGCATCCGTATCTTTTCCTTCAATGACAATATCTTTCTTTTGTGCATCTGCATCAAGCACATAGGCATCCGGCTTTTTGTAAAATTCTGCATTTGGCTCGTTGATTTTATTTTCTTTCATATAACTATCAGCTGCACCGTTTGTTTGTTCCACGCCGAGGATGATATTTGTTTTTTCATCATCTATGTTCTCAGATTCTTTATATCCAACTTTATACTTGTCCAGTACTTTTTTTACAAAGTTTTTGGTAGCCTCATCCACTCCGTTCTCTGCAACAATCGTTACCTCTCCACTTTTCAGTTCAAATGACTGTGTTGTTTGTGGATACGTCACCTTCTGCGGAAGCGGGTAAATTGCATATGCATTCGGATTTTTAGAACACTCTGTCTGCTCTGTAGGCACTGTTGGCGTCGTTTCCTCATTCTTCTTTGCAGCAGCTGCCGGAAGAACAGAGGTTGCTGTCATCGCGCAAACTAACGCTGCACTTGCTACACGTAAGGATTTTCGTTTCTTTTTCATATTTTTGCTCCTCTCGTTTCTTTTTTCACATACAATTCATTATATCATATTTACAATTTCTTCCAAAGAGTTTTTTTATTTTTAGATATATTGTATAAATACGATTTTTTTTTGGGGTACAAACAGACAAAAGACAGATTGCCGTGTAACAATCACCATTGTCTTATCACATAGCAATCTGCCTTTTATCATTACTAGATGGAATTAATCGTTCTCTTTATATAAGATGTATGTAAAATCTCATGCGCTTTTTGGCTTCCCGGTCTTCCCAGAAATTCTTCATATAATTTCTGAATCGAAGGATTCTCATGCGATTTTCGAATTGCTTTTTTGGCATCGTTGTCATACAGTACTTTCGCACGTGCCGCTCTCACATCGGTAAAGTTTCTTACATCCGCAGAAACTTGTGGCTGTCCACCGCCATTTACACAGCCTCCCGGACATCCCATAATCTCAATGAAATGATAGTCTGCTTCTCCTGCATTGACTTTGTCAAGCAGCTCTTTTGCGTTTTGCAGTCCGGATGCGACTGCTACTTTCACATCCATTCCCGCTACATTGTAAGTCGCTTCTTTAATTCCATCTGTTCCTCGTACATCTTCAAAGTCCACTTTTGCGAGTTCTTCTCCCGTAAGCGTCTCCACCGCCGTCCGAAGTGCCGCTTCCATAACACCACCGGTTGTGCCAAAGATTACCGCTGCTCCTGTTGATTCTCCGAGCGGATCATCAAAATTCTCTTCCGGAAGTCCTGTAAAATCAAGTCCTGTACGTTTGATCAGTCTTGCAAGCTCTCTTGTTGTAATAGCAATATCCACATCCGGTACCCCCGCCGCATTCTGATCCTCGCGTCCAATTTCAAATTTCTTTGCAGTGCAAGGCATCACACTCACACACACGATATCCTTTGGATCCATCCCCGTCTTTTCCGCATAATAGGTCTTTGTAATTGCTCCTAACATCTGCTGCGGTGATTTACAGCTCGACAGATTCTCTGTCATATCCGGAAAATAATGTTCACAGTATTTGATCCATCCAGGTGAGCAGGAAGTAATAAGTGGAAGTACACCACCATTTTGTACTCTGTCTATAAATTCACGCGCTTCTTCCATAATAGTGAGATCTGCACTGAAATCCGTGTCAAACACTTTGTCAAATCCGATTCTTCGAAGTGCTGCCACCATTCTGCCCTCCACGTCAGTTCCAATCGGATATCCAAACTCTTCTCCCAATGCCGCTCTTACGGAAGGCGCTGTCTGCACTACAACATGTTTTTCCGGATCGGCAATCGCCTCTAACACTTCATCTATATAATCCTTTTCTTGAAGAGCCCCAGTCGGACAGACTGCAATACACTGTCCACAAGACACACAGCTTGTATCTCCAAGCCCCATCTCAAACGCCGATCCAATACTCGTTGCAAACCCTCTGTGATTCGGTCCAATCACACCGATTCCCTGTACTTTCTCACAGACTGCCGAACATCGTCTACACAAAATACACTTATTGTTATCCCGAATCATATGTGCCGCCGTTACATCTAATTCATACCCATTTTTCTCACCATCAAAATAGTCTTCCTCTGCAACTCCAAGTTCACGGCACAACTGCTGCAATTCGCAGTTCCCACTTCTCACACAAGAGAGACATTTTCTGTCATGCGCAGACAAGATTAACTGCAGAGTCTTCCTTCTTGCCTCCAACACTTTCGGTGTATTCGTCCATATCTCCATCCCATCACCGATTGGATGTACACAGGATGCAACCAAAGTCTTTGCACCTTTTACTTCCACCACACAGATTCGACATGCCCCGATTTCATTAATCTCTTTCAAGAAACAGAGAGTAGGTATTTTGATTCCAGCCAAATGTGCTGCTTCCAAGATTGTAGACCCCACCGGCGCCGACACGGCTCTGCCATTTAATTTTATCGTTACATTTTCCATCATCTTACCTCCCCTATTACTCTTTATAAATAGCACCAAACCGGCATTTTTCCATACATGCTCCACATTTGACGCATCTAGACTGGTCAATCATATGTACTTCTTTTACCGAGCCAATAATCGCATTGTTCGGACATGTTCTTGCACAAAGTGTACAGCCTTTACATTTATCCGCATCAATTTTGTATTGCAACAACTCTTTACAGACTCCCGCAGGACATTTTTTATCTACGATATGTGCAATATATTCGTCCCGGAAATAGCGCAGAGTAGAAAGTACCGGATTTGGAGCTGTCTGTCCAAGTGCACAGAGCGAGTTATCCTTTAAGTGATAACAAAGTTCCTCCAATTTATCCAAATCTTCCATGGTTGCCTGCCCCTTTGTAATCTTATCCAAAAGTTCCAGCATACGTCTTGTGCCGATACGGCAAGGTGTACATTTCCCGCAGGACTCATCTACCGTGAATTCCAAAAAGAATTTTGCAATATCCACCATACAAGTATTCTCATCCATAACAATCAGACCACCTGATCCCATCATGGATCCAATTTCCATCAAGTTGTCGTAATCGATCGGAACATCAAGATGTTCTGCCGGAATGCATCCGCCTGACGGTCCTCCCGTCTGAGCCGCCTTGAATTTCTTTCCATTCGGAATTCCTCCGCCGATTTCTTCCACAATTTCACGAAGTGTCGTTCCCATCGGAATCTCCACAAGTCCGGTATTATGAATTTTACCACCTAACGCAAACACTTTTGTTCCTTTTGATTTTTCTGTTCCCATGCCTGCAAACCATTCCGGTCCCTTTAAAATAATCTGCGGAATATTTGCCCAGGTCTCCACATTATTTAAAATCGTCGGTTTTTGGAATAAACCTTTCAATGCAGGGAATGGCGGACGCGGTCTTGGCTCACCACGATTTCCTTCAATGGATGTCATCAATGCCGTCTCTTCTCCACAGACAAACGCTCCCGCTCCCAGTCTCAAATCAATATCAAAATCAAATCCGCTTCCAAAAATATCTTTGCCAAGCATTCCGTATTCTCTCGCCTGACGAATTGCGATTTCCAGACGTTCAATTGCGATCGGATATTCCGCACGCACATAGATGTACCCTTGTGACGCCCCGATTGCATACCCTGCAATTGTCATTGCCTCCAACACAACATGAGGATCCCCCTCAAGCACCGAACGATCCATAAACGCTCCCGGATCTCCTTCATCGGCGTTGCAACAGACATATTTTTGATCTGCCTGATTACCTTTTGCAAATTTCCATTTCAACCCCGTCGGGAAACCTGCTCCTCCGCGTCCTCTCAGTCCACTGTCCAAGATAACCTGAATGACGTCATCCGGTGTCATCGTCGTCAAGACTTTTCCAAGAGCCTCGTATCCGCTCGTCCCTATGTATTCTTCAATATTTTCCGGATTGATCACGCCACAATTGCGAAGCGCAATTCGCTTTTGTTTCTTATAAAATTCCGTCTCTTGAAGCGGCAGTATTCCATCTTCACTGACCGTCTCCTGATATAAAAGGCGAGTAACAATTCTTCCGTTTAACAAATGTTCCGATACGATTTCCGGAATGTCCTCTTCTTTTACCATGGAATAAAATGCGCCCTCCGGATAAACGATCATAATCGGCCCCAACGCACACAGCCCGAAACACCCTGTTTTCACGACTCCAATCTCATTTTCCAGACTATTTTTTCGAATCTCTTCATGCAGTTTTTCAATAATTTTCTTGCTGCCGGAAGAAGTACACCCGGTACCTCCGCAGACCAACACATGCTTGCGATACGGGTTATCTTCTGTCCAGACTCCGTCTTCTGAACGAAACTCTACCTGTCCCCGCATCTTTTCTTTGATTGCTTTCAATTCTTCCAGTGACTTCATGCATATCCTCCATTTCTATTTTCATACGATCCTAATCATATTTTGCTAAAATATCATCTATGTCATCTACAGTCAAACGTCCGTAGACATCATCATTTACCATCATGACCGGCGCAAGACCGCATGCCCCAACACATCGACAGGCATCCAGTGAAAATTTACCGTCAGGTGTACACTCCCCACCCACGATTCCAAGCTTTTCCATCAGATAATTATAAATATCCCCGGAACCTTTTACATAACATGCCGTGCCAAGACAGACTGAAATGCGATATCTTCCTTTTGGATTGAGCGTAAACTGTGAATAAAACGTTGCAACTCCATATATTTTCTCCAACGGAATCTTCGTCTCATTTGAAATCATTGTCTGCACTTCTATCGGAAGATACCCGTATATTTCCTGAGCCTTTTGCAAAATGGGCATCAAAGCACCTTTATCATCCTTCAATTCCGCAATCACCTGCACTAACGCCTCTTCCTGCTCTTTTGTTCCATGAAACGGAACCCCTCCTGTTTTAGAACACATCCTGAAACCTCCTTTTACTGTAGTTTTCCGTTCTGCACCTTGTGCATCTCGATATACCACTTCATATTAACACAGATTTGTGCAAAAATCCATATTTAAGCACTTTTCTTTTATATATTTTCACCATTATTTTAATTTGTTTTTGATAATTTTTGTAATTTTATACAAAATTCTGAAATTAGACAGGATTTAAAAGACAATAATAAAAAAGAAACCTTGTACAAATCTTACTAGAAGAATCTACAAAATTTCTTTTTAGATAAAAATAAATTATCATCAAACTATTCCGGATGCTATCCGCCTAAAGTTACATCTTGTTTGTCATACCATCTGAGCGCTTTATCAAAATCTGTTTCTTTATAATCCGGCCAAAGATTTTCTGCCACATAAAAATCTGCGTAGACTGACTGTACAGGCAGCATCCCCGACAATCTTCTCATATTCCCCCAACGAATCACCAAATCAATCCGGGAAATATCCTTCGAATGTATCTGAGTTATTACATTGTTCTCTTGCTCCATACCCTCTTTTTTTATCGCGCTCAAATCCCATTCCCAGCCGTAATTCACAAGAAAATTCACCTTGATATCAGCAATTCCGATTTCCTTTCTCTGTGTATATTTCAAAAGTTCTTCCGGAAAATGTACTGAGCTCGAATCTCCCACAACCAAGAGCGATACATTCCCTTCTTTTTGAATCAGCCGCACTGCATCTACGCACGCTTTTTTAAATGCATTTTGCTGCACTTTCGGCCGTTTACAATTGTCCACAGTAAACCCATAATACGTAATTTCCGCGACTCCATACTCCTTTGCTTTGCGCAGCACTTCAAGTCCCGGGTTCAGTCCGTGCTGATAGCCATCTTTTTTCTCCATCTGATGTTGTGTCGCCCATCTCCTATTTCCATCCGGTATAATTGCAATATGTTTTGGAATCCTCAACGCAGTCCCTCCTAAATTTTTATACAAGGACTATTCCCATAATAAACGATATTTATTCCAATCACATAGAAAAGCCCCGGAACTTCAAGTTCCGAGACTTCATTTTTCACCGTCTATTTAATAAACATCGCATCCCCAAAGCTGAAGAAACGGTATTTTTCTTTCACAGCCTCCTCATAAGCCGAGAGCACCTGTTCTCTTCCTGCCAATGCAGATACCAACATGACCAATGTAGACTCCGGCAAATGAAAGTTCGTGATCAGGCAATCTAACACCTTAAATTCATACCCCGGATAAATGAAAATCTCCGTCCAGCCATTCGTCGCATGAAGTTTTCCATTTTTATCTGCAGCAGATTCAATTGTTCGACAACTTGTTGTTCCGACACAAATTACGCGATGCCCGCTTTCTTTTGCACGATTAATCTTTTCAGCCGCCTCTTCGTCAATCTGATAAAATTCTGAGTGCATGTGATGTTCCAATATATTATCTACTTTTACAGGACGGAATGTTCCAAGTCCTACATGTAAGGTCACACGTGCAATCTGCACGCCTTTCTCTTCAATCTCTTTTAACAACTCCGGCGTAAAATGCAGTCCGGCTGTCGGAGCTGCAGCAGAGCCGGAATGTTTCGCATATACCGTCTGATATCTGTTTTTATCTTCCAATTGGTGTGTGATATACGGCGGCAGCGGCATCTGTCCTAATTGATCTAAAATTTCCTCAAAAATTCCTTCGTATTCAAAATGGATCAGACGATTGCCTTCTTCTACGATATCAACGACTTCACCGACTAAAAGACCGTCTCCGAAACTGATTCGAGTTCCCACTTTTGCCTTTTTCCCAGGCTTTACAAGCGTCTCCCATACATCGTTTTCTTTTCGTTTTAGCAACAATACTTCTATTTTTGCATCCGTGCCGATTTTGGAACCAATCAGCCTTGCCGGAATCACTTTTGTATCATTGATAACAAGACAGTCCCCTTCCTGCAGATAATCTATAATCTCCCGGAACACATGATGCTCCACCTTGCCAGTCTCTTTATCCAACACCAAAAGTCTTGAGCTTGAACGGTCCTCCAATGGATCCTGTGCAATCAATTCTTCCGGTAAATCAAAATAAAAATCTTCTTTTCTCATCTTTTTGAAACTTCCTTTCTTATCCAATGCCGCCATATAAAATACCCAATATATAGACAACAATCGTCAAACCAACAAAAATATATTTTGTCATTGGCTCAAACCATTTTCCAATCTTTTTCTCGCGTCCCATCTGTACCTGCTCCCTTGCAAACCTAGGAGGGCATACCCAGAAAAACATAATTGCGGCAAGCAATGCTCCCAGTGGAATAATGTAAATTGAAACCACATCCATCCATGTACTTACGACATCACCGGATTCAATGACAACTCCAACCGCCACAGCCACAACTGCCACAATTGCGACTGCAATCTTTCTCGACACTCCAAAGCGTTCCTGAATCGCCTCCACCGGTGTCTCAAACAAATTGATCAACGAAGTGACTGCCGCAAACAGAACTGCCACAAAAAAGAGAATACAGAAAAATGTTCCGGCCGGCATCTGCTGAAATACTTTCGGCATCGTAATGAACATCAATGCCGGTCCTGCATTTGGATCTAATTGAAACGCAAACACTGCGGGTAAAATTACAAACGCTGAAAGAAGCGCTGCCAATGTATCGAAAATCGCTACGTTTCTCGCACATGCAATCACATCTTCATCTTTTTTCAGGTAGCTTCCATAAACTATAGTTCCTGAACCTGCTAATGAAAGCGAAAAAAATGCCTGCCCAAGTGCATATACCCAGGTTTTTACATTTCCAAGTTCACTCCATTTTGGCTTTAGCAAAAAAGAATACCCAGATGCGGATCCTTCCAGAAAGAATACTCGCACCGCCAGTATCAGGAACAGGCAGAAAAATGCAGGCATCATAAACTTATTGACTTTTTCAATTCCTTTTGCAATCCCAAACAGCATGATTGCAAACACAATCACCAGACCAAGCAGATGCCACGGAATACTTCCAAATGAAGCAGATATCTCTCCGAAGTACTCTTCCGATTTTGTTTTCATCAGACTTCCCGTCACAGATCCGACCAAAAATTTCAAAATCCATCCCACAACAACCGAATACCCGATTGCAATTCCAAGCGAACCAAGTGTCGGCACAAGTCCGACGAACTCGCCCCATCTTCCGCCTCTCATCTTCGATGCTCCGCGAAACGCCCCGATAGAACCAGCTTTCATCGCACGTCCAAACGCCATCTCACCTGCAACACCCGCAAATCCGAGCACAAAAACAAATATAAAATACGGTATCAAAAATGCAGCACCGCCACCTTCGCCTACACGATAAGGAAACAGCCAGATATTTCCCATTCCAACAGCAGAGCCGATACATGCCAGCACAAAGCCGAACCGGTTTTGAAATGTCTCTCTTTTTTTGTTTGTCATCTTTTTCCCCTCTTCCTCATTTGCATTTTCGCATATATAATCACATTATATATGCTTTTTTCTAAAAACGCTACCCCTTTTTCAATGAAGCATCTGATTCACCAGCAGCCAGTTTGCCCGAAACGGACGCATCAAGTTCCAATACCCGACACCATGGATATCCTTTTCTGCAGCCAGCTGCAATTTTGCATAAATACTTCTCACATCTTCAAACCAGACTTCATATCTCCTTCCACCAATTTCATAATAGAAAAACGGACTTTGATAACGCTCATCGTACTGAATCTCCGCACCTCGCTCTGCCGCGATGACATTCGCCTCAACATTTCCAATCAACCTTGCTTTTGTCACCCCTCGCTCATATGGGAGCGGCCAGCTATATCCATAATTCGGGACTCCCAATACAATTTTTTCTTTCGGAATTTCCGTGAGGGCATACTCCAACACCTGTCGGACATTTGGCAGCGGCGCTACCGCAAGCGGTGGTCCGTATGTATACCCCCATTCATACGTCATCAGAAACACCGTATTTGCACTTTGCCCCAACAGATGATAATCCATTGCCTCATACAACAACCCTTTTTGATAAGAAGAGGTCTTCGGAGCAAGCGCCACCGACACCCGATATCCATTTTCATTCATCGTCTCCCGTAAACGATTCACAAAATCTGCATACCCCACCCGATCTTCCGGCCGAATATATTCAAAGTCCACATCTACACCTACATACCCCTTTTCTCGTACTGTCTCCAAAAGATTTTCAATCAAATTGTCCTGAACCGTCTCATTTTCCGACAATATTTGAATCAGCCCACTGTTAAAGGTTCCCGTCTCCGCAAACGGCGTCAGCACCAGAATCGGTTCCACCTGCTGATTCCACGCCTCCTGAATCCCCCAGGTCTCGTCAATCTGAGGTGGAATCAATTCTCCTTCTGCCGTAAATCCATAAGAAAAAATAAGTATTTCATCTATATAAAGAAGTACCTCACGCAAAATATACGGCTCGATAAACGGATATGCATACCCGCTGATCCTACCTTGCATAAGCGGTTCTCCCCCATAAGAAATGACTAAACTCTGTCCCTCTAACAAATAGGTCTGATTCAACAGAAACGGATTGTTTTGATATAGATTTTTGACCGTGATACTATATTCTTCCGCGATCTGCTCTACCGTCTGTCCTTCTCTCACAATATGAACCCGACTCGGCATCAGAATCAAAAGAGCTTGCCCCGGAACAAGATTTTGCTGCGCTGCCAGCTCATTGTCATACACAATCCGGTCAGCTGAGACATCATATAGCTGAGCGATCGAATAGATTGTCTCTCCACTTTTTACAACATGTATCGGCATCGTTATTCTCCATTTTTAGTTCTTTACTTTTAATATATTCATCTATCGATAACCCCAAAACCGAATTTGTCACTATAACAAGTATTATTGTGCTGACTCTCCCTATCCCTCAACATATTTCATATATGGAACAAACATATCTATACTATGATCATCGGAATACAACTGCTCCGGAGTCGATTCAGTGCTTAATGCTGAACCACATCCCGAAAAACTAATCATAAAAAAAATACTCATACCTAAAATAGTAAATATTTTCTTCAATTCATTCACCTCCCATAACATCTATGCAAAATTCCAATTGAACAGTATCGACCTTCCCATTGCCTATGAAAACAATACCATCCTTCCGCTTGGTTGGCAAGCGGTTTTACGATTCAAATGCGCCTCCCGTGTAAAGCAGTGTTTTGATTACTACTGATTTTACATAGAGGATTTTATTATGAAAACACTTGATTTCTGTAGCTTCTGCACAGAAAATACTGTATAATCACAGGTAAGTACAAAAAACTGCTTTTTCGTTTCCCCCATCATTGATTCTAACCTAAAGAATTTAGAAATGAGGTATTTTTATGGAATATATTAGAGTAACCAACGAGAATATAGACAAAGAGCATATATGCTGTGCTATTTCAAATAACAATGATATTCAAGTGTCATCAAAAAAGGCTTGGCTACAAGAGCGATTTAACGAAGGCTTAGTTTTCCTAAAGAGCGAAGAACGAGGAAAGTGTTTTATTGAGTATATTCCTGCTGAAAATGCTTGGAATCCTATTATTGCAGATGGGTATATGTATATTAACTGTCTTTGGGTTGCTGGTTCATTCAAGGGTCATGGATACTCAACAGACTTATTAAATGCGTGTATTGAAGATAGTAAAACAAAAGGAAAACAAGGGTTATGTATTCTATCTTCCCAAAAGAAAAAAACATTTTTAGCTGACCCTAAATTCTTAAAATACAAAGGTTTCATCGTTTGCGATGAAGCAGATAATGGTATTCAATTATGGTGTTTACCATTTAATAAAAATTCCTTGTTACCTAAATTCAAGAAGTGTGCCAAGCACCCTCACATTGATGAAATGGGATATGTTTTATACTATACCAGTCAATGTCCATTTAATGCGAAATATGTGCCTATTGTAGAAGAAATCGCAAAAGAAAAGGGCGTACAGTTTAAATCTATTCATTTGCAAAGCAAAGAGCAAGCACAGAATGCACCTACGCCGATTACAACTTACGCTCTGTTCTATAATGGAGAATATTTAACAAATGAGCAGATGAATGATAAGAGATTTTTAAAGTTATTGGCAAAATAACCCCCAGCTTATAGAGCTAAGAAAACTTCCTCCTACATCCCGTTTCGTCTTACACAAAAAGTACCGCCATCTGACGGTACTTTCCTTCTTTTATTTACTGTCTTAATTCAATTCCCATTTCTTCCAATGCTTTCAAGATTTTCGTCATCGCAGAAGTCACATCTGCCTCTTCCAATGTCTTATCTTTTGCACGGAACACAATAGAATATGCAACAGATTTGAATCCTGCTTTAATCTGCGCTCCCTCATAAAGGTCGAATAATTTGTAGCTTTCTAAGTAAGCGCCGCCTTTCTTCGCAATCACTTCCTCGATCTGACCAACCAAAATTTCTTTCGGCACAACCATACTGATATCACGAGTCACTGCCGGATATTTTGCAATTCCTTCATATTTTCTGTCAAATGTAGCAAGTTCCACTACCTCCGGCATATCAATCACTGCAACATAAGCTCTTGTCCCGATTCCGTAAATATCTGCCACTTCTGGATGTACTTCTCCCAAGTATCCTACTACTTTTCCACCGTAAATGATATTTGCCTGACGTCCCGGATGCAAGAATGTCTTTCCTGCGTTTGGATCATATGTCTCTTTTTCATGCATACCGATTTTTTCAAAGAATTCTTCTACAACGCCTTTCATGCTGAAGAAATCACCTTCTCCATACATACCAAGTGTGAACTGCATACGTTCTTCCGGAAGTTCTGTGACCGGAAGCTGTTTTGGAAGATAAATATTTCCAAGTTCATACAAACGAACATCTTTATTTCTTCTGTTATAGTTTGTCGCAAGCGATGTTAACATTCCATTCAAAGAAATTGTTCTCATAATACTGTAATCTTCTCCAAGCGGATTCATAATCTCCACCGCTTCACGGAGTTTTGAGTCCGCCGGAAGCAACAGTTTATCAAATACTTTTGGACTTTCAAAAGAATATGTCATTCCCTGACTGAATCCACAGAACTCTGCAATATTTCTGGCTACTTCCTCCACACGAAGTTTGAATGACAATTTTCCTGTTGTTGCCTCTCCCCTTGGAAGTGTTGTCGGAATATTGTCATATCCGTAAAATCTTGCAACTTCTTCTGCAAGGTCTGCAAGTCTGAATAAATCATGTCTGAATGTCGGTGTGATCACTTCTTTTGCCTCTGCATCATATTCCAAGCCGATTTTTTCAAAATATCCAAGCATTTCTTCTTCTGAAATATCTGTTCCAAGCATCACATTGATTTTCTCTGCATCAAATGGAACGCGAACCGGTTCTTTTTCTTTTCCATATACATCAACGGTTCCTCCGACAACTTCACCTGCACCTAATTCTTCAATCAACTGGCAGGCTCTGTCGATTGCCGCTTTCGCATTGTTCGGGTCAAGTCCCTTTTCAAATTTTCCGGAAGCATCTGTACGAAGTCCGACTTTTTTGCTTGATTTACGGATATTTGTTCCATCAAAGCATGCCGCCTCAAACAATACGTTCTGCACATCATCTGTAATCATAGAGTTTTCTCCACCCATGATACCCGCAATACCAACTGATTTTTCTCCGTCGCAGATCATTAGGACAGATTCGTCCATCTCTCTTTCCTGTCCGTCTAATGTCACGAATTTTTCTCCTGCTTTTGCTGTCTTTACAACAATCTCATTTCCGGCAATCGTAGAAAGATCGTAAGCATGCATTGGCTGCCCATACTCTTCCATCACATAGTTTGTGATATCAACAAGATTGTTGATCGGACGGATTCCAACAGAAGCCAGTCTTCTTTGCATCCATCTCGGAGATGGTCCAATTTTTACATTTTTCACAACTCTTGCACAGTAGCGTGGGCAAAGCTCTGTGTTCTCCACAGTTACTTTAATATAATCATTGACATCTTCGTCATTTCCAGTCTCTGCCACAACCGGAGGACAGAATTCTTTTCTAAAAGTTGCCGCTGCTTCTCTCGCAATTCCCACTACACTAAAGCAGTCCACACGGTTTGATGTCACCTCGTATTCAAATACAACATCATTTCTTCCAAGTGCTTCAATCGCGCTGCTTCCAACTACTGCATCTTCCTCGAAAATATAGATTCCGTTCTCCGGAGCCTCCGGGTACATATCTGTTGTAGATCCAAGTTCTTCGATGGAACACATCATACCAAAACTTTCCACTCCACGAAGCTTTCCTTTTTTAATCTTGATTCCGCCTTCTACAACTTTCCCGTCATGACTTCCTGCTACACGTCCACCGTCTAATACAACCGGCACCTTTGCTCCTTCAAATACATTCTTCGCTCCGGTTACAATCTGAACAGTCTCTGTTCCAACATTCACCTGGCAGACAACCAGTTTATCCGCATCCGGATGTTTCTCAATTTTATCAATCTGACCAATTACAATTTTTTCAAGGTCTGCATCCAACACCTCAAATCCCTCTACTTTTGTTCCGGAAAGCGTCATCGCATCTGTGTATTCCTGCGCTGTGACATCAAGGTCCGGCACATATGCTTTTATCCATGATAATGATGTATTCATTTTCTAAATCCTCCTAAAAATTTCTACTCTTTGGCATATTCTGTCGCGCCGCTCATTTTACTCTTTGGCACATCTTCTTGAATCCCTTCGCGATTCAAGAAGCCCGTTCGCAGCACTTTGTGCTTACATCTTGCTTCGCAATCTGTATCTGCTATCGCAGACTGCGAACTAGAATTGCTTTAAGAATCTAATATCGTTTTCGTATAGTAATCTCATATCGTCGATTTCGTATTTCAACAGTGCAATACGTTCCAATCCTACACCGAATGCGAATCCGTTGTATTCTTCCGGATCAATTCCGCACATTTCCAGTACATGTGGATGAACCATACCGCAGCCTAAAATTTCAATCCATCCGGAACCTTTACAGAAACGGCATCCTTTTCCGCCACATTTAAAGCATGTCACATCCACTTCAGCGCTTGGCTCTGTAAATGGGAAGTGATGTGGTCTGAATTTTGTCTTTGTCTCTGGTCCGAACAATTCTTTTGCAAATACTTCCAGTGTTCCTTTCAAATCTGCAAATGAAATATTTTTGTCAATCACAAGTCCTTCAATCTGATGGAATGAAGGTGAATGTGTCGCATCCACTTCATCCGAACGGAACACTCTTCCCGGTGCTATCATACGAATTGGAAGTTTTCCCTGTTCCATCACACGTGCCTGCACCGGAGAAGTCTGTGTACGAAGTACGATGTCTTTGTTGATATAGAATGTGTCCTGCTCATCTTTTGCCGGATGATCTGCTGGAATATTCAATTTTTCAAAGTTGTATTCGTCATACTCTACTTCCGGTCCTTCCACCACTTCATAGCCCATGCCGATAAAAATTCTTTCAACTTCTTCCAGCGCAATTGTATTCGGATGACGATGCCCAACCATGTTTTTCTTAGATGGAAGTGTAACGTCAATAACCTCTTCTTTCAATTTTGCTTCACGGATCGCTTTTTCCATTGCTGTCTTTGCATTGTTAAGAGCTGTCTCAATCTCTTCGCGAGCTTCATTGACAAGCTGACCAACCTTCGGTCTGTCCTCAGCCGCTACATCTTTCATTCCTTTTAAAACAGCTGTAAGCTCTCCTTTTTTCCCAAGGAATCTTACTTTTACATCATTCAATTTTTCCGGCGCATCCGCTGCCTGAATCTGTGCCAATGCTTCTTCTTTGATGCTTTGTAATTTTTCTTTCATCGTTTTTATCTCCTTTAATTTTTTTACTTATAAAAAGAACCCCGCCCCCAAAAAAGGGACGAGGCTATATCGCGGTACCACCCTACTTCTCACAGAAATCTCCATGAGCACTCGGACTGCGTAACGTGCAGATACGTTATCTTCTACTTTTCTTTATATCGTTCAAAGATACAGCTCCCGTGCGAAATTCGATTCCCATTTGAACTAAAGGAAACTTCCAGCCGATGATTTCCTCTCTCTGTTAGAAAATAGTGCTCTACTAAACACGTTCCATGCCTTTTTGTATTCAAAATTCCTTTTCATTTTAACACATTAATTCGTAATGTCAAGATGTTCCTCGACCAAAACATTAATTTCTCCGCCCAAAAGCATGACATACATACAGAAATATAGCCACAGCATAATCAATACAATCGTCGTCAAACTTCCATACATATTGGAAAATCCTTTGAAAATATCCATGTAAACCGAGAAAATGAAAGATGCCAGCGTCCAACCAAACGCTGTAAACACAGCCCCTGGAAACTGATACTTTATCTTTCCCTTATGATTTGGGAGAAAACGATAAATACAGGTAGAAAATACAATCAGCACTAACAGCGTCGTAACCGTTCGAATTTCAATGATAAAATCCGTCACATACCGGAAAATCGGAACATGTTCGTTGACAAACATACTAATACTGTTACCAAATCCAAGCAGGACAAGAGACAACACAATCGCAATGATAAAAAGTACCGTGTAGAAAGCTGCCCGGATTCTCAAAAAAATATAGTTTCTTGTCTCAATTTCCTCATGAATGCAGTTCAGTCCGTTTGTGATTGCAAGCACCCCGCGCCCCGCAGACCACATCGTCATAAGTGCTGTCAAAGGGATCACCGCACGTGATTGGTTATACACTTCATTCACAATAGAAATCATTGTCGCACGAATTGTCTTCGGGAACACTTCATAAACCGCCGTCATCACATCCGCTTTTGTTACCGGCGTATATCGCACCAAAGTCAGCAAAAGCAAAATGATCGGAATTAAAGAAAGTACAAGAAAAAACGCAGACTGTGCTGCATATGCCCCTACATGGTCTCTTCCTACTTTTTCTAAAAACTCATTTACTTTTTTCACCAAGACTCTCATAAAACGATTCCTTCTCTTTTTTATCTTACGCAATCATATCACGAAACATTCTTTTCGTAAAGTATCTTTCACTCCACGGTCACTCCCTGATAAAACAATTGTAAGATCTCTATGTATGTTTTTCCGCATTTTGCCATCTCATTTGCTCCATTCTGGCTCATCCCGATTCCGTGTCCGTATCCGCCTCCATTTATAATATAATTTCCTTCACTTTTCTCTATTTGGAAAAACGCGCTGGGCAATAAATTTTGACTGTCCACCACTGTCCCATCTTGTTTTTCAATTTGATATCCTTTTCCTCCCAAGGCTCTTCGTATCTTATTTTCAGTATCAACAGTCACGCTTCCACCATCTCCCTGTGCCACTATCTGAAGTGCCACGCCTCCTGCTCCCCGCTTTGTGACCGATACATTTTGAAGTGTTCCGATTTCCGTTGCTGTGTTTAGCTCAATCAGATTAGACAATACCCTTTCCGGCACCACCGCCTTCCATCTATACCACGGAAGTTCTGCTTCATATGAATTTCCATCTTCCTTGCAAATCTCCACACTTTGCAGATACTGATTTTGTTCATCCGGCGTCGTCCCCCACGCCTCAATCCCAGTTGTTTTTCCGCAGGAAGTAGAATAATAATAAGCCGTCACAACCTGATTCTGATACCATAATTTTTGTCCCCGTGTCTCATCCACCGCTCGAACAGCCGACTCCTGCTCCTTAGAATTCCCATACACCTGAAAAGAAGTGCTGTCATCTACATGTGCATTATACTCCGGATAAGATAGTCCTTGTGTCTGATTATAAGCATAGCTTCTCGCACAGACCGCCTGTGCTTTGAGCGCTTCTAACTCGTAAGATGCAGGCATCTCACTTGGAACGACCGCATACAGATATTCCTCCAAAGGAAGTTCATTTACAAGTATCATTCCTTCCGCACTGGAAAACAGCTCAAAACTCCCCAGATACGACGGCGTCCCATACCCTCTATTGAGACTTGAAACCGTAATCTTATCGCCGGAAACCACAGATTCCACTTTAATCGTTCCCTTCTGAAACATCGCGTCATCAGGTGTGACAGCAAACACTTCACCTTGACCATACTCCCTCTTTTCATCTCCTGCAGTCGCAATAAGTCCCCCTTCTGCCTGAAATTTTATTTCTGCATGTGCAATTTCTTGAAATCCATTCGTTTTGATCACTACCCGAATCATTTGCTCCTCCGTCTGCGCCTTTGATTGCGTCTCCTCTTGTTGTATCTTCGGAAGCTTCGACTCAATATCAAGTTCTGTTTCTCTTTTTTTTCTTTCCGAAAACATAATTACAAGAAAAATCGCAACAACAAAAAGCATTATCCCATAATACACATATTTTTCATTTAATTTTCGTTTCACAAGCTACCTCTTGTCCACTCTTTTTTCTATAGTATATACAAAAATATCTTTTTTTATGAAACTAGAATCTTTACACTAAAATAAGCAGCTACTTTCGTAGCTGCTTTTCTCTTTTGTAGTCCCCCAAAATGCCGTTTTCCATATTTTGACTCCTAGCAAACGCTAGGTGGGCAACCGCATCTGCTTTTCTGCCTTCCTCTGCAAAAACCGGAGGCTTGACATATTACAGAGATATAAGAATCCCGTTTAAAGTACTGTAGGTTCAAAATAATGGAAGTATCGCACATCCCAGGTTCTTTCTAAACATATTATAAGACATTGTGTAGTATTTTTCAACTATATTATCACATTTCTACAAAGAAATTCCGTTCCAGTATTTCCACCAGATTTTTTTCCACCACACAACATCCACAGACACTTCTCTTTTTATCTGACAGTATAGCTTTCGGCACATCTGATATTCTTCTTTTTCAATTTTTTCATTTCCAAAATTTGCCTGATAGACAATCTTCACCACCTGGTCTACATCTTCTTCCCTGATATTCGGATATGCCTTGCAAAGTTTCTGAGTAAACTCTCCATCAACTTCTTCGCTTTTTTCTACCTTCCCAGCAAGAACAAGCAATTCAAACATCCTATGGAACAACTCTTTGACGTATTCGGTATAGCCGTGGTTTCTGCTGATTCGTCTTTTCTTCAAAATCCAAACTCGCCTTCCAAAAAGCACCGTAAATGCAATCAAAAACATTCCCATGAAAATCCCTACAATCATATGCAGCGGATTATCCGATCGTTTTTCATTTTCTTCTGCCGACAATTTATCTTTTCCTTCTCCAGACTGATTGTTTTCTTCATCCGTTTCTTCCTGTTTATCCTGCAGCTCATTTTGCTGCGTCTCATCTTTCTTTGATTCACTCTTCTGCAACTGTGACTCTGTCTGTTCCTGCAAAGTGTTCATCTCATCTGGTATGACGGTCATGGTATTTCCTGAATATCCGGGAGTTGTCTCCACCGGAATCCAGCCGATGCCCTGTACATAAGCTTCCGCCCACGCATGTGCAGACGCTCCTGTTACCACGGCTTCATACTCACCCTCTTCATTCAGCTTAAATGCACTTGGCAGCACTGCATATCCGGCAACATATCTTGCCGGAATTCCTTTCATACGAAGCATCAAAGTCGCAACTGTGGCAAAATGCTCACAATATCCTTTTTTATTTTTAAAATAAAAATATTCTGCGACATCTTCCCCTACAGGAGTCTTTCCGGGTTCCAGACTATATTCCGCCTGCCCATCCAGCACTTGTGCGATTTCATCCATCACGCTCCACACATCTGTCGCAGGTACACGTTTTTCTACTTCCTCTAAAAAACTTTTCTCAACCTTTGCCGGCACTTCTGTATCATATTTCGATACATATTTAAAATATGCATTTTCCAAGGGACTTTTCGTGTTTTCCAGCGCTGCAAAGCCAAAGGCTCCAAGCGGGCAGTATTGGATATCATATTTCTTTGCATCTCCCTTCACATACGAATCGGATACAATCTCATCTTTCTCTGTATAATATCCCCCGTAAGGAATATATTTATACTTTGTATTTGCCCCTACATTTTCAATATAGAGTGTCTCTTGCGAACTGACTGTTTTTAGTTTTTCATACAAAAGATTCCGCACTTCCTCCGTCTGTGCATTTCGCTGACGAATCCAGCTTTGAAATTCTTTCCTTCTTCCCTCTTTCCATTTATTATCCTCATATATCGTTCCAATATACCCTTGCAGATAAATTTTTTCCTGTGGCTTTGTCTGCGAAGTGATGACCAATTGCTTTTCATCATCTTTTGCGAACTCTCCTGCTCCGCCAATCACTCCATCATTCACTCCTCCCTTTGCTTTTCCAAAAAAATCCAATGATTTTTCTTTCAAAAGCTCAGAGATCTGTTTTGTAACATCCTTTCTATCCCCGAACGCTTTCTGCACCTGCATTCCAGAAAACATGCTCCCAACGGCAAGTGCCGCAGCAACAAGAATCACTCCCGCAAATCCTGACTGTCTCTGCACCTGAAATCCTCTTTCCGTTTTTGCCGCCACAATTCCCCCAACAGAAAGCATGCAAAGAACAACCTCTGCCATCTTTGGCACCTTTCCCACTGTAAACGGTATCAAAATACCGACTCCGAGCAAAATAACCGGCATCCACGAGTGTTTCATACACACAATCCCATACGATAGCAGCATTCCTATCAGTATCCCCAGCACAACCATTCCGGAATCTACAGATGCATCTACATTAAAGTAGGAGCCTAGATAAATCTGAAAATACTCTTCAGCTGTTTCCAGCACGCTTCTTTTGATACACAACAATGACTCCCGCAGAGTTTCCCCCCTTAACAGATACAAAAGCAAAACACTTCCAATCGAAACACCCCACGCAAGAATCTTTCCACTCTTCTTTTCCATCAACAAAAGAAGAGTCTCTATTGCGCAAAAAGGTAATGTGATAGAAAATACTTCCGCCTTTTGATATTTCAATTGGAATGCGTTTGTAATCGCAAGCAGTATTCCCGCTGTTCCCATGCAGACATAGAGCAGCATTATACAATGATATCCCCATTTTTTCATACGCATCCTCCTCTATACCACAATTTCAACAGAGTGAAAAAAGAGTTCTAATCCATCTTGAACCATATCCACTTTTTCATTTCCATTAATCTGCAGCTTCATTCCCGTATCTATTTTCACCATTGTTGCATAGATATCGTTCTTATATGTGTAGCGATACTGCTCCTCCATATTCTGTTCGAGACAATTTGGGGAAAATTCCAACACTTCCATAATGCATTCATATAAATCCTCTTCCGTTCGGACAAGAATCCTCATAATTCCATCCTCATTTTTCTTCTTCCATACTACATAATGGGCACACTCCCGTTCAAGCAATACTGCTGAAAGCGATACTACCGCTTCCATAAACAAATTTCCCACACGACTTCCCTTTGTATCCTCTTCCATCAGCAATACAACCGTTGCTCCCAATGGATAACTGAATTCCTTGATATACAAAGTATTTTCTCTGGCGCTTAATTTCCAATGCACTTTCTGCATACGATCACCTGCCCGATATTCCCGTACATCGTAGATTTCCGCGCTGTCCTCTCCGCCTCTGTCCTGCGCATAGGATTCACCATCCACCGGAAACCATTTTGTTCGATTGCTCACAATCAGGTTCACCGGATATACTTTCGGCATCACAGTCGCAAACAGCTTTTCTTTTGGTCTTTTTGTAATTCCTAAAATGCCAAGTGCATCATAGCAAACAATCTTTCTCATCTGAATTTCTACTTTCCCACAATATTTTGGAATCATTTCGCACGTCAAATTTTGTTCCTGCCTGCCATTCAAATACACTTTATATTTTCGTTTTTCCTCTTTTCCGTCTGCCACATACCGATAACAAAACTGTACTTTAACCGGAACCGGAAATGCCATTGGATTTTTTAGACGAATCTTTACAGCGCAGCTTTCTTTTTGCTCCAGCATGATCCGATCCATCTTCATATAGGCACTGATTCTTCGCCTCCCAAAAACAGCTATCATCAGACAAAACAGTAAAAAAATAATTTCTGCCGCCAACACTGAACCGCCTTCTTTCCATTCATACAGCAGATTCAGATAAATCGTGACTGTCACTATCAGTAAATAGATCCACTTTTTCATCCGACACGCTCCTTCATCGTTCCTTTGGGTTTGGAGCTTGTACACCGTTCAAAATCTCCTCTATAATCTCCTGTACCTTCACACGGTTGAGCCGCGCTTTTGCATTCAGCTGAATGCGATGCCTTGCCACATTTCCAAAAATTTCCTGCACGTCTTTCGGGACACAATAGTTTTTTCCATTCAGATACGCAATCGCCTTTGTCATCTTTGCAAGTGCCACAGTCCCACGTGGACTGATTCCAAGTTCAATCATCGGATGCTTTCTCGTCTCTGTAACTAATTCGCCAATATAGTTATAAATCACATCGTGAATATAAATATTCTCCACCTCTTTTTGCAAAAGTACAAGCTGATCCGCTCTCAAAATCGGTCGTATTGAGTCGGTTATATTTCCTCTTTGATTGCCTTTTACAATTTCAATCTCCTGCGCCATATCCGGATATCCGATTGTAATACATATAAAAAACCGGTCTAACTGCGCTTCCGGAAGCATCTGCGTTCCCGCCGATCCAATCGGATTCCCCGTTGCGATCACAATAAACGGATGCGGAACTTCCCTCGTCACTTTGTCAATTGTAACCGTTCCTTCCTCCATAACTTCCAAAAGTGCAGACTGTGTCTTCGGCGATGTCCGATTAATCTCATCAGCCAAAAGAAGATTGCACATCACTGCTCCCGGTTCATAATAGAATTCTCCGCTTTTCCTATCATACATGGAAAATCCTGTGATATCCGCCGGAAGTACATCCGGTGTGAACTGCACCCTGTTCTGTATAAGAGTCATGCTTTTGGCAAAGGCAACCGCCATCGTTGTCTTCCCTACTCCCGGTATATCTTCGATTAAAATATGTCCGCCCGCTAGAATCGCAGCCAGAATTTTTTTCACACATTCGTCTTTTCCAATCACTGCCTTTTTCACTTCTTCTATAATTTTCCGTGCTACCTCTACATATTGCGCCATTTTCCGACCTCCTTCATACACTATGAAACCTTATCCTTATCTTATCATGTTTCCCCCATGTATTCTATAGTAGTACACAAAAAACCGAGTGTGTATTACACACTCGGCATTTTTCATCATATAATATTTCTTATAACTGTGGACCAGCAGAAACAAGAGCTTTACCAGCCTCATTGCTTTCATATTTTGCGAAGTTCTTAATGAATCTTCCTGCAAGGTCTTTTGCTTTTTCTTCCCACTCTGCTGCATCTGCGTATGTATCACGTGGGTCAAGAATATTTGTATCAACTCCTGGAAGTTCTGTAGGTACTTCAATGTTGAAGTATGGAATCTTCTTTGTAGGAGCTTTCTGAATATCTCCGTTCAAGATTGCATCAATGATACCACGTGTATCTTTGATAGAGATACGTTTTCCTGTACCATTCCATCCTGTGTTTACAAGATATGCTTTTGCACCGTTTGCTTTCATCTTCTTAACAAGCTCTTCTGCATATTTTGTTGGATGCAGTTCCAAGAATGCCTGTCCGAAGCAAGCTGAGAATGTTGGTGTAGGTTCTGTGATTCCACGTTCTGTACCTGCAAGTTTTGCTGTAAATCCAGATAAGAAGTAGTATTCTGTCTGCTCTGGTGTCAATACAGATACCGGTGGAAGTACTCCAAATGCATCTGCTGACAGGAAGATTACATTCTTTGCTGCCGGTGCTGCTGATACCGGACGTACAATTTTTTCAATATGATCTATTGGGTAAGATACACGAGTGTTCTCTGTTACACTCTTATCGTCAAAATCAATCTTTCCGTTTTCATCTAATGTTACGTTCTCAAGAAGTGCATTTCTCTTGATTGCGTTGTAAATGTCTGGCTCAGATTCTTTGTCAAGGTTAATAACTTTCGCGTAGCATCCACCTTCAAAGTTGAACACACCATTGTCATCCCATCCGTGCTCATCATCACCGATCAGAAGACGTTTTGGATCTGTAGACAATGTTGTCTTACCTGTTCCTGAAAGTCCGAAGAAGATTGCTGTATTTTCTCCGTTCATATCTGTGTTAGCTGAGCAGTGCATAGAAGCAATACCTTTCAATGGGAGGTAGTAGTTCATCATAGAGAACATACCTTTTTTCATCTCTCCACCGTACCATGTGTTCAAGATAACCTGTTCACGGCTTGTGATATTGAACATAACTGCTGTCTCAGAATTCAAACCAAGTTCTTTATAGTTTTCAACTTTTGCTTTAGATGCATTATAAACAACGAAGTCTGGTTCGAAGTTCTCAAGCTCTGCTTCTGTTGGCTGGATGAACATGTTCTTAACAAAGTGTGCCTGCCATGCCACTTCCACGATAAAACGAATTGCCATACGTGTATCTGCATTTGCTCCGCAGAATGCATCTACTACAAATAATCTTTTGTTAGAAAGTTCTTTAATTGCAAGTTCTTTACATGTATCCCAAGCTTCCTGAGATGCTGGATGGTTGTCATTTTTATATTCATCTGAAGTCCACCATACAGTATCTTTTGAGTTCTCGTCCATAACGATGAATTTATCTTTAGGAGAACGTCCTGTATAGATACCTGTCATAACGTTGACTGCACCAAGTTCACTTTCCTGTCCTTTTTCAAAACCTTCAAGTTCTGCTTTTGTTTCTTCTTCAAATAACACTTCATAAGAAGGGTTGTAAACTACTTCTGTAGTTCCAGTGATACCATATTTGCTTAAATCAATTTTTGCCATCTTAATAAACCTCATTTCTTAATATAGTAGTTTGAATTTTTCCAAGTTTCACTGATTTTAATTATACATACTTCACTAATAAAGTCAATACTTTTTTGAAAGATATGACATACATCTAATTCATTTCTTCCTGTAATTTCATTAAAATTCTATAAAATAAATATTAAAAATGCAAGTTCGAAACTTGAACCCTGCATTTTTTACGCATTTTTCATATATTTTTAATTATATTCACTCATTTCACACTGAATTTTGCAATTCGCTTGTCAAAAATTTCACGTTCATATTCTTCTAAAAAAATCTTTCTTGTATTCCGGTTTTTATTCAAAAAAATCTCAGAAGTACAGCATCTGCCTGCACCTCTGAGACCTTCTTTGAATTGTTAATGCAATTTATTTTTCAGAAAAATGCAGACTTTTACACGTTCAGTATCTCTTTTACTGTCTCCTCCATCTTGTCCGCATCACATTCTCTTGTATGAACAATCTTGGCATCTCGAATTTCTTCAATTGCTTTTGGAATCTTGACACATGAAATCTTTTCCAGTTCCGCTATCAAGTCAAATTCTTCCAACGTATCATACTTTTCATCAATGGAAGTCATCACACTTCTTGCAAATTTATACGGACTTGCAGTAGATGCAATCACTGTCTTTCTCTCATCTTTGTTTTCCTCAAGATATGCCTTCCCAACCGATGCCGCAACTGCTGTATGCGTATCGATCACATATCCTGTAGATTTATAAATCTCAGAGATTGTCTTCTTCACTTGGTCTTCCGTTGCATATCCTGCCGCAAAATCATCCAAGTTCTCCTTCATCTCTTTTGAAATCTCATAAACACCCTGTGATTTTAATGCGCGCATCAAATCCTGATTCTTTACAGCATCCTGACCTGCAATGAGATAAATCAGGCGCTCTAAATTGCTTGAAATCAAAATATCCATTGATGGTGATGTTGTCAAAATAAATTCTCGATTTTTATCATACACACCTGTTTGGAAGAAATCGAACAAAACTTTGTTCTCGTTCGATGCACATACAAGTTTTGCGATTGGAACTCCCATCTGTTTTGCATAATATGCCGCCAAAATATTTCCGAAATTCCCAGTAGGAACAACTACATTAATCTGCTCTCCCTCTGCAATTTCTTCATTTTTAAGCAATTTTGCATATGCATACACATAATATACAATCTGTGGCACAAGCCGACCGATATTGATAGAATTAGCAGAAGAAAATTGATAACCCGCAGCATCCATCTCTTTTGCAAGCTCTTTATTTTCAAAAATTGCTTTCACACCACTTTGCGCATTATCAAAATTCCCATGGATTGCAACAACCGATGTATTTTCACCTTTTTGTGTCACCATCTGAAGTTCCTGCACCTTGCTCACACCGTCTTTTGGATAGAATACAATAATCCTTGTCCCTTTTACATCCGCAAATCCTGCAAGCGCTGCCTTCCCGGTATCTCCGGAAGTCGCTGTCAGAATCACGATCTCATTCTTTACATTGTTTTTCTTCGCAGAAGTCGTCAATAAATGTGGTAAAATGGACAATGCCATATCTTTAAAGGCAATGGTTGCTCCATGAAATAACTCTAAGTAATACATACCATCTGCTTTCACAAGAGGCGCAATCTCTTCAGTATCAAATTTTGAATCATATGCCTTTGTGATACAGCTTTTTAATTCTTCTTCCGTAAAATCGGTAAAAAACTGTTTCATCACCGCATATGCAGTCTCTTGATAAGACATCTCTTTCAGTGTCCCCATATCGACATCCAGCTTTGGAATCGTCACTGGAACAAAAAGCCCTCCGTCATCTGCAAGACCTTTTAAAATTGCCTCGGAAGCTGTCACTGTTTTTTCTGCGTTTCTTGTACTTTTATACAATAAATTCATCTCAACCACCCTTTTTCACATTTTTTCACTATAGATATAAATATATCACAAAAATTGCGACTTCGCAATTTCGTTTTTTGCTGTGACGGACATTTGTCACTCTGCTACATACGTTTTCGTTCTTTTCGAAACAAAATAAAGCAGATTGCACTAATCGCCATCAGAATCGGATAATACAGATATGGTATAATTTCAAACGGTGTAAGTGCTGTTAATGTTGCTGCTGAAAGGAGTTGTGCCCCATAAGGGATCAGTCCCTGTCCCACGGATGTAAAAATATCCAAAAGAGATGCTGACCGTTTCGGATCAATGTCAAATTCTTCGCAGATTTCCTTTGCGATCGGTCCCGCCATGACAATTGCAACCGTATTATTTGCCGTACATGCGTCCACTAAAAGAGACAGTCCGGCAATTCCAAGTTCTCCCCCTCTTCTGCCACTGATTCTTGATTTGATTAAGTTTAAAATAAACTGGATTCCACCGTACTCCTTCACAAGCGAAACAATACATGCCACAACAATCGATATTACCGTAATATCATACATTCCTGTCACGCCTTCTCCAATTACACTAAACATCTCAGATGCCGCAAGTGTTCCCGTTGCCACACCTACAATCAGTGAAAGAATTGTTCCACTGATCAGCACGATAAATACATTGATTCCTATCAACGCTCCGACTAAAACCAAAACATATGGTACTACCTGCCACAAGTTGTACGTAAGCGCCTCTGTAATCTCATAGCTTCCATTTCTTGTAATCATAAATAAAATAATAATGGTGATAACTGCCGCCGGAAGCACAATCAAAAAGTTCGCTTTAAACTTATCTTTCATCTCACAGCCCTGTGTCTTTACAGCCGCAATCGTAGTATCTGAAATCATAGATAAGTTGTCACCAAACATTGCGCCACACACAACTGCTCCAATGCAAATCGCCATCTCATATCCCGTCTTTTCACTGATTCCCACAGCAATCGGCGCGAGTGCCGCAATCGTCCCCATAGATGTTCCCATAGAAACTGAAATAAAGCAGCCGATGACAAAAAGACCTGCAACTGCAACATTAGACGGAAGCACAGAAAGACCAAAATTAACCGTACTTTCCACTCCGCCTGCTGCCGTCACAGCTCCGGAAAATCCACCGGCGCATAGAAAAATAAGACTCATCGTAATAATATTCTCATCCCCTACGCCTTTTGAAATCACTGACAATTTCTCAGCAAATGACAACTGTTTGTTCTGCATAAACGCTACTGCCAACGCGATCAAAAAAGCTACGATTGCAGGCATCGCATAAAAATCTCCTGTTACAATACCGGAACCCAAAAAGATTACCAGAAATACTCCAATAGGGAGCAGGGCAATTGCCCTTCCTTTGTTCTCTACTTGATTCATTCTTTTCCTCCTCATTTTCGTAAAGTTGCCTTATTGTATCATATATTTCTCCTGCAATCAAATACCCCGGCACAAAAAAACTATGCCGGGGTATCTTTTCTGTTATTTTTTCTTGCTGTTTGTATAATTCACCAATCCGCCTGCTGCGATCAGTTTCTGCATAAATTCCGGAAACGGTTGTCCCTGAAACTCTGTTCCCTTTGTTAGGTTATAAATCTTTCCGCTGTCAAAATCCACTTCTACTTCGTCTCCTGCTTCAATCCCATTCGCTGCTTCGGGACATTCGATGATCGGGAGTCCGATATTGATTGCATTTCGATAAAAGATTCTGGCAAATGTCTCTGCAATCACACAGCTTACGCCCGCTTCTTTCAGGCAAAGCGGTGCATGTTCTCTTGAAGAACCACATCCAAAATTTTTATTTGCAACAATCATATCACCCGGTTTTACTTTTTTTGCAAATTCCGGATCGATATCTACCATCGCATGGCTTGCTAATTCTTTTCCGTCAAAAGAATTCAAGTATCTTGCCGGAATGATTACATCTGTATCTACGTTGTCTCCATATTTGAATACGTGTCCTAATGCTTTCATTACTTATCACCTACTTTCTCTGGATTGGCAATGCATCCCGCAATCGCACTTGCCGCCGCAACTTCCGGAGATGCCAGATAAATAAGTGAGTCTACATGCCCCATTCTTCCCACGAAGTTACGGTTCGTTGTAGATACACATTTCTCACCTGCTGCCATAACTCCCATATGTCCCCCCATGCAAGGTCCGCAGCTCGGAGTATTAAATGCGCAGCCCGACTCAATAAATGTTGTCACAAGCCCTTCCTCAATACATTGTAAATAAATCTTTTGTGTTGCCGGAATTACCATCACACGCACATCCGGATGTACTTTATGTCCCTTCAAAACCGCTGCCGCTCTGCGCATATCTTCCATTCTTCCGTTCGTACAAGAGCCGATCACTACCTGATCAATCTTAATCGGTTCCATCTCCTCTACTTCGTCAATTGTCTTTGCATTGCCCGGCAAATGCGGAAATGCTACTGTTGGTCTCACCTTTGACAAATCAATCTCCACCACTTCGTCATATTCGGCATCCTCATCAGCAGTATAAACCTTATACTCTTTCTCGGAATGTTCTTTCATGTAAGCTTCCGCTTTTTCATCTACGATGAAAATACCATTTTTAGCACCAGCTTCAATCGCCATATTTGCCATTGTAAAACGGTCATCCATAGAAAGATTCGCAATACCATCTCCTACAAATTCCATCGATTTGTACAATGCTCCATCAACTCCGATTTTTCCTATAATATGTAAAATAATATCTTTTCCGCTGACATATTTCCCCGGCTTTCCGGTGAGCACAAACTTGATTGCACTTGGCACTTTAAACCACAACTCTCCTGTTGCCATACCGGTTGCAATATCCGTTGTACCTACTCCTGTAGAAAACGCTCCAAGTGCGCCATATGTGCAGGTATGAGAATCCGCACCGATGATACATTCACCTGCAACTACAATTCCTTTTTCTGGCAGAATCGCATGTTCAATCCCCATTTGCCCGATTTCAAAATAATGTGTCAGGCACTGACATTTTGAAAACTCACGGATTGATTTTGAATTTTCTGCTGATTTAATATCTTTATTCGGCGTAAAATGATCCGGTACCAGCACTACCTTATCTTTGTCAAACACTTTATCTGCCATCTGATAAAACACCGGAACCGCCATCGGTCCTGTAATATCATTTGCCATAACCACATCTAATTTGGCTTCAATCAATTGTCCTGCAGTTACAGATTCCAGTCCTGCATGCGCGGCAAGAATCTTCTGCGTCATTGTCATTCCCATTTGGATGCCCTCCTTTTCCTGTTCTGTCTGATATTCTATCATATTCAAAAAGGATGTGACAAGGTGCGATATTAACCTATTTTTGTTTTTTCCAAATGTTCTGCGTGCATAAAATCACTACGATTCCCAAAGATAATAAACCTATACCATACCAAGTTTTTTGCATTGCATCTCCTGTTTCAACCGGCTTTGCTTCCTGCTTTTCCACAATCGGGATATGTTTTGGGATCACTTCGACTTCGTATGACATTTCTCTGTTTTCCGCATTCCACGTCGGCAGCGCAATCAGAAACGGAGTAATCCGATCATATTCTTTTGTCTTTTCCGCCACAAATAAATATACTCCCGTCTCTAAATTCTTTATCTCTATTTCACCGTTTTTGTCTGCCCTGACCTTTGCGCTTCTTTTACCGGAGAATGTTTTTAATTTTTGAGCTGCCTCTTCTAACTGCTCCGCTGTTTCAATTTGATTCAAATCCACTTTAGATGCCTCAAACTGCTCTGTCAATTCATAACTTCCATCCTTCCAGTCTGCTGCTTTTATATAGGAAAATTCTACTCCTTCTTTTTTCGTTCCCTTTTTCCCATCCGTTAAGCTAATATGAATATTTCCGTATTTCCCTAACTCTTTTTTATACTCTTCTTCCGGAATGAAAGGACTTTCTCCTCTCGCTGCTTCTACATTCTTCCATGCTCCCACTGTCAAAAAACTAATCATCAGGAACAACATTACTATTTCCTTTGTCTTAAACATCTCTTCCTCCTGTTTCGTTTTTTCGGTATTAAAACAGACACCAGAAATGCGGCCGGAAGTCCGTCAAAGAACAGTTCTCGTATAGACGGAACCTTCTTTGGCAATTTCTTCCTTTCACTCTCCCGATAAGGCACTCTTTTCCCTGTTACCACCAGACGATGTGTGTTTAACCCATATGGAGTGCACGTAATCAGAGACACTAAATCTTCTCCTTTTTCCGGTTCCAAAACCTCTGTGATTTCTGGTTCGATTACTTCTATTTCCGACACCTCATAAGCAAGTGTTCTTCCACAAACATCCAAAAAGAATAAATCTTCTTTCTTCAATTCATCCAGCCTTGTAAACAACTTTGAATTTGGAAGTCCCCTATGCCCCGTAATCACACATCTTGTATTCTCTCCTCCAACCGGAAGTGCACTACCTTCCATATGACCTGCCCCAACAGCCAGAACATCTTCCTCCGTCCCATGATAAATCGGTAACTTCACACTGATTTTTGGTATTACAATAACTCCCATCACTCCGGTCTTCGACACATTCAAAAGTGTTTCATAATGTTCCTCACGAAGTGTCTTCTCCATCATTCCAGCCACTATTTTCCCATGTATCTGCTGCAACATCTCATTATATTTTTGTGCTTCTCGCCACACGGATTCCATATCTTTCGTTTTCTCCAACCCATTTTCATAAGTGGTGATCACCTTTTGCTGCCTCTCTTGCTCAATACGATTACTCACAAGCGGATATGAGCACAATAGAAATCCGGTTATAAAGCAAAGTATGGTCATTACTTTTCGCTTCATATTTCATCTCCTGAATCTGCTACTTTTTTTGTCCTCCATATTTTCTGTGCAGGCAAACTGTAAAACCACTCAAAAGAAGACTTCCGGCTCCAACCAAAAGAAGCATAGCTGATGATCCTGTCACCGGCAATTTCTTTCCTACTGTATTAATGACATTTAAATTTGCAGATCCACTTTCACTATCCGTTACAAGTTCTATATTACGCTCTTCAAAGTCACCATTTAAAAATTCCTTCATATATACATTTGCCTCTAATTTCTGCAAAATTTTATCCGTACCTCCCTCTCCTTTGATATAGCTGTTTCTTTCTTCCGTAAAAACAGCCTTAAGCTTCAGTACAATCGGATCTAAGAGCGGACGATACCCCGTAGGCGCTGATGTCTCTTTCAGATAATATGTGCCGCTATCCAAACCAAAAATTATAAAATTACCATTTGAATCTGATTCCATCTCAACAGCCTCTTCCGGAACAGAATTTCCCGAAAAATCACGGTTAATCACACAATACCCATCTTCTATTTTCTTTATATACACCTCATTTTTTAAGTCCTTATCTGAATATAATCGAAATTTTGCTCCTTCCAATTTTGCTCCGTGATTATTGGTTTTCAATCCATTTAATTTGTATGTAAAACAGACAACCGTATCCCACGGTGTATATCCGGTACTTCCCTCTCCATTCGAATCCGGATTGTTTGAAAATTCCAGCCGCACATCATTTTCAAATCCAGGTCGCCCGGTATCTTGTGCTGCTTTTTCATTCAAAGTAGCCTCATACGTCAAAACCACTTTCTACCCATACACATTTTCATCCACTTCATTTTTTCGATCAAATTCTCTGTCTACAATCGCTTTCAAATCATTGATTGCCACTCGAAATGTCTCATCATCTCCCAGATTTGTGGACACTTGAAATTCATCTTTTCTCAGAGTATAATACTTTGACTGTGAACCGGATGTTTCATAAATTGTAATTGCGACAGAATCCTCATGAAATGTCAATGCTTCATCCATACAGTCATGCCATGCATAGTAATAGGTGTCGTACCCATTGATGTTCGGAACCCGGGACTCGTATTTATATGGAACAGTCTGTCCGATTTCATAATCGGCAATATCATTCCAACCGTCATTTCCAATCATCTCTTTATAATCATCTTCCTGTATCTTTTTCGTCACACTTGGATAGTCTGACTTCACATTCATATCCGTATCCGGATTCGCTGTTGTCACAATACAAAGCGAAGACGATGCATGGGTTCCATCTACATTACTCACTTCATCCGTCACATAATATCCATAATCCAGACCTCCAATTACAATCGAATTGTCCTTCCTTGTCTCTGTTACCCTAACCACATCAGGCTCTACCTGATCTTTTGCGATTTGATCTCGCAATTTTTCCACAAAATACCGATAGGAACTATAACTGCCTTCCAATGGCTGCTCTTCATTTGCCCCTTCTACCTGATTTTGATTTAGCGATTGGATATGATCAATCACCTCATACTCTGTCACCTGTTCTGCGTCTTTGCCAATTGCTTCGCCGACCACTTTCTTTACCGGCTTCTCATAGTTTGGATTGAGTGTATATTGTATGGATTCTCCGCCTGCTGCATTTTCCGCATGGAAAATCTGATATACATGAAATTTCTTTCCCCGGAGAGGCTGACCGCTGTTTCCTCGAATTGTAATACTCGCATCTCCTCTTTTAAAATCTGCCATTCCACCTGGTGTTTCGACTGGATTCAGGTTCTTGGTTTCTGTCTCCCATGCTGCCGACACTTCCGCCAATGCCGCCTGTTCAGACATCAATAATATTGCCGCGCAAACCGATACACACACCGTTTTCATCATTCTATTTTTCATCGTCTTATTCTCCTTATCTTTTTTCTTTTCTGTTGTCTGCCTGCAATTAAGCATAAGATTCCTCCTGCTGCCAGCATTGGAAGCATCCATTTAGATCCTGTATCCGGAAGTTTCATACCCGTTTCATTGATTACCGTGACATGCGTCTCCCTGTCTGCTTTTGTTCCGCCTACCGAAAACATACCGTCCGAATCAGATGCATCATAGGCTTTTCCATTTACATAAAACAGAAACGTATCTTTTGCCGGAATACTCTCTACCCACAGTTCATACACCAGTGGATTTCTAAACAGATCAACTGGGATACGATATCCTTCCGGCGCCTTGGTCTCCTTCATATAGTATCGTTTTCCAACTTCCAAATTTCTTAACTCCAATACCCCATCAGTACCTGTCTCTCCTCTCATCACAACATTTTCACACGTCTTCTCTGCATACAGTGTAAACTCTGCTCCTTCGAGGCGTTTCCCTTTCTGATTCTCTTTGTGGATCAAAAGTCGAAACGGTGCCAGAGGATCTTCCATGGTCACAATTATATTTCCTTTATCTGTCACCTGAATCTCTGCTTTTCCCAGCGTATCATCTATCTTGGATGTGATACTGATCTGATTGTCTTGTGCAACATAGAATTCAATTACATTTCCATTTAGCAGATAGCCATCCATTACAGATATCTCTTGAATTTTATGCGTTCCATACTGTAGTCCTTTCAGTGTCAATTCTCCATTTTGATCCGTCTCTATCGTTTCCTTCTTCCCATCTGGACTTTCATGTTCAAATTTCACTCCCGGAATCGGGACGTCTAAGCCTTCCTGTCTTTTGATCAAATCCAGTTTTAAAATGCGCTCCGGTACACCCAGTGTATTGTAAGTATCCACGGATTCTGTATTTCCTTTTGCCGTAATCTGTCTTACAAACAGTTCCGGATTGAGCAAATATCCTTCCGGCGCTTTTGTCTCCTGAATCGTAATCGTCCCAATCGGCACAGCCGGTCGACCATTCAGATCCACATATAACGCATCTCCTGATACGAGATGTTTCTTTCCATAAGAACATTGTCCGTCTTCATCCGTCTCAAATACCCATGTCCGTTTTGCTGTCTTACCTAACTTTTCCGGATCTGTATCTTCTTCCCATAGTCCGTCATAATATTTTACAGTGAATCTTGCTCCACGAAATGTGGCTGCTCCCTGCGGCTTATTTTCTCCAGTGTCCGCATCCGTTTTTCTCAGTAATATCTCAATTGGACAAAGTTGTGGAACATCTTCAAACATTACCTTACTTTCACGCCCGGAAGATATTGTCACTGTTTTCGTCTCCGGATTTAGCGCGTACCCTTTTGGCGCCTTGATTTCTTTCACAAAATAGGTTCCCGCCTGCAAAGAAAGTACATTTGAGTCCCCTTTTGCATCTGTTTTAAGCACACCTACTCTGGATGATCCGGAAAGCGATGCCTCTTTATACACTCCAAATTCTGCTCCTTCAAGTGAATAATTTCCATTCTGAGTTGTCACAGAAGGATTCGCAGACTCTTTTTTTAATCGAACCGTGCCGAACGGCTTGTACGTGCCTCCCCACTTACTCAGCGGTTGTCCTGCACCCTCATACATTATTCCGTATGCATCCTGAAAATACTGATAATTTTTTCTGGCCCATGCCATTCCATTTGCCATATACTCACTTTTGTGTGTTGCAAGCCAGTGTCCCAAATTACACTTCACATTATTTCCGGTCTCTATCACCACGTTTCCATACCAATGATGTGCCTCATTCAACACCCACCAGACCGCGCACTGCTTAAACAGATAATCGTAGTTACTGTTAATTCCACTGCATACATAATGATCATAGTAATAAAACATTGCCGCAATCATCTGAATCGTGGCTTTGTTATAATATTTTGCGGCATCGACCGCCGTTTTGTAGCCTGCCCGAAAGGAAACTGTCGGATTCGCGCAATATAATTCTTCCCCACTGCTTGTTCCCAATCTTCCCTCGTTCCAGTGCTCTAAAATCACCCACGGAGTGCCATCCGGCGCAGTCTGATTGTAATCCACAATATCAATTGCACCTACATTCGCCTCCAATACCTGCGCATAAATAGTGCTTTTAGCCGCAAATTCTGCTCTTGGAATTTCCTCGTATCCTTCCACGGTACCAACTCCTACTTCCCGCAAAATTTCCCGTATCTCCTCTGCCATCTGAAGTTTTTCTCCCACAGAAGGAGGATCTTTCGGCTCCTGTGCATAAACACTCAGCGTGCCAAGAACCGTCGCGCAGATTAAGACGAACGAAAAAAGCTGTTTTATTTTTTTCAAACTTTTTCCTCCAATCTTGAATTTTTCTGTTAATATAGTTTCCCTTACACGATCCTCCTTCCTATATGCAAATTGTTCTCGTTTTGGATACTTGGGATGATCATCCCTTTTGAATAATTGAATTGCTCTTAGACGAGTGCCTTTATCATAGTCTCATTCCACTCATTTGTCAACAGAAAAAAACAAATAATACAACAAAAGCTAGAAACGTTTCTTATTCTCTGATAAAATAAATGTATTTCAAAAAGAAAGAAGGATTTTTATTATGGCTATACAGTCTTCTGCAGCCTTGCAGACTTTATTAAATCGAATACACCGCAAAAGCTATCCAGCTTACAAAGAAACAAAAGGTATCTATCAGTTTGACCGCTATGTGCTCTCAATCGACCACGTGCAGGGAGACCCTTTTGCCTCCCCATCCAAAGTGAGCATCCGTGTTCTCGGAAAAGATGCTCGTTTTCCTTCTATACTGTATGACAGTTACGAAAAAAGGATCGCTCTTCAAGATTATCTGACCCGCAAATTTCACCAGGGAATTGACCGTTATAATTTTAAGGCGAAGGGTTCCGGAAAAAGTGGATTATTGTCCATCAGCCAATGCAGGCAGGAAATTTTAGAGCGTACCGCCTGCACAATCCATCCCAAAAACGGAGAGATTGTACTTCGAATGGAAATTGGATTTCCGGCAAACGGACGAACGATCAATGCACAGGAACTCATTCGGATTTTATTTGATTTTCTTCCTGACTGCGTGTATAACACCTTATTTTATGCAAAATTGAACCACCAGAAATTACAGCAGATCCATGATCTCGCAGAAGATCAGGCATACATTCGTCACGAGCTAAAAAGACGAAACCTCGTAGCTTTTGTCGCAAACGGATCGGTTCTTCCAAGAGAATCCGGCATTTCACCACGTCCGCTGAAAGATGCCGTGCCTTTTTCTTCTCCTGCTTCTCTTGAAGTTACGATGTCTCTTCCACATAAGGGTGAGCTTATCGGAATGGGGATTCCAAAAGGAATCACATTGATTGTAGGTGGCGGGTATCATGGAAAATCAACATTGCTCAACGCTTTAGAACTCGGTGTCTATAATCATATTGCAGGTGACGGCAGAGAGTACGTTATCACAGATGACACTGCCGTAAAACTCCGTGCAGAAGACGGTCGCAGTATCAAACACACAGATATTTCCATGTTTATCAACAATCTGCCAAATGGTAAAGATACTGTCTCTTTTTATACTGAAGACGCCAGTGGAAGTACTTCCCAAGCTGCCAATGTCATCGAAGCGATGGAGACCGGTTCGTCGCTGTTTCTGATTGATGAGGACACCAGTGCGACAAACTTTATGATCCGCGATGAATTGATGCAGCGCGTTGTCAATCGAAACAAAGAGCCGATTACACCGTTTATTGAGCGTGCCCGAATGCTCTTTGAACAATATGGTATTTCATCCATCATCGTAGCGGGAAGCTCTGGATCCTATTTTCATATTGCCGATTTGATTTTACAGATGGATCAATATGTGCCATTTAACATCACGGACTTTGCCAAGCAGGAAGCAAAAGCCTTCCCATTGCCAGATTATGACCATTTGGCTGTTCCTGATATTCCGGATTATAAACGTATTCCAAAACCAAATTCTGCATTTCGGTCGCAGGGAAAATGCAAGGTTAAGACACTTGGAAAAGATGCTGTACAGATCAACCGGGAAACGATTGATCTCCGCTACGTGGAGCAGCTTGCTGACTCCGAACAGACAACTGCGCTCGGATACATCATCAAGTATTTAGAAAGTAATGCAATTGACGGAAAAAAGAACTTGCAGACATTAGTAGATAATCTGTATCAAACATTTGAGCAAAACGGAATTTCCAACATTGCACCAAACACAAATATGGCGCTTCCACGCAGACAGGAAATATTCGCTGCGCTGAACCGATATCGCTCGTTAAAACTATAGCTTTATTGTTTTTACATAAGTTCACCTTGATTTTAACTGATTTTTATGCCATTTTAACTAGTAATTGCGAAGGAAGCTTACAACCAAAATTTGGAACTCGCCACAAAACAACTGACATCTGTCGGAGTCTCAGAAGAATTATCCGAAAAGTATATGCAGCTTTTTACTGACTTGTTTAAAAATGTAAAATATACGGCGAAAGAAGCGAAAGAAGACAAAGACAAAAACTACACAGTTGAAGTAGAGATTGAACCGGCGCAGATTTTTGACGGTGTATTGGAAGCTACGCAGGCAGAAGTAGAATCGCTTGTTACAGCACAGGCTGAAAGTGGTAGAATTCCTTCTCAGATGAAGATTATTTAAAATTAGATGCGGCAATGTATGACAAAGATGCACTGGGAATGTAAAACAACGAGGACGGAGAACAGAATAATTCAATAGCGAAGAATAGGACTTGCCAGGGTTTCCCCTTCAAGTCCTATTTTTTCACTATTACATTAAATCTTCTAAATCTCTCAACCAAATATTCGCGCATGCGTCACTTGGCATTCGAAGATCCCCACGCGGTGACAGTGCAACACTTCCTGTCTTCGGTCCATCCGGCAGGCAGGAACGTTTGAACTGCTGTGCAAAGAATCGTCGATAAAATGTATTGAGCCATTTTAAAATCGTATCCTTGTCATACATTCCTTCAAATGTCTGTCTTGCAAGGCGATAAATCTTAGAAGGCGCATATCCAAACCGCATCATATAATACAGATAAAAATCATGCAGTTCATATGGTCCCACAAGATCTTCTGTCTTCTGTGCGATTTCCCCTTCTTTTGGCGGAAGGAGCTCCGGACTTACCGGCGTGTCTAAAATATCCACTAACACTTCCTGTAACTCTTTGTCTTCACAAGTATCTGCACAATATTGCACAAGGTGTCGAACCAGTGTCTTCGGCACAGAAGAATTTACCCCGTACATTGACATATGGTCTCCATTGTAAGTTGCCCATCCAAGCGCAAGTTCGGACATATCCCCTGTGCCAATCACCATTCCGCCTGTCTGATTAGCAATGTCCATCAGCACCTGTGTTCGCTCACGTGCCTGCGCATTTTCATACGTCACATCATGTTTCTCTTCAGAATGACCGATATCTCGGAAATGTACCCTCACTGCATCCTGAATATTTACTTCACGAAGTGTTGCCCCAAGCTTTTTCGTCAAGACACATGCATTTTGGTATGTTCTGTCAGTTGTTCCAAAGCAAGGCATTGTGACAGCTTCTATGCAGCTTCTGTCTATTCCCTGTAAATCAAACGCCTTTGCCGTCACAAGCAACGCCAACGTAGAATCCAATCCTCCTGAAATCCCAACGACTGCACTCTTACAATTAGTATGATTCAGACGTTTTTTTAGTCCCATCGCCTGAATCATCAAAGATTCTTCACAGCATCTATTTCTCAGACTTTCATTCTCCGGAACAAATGGCAATTTTTCAAAAGTTCTTGTAAGTTTCGTATCTTCCACCTTAATTGAAAATGGAACACGAATAAATCGATCTAAGTCTTCCTCCATCTGGAAAGTCGTATTTTTTCTTCTTTCACTGACGATTCGATCCACATCGATCTCGCTGTAAATAGTCTGATTCATAAAGCGTTCTGATTCGCTTAAGATGCTTCCATTTTCAGCGATAATATTGTGTCCACCGAACACTACATCTGTGGTTGACTCTCCATCTCCTGCATTTGCATACACATATCCCGCAATGAGTCTTGCAGACTGTCCGGAAATCAGCTGCTTGCGGTACTCATCTTTTCCAACTGTCTCATCGCTTGCAGAGCAGTTTACCACAATTGTTGCACCGGCAAGTGCCGCCTGAATACTCGGCGGAACCGGAGACCACACATCCTCGCAAACCTCAGCTGATACAACTAAATTCGGAAGTTCTTCACACGCAAATAAAATCTGCGGTCCAAATGGAATCTCTTCCTCCCCATACGGAATCCAATCTGCCTTTTTAGGTCCCGGCTGGAATTGCCGCATTTCATAAAATTCACTGTAGTTTGGAAGGAATGTCTTCGTTACCATCCCAATCACTTCACCATCACATACTGCTGCCGCAACATTATACAACTTATTGCACACGACATATGGGAGACCGACAAAAAATAATCCGTCTTTTCCTGTTGTGTAAGCGGCAATCTCTTCCAGTGCCTTTGCTGACTGACTCAGCAAAATGTCCTGTGAAAATAAGTCTCCACAGGTGTATCCGGTAATACAAAGCTCCGGAAACACTACAATCTTTGCTCCATTTTCAATTGTCTCGTCAATCAGACGAAAGATCTCCCACTTATTGTGTTCCACATCTGCAACTTTCGTGTTCAATGTTGCCGCAGCTACTTTTACAAATCCATCTCTCATCTCAACGGACCTCCTCTCTCATTACCTGCTTCTTTTTATAATCTCTTTCAGTTCATCTACTGTAAATTTATAATTCGTATTGCAGAAATGGCAGTTGACTTCAATCTCTTTTCCGTCATCGATCATCTCCTGAATATCTTTTTTCCCGATACTCACAATCGCTTTTTCTACTCTTTCTTTTGTACAGTTACAGTAAAATCTAGTTGGAACCGTATCTGTAAATTCTACATCCATCCCCTCAAGAACCGTCTCTAAAATCTGTTCCGGTGTGTAACCTTTATCCAGCATTGCTGTCACAGAATCAATTTTTTTAATATTTTCTTCCAATTTATCAAGCACCGCATCTTCGACAAAAGGCATGACCTGAATGATAAAACCACCTGCCTGTTTGACAGTATTATCTTTTTCCATCAGTACACCAAGTCCAACAGACGACGGAACCTGCTCTGATGTCGCAAAGTAATAAGTCAAATCCTCCGCAATCTCACTCGTCTGCAGAATTGTCTGCCCTACATATGGCTCTTTCAATCCCATATCTTTGATGACACTCAAAACTCCCAGATCAAGCGCTGCCGCCACATCAAGCTTTCCGGCTTTGCTTGGCGGAAGCATTACATCCGGATTCTCCACATAGCCTTTTACATTTCCATTTACATCGGCAGTCACAGTAAGACCTTTGATCGGTCCTTCACATTTGATCTGGATCGTCAGCAGATCCTTTTCGTTTTTCATCATGGTTCCCATCATGGCTCCCCCGGTCAACAGTCGTCCGAGTGCAGCCGTTGCAACCGGGCTTGTATTGTGGGCCTGTCTTGCAGTCTCCACAACATCTCTTGTTGTCGCAGCAAACGCTCTAATCTGCTTATTTGCCGCTGTTGCTCTTACAATATAATCTTTCATCGTTATTTCCCTCTTTCTCTTGCAATCACATAGATTCGTTCACTCGCCTTTGTCGGCGTTTCTTTTGTAAACGCATCATATGCTGTAATATATTCTAATCCAGACTGTGTAATCAGCCTTTTCATTGTCTCCAGGTCATACGCCTTTTGAAAATGTGTCTCTTGGTATTTGCGATATAATTCAGAATCCTCTTCCCGAATAAAGAGACTGAGTTCATATTCATTTATTCTTTCCTCTTCGTAATAATAATTATCCCAGATAAAACTGCATTCCTCACGGTTCTCTGCAATCGTCTGATCACCTAGTATTTCCCTGTATTTATAAACCGTGTTGAAATCAAAGATAAACACTCCGCCAGGATCAAGATAATTATTAACGAGCCGAAATACCTCCTCCAGCTCTTCTTCCTCTAATATATAATTGACAGAATCACAGACACTGACAATTGCTTTCACTGTTCCATACAGTTCAAATTCTCGCATATCTTGCTGAAGATATAAAATATCAAACCTAGATTTCATCCTTTTTTCTATCGCAATCTCAAGCATCTCTTCTGCATTGTCCACCCCGATCATATCGTAGCCGGATTGTGCCAGAATCTCTGTCATATTCCCGGTTCCACAGCCAAGTTCTAATACAAGTCCCTCACGCACACCGTATTCGTATAACAGACTTTTCAAATATTTTCCCCACTCTTCATATGGAATATTATCCATAAAAGTATCATAGACAGCCGCAAAACTTGTATACGCCTCCACAGAGCATCCCTCCTATTTTTTACATAAGCTGATATATTATAGCATATTTTTAGTTTTGGAGCAAATTTTGAATAAAACTATTGACAAGTACTGTTTCTGTGTATTAGACTGACAAAAAAGAATAAGATTCGGTAGGTGAGGCTACCACAGGGATTTGGATTTTCCTAAGATTGCTGCCGCAACAACGTGGAGACACGATTCGCTGGTTAGCAGGATATGTCGCAGATAAGGCATATCTTAATGCAATTTATATGCCCTGTGATGCTAAAGCTTGAACGATGTTGTCACGGAATGATTCCCGCCATTGTTTTTGCTTTGGCGGGATTTTTTATTGCGTAGAAATTGCATCACACTGCTGCGGACAGGTATCTTGTTCTTAAATTTTTATACGAGGAGGTGAGGGCAATGGATGCTGGTGCCAGTTTTGATCCCAAAATACGAACGAAAAATAAAATAATGAAAAGGAGAACTGACTATGAACAGAACAACTTTTATCGAGCTGTTAGAGAAAAGAGATTTCAAAACGCTCAAAAACACGTTGGAGATAATGAATGCAGTAGACATTGCCCTGCTGCTTTCTAACTTAGAAGACAAGGAGAGAGCCTTTGCGTTTCGTCTGATTCCCAAGGACAAAGCTGCAGATGTATTCTCCAATATGAGTAATCCCATTCAGTCTTACCTTGTAAAAATTTTTACCGAAAAAGAACTTCGTGAACTGCTGGATAATTTATATATGGATGACACGGTAGATTTATTAGAGGAACTTCCGGCAAATCTTGTAACCAGGATTTTGCATACTGTCAGTTCCGATAAGCGAGATCTGATCAATCAACTTTTGAAATTCCCTGAAAACAGCGCGGGAAGTATCATGACAACCGAATATGTATCTTTAAAGAAGACTATGACAATCAAAGAGACTATGAAACATATCAAAGAAGTCGGAATACACAAAGAGACCATTTATACGTGCTATGTGTTGGAAAACCGTCGTTTGATTGGAATTGTCTCTGCCAAAGACCTGATGACTTTAGACGACAATACATTTATCCAGGATATTATGGAGACTGAGATCATCTCTGTAGGCACACATACCGATCAGGAAGAGACAGCCAGACTGTTTTCCAAATACGATCTGCTCGCACTTCCTGTTGTAGACCTCGATAACCGAATGGTGGGAATCATCACTGTGGACGATGCTATGGACGTTATGGTGGATGAGGCAACTGAAGATATCTCTATCATGGGGGCTGTAAATCCAAGCGAAAAAACTTATTTTGAGACTTCAGTCTTTTCACATGCAAAAAACCGTTTTTTATGGCTTTTGATTTTAATGCTGTCGTCAACCATCACAGGAACAATTATAACACAATATGAAAATGCATTTGCTGCTATCCCTCTGCTTGTCTCCTTCATCCCAATGCTGATGGATACCGGCGGAAACTGTGGTTCTCAGAGCTCCACTTTAATCATACGCGGACTTGCATTGGACGAGATCCGTTTCAAAGATATTTTCAGAGTCATATTCAAAGAATTCCGTGTGGCACTGCTTGTAAGTCTTGGACTTGCACTCGCAAACGGACTGCGAATTTTTATCATGTACAAAGATTTGAAGCTTGCTGTCGTGATTGGTCTTTCCCTGATTTGCACTGTCATTTTATCAAAGATCATCGGCTGTATTCTGCCACTGTTTGCGAAAAAAATAAATTTAGATCCTGCAATCATGGCAGCTCCGCTTATCACAACACTCGTGGATACCTGCTCCATCATCATCTATTTTACGATCGCCACGCACATCTTTCAGCTTTAGAGAAAATTAGGGACATCACAACTTTCTGCGATGTCCCTTCTGTTTCTTTCCTATTTAATAACTTTAATCCAGCTTTCCGGAGCTTTGATATGTCCCATCTGAATTCCTGTCAATGTGTCATATAATTTCTTTGTCACAGGTCCCATCTCCTCCATTCCACTTGGGAAACAGATCTCTTTTCCATGATCTACCACTTTCCCAACCGGTGAGATGACTGCTGCTGTTCCGCAAAGACCACACTCTGCAAACTCCTTCACTTCTTCAAACAACACTTCTCTTTCTTCCACTTCCATACCAAGGTACTCTTTTGCAACATATACAAGTGAACGCCTTGTGATAGATGGAAGAATCGTATCAGACTTCGGCGTTACCAACTTATTGTCTTTTGTAATAAAGATAAAGTTCGCTCCACCTGTTTCTTCTACTTTTGTTCTTGTAGCAGAATCTAAGTACATATTCTCATCATATCCCTGTTGATGCGCATCTACAATTGCATGAAGACTCATCGCATAGTTCAAACCTGCTTTGATGTGTCCTGTTCCATGTGGGGCAGCGCGGTCAAAATCGCATACACGAATTGTGATTGGTTTTGCACCACCTTTGAAATACGGTCCTACCGGTGTTGCAAATACACGAAATTGATATTCATCTGCCGGTTTCACTCCGATCACCGGATTCGTTCCAAACATATATGGGCGGATATACAATGTAGCTCCTGAACCATATGGAGGCACATAATCTGCATTTGCAGCAACAACCTGCTCAACCGCCTTTATAAAACGATCTTCCGGAAACACCGGCATCTCCAGTCTTCTTGCACTGTCTGCCATTCTGCTCGCATTCAAATCCGGACGAAATGTGACAATATGTCCATCTTCAGTTCTATATGCTTTAAGCCCTTCAAAAACTGTCTGAGCATACTGAAGAACACCCGCACACTCATTTAATACCACATTTGCCTCTTCTGTAAGTCCGCCTTCATCCCATTTTCCATCTTTATAATTTGAAACATATCTTTTATCCGTCTGCACATAGCCAAATCCGATATTTGACCAATCTATCTCTTTTTTACTCATCACAATTCCTCCATTCCGTTACTGATTTCTCTTGTTTTTTATTATTATACTTTTTTATCCGCCTGTCAATAGAGCGCACTCTGTTTTTTTGTGTTTTTTCAAAAAGAGACTAAAATACTTATCGTTCTGCCATATTGATTGCTTCTATTCCAACGCTTCCGCCACGTACAACCTCAATTGCCTGAAATTCTTCATTCATCAGCTTAATCAGCGCATCATTTTTTGACGCCGTCTGCACAAATTCCAAAAGCAGGCTGTCTTTCCCGTAATCGATGATCTTTGCTTTAAAAGACTGCGCAATCTGGAACAGTTCTTCTTTATCCTCTCTCGTACATTTTTTGACTTTCACATACATTAGTTCTTTCATGCACACAGAACTGTTTGTAAAGTCAATCACTTTAATGACCTCCACAAATTTATTGAGCTGTTTTTTGATCTGTTCAAATGTCTCATCGTCACTGACTGTCTCGATCGTCATTCGCGAAATCGTCGGATCCTCCGTTGTTCCTACAGTAAGACTTTCCAAATTGTATAATTTTCCGGAAAACAACCCTGATATTTTAGGAAGTACACCTACCTGATTTTCCACATACAGAGAAATCCATCTCTTTTTCATTGTCGTATTCATAATTTTTGCTCCTCCTAACAATCCATCAACATCTCTTCTAATGTTCCGCCCGGCTTGATCATCGGATATACCAAGTCCTCCGGATCCATAATGAATTCAATCAATGTCGGGGTCTTCGTATTCTTTCTCGCCTCTTCAAATGCTTCTTTGATTTCCTCCGGTTGGAATACGCGAATTCCTTTTGCGCCATAGCTCTCTGCCAGTTTCACAAAGTCAGGTGTATACGGCGGGCACTCACATTCCGGTGTTCCGCATTTTCCCTCGCAGGATTTTCTGGCACGAAGGCAGGTCATGGAATAACGCTTTCCGTAAAATAACTTCTGCCACTGACGCACCATTCCAAGATAGTTATTGTTAAACACACATAAAATGAGAGGAAGCTCCTGCCCGACTGCAGTCGCAAATTCCTGTATATTCATCTGCATACCACCATCTCCGGAAATCGCAATGACCGGCGTGTCTGGATTGCCAAGTTGTGCGCCGATCGCCCCCGGAAATCCATACCCCATTGTCCCCAGTCCACCGGATGTCAAAAGTTGTTTTTTATCCGTCAGCTCCAAATATTGTGTTGTGAACATCTGATGCTGTCCCACATCTGTCACCACAATTGCCTCCTCAAACATCTCATTGATCGTCTCAATGACTTTTTGTGGTGTCAGCACTGGTTTTTCTTTCATTTTCAATGGATGTTCCTCTTTCCATCCTTCTATCTTTTCAAGCCACTGTGCCGTATCATGAAAGGCCGCATACTCCAAAATCTTTTCGGTCGCGGTTTTCGCATCTGCCACAATCGGAATATCTACATGTACGTTTCTTGAAATAGAAGCAGTGTCAATATCAATGTGTACAATCTGTGCATTCGGAGCAAATTCATGTATCTTTCCGGTAATCCGATCATTGAATCTTGTTCCAATCGAAAACAAAAGATCACATTCACTGACTGCCATATTTGCCGCATATGCTCCATGCATGCCCAAATTTCCGATAAACAGTGGGTGATTCGTAGGAATCGACCCTCTTCCCATGATCGTTGTCACTACCGGAATCTTTGTGATGTCTACAATTTTTGTAAATATCTCGACCGCGTTTGCAATCTTTACACCGCCCCCTGCTAAAAACAGCGGTTTTTTCGCTTTATTCAGCATCTTCATGGCACGTTTTAGCTGTCCGATATGAACCTCTGTATTCGGCTTATACCCTCTGATATTCACAGTCTGCGGATACTCAGGACTTCCAAGTTCTGCCATCACATCTTTTGGAAGGTCTATGACTACCGGTCCCGGTCTTCCTGTCCTTGCGATATAAAATGCTTCTTTGATAATCCGCCCCAAATCTTCTCTTTTTTGTACCGTAATTCCATATTTGCAGATACTTCTTGTAATTCCGACAATATCAACTTCCTGAAATGCATCATTTCCGATCAGATTTCTTGCGACCTGCCCTGTAAAACACACAAGCGGAACACTGTCATAGTTGGCTGTCGCAATTCCGGTAACAAGATTCGTCGCCCCGGGACCGCTTGTCACAAGACAGACACCTACCTTTCCGGTAGATCTTGCATAGGCATCCGCCGCATGCACAAGCGCCTGCTCGTGTCTTGGCAAAATCACTTTTGTATAGTCCTGCTTATAAAGCTCATCGCTGATATCAATCGTACAGGCGCCTGGATATCCGAACAGAATATCCACCCCTTCTTCTTTTAGTGCCTTCACAAACAATTTATTTCCTGTAATCTTCCTCATATATGTCCTCCTTCCAGATACAAAAAAACACCCCAAGCATACAGCTTAGGGCGAATCATTTTCTATATTGCCGACCAGTTTTTCAAAAACTGTGTACTCCTCCTTGACACTGTATTTTACAGACAATTTAGAGTTATTATAAAATTTTCTGACACTTTTGTCAACTAAAGTTTTCCTTTTTTTGCAAAACTAATTGCAATGCATCCAGGACCCACATGTGTCCCGATAATGCCGCCAACCGGATAGATCTCGTATTTTTTCAGACCATATTCTGCTACCGTCTTTTCCATAAATTGTTCTACAATCTCTTTATCGGAAGTATATCCAAAATATACCGGCTCATTTTTATCAATCTCATATGAGCCAAACTCCTTCCAAAGATATTTCATGCCTCCTTTTTGTCCCCTCGCTTTTCCAAGCATGACCAACACCTTGTCCTTCAATTCAATGACCGGTTTGATTTGGAGTGCATTTCCAAGCACTGCCAACGGTGCAGGTATTCTTCCGCCCTTTTTCAAATAGGTCAGAGTGTTCAGCATTCCACATACGGTCAAACGCTTCTTTAAATCTTCAAGACATGCGACAATCTCTTCCACACCCTTCCCTTCTTTGCGCATTTTCACCGCGCGCTGAACAAGAAAACGCTGAGTGATGATTGCCTGCTCTGAATCCACAATCCAGATTTTTTCATACTCTGCCATCTGTTTTGCCAGATTCGCCGCATTGACCGTTCCACTTAATCCACTTGAAAGTGTGATCACCAGTACTTCTTCTCCTGCATCTTTCGCTTCTTCGTAAAGCTCCAAAAATTCTTCCGGAGATGGCTGACTCGTAGTCGGAAGATCTTTTTCCGCTGCAAGTTTTTCGAAAAACACAGAAAAGTCTTCTTCCGTATTCTGATGAAACTCCCCATCTGAAAATCTTATCTTTAAAGAAACGATTCGGATATTCATCTCCAATGCTTCCTGCTTTGTGATATCCGAAGCAGAATCCGTAATAATCATCATATCATTTTCCTCCTGTACCAATTGACAACATCTGTTTGATTTTTTAAAATAGATGATACGAATGTATCAACGAGAAACTATATCACAACTGTTAAAAAAAGCAATTAAAAAATTATAAAATAAAAGGAGAATGACTATTTATGATAAATCCGATGAAATTCATGCAGGTAAAAAGCATGTTAGCAACACTCAAACAAAACCATCCAAAGTTTCCTTCTTTTTTAGATGCTGTTTCAAAAAGAGCACTCTGCAAAGATACAATCATTGAAATCAAAGTTACAACACCGGACGGGGAATCTCTCGAGTCCAATCTTCGCTTAAAAGAATCCGATTTAGAGGTCTTACGGCAAATGCAGGAACTCAGAAAAGAAGGGCTGTCTTCTTAAGACACGCCCTCCTTTGTTTCTTTATAATGCTTCAAAAGCTCTTCTATGGCATACGCCACTCCATACGCTTCATTGCTTTTTGTCACATACTTTGCCACTTCTTTAATCTCAGGTTCCGCATTTTCCATTGCAACCGTCGCTTTGAAGTCCATAGAAAGCATTGAGTAATCATTCATGCTGTCTCCAAATACCATCACTTCATCCATCGTATATCCAAGCGACTCAATATACCGCTTTAACATCGGTCCTTTCTGCGCATGTACATCTGTAATCTCCAGATTGGTAATAAACGAAGATGCCACCGCAACCTTGTTGTTTTCACCTAGTACGCTCTGAATCCGTTTCAATAGCGGAATATCTTCGGTAAAAATAAAAACCTTATAGATTGGCGCTTTTCCCTCTTTTAATTCTGCAAAATCCGATATTCTTCTGGTCGCTTTACAGATACGCTCATACAATTCAGAATGTCGGATTTTCTCCGGCTCCAAATCCAGATGGAACAGATGAATCTGTTCTACAATGCTTTCCTCTATCTCCTCCTCGGTTCCGATTCGATAGTCAAAATCATCTGTAGAAAAGATGATCGACACCGGAAATTTTATCAACTGTCGATATAGTTCTTCACACACCTCAATCGGAATCGGTGTTTGCAGCACCACTTCTTTTTGCGGATTTCTCACTTCTGCGCCACTTCCCACAAGATAATCACACTCTAGGTCCAATTCCTCCAGTTCCTCCATTGCACTTCGGAAATTTCTTCCTGTCGCGATCATAAAACGAATTCCCTGCTCCTGTGCCCTATGAATTGCCTCCAACGTCCTCGGTGCGACCTTATGATCTAACCCAAGCAGCGTCCCGTCCATATCTGATGCAATCACTTTTATCATCTTGTCTTATCTCCTAACCAATTCTTTCGTATTTTACAAATTCATATTCCAGATTGAAATATGTCTGTTCCTCGCTGATCCCTGTAATCTTCCACTCCGGCATCTCATCCAGATTTGGAAAATATGTATCTGCCTCATACGCATGGTCAATCTTTGTAATGTGCGCAACCTTACAGTATGGGAGAAGCTGACGGTAAATGCTTTCCCCGCCGATCACATAAATATCCTCATCGTTATACTGTCTCAGTTCCTCCAAAAGCGCTTCCACACTGTTGACTACAACAGCATCTTTGACCTTGTAATTCTGATCACTTGTCAGAACAATATTCGTTCTCTTTTTGAGTGGCTGCCCTCCCGGAAAACTCTCCAATGTCTTTCTTCCCATCACGACCACTTTTCCCATCGTCGTCTCACGGAAAAATTTCATATCTGCCGGAATACTTACCAAAAGTTTATTATGCAGACCAATTGCCCAATTCTTATCCACTGCTACAATCAAATTCATCTTTTTTCCTCCTACACTGCAATCGGAATATTTTTAATCTGTGGCCCTGTCTCATAGTTGTCCAGTCGCACATCATCCGGTGTGAATTCATAAAAATCCTTCACCTTTGGATTCAGCCAGAACGTAGGTGCAGGCAGCGGCTCTCTGGAAATGAGTTCTTCCACAAGCGGAATATGTCTGTCATAAATATGCGCATCTGCGATCACATGGACAAACTCGCCCACTTGCATATCACACACCTGTGCCAGCATATGCATCAACACCGCATACTGGCATACATTCCAGTTATTCGCCGCAAGCACATCCTGAGAACGCTGGTTTAAAATTCCGTTTAGGACCAGCTTGTCACTGTCATTCTTCTTTGTCACATTAAATGTCATGCTGTACGCACACGGATACAGGTTCATCTCGTGCAAATCCTGGTGGACATAAATATTTGTCATAATACGGCGGCTATATGGATTATTTTTCAAATCATAGATTACACGGTCCACCTGATCCATCATTCCCTCTTTATATTGATGCTTTACACTCATCTGATATCCATAAGCCTTTCCGATCGACCCATCTTCATCTGCCCAGCTGTCCCAAATATGTGGCTTTAGATCATGCACATTATTGGATTTTCTCTGCCAAATCCACAACAACTCATCCACACAACTTTTGATACCGGTACGTCGAAGTGTCAACGCCGGAAATTCCTTTGACAAATCATATCGATTCACCACACAAAACTTTTTCAGCGTATAGGCAAAGCTTCCATCCTCCCACTTTGGGCGCACCTTTTCACCTTCCGTACTGACACCGTTATCGATAATATCACGGCACATATCTATAAACACTTTATCTGCATAACTCATATCGTTAACTCCTCCTTTTCACGCTCTCCATTGTACCACGAGAAGCAATTGTTCTGCAATGCGATTTTCCACACAGACCTTCCACATAAATATTCATTGACTGCATGCACTTTTGCCATATCATACATCAAAAACTGTAGTTGTGCTTTCTTTATATTCGAATAAACCTTCCAATATCCGCACAAAACCGCCCCCTTCCCATTTTGCTTTATAAAAGCTTTTACATCCTCAGGCGGATACCCCAAGAACACACCTATCTCATGTGGAAATAGCTGTTCTTTCTGCAAATAGCATTTCAGTCTCATGCCGAGCAGGTTCAAACAGTTTTCCATATGCTCACAGTCATATCCATATGCTATTAAAAACTTACGCACCTCCGTCCTTCTCAGATAGGTTTGAAATTCTTCTTTTCGATATAAGAACACTTGAAAACCACCCTGCACTTTATAGAGCAGTTTATAACAGATATCCGTATTGTTCAATACTTCCACACATATTTTCTCGTCAAAGCACTTCGCACAAAACATACCTGCTATCTTTATCCTTTTCAGAAAAGGAGCACATTGCAGAACCATCTGAGACTGCAAGTACTCCTTTTCATTCTCCTGTGAAAGCAAATAAGAGATTACTTCTGCCGTCATCTCGCATTCTCCTTTTTGCTTTAGTATGCCACATTCTTCTTTAATTATTTTATACTTTCACTCGAAATGCGGAAAAGACTTTTGCTTTTGCGAGCACCTCAACAACCGCATACAACATGATCGACTGTATCGGCACCATGATGATCTGTTTGATCAGACGTGGCGGTAAAATTGCCATAAATGCATTTCCATACAACATCGAAAGCCAATACGTATTCAAAAATACATTGACAACGATTGCCACAACAATCTTTGACGCCAATATTCTTTTAAAGCTGATCGGCTTTTTATAGAGCATCACGCCATAGATCACTGCTCCGAGTATCGCATTGAATGTAAACCCAAAGAAAAACGGACCGGTAGGTTTGAGCAGATATTTGATAATATCGGCAACTCCTCCCATAATACCGCCGACTACCGGACCAAACAGCATGGCTGTCAGTTCATTGGCAATAAATGAAAATCCGATTTTCAAATTTTCCGTCAACTGAACACTGAAAAATCCAAGTACGACGGCAATGGCAATCAGCAGCGCTGTCACCACAATTGTCCTCAAGTTCTTCAACTCCTCAAAAGAGTCTGCAAATTGTTTCTTCATTTGCAACATAAAAAATACCTCCTTTGCAGTAGTCCTGAAGCTACGCATAGCAGGTATTTTCCTTATATCTGTCATGTGCAGCAGCGGGATGCAGAGTATGTACCGCAAGCAATTTTGCTTTTCGTCCGACTGGCAACTCCCCGTCCAACTGGCACTTAACGCACATACTCTTACTCTGCTTTTCTTTTTATTTTATTTTTCCTCGACAATTGTAACACAATCTGTTTTTCACGTAAAGACTGATTTTTAATAAACACGGATCTTACTGCTGATTTCCTCCAAAATCGGCATTTGCATCAGCTCATCTAACGCCTCCTGTAAATATCCTTCTTTCACATACTCTGTCACAATTACCAGCTCCGCTTTTTCTTTTTCAACATCTTTTTGAATGATTCGTTCGATACTTACCTTATGTTTTCCAAATACATTTGCAATGCTTGCCAGCACTCCCGGCTGATTCGCAACCTGCATGCGGAGGAAAAATTTATTCTTGACATCGGCTATTGATTTGACCTGTGTTTCTCGATAACAACTGCAGCCAATTCTGCCTGTACATCCATATTCCATATTTCTCACAACGTCCAAAACATCTCCCACAATCGCGCTTGCCGTCGGAAGTTCTCCCGCGCCCCTTCCATAGAACATGGCATCGTCCACCGCATCTCCATGCACAAATACTGCATTGAATGAATCTCTTACCGACGCAAGTGGGTGCTGATTTGAAATCATCATCGGATAGACAGCTACCTCGATTCCTTTTTCTGTATTGTGGGCTGCGCCGAGCAGTTTGATCACACTGTCAAATTCCTTTGCATAAGCAATATCCTTTGCTGTAATTTTTGTGATTCCCTCTGTATAGACATCCGAAAAAACGACTCTGGAATGAAATGCAATCGATGCCATGATTGCAACCTTCCGCCCTGCATCGTATCCTTCTATATCTGCTGTAGGATCTGCTTCCGCATATCCAAGCTCGGTCGCTTTTGCAAGCGCCTCCTGAAAATCCATTCCTTCTTCGCACATCTTGGTCAAAATATAATTGGTTGTTCCATTGACAATTCCGATGACATCTGAAATCTCATTTCCCGCAAGACACTGTTTCAGCGGACGGATGATTGGAATACCACCTGCGACAGCCGCCTCGAATAAAAAGTCTTTTTGATTCCTCTCTGCTGCTTCAAACAGTTCTTTTCCGTGCTCTGCCACCAGATCTTTATTCGCTGTCACTACATTTTTTCCTGCATTTAACGCCTCCAAAATCATAGCTTTTGCCGGTTCGATTCCACCCATCACTTCTATCACAAGCTCAATCTCATCATTTTCAATGATCTCTTTCCACTGATCCGTCAAAAGACACTTCTTCACTCCCGGTCTTTCCTTTTTCAGATTATGTACCAGAATTTTTTCAATCTGAATCTTCGCACCCGTGCGTTTTTCAAATTCTTCTCCCTTTTCTTCGATCAATTTATATACACCGCTTCCGACTGTTCCCAAACCTAATAATGCTATTTTTACAACTTTTATTCCTTGATTCATCACTTATTTCTCCTCCTGTTTTTTGATTTGTATATAAGAATAACACATTTGTACGCACTTTGCACACATTTTCTTACGTTAAATGATTCACGTAGTTAAGTATTTCTTGACTTTCCCTCATTTTTATATTACACTTTAACCAAATAAAATCTAGAAAAAAGTAGCAAGTACTTGTGAAAGCCAATCAAATTTGACCACAAGTACTTTTTTTAAGAGAAAAAATCCTTTGCTGCTTTTTTCTGCCAAGCAAAGGAGGAACTTATTGTGTTTAACAATTTATTGGCAAGTCTAAATGACTTTCTCTACAGCTACATTCTAATCTTTTTACTTGTAGCTGCTGGTATCTATTTTTCCATTCGTACAAAATTTGTACAATTTCGTCTGATTGGTGATGCGATCAAAGCGCTGAAAGAAAAAGCGGAAAAGAATGACAATGGAAAATCCGTCTCTTCTTTTCAGGCTCTGATGATTTCTACTGCATCAAGAGTCGGTACCGGAAATATTGCCGGAATTGCAACTGCAATTGTAGCCGGAGGACCGGGCGCTGTATTTTGGATGTGGGTTATGGCAATCGTCGGCGGTGCATCTGCCTTTGTCGAAAGTACACTGGCACAAGTTTACAAAGTAAAAGATGGAAAAGAATTCCGCGGAGGTCCATCTTATTATATTGAACGTGCCCTCGGCAAACGTTGGCTTGGAGTTCTCTTTTCCATTCTGCTGATTGCATGTTTTGCCTATGGTTTCAATGGTCTTCAGACTTATAATATGTCATCTGCTTTGGAATATTACATTCCAAATTACAGCGATACAATCCTTCCTGCCGTTGTCGGACTTTTGATTGCTGCTGCAACTGCATTTGTCATCTTCGGAGGGGTTCACAGAATCGGATTCATTTCTTCTGTAATTGTTCCGATTATGGCTGGAATCTACATTTTGATGGGAATCTTCATTACACTGACAAACTTAGACCGTGTTCCTGAGATGTTTTCACTCATCTTTGAAGGCGCCTTTGATTTTCGGGCAATCTTCGGTGGATTTGCCGGAAGTACTGTCTTAATCGGGATCAAACGCGGGTTATTCTCCAACGAGGCCGGTATGGGTAGCGCGCCAAATGCATCCGCAACCGCAACTGTTTCTCACCCGGTAAAACAAGGAATGGTTCAGGTTCTTTCTGTATTTATCGATACACTTATGATCTGTACGACTACCGCTTTTATCTTGTTGCTTTCCGGAGTAACGGGCATTCCTGAAAAATTGGACGGTATCCCATATGTACAGGCTGCGATCAGTGCAAATGTCGGTTCACTTGGTATCCATTTTATTACATTTTCCATTTTTGCATTTGCATTCACAAGTTTAATCGGAAATTACTATTACGCCGAATCAAACATTCTGTTCATCAAGAACAATCGCATTCTGCTGAATGTATTCCGAATCACATGTCTGATTGCGATTTTTCTCGGTGCACAGGCTGATTTTAGCACTGTATGGAATCTCGCAGACGTATTGATGGGATTCATGGCAATTGAAAATATTCTGGTCATTTTCTTGTTAGGCGGAATCGCTTTCAAAGTGCTTGACGATTACACAAAACAGAAGAAACAGGGAATCGATCCCGTATTTAAGGCAAAAAATGTCGGTTTAAATAATACTGATACTTGGAAATAATCATTTTCAAACAAAGAGAGGGCATCGCTCAATCATCTCACCCGATGATTTTGCGATGCCCTCTCTTCATTTTTAACTTATATTATATTAGCGTTTTTTTCTTCTTACAAAGAACGCTGCCACAACCGCAAGCACTGCCAAAACACCTGCAAGTGTCCATCCGATTGGTGATGTCGCATCTCCTGTCTTAGCCACTTTCTTACTGCTATCTGCTTTTTTCGCATCTTCAACTGCTACAAGTCCATCTCGACTTGCCCTTAGGGCTTTCTCAGCTGCATCTACTTCTTTTTGGTCAGCTTCCGGATCTTCCATAACTGCTTTTGCTTCAAGAAGCACATTTTTGAGCGCCTGTACGCTCTCCGTTGTGTAACCGCTCAGATCCATACTTTCCACTTTGTTAATCAAATCTTCCAACGCCTCTTTGTTTGGAATCAATCGTAATCCAAAAATAGCTTTTTGAAGCGTTGTATAGGCTGAATCCACTTGTTTCTGAGTTGCATTTTCATCTGCGAGAACTGATCTTGCCGCATCCAACGCTTCTTTGAAACTTTCTCCACTCGCCGGAGTATACTTATCTAAATTCGGCTCATATTTTGTCTCAGAATCTTTCACCAGTTTTTCCAGTTTTGATTTATCTGCCAATGGTTTCTTCACCAAGCCGTCCATCGCTGTCTTGAGAGCTGCTCTCACTGCATCAATTTCCTCTTGAAGAGCATTCTCATCTGCAAGAACTGCTTCTGCTTCTTTCAGAGCCTCCGTAAATGGCTTCCAGCTCTCTGCTGTATAGAATTGTTCTTCTAATCCTTTTGCCGCGTCCACAAGCACTTTCAAAGAACTTGTATTTCCTGTAAATTCCAAGTGATGAACCATATCTAACAACTTATCATATGCTGTATCCACTGCCTCCTGAGTTGCCGCATTATCTGCACTCACTTTCTCAGCTTCCGCTAATGCCGCCTCAAATTTTTCTTTTACAACCGGCACTACATACTGATAATTTTCATTTTCCTGCTGGCTCTTTGCATACTCGATCAACGCATTTAATGCTGTTTTGTCTAACTCTACTACATATTCCGCTGCACCAATGTCTGTCTTTCCATCAGCAAGTGGTGTTCCAAAGTAATCTTTTCCACCATTGTTTTCGATATTCAGACCTGCATCAATTGCCGGTGAGTCTGCCTGAAGTTTGTAACCTTTTACAGAATCAATTCCTTTTCCACCTGTTCCAGGAGCCACAAATTTCGGGTCTTCCTGAATCAATGTTGTATCGTTTGACGGAACTTCATCAAATCCTACAAAGATATTGCTCTCGTAGTCGATTTCCTGTTCATTAAATCCTTTTCCAGGTGTCATATTTCCTTTATTTACTACGATATTATTGTAGAACTTCGCATCACTCTTTCCACCTGTATAGCCGTTTTTCAACCATTCTCTGTCAATTCCTTCACCCAGATAAATCGTGTTGTTGTAAGCCATACTTCCTTCATGACCTTCTCTCCAGTCAATTACACCGTGTTTTGCACCGTCATTCTGGCTGATGTTATAGCGATAAATTCCATTAAATCCTCTTAAGCTTGCAGTACAGCACCACATAAATACGCCACCTGCGTTATCGTGCAGATAATTGTACTGTACTAATGTATTTTGGTTCAGCGCATCAATTTCGATTCCCTGTCCATCTCCTGCTCCAAGTAATGCATCTGCCGGAGATGATTCATATACTTCATTGTATTCAAATACGACATTGTCTGAGTTCCAGTTGAAAAGTCCAACGCCATACCAGCAGTTATATACTGCACGGTATACTGTGTTATGATCTACTGTTACATCTTTACAACCATCTACAATTGTTCCATCACCGTCAATATCATGAATAATATTGTTGCTCAGTGTAAATCTTTCATATGGTTTCCATGCACCTTTTCCTGGATATCCAAATGGTGCATACTTATTCCATTTGTCACCTTCTCTTGTTGTCCAAGGTGAAACAAAGTTGATTCCGGATCTTCCCAAATCATACAGTTCACAGTTTGTAACGCTGATGTCATGCACCGCTGTTGGAACTCTTTTTGATGCATCGTTCAGGTTTGTTGTCACTGTCATAATAATTCCACCGGAAGATTTCCCTTCATTGCTGATTGGTCCTCTAAATCCGTGAATTGTCAGATTATCAAACTTAAAGTAAGAAAGATCCCCAACATCTTCTGCTGAGATATTGATACCTCTGCGGTAAACATTTGTATTTGTATTTTGTTCATACGTAGAATCATATAATTCCAAATCTCTTACTTCCCAGTATTCCTGATTGAAGAATGTAATTACATTGTTGACTTTTGGGTTGCGAACAACTTGATTCGCAATGTTCATATGAGAAATCGTCCAGTCTTCACCTGGCATTAAAATTGGTTTCTTTCCTTCACCATAACTTGCAATCACAATCGGTGCTCCATCCACACCAGATCCTTGTGGTTTCAATGCACCTGTCCAAGTCTCTCCTGCTTTAAACAGAATCTGGTCTCCCGGCTGGAATTTTTCCTGGTTGACTCTGTCAATTGTCTGCCATGCAGTCTCAGGACTTGTACCGTTGTTGCTGTCCTTTCCGTTTGTAGCGTCCACATAATATTTCACACCGCTTCCAAGTTCTACTCTGAACTCTGCTGTCTTAGCCACATCTTTATATGTTACTTTTACGGTTACATCTTTCGGATCTACAGCCCCTGAGATTTTGTCAAATGTCATAACAACATTTTTGCTGTCCTTATTATAAGTAAACTCTTTAATTGCAGCCTTCTCAAATGCTCCATCATTCACTTTATATTCTAATGTAAAGTCATCTTTTACCGGAGCTACTGTAGGCACTTTATCCAAATTCGCTGTGACACTGCCATTTTCAGCAGTAATTCCGGTAAGATTTGCTTCTACCAACTCTTCTCCGGATGCATCTACATCAAAGTCTACTACCATAGGCTGTTTGCTTGGTTTATAAGTAGCAGTGACTGTGATTGTCTGTTTCATAGGCTGTTTTGCAATCTCTGCAAAATTCATTGTCAATGTCTTGCCGTTCACAGTTTCACTTGTAATATCCAGTTTCTTTGCCACTTCAGGTTCTAAAGAGGATGTATAAGAGATATCAAAATCAGAACTCTTCATTTCGCCCTGATAGTCTGCATTATATTCTGCTTTCAGCGCTCCATTTTCCACGCTTAAGCTCTTAAGATCACTGGAAATCTGTAATGACCAGTCATCCACATATACATTTCCACTATTGCCTCTTTCCACCCAGATTGCAACTCTTGTATTTTTTCCTGCATCTGTTCCAGTTGCCCCTGTATATGTAAATTCAATCTCATATTGTTTGTATTCTGAAGAATCGATTGCAACTTTCTTTTCGCTTCCTCCGTACCATTTCAGACACAGCCATGTTTTAAGACCAGATGGGTTCGTATTTTTTGCCCATACAGAAAGTTTGTATGTTGCTCCCTTCTGAAGATCCGGCACATCCTGCTCCAATGCATCATTTTGTTTTGCAACAGTTGCTGACCATTCTCCGTTGTGTGCATTTTCCTGTACTTTTTTTACTGTTCCCGGATTTTGTGTTGAATACGCGAACCAGTTTCCTACTTTGTTATTCTGATTACTATCAGAATGAGTGCCAAGATCCACACCTTCTTCAAATGTAGGATTTTTCAGCAGATTTTCATTTGTCACTGTAGAAGCCGCCTGTACAATTCCAGGACCAGAAGTTCCCACTGTCTGGAACGTTGTCACCGCCATTGCAATAGACAAACCAACTGCCAGTAAACGTTTTACCATTTTCCCTTTCATATTTTTTTTACTTCCTTTCTTTATTATTTCTTAAAACAGAAACAGTACATCCTCTTTACTGCCCCTGATTTAATTCAAACTCCAGTGGATGCTCTTTCTCAGCCTGTTTCACCAGCTTTTCATAATAAACATCCGATATGTAAATCTTAAGAACCGTGCTTTTGTCCGCCTCAAAATCAGCAGTCTTCATTGTTTTTTTCAAAATCTCTCCACTGATTGGTTCGTCCCTCTCCGATAATGTGAACTGATCACCCTCTTCCCCATAATACAAATATTCAAACAATTCACTATCTGTCTTTTCCAATATGGAAAGTTCATCCCAGACAACTTTTTTCGTCTCTTCACCTAAACGATATGTGATCTCATCTACTCTCTCAAATTTATCAGGGTGTGCTTCCCAATATGTTTTTGCTTCTTTCTCTAAGGATTCCTCATGATTTCTTACCATATAATCCACTGTCTGTATTTTCAGATTACTGAGTGTATATTCAAGATAACTGTCTAATGTATATTCCAATGTACCGTAAACAACTTCTCCTGCACTCTTTTTCGCCTGACGCTGCTGATTTTCTGCTTCCATATCCATCTTTAGCGATTCATAGGAGTACGGTTTGCAAAGATTATACGCTTCCCCTAATGCAAATTGAGCATACACTTCCTTTGCATATTCTTTTGTCTTTTTCTCTAGTTCTTTCTGATCTTGCTCTTTATAATCTTTTTGCACAACTTCGCTATAAAACTGATATTCTTCCTCCGACACAACTGTCACCACTTTCGACAAAGAATTTTCTTCTGCATTCTTGTTTCTGCCATTAAAGATGACGGCAATTGCTATACCTAAAATGACTAATATAACTATCCCAGCCAAAAAATATTGTTTCTTTTTCATATATCATTTCTCCCGACTAATCATTTTTATCTCTCTTTTTTATAATTATAACACCTTTTTTTCAATAATGCTTATATAAACTGCTCCTGTTTCCCTTGTTTTTTGTATAATTCGGAACTCCATTTCGGCCTTTATCTTAGAAGTGCATTTTTTTATTATAGGATTCCAAAGGATTTTCCTATAATAAAAAAAGCCAACAGCACCTGCATATCATCAGGCAGCCATTGGCAATCCATTCTTTCCTTATCAGTCAAGACACAAAAAAGCACGAGACGGGATTCGAACCCGCGACCCTCGCCTTGGCAAGGCGATACTCCACCACTGAGCCACTCGTGCATATTATTGTTCTTTAAATCAGAACCTTTATTCAATTGTCATTGAAAGAGCACGAGACGGGATTCGAACCCGCGACCCTCGCCTTGGCAAGGCGATACTCCACCACTGAGCCACTCGTGCATATTGTGTTCTCTGAATCAGAACAATATTCATTATACTGATGAAAAGCACTTTTGTCAACACTTTTTTTATTTTTTTATTTTGTACTATTATTTAGAATATTTACAACACCCCGGAGCATCAACTTCCCCGGGGTGCACATATCACCTTATTACACTACATGTTTTTTTCTTTACGAAATTTTGCCACTACAACTAAAATCGCTGCGAACATTAAACCAAGAAGGTTTCTCTTTCTTCTTTTTTTGTGATAGCCAAGCAGAGCTCATCTAACTGTTTCTGATCTACCCCTGAAGGTGCTTCTGTCATCAGATCCGATGCATCTTTTACTTTCGGGAATGCAATAACATCACGGATACTGTCTTCTTTTGCCATCAGCATCACAAGACGATCCAATCCATATGCAAGTCCTGCGTGAGGCGGCACTCCGTATTTGAATGCATTCAACAAGAATCCAAACTGTTCCTGCGCCTGCTCTTTTGTAAACCCAAGCACTTCAAACATCTTGCTCTGAATCTCCTGATTGAAGATTCTGACACTTCCGCCACCGATCTCGGTACCGTTCAACACAATATCATAAGCTTTTGCACGTACTTTTCCCGGATCTGTATCGATCAGATGCAAATCTTCTTCCATCGGCATTGTAAATGGATGATGCATTGCTGTGTATCTTCCGGCCTCCTCATTCCACTCTAACAATGGGAATTCTGTGATCCACAAGAATTTATATTCATTCTTATCAAGAAGTTCCAGCTGACGTGCAATTTCAAGACGTAAGTTTCCAAGGACATCCCATACGACCTGATTCTTATCTGCTGCAAAGAGCAGTAAGTCACCATTTTCTCCATCCATTGCTTTTACAAGTGCTGCCATTTTCTCTTCACTCATGAATTTTGCAAAAGAAGACTTGATTGTGCCATCTTCCTGTATTGCCACGTATGCGAGACCTTTCGCACCAAAATCTTTTGCAAAATCAACCAGTTTATCGATTTTCTTACGCGGCATTGCCCCCTGGCCTTTAGCATTGATTCCACGAACACTTCCGCCATTTTCCAATGCATTTTTAAACACCACAAATTCGCAGTCTTTCACAACTTCCGACACATCTGTCAATTCCATTCCAAACCGGATATCCGGTTTGTCTGAGCCGAAACGATCCATTGCTTCCTGCCATGTCATTCTCTGGATTGGAAGAGAAACTTCTATCCCAAGAATCTCTTTGAACATTTTAGCCAGTAATCTTTCATTAACGTCAATGACATCGTCCACATCAACAAACGATAATTCCATATCAATCTGTGTAAATTCCGGCTGACGGTCTGCACGTAAATCTTCATCACGGAAACATTTTACAATTTGGAAGTAACGGTCATATCCTGCACACATCAAAAGCTGTTTAAAAATCTGCGGTGACTGTGGAAGTGCGTAGAAATTTCCCGGATGCACACGGCTTGGCACAAGGTAATCTCTCGCTCCCTCCGGAGTACTTTTGATCAACATCGGTGTCTCGATTTCCAAAAAGCCTTCCTCTGCAAGGAATTGACGTGTCAATGTCGCCGCTTTACTTCTCATCATCAGGTTTCTCTGTAAATCCGGTCTTCTCAAATCCAACACGCGGTATTTCAGGCGCAATTCTTCTTTTGTCTTGCTGTTCTCTTCAATCGGGAACGGTGGTGTCTCAGACTCAGATAAAATACGAAGTTCTTTTACACGAATCTCAATCTCTCCTGTCGCAAGATTTTCATTCACTGCACCGGAACGTGCTTCTACAGTACCCACTGCCGCAATTACAAATTCACTGCGAAGCTTTCCTGCTTTTTCAAAATCTTCTTCGCTCACGCTTCCATTTTCAAAAATAAGCTGCAGCAATCCGGAACGGTCACGTAAATCCACAAATACAATTCCACCTTTATTACGGTTCTTCTGCACCCATCCCATTACAGTTACTGTCTCTCCGATATTTGCCTTACTTAACTCTGCACATCTGTGGCTTCTCTTCAAGCCCTGCATTGATTCTGTCATTGTTCTCTCTCGCTTTCTATTTTATATTATCTTTAAAAATTTCCTGAATATCTGTATATCCTTCATTCATAAGCTGTTCTTTCTGGAACTTTTTGTTTTTCTTCATATTCACAAGCATCACCTGTTTTCCGTTTGCACGCTCTTCTTTCGCAATCGCAAGGATTTTTAACATTCCTTCTGCAGACATTCCTTTTTCAATCAGCAATGCCTTCTTTTCTCTGCTTGTCGGAACTTTATATCCTCTTTCCAAAAGCAGCATTACGATACGCTCAAATCCGATAGAAAATCCACATGCCGGTGTCGGCTGCCCTGTAAATTTTCCGATCATCTCATCGTAACGTCCGCCGCCTCCTACAGAACCGCCGAATTCATCCATGGAAATCTCAAAAATCGTTCCTGTATAATATGACATACCGCGCACTAATGTCGGGTCAAAGCTCACTTTAAATTCTGCCTCTTTTGCACTTTCTACACTGGAAATAATCATTTCTAATCCATCGGCTGTCTCTGCTTCCAAAAATCCTTCCAGTTTTTCTTTGCAGTAGCGTACACCTTCGATATCATTTGTAATCTTTTTAAAGAGTTCTAAGTATTTCTCAATAGATTCCTTTGCATATCCGTTCTCTTCCAGTTCTTTCGCCACACCGTCCAAGCCAATCTTATCCATTTTATCTAAAATAATAAATACAGTATCGTAATCTTTCTCTTCAAAACCACTGTAAGCAGCCATTGCTTTTAAGATTTTTCTGTCATTGATGCGGATCGTAAAGTTTTTGAAATCTAACTTTCCAAGCAGTGTTGTTGTCGCTAAGATCAGCTCAATTTCCGCTAAGTTACTTGGTTCACCAAGAATGTCGATATCGCATTGCATAAACTGACGGAAACGTCCTCTTTGCGGTCTGTCCGCTCTCCACACATTCCCCATCTGCAATGCTTTAAACGGTGACGGCAACACACTTGCATTGTTCGCATAATATCTGGACAGCGGCACTGTCAGGTCATAGCGAAGACCTCCATCCACCAAATCCATCTCTTCTTTCGCTGTATCTAATTTTAATTTTTCTCCACGTTTTAAAATCTTGAAAATCAGTTTTTCATTGTCTCCACCCTGTTTGCTGCACAGATTCTCAATGTGCTCCACACATGGTGTCTCCATGGAAGAAAATCCAAATGTGCGGTATGTGTCTTTAATCATCTGAATCACATAATCGCGGATCTCCATCTCTGCCGGCAACATATCTTTCATGCCTGTGACTGGTTTTTTCTTTAATGCCATAACCATTCTCCTTTTCGCTCTATCATTTCATCAATTCGATTGATGTATTGTTCGACGTCTTTTACATTCTCCGTCCTGACAATCTGCTTCGGATTGCCTGTCTTTTCATCTATCAAGGTCTTCTCTTTTGGCAGCACGATCTTTGTCGATGCCCCTGCTCCCACAGCCACGATAGATTGTTTCTCTTCCATAATAAGTATATTGTATATTCCGGCTTTGTCAACCTTTGCATAACCAACATTTTCAAAATTTCCCGCAATATTCTTCTGCCTGTACAGATAATACGGTACGAGCTGCATTTTCCCCGCATATTCTGCTGCGAGTTCGATCATCTCCGATAGCATCGCGGCACTGTCTGCCTGGTCATTTCCCTGATAGCTTCCCTCTCGTTTTTCCTGTGTCAGTCTGGATGCACGCTTCATCGCAAGGGCATGTACAGTCAGGCTGTCCGGCGCAAACATTTCTATCTGTCGCAGTGTATCTTGCATATCGTCTAAAGTTTCTCCCGGAAGTCCCGCAATCAAATCCATATTAATGTTCTCAAATCCCAGTTCCCTTGCCATCGCATACACTTGTCGAATATCCTCTACTGTATGTTTTCGCCCGATACAATCTAATGTCTTTTGCTGCATTGTCTGCGGATTGATTGAAATTCTGGAAATTTGATGTCTTCTCAGCACTTCCAACTTTTCTTTTGTAATACTGTCCGGACGCCCCGCTTCCACCGTAAATTCTTTCAAATCTTCAAATGAAAATGTTTTTTCAATATGTGACAAAAGTCTTTCCAACTGTTCCGGTTCCAGCGTCGTAGGCGTTCCTCCACCAATATAAACCGTATTTAGTTTCTTTTCTTTTGACACTTCTCCTACAAAAGTGATCTCTTTACACAAGGCATCTAAATATTCGTCTACCCGGTCTTTCCATTTGTGAATTGGCTGCGAGGTAAAGGAGCAGTAACTGCAGGTAGTTGGACAAAATGGAATCCCCACATAAAGACTGTAGCCATCCTTATAGTCTAATTGAGCCAGCAGCGCTTTCTCTCGTTTTGCAATCTCCATGCCGAGGTTTGCTTTTTTGTCCGTTGTCCGATAATTTTCTTTCATATAGTCAATGACATCCTGTTCGCTTTTTCCTTCTTCCAGCAAGTTCATCATAATCTTCGTCGGTCTGATTCCTGTCAACACACCCCAGGCAAGTTCCTTTTCGGTTTGTTTTGACAACCAGTCATACACTTTCAGGTTCACATACCTCTTTTTCTGCTTTCTCTCTGCGTATTCTTCCATCTCATTTTGGTTGATCAAAAGACACTCTTTTCGCTGCCCATCTATTCTCAGTTCAATCAAATTAGGGACACCACTGTCGATTGTTTGGTCAATCTCACTCCCCGGGTAAAAAGCCCTTAAAATATGGTACATATCGTATATATACATTTCCTCTTTTACGATTATTTTTATCATTTTACACCTCACTTCAACCCAATTTGGGACGTAGTAAACTTCAATTTTACTACGTCCCAAATTGAACCTTTAAATAAACGGATTATACTGTTTTTCATCCGCAATGCAAGTCAAATCGTTATGCCCCGGATAGACCATCACCTGTTCCGGAAGGCTGAATAATTTTTCTTGAATCGATTTCACCAAAACTGATGCGCTTCCAGTCGGGAAGTCGCTTCGACCAACGCTTCTGCAAAACAGTGTATCTCCGCTAAACAGCACTTCCTCATCCGCCACATAGTAACAACATCCGCCACTTGTATGCCCGGGTGTATGAATTACTTCAAACGTATATCCTGCCAGCACAAGTTTTTCCCCATCACTCAGACAGGTCACTTTCTCATAGGCATAGCTTGTCCCAAACATACTGGAAAGATTTAATGCCGGATCTCTCAATATTGCCGCTTCATCTTTATAAATATATACCGGAATATCGAATTCTTTTGTCCACCCTTCAATTCCCATCACATGATCAAAATGACCATGTGTCAGAAGAATTGCTTTCGGCTCATAGCCGATTCGTTTCACATAACTGATCATATAATCCGGACAAATCGCCGGATCAATGATAACCAGCTCTTTTGTCTCCTCATTTTCCACTAAATAACAGTTGGTCCCCAGTGAACCCAATGCATATTTTTCTATCTTCATTCTTTTACCCTGCCGTACGTTCAATATCCATCACGCCCTCTATCTGACGCAATTTTTCCACAATTCGACTCAATTCTTCTCTGCCGCGAACAACAAAACCAAGTTCAATTGTTGCAACTCCCTGTTTGCTGACACGCGTATTCATCAAATTGATATCAATTTTATTCTCTGTAAATATCTTAGAAATCTCCATAAGCAGACCTTGCCGGTTATTTGCATACATCTTGATTCCCGACATATACTGCCCACCGGCTTCATCCGACGCATTTGTCTCCCACTCCGCATCAATCAATCTGGCTCTTTCCGCCTCCGATAAATGAATGATGTTGACACAGTCCGTTCTATGAATAGACATTCCACGTCCTCGTGTTACAAAGCCAACAATCTCATCTCCCGGAACCGGATTACAGCATCTGGAAAACCGAACCGCCATGTCATCAATTCCCTTTACAACAATTCCGCTTTTCGACTTCGTCACATGCACTTTATTCTTAGATGCTTCAGATACCCGTTCAATAATCGTCTCATCTGTCACAGCTGCCTTATGATCTTTTTCGTATTCCTCCAAAAGACGATTGATAACCTGACCTTCTTTTAAGCCACCATGCCCGATTGACGCAAGCACCGCATCCCAATCACGGAAGCCATATTTGACCTGTACTACCTGCATGTATTTCGGCTTGGTCAAATCACTGAGCACAATAGATTTTGTCTTGCAATACGCCGCAAGCATCTCTTTTCCGCGAACAATATTCTCTTCCTTAAATTCTTTCTTAAACCACTGATTGATCTTGTTACGCGCCTGCGTACTTTTTACAATGTTCAGCCAGTCACGACTCGGTCCCTTGGAATTTTGCGAAGTAAGAATCTCAATTCTGTCACCATTTTGAATCTTATAATCAATGTTTACAAGTTTTCCGTTCACACGGGCTCCTACCATCTTATTTCCGACCGCGCTGTGAATTGCATAAGCAAAATCAACCGGCGTAGAACCATTCGGCAGATTCTTTACATCCCCATTCGGCGTAAAGCAGTAGACATCTTCTGCGAACAAATCCAGGTCTCCTTTCAAGAGACTTAAAAATTCGCGGTTATCTGTATCCTGCTGCCATTCCAAAATCTGTCTTAACCAGCTTAGTTTTTCCTCTTCCTGCGCGGCAACACTCTTTTTGCCATCATTGGATTCTTTATATTTCCAATGGGCAGCAATACCATACTCCGCCGTCTTATGCATCTCCTCGGTACGGATCTGAATCTCAAATGGCTGTCCCACTGAGCTCATCAATGTCGTATGCAATGACTGATACATATTCGGCTTTGGCATCGCAATATAATCTTTAAAGCGCCCCGGAATCGGCGTGTACATCTCATGAATAACACCAAGTGCAGCATAACAGTCTTTCACTGACTCCACAATGATCCGGACTGCAAACAAATCATAAATCTGATCCACTGTCTTATCCTGATTGACCATCTTTTTATAAATACTGAAGAAATGTTTCACTCTGCCTTTTACTTCTGCCTTAATCTTCGCATTTTTCATATGTTCTGACACTTCTTCGACAATCTGCTGCACAAATTCTTCACGCTCTGTCTTTCTCGCATTGATCTGCTGCACAAGATCATAAAATACTTCCGGTTGAGAATATTTCAAAGACAGATCATCAAGTTCTGTCTTAATCCTGGAAATACCAAGTCTCTGTGCAATCGGCGCATAGATGTCCATCGTCTCACGCGCTTTCTCAATCTGCTTTTCCGGACGCATGAACTGAAGTGTTCTCATATTATGCAGTCTGTCCGCAAGCTTGATCAGAATCACTCGGATATCTTTTGCCATCGCCAAAAACATCTTTCTTAAGTTCTCCGCCTGCACCTCCAGTTTGTCAGCGGAATACGACAATTGTCCAAGCTTTGTGACACCGTCCACAAGCAGTGCAACTTCCGAACCAAAAATCTCGGTAATCTCCTGCTCTGTCATCACAGTATCTTCCACAACATCATGCAAAATTCCGGCAACAATCGTCTCTTTATCCAACTCCAGATCAGCAAGAATGATTCCTACCCACAACGGGTGAATAATGTATGCCTCACCTGATTTTCGAAACTGTCCTTCATGCGCATGGTACGCGATATTGAACGCTTTTTCCACCATGGAAATATCTGTAGACGGATGGTACTTTCTAATTCGTTTGATCAATGCCTCATATAACATCTTCGGGTCCTGATAATCTTCCGGCGCCTTCACCGCATGCCCATCCACAATCTCAAGTCCCTTGTATGGATTCTCTATTACTTTATTGTCGGCCACATTAATCCCCCCTTTCTGGTTCTTATTTTCCAGGGTATGCAATAACAGTCTCTACGTCAACCCCTTCTAATCTCTTTCTGCCTTCTAATCCTTCCAGTTCCATTAAAAATACTGCTTTGACAATCACTCCGCCCATCCCTTCAATGAGCTTTGTAATCGCCTCGATCGTACCTCCGGTTGCCATCAGGTCGTCGATGATCACTACTTTTTGTCCCGGTTTGATCGAGTTTTTATGCATCTCAATCTCAGCGCTCCCATATTCCAAATCATATTGAATCGAAACAGTCTCGCATGGAAGTTTTCCTTTTTTCCGAACCGGAATAAACGGTTTATGCAGATTATATGCAATCGGTACTCCAAAAATAAATCCTCTGGATTCCGGTCCTACCACTACATCAAATTCCGTGTCTCCGATTTTTTCCTGCATCAAATCTATCGCCAGCTGAAGTCCGTCAGCATCTTCTAAAATACTTGTTACATCTCTAAAAATAATCCCTTTTTCGGGAAAATCCGGTATACTTCTTACATATTCTTCTATTGGTTTTTTCATTCTAACTCACTCCTATTTTTACAGTATATTATAGTATAGCATTTTTTTGTCATTTTTTCAATTCATTTGCACTACTCTCACTGATAGTTCTGAATGATGATCTGAACAGTTTTCTGCCCCATATATTCATTAATTCCGGGATAATATGTAAATGCTGCCTCAACTTTGCTTCTCTGTCCCCGAAGCAGACCATCTACCGCAGGCTTTCCATACTTTTCTCTAAAAAATTCCAAAAATGCCTCCACATCACCAAAGTACATGGCATCCATCTGGGTTCCAGGCGCATCCTGCACCTGCATCTTCAACACATTTTTATTCTTCCCAAGAATTCTCGCGCTTAAAATTTCAATGTTTTTCTCCACAAATACAGGCTTTATATTTCCTTTCCCAAAAGGCTCCAGAAGCTCTAATTCATCCACAAACGCTTCATTGATATAGCCAAGCGGCATCTGCATATCAATAGAAATCTTAGGAATCAGATCTTCTTGTGTGAGTGTTGACAGATCATTTAAAGTTTCTCTGAGTCTGTCTACATTTTCCTCCTCCAAAGACAGTCCCGCCGCAAGTTTATGTCCGCCAAATTTCGTCAACAGCGATTTGCACTTATTCAATTCTTCATACATGTGGTAACTCTCAATAGAACGCCCCGATCCTTTCACGCCTTCTTCTGCCTTCGTCAAGATAAATACCGGCTTATGATAACGCTCCCTCACTCTTCCAGCTACAATTCCGGCAAGACTTTCGTGACAATCCGGAAGATAGATCACCAGCACTTTATCCTCGCCAAGTCTGGTCTCCTCCACTTGCTTCACCGCCTCTTCCACCGCTGAAGCTGTCATATCCTTCCGGTTGTCATTTAGCGCTTTCAAGTCACCCGCCAGTATGTCTGCCTCCTTTTTTGTCTTTGCACACAAAAGCTCCAATGCCCGTTTCGCCGTATCCAGTCTCCCGCTTGCGTTCAGGCACGGTCCGATCACAAATCCGATATGATATGCCGAAAGTCTCTCCACAGGCACACCGGTACATTCCATCAGCGCCCGCAATCCCAAATTATTTGTGCGTTTCAGCATCTCCAAACCTTGTTTTACAAAAATACGGTTCTCTCCGACCAGATCCATAACATCTCCGACTGTCGCAATTGCCACATTCTCCATCAGATAATCCACATCTTCGATATCTTTTCCACACGCGCCGAACAACGCCTCGATCAGTTTATATGCAACTCCTGCTCCACACAATTCTTTGAATGGATATGCACATGTCTGCTGTTTTGGATCAATCACTGCATCAGCGGGCGGCAGAATATATCGTTTTTCACTTTCTACCTCCTCATAAGGAATCTCATGATGATCTGTCACTATGATCGTCATCCCAAGACTCTTTCCATACGCAATCTCTTCTCTTGCCGCAATTCCATTATCACAGGTGATGATTGTATCAATATCATCGTCAAATGCACGATCAATCAGATTTCGGTTCAAGCCATATCCATCCTTCATGCGGTCCGGTATATCGATATCAGCTTCTCCTCCAAGATACTTGATTCCTTCCAATAAAATGTAAGTCGAATTGATTCCATCAATATCATAATCTCCGATAATTCGAATCTTTTTGTCCTCACGTATTTTCTCCAGCAAAATGTCTACCGCTTTATCCATATCTTTCATGAGCATGCCATCATACAAATCTGCGATCGTGCCGTTCAGATACAATTGAATCGCTTCATCCCCTATCACATCACGATTCCGTATCAGGCGGGCAAGAATCGGATGAATCTGAAATTTCTCTGCAATCTCCTGAAACGGAGCCCCTTTTCTCATTACAAACCATTTTTCCATACGTACTCCTCAATGCAAAAACGGGAGTAATATCATGATTACCCCCGTCCCCGTTTATTTTTTCTTTGCAAATTTTGTTTTCATAACATACCACAATGGTCCTGTGATACAGATAGAAGAGAATGTACCTCCTAACACACCAACCATAAGCGGCATTGCAAATTCTTTAATCGAACTTACTCCAAGCACATACAGTACCGCAAGCATGATAAAGGTTGTCGCATTTGTGTAAATACTTCTCGTCAAAGTATCTGTAATACATCTGTTGACCAATCCTGATAATTCTTCGTTTTTCTTTTTCGTCTTTAACTCTTCTCGGATACGGTCGAAGATAACAATCGTCGCATTGATCGAGTAACCTACAATTGTCAGGATACATGCGATAAATGTATTTCCGACAGACGTTCTCGAAATTGCATAAAATGCGATTACAAACAAAACGTCATTTAACAATGCGATAACCGCACTTGTTCCGAAACGAATATCTTTGAAGCGGAACCAAATGTAAAGCAGCATACATACCGTAGCAATCACAAGCGCAACGACTGCATCTGTCCGCATCTCGGAGCTGACTGTGGAACTGATATTCTCCGCAGTTATCGTAGATGCATCTACACCGAAGTTATCCGCCATCGCTTTGTTAAATGCCTCACGTGCTTCCAAATCCAAGCTGATTGTCTTAATAACAACCGCATTCGAATCTTTTACCTTCTGGAACTGAACGTTCTTATCTCCTGTTACTTTCTCTACAACCGGCACAATCTTAGAATCGATCTCTTCAATCGAGTAATCTTTGTCAAATATTACCGTAGATGAAGTTCCTCCCATGAACTCAAGGCTGTACTTAAACGCACCTTTTCCGTTTGCCGAGTTCACTCCCATCATAGCAAATCCCGCTACAATGATCACAAGTGAAATCGAAAAGCTCAACACTCTTCTCTTTAAGAAATCTCTTTCTTTTCTTGGTTTCTGACTACCATATAATTTTGGACTTCTAAGTCCGACTGCATATAATGAGTAGATAATGATTCTTGTCACAACCAGTGCCGTAAACATAGACACTACAATACCAAGCGCCAATGTCTGAGCAAACCCTTTTACGCTTCCTGTTCCCTTAACCCAAAGTACAATTGCCGCAATCAAAGTTGTCATATTACCGTCCACGATCGCTGACATCGCCTTCTGGAATCCAGACTTCAGAGATGATTTTACACTTTTCCCTGCTGCCATCTCTTCTTTTACTCTGGCAAAAATAATAACGTTCGCATCTACCGCCATACCAATTGAGAGCACGATACCTGCAATACCAGGAAGGGTCAATGTAATGTTAAACGCATTCAGCAATACAATTACAATTCCTGTGTAGATAACCAACGCAATGCTCGATGCAAGTCCCGGAAGCAGATATACGATACACATAAAAATAAATACAATTGCAAGTCCGATTGCACCTGCCATCAAACTTGTGCTGATTGCCTCTTCTCCAAGCTGTGCTCCGACTACTTTTGAGCTCAATTCCTCCAGCTCCAGTTTCAGACCACCTATACGGATTGTAGATGCAAGATTGTCTGCTTCTTCATAAGACTCCATTCCATCAATATAAGCCTGTCCACCGGTAATCGCTTCGTTTACTTTTGGATTACTGATGATTTCATCATCGTAGACAATAGCAATCTGTTTCCCGATATTCGCCTCTGTAGCCTCAGCAAATTTAGTCTTTCCTTCATCTGTAAGATTCAACTCAACGATATACTGTTTGTTTCCCATGTTATCTTGACTCGTTTTCGCAGATGCTGTTTTGATATCTGTTCCTTCTAAAACAACATTCCCTTCCGCATCCTGAAATTCAAGCGATCCCGGTTTTCCGAGTTCTTCCAGAATTGCATTCGCATCTGAAACACCTGGAATCTCAATATTGATACGATCCGAACCTTCCTGATAAACAGTCGCTTCTGTACTGTATTGCTCTACACGCTTTTGCAGCTTGTAGATCGTATCTTTCATCTCTTCCTCTGTCGGATTCTCATCTTTTACCTGGTATGTAATGCTGACACCTCCGGCAAGGTCAAGTCCAAGCTTAATATTTTTTGCCGCTCCCGCACCTGTTGCACCAAATCCTACAACTGAGGTAAACCCTAATAAACAGATTACCACCACTGTGAGGATCAGGTTAATGACACCTCTACTCTTTTTCATCTCTTACATCCTTTCTCCGTCTGCCAATGCAGCCTTGATCATAATCGCACATTCCACACGTTTCCTTTGCATCTCACAGCCAATATCATATGCATCATGAATCGAACCATGAAACTTGTAAGAATTTGCCATACATCCCCCACTACAATAGAATTTCGCAAAACAGTTCTTACATTTTTCTTTGGAATAGACACTGCAGCCTCTGAATTCATCTGCAATTTCCGGTCTCACAATCCCTTCGTCGACATTTCCCATCAGGAAATCTTCCTCACCGACAAACTGATGACAAGGATATAAGTCCCCCCAAGGTGTGACTGCAAGATACTCTGTTCCCGAACCACATCCGGAAAGTCTCTTCGCAACGCAAGGACCTCCGTCCAAATCAATCATAAAATGGAAGAAGTTAAATCCTTTTCCCGCCTCTTCTCTCTCAATGATTGCTTTTGCCAATGTATCATATTCTTCAAAAATCTGTGGAAGATCTTCTTTCTTGATCGAATAAAAATCTGAATCCTCTCCTACTACAGGCTCAATGGAAATCTGCTCGAATCCCAAATCCGCAAAATGCAGAACATCTTTTGAGAAATCCAAATTATCTCTTGTAAAAGTTCCTCTGATATAGTATTTTTCCTGATTACGGCTTTCTGCCAGTTTCTGGAATTTCGGCACGATCAGGTCATAACTTCCTTTTCCGTTGCGGAACGGACGCATCTTGTCATTGACTTCTTTTCGTCCATCCAGACTTAATACCACATTGTCCATCTCTTTGTTGACAAATTCCTTTACCTCGTCATTCAGAAGCACACCGTTCGTTGTCAGTGTAAAACGGAAATGCTTATCATGGAGTTTTTCCTGCTCTCTTCCGTACGCCACAAGATCTTTTACTACCTGCCAGTTCATAAGCGGTTCCCCGCCAAAGAAATCTACTTCCAGATTCTTTCGGTTACCCGAATTTGCAATCAGGAAGTCCAGAGCCTTTTTCCCGACCTCATATGACATCAGAGCCCGTCTTCCATGATATTCGCCCTCTTCTGCAAAACAGTATTGGCATGCGAGGTTACAGTCATGCGCAATGTGAATGCACAATGCTTTTACAACCGTCTTTCTGCTTTTTACCTCTCCGATATATGCCTCGTATATATCTTTTGTAAAGAGCTGTCCAGCCTTTGTAAGTTCCGCAATATCTTCTAACGCCTCTTTTAATTCGTCCTCTTTATATTTTTCTCCTAATTGTTCTTTCACATACGCCGATGTCTCTTCGCTTTGCAGTGTCGCTTCTGTATGATCCGGGTTCATTGCCTCTAAACAGGCGATCAAATCATAACACAAATCATCTACCACATGCACGGAACCGCTGTTCACATCGAGCACAATATTATAACCATTGTTTCGGTACTGATGAATCACAACATGTACCCCTTTCTATTTTCTCTATTTTTTCTGTCATGCAAAAAGAATGTGCCATCGCACATTCTCTGCCTGCGTCTACTGTCAAAAGACAGCACTTGTCTTTTTGTTCAGCTTACGCAATCATTATCTTTTTTGTTCGCAAGTCTGATTTCCTACTGTACAAGATGTCTTACATGCTGACTGGCATGATGTCTGACATTCTCCACATCCACCTTTTTTCACTGTATTGTTTAATGTCTGTGTATTCAATGTTTTGATATGTTTCATTGTCATTTCCTCCTTCGCTTTGCATTACTTCTGTTATTATACCACAGGACTGTATGTTTTGAAAGCCTTTTTTCTCAGTTCGGTTAAGAATTACTTAAGAAATCATTCCTCCAAACATCCCCCCTCCGGCACACATCAGAAATGTCGTAAGAATATTGCTCCAGTTCCCGTCAATCCCCCTGTATATCCCAAGCGATATCAAAAGCAGCAATACAAAATAAGCAACCCCAAGCGTCAAGCCCCATGCAAATCGTTTTACTTTTGTAAGCTTTCCTAATATAAGACCTCCCACAAAAGTAGACACCACATAAATCACCACAATCCCCGCAGTCACTTTCTGTTCGTCCAGCTCAAACTGATACAATAAAAATGTCAGCAGCACAAGCAATATACCCGTTACAAGATACGCCGCAAGCAGTGATTTCAAGATCCATATGAGCTTCGATTCTTTTTGAACCTGTTTTTCCATACTATTCCCTCCTCGCATATCACAATCTATGATTGTCCGAAGGGTTTTATGCTTCTATTGTTCCATTTGTCTTCCAAGAAAATTAGCTGCGCATGCGGCGAGTTTTTCTTCTGTCTCTCCAAATTTTTTCTTCTTTTCTAACAGAATTACCGCTCCGATGACATCTCCTCCGCACAGGATCGGATGAATGATCTCATCTTCATATTCCTGTATCCGTTCATCAATCACCGCCACATATTTCTTTTCACCTGCCGATGCATGCACTGCTTCCCGTTCCTTAAAAATACGTTCCAACTGTTTACTCACATATTTATCCTGTAATTCTTTTTTTCCCGCACCGGATACCGCAATAATCTGATCATGATCCGTCACACAGACCGTTGCTCCGCACGTTACCGCAAGACTTTCCGCATATTCTTTTGCAAATGAGGAAAGCTCACTGATCGGTGAATATTTTTTCAGGATAATCTCTCCCTCTCGGGCCGTGAATATTTCCAATGGGTCTCCCTCTCGAATCCGAAGTGTTCTCCTGATTTCTTTTGGAATGACCACTCTCCCCAGATCATCAATTCTTCTTACAATTCCTGTTGCTTTCATAATAAAAATTCCTCCATTTACTGTACTTTCCAACTTTGGAAATAGTATCTGTAAACAGAGGAAAATTATACATTTTTACTGGTTCAAATAAAATCTATTATTTTAACAGTGCGTTTTCTAAATCTTCAAGCATAAATCCGAGTGCATTTACACCGCCTTCTGCCGTATACCAAACTGCAGGATGTTCTAAGTAGACGATTTTTCCGTCCTTATAAGCATCTGTTCCCATAATCAGCTCGTTTTCCATAATATCCTTTGCAAGCTGCGCGCCATCTGTACCGATCGCCGCATCACGGTCCAATACAAAGATGTAATCCGGATTCTTCTCTACCACAAATTCAAATGACGCCTCATTCCCATGTGTAGAAGTATCGACATTTGCATCCACTCCGATATTCTCAAATCCAACCTCATTACCGATCAAAGCGCAACGTCCATCGTTTCCGAGAACATTGAATCCTCCACTTGTACACATTCCGATAATCGCACTTTTTCCTTCGGCAAACGCTTTCAGCTTTTCAATTCTCGCATCATAGCCGTCCATCAGATCTTTCACATCATCTTCCACACCAAACATAGATGCAATCGTCTTTGCATTTTTCTCCACACTTTTTACAAGTCCGATTTCTGTGTCTGTGGACAGATAGACAACCGGTGCAATTTCACTCAGTGCATCATAAGACTGTGCAAGACGTCCTCCGATAAAGATCACATCCGGCTCACACGACATCACTGCTTCCATATCTGCCTCTTTGATTGTTCCTAAATCCACAATTTCATCATTCGTAACGTACTCCTGAAGATAGTCCAATGATGTGCTGGAAGAACCCACTACACGATTTCCCAATCCGAGACTGTCTAAAATATCAAGCGCCGCCATATCCATCACAGCGATTCTTTGTGCATCATAAGGCACTTCCAAATCTGTTTCTTCATTGTTCGCATTAAAGCTTTTAATTGTAACTGTTTTTGGTTTTTCTGTTTTATTTGTATCTTCTTTTGAAGTTGTTCCTGAATTCTTATTTCCGCAAGCTGCAAGACTAAATACCATCACAAGCGCAAGCACTAAAGTTGTCAATTTTTTCATCTTGTTTTCTCCTTATCTCTTCCCAATAATCTTTTGTTGTAAAATTCTGTTTCTACGTCGTTTCAACAGACCTGATTAATAATAGATTGATAACGGTTTCCCGGCAATCTTCATAATCTCAAAATCTACTTTATAAATTTCTGTCAATGCCTCTTTCGTCATCACCTCCTCCACGGTTCCGAATTTTGCGATCTTGCCGTCCACAAACGCACAGATATAATCGGAATAAAATGCCGCATAATTAATCTCATGCAATACTAAAACAATCGTTTTCCCAAGCTCATCACAAAGCTTTCGAACCGTTTTCATCAGATTTGTTGCATGGTAGATATCAAGGTTGTTCGTCGGCTCATCGAACAGAATGTACTCCGTATCCTGTGCAATTACCATTGCGATATACGCTCTCTGTCTTTGACCTCCTGACAGCTCATCGATAAAACGCTCTCGAAATTCGTCCAGTTCCATGTATGAGATTGCCCTGTCAATCATCTTTTTATCTTCCTCTGTAAGACGGCCTCCTGAGTAAGGGAATCTTCCAAACGCCACCAACTCTTCCACCGTCAGCTTCATCTGAATGTGGTTGCTCTGCGTTAAAATCGCAAGGCGCTTCGAGAGCTCTTTGCTCTTCCATTTTCCGATATCCTGCCCTTCAAACTCGACAAGTCCTCCATCTCTTGCAATCAGTCTGGAAATCATTCCCATAACCGTTGATTTTCCTGCTCCGTTTGGTCCGATCAAAGATGTCACTTTCCCTTTCGGGAGTGAAAAGCTGACCGAATCTACCACCGGTTTTCCATCATATGTTTTTATCAATTCTTCTACAATCATTGTCTAACTTTCCTTCCTTTCTCTCAGCAGCAGATACAGAAAATAGATTCCTCCAAACACGGTAATAAACACACTTACCGGAACGGTATAGGAATAAATCTGCTCTACCAAAAGCTGTCCTGCCACCAGAATCACCATTCCGAAAAATGCCGATCCCAAAATAAGATGACTGTGACGATATGTCTGCAAAAGCTGTCTGGAGAGATTTGCAATGATCAGTCCCAAAAAGGAAATCGGTCCAACCATCGCAGTCTCCACTGCAATAAACAGCGTCACACCCAATAACAGTCGTCTGATACATCTGTCATAATCCACTCCCAGATTAATTGCCTGTTCTTTTCCGAGTGTGATCACATCTAACAAAGCCAGTTCTTTTCTCAGGCAAAAGACCACGAGTCCCATAACAATCACAGAAAATACAATAATCTTTGAATTGACGTTACTAAAACTTGCGACTAAGGTCGCCAGCAGGCTGTCATATTCATTCGGATCCATCACCCTCGTCAAAGTGGATTGGATACTTCCGAAGAAGGAAGTCAACACAGTTCCTATAAGCAGTACATAAAGCACATTATGATTTGTCTTTTTAAACAGATAACTGTAAATAACGGTCGCGGTTCCGCCCATCAATACAAGATCCACCGCAAATGCAGCATTTGGATTGACAGCTAAAACACTTCCTGAGCCGGCGACAAACACAACCGCAGTGTGTATGACCATGTACAGAGAATTCATTCCAAGCAGACATGGTGTCACAATAGTATTGTTGATAATAGACTGGAACACAATAGATGCCCCGCCGATGGCAAACGCCGTGATCAGCATCACGATTAATTTTGGTGTACGAATTTTCATCGCATACCAGAACAATTTCTCATTGCCAAACTTTACATTCACCAACATGTAAAGCGCACATGCTAAAATCACAAGAACCATCATCACGATAAGTTTTTTCTGATTTCTTCGATTTACCGCTCGATTCACAGACTCGTTCCCCCTTCCATAATGCACGTCTTATTTTCCCCTCTACGGGTAAAATGGATCGCCTTGCGGCCATGTTTCAGCCGGTAAAGCAACAGCATAATAAAAAGCAGACTTCCGAAAATTCCCACAATCAATTCGATCGGCAATTCATACGGCGCAATTACGACTCGACCGATCAGATCACACATAAGAACAAAATTTGCCCCAAACAATGCCGTATCCACAAGCGTTCCACGAATCTTATCCCCTTTAAACATAGAGACAATATTTGGAACGATCAGACCGATATAGGAAATGGAACCCACCACGACAACTACCGATGCTGTAATCATCGCTGCAATCGTCAGCCCCATAAACAGAACAAACTTATACGGGACTCCAAGATTTTTGGAAAAATCCTTTCCCATTCCGACGATGTTAAAATGATTCGCAAACAGAAATGCCAGTATCACAAGCGGTACCACAAGATATACAATCTCATATCTGCCCTTTAACACCATTGAAAAATGCCCCACAAGCCATGAGGAAAGTGCCTGCGTCATCTCATATTTGTAGGCGAGATAACTCGTAATTCCAGACACCACATTTCCGAACATAATTCCCACAAGCGGTACCATAACCGCTTCTTTAAACTGAATTCGTTGTATGAACCACACAAAAATCCATGTTCCGAGAATCGCCGTGGTAAATGCAAATATTGCCCGCCCCCACAGCGTGGACTGCGGCATAAACAAAAGTGCCAGAAGAATTCCAAATTGCGCAGACGAAATCGTCGCTCCCGTAGTCGGAGAGACGAATTTATTCATGCAAAGCTGCTGCATAATCAATCCCGCCGTACTCATCCCGACACCGGTACAGATGATTGCAAGCAGGCGTGGCAGCCTGGAAATCAAAAAGATTTCCAATTGTTCCATATTTCCACGGAACAATTCTATAGGGGTCACATCAATCACACCCACAAATAAAGACACCGCTGACAGAACCAGAAGAAGTGCTGCAAGGATGATTGTTGACATCCGCTCTTTCATAAATTTCCTCCTTTTAAAAGTTAGCTCAAACTAACTCGTAGTTAAAATAAAATGTGCCTGATCACTGCCAAAATCATTTTCTGTGTGGTCACAGCACATTTTCACGTTAGTTTAAACTAACTTATTTGTTTTGTCAAGTATTTTTATATATCTATTGACACATTTACTATGTTTACACCAATAGTTTTATAATATATAATCAAAACATAATAACTGCACATGGGGAAAGTGTCAACCTTTTATCGTGCGAGCTGTCAACGAAACAATATCACGCGACAATACATGAGTATTACCACTCTGTTACAATTCATCGAGTAGAAAGGACGTGTTACTATGGCAATACCACAAAAACAAATTTACACAGAAATTGATTATTATGCTCTTCCTGAAGATGTACGAGCCGAACTGATAGACGGTCAGATTTATTACCAGGCTGCTCCGAGCCGTATTCATCAGGAAATACTAAGCGAATTACACGCCGCAATACATCAATATATCAAATCAAAAAGCGGCTCCTGCAAGGTCTATCCTGCCCCGTTTGCAGTCAAATTGTGGGAGGAAAAAAGAACCATTGTCGAACCTGATATAAGTGTTATATGTGACCGCAACAAGCTTACAGAAAGAGGCTGCACAGGTGCGCCAGACTGGATTATTGAAATCATATCCCCTGGTAATTCCAGTCATGACTATATAAGAAAATTGAATCTTTATGCTGATGCAGGAGTTCGGGAATATTGGATTGTAAACCCTATAAATAACACTGTACTCGTATATTACTTGGAAGAAAGCAAGTTTGAGGTGTCTTCCTATACCTTCCAGGATAAAATAAAAGTCAATATTTATGACGATTTATGGATTGACTTCGTGGAAATCAACCCATAATTATTTTTTCATCTGGCAGCAGGTTTTCTTTTCTTTCCTGCTGCCACATCTTTAATTAACTCTATGTAAATACACAGGAACCGCATATTTACAGCACTTTCATCACATCATTATCAAGTATTTTTATATTACATATTTTTCATTGAATACCATACTTTATTATGCTAAAATATATACATTCAGATTGAATGGAATCGTTCATAGAATAGAAATAATCAGGAGGACATGAAAATGAGTAAAACAGATGAAGTAAGAAAAGCAATGGTCGATGCAATGAAAGCAAAAGATAAAGACACAAAAGATACACTTTCTCTTTTACTTGCTGCGTTAAAGAACAAAGCCATCGATAAAAGAGCTGATTTGACTGAAGAAGAAGAGGTTCAGGTCATCTTAAAGGAGATCAAACAGACAAAAGAATCGTTGGAGATGACGCCTTCTGACCGCACAGATATGATTGAAGAGTGCAAAAGACGACTTGCAGTGCTGGAGACATTTGCTCCGAAGATGATGGATGCCGACGAGATCAAAGCAGTTGTGGAAAGCGTTTTGAGCGAGCTTGGAATCACTGCTCCGACAGCCAAAGATAAAGGACGGATCATGAAAGAACTGATGCCGAAAGTAAAAGGAAAAGCAGACGGAAAGCTTGTCAACGAGATCGTTGGTTCTTATATGACAGCATAGAAAAAGACGGGGATGCCCGTCTTTTTCTATGCATAATGGTATTTTTTGTGCTGACTTTTAAAGTAGCCGACAGATATGAACAGCGTCACAAATTCCGCCAGCGGAACAGACAGCCAAACACCCGTCACACCCATCACCAATGGCAGTACAAGGATACTCACCACGATGAAAATAAACGTCCTGCAAAACGAGATGATCGCAGATCTTTTCCCATCACCAAATGCAGTAAACATCGCAGACGCAAAAATATTGATTCCCGCAAATATGTAATTAAAAGAAAACAAGAAAAATCCATCTGCTGCAATTTCATATGTCCTTGAATCTCTTCCACTGAAGATTCCTACTATCGGTTCTGCAAAGACAAGCGCCATCACAAGAATCACAATAGAAGATACCGTGATGAAGTACATGCAGATTTTATAAATTCGTTTCAGTTGGTCATAATTTTTGTCCCCGTAATTAAAACTGAACACCGGAGCCACTCCCATTGAAAATCCCAGATACATTGATGTGAACAAAAACTGACCGTACAGCACGATTGTAATTGCTGCCACACCGTCTTCCCCGAGGAGACGCAGCATCGTCAGGTTAAATAAAAAGGTTACAATCGCCATTGAAAGATTGCTCACCATCTCCGAAGAGCCATTTCCACAGCTTTCCAGCAATACTGTTCTGCGAAATACCGGTCGTACAAAATAAAGCCCCTTTTTGATTACGAAAAAGTACACAATTCCAACAACCGCCATGATCGTCTGTCCAATTCCGGTTGCAAGAGCCGCTCCAATCACGCCCATTCCCATAGGTCCCATAAACAGATAATCTAAAATGACATTGGTAACTCCGCCTGTAATCGTTAAAACCAATCCGAGTGTCGGCTTTCCCGCAGTCACAAAAAATACCTGAAAAAACATCTGCATCATCGTCAGCGGTCCAAACAGTAAAAGAACACCCAAATATCGTTTACAGTCTGAAAGAATCAGAGGTGTCGCTCCAAGCACATTGCAAAGCGGTTCCAAAAACAGTATCCCGACCGCTAAAATCACCACTCCTACCAGAAAGCTCACCAATGCGATCAAAGAAAAATTTTCCCTTGCCTCACTTTCTTTTTTCTCACCAATCTGACGTGCGACAATGGCGCTCCCACCTGTTGATAGCATAATCCCGCATGCAAACATCAGATTGATGACCGGATAAACGATATTGACCGCGGACAACGCATTGCTCCCGACAAGTCTGGATACAAAAATTCCGTCTACAATCGTATATAAAGACATAAATACCATCATCACCATCGTCGGGAATGCAAACTTCAGCAATGAAAACACATTAAATTTCTGCGCTATTGAATTCGTCATATTTCATCTCATCCTCCAATTGTATATTGATTTTTTCCAATCTGTACCCTATCATAAACTATAGGGTAACACGATAGTCAAGGGAGGTTTTACAAAAATTGGAGAAAAAATTAAAATCGAATCGAGATGCCTATCTGACAACCGGAGAATTTGCAAAACTTGCAGGTGTCTCCAAGCACACATTGTTTCACTATGATAAGATCGGGCTTTTATCACCGGAAATCAAACTCTCTGAAAATCAATATCGCTACTATTCCATCTCACAGCTGGAACTTTTGGAAATCATCACCTTATTAAAGGAACTTGATATGCCGCTGTCTGAGATCAAATCATATCTGGACAACCGCACAACATCGCTTTTCATTGAGCTGCTCACCAAAGAGCAGACACTTATCCGTGAAAAAATCCAGGCGATGCAGCAGATGGAGCGTTGGATTCAAGAAGAACTTACGCTGCTTCACAATGTATCTGCATCTGCATTGGACGATATTTCTGTTATTCATTTTCCGGCAAAATATATGCTTACCACACCTGTGCATTCCCTGCACGACAAAGAAATTGCAAAAACGATCCGAGACCTCATTCTTTACGGCAATGAACATCAGATTCAAAGTCCTTACGGAGTCGGGGGAATCCGCGACCTTTCTTCGTTCGATTTAACGACAGAAGAGTATACCGATTTCTATCTGCTTTTAGACCATAGGCCAGAGAATGTTCCGCTTTGTGTCCGGGAATCCGGACACTATCTTCGTGCATTTCACTGTGGAGGCTACGAGACCATCCATACGACCTATGAAAAAATGCTGCAATATGCATCTGAAAACGCCTTAGAGCTGACTGGTATATTTTACGAAGATGTTCTGATTGACACGCTCACCGAAAAAAAGGAGGAAGATTATATCCTCCAGATCAGCTGTAAATTAAAAAAGGGATAGGAGAACTCCAAATTGTTCTCCCCTCCCTGTTTCTAGACAGCCTCTATCAAAAAACCTTTTGCTCTGAGCATTTCTTCTATCTCATCTAATATTTCTTCACTCTCCGCACTCACTGTATGGTAATGATAGTTTGAAGTAATATTTTTCAGTGGACTTGATTTTCCACTTTTGATGTCTTCTATAAATGCTGCCGCTTTTCTTCTTGAGTGTATGCCAAGCGGCGCTTCCATATGACCGTATACTCTGTGGTTTACCATCACATTTTCCACGCATCCTCCCAAATCCACAATCTCATACAACTCCTCCTCCGTCTGCTCATCAGTATGCTGCACCTTAAACACACGGCTGATTGCTTTTTGCGTATTCAGTATATATCCTCTGTTCGTTGAGATAATATCATAACCTGCTGTGCGGATCAGCGCAATATCCTGCACGATCACCTGCCGGCTCACACCATAAAGTTCCGCCAGCTTTTTTCCTGACACAGGTTCCTTACTCTCCTGTATCTGACGAACAATCTGCTCTCTTCTCTGCGAACCATTCACAAACCTTCACCTCCTGTTTTTGCATCACTGGTTCTATTATACTACATGAAGGTTCTTTAAGGAAATATCTAAAATTGGTGCAGAGTGTGTCAATGCTCCGCTGGAAATATAGTCTACCCCAAGTGACGTCAGGCGGGCAATATTTTCTTTTGTCACATTTCCGGAACATTCTGTCTCAGCTCTCCCGTCAATGATACGGATTGCCTCCGCCATCTCCTCTGTGGACATATTGTCAAGCATAATAATATCTGCTCCCGCATCCACAGCTTCTTTTACCATCTCCAGCGTTTCTACTTCCACTTCAATCTTTCGCACAAACGGCGCATATTCTTTTGCCATGCGCACTGCATTCGCCACACTTCCGGCTGCCCCGATATGATTATCTTTTAAAAGGACACCGTCTGACAGATTATAGCGATGATTGTAACCGCCTCCCGCACGCACCGCATATTTTTCAAAAATACGCATATTCGGCGTCGTCTTTCTCGTATCTAAAAGCTTTGTACCGGTTCCCTTTAAAAGCTCTGCAACGGAGCGTGTGTATGTTGCGATTCCGCTCATTCTCTGCAGATAATTCAACGCCACTCGCTCTCCTGATAAAAGTACACGGATATCGCCGACCACTTTTCCCATCAGTTCTCCATTCTTCACCTGATCCCCGTCTTTACAATATAATTCCACCTTTGTATTCGCATCCAAAAGACGGAACACCCGTTCAAACACATCTAATCCGGCAATCACTCCATCCTGCTTACAAATCAATTCTACCTCTCCTGTGACCGCTTCTTTCATCACGGCATTCGTTGTCACATCTTCGCTGGAGATATCTTCTCTCAACGCCTCCAAAATCAAATGATCCACTTGAAGATCCATCGTAATTTTATTCATCCTTCTATTTCCTTTCTTATCGGTTTGCTCCAATTTTTTTTGCTGCACGTTTCGCAAATACAAGGCTTTCCAACAGCGAGTTACTTGCCAGACGATTGGCGCCGTGCACTCCGTTACAGCTTGTCTCGCCTGCTGCATACAGATGCTCCATCGATGTCAGGCTGTCAGAATCCACCCAGATGCCACCCATAAAATAGTGCTGTGCCGGTACAACCGGAACCCACTCTTTCGTGGCGTCGTATCCTTCTTCCAGACATTGTTGATAAATATGTGGGAAATGTTTTCGTATCGTCTCCTCTGAAATATGCTCCATCGACAACCACACGAACTCTGTATGATCTTTCTCCATCTGCTCCTGAATTGCCTTAGTCACAACGTCTCTCGGAAGAAGTTCATCTACAAAACGCTTTCCTTCTTTGTTATATAACACTGCTCCTTCCCCACGCACTGACTCTGATATCAGAAATCGTCTTCCCGGTTTTTTCGAATACAGTGTTGTCGGATGAATCTGCACGTAATCCAAATGCTCCAGGCGAATTCCATGCTCTTTTGCAATTCGAAGCGCATCTCCTGTCAGATGAGCAAAATTAGTAGAATGCTTGTAAGTTCCGCCGATTCCTCCGCTTGCTAAAATCGTGTCCTTTGCATGGAGATAAATGATTCCTTCCTCATTTTCAGCAACAATTCCTGCACATCGTCCTTCTTCTTCCAAAATATCCGTCATCGTAGTATACTCAAAAATCGACACATTCTCAAGTTCTTTCACTCGCTCCAAAAGTTTGCTTGTAATCTCTTTTCCGGTCACATCCTCATGGAATAAAATACGTGGCGCAGAGTGCGCACCTTCTCTTGTATATAAAAACTCCCCATTTTCCTGTTCAAATTCCACTCCATATCCCACAAGATCTTCAATCACCTGACGGGAGTTACGAATCATAATATCGACCGACTCTTTTCGGTTCTCATAATGTCCCGCTTTCATAGTATCTTCAAAATAGCTTTCATAGTCATCCTCATCTCGCTGTACACAGATTCCCCCCTGTGCAAGAAAAGAGTCACTGCTCTCTACATCTGATTTTGTAATCATCACAATCTTTTTTTCCGCCGGCAGATTCAGCGCACTAAAAAGTCCTGCCACTCCTGTTCCGACTATGACGACATCCGTATTGATATCCATATTTCCTCCTTCACTGCAAACATGGTTATTTTGCAAGCTCCAACATCCTCTCCAATGCTTTTCCCGATTCTTCTCTTACTTTCTCTGTCACGTGCACTTCATTTTCCCCTGTCTTTAATACATGCAATACCTTTTCCAATGTGATCTTCTTCATGTCCATGCAGACAGGCTCAGTCTCTGTAAAATAAAATTGTTTATCCGGGTTTCTCATCTCTAATTCATAGCGCACTCCCTTTTCCGTACAGATAATAAACTCTTTTTTGGAACTTTGAGTGGCATACGAAATGATTCCCGATGTGCTGCCGATGTAGTCGGAAATCTCGCAGATTGCTTCCGGACATTCTGGATGTGTCAATATTTCCGCCTCCGGATGCAATTCTTTTACCCGCTTCACCTCTCTAAGCTTCATGTGTTCATGCACCGGACAATATCCCTGATTGAATACAAACTCCTTTTCCGGCACTTGTTCTGCCACATACCTTGCCAGGTTTTTATCAGGAATAAAGAAAATGTGCTTGTTCGGCAATGCTTTCACGATCTGCACCGCATTCGCCGATGTCACACACACATCCGAGTGACGTTTTAATTCCGCTGTCGAATTAATATAACATACAACCGCCAAATCTTCATATGTATCACGCATTTTCTGAATGGTCTGTGCATCTGCCATATGTGCCATCGCACAATCTGCTGACTTGTCCGGCATCAGCACGGTCTTATCCGGATTAAGTATCTTCGCACTTTCTCCCATAAACGCCACCCCGCAAAACACAATGGTCTGCTCTTTTAATCCAACCGCTACTTTGCTCAGATAAAAAGAATCTCCAATGTAATCTGCTATCTGCTGTACTTCTGGATTCACATAATAATGTGCAAGAATCACTGCATTTTTTTCTTTTTTCCATTTCTTAATTTCATCAATCATATCCATGCTTTTCTTCTCCTTATGTAAACTTCCATTATTATAGCACTGTATTTTACAGGTGACAAGACACATGCTTTTACAAAAAAGAAGGATTTACACATGAATTTTTATCGATTCTGTGCAAATCCTTCCTATTTTCTCGAAAAAATATGTTTTAAAAACACATACATCACAATGGCAAACGCAATCAGATAACCAAATGCTCCCAGTGCCGGAATCCCCCAAATCTTAGGTTTCATGTTCGTTGTACAGATAATGCTGGAACTGATCAACAGCGCCATCACCCAAAGTCCCATCACAACATTTCTCACAAGTCTTCGCAGCAGTCTCTCCAACTCCATCGATGCATGCAGATCCAAATTAATCTTTGTCTGCCCCTTTAGGTATCCCTGTAAAATATCAGAGATCAGTGACGGAATATTGATTGCTTTATGAAACGATCTGTAAATTGTCTTACCGCTGTTTTTTAATTCCTGCTTCCAGTCTTTTTCCTTCAGCATCTTTCCCGCCATATGTCTGGAGGCTATCTCCACCATGTTCAATTCCGGCGCAATATCAGCAAGCACCCCTTCCATATGGGTCAGTCCCCTTGCAAGCATCGTCAGTCCATGCGGCATGATAATCTTATTTTCCTTCATCACTTCCATGAGACTCATCGTCACTTTGGCAATATCAATGCTCCCCATATCGGCAGTACCATACTGTGAGAGCAAATTGCTGATTCCTTCATACAGGCAGCTTTGATCCGGTGGCTCCTTAAAATCTCCAAGCGCCATCACCGCATCCTGAATCATTCCGATATCACTCATAGCAATTCCTTCTACCGCATTTCCAATCAGTTCTCGATCACGTTCTGTGAGACGCCCCATCATCCCCATGTCAATCCAGATAATCTTTCCTCCCCGAATCTTTACATTGCCGGGGTGTGGATCCGCATGAAAAAATCCGTCATCCATCACCTGCTTGATATAGTTGTCAATCAGCTTGATACCTACCTCTTCTAAATCATATCCGTCTCTCAGAAGATTTTCTTTATCATCGACGGCATATCCGTCAATATATTCCATCACCAGCACATAGCGGTTCGTGTACTCATGGTACATCTTGGGTGCTCCAACAAACACAATATCTTTATTTCTTCTTGCAAACTCCTCCAGGTTAGATGCCTCTGTCAGAAAATTCATCTCTTCTCTTGTAACTGCCCACAGTTCATCAAGTACCATGTCAAGATCAACCATACCCTTTAAGCTGACTGGCGGAAGTAACTTTACCGCACGATGCAAAAGTCCGATATCTCTTGCCATCTTATCGTAGATCCCTTTTCGCTGTATCTTTACAACAACTTCCTCTCCATCTCTCAAGACTGCTTTATGCACTTGTGCGATAGAGGCTGAGCCAAGTGGTAATTCTTCAATCTTTTTAAAAATCTCTTTCCATGGACAGCCGTACGCCTCCCGCAATACTTCCTCCACCTCCGAAAACGACATCGGCGCCACCTCAGAGCGAAGACGCATCAGCTCATCACAATACCGCTTTGGCAAAATATCAGAATGCATCGACATAATCTGTCCTAATTTGATAAACGTCGGTCCCAAATCTTCCAAAATCAGACGTAGCTTCTCCGGGGATACTCCTCTGGTAATATTATGCTTTCGGAGTACCCCTGTCATCTCTTTCAATCTTTCTTTGTATTCCTGCGATTCCTGTCTGCCCATCTGTCACATCTTCCTATTCTGTCTAGAGCTCTTCATCCGGTTGCTGCTCAGTCTCAGATTGTTCTCCTTCCATAGCATTCAGTCTCTCCTTCAACGCTTCGATCTGTTCCGGCGTCATCTTTTCCAATAGTTCGTCCAGTTCTTCCGGAGAAGTCGGTTTCACTGACACATTCACATTCTCTTTGACCGTCTTTTTGATATTGTGCTTCAGTTCCTCATTCAATGCTTTCCCCTGCTCTACCGTTAATTCTCCTTTTTCTACCATATCATCCAATAACTCTTTTGATTTTTCCGCAGTTGTTGCTGCCGCACCGATTCCTGCCAACAATAGTTTTTTTACGCTTTCTCCAAATCCTTCCATCATTCTGTCTCCTTTCATTTTGCCATGAAATTCTTTGTTTATATAAGTTCTAACACTTTCGGGACAAAAATCAAAAGTCCCACTCCTGCTGCCATAATTGCCGCAATCAAAACTGCCCCCGCCGCTGTATCTTTCGCAAGCTTTGCAAGCGGCCTTCTCTCTTCTGTGACAAGATCTACCACCGCTTCCATCGCCGTATTGACAAGTTCCAGTGACAGAATCATTCCAAACAGAATCAGACAGATACACCATTCAGAAACTGAAATTCGAAACACAAATCCTGCCGCAACAACACATAGCATTGTCAGACAATGAATCTTCATATTTCGTTCTTTTTTGATTCCGGTAAAAATTCCTTCAAAAGCATATCCAAAACTCTTATATAATGGATTCTTCTTTTGTCCCTTCACAAACTTCACCTTCTTGTCCTAAATTTGTTTTTATTATACTACAAAAAACTCCCCAGTGAAACCGGAGAGTTCTAAAAACATTATAATCTTTATTGATTTTTTCTTTCGACTTCATATATCGCTTTGCAATCCTTCCCAACCTCTTTCCATATAAAGTTGTTTTACAATTTCTTCCAATTTTCTCCGGCTTTTCCTATCCGGTACCTGTCTGCAAAAATCTTTCACCCACTGTTCCTGCTGATCTTCATCTGTTTCCGATGGATCATAAGGTACAATGCTGCTTGTCTCATCATACAATCGCTGCAACTGTTGAAACTGCTCCCTGAACTGTCCGGCATATTTGTTCCAAATCTCCAGCCCGTAAAGCTTTAGTCCCAAAAAATCAGTAATATAGTTCAATCTGTCAAGATCCGAAAATGTCATTTTTTCTTTTCCCTGCAAGATGCGCCTGTCCCTATTTCCACATAAAAATAAAAATGCAAACCGTTCCATATCCACTTGATGCACCATCATCACCTTCCTTTTTTGTGTTCCACTTCATCTCCCTTTTACAATCGATTGTATTCCTAATTTCATGTAAAATCAATAGAGAAAGTGCAAAAAGTGAGACAGATATGCAAGTCCCTTTTTTATATAATTTCTTCTAACAATCGTTCCCACTGTGCCACGATTTTGTCTAGTGCAAATTTTTGTCTGCTCTTTTCCGCCTGCTGTGCAAACTTTTTGCGCAAAGCATCTTTTTGAATGAGCAGTTCTATCTTTTCTTCCATCTGCTCTAAGTCAAACGGCGGAATCAAAAATCCGGTTTTCCCATCTTCGATAATCTCTGCTGGTCCGGTCTGAATGTCAAAGCTAATACTCGGCACTTTGTATCCTGCCGCCTCCAGAAGAACCATCGGAAGCCCTTCTGCTCTGGACGTCATCACATAAAAGCCAACATGATTGACTCCAAAGAATCTTTTAAATCTCCGCGAATCACATTCATCATCAACATACGAAGATTTTTTCTATCACTGACCGCCAGCGCCTCCTCAATCGGTACCATGTTGCGTTCACGCTCTTCATCTGCTTTCAGATGCGTCTTAATGCGCTCTTTACTGAAAATCACATCTTCCAAATCTACCTCCTGCCGAAAAATCGTTCGATAGACAAGCTGACTGCACGCAAAGAACAGTGGTCCTATAACCGGGCAGAGCACCATAACGGCAAGCCGCATTCTCCATGTCGTTTTGTTTTCCTTTGCTTTCCACAAAAAACACAAGATCGAGATCAAAAAATTTAATCCCCATATTACGCAAAACAACATTTCCTCTCTGTCCATCATCCCGTCACCTCCCTATTCCTCAGTTCACAGTTACATCCCTGCTCTTGGAATCTTGCGATAACCCATTTTGCATTTTCCTCGCTGGTATTTGGAAGCAGTACATATAGCCCATCTTGCAGCACGCCCAGATAATCGGTCTGGCGAAGCAGCGAACTGAAGGCATGCGCGGTGTCCTCATACGTTCGCGCTGCATCTTCTATCTTTAAAAGAGAACATTCTGTCCATCCTTTACCCTTTGCATCGAAAAACGCATTCACAAGTCTTTCAAAAGCTTCCTGCTCTAAAATATTTGTATCTGCCACATATCGGTTTTCATGCAGCGCTTCCAGATAACGACTTGCACGAACTGCGGCATTTTGCACAAGAGAACCGATAATCATCAATCGGTTCGATTCTGCCAGATTCATCCGTTCCCATGGAATCCCCCACAGCATCATAATAATCTGCATCTGTTCTTCCGCATATACCCCGACCGCCATCAAGGGATACCTGTTGTCCATTGTCCGATTGATATACACGCGGCGTTCCTTCAGTTCTCCATACAGTTCTTTCATATCTGTGTACTTAATGGAATTTCCCATCTTCTTTGCAGTATCAGATGTGAAAGAAAACAGACGCGCATAGTCTCCATTTACTACAGTATAAATTGCAGCATCGGGCGTATCCATCAAATGTGACAGCACATGCGCCGCATAGAAAAGCACCTCCTCCGGACCATATTGATCAAGTTCTGACACAATCGCATAAATTTTCCCAAGGCTGTCTTTCTGATTCACAATCTGGCGTTCAAACATATGCTTCATTCGCACATTTCTCTCATTGATATCAATCATATCTCCAAGCTGCCCGTTCAGATAACCAATTTCTTCTTTGTCCTTCTCTTTTATGTAGCGGATTTGATCCCGCATATATCCAACAACCATTCCGAGTATAAACAGCTGAGCCATCCAGACATACGTACCGTAATCCATCAGGACTTCAAATCCACTTCGGTCATACATCTGTCGGAAACAATATCCAACCACGGCAAGCAGCGCTGAAAAAATCGCCTGTTGCTGCCCATATACGATTGCAAACAAAAGCACATATAACAGATAAAAGTCTAATTTATTGTAATACGCACTGGAAACAGCCCTGTTATTCAGCATAAAAAACACTCCAAAGCAAAACAGGTTTTCCAGATACGGGATGAGCAAACGTACAATGTTTTTTATCATTTTCCACGTGCGGCTGCCAATACTTCCCCCGGCATCTTCCTTCTTCAGAAATCTCCTGCTATGTTTCTTCATGTATTTGACTGTTCTTTTTACACCTTCTTCACTTGGAACAAACACTTTGTGTGGAAATTCGCATTTATAACGCTCGGTACTTAATACCCGGCGATATCCCTCTCCCACCGTATTGTCCACCAGTTCCATTCCCGTCCCCGCATACTTTTGAATCTGTCTTGCCAGTTCCATCTGTGTAATGCTTTCTCCTGATGCAATGTTGTAAGTCGCATGTAATAGATTCTCCGCTTTGATAATCTGGTATGTAAACTCTACTGCATCACTCATATACAAAAGAGAAAATACATTTCGACTGTTCGCAGAAATCTTGCCGGTCTTTAGTGCCTCCAGCATCATCTGAAAACAAGGATTCTCTTCCTGTCGTTCTTTCTTTGGTTCCCCGTAGAGGTGGTCAAATCTCAAAACAACCGTGTTGCTCCCACTCGTCTCTCGATAACTACGGCACAATTCCTCTCCCTGCGCCACTGCCATCGTGCGGAAACTTCCTGTTGACAATTTTAGAGCGAACATAAAAAGAACTAACTCGTATTTCTGTTAGTTCATTTCTATACTTATGTATTTTTCATCGCAACACTTCCTACGATATCCGCCACATGTTCACAGGCATCCGCACATTTTTCAAGATATGTGTAAATCTCTCTCCATGCAATCACATTTCTGACATCCTTCTCTTCCACATGCAATTTTCTCATGCTGGAAATAAACAGATCATCTTCTTTTTCTTCCAATGTATTCAATCGGATAATACTCTGTTTGAGTTCTTTAGAATGTTTGAAATTCTTAAATTCTTTCAACAGATTCTGAAGTTCTTCACAGCATTCAATGACCACGTTCAGCATGCTGAAGACTTCCTCGCGCATCTCCTGTACATTGTTGATATAAACACGGATCAGCACTTCCTCAATCTTATCTGTCACATCATCGATGTGATGGCTGAGCGCAATGATATCCTCCCTTTCAATCGGAGTAATAAATGCCTTCGCAAGTTTGTCTGTGATCTCGTGTCTGTGCGTATCTGCCTCACGCTCAATTTCGTGAACTTCCTCCATGCGCTTTGAGATTTCTGCTGGTTGAAAATCCGTCAGTATCTCTTTCAATAAATACGCTTCTTTGCATGCGTATTCCGCACACTTAATAAAATTGTCAAAGTAATAATCATCCTGTTTTTTTGACATTGTTATCTTCCTCCTCTTATCCAAACATGTACATAAATATTTTTGCCATACAAAAACTGATCAATCCACAGCCTGGGAATGTAAAGATCCAGGTCAGCATCATATCCTTTACAACCGAAAAATTGATAGCCGAAAGTCTTTTTACTGCCCCTACTCCCATAATCGCGCTTGTCTTTGTGTGCGTTGTGGAAACCGGAACTCCCATCAGGCTCGAATACAGCAGACAAATTGCTCCTGCAAGGTCAGCAGAAAATCCCTGATAACGTTCCAGTTTTACCATATTCATCCCTACTGACTTGATAATCTTCTCTCCACCTACGCTGGTTCCCAGCCCCATAACAACACTGCACAAAAGCATCAGCCACACTGGAATTTCCATGCCATTCACAGAATTATGTCCTCCCGCAAATGCAATCCCTAAAAACAAAACACCTATGAACTTCTGTCCATCCTGTGCTCCATGCATAAAACTCATAGCTGCCGCACCTGCAATCTGCGCCCCGCCAAAAAAGCGATTTGTCTTTCGGCGATCCATCGCCCGGCAAAAAATTGTAATCAGTTTACACACTACCCATCCTGTTGCAAATCCTAAAACCAAACTCAGCACAAGTCCATACAGCACTTTTATCCACTCATCAAAATTGATTCCGCTCACTCCGTGCTGAATGGCGATTGCAGCGCCTGATAAACCTGCAATCAGACTGTGGCTCTCACTTGTCGGTATCCCGAAAAACGAGGCGGCTGTGCTGTAAACCACAATAGACAGCAACGCCGCGCACAGTGCAATCAAAGCTTCGTTTGTGTGCTCTCCAAAATCCACCATATTACTGATCGTAGATGCAACAGAACTGTTGATCTGTGTCATCACAAAAACACCGAGAAAGTTAAACACCGCACTCATCATGATTGCAGCACGCACAGGCATACATCTGGTAGCCACACAGGTGGCGATCGCATTCGGTGCATCTGTCCAGCCATTTACAAAAATAACTCCCAATGTAAGTAAAACTGTGATAAACAGCATCGGATTTCTCACGATCTCCTGCCAGAAATTTATAAATGTCATTTCCATAATCTTTCCCTCCGGCACTTAAATCTCATTTACAAAAACATCAATGTTATCGACTTTTCCGATGACCACAATGATATCCCCATGACGCAGACGGTAGTCCGGCATCACTTCGATATCTGTCTCATCACCATTTTCAATAGCAATAATATTCAGTCGGTATTTGTGGCGAATCTCTGTCTCTTCTATGCTCTTTCCAATCAAATGATTCGGAACCCGTATCTGACGGATTTCGACCTGATTGCACAGAGAAACATACTCCAAAAAATTGTTAGACAATAGCTTTTTCCCAAGTCTGAGCGCCATATCCCTCTCCGGATATACTACTTCAGCGCCAAGCTTGCCAAGCACTGCACCCTGCTCAGGGCTCAGCGCTTTTGCAATAACACGAGGCACGCCCAACTCTATCACACTCATCGTTGTCAATACGCTGACGTCGACTTTCTCTCCAATACAAATAATGACCACATCACAATTTTGAATTCCGATCTCCTTCAGAGTGTCCGAACTGAGATCATCTGTCACAAAAGCACAATCGGTATACTGACGCATCTCTTTTACTTTCTTTTCATCTCTGTCTACTGCAATCACTTCATTGCCGGATTGTGCCAGCATCATTGCCAGGGCTGCTCCAAAACGCCCCAGACCAATCACTCCATACGCTGTCTCTAATTTCTTTTTCATTTTCTAATTTCTCCCTTTTTAGCCTATTGAAACTTCCTCTTCTGAGTATCTCGCTCTTGGTTCTACACGATTCACCCACATAGAAAGTAACGTAATAATTCCAACTCTTCCTATAAACATAACAAGAATAATAACAGCCTTTCCAGCTACACTGAGTTCAGGGGTAATTCCAGTGGAAAGACCTACCGTTCCAAATGCGGAAACCACTTCAAACAGAAGCTGCATAAAACTATATTCCGGTTCCAGTACACACATGAAAAATGTTGCGATACATACAACCGTTCCGGAAAGAATCGTAATCATAAACGCCTTTGTAATATTCTGCTCTGATATGTTTCGGTGAAACGCATGCACCGTTCCCTTTGTGCATGTTCCTCTTATCTTCTGGAACATAATGAAAAATGTACTCGTCTTGATACCTCCACCTGTAGATCCTGGAGAAGCACCTATAAACATCAAAATACACAATACAAACAAACCGGCGTTTGTAAACTCTCCAATCGGGTATGTGGAAAATCCGGCTGTTCTTGCTGAAACACTTTGAAAGAACGCCCCAAGCCATGTCACATTTTCTGTCAACTTCAATATAACCGTTCCCGCAACCAGCAAAACTAAACTCGTGACAATAACCACCTTAGAATGCAAGGTCAGTTTGCGAAAACGCTTTTGTTTTAGTATATCCAAAATCACAAGGAATCCCAGTCCTCCAAAAATAATCAGGATACAGGTTGTCAGATTCAAAAGAACATTGTCCTGATAAATCGTAAGGTTCCTAAGCCCTCCCAAAATATCAAACCCTGAGTTGTTAAATGCCGCAATTGAATGGAATATACTGATTCCCACTGCATGAACCGTATCGTAATCCTGGCTGAAAACAAAAAAACTTAAGATAGCGCCTCCGGCTTCAAAGCACAGCGTCATTAGCAATACCGCTTTCACCAGCTTAACAATACCCTTATAACTGTCGATATTCAATGCTTCTTTTACCAACATTCGGCTCTTGATTCCGACTCTTTTTCTTGCCACAAGCATAAGCCCCACACCAAGCGAGGTCACTCCAAGCCCGCCAATCTGTATTAATGCTACCACAATCCCCTGACCAAAGGCAGTGAAATGATCTGCTGTATCAATCGCGATCAAACCTGTTACGCACACTGCGCTGGTAGAGGTGAATAACGCGTCGATGGCAGATACTTCTGCTCCATCTTTTACAGATATCGGAAGGAGCAGCAGCATCATACCAAACAGTATGACACCTGCAAATCCTCCCACAATCATTCTGCCTGGAGGCTGATTTCTTAAAAACATACTTATCTTTTTCATTTTCCTTTTCGTCCTGTCTTTCTTTTCTGAATCCTTTCTTTATGTTCTTCCCACCATACCCATAGTGGTCCGGCTATACAAATGGAAGAATAACATCCCGAAATGAGTCCTGCTAAAAGTGGAAGTGAAAAATTCGTGATGGATTCCATTCCATACACTACGGAAACTACAAAAATAACAAATGCGCACAGAACCACAGTAAATGCTGTGTTTATAGAGCGTTGCAAGGTCTCTGTCGTACTGATATCCACCAGCTCTGCCAGTGTGCTTTTATTTTTTGCACCATTTCTGTGTTCCCTAATTCTATCATATAACACGATTGTATCGTTGATCGAATATCCGATAATCGTCAAAGTAACAGCCACAAATGCATCGTTCACAGGAATCTTGAAAATTCCAAAGATAAACAACACAATAAGTATATCGTGAAGCAGCGCAATCACCGCCGTAACTCCTGACGCCAGTCCTCCTAATGCTGAAAACCGCACTCGGATATACACTACAATAAACAGGAATGACAAAACAATCGCAATCGCTGAGTTTTTCAATGTCTTCGCACCAATATATGGTTCTATCGCCGATGTCTCCGCCGTCTCAAACTGATTTGTATTTCCCTCATTGATCGTATTCAGGATCTCTTTTTGTTGTTCCGGTGTCAGTCCTTTCTTCCCTGATAATGTAATTACCAGATTCTTTTCCCCTGTAGCCGAATTTTTTGCAGTCTGCACATTGACATTTCTGTCTACAACATCCTGAACCTCTTTTTGGATCTTTCCGGTATCAGCCTCTCCGCTATATGTATATCTTAAGATGACTCCGCCGGTGAACTGGGTATCTAATTTCATTCCATTTACCGAACTCCAAATCAATCCAGCCATAAGCAGCACAACACTTGTCAGGAAGAAATATTTTTTTGTTTCTGCAAATTTCAGAATCTTTTTTTCTTTCTTTTTGCGGAACCATTTTTCCTGATTGAAGAGCTTATATCTTATAACCGAATTCAACATATATCTGGGCATCCATACACCTGCAAGCAGGTTGATGATAACTCCTGTGAGCAGTGTATATCCAAAGCTCAGCATCGTGCCGGAGCCTAGCACCATCAAAATTCCAGCTACTACAGCCGTCGTAACATTTCCATCCAAAACAGACGAAAAGGCACGCTTATATCCATTCTTCACCGCAGTTCTGACCGAATTTCCTTTTTTCAGTTCCTCACTGATTCGCTCACTGATAATAATATTGGCATCCACCGCCATGCCGGCTGATAAAATTAACCCTGCAATTCCGGGCAGTGTGATTGTATACTGCGGAACCGAAATAACTAAAACCTGTAGCGCGACCTGAAATGCCAGTGTCAGACAACTGATCACTCCCGGAAGGCGATACCACGCAATCATAAACAGGCAAGTCAATACCAATGCAATCTCAGCAGCCAGTGCCATCGCATTTAACGCCTTATTTCCAAGTGTCGGGCTGATTGTATTGTAATTAGTCGTCTCCATTGAAAGCGGAAGCGCTCCTGAATTAATCTTGTCGGAAAGATTCTGCGCTTCTTCCTGTGAAGCCATCCCTGTAATTTCAGCTTTCCCGCCTGTTATTTTTGCATTGACAGTCGGATTTGAAATCAACTCTTCATCCATGTAAATCCCCATAGTCTGTCCGACAAGCTTCTCTGTCGCATCTGCAAATTTCTTTGCACCCTTACTCGTAAATTCCAGCTCTACGACATACCGATTCTGTTGATCCACCGCCACCTGACTTTTGGAAACATCCGACCCTTTCACATACACTGTGTTATCTTCTCCTCGAAATGTCAACTCTGCCATCTCTCCAAGTTCCTGAATGGCGGTTTCCGGATCAAAATCTTTTTCATCTGATTTCCACGGAAATCTCACAATAATATCTCCCGCCTTTTCGTCCACCGTTACTTCTCTGTCTAAAATATTCTGTGCATCCAATCGGGTCTCTATTACATCTCTTGCCATTTCCAACTGTTCCTTAGTCGGCTTTGTTTTTAACCCCGCCGGTTCAAAGACCGCCTCTACACCTCCGCGAATATCGATTCCAAAACGCATATCGCGAATTCCTTTGATACTGTCTCCGCATCCAAAGATTGCCAGGCACACAAAAAAAGCGATTACTACAAGAGCAATCCAAATATGTAATTTTTTATTTTCATTTTCTCGCTTTCCTTCTTTACTTCTCTCTAATCTTTAAAGGCAAAAGCAAGTCCTATCTTTTTTCCCATCCTTTTTGAGCAAAACACTTTGCTCCCATAGGAACCTCTCAAAGGGGAATGAATAGAATTGAATATACGACAAATAGACTCTCTTCAGACATATGCCCAAAGAGAATATAAGAATCACAAAGAATTCAATTGATAATCGCTGAACACTCTTACGCTGTTCAAACTTTTGAGCAGAAAACGCTTCTTTCTGATTTTCCGAACGCAAATAACTATCATGAAGAATTTTCGCGCCCATGTCATCTGTGTACTTTGTTTCTGTTCGTATGCTTGAAGTTGTTCTCCCCGCATACGAATCCATATCTCGAAACTGTAAAAAAGAAGGGAGAAAAAGACCGAATATTAAAATCAAAACGGTTACACCAAAAACTTTTAATTTATTTTCCATTGTCTTCTCCTTTCCTATCTTCTCAAAGTATATTGAGATTAACACTAAACCAACTATATGTCAATATAAAAATTTTTCTTAGATGCAGCAACTACCTAAAAACCCCTTACGCTTTCATTGCGTAAGGGGTTCTGTTATTGAAACTAATGAAGTTCCTGCACCTGTTATCTACGGTGTATTACTTGTTATTGATAGCAGCCTGTGCAGCAGCTAATCTTGCGATTGGCACACGGAATGGTGAGCAAGAAACGTAGTCTAAGCCAATCTTGTGGCAGAATTCTACAGAACTTGGATCTCCACCGTGTTCTCCACAGATACCTACGTGAAGGTTTGGATTAACTGGTTTTCCTAATTTAATAGCTGTTTCCATTAATTTACCTACACCGATCTGGTCTAATTTAGCAAATGGATCATTTTCAAAGATTTTTGCATCATAGTAAGCATCTAAGAACTTACCAGCATCATCACGAGAGAATCCATATGTCATCTGTGTTAAATCGTTTGTACCGAAGCAGAAGAAGTCTGCCTGTTTTGCGATCTCATCAGCTGTAAGGGCAGCTCTTGGGATCTCGATCATAGTACCAACTTCGTATGCAAGCTCAACACCTGCTGCAGCGATTTCAGCATCTGCAGTCTCTACTACCATATCTTTTACATATTTTAATTCTTTTGCGTCACATGACAATGGGATCATGATCTCTGGTTTTACTGTCCAGTCGCTGTGTGCTTTCTGTACATTGATAGCAGCACGGATAACAGCTTTTGTCTGCATCTTAGCAATCTCTGGATATGTTACAGCAAGACGAAGTCCTCTGTGTCCCATCATTGGGTTGAACTCATGTAAAGAATCAATGATTGCTTTAATCTGTTCAACTGTTTTTCCTTGAGTATCTGCAAGTTTCTTAATGTCTTCCTCTGTTGTAGGAACGAACTCATGAAGCGGTGGATCTAAGAAACGGATTGTAACCGGATTTCCTTCTAATGCTTCATATAATGCTTCGAAATCTCCCTGTTGTTCTGGAAGGATTTTTTCAAGAGCAGCTTCTCTTTCTTCTAATGTCTCAGAACAGATCATTTCACGGAATGCATCGATTCTGTTTCCTTCGAAGAACATGTGCTCTGTACGGCAAAGACCGATACCTTCTGCACCAAGCTCACGAGCTTTTCTTGCATCTGCAGGAGTATCTGCATTTGTTCTAACTTTTAATGTTCTGTATTTGTCAGCCCATCCCATAATTCTTCCGAATTCTCCAGCGATTGTAGCATCTACTGTTGGGATTACTCCGTCGTAAATATTACCTGTAGATCCGTCAAGAGAAATGAAATCTCCTTCATGGTATTCTTTTCCAGCTAATTTGAATTTCTTGTTAGCTTCGTCCATTGTGATGTCACCGCAACCAGATACACAGCATGTACCCATACCACGTGCTACAACGGCAGCGTGAGATGTCATACCACCACGTACTGTCAAGATACCCTGAGCAGCTTTCATACCTTCGATATCTTCTGGAGATGTTTCAAGACGAACAAGAACAACTTTTTCTCCTCTTGCAGCCCATTCTTTTGCATCGTCAGCTGTGAATACGATTTTACCGCATGCAGCTCCTGGTGATGCTCCAAGTGCTTTTGCAACTGGTGCAGTAGCTTTTAATGCAGCAGCATCAAATTGTGGGTGAAGTAATGTATCTAAGTTACGAGGATCGATCATAGCAACTGCTTCTTCCTCTGTTCTCATACCTTCATCTACTAAATCACAAGCGATTTTCAAAGCAGCCTGAGCTGTTCTCTTACCGTTACGTGTCTGTAACATGTATAATTTACCGTGTTCTACTGTAAATTCCATGTCCTGCATATCTCTGTAGTGTTTTTCCAAAGTCTGGCAAACTTCTTTGAACTGTACGAATGCTTCTGGGAATTTTTGTTCCATTTCTGAAATATGCATTGGTGTACGAACACCAGCAACAACGTCTTCACCTTGTGCATTTGTAAGGAATTCTCCAAATAAACCATTATTTCCTGTAGCTGGGTCACGAGTAAATGCAACACCTGTACCACAATCATCTCCCATGTTACCAAATGCCATCATCTGTACGTTAACAGCTGTTCCCCAAGAATATGGGATATCGTTGTCACGACGGTATACGTTAGCACGTGGGTTATCCCAAGAACGGAATACAGCTTTTACTGCTCCCATTAACTGTTCTTTTGGATCTGATGGGAAATCTTCACCGATTTTTTCTTTATATTCAGCTTTGAACTGCTCTGCAAGCTCATGAAGATCTTCTGCAGTAAGCTCAACGTCCTGAGTTACTCCCCTGTCTTCTTTCATCTTGTCGATTAATTCTTCGAAGTATTTTTTACCTACTTCCATAACTACGTCAGAGTACATCTGGATAAATCTTCTGTAGCAGTCCCAAGCCCAACGAGCATTTCCTGATGCAGAAGCTAAAGTTTCTACAACTTCTTCATTTAAACCAAGGTTCAAGATTGTATCCATCATACCTGGCATAGAAGCTCTTGCTCCTGAACGAACAGATACAAGAAGTGGATTCTCTTTATCACCGAATTTCTTTCCTGTGATCTCTTCCATTTTAACGATTGCTTCCATGATCTGTTCCATGATCTCATCGTTAATCTTTCTTCCATCTTCATAGTACTGAGTACAAGCATCTGTAGTGATTGTGAAACCTTGTGGTACTGGAAGACCTAATTTTGTCATCTCAGCAAGGTTAGCACCTTTACCACCAAGAGTGTTTCTCATGGTTGCGTCACCTTCTGTGAACATATAAACCCATTTTGTCATGTCTTTGTGACCTCCTAAATAATATTTTTATTAATACACCGCACGAAAAAGACGACTTTCTACCCAAAGTCGATTTTCTATGCTTTATATTATTAACGGGTATAATACGACATTTTTCGTCGTATCTTCATTCTATACGGTTTTTCAGGGTTCGTCAAGGCTTTTTGTTCAATTGGGGACGTAGTAAAATTGAATTTTACTACGTCCCCAATTGAAAATACCCCTGTCCCTTTTTGAACAGTTTTTCTATCCTTCTTTCAGGAAAACTTTATATCCTTTGTAGGCTTCATAAATATCTGCTTTACTTACAATTTCCCATGGAGCATGCATATTCAACACTGCCACTCCACAGTCTATCACTTCCATTCCATACGCAGCCAGAATATACGCAATAGTACCTCCTCCCCCCGCATCTACCTTCCCTAATTCTGCAGTCTGAAAAACTATCTGATTCTTTTCTAATATATTTCTCAAATGTGCAATATACTCTGCATTTGCATCATTAGAACCACTTTTTCCTCTGCTCCCCGTATATTTATTAAATATGATCCCTCTTCCAAAATAAGCAGTATTTTCCTTTTCGTATACACTCTCATACATCGGATCAAATGCCGCACTCACATCACAAGATAGCATTTTTGAATTTGCCAATACTCTTCTTAATTTTAGCTCAGAATATTCTCCCATTCTATCAATAATTTCAGCAACTGTGTTTTCAAAAAATTTCGAATGCATTCCTGTAGCACCGACACTCCCTATTTCTTCTTTATCCACCAACAAGCAACAGGTTGTTCGTTTGACTCCTTCAGTATCAAGTATTGCTAGAAGCGATGTAAAGGCACATGCTCTATCATCCTGTCCGTATCCTATAATCATACTTCTATCTATTCCACAGTCTTTTGCTTTTCCAGCCGGAACAATTTCTAATTCTGCAGAAATAAAGTCATCTTCCTCAATATCATACATTTTTTTCAAGAGCTCAAGTATATTTTCCTTCACTGCTTCTTTTTCAATACCTTTCATTGGTTTATTTCCGACAATTAAATCCAATTTTTCACCTTCGATTACTTTGTCGGCTTTATTTTCCATCTGTTCTGCTGATAAATGCACCAATAAATCTGTAATCACAAAAATTGGTTCTTCGTCTTTTTCACCGATTACAATTTCCTGTTTTGTACCATCTTTGCGTACCACAACACCATGTATCGCCAGCGGCAATGCCACCCACTGGTATTTTTTTATTCCTCCATAATAATGGGTATCTAAATAGGCAAATTCTCCAGCTTCATACAACGGATTTTGCTTCACATCAATACGAGGTGAATCTATATGCGCACCTAAAATATTGAGACCAGTTTCAATATTTTCTTTTCCAATCTGAAATAACACAATTGTTTTCTCCATACATACAGAATACACTTTATCTCCTACTTTCAACGGCTCTTTCCCTTTTATGATTTCCTGCAAATCTCTGTACCCTGCCTTTTGCGCTAATTGAATAGTAGCCTTTATGCATTCCCTTTCCGTTTTTCCAAAATTCAGATACTGTTTGTATGCATTGTTTACTTGTTCCAATTTCACATATTCATCTTGACTATATGATTTCCATAAATTTTTCTTAGTCATACTATCCTCCCTTTCAATTGGGGACGTAGTAAAATTCAATTTTATTACGTCCCCAATTGAATACTCTGTCTCTAAATTGCATCTATCCCTGTCTTTTTATCCTATCCAATAATTTTCAATTTCAATTCATCGTAAATCTTATTCAACATTTTATTCGATATTTTCAGCTCTTCTTTTAATCTCTTTTTATATACTTTCCTTAATTCACCCTCTTCCAAAATTTCCATAGCATTTTCCACCCCTTTTTCTTTTTGAAGCTCCCACAAGAGCAACAAAGCTTTTTCTTTTCTCTGAATATAAACTTCTTCTTTGCTATCCATAAATATATCTGGATTTTGGGGTTGATGATATTGCTGGAATTCTTTCCAATCATGAAATTTCATTTTGTAATGTTTGATTGCATTTTCATGTAGTATATCCACAATTTCATTCATATAATCTTTAATACTGCTATACTTATAATCCATTAAGCCTGACACCATACAGGCTTTCACAGGATTCATATGTATATATTTTAAACAATTCCAAAAATACCGTTCACTTTCAATACATTCACTTCCAAAGCGGTTTTGAAATACATGACCATTTCTATTATTTTTATAATTATAATATTGCGCGTATTTTGCCAAGACTTTTGACATAAACATAGATAATTCTTTTAAGTCCGATTTAATTAGCAGATGTGCATGATTTGACATGATACAGTAAGAATATATTTCAACATCATATTCTTTTAAATATTTTCTGATAATTCTTTTAAAATAATTTTTTTCTCTTGGTTGACCAAATATCTTTTCTTTATTTATTCCTCTGACATAAATATGATAAAATCTTGTGCTGCTTTCTCTTCTTGGTTTGTGCGGCACTCTTCTTCCCTCCTTACATTTAGGGACAGGGATAGATGCAATTTAGGGACACCACTTTTTTCAATTGGGGACGTAGTTAAATTCAATTTTACTACGTCCCCAATTGATTAAAATTCAAATTTTTTCTCAAAATATGTTTTCAAATCTTCAATCTTAACTCGTTCCTGTTCCATAGTATCTCTATCACGAACAGTAACCGCTCCGTCTTCTTCTGATTCGAAATCATATGTAATACAGAATGGTGTTCCGATTTCATCCTGACGACGGTAACGTTTTCCAATATTTCCACGATCATCAAATTCACAGTTATAATATTTTGACAACTGTGCAAATACTTTCTCCGCACCTTCGTTTAATTTCTTAGACAACGGAAGTACACCAATCTTGATCGGAGCAAGCGTCGGATGGAAGTGAAGTACTGTACGAACATCTCCACCTTCTAACTCTTCTTCATCATAAGCACTGCAAAGGAATGCAAGTACCATACGGTCTGCACCAAGTGACGGCTCAATAACGTATGGAATATATTTTTCTTTCTTCTCATCGTCAAAATAAGTCATATCCTGTTTTGATACTTCCTGATGCTGTGTTAAGTCGTAATCTGTTCTGTCTGCGATTCCCCACAGTTCTCCCCAGCCAAATGGGAATAAAAATTCTACGTCAGTCGTAGCCTTGCTGTAGAAGCAAAGTTCTTCTGCTGAATGGTCTCTTGCTTTGATTTCTTCTTCTTTAATTCCAAGTGACTTCAACCAGTCAAGGCAGAATTGTTTCCAGTATGCAAACCATTCCAAATCCGTTCCAGGTTCACAGAAAAATTCTAATTCCATCTGCTCAAATTCTCTTGTTCGGAATGTAAAGTTGCCCGGTGTGATCTCGTTACGGAATGATTTACCGATCTGACCAATACCAAATGGAATTTTCTTTCTGGATGTACGCTGTACATTTTTAAAGTTTACAAAGATTCCCTGCGCAGTCTCCGGTCTTAAATATACTGTATTTTTTGCGTCTTCTGTTACCCCCTGGAAAGTCTTAAACATCAGGTTAAACTGACGGATCTCTGTAAAATTGTGTTTTCCACATGTCGGACATGGAACATTGTGCTCTGTAATCCAAGCTTCCATCTGCTCCTTTGACCACGAATCCACACTTTCTGTCAGTTCGATTCCATTTTCTTCTGCAAAACTTTCAATCAACTGGTCTGCACGAAATCTCTCTTTACATTCTTTACAATCCATAAGCGGATCACTGAATCCTCCCAAATGTCCGGAAGCCACCCATGTCTGTGGATTCATCAAGATTGCACAATCCACACCTACATTATATGGATTTTCCATGATAAATTTCTGCCACCATGCTCTTTTCACATTGTTTTTCAATTCCACACCAAGGTTTCCATAATCCCATGTATTTGCAAGCCCTCCGTAAATCTCAGATCCCGGATATACAAATCCTCTTGATTTCGCAAGTGCTACAATTTTTTCCATTGTTTTTTCCATCTTATTCATTCCTCTCATTTCGAATTTCTTAATGTGTTTCATTATACCGTTAAAGTGCTGATTTTTCAACCCTCTTTCCTAAGCCCTCATGAAAGCAGGCACATTTCCAAAATTTCCAGTGATTTAAATCGTTTATCCACATACATTCCCGTATATTGTTTCATAATCTTTCCAAGCTGTTTGAGCACCTCATCTGACACAACAAACGTATACAGTTTCTCAATCGTAGAAGTTACTACATACTGCATCGTATAAAGAGTCGAACTATTGATCAGGATTCCATCAGACACTGTACGCCTGCACTTTTCACATACAATCCCTCTGTTTCTGCTACTGAACAAAACACCTTGCTCCTGCGCGCCACACCCTGTGCAGTGAAACACATCCGGATACTCTCCGTTTACAACCAGTGTTTTCAATTCAAATATGTACCTCACCAGTTCTCTCGGAATCTTATTTGAAGATAATGCCCGCAATGTCTGATACAAAAGCCTTAGCATCTGCCGCTCGTCATTGTGTTCTTTCGTATAATAATCGGCAAACTCCATAAAATAAAATCCATAGTAAGCCCCCTCTAAATCCGTTGCAAGTTCCATAAAATAATTGGAAATGTTTGCCTGCAGCAGATTATAGGAACTTCTTCCCTCATACAAAACGAATTCGCCAAAAGAAAAAGGATTCGTCGCGCCAAGAAGATGGCTGTTCTGTCTTCTTGCCCCTTTTGCAAACGCTGAAATCTTTCCTTTTTCTTTTGTCAAAATCACAATTCTTTTATCATTCTCACCGATAGGTGACGCGGACAGTATCATTCCTGTCACTGTTACTGACTGACTCAAGTGTTCTCTCTCCCACGTTTCTATTTTTCGGCTGCACACAGGAATATTCCTCTTTGCCAATTCCCTTGTAATACAAATAATCTGTCACGCAGCCTGTCTTTGTAAATGTTTCCCACCAATCTGTTTTCGTCATGAAAAATCCCTCCTTTGTGCTTCTAACATTAGGATTTCCCATTCGACCGTTTCCATACTGAGACTATCTGCCAGTTCTTTTTGCGCCGCAACCCCTTGACAAGTTTATTCTTCCTCGTTTTTATATCCAAAATTCTGAATCAAGAAGTCACTGTCTCTCCAGTCTTTCTTCACCTTCACCCACAACTGCAAGTTTACCTTGCAATCCAAAAGACGCTCAATCTCAAATCTGGCGGTACTTCCTATCTTCTTTAACATGCTTCCCTGTTTTCCAATGATGATTCCTTTATGTGAATCACGCTCACAAATGATCGTTGCATCGATGTCCATCACTTTCTTTCGCGCTTTCATACGGTCAATCGACACTGCAATTCCATGCGGAATTTCCTCATTCAGACAGTGCAGCGCCTTTTCACGAATCAATTCCGATACAATCTGGCGCTCCGGCTGATCTGTAACCGTATCCTCATCATAGAACTGTGGACCATACGGCAGATACTGCAAAATCACTTTCACAAGCTCATCTGTATTCTCCCCGCTTCTTGCCGACACCGGAACAATCTCCGCAAAATCATATATTTTACGATATGCATCTATAAACGTCAGCACTTCTTCTCTTTTTACCATATCTACTTTATTAATTACCAGCACAACCGGCGTCTTTACTTTTTTTAACTGGTCTGCGATGTGTTTCTCCCCTGCCCCGATAAAGGTAGACGGTTCCACAAGCCAAAGTACGACATCGACTTCATTCAATGTCCGCTCCGCCACATTCACCATATATTCCCCAAGCTTATTTTTCGCCTTGTGAATTCCAGGTGTATCCACAAAGACAATCTGACCTTCCTCCATTGTCAAAACGGTCTGGATTCGATTTCTTGTTGTCTGCGGTTTGTTCGATGTAATCGCGATCTTCTGTCCGATCAGATAATTCATCAATGTAGATTTCCCTACATTCGGTCTCCCGATCAATGTTACAAAACCTGATTTATAATCTGCTCTCATAGCTTCTCCTATCTGTATATTTTCCGCTGCTTACACAGCTAAACTCCTCACTTATAACCGAACTGTTAAAATAAACTTTTTGTCTCTTTAAACAAGCTCTTCTGCTCCTCAATTTTCTCTTCGCTTCCGATTACGCAGATCTGATTGCTTCCAAGAACTGCCTCAACCACTTCCGCCAGCGCTCGGATATCCTCTTCGTTTGCATCCAAAATCTGCGTTCTCTCTTCTTCGATCATCTGTGCTGTCACATGATTCATATAAAGGTTCATAGAACGCTCTCCTTTTAATGCCGGAGTCATAGGCTGATCAATATTGCTTATCGTTCCGATAATATATTTCGTCATGTCCCGTTCTCCTACTGAGAATTGTCTCAGATATTCTGCCACACCTTCGTAAATCTCATTTGTCTTTTCCAGATTTGGATCGCGATAAGACACAAAGTAACCATCCCCGATTCTTGTGAAATTGCTCATGCATCCATATGCGCCGCCTTTTACACGGACGTTCTGCCACAGATAATCATAACTTAAAATCACTTTCAAAATCTGGAGCGCTCCAGTATAAGAAGCTCCACCGTCAATAAAGTTTCCTGCGCGAGCTACATACTGTACTTTGGACGATGTCTTAAATCCTTCATTTTTCTTTTCACAGTGAATCACACAAGGCTGCCCCTGTACAGGCTCCGTAAATAATTTCGCCTTCAATTCACTCACAAGCTTTTCCAAACCTTCCATTCCTTCTCTTGCAGCCGTGTAACTTACCATCATATTTTCCGGACGGAACAGTAATTTCGTAAGTGTCTGCAGATTCTGTATCAAAGTATCTTTCTCTTCCTCAAAATGCTCTTCAATCTGTTTTACAATCTCATAGTATCCGATTCCTGATGTCAGGTCTTTCAACTTTGACAACGGAGATGCATACGACATTGCACGCAGAGCCGCTGTTGTATGTCCGGAAGACTGAAAACGCATCTGAAGTCTTGATTTTGCCATGGAAAGAATCTCTTTCAGACGTTTTTCATCTGTCAGTTTCGACTCTGTTAAAATCTCCTGCATCATACGGAATGCAACCGGAAGTTTGCCATATAAGGCTTTTGTCTTGATCTCAAACGTTGCCTTAAATTCTTTTCCCTTCACTTTTTCTACATTCGGATACAATTCAAGCGACGTCCCGATACCACCTGTGTGTACATTGATCTCATTGAACAGCTCACCATATTCATAGTTATTTGTGTCAATAATCCCGAGTACCGCCTGCAAAATTCCTGCATACGGAAGCATCTCTTCTGATACTCCTGACAGATCGAACAATAAATCCACATATCCGATTCCATTTGTCTCAATCTCGTGATAAACAACCGGCGTGCTGTCAAAATCCAGCACTTCATTATAAATCGGCGCAATCTCACGGCTGATGTCTTCTCTTCTCAGCACTGGAATCTTTTCCAAATCTTCCGCTGCCGACGGTTCTTCCTGATACTGCTGCAATTGTTTCGTATCCCGTACCAGTTTTTCAACTTCTTCATCACTCAATCCTTCTTTATAATTCTGAAGTTTTTCTTCCAGTTCTCTGTCCATCCTTGCAGTGCGCCCTTTTTCCGGTTTCACTACAACAATCGCTCCATGTGTGTTGTCAAGCAGATATTTCTGGATTAACTTCTCAAAATATCCGTTCTCTATATTTTCCTTCAGGAATTCAAATGTCTCAATTGCCTCCACATGAATAAATGGTTTCTCATCATCATACAGCCAGCTGTCAAAAATCTGAAGTCCATACATCAGCCCTTTTGGATAATTTCCAAAATCAGCCTCACGATAACGGAATTCATGATAATTGATACCTGCTTCCAGCGCCTTCGTATCCATTCCCTTTTTCACGATCTCTGACAATGTTCGTTCCACAATAGAAAGAAACTCTTCTTTTTGCTCCAAATTTGCATTTTTCGCAATAATCGAGAAAATTGGCTGATAAATTCCATTGTCATACGATCCCATAATATCTTTTCCGATACCGGCATCCACAAGCGCCTTCTTAAGCGGTGCGCCCGGTGCAGATAAAAGTGCATAGTCCAAAACCTGAAATGCCAGATACAATTCGCGGTCAAGACTTGTTCCGATTACTTTATTGTATGATAAATAAGTATTATCCTCCTCCGACTCGTCACTTGCAATTGAATATTCCATCTCAATCTCTTTTACAGCATCAAATGGAGCCTGCTCTCTGATTGCAGAATCAATCTGCAGTGTATCAAACTTCGACAGATACTCTCGATCCAGCCATTCCAGCTTTTCTTCCATATCCATGTCGCCATACAGATAAATATAGCTATTGGACGGATGATAATATCTGCTGTGAAATTCTAAGAACTGCTCATACGTAAGCTCCGGAATCACTTCCGGGTCTCCGCCCGACTCATTCGCGTAAGAGGTATCTGGAAAAAGTGAATTCAGGATCACACGGTCAAGTACTCCCTCCGGTGAGGAAAATGCTCCTTTCATCTCATTGTACACCACCCCATTATAAGTCAGCGCATCCTCTTTTGATTCCAGATTATAGCTCCATCCCTCCTGACGGAATATCTCATCATGCTCATAAATATTCGGATAAAACACCGCATCCATATAAACATGCATCAGATTCTGAAAGTCCTTTTCATTGCAGCTTGCCACCGGATAGACCGTTTTGTCCGGGTAAGTCATCGCATTCAAAAATGTGTTCAATGATCCTTTCACAAGCTCTACAAACGGATCTTTTACCGGAAAATTTTTCGATCCGCACAGCACCGAATGCTCCAAAATATGCGGAAGTCCTGTACTGTCCTCCGGAGGAGTGCGAAATCCAATCGTAAACACCTTATTTTCATCATCATTTTCCATCAAAAGCACTCTCGCCCCGCTTTTTTTATGGCGCAGCAGATATCCTTCCGACTTCAAATCCTTCAATTCTTTTTGCTGTATCAGCTCATAGTTTGTCATTGCATTTATGTTCATATATTTCCTCTTTTCTACTGTCATAAGCTTTTATTTTTAGTCTTCCCATATATTTCTATTGTATCACAAAAATAAGAGCATCGTAAACTTAAAGTTTACGATGCTCTTTCCCCTTATTTTTTCATACTCAACACCAGCAGTGTCCCTACCATCAACACTATACCAATCGGCAGCGCAATCCATGCGCTCTGCACAAATCCGGCGATAATATAAGTCACAAACGATACCGCTGCAGCTGTTATCGCATACGGAAGTTGAGTGGACACATGACTTACATGGTCACACTGTGCACCTGCCGACGCCATGATCGTCGTGTCAGAAATCGGCGAACAATGATCTCCACAAACCGCACCGGCCATACATGCTGAAATAGAAATAATCATCAGTTCGTGGTTCGTGTTTGCAAAAATCGCAACTACGATTGGGATTAAAATACCAAAAGTTCCCCATGATGTCCCTGTCGCGAATGCAAGAAAGCATCCAATCAGGAAAATGATCGCCGGCAGGAAGTTCATCAATCCACCCGCAAATTGCTCAACTGTCGTTGCAACAAATTCTGCTGCTCCAAGACTGTCTGTCATCGCTTTTAATGTCCACGCAAATGTCAGGATCATGATTGCCGGCACCATCGCCTTGAATCCTTCCGGAATACATGACATACAATCCGAGAAATTCAATACTTTGCGTACCACATACAATGCAATCGTTATGATCAGTCCGAAAAAGCTTCCAAGCACAAGACCTACAGATGCATCACTGTTTGAAAATGCCTCCACAAATCCTACTCCATCAAAAAATCCGCCTGTATAGATCATTCCGATAACACAGCACACAATCAGTGAAAGAATCGGAATCACCAGATCAATTACCTTTCCATTATGATTCACAACACCTTCAGATACATTTTCATACGGTCTGTTCTCTGTTGTATAGAGATCACCTTTCAAAGCATTCATCTCATGTGTTCTCATTGGACCGTAATCTGCTTTGAGCAATACGATTCCAATCATCATCACAATTGTAAGAAGTGCATAAAAATTATATGGTATCGCCTGCATAAAGATTGAAAATCCATCTTCCCCTTCTACAAACCCGGTCACCGCTGCCGCCCACGAAGAAATCGGTGCAATGATGCAGACCGGAGCCGCTGTTGCGTCGATCAAGTAAGACAACTTTGCCCGAGACACATTATGTTTGTCTGTCACCGGACGCATCACGCTTCCCACAGTCAGACAGTTAAAATAGTCATCAATAAAAATCAACACACCAAGTGCAATTGTCGCAAGCTGTGCGCCCACACGTGATTTGATATGTTGTCCTGCCCATTCTCCGAATGCTGCGGAACCTCCTGCTCTGTTCATCAAGGAGACCATTGCTCCCAATATCACAAGGAATACCAAAATTCCAACATTATACTTGTCAGAAAGCACGCTGATAATTCCGCCTTCAAAAATATGTACTACCGTTTTTTCAAATGAAAATCCCGAGTAGAGTAATGCTCCTACCAAAATACCAACAAACAGTGAACTATATACTTCTTTTGTGATCAACGCGAGAGCAATCGCCACAACGGGAGGGATCAATGCCCAAAAAGTAGCATACAGTTCCGGTTTCGGTGCTTTCTCAGCCGCAAACACCGTCATAGACAGTATCAGTGTCAACACAAAAACACTCGAACACACTGACAATACTTTCTTTTTTGAAATATGCATAAATAAGTTCCTCTCTTTCCTTCAAAGGGTATCTCCCCTGATAATAAAAACCATGAATGACCTTTGTGTAAAAGCACATTCATGGTTCCCGCATACTTATCCTGCATCTTTTCTTTCGTATTCCTAACAAACCAACGATAGCTCTCCACATAAGTGACAGTATATTGCATATTCTGCAATATCCCAGAGATATCTTTCTGGACAAAAAAACATCTCTTCGGCGACTTTCCCTTTCGTATGTGGCGGCTGTCCAACTTTGCCACACAATACTGATGAAATCCGCACCTCTATCCTTTTAGTCATTCAATTATTAATAGTATATCATAACTTTCCTCGATTGTTAATACTCAATTTAAAATTCTGTTGCCCGGTGGCATGCTGCTTTGTGTCCTTCTCCAAACTTTTGGAGAACAGGCGTCTCTTTTTTACACTGTTCTGCTGCATATGGACATCGACTGTAAAATGCACAGCCCACAAAATTTTCCGTTCGAATCGGCTGTTCTCCTTTTAATGCCACAAACGTTTTTCTGCTGACATATGGATCCAAAGCCGCTGCGAGCAACGCTTTTGTATAAGGATGCAGCGGATTTGAAAACAATTCTTCTGTCTCTGCCTCCTCTACCAATGTACCAAGATACATTACTCCCACACGATCCGATATAAACCGCACAACACCAATATCATGCGATATAAAAAGCAGACTAAGTTTTAGTTCTTTTTGCAGCTTTTTGAGCATGTTTAAAATCTGTGCCTGAATTGATACATCCAAAGCCGATACCGGTTCATCACACACGATCAGTTTGGGCTGTACAACCAGTGCACTTGCAATCCCAAGACGCTGAACCTGTCCTCCGGAAAGTTCATGCGGAAATCGAAAATAATACTCTTTTTCAAGTCCCACACGTCTCAGCACCTCGACTGCCTGATTTCTCCTTTCCTCACGGTCTTTCACACCGTGAATAAAAAGAATATCCTCCAATATACTTCCAATCCTTTGACGCGGATTCAATGCAGACAGTGTATTTTGAAACACCATCTGTATCTCCTTTCGAAACGGACGAAATTCTTTTTCACTCAGACTGCACAAATCTGTCCCTTCATAAAAAATCGAACCGCTGTCTGTTTTAGACAATCCTACAATTGCCCGTCCGCTTGTCGACTTTCCGCACCCAGACTCTCCTACCAGCCCATAGGTCTCTCCCTTTTTGATATAAAACGACATCCCGTCCACCGCATTCATACGCTCTTTTGAACCAAAAAGTTTTCCTGTATTTCTATATATCGGATATGTTTTTTTCAGATTTTTTACCTCAAGCAAATATTCGCCCATAATCACTCCTCACTTTCCGCATTTTCTTTATCTACATATTTCCAGCATTTTACAAAATGTCCCGAAGTGGCTTCTACCAAAGGCGGATGCTGTTGTTCGCACTTTTTATCAGCATACAGGCATCTCGTGCAAAAATGGCATCCGTCCGGTATCTGAGAAATAGACGGAACCGCTCCATGTATCGTAGGCAATTCCATATCTCGTTCCACTCCCAGATGCGGAATACATGACAATAATCCTTTTGTATATGGGTGAAGCGGATTAGAAAAAAGCTCCTCTGTCACGGCATCTTCTACAATTTGTCCAAGATACATCACCTTCACACTGTGACACAACTGCGATACCGCGCCCATATCATGAGTGATGAACAATACCGACATTCCCATTTTTTCATTCAACTTTCGTATCAGATGTAAAATTTGTTCCTGAATCGTCACATCCAAAGCTGTCGTCGGTTCATCCGCTATCAAAAGCTTTGGCTCACATGCCAGCGCCATCGCAATCATTACCCTCTGCTGCATTCCTCCCGACAACTCAAACGGATATTTTTTCATACAATTTTGTGGATTTGGAATCCCTGTCAATTTCAACATTTCAATCGAACGTTCCTGCGCCTCTTTTTTGGAAATGTTTTTATGAAAAAGAAGAATCTCACTCAACTGTTTCCCAACCGTATGAACCGGGCTCAATGAATTCAATGGATCTTGAAAAATAATAGAAATTTTTTCTCCTCGGATTTTTCGCATCTGAGACAGAGGACGTTTCAAAAGATCCTCTTTTTCAAAGAGAATCTCTCCTTCATACCGAACAGATGTGTCATGCTCTTTCAAACGCAGAATAGACTGGGACATAACACTTTTCCCAGAACCCGATTCTCCTACAATCCCTGTGATTTCTCCCGGATAAACAGAAAAATCCACACCGTCAACTGCCGGAAACCATTTTTTATGAATTGGAAACGACACCTTCAGCCCCTTCATTTCCAACAGTACTTCCTGCTCTCTTTCATTGTTCTTCGCTTGCATTATTTACCTGCTCCTCCTTTCGTTTTAGGATCCAGAAAATCTCTAAGACCGTCTCCCAAAAGATTCAGGCTCAGCACGCATACGATAACAGCAATCCCCGGACATAACATCGTCCAAGGCGCCTTTGAAAAAACAAGTTTGCTCGCCTGAAGCATATTTCCCCAACTTGCCGCCGGCGCCGGGATTCCTGCTCCCAAAAAACTGAGAGATGCTTCCGAGATAATCGCCTGTGCAAAAATGAAAGATGCCTGCACTGTAAGCGGGGAAATAACCCCTGGTAAAACTAATTTCCATAAAATTCTAAAATTGCTAAATCCCTGTACCTTGGCAGCTTCCACATACGGCTGTTCCCGAATAACCAACGCCCTCGCCCTCACTGTTCTGGCAACACTCGGCGTGTAGACAACCGTAAGCGCAATCACTACATTCCAGCTTGATGTGCCTAATGCGGCTATCAGCGCAATCGCCAAAAGAATTCCAGGTATCGCGATCAATCCGTCACAGATCCTCATTAAAATTTGATCTAATATTTTAAAATAGCTTGCATAAATTCCGATCAGTGTTCCAATAACACAGGATAATACGGCTACGCTTCCCCCTACCCAAAGAGAAACCCTTGCCCCATACATCAGACGAATAAAAAGATCTCTCCCAAATTCATCTGTTCCAAATAAATATGCTCCTCCGGGTGCTCTGAAACGCTCGGATACCGACATTGCATTCGGATCGGCAGAACTGATAAGCGGGACAAAAACCGCAGCTGTCAAGATGACAAGAAACCCGATTGTTCCTATTATTAATGCAGGATTTCCCAAAATCCTTTCTTTTGTAAGTTCTCTTTGTTCCTTAAAAATCGTCTTACTTGCCTCCGACATACTTTTACGTGTAAAATACATTTTTCGTCACCTCCTATTTCAATCCTGGCCTAAGTCTCGGATCCACAAAACCATACAGTACATCTACTGCCAAATTCACAATCACATATAACAATGTGACAAAGAGAACCACTCCCTGGATCACAAATACATCTCTTCGATTGATCGAACTAAGTGTCAGCATACCAAGACCCGGAATGTTAAATAATGTCTCTGTCACAATCGTTCCGGTAATGAGGCTTCCGAAAGACTGACCGATTGCAGTCAATATGACTGGCGCCGCATTTTTCAGACCATATCTCAAAATTACGGTTCTCTCTTTAAGACCTTTTGAGCGTGCTGTATGAATATAATTCATATGCAGTACATCAAGCAATGAAGAACGAATCATTCTTGTAAGATATGCAGCCTGCACAATTCCAAGTGAAAGTGCCGGCACAAACAGATATTTTAAATGTTCCAGTATTCCTTCTGACAAACTTGCATAACCAGCTACCGGGAACCAATGATTGTAGACACTAAAAATAAGCATTAAAAACATACTAAGCAAAAACCCCGGAAGCGCCACCCCCAAAAGTGAAGTTGTGACAGCTGCCACATCCACCGCAGTTCCTCTTTTACAGGCTGCAAGAATCCCCAACGGAACCGCTAACAGCAGCGCAATAATCTGTGCAAGGATTGCAAGACTCAATGTTGGCGGAAAATATTCTGCGATAGCCTCTAATACAGACTGATGTAAAAAATATGATGTCCCCCAATCGCCTTGAAGTACTTTCCCAAACCAATCCACATATTGTGTAAGAAATGGACGGTCAAATCCCAACTCTGCATTCAAAGTATGTATCTGTTCCGGTGTTGCTTCCATTCCAAGTAATGCCGTCGCCGGTCCGCCCGGTATCATATATACAATCAAAAAAGCAACACAGGACACTACAAGCAAAACCGGTATCAGTGATAAAATACGTTTAAAAATATATGATAACATCCAAATACACTTCCCTTCTCATAAAATCAGCGGACTGCTTTTGCACTCCGCTGTTAACCTGTTTCTATTTTGAAGCTGTTGCATTCCAATAAATCGGAAATCTCAAATAATCCACACCATCTACATTTGCACTCATGGCATTCACTCCGGTGTAATGTCCAAGTACCGTAGCTGCACCATATTCATATAAGAATGTCTGCAAATCTGCCCATGCCGCAGAAGCATCTTCCGCTGTCGCTGCCGAACGGATCGCTGCGATTCCATCTGTGACTTCCTGACGGTCCAGACCTGCCCAGCCTTTATCCAATACAGAAAGCTGGATTGGAAGCATATTATAACTGTTACTTGTAATAAACATAGAGAACTGTTTCGGATCTGCTCGATGTTCCATAAAAGTACTAAAATCATAGCTTTCTACTTCTGCATTGATTCCCGCTTTCTTTAGCTGTTCCTGCACAACCAAAGTGGCATTATACATTTCTGCATAATCCGGGGTCGTTACCAAAACAATCTTTTCGTTATTGTATCCTGCTTTTTTCAGTAATTCTTTTGCTTTTTCCACATCATTTTGGTTATAGTATTCTTTTCCTGCATCTGTTCCCCACTGAGTATCTGTAGGCACGCACCATCCTGCATTCACTTCATATAAATCTTTGTTACCATAACTTGCAAGAAGAATATCGTCACAGTTCAGTGCTGCAAGAATTGCCTGTCTCATATTTACATCTGCCATGATTCCTTCCGTTGTATTGAGGAACAAATTCAGTGTACCTCCTCTTTCAACGCTCATTTTTAAAGATTCATCTTTTGACAGTTCCTCATAATTATCTGCCGGAATTTCCTCCGCAATATCATACTGGCCATTCTGCAGACCTGCAATACGAGTTGCCGCATCTGTAACTACCTCAAAATAAAGTGTCTCTGTAGCTGCTTTCTTTTCGCCCGCAATACCTGTCGATGCGTCTTTTGAAGGCTGATAATCCTCATTTTTCTCCAATTTTACATATTGATCCTGTTTCCACTCAGACACTTTGTAAGGTCCCGTACCAATATATTCGCTGATACCGTCTGCGCCTGCTGATTCAACTACTTCTGCCGGGTAAATCGCAGCAAACTGAATCGGACCTGCAAGAATCATAATTATGTCAGATGACGCCTGATTTACTTTTAAATTCACAGTATAGTCATCTACTTTTTCAAATGTAGAGTCTCCAATCAACGTGTTCGCTTTCGGAGAAGTTTCAATCCAGCGGTTCATAGATGCAACAACATCATCTGCCGTCATCTCCTCTCCATTGTGGAATTTCACACCCTGTCGAAGCTTAATCGTGTAAGTCATTCCATCATCACTCACCTCATAAGACTCTGCTAAGACAGGTGTTGGCTCATAATTTTCATCCATTGCAAACAGCGATTCGTATACATGAATTCCAATTCCCCCGACGATATTGGAATTTACCGATTGCGGATCCAGCGATGGCGGATTCGCAGAAATCGCTATATGTATCTCATCTTTTTTACTTGATTTTTTACCATCGTCATTTTTGTCCGACTTTGTGTTTCCACAGCCTGATACCAAAAGCGCTACACACATTGTCAATGCCAAAATACACGATAATGCTTTTCTTTTCATAATTTACTAATCCTCCTTTATTTTTACCCGTTTATTCTACTTGAATCCATTCCCCCTGTAAAATTGATTTATTTTATAAAAGAGTGGTATTTATCGAAATCATCAATAAATGCCACTCTTTTATTCTACTTTAAATTGACGATAGCAAATGCACCTGTCTCTTTCCAAAACTGGCAAATCATACGTCTCATATTTTCTTCGTTCACGTTGCCCTCCAGCGTAAGTTCACAACTGAGCCTATTTCCATCTTCCATTGCCGATACTCCACTTACCGCTATCCGATTCAGATACAACATATGCATATACAATCCCATTTCTTTTTTCTCGCAGCAAAATTTCATGACCACTCGTTCATGTGGCTCTTTTCCTGTAAATCCTGCACTTTTCAGCGTTGTTTTCAAAACTTCTTCCTGCAGTTCTTGTAGAATTCCATATTGATACCTTCTGCTGATCTGCATCACATCTTTCAAAAACGCAGTGTATGCCTCTTGCGTTTCTCCTTGTGTGTCTTCTGATCTGTCCGCTATAATTTCCGTTTCCCGCTTTGGCACATATACCTCTTCTTTTGTCTTCGCCTTTGCTTCTGCAACCTGTCTTGAACATTCCAGCCGTTCTAAAAACAATGGCTTCATGCTGTTGTCTATCTCATCAATTTTTTTTCGGATATCATCTAACATTTATTTTCTCCTTTGACCATGTACAAAAAACTCCCGGCATAACAATATGTTTGTTATACCAGGAGTTTTATATCTTTTATTGATTCTGATTATTCAGCATCATTTCCATAAAGAGTAACAAGCTTATTCAGGTAAGCATATCTCTCTTTTGCTGCTTCTTCAGATTTTGCAAATAATTCTTCTGCTCTTTCCGGATTCATTCTTGCCAATGCATTGTAACGAACCTCTCCATTTAAGAATTCTTTGTAGTCTTCTGTTGGAGCTTTACTGTCAAGTGTAAATTTGTTCTCTGCTGCAGGATTGAAACGGAAGTTGTGCCAGTATCCTGATTTTACTGCTAATTCTTCTTCAGTCTGAGCTTTGCTCATACCCTTCTTGATACCATGGTTAATACATGGAGCGTAAGCAATGATCAATGATGGTCCCGGATAAGCTTCTGCTTCTGCAATTGCTTTTACAGTCTGGTTAAAGTCAGCTCCCATAGCGATCTGTGCTACATATACATATCCGTAGCTCATTGCGATGCTTGCCATATCTTTCTTCTTCACTTCTTTACCGCCTGCTGCAAACTGAGCGATTGCACCTGTTGGTGTAGATTTAGAAGATTGTCCACCTGTATTAGAATAAACTTCTGTATCGAATACCATAATGTTGATGTCCTGACCAGATGCCAATACATGGTCAACACCACCGAATCCGATATCGTAAGCCCAACCGTCTCCACCGAAAATCCATTGAGATTTTTTCGCTAAGAAGTCTTTGTTATTTACGATGTCTTTGCAAACTTCGCAGTCAGCACCTTCTAATGCTGCAACTAAGTTATCCGTAGCTGTTCCGTTTGTAGCTCCGCAGTTGAATGTATCTAACCATTCTTTGCAAGCTGCTTTTACTTCTTCAGAAGCTGCTTCAGAAGCTGCAACAGATTCTACTTTTGCTTTCAATCCATTTCTCAACGCTTTTTGAGCTAATAACATACCGTAACCAAACTCAGCATTGTCTTCAAATAATGAGTTAGACCATGCAGGACCTTGTCCTTTTTCGTTTACTGTATATGGTGTAGATGGTGAAGAGTTACCCCAGATTGAAGAACAACCTGTTGCGTTTGCGATGTACATTCTGTCACCAAATAACTGTGTGATTAATTTTGCGTATGGAGTCTCTCCACAACCTGCACAAGCTCCTGAGAACTCTAAAAGTGGTTGTTTGAACTGGCTTCCTTTTACTGTAGTCTCTTTGAATTTTGCAACTACTTCTGGTTTTACAGGAATCTCTCTTCCGTAATCGAAGAAATCTTGTTTTCCAGCATTTTCTTCCATGTTCTTCATAACAAGAGCTTTTTCACCCTTCTTACCTGGGCATACGTTAGCACATGAACCACATCCTGTACAGTCATAAGCAGATACTGTCATTGTAAATTTCAGTCCCGGCATACCAACCATATCGATTGTTTCTAATCCTTCTGGTGCATTTGCAACTTCTTCTTCTGTCAATGCAACCGGACGGATAACTGCGTGTGGACATACATATGCACAGCGGTTACACTGGATACAGTTTTCTGGCTGCCATACTGGAATATCTACTGCAATACCACGTTTTTCATATGCAGATGATCCTGATGGTGTTGTACCATCTACATATTCTGTAAATGCAGATACTGGTAAACTGTTACCTTCCTGAGCATTTACTTTTGCCTGAATATTTTTAACGAAATCAACAACGTCTTCTCTTCCGCCTTTTACTTCCGGTGTAAATAAACCTTCATCTTCAGCGTCTTTCCAAGACTCTGGAACTTCGATCTCAACAACCTGTTTTGCACCGGCATCGATTGCATCGTAGTTCATCTGTACAATCTTATCACCTTTTTTACCATAAGAAGCTTTTGCAGCTGCTTTCATTAATTCGATTGCATGTTCTTCCGGAATGATGTTTGCAAGTTTGAAGAAAGCTGACTGAAGAACAGTGTTGATACGTCCGCCAAGTCCGATCTCTTTACCAATCTTGATACCATCAATCACATAGAATTTAATGTTGTGATTTGCAATAAATGCCTTCACCTGTCCTGGTAAATGTTTTTCAATACCTTCCATATCCCATGGGCAGTTCAATAAGAATGTACCACCGTCAACTAATTCCTGAACCATGTTATATTTGTTAATATAAGACGGATTATGACAGGCAACAAAATTCGCCTGTTTGATCAGGTATGTTGATTTAATCGGGCTCTTACCGAAACGTAAGTGAGACATTGTCACACCGCCTGATTTCTTAGAGTCATAATCAAAGTAAGCCTGTGCATACATATCTGTATTGTCACCGATGATCTTGATAGAGTTCTTGTTAGCACCTACAGTACCGTCAGCGCCAAGTCCCCAGAATTTACAGTTGATTGTTCCTTCCGGTGTTGTAACTAATGGAGCTCCAACTTCTAATGATAAGTTTGTCACATCATCCACAATACCGATTGTGAATTTCTGTTTTTCAGTATTGTCATATACTGCAACGATCTGAGCCGGTGTTGTATCTTTAGAACCTAATCCGTAACGTCCTGTAAATACAGGTACTGCATCAAATTTTGTTCCTTTCAATGATGCAACTACGTCTAAGTATAATGGCTCGCCAAGTGCACCTGGTTCTTTTGTTCTGTCAAGAACTGTGATCTGTTTTACAGATTCTGGAATTGCATTGATCAAAGCTTCTGCACAGAATGGTCTGTAAAGACGAACTTTTACAACACCTACTTTTCTTCCTGCTGCCAATAAATAATCAACTGTCTCGTCGATTGTATCACATACAGAACCCATAGCGATAATTACATGTTCTGCATCTTCTGCGCCATGGTAATTGAATAATTTATAGTTTGTTCCAATCTTTTCATTAACTTTATCCATGTATTCCTGAACGATTGCAGGCATTGCATCATAGAATGGATTACATGCTTCTCTTGCCTGGAAGAAGATATCCGGGTTCTGAGCAGAACCTCTCTGACAAGGATGATTTGGATTCAACGCATGTTTTCTGAACGCATCAATCGCATCCATATCTGCCATATCTTTTAAATCTTCATAATCCCAAGTCTCGATTTTCTGAATCTCATGAGATGTACGGAATCCGTCAAAGAAGTTGATAAACGGAATCTTTCCTTTGATTGCTGATAAATGTGCAACCGGTGTCAAGTCCATAACTTCCTGTACGCTTGATTCACAAAGCATCGCACATCCTGTCTGGCGGCAGGCATATACGTCAGAATGATCACCAAAAATTGATAACGCATGGCTGGCTAAAGCACGTGCTGATACGTTGAATACACCTGGTAATTGTTCTCCTGCGATTTTATATAAATTAGGAATCATAAGCAGTAATCCCTGAGATGCTGTATATGTTGTTGTAAGAGCACCTGCTGCTAAAGATCCGTGCACTGTACCAGCTGCACCTGCTTCTGACTGCATTTCTGTAACCTGAACTGTCTGTCCAAAAATATTTGTTCTACCTTGTGTAGCCCATTCATCTGTAGCTTCCGCCATAACTGATGAAGGTGTAATAGGGTAAATAGCTGCAACATCTGTGAATGCATATGAAGCATGAGCTGCTGCATGATTACCATCCATGGTTTTCATTTTTCTTCCCATTGGTTTGTTCCTCCTTCAAATTTTCAAAATTGTATTTTGACATATATGATATTATAGTCCTTTCGAAGTTAAAAGTCTAGTTCGTTTTTGTTTCTTTTAAAATACAAAAAGGGAAAAGCAGCTCTCCACTACTTTTCCCTCACACTAATTATTTTTTTCTATTCCGTGACGCTCCAAAAAGCTGTCATACCCTGCATGATATACAAACAAAATACTTTTCACAAACAGGCACGCAAACGCATATCCAAAGAGCAGACCTGTCACAAATCTTCTGCTGTTCGTGCTCTCATATGAAGTCAAAAATTGTAAGAAACCATCTATGAGCAGCGGTATCATCAGCAGAACAGTCAACCCAAGATTTGGTATGTACCATGCACACAGACAGAAAAATAAAATCATGCCAACCAATTCGCCTGTACATCTCGCACAAATTGGGAACTGTATTCCTCGAAAATGAAATGATCGTTCTTTTCTGCAGTGACAACCGAAAAATATCGGCAACCACTTATAAATAAAAGCACGCATCTTTTAGTAATAGTATCCCATACTTGCCGATCCGATTCCAATCACGAAGATAATAACATAGAACAGTATACTGAGAACCACACCAACAATCGCTCCGATTCCTGCTTTTTTCGCAGTATTCGGTTTTTCTTTGTTCCAGACAAGGAATAAAATCAAGCCTACGATCGGAATACAGCATCCTAAAACACTCCATCCAAAGCTCCCACTGTCATTGTTTGCTGACGGCACCATGCCTCCCTGCCCTTGTGCTGTTCCACAGTATGTGCACACATTTGCATTGTCGTCAATCTCTTTTCCACAATTTTTACAATACATCTCTCATCCTCCTATATCAATAGTGTAAGTGATATCCCCTTCTTTTCAACAAGTATAACAAATTAATTTCAATTAGTCTACTATTTTTGTTCAATTGGCACAACTTTCTTTCTTCCAACCACTAATAAAACTGCCGATACTACAACAAGCACCGCTGCAAGAACCTGTGATACGGCAACTCCGTTGAAAAATTGCAGTTGATCTGTTCGAAGTCCTTCAATCCAGAATCTTCCGACACCATATCCAAACAGATACATCAAAAAGATTTCTCCATTAAATTTTTTATGCTTTCTCCACAATAACAGGATTATGAGCACACCGATATTCCATACCGACTCATACAAAAAGGTAGGATGCACCTGTATAAACTCAATTCCGTTGATTACCTCAATATGTTCCCGCATTTTTTCCGTGATATCCGATGCCCGAACTGCATCTATAGGAAGCTGCATGGCAAACAGATTGTTGGTATATTCTCCGAACGCCTCTCGGTTAAAAAAATTCCCCCATCTGCCGATAATCTGTCCCAATATCAGCCCAAGTCCTGCCGTATCCACAAGCAATCCAAAAGAAATCTTTCTTCTGCGCGAAAACACAAACACAGTAATCATAGCAGCGATTACTCCACCATAAATTGCAAGCCCTCCCTCGCGGAGATTCAGAATACTCAACAGATCATCTTTATACAAATCCCATGAAAACGCCACATAGTAAAGCCGGGCACCGATGATGGAAAAGATCACCGCATAGAGCGCCAGATCATAATAGGTCTCCGGGTTTTGTTTTGTCCGCTTTGCCTCTTTTACAGCCATCAAAACCCCTGCCAGAATCCCAATTCCTATAATCATTCCATAATATGCAATATCAAATCCGAATATCGATATCTTTTGTCCCACATGTTCCAAATGAATTCCCAAATTCGGGAAATTAATACTCTCTGTCATTTTCTTCCTTCTTTCTCAAGCTCTACACATTGAATCGGAATAAAATAATATCTCCATCCTGCACAACATATTCTTTTCCTTCCAGTCTGACAAGTCCTTTTTCCTTTGCCGCTGTATAGGTTCCACAATCCATAAGATCATCATAGCTTACAATCTCTGCACGGATAAATCCACGTTCAAAATCAGAGTGAATCTTTCCGGCTGCCTGAGGCGCTTTTGTTCCTTTTTTAATCGTCCATGCCCTTACCTCCTGCTCACCTGCTGTCAGGTAGCTGATAAGTCCAAGCAGACTATAGCTTGCTTTGATGAGTTTTTCCAGACCAGACTCTTCCAATCCGAGATCTTCCAAAAACATCTTTTTCTCATCATCATCCAGCTCTGCAATCTCCTGTTCAATCTGTGCGCATACAACAAACACTTCACAGCCTTCTTTTTCTGCATATTCCTTGACAGCCTGCACTCCGTCATTGTCAGCTCCGTCATTTGCAAGATCATCTTCTGTCACATTTGCCGCAAAGATGACCGGCTTGTATGTCAGAAGATTATAACTTTCAAGAAGCGCCTGCTCATCTTCATCATTTACAGTAAAGCTTCTCGCCATCTTATTTTCTTCCAGATGTGCTTTGATTCGTTCAAGAAGTTCTAACTCTTTTGCTACCGCTTTATCATTGCGGGCCACTTTTACCGCTTTTGCAATACGTCTTTCCAACATCTCAATATCAGAAAAGATCAACTCTAAATTAATTGTCTCTATATCACGAATCGGGTCAATACTTCCATCTACATGCACGATATTACTGTCCTCAAAACATCTTACCACATGCACAATTGCATCTACTTCACGAATATTTGCAAGAAATTGATTTCCAAGTCCCTCTCCTTTTGACGCTCCTTTTACAAGTCCTGCAATATCAACAAACTCAATCGCCGCCGGGACAATTTTCTTTGTGTGATACATCTCTCCAAGTACGTTGAGACGCTCATCCGGCACTGTTACAACTCCCACGTTCGGGTCGATCGTACAAAATGGATAATTTGCTGATTCTGCTCCCGCCTTTGTCAAAGAATTAAATAATGTACTTTTTCCTACATTTGGTAAACCTACGATTCCTAATTTCATTTTTGTCTTTACCTGTCCAGAAACCCTATAATTTTGCGGTTTTCTGCCTTTCTCTATATTTCTTGTACGCCCTTTTTACGCCCTTTTTGTTTAACTGGCGGCGTAGCTTGTTGAAATTGACGTATTGCATTTACCAGTGACTCATCCGTAACATGAACATATCTGTCCATTGTTGTTTTTATACTTGCGTGCCCTGAAAGCTGTTGCAGCACTTTAGGTTGTACGCCACGTTCAATCGCGCGTGTAGCATAAGTATGTCGTAAGGAGTGCATATAAAAGCGTTTGATTCCTGCTTCATCACACAATGAGAATGTGCTGCCACTTCAAGAAATAAGCCATTTTTTTGCTTCTGGCAGCGTTTTGAAATATCTATTTTGACGCGTACCATTTTTAGCATAAAATCTTGCGAAATATAAACTGTCCTTTCTTTGAAAAATACCTTTTCCACACTCTTTGCCTTTTAAATTTTTTCCCCATAACAGACTCCTTTCACGTAAAAAAAAGAGTCCAACGCAAATATAAAGTATATCACAAGGACTCCGTTTTTTCAATCTTAACGGAATCTATTTTTTTATGCTTCTTACCATCTCATATCCTTTCATTTTTCCATTTTTTATAATTATATACAGCTTGAATCAATAACAAAATCACCATCGCAGTTGCGGCCAAACCTGTCCAAAGATTAGATTGAAATGTGTTATGAAAACAAATAAGAACGACAAACTCTATTGGAATCATCCATAATGTTCTAATAAATTTTCTTCTATAACTGAGTTTCCAGTAACAAAATGCAATTCCTTTATCAACTTTTTCACCCATTCCCCATCTTTTTGTCATGAATATGCATATTGTCATCGCTATAAATACAGGAAGTAAGAAAAATATAAAATCCACGATATCACCTCTTCTTAGCAATTTATGTAATGATACTATACTCCTGTAAAATTACACAACATGCATCATTAAATATTCGTAAAATCTATTTCCCGAATCTTAATCTAAAGGAACCTTCGCGTTTTTACAAATCAAAAAGTTAAAAAGCCAATGCGATCTCGTTTATCATATCGCATTGACTTTCCTTTTTTCAACAGAAGCACACGGATTCTTCGTCTCTTGTCTCCATCAATATTACCAACCCTTTCGGAAAAGTAATCCTCACCTCTTCGTCCTGAATCTGATTGCTTACGCACAGGCTGTCATACGGGCAGAGCGTATGATCACAAAGTGGATATTTCGCCCCTTCAAGTGAAAAATGTTCCACAATTCCTCCCAACGGAAACACCGAAAAATAAGGTCCGAACGCATCCTCTTTTTTCAGGCATGTCTCTTTTCCAATCAGAGAAATCTTATTACAGACATCCACAATATAAGCTTTCACTCCCGCATCATACGGTATTTTTAACACTTGAATATTTGCCAGGACATGATCTATCCTTGTCCCGGTCCCTCCTAATATCCAAAGTTCTTTCACCTTCAACTCCAATGCAAGCCGCACCGCAATCTCTGTGTCCGATGCATCTTTGACCGGATTAAATTTTCGAATAGGAACCGTTGTATGCTCTTTATAATAACTTACGATTTCAGGATTCGCACTGTCAAAATCTCCGACGATATGGCTTGGCACTATCTGATTCTGATAGAGGAATTCCAAACCTTTGTCCACTCCAATAATATAATCCGGCTGTACTTCCTTCAATGTCTGCAATGCAAACGAAGTGTTGATGGTACCACCGCTGATAATCAATCCCTTTTTATTCATATCTCTTTAAAATCTCTAGCATTTCTTTTGTATTATTTGCTGTATCCCCCTTAAAGATAGCGGATCCTGCTACAATCACATTGGCTCCTGCCTCAATGACTTCTTCCACATTATGTGTATAGATTCCACCATCAACCTGAATATCCACACATAACCCTTCTGTATCGATCATCGCTTTCAATTCACGGATTTTATCCAATGATTCCGGAATAAATGCCTGACCGCCAAACCCTGGATGTACAGACATGATCAGAATCATGTCTACTTTCTTCAGCAGATTTTTCACTGAGATCACCGGTGTATCCGGACAGATGGAAACACCCACTTTACATCCGCATGCTCTAATCTTTTCAATTGTCGCATTGATGTCTTCACAAGCCTCCAGGTGTACCGTGATCAAATCCGCCCCTGCTTTTGCAAACGCTTCCACATAGCGAATCGGTTCTGTCACCATAAGGTGTGCATCACACACAAGCTTCGTAGTAGGACGGATAGACTCCAATACCGGAACCCCAAAAGAAATACTCGGCACAAACATTCCATCCATCACATCAAAATGCAGATATTGAGCCCCATTTTCTTCGATTGTCTGGATCTCCTTCCCCAGTTCTTTAAAATCTGCCGCCAAAATCGATGGTGCTAAAATCATCATAACTAATATCTCCTCTTCTCTTTCAACTCGTTGTACATTTCTAAATAGTTTTCATATCGAATGTGGTGTATCTTTCCCTCCTCAAGCGCTGCTTTCACCGCACAATTTGGTTCATGTACATGATCACATCCCTGAAATTTACACTTTCCCTCATACGGTTCAAATTCCGTAAAATAATATTTTAATTCTTCTTTTTCAAAATCATTTGTATAGAGAGAACTGAATCCAGGCGTATCCATAATATAAGTATCCTCCTCGATACAAATCAATTCTGAATGTCTTGTCGTATGTTTCCCTCTTTCAATCTTTTCACTGATCGTACCGGTCTCCATATTGGCATCCGGTTGAAAAATATTAATCAGTGAAGATTTTCCTACCCCGGATGGTCCCGCAATGGCTGTTGTCTTTCCACGGAGCAGTTGTTTTACGTTCTCAATATTCTCTTTTTCCAGTGCGCTTGTAAAAATCATCTGGTAGCCACAAGACTCATAGATTTCTTTCAAGTGTTGTATCTCCGGTTCTTTTGCAATATCTTTCTTATTAAAGCAAAGGACAACCGGTATTCCCTTACTTTCCATCATAATTAAAAAACGATCTAAAAGGTTGAAATGTGGTTTTGGTTTGGTCACCGCAAACACAACCAGAGCCTGATCAATATTTGCCACCGCCGGGCGAATCAACTCATTCTTCCTTTCCAAAACTTCAACGATATTCCCTTTTTTCTCTGCTTCATCTAAAATATCAATTTCTACATTATCTCCGACAAGAGGTTTTATCTTTTCTTTTCGGAAAACTCCTTTTGCCTTACATTCATAAAGACCGAATTCTACTACGTGAACGTAGTAGAATCCGGCAATTCCTTTTACTATCTTTCCCTGCATAAATAGTTCCTTATTGATTCTATTGTGTTGACGAATTTCCATTGCCTTGATCCGGTGTTGTTGGTGTCTCCGGCTCTGATGGCTTCGCACCTTTACTTACAACCAGGTTTACAACAGTGCCAGGATTTAGTTTATCTCCTTCGTTAAAACTTGCAGAAATAACTACTCCTTCAGCATCTTCATCCGAGTATTCCGATGTTACTTTTCCAACGGACAATCCCGCTGCACGAAGCAAAGATTCTGCTCTGCTTTGATATACTCCTACTACCGGAGGCATAGTAACCTTTTCTTCCGGTTTCGCTCCTTTGCTTACCACGTAAGAGACTGTTGTTCCCTTATCTACTTTTTCTCCTGAGTCAATGTCCTGACGAATAACTTTTCCTGCCTCTGTATCACTATACTCTTCTGAGGCGCTTCCGCTCAGTCCAACTGCTGACAACGCACTCTCGGCATCTTCCTGTGATTTGCCAACCAAGTTCGGCACTGTTACTTTTTCAGCACCCGTACTTACGTAGATTGTTATCTTTGTATCTTCCGTTGCTTTTGAATTTGCTTCCGGTGTCGTCGAGATAACCAATCCGGCATCCACATTGTCACTTTCCTGCTCTTCCACTGAGATATTTGCTTCTTTAAATCCCTTATCGATCAATTTCTGCTTTGCATCATCTTCAGACATTCCGCTGACATCCGGAATCGTAATCTCCTCACCCTCAAGTCCGGTGCTGACCCAAACTTGAATCTTTGTGCCTTTTTTTACCGATGTTCCCTTTCCGGTCATCTGTTTTGAGACAATTCCTTTTTCATATTTTGTAGACGTTGCCTCTTTTACAACCTCCAAAGTCAGTCCCTTTTTCTTCGCCAACGCCTTTGCTTCCTCCAGTGTCTTTCCTTCAAAATTCGGAGTTTCCACTTTTTTATTGTCTGTCGTCTCTACATTTTTCGAATTAAACTTCAAAAGTCCGGTTGCTTTTCCGACTGTAAACACAAGAATAAATACAATAATGGCTGCTACGACGGCTGTGAGAATCTTCATAAGCTTTGCCATCTTTGGATTCACTTCTGAATCTTTCTTTTTAGAACCGCGTTTCCCTTTTTCGTAGTCCTCATCGTCGTACTCATCGTACTCGTCATCCTCTTCATCGTATTCATCATCGTCATCGTAATCTTCATCGTCGTACTCATCATACTCACCGTCATCGTCATAAGCTGCCTCTTTCTGAATGCGCTCCAACTCATCTGGTGTGATTGCAACGGTATCCGCAACGCTTGCAAATGGTGCAATCGTGACAAAATCTCCCTCAGGATCCACCAAAGAACGCTTCAGATCGCTGATGAGTTCTCCCATATTCTGATAACGTCTGTCTGAGCTTTTCTGTGTACATTTCAGAATAATGCGCTCTAAGCTATATGGGATATCCGGTACCAATTCTGACGGCGCGGCAATATCTTCCTGCAAATGTTTGATTGCAATAGACACTGTCGTCTCTCCGTCAAACGGGAGTTCTCCTGTGATCATCTCAAACATTGTAATACCAAGCGAATAGATATCGCTTCTGATATCACTGAAGCCGCCTCGTGCCTGTTCCGGAGATGTGTAATGTACAGATCCCATCGCATTGGTACTGATCGTATTCGATGTCGTAGCCTTCGCAATCCCGAAATCTGTCACTTTCACTTTTCCTTCTTTTGATATCATGATATTCTGCGGCTTAATATCTCTGTGGATAATTCCATTGTTATGTGCCGCCTCAATACCTGCACACACTTGAAGTGTAATACTGATTACTTCTTTCGGTGTCAGTCTTACTTTTTTCTGGATATACTCTTTTAATGTAATTCCTTCTACCAGTTCCATGACCATAAAATACAGACCCCGGTCTTCCCCGACATCATATACATTTACAATGTTCGGATGCATCAGTCCGGCTGCTGCCTGTGCCTCTGATTGAAACTTTTTTACAAACAATTCATCTTCTCTGAATTCGCGCTTTAATACTTTGAGCGCGACATAACGATTCAGCTTATGATCTCTCCCCTTATAGACATCCGCCATCCCCCCGGTGCCGATTCTACCCATGATCTCATAGCGATCGCCAATCAAAACTCCTTCTTTAATCATATACTCACCTCACCTGCAAACGGCTCTGCGACAATAACCCCAATGTTGTCCTTTCCGCCGTTGCTATTTGCTCTTTCTATTAATTGTTCCACTGCCTCCACAACATCTCTGGAACTGCGAACAATCTGAAATATCTCTTCATCCTCCACCATATTGCTCAGTCCATCTGTGCACATCAAAATAATATCTCCTTTTTTCAGGCGATGCTCAAAGAAATCAATCTCTACATCTTCTTTTACTCCAATGGCTCTTGTGATAATGTTCTTATCCGGATGATGTTTCGCTTCCTCTGCGTTAAGTCCCCCAAGACGTACCATTTCCTGTACTAACGAATGGTCTTTTGATAATTGTCTGATCTCATCATTCAGTAAATAAAGCCTGCTGTCACCTACATTCGCAAAATATAATGTATGCTCAATTACTGTGGCAGCAACTAATGTTGTTCCCATTCCTTCTAGTCTGGCATCGGTTTTGGACTCTGCGATCAATTGATGATTTGCAGATGCAATCGCTTTTTTCATCATTGCTCTCGGACCATCTTCTCTGCTCTTGGCAAGCTCTTTTTTCAGAACTTCCACAACAAATTTGGATGCGTAATCCCCCGCATTATGTCCCCCCATACCGTCTGCAACTATTAAAAGATTCGGAATATTCCCGACCGGCTGATCTGATACAAATACGTAATCCTGATTCACCTCTCGTTTTCTTCCAATATCTGTCTTTGAAAACGTCTTCATATGCTCTCCTTTTACTTTGTCTCTACATAACGTCGTCTTAGTTGTCCACAGGCTCCGTCAATATCAGAGCCCATTTCTCTTCTAATAGTAACATTTATTCCGCTTTTTTCAAGTTTATTTTTGAAATTCATGGCATTTTTTTTGCTTGGTTTCTCGAATGTACGCTCTTTAATCGGGTTTACAGGAATCAGATTCAGATGGCAATTACGATGTTTTAAAATGTGGATTAATTCCGCCGCATCTTCCTCTTTATCGTTCACTCCATGTACCAGACTGTACTCAAACGTCACTCTTCTTCCCGTCTTTTCAAAATAATAGTCGCACGCCGCAAGCACCTCAGAAAGTTCATACTTGTTTGCAACCGGCATCAATACTTTTCGCTTTTCCTGCGTAGAACCATGCAGGGAAAGCGCCAAGGTAATCTGTAATTTTTCCTCGGCAAGTCTCTTCATATTCGGAACGATTCCACAGGTCGATACCGTAATGTTCCTTTGGCTGATATGTAAACCGTGTTCATCGGTCAATATATGTATGAATTTCAGAAAGTTATCATAATTATCCATCGGTTCCCCTGTTCCCATCACAACTACGTTCGAAACACGTTCCCCCGATATTTTCTGAATCTGATAAATCTGTCCCAGCATCTCTGATGCCTTTAGATTTCTCTCCAATCCTCCGATGGTAGATGCACAGAATTTACATCCCATCCGACATCCGACCTGCGAGGAAATACAGACAGAATTTCCATGCTTATACTTCATCAGAACACTTTCCACCACATGTCCATCCTGCAGGCAAAACAGAAATTTATTTGTGCCGTCCAGCTTTGATTCCTGTCTCTCAAGCATTTTTACCGGTGCGACCTCATAAACTGCATCCAGCTTTTCTCTGAGTGCTTTTGACAGATTCGTCATCTCTTCAAAAGAATCTGCAAGCTTTACATGCAGCCATTCATACACCTGCTTTGCCCGAAACGACTTTTCTCCGAGATGTTCCATCTCTTGTTTTAATTCTTCAAATGTATATGATCTGATATCTTTTTTCTCCATGATCTTTTATTCACATTTCACCTTTCTAAACTTTGCAATGAAAAATCCATCACTGTCATGTATCCCCGGCAGAAGTTGAATACACCCTTGTTCCACAACATCATTTTTCAACTCCTCGCACAATAGCTGTGCAATCGGCACAAGTTCAAACTCTTTATTCTGTTCTAAGAACCAATGTACGTTACCCATATTTTCTTCTTCGTGAATTGTACATGTGCTGTAAACCAAAGTTCCTCCCGGCTTCACATAATCTTTGACTGTCGACAGCATCTTGCGTTGAAGAGCCACCAATTCTTTTTGTGTCTCTTCTGTCATCTTATATTTCAGATCCGTCTTTTTCCCAAGCACTCCCAGTCCGGAGCACGGAAGATCTGCCACCACAATATCTGCCTTTTCAACTGCAGTTTCATCTTTTTGAGTCGCATCCCACCTGACTGCTTCGATGTTTGTCATACCAGAGCGTAAGATGTTTTCCTCTATAAGCCCCACCTTATATTCTGTCAGATCTCTCGCCTGCACATGCCCTGTACCACAAAGTACCTCTGCCATGTGAAGTGCCTTTCCACCGGGTGCTGCACAGACATCTATGATCTCGTCTCCTTCTTTTGGTTCTGCCAAATGTGCCACAAGCATGGAACTGATATCCTGCACCGAAAACGCTCCTTTTTGAAACGTCTCAAGCTCTCCTAAATAATTATAAGAAGATATTCGAAGTGCATATGGAAGGTATGGATGTTCCTCGACATGTACTCCTTCGCCTTCAAGTGCCTTCACAAGTTCTTCTTTTGGCATCTGCCCCAAATCACACCGGATTATCGTGTCCTTTTCTTTTAGGAAATCCTGAAGCATACACTCCACACTCTCCCTGTCATATGCTGCCAGCCACTGTCTTAATATCCATGTCGGCATCGAGTATTTCACAGACAGATATTGTTCCAAATCTTTCTCATCCGGATATGATATCTGTTCCAGATTTCGGTCGATATTTCGTAAAAGTCCGTTCACAAATCCTTTTAAATTTACAAATCCTTTTTTCACCGCAAGTTTTACCGCCTCATTACAGGCAGCGGAATTCGGAACCGAATCCATATATTTCATCTGGTAAACCGCACTTCGGATGATATTGCGGATGACTGGTTTCATCTTGTTTACCTTTACTTTTGAAAACTGATTGATAATATAATCAAGCTCAATCATGCGCTCCAGTGTTCCCTCCGTCACTCTTGTGATAAAAGCGCGCTCTTTTTTGTCTAAATACTGATATTTATTCAGAACATTGCGAAGTGCGATATGACTGTGCTCTCCATCTCGTGTCACTTCCAGCAAAATTCCAAGCACCAGTTCTCGTTCATTAATTGACTTAGTCATCTCGTCTTCTTCCTCCTGTCAGAATCAAGATACGCACAAGCTGTAAGATTGCTGCAGCCGCACTTGCCACATACGTAAGCGCAGCCGCATTCAGCACTTTTTTCGTGGCTACAATCTCTTCACCCTGCATCATCCCGGTCTCAGCAAGAATGCGTACTGCTCTTCCCGATGCATTATATTCCACCGGCAAAGTCACAAGTTGAAACAATACTGCCAGCGAAAATGCCAAGATTCCGATATTGATAAGCAGTGCTGAAGACTGGCTGTTGATAAACAGACCTAACACAATCAGTGGCCAGGCAATCATGGATCCAAAATTTGCCACCGGAACAAGCGCGCTCCGAAACTGTAGCGGTGCGTATCCTCTTGCATGCTGAATCGCATGTCCACACTCATGCGCTGCAACTCCCACTGCAGCTACTGAACACTGTCCATATGTTGCATCGGAAAGTCTGAGCACTTTATTTCTCGGATCATAGTGGTCTGTCAGATTTCCTGCTACCCGCTCAATTCGCACGTCATAAATTCCGGCCCCATGGAGTACACGTTCTGCCGCCTGCGCTCCTGTCAGCCCCATATGGTTTCTCATTCCGGAATATTTTGAAAATGTACTTTTCACCCGCATCGATGCAATGGAGCAGATAATAACTCCTATGATAATCAATATATATGTTGGATCAAAATAAAAACTTGGATAAAACATCCTGCTTCCTCCTTTTTTCTACGCTCTCGAAAGAATTTCTCCTGATTTTACCTGATACCCCCTCAAAAATGCTCCGGCATCCATTCGTTTTTTCCCCGGAATCTGAAGTTCCAGCACTTTCAACAGCCCATCTTTTGTCTGTACAGAAAACGTATCTTTTTCTACTTTCACAATCGTTCCAGGTACGCCCTCTCCCGATGTCTCTTCCACCTCTGCACTCCAGATTTTCATTGTTTTTCCATTCCACATTGTATATGCGCTCGGCCACGGTGTCAGCCCGCGAATCAGTCTCTCAATCTCTTTCGCACTCTGATTCCAGTCAATATTCCCAAGATGCTTGTCGAGCATTCTCGCATAGGCGGTCGGTGATTCTCCCTGTTTAACCGGAGTCACTGTTTTTTCTTCCAGCGCCTTTAATGTCTCTACACAGAGCTTTGCACCTGCGGCCGCAAGCTTATCATGAAGACTTCCTCCGGTCTCCTTTTCTTCTATTACAATCTCTGTCTTTAACAGCATGTCTCCGGTATCCAGTCCTTCGTCCATCTGCATGGTCGTGACACCTGTCACCGTTTCCCCGTCAATAATGGACCACTGAATCGGCGCTGCCCCGCGATATTTTGGCAACAATGACGCATGCACATTGACACATCCATATGGCGTCATCTCCAAAATTTCTTTTTGCAAAATCTGTCCAAATGCAATGACGACCATAATATCCGCCTCATATTTTCGAAGTTCTTCGATGCATTCCGGCTCTCTGACTTTTTTCGGCTGATAAACTGGAATTCCATGCTTTAACGCGCACTCTTTGACAGGCGTAAACTGCATCTCTTTTCCGCGTCCTTTTGGTTTATCCGGCTGTGTCACAGCAAGAACCACATCGTGTCCCGCCTCGATCAAAGCCTCTAAAGTGCCCACCGAAAAATCCGGAGTCCCCATAAAAATTACTTTCATCTGCTGTCTCCTCCTTAGTCTTCCTCGTCAAACTCATCATCATACTCCACACTGTGAAGTTCGCCTTCTACTTTTTCGACATACAAATGTCCGTCCAAATGGTCGATCTCGTGGCAGAACGCTCTTGCAAGCAGCCCTTCTCCTTCATAAACCACTTCTTCCATCTCTTCATTGAGCGCCTTTACTTTCACATAATTCGGTCGCGTCACAGTTCCCGATTTTCCCGGCAGACTTAAACATCCTTCCTCTCCTGTCTGCTCTCCTGCTGTCTCAAGAATCTCCGGATTCACCAAAATAATCGGCCCCTCTCCAATATCAATAACTACGATTCGTTTTAAAATACCAACCTGCGGTGCCGCAAGTCCCACTCCCATAGCATCATACATTGTATCCAGCATATCCTCAATCAACACCTTTGTTCGGTCTGTCATATCGGTTACTTCTTTACATACCTTCTCTAACACATCATCACCAATTTCTCGAATCTTACGAATTGCCATTTTTTATCCTCCTCATTTAAAATACATTCATCGGATTAAAGTCGAACTGCACTCGAACTTTTCGAAATCCGGAATTAATCTCTATATATTGTTCCAATTTATTTTTCAAATCTATCATCGCCTCGTATCTGGCATGTTTTAAATAGATCACTCTGCGATACACATCGTTTACCTTTCCCACATACGGACTTGCGGGACCGATGATTCTCACTTGATTCCGGTTCATGCGCTCTGCATAACTCTTCATGTAGCTGCACGCCGTCTCAAGCAAAGACTCATCTTCACTCGTAACCAAAATCGCTGCAAGCTGTTCCACCGGCGGATATCCCATCATTGTACGGTAGGCGAGTTCCTCTTGATAAAACGCTTCATAGTCCTGCTTTGCAGCTGTTTCAATACTATAATGCTCCGGACTGTATGTCTGAATGACAACCTCTCCCTTTTCACTTCCTCGCCCGGCGCGTCCCGCCGCCTGTGTAAGAAGCTGAAATGTCCGCTCTCCTGCACGATAGTCATCGGCGTACAACGACAGATCCGCCGCCAGTACTCCGACAAGTGTCACATTCGGAAAATCATGTCCTTTTACGATCATCTGCGTTCCAATCAAAATATCCGCCTCTTCATTTGCAAACGCCTCCAAAATCTTCTCGTGTCCATCTTTTTCCTTCGTCGTATCCATGTCCATCCGAAGTACGCGTGCATTTGGGAATTCTTTCTTTACAAGTTCTTCAATCTGCTGTGTTCCTGCTCGGAAACCGCCGATATGTTTTGATCCACACGATGGGCAGACTGAAATCATAGGCTCCTCATATCCACAATAATGGCAGACCAGTTTCCCACCGCGGTGAGATGCAAGTGAGACATCGCAATGTGGACATTTTACCACATAGCCGCAGGATCTGCACGAAATAAATCCTGCAAACCCTCTCCGATTGATAAATAACATAATCTGTTGTCTCTTTCTCAATCGGTCAGCCATCAATTCATACAGCTTTCCACTGATAATCGAACGATTTCCACTTTTTAGTTCCTCTCGAAGATCGATTGTGTACACCGTCGGCATCTCCTGCATCTTTGCTCGGTTCTGAAGTCTTAAAAGTTCGTATTCTCCTTTTTGGGCACGGTAGAAAGCCTCAAGAGACGGTGTTGCTGAACCAAGCACAACACTTGCACCTTCTAAGTGTGCCCGCTCCACAGCCGTCTCTCTGGCATGATATCGGGGGATCTGTTCACTTTTATAAGTCGATTCATGCTCCTCATCAATCACAATCAATCCCAAATTGGCAAAAGGGGTAAATAACGCTGATCTTGGACCAATCATCACATCAATCGCCCCTTCTTTTGCCCGCATCATCTGGTCATACCGCTCGCCGCTTGACATCTTGGAATTCATAATGGATATCCTCTCGCCAAACCGCTTATAAAACCGCATCACAGTCTGGTAGGTCAGTGCAATCTCAGGAATCAGGACAATCGCCTGCTTCCCTTCTTTGATCACACTTGCGATCATCTCCATGTAAACTTCAGTCTTTCCGCTCCCTGTCACCCCATATATGAGATAAGTCTTGCGGATTCCTTTCAGATAGTCTTCCCGAAATGTGTCAATCGCATGCTGCTGTTCCTCAGTATAAACCACTTCTTTCCACTCTTTTTTTCGATTTTTAATCGGATTTCTCCAGACCTGCTCGGACTCTATTCTGGCAACATTCTGCTCTTCAAGTGCCCGAATGACTGTTCGTGTGACATTCAGCTTTTTTGTGATAAGCTCATACTCCAATATCTCCTCATCAAGCAGTGCTGCCAAAAGTCTCGCCCTTGCCTTCTGATTCTTCTTCAGATATTCCTCAAGCTTTGTCTTCCCTTCTTCTTCATCTAACAACAATCGGACATAGCGCCTGATCTTTTTGTTCTCTTCCCGCTTGATTGGAAGTACTGTCTTTAGCGACTGTATCATCGTCCCGCCATAGTACTCTTTCATCCACGCCGCCAGTGCCACCAGCCTGCCCTCGATTGCCACACTTTTCTCCGCCAGACTCAGAATTGATTTTACTTTGTTCGGATCATATTCACAGTGTTCTGACAGCCCGATCACATACCCTTTGATCTCACGATTTCCTTTTCCAAACGGCACGACAACCTCTACGCCTGCGTGTAACCGTTCTTCTAATTCTGCCGGAATATGGTACTCAAAAATTTTATCCAGTTTTTCATGTGTAATATCTACGATAACTTTCGCATACATGCACAACTGCTCCTATACTTTTATCGAATCAAATTCTCTCTTTTACTCTCTTTTACGACTTCCGCAATGAGAACTCTCTCATCCATATCGTACTTCACGCCTTTGATCTCCTGATAGTCCTCGTGTCCTTTTCCTGCGAGCACGATTACATCGCCAACCTCAGCATGGTCAACCGCATAGCGGATTGCTTCTTTTCTATCACAGATCTCCACATATTTTCCATCTGTTTTTCCAATCCCGATCTTAATATCATCAATGATATCCTGGGGTTCTTCAAAACGCGGATTGTCCGATGTGATGATTGTAAGATCTGCCAATTTTCCGGACACCTCACCCATCTCATATCTTCTCGCCTTCGCTCTGTTTCCTCCGCATCCAAACAGACATACAAGACGTTTTGGATGATATTCTTTCAATGTTGTCAAAAGACTCTCAAGACTCATCGCATTATGCGCATAATCAATCATGAGCGTAAAGTCCTCAGATACTTTCACCATCTCGATTCTGCCTTTTACCTTTGCAACTTTTAAAGCCTTCTTGATCATCTCCACCGGCACATCAAAATGTCTGCACACCGCAATCGCAGTCAACGAATTATAGACACTGAATGTTCCCGGAATGTCAATCTCCACATCAAAATCCATCAGCCCGGACACATGGTAAGATACTCCTAAGTATCCTGGTCTTGACACTAATTTTGTATCTGCTGCCCGAAGGTCTGCTTTTTGTGCAAAGCCAAATGTTTCAATCTGGCAGGTCGCGCCGCGAAATACATCTTCAAAGTACGGATCATCCACATTCGCAATCCCAATCCTGCATTGTTTGAACAGCAGACCTTTGCATCGTTTGTAATCTTCAAAATCTTTATGTTCATTCGGTCCGATATGGTCTTCCCCAAGATTTGTAAAAATTCCAATCTCAAACGGAATACCCGCAGTTCTGTGAAGCATCAACCCTTGCGATGACACTTCCATGACCACTGCATCACATCCCGCATCAACCATTTTCCGGAAATACTGGTGAATCGTAAACGACTCCGGTGTCGTATTCTTTGCCGGAATCACTTCGTCTCCGATGATCGCCTCGATTGTTCCGATCAGACCAACTTTATGTCCTACTCCCTCCAAAATGGACTTCACCATATATGTTGTCGTCGTCTTTCCTTTCGTTCCTGTGATACCTATTACTTTCAGCTGCTCTGCCGGATAACCAAAATATGCCGCAGATGCCAGCGCAAGTGCATACCTCGTATCTTCCACCTTAATCACAGTCACATGTTCTGGAGCTTCCACTTCTTTTTCCACGATCACTGCTTTCGCACCTTTTTCTGACACCTCTTTTACAAATTCATGACCATCTACAACTGCGCCGCTGATGCATACAAACACGCTGCCAGCGCAGACTCTTCTTGAATCATTCGTAAGCTCTGTAATCTCTATATCATCGTTTCCTTGTACTATCTTATACTCTAAACGTTCTAATAACTTTGTCAGCTTCATCATCTATTGCCTCCTGTTTTTTCATAGATACTATTAGGATACCACATCTCTATGAATATTCATAATAAAATTTCTATATACTATTTTTAAGAAAGCAAATATGAGGTATCACTATGCACATCTTTATCATGGATATGATGAATTCTTTCGGCTATATCGGAATTGCTCTTCTCATTATGATTGAAAATCTCTTTCCTCCTATTCCCTCGGAAGTCATCCTGACATTCGGCGGCTTTATGACAACTTATACCCATTTGACAGTAGGTGGAGTTGTCTTTTTTTCCACCCTCGGTTCCACAGTTGGCGCCATCTTTCTTTACTACATTGGGAAATTACTCTCTCCGGAAAAATTAGAACAACTTATAGATGGAAAGCTCGGAAAAATCCTCCATTTCAAAAAATCAGATGTCAGAAAATCGATCAAAAAATTCCAACAAAAAGGGAATATGACCGTTTTCATCTGCCGTTGTATCCCAATCCTTCGAAGTTTAATCTCTATTCCTGCCGGAATGTCGAACATGAAAATGGGCAATTTTTTAGTCCTTACAATTGCCGGAAGTGCACTTTGGAACACTATTCTCGTCTCAGCCGGCGCTGCTGCCGGAGCCTCCTGGGAAAAAATTTTGGAAGTGATGGATACATATTCTACCGTTGTCATTATCATCATAGGACTTTCTATGTTTTTTGGTTGCTTCTTTTATTATCGCAATCGAAAAAATGAATCGTAAAGCACGAAAGGGACTTTTCTCCTACTTGAGTAAAGTCCCTTTTTTCACTGCATCCTCTCCGTACTTTTTACGAATCACATCCAATGCTTTATCTAATTTTTGATGTTTCTGATTTTTCACACTCTGTTCTTCCTGCTTTGTCTGAAAGTCAAAAATGCTCATTTGAACCGGAGCCGACTCATCCTGAAGTTTTGAAGTGCGTATACCAAGCAGGCGAATCGGTTCCCGATTCCACAATTCCCCGAACAATTCGCATGCTGCTTTATAAATCACCTGATCTGCATTGCTCGCCGTCTCAAGCTGTTTCTGATGGGAAAACGTCTGAAACGTGTGGTATTTAATCTCCACGCTCACCATACCGGCTCTCTGTTTTTCCTTGCGAAGTCTTCCGCCAACACTTTCTGCCAACCACAAAAGAACTTTTTTCGCTTCTTCCTCTGTGACAGCATCTTTTGCCAATGTCGTCGAATTACCGATCCCCTTATTCTCCACGTGTCCTCTTCGAACTTTCTCATGGTCTATTCCATTTGCAAATTCCCACAATGTCCTGCCATGACTTTTCAGATGTAACTCTAGCAAATTCGGGTCTGCCTTTGCAAGTTCCCCGATTGTCCGTATCTCCAGCTTGTTAAGTACCTCTACACTGGATCGTCCCGCCATATAAAGTTCCGAAATAGGCAATGGCCACATCTTTACCGGGATTTCTTTCGGGAATAAGGTGTGTACCTTATTTGGCTTTTCAAAATCAGATGCCATCTTTGCTAAAAGATGATTTACAGATATTCCAATATTCACTGTGAATCCAAACTTCTCATACACAGCGTCTTTGATCTCAAATGCAGCCTCCACAGGAGACAGATACAGATAGGATATCCCCGTAAAATCCATGAAACACTCATCCACACTCACCTGCTCGATATCCGGTGTATACGTTTGAAGAAACTCCATCAGTCTCCTGCTGTACTCCTGATACATCTTATGATTTGGCGGCGCCATCACAAGATCCGGACATTTTCGGAAAGCCTGTGCAACCGGCTCCCCTGTCCGAATCCCATATTTTTTCGCCAAAGGAGATTTTGCAAGCACAACCCCGTGTCTGGATTCCTGATTGCCTCCTATAATCGCCGGGATTGTGCGTAAATCCACTTCTGCTCCATTTTTCAATTGTTCTACTGCCGTCCAGCTAAGATACGCTGAATTTACATCAATGTGAAAAATAATCTGTTCCATGCTTTTTTCCTGCAATTTATTTTATTTTCGCTGTCAGTTTGTCCCCTTCTACATCAATCAGAATGACATCTTCACTGCCAATATCTCCCTGTAAAATCAGTTTTGCAGCTAATGTCTCTACATGCTTTTGAAGATATCGTTTCAGCGGTCTTGCACCGTACATTGGCTCATAGCCACCTTCCACCACAAAATTCTTCGCAGCATCTGTAAGCTCTATCGAAAGTTCTTTATCTTCCAGCCGTTTATTGACATCTTTCAATAATAAGTCAATGATTGCATAAACGTTCTGTTTCGTCAATGGTTTGAACATAATTGTCTCATCTAGACGATTCAAAAATTCAGGTCTGAAATGTGCCCGCAGATCATTCATGACCATCGTTTCACTTTCCTTGCTGATCTCACCGTTCTCATCGATGCCATCCAAAAGGTAAGCAGATCCGATATTTGATGTCATGATCAGAATCGTATTTTTAAAATCAACAGTCCGACCTTGTGAGTCAGTGATACGTCCGTCATCCAACACCTGCAGCAACACATTAAACACATCCGGATGTGCCTTTTCAATCTCATCAAACAAAACAACGGAATATGGTTTTCTTCGAACCGCCTCTGTAAGCTGTCCGCCTTCGTCATATCCGACATATCCCGGAGGTGCTCCTATCAGACGAGACACTGAGTATTTCTCCATATATTCGCTCATATCAATACGAACCATATTGCTCTCATCATCAAACAAACTCTCCGCAAGTGCTTTTGCAAGCTCTGTCTTACCTACCCCGGTAGGTCCCAGGAACAGGAATGATCCGATTGGTTTCGTAGGATCTTTGATACCTGCTTTCGAACGGATAATCGCCTCTGTTACTTTTGTAACCCCTTCATCCTGCCCAATGACACGTTTGTGGAGTTCTTCGTCAAGATGAAGCGTCTTGCTTCTCTCACTTTCATTTAATTTTGCAACCGGAATTCCTGTCCATCTGGAAATGATTCTCGCAATCTCTTCATCTGTCACACTTTCATGCACTAATGAAAGATCCCGCTCTTTCACTTTCTTTTCCTCTTCCTCCAACTGTTTTGTCAGCTGTGGAAGTTTGCCGTACTGCAATTCTGCCGCACGTTCCAAATTGTAGGAATGCTGTGCTTTTTGAATCTCCTGATTCACCTGCTCAATCTCTTCACGGATTTTCTGTAGTCTCTCTACAGAAGTCTTCTCATTGTCCCACTGCGCTTTCTTTCCGGCAAATTCATCACGCAGTTCTCCAAGCTCTTTTTGTAGGTTCACGAGTCTGTCCTGACTTAATCTGTCATTCTCTTTTTTCAGAGCCGCCTCTTCAATCTCAAGCTGCATAATACGTCTTTGCAGTCCATCCAACTCTGTAGGCATGGAGTCTAACTCTGTCTTGATCAATGCACACGCTTCATCTACAAGGTCAATCGCCTTGTCCGGAAGGAATCGGTCGGAAATATATCGATTGGAAAGTGTTGCGGCTGCCACAAGTGCACTGTCTGTAATTTTCACACCATGAAATACTTCATAACGCTCTTTTAAGCCACGCAGAATCGAAATCGCATCTTCCACCGATGGTTCATCTACCATAACCGGCTGGAAACGTCTCTCCAATGCAGCATCTTTTTCAATATACTGTCTATATTCATCCAGTGTTGTCGCGCCAATACAGTGAAGTTCTCCACGCGCCAGCATCGGCTTTAACATATTTCCGGCATCCATCGCGCCGTCCGTCTTACCTGCTCCGACAATCGTGTGAAGTTCATCGATAAACAGAATGATATTTCCATCACTGTTTTTCACTTCTTCGAGCACTGCTTTCAGACGCTCCTCAAATTCACCACGATATTTTGCACCGGCTACCAGCGCCCCCATATCAAGCGCAAACACTTTTTTATCTTTTAACGCCTCAGGCACATCCCCGCGCACAATACGTTGTGCCAGCCCTTCTACTGCCGCCGTCTTACCGACACCAGGTTCTCCGATCAGCACCGGATTGTTCTTTGTCTTTCTAGACAGGATTCGTATGACATTACGAATCTCCGCATCACGGCCGATGACTGGATCAAGTTTTTGTTCCCTTGCCCGTTCTACCAAATCGCTGCCGTATTTATTAAGCGTATCATAGGTTGCCTCCGGATTGTCACTGGTGACTCTCTGATTCCCTCTTACGGTAGAAAGTACTTGAAGGAAACGCTCTCTTGTAATATTAAACTCCTTGAAAATCGCCTTTACTTCTCTGTTTGGCTGCTTAATTAATGCTAGAAAAATATGCTCTACAGAAATGTACTCATCTCCCATTTGTGTAGCTTCATCTTCCGCATGAATCAAAGCTTTGTTCAAATCCTGTCCGATATATACCTGACCGCCTTGCACTTTCGTTCTCTTTCTAAGCGCTTCCTCCACACGGTTGATAAACAACTCTTTTTGGATTTCCATCTTTTCTAATAATTTTAAAATCAGACTGTCATTCTGTGTGACCAAAGCATAGAGTAAATGCTCCTGTTCAATCTCCTGATTGCCATATTCATAAGCAACTTTTTCACAGCCCTGCACCGCCTGCATCGAATTTTGTGTAAATTTATTTATATTCATACATCACGCCTCCTTTTGCGAGTTTGTTTTTTCTTGTTCTATTGTAGGTATAACACATATTATTAGCACTGTCAAGTGGTGAGTGCTATTTTTTTTCAAATAACAGTATGCTTTGGCTTTTATAGATAAATTGTTTCTTTTTACAAATAAGCAAAAGACAACTGCTATTGGAAAACTCTTCCCAATCAACAGCTGCCCTCTACTATTCTATATTCTATATTTTATTTTTCTTTCATTTCTTCAAGCAAAATGTGCAATTTTGTAATCTGCTCCTGCAAACTTTCATTCGTTTCCTGTAAATTTTCATTCGTTTCCTTCAATTCCTCAATCTCTCTTTGTTGTTCTTCCACCATATATTTTATATCACTGGCATCTGCTTCTCTTAACGCTTTTCGGTACATATCTATCAGCTCCTTTGGTTGATATCGAAACACAATGAGATCCTGGTATAACTCTCGAAACTCCGGATATTTCCCGACAACTTTCAAAATATCTTCCGGTTTATCAGAACTTAAAAAGTATAGCCAAGCCTCTAATTTACTAATTTCATTATGCGTGGTTTTCCGAAAAATATCAAGTGGAATCAAAAAATATTCCTGCAATAAATCCATTTCAAGTCCCGTATCAAAAATCTGCTTTGCATGATGCCGATACTCTGTGTGACCTCAAAAAGAACTGAAATACAATTGCCATCCTCCCACAAAATATATTATAATGGACTTTCTTAATAAACAAAACAGAAAGGGGAACATCATGGCAAAAATTACAGAAGGCTATATGCCATACCTTGGCTATCAGACATATTATAGAATAGTCGGTGAAAGAAAAAACAATGGAAAAGCACCTTTGATCTGCCTCCACGGCGGACCGGGTTCTACTCACAATTATTATGAGGTATTAGATAACGTCGCTGACGACGATGACCGTATGATCGTTATGTATGACCAAATCGGCTGTGGGAACTCATACCTCGACGGACACCCAGAACTTTGGAATCAAAAAGTTTGGTTAGACGAACTTGATGCTTTAAGAAAACATCTTGGATTAGATGAGTGTCATATTATCGGACAATCCTGGGGTGGCATGATGCAGATTGCTTATGCAATTGATTACAAACCACAGGGCATTAAAAGTTTCATCATTTCCAGCGGTCACCCAAGCAGCTCTCTTTGGGAGCGAGAAGGTCTTCGCCGCATCAAGATGATGCCACAGGATATGCAGGACGCGATCAACCATGCACTCGAAACGGGTGATTTCACAGGAGAAGCTTATGATGCGGCCGTTGCTGAATATATGGACAGATACTGCAACTATTGGTTAGGTGAGGATGCTCCTGAGTGTTGTAAGAGACCTAAAAAATCCGGTTCTGAATCTTATGTTGAAGGATGGGGACCAAACGAGTTTGCACCTACAGGCACTCTCAAGGACTTCGAGTACATTGACAGACTCGGTGAGATCAAGATCCCTTCGCTGATCTGCAGCGGTATCTCCGATCTTTGCTCTCCTCTTGTTGCCAAAACAATGGCAGACGGAATTCCAAACTCCAAATGGATTCTTTGGGAACGTGCGAGACATACCTGCTTCGTAGACAGACATGATGACTACTGTGTAGAACTCATCAAATGGATGAACAAATACGACTAAGCAAATTTCAAAATCAGGAACTAAAAAAGCACCTCGCCACCAATCAATACTGGTCCCGCGAGGTGTTTTATACAGCCTTAATCTTATGCTGTCAGATATAATATAAAGTAAAACAGCACAATCGCAGCCGCAACAAGCCCTAACGCATATAATAACTTTTTCTTCATCCTGCCGTTCCTCCTTTTTATTTATCCAGAAAGACAATCTCATATTTATCCAAATCATAAACATTTCCAAAAAATCCTGTCAAAATTGTCTCTGCATTACTTCTCGCATTCTCAAACAATCCATTTGCAATGGCATCGTCCTGCGCTGTCTTTTTCAGATTCTCCAATGCTTCGTTGCTTTCATCTAAGGTAATCGGGCTGAAAATGCTCTCTTCTTCATGGTACACTTTAAAAGAATCCAAATCAATCTCATTGCTCAAGACTTTCACCTCCGGGAGCGTCACTTCAATCTTCTCACCTTTTTCACTCCACTTGATATCTTTAAAATCATACCCTGCCTTGATCACAAAATCGTAGCTATAAATATATTTACTCTGAGTAAATGGTATTTTGATTCCGAACAGCTTTCTCCAGTCATCGGTCACATTTACTTCTGTGCAATATGCGGATTGTGTCGCCAATTCCCCAATATTTTCAAATCCTATTTTCGTAGTCTTGCTTTCCGATGTGATTACACTGTGCAGTCCAATTGCCCCAAGTGCGATTACCAAAACCACTGCAAGAACGATAACTACATTTTTTGTAAGATGCTTTCCTACAAATTTCAGCACCCTTCTCTTTTTTGTACTTTTTTCTTTTTGATTCTCCATACGCATTTCCTTTCTACTGTCTACAAATTTGCGTACAGTCATTATAGCATACCCATTAAAAATAAACATACAAAAACGGTAATTTCTAAAAAAATAAAAATTACCGTTTCTATGCATTCCCTATGCTGCATGCCCATTACTGCTTTGGCTGGCTAATTTTTCAAATTCTCTTAATTTTTGTTTTGCCTCTGCGCTTAAATTCTTTGGCACCTGAATCAGTACTGTTACATACTGATCACCGTACTGAGATGGATTTTTCATGGATACAACGCCTTTTCCCCGCAGACGGATCTTACTTCCGGACTGCGTTCCTTCTCGAATCTTGCAAATGACCTCTCCATGTATTGTTTTTACACGGGCTTCTCCTCCAAATACTGCTGTCGTATACGGTATCTGAACCGTCGTGTAGATATCCCTTCCTTTTCTTTCATATCCCGGCTTTTCTCCTACCGTGACACGAAGTAATAAGTCTCCACTTCCTCCACCGTTGATTCCCGGATTGCCTTTTCCTCTCAAGCGGATTGTCTTTCCTGTCTCAATTCCTGCCGGAATGTGAACCTGAAGTGATTGTACATTTCCATCCTGACCTCTTAAATGAATGACTTTATCCCCGCCAAAAACAGCTTCGTCAAAACTTACAGCGACATCTGCTTCCACATCAGACCCTCTGCCGGAAAATTCTCGACCGCCAAATCCACGCTTTCCAAATCCTCCACTATTCTTTCCATGAAACATATCACCAAAAATATCTCCGAAAATATCGTCCATGTCACCACCTTCGAAATGATATTCCCGATAACCTCCATTTCCGGTATTTCCGGCATTTCTGTAATATGCGCCTTCCTGCGGACCACTTCCATCAAACGCCGCATGACCAAACTGATCATATAGTTTTCGTTTTTTGGGATCACTCAAAACCGTATATGCTTCTGTAATCTCTTTAAATTTCTGCTCTGCCTGAGCATTTCCTGCATTCGTATCCGGATGATATTTTTTTGCCAGCTTTCGATATGCCTTCTTAATAGCCCCTTCTTCTGCCTCTCGGTTGACTCCAAGAACCTCATAATAATCACGTTTTGTTTCCACAATCATCACCTCCCATATTAAGAATACCCCGGGAATTACTCCCCAGGGTCTCAATCAGTTACTTTGCTTGCACACCTATTTTATTCGCCTTCAATTGATACAAATTTTCTTTGCTCTACTTCCGGCTTTGCTTCTTTCTTTGGAACAAACAGTTTCAAAATGCCATGTTTGAATTCCGCTTTGATGTCTTCCTGTGTAATCTCGTCTCCCACATAGAAACTTCTCTGGCAAGATCCGCTGTAGCGTTCACGACGAATATATTTTCCGGATTCTTTTTCCTTTTCATCCTGATTCAACTGTTTTGCTGCGCTGATAGTCAAATATCCATCTTTTAACTCAGCCTGAATCTCATCTTTATGAAATCCCGGAAGATCAATCTCAAGCTCATATCCGTCTTTGTGTTCTTTGATGTCTGTCTTCATAATGTTTTTCGCATTGTGTCCATATAATTTTCTCTCTGCCCGATCATCAAAGAATGGGAATTCAAAGAAATCATCAAATAAATTATCATTAAAAATACTAGGTCTTAACATAAGTCATGTCTCCTTTCAAAAACATATTGTTTATTGGTTTGGAGCATTGGATTTCGGAACTTCTTTTTGTTCCTCTTCCTTTGTTCTATTTATGTTATAACACTTATAATTAGCACTGTCAAGAGGTGAGTGCTAATATTTTTTATTTTTATTACCGAACTGTAAGAAGATTGTAAGAAGTGAATGCTATAATGAAATCATAAAAGAAATACGAGGAGGTTTTTATTATGGCTATACTTGAAACAAAGAATTTGAAAAAAATATATGGTAGTGGAGAAAATGAGGTTCACGCTTTAGATGGTGTGTCGATTTCTGTGGAAGAAGGCGAATTTGTTGCTATTGTCGGTACATCTGGAAGTGGTAAATCCACGCTGCTTAATATGCTTGGTGGCTTAGACCGTCCGACGTCTGGCAGCGTCGTTGTCAGAGGAAAAGAACTCATGCAAATGAAAGACGAACAATTAACGATTTTCAGACGCAGAAATGTCGGGTTTGTTTTCCAAAATTACAACTTGCTTCCCATTTTGAACGTGTATGAAAATATTATCTATCCGATTGAAATTGATGGAAGCAAAGTAGATAAAGAATTTGTCAGACAGATTATTCATAATCTTGGTTTGGAACGCAAACTAAAAAATATGCCAAACAATCTTTCCGGCGGACAACAACAGCGTGTGGCGATTGTGGGGGCTCTTGCTACAAAACCGGCAATCATCTTAGCTGATGAACCTACAGGAAATTTGGATTCAAAAACAAGTATGGACGTGATTCTTCTTATGCAGTCTATCAGTAGAGAATTTAATCAGACAATCCTTATGATTACACATAACGAAGAAATTGCTCAAATGGCAGACCGCATTATCCGTATCGAAGATGGGAAAGTCGTATTGGGAGGTGTAGGTTATGCACGATAATCGAAATAAAGAGGTCATAAAACGTGTAGAAAAAGGTATGATGAAAGCCAACCGCACCCGTAACATTTTTGCGATTGTCGCTGTTGCCCTTACAACATTTATGATTACAACGGTTTTCAGTTTAGGTATTAACTATAAAGAGAACATGGAATTAACGTCAGTTCGTACTTCCGGTACGAATGCAAATGTTACACTTGCCATGCCGACAAACGCTCAGGAAAAAGAAATCCGTGATTTAGATTATGTGAAAACGGTCGGTGCACAATATATGATTGGTTCTGTTGCAGGGAAAAATGAAGCAGACCGCGACCTTGCGATTGCTATGCAATACTATGACAATACAGAATGGGAAAAGCATTATAAAGAAGCAATCAGCAATATCAATGGGAATTATCCGAAAAAAGAAAATGAGATTATGCTGTCTGAGGACGCTCTTTCTCAGTTAGGCATTAAAAAGCCAAAACTTGATATGGAAATTCCATTGTCCTATGTATCAAAAGACGGAGAACAGAAAGATACCTTTACATTAAGTGGTTGGTTCCGTTCTTATACGGGAACGGGTATGGCATTTCTATCCGAAAGTTATTGTCAGGAACATGGATATACGTTACAAAACAGCGGTGTTCTTTCCATATCTTTAGACAATCCAAAAGATAATTTTTATGACATACAAGACGATATTACATTAAATGAAAATCAAACCTTTCAAGGCTCGGTTTCTATGTCATCATCAAATGGTTCTGTCTATGCAATGATTATTCTTTTGGTATTCTTTATCATAGGCAGTGGTTATCTTTTGATTTATAACGTACTTTATATTTCCATTTCAAAAGATACGCGCTTCTATGGATTGATAAAGACACTGGGAACAACGGAAAAGCAAATCAAGACATTGGTAAAACGACAAGCGGTAACCTTTGCTTGTATCGGAATACCGATTGGTGTTATTTTAGCAGGTGCCCTTTCTTTTGGGATTGTTCCGATTATTTTGGAAAATGCGTTTGATAGCGGAAAATCTATTATAGACGCAGAAATGTTTTTTCACCCAAGTATCTTCATACTGTCCATTATTTTCTCTGCCTTGACAGTTTGGATTTCATGTAATGCCCCGGCAAAAGCTGCTAGTAAGATTTCTCCAATCGAAGCATTAAGATACCAAAATTTTGCTTCTACAAAAACAAAAATCAGAAGTTCTACCAATGGTGGAAAACTTCATGTGATGGCATACCATAATGTATTCCGAGATAAAAAACGTGCGTTCCTTGTGTTTATGTCCTTGTTTATGGGAATTACGATGATTTTAGGCGTAAATGGAATTATAGGAAGTATGAAAGTAGAAAATTTTATTGATAAATACATGGATTATAACTTTGAATACACAGATATTCAATTTGAACAACCAGAACAACCGAATAAGGAAGTATCGCAATTTGATGAACAGTTTGTTGAACAGATAAAACAAATTGATGGTGTTAAAAAGGTAGATATTCAAAAAACAGTTTGGGCAGGTATTGATTTTGATGAAGTAGCTTTGGAAGGATTTATGAAAATCAGATACGAGGACAGCAGATATAAAACTGAGGGGCAGTCTTATCAAGAAATGGTTGCAGACCTTAAGGAATATGCCAATGCCGGAGATTATGGTTGTTATATTACAACACTTGATGATAAAGCACTAGAAGAATACAATGCAAAACACCCGAATACATCGATTGATATTGAAGCGTTTAATCGTGGAGAAACGGCGATTGCAGGAATGGATACGGAATATAATGCACCGAATACCGCATTGGTTGGAAAAACATTATCCTTGACTGCGGATAGTTCAGATGACAAAGCAACGGATTTTTTGATTGATGGTTCCTTTTATTTTGAAGATTATGAGAATAATCTTTCTGAGGGAATAGGTAGACGAAAAGATATTCACATTGTACCGGAGATTATCTATGTTAGCGAAGCAGGAATGGAGCGCTTGACAAAAACACCTATTATTTCAGCAATCGGTGTCGATATTAAAGACATGAACCAAGTAGAGCAAATAGACAGTGAGTTACAAGCATTGAATGGTACGTTAACAAAGCAAGAATGGAGTTATAAAAGCCCGATTGGAATGATGGAGGAATATAATCAAGTGACCTATTCTATGAATTTAATGGGAAACGGCGCGGCAGTTCTGTTGATTGTAATTGGATTGATTAACTTTATCAATGTTATGTTGACAGGTGTGGTTGCAAGAAAGAATGAATTTGCAGTCATGGAAAGTATCGGAACTTCTAAGAAACAGATTCAGAAGATATTGACCTTAGAGGGCGGTATTTACGCACTTGTAACTACGGTGCTTATTATGACACTTGGCAATGCATTCTTACTTCTTGTTGCAGACGCAGTTCCGCACATGGCAGACTATGCAAAATTTGAATATCCATTTGCTCTTGTAATTTGCCTGATATTTGCTATATTTATCATATGTCTAAGTGTTCCGGCAATTGTATATCGTGCGGTTTCAAAAGAAACAGTCATTGAACGCTTACATGACTTAGGAAATTAGTTTTATTTTGATATGAGGTGGTGGTTATATGGCAAATATATTTTTATTAGAAGACGATAAGATTTTAAGTAAAGGAATTTCCATTGCTTTGAAAAAAGATGGACACCATGTTACAACGGCATACGGGTATGTCGAAGCATTGCAAAAATATGCATTGAAAAAGTACGATTTGTTTTTGCTTGATATTAACCTGCCCGATGGAAATGGTATGAACTTCTGCCAAACAATCAGGCAATCCTCACAGTTACCGGTGTCATTTTTAACCGCAAATGATACAGAAGAAGATATGCTAAAAGGATATGATGTGGGCTGTGATGATTATATTTCCAAACCATTTTCAATCGATATTTTGCGAAGAAAAGTATCTGCGATACTGAAAAGAACAATTACAGAAAATGCACGAGTACAGTATAAGGATTTGGAAGTCGATATGGAAAAATGCCTTGTGTTGTTACATGGCGAAGAAGTCCATCTCAGTGCAACAGAATATAAATTACTCTGCTATCTGATACAGCATAAAGGAACCGTTGTTACAAAAGCAATGCTGCTGGAGAACTTATGGGATAAGGACGGCAATTTCATTGATGATAATACCTTGCGTGTGAACATCAAACGATTAAGACAAAAATTAAGAGATGATAACCAAGAATATATTGTAACGGTATTTGGGATTGGTTATACGTTCGAAGAATAAACATGAAGTATTTTAAGTATATCAGAAAAATCCTTATCATTTTAGGAGCGATGATGGCCATTGCACTTGCAGCAGTCCTGTGTTTTACACCGATGGATATTTCAGTAAAAGCAGGATTGCTGATTGGCATTGCTTTCTTCGTTGGCATATTTTATTTGTTAGACTATTTGCATAACCGCTATCTTGATGATATGTTGGAACAGCTGACCTTTTTGATTGAAGAATTGGTTGGTAAGCAGGAAGTCCATGTCTTTTCGGAGTTAGAAGATACCCTGCTTTCACGATTGCAGCACCAACTTTTAAAATTGCGTTCTATCCTGATAAAGCAAAATAAATTATTGGATCATGAAAAGCAACAGATTAAAGCGCTGATTTCAGATATATCTCATCAGATAAAGACACCGGTTGCTTCGGCAAATACGTTCGTACAGTTGTTAAATGATGATGCCTTATCAGAAGAAGAACGAAAAGAATATATTACCATCTTGCAACTATCGCTTGAAAAATTAACATTCTTAGTCAATAGCCTTGTGAAGATGTCCCGTCTGGAAAGTGGCATTATTGTGTTGAAACCGGAAAAAAACAGTCTGAATGATATTATCTTGCAGGCAGTAAAATCGGTGTATTCCAAAGCGAAAGCAAAGAATATTACGATTATGTTTGATTGTGAACAAGACTATACATTGCATTTGGATTTTAACTGGACAGCCGAAGCCATCACAAATGTATTGGACAATGCAGTGAAATATACACAAAATGGTGGAACGGTCCGTCTAAATATGATTGAGTATGCGTCATATCTGCGACTGGATATTACAGACAATGGTATTGGCATACCGGAGGAAGAACAGGCACAGATTTTCAATCGGTTTTACAGAGGAAAATATTCTGCCGGTGTTGATGGTGTCGGTATAGGACTATATCTGACACGCGATATTATGAGTAAGCAAAAGGGATATATCAAAGTTATTTCTAAGGAAATGGGAACAACGTTCTCTTTGTTTTTTCGATTGTAAAGGAATTTATCAGCTGACTGTGTGGCTGTCATTTCCTGACATCCCCTTACTGTTTTGTTTAAATTATATTTTATTTAAATTCTCTTTTTGATAAAATCAGCCATCAGCCTCCACGCTTCCTCTGCCTGCTCTGGCTGATATTCTTTTAGTTCTGCATGTGTAAATCCATGACAACATCCGGCAAACTTTTTATAAATCACCTTTGTTCCGGCTGTCTGTGCTTTTTTTGCAAACTGCTCTTCCTCTCCTGACAAAGAGTCATATTCGGCTGAAATCATAAGTATATCCGGCAAATGATCCAGTTCCGCAAGAAGTGGCGATGCCAGCTCGTCCTGCATCTGATCCAGATCTTCAAAATACCATTGGATATACTGAAGCATCCTGTTACGACTGATCGCTTTCGAGGAATCAATTGCTTTGCGATCTTCTTCGTTCACAGACTGTCTCAACGGTGCATAATCTATAATCTGACCTTTGATTCCAATCTTCTTTTCTGCTCTGTCAAGAATACACATATCCGCAGCCAGTGTACCACCGGCACTATGTCCGCATACGAACACCTTTTCTGAATCTATCCCATACCGGTCTTTTTCTTTTAAAATCTCACAGATTGTTTCATAGGATGCATGAACCGGTTTCGGGAACTTAAATTCCGGTGCCAGACAGTAATCTATATTAATCACCATACATCCAGCCAGATTCGCCAGCTTTTGACAATAAGGACCGTCCAGCTCATAAAATCCAAGAACAAATCCTCCTCCATGGAAGCTAAAAACAACCGGAAGCATCCCGTCTTCCTGCCTCTTGTCTGGTCTGTAGATTGAAAAATCAATATATCCGGCTGTCTTTGTTCGGACGGTTCCCTTCTCAAATTTTCCATTTAACCGTTCTTTCAATACAGCTTCTGTATTTTTTATCTCTTTTTCTCTTCTATAATCAAAGATTGTCAAATCCTCTTCTCTCATGCTTCCTCCTCTGTCATTTTATTTCTTATCCGCTTTCTGCACCACTCTATCGCAAGCAATTTCCATTGTGTTACTGAAAAATCAATCTCTCTTTCATCCATTACCGTCAGCTCTGTATTCACTGACAGTCCATGTCCGCCCTGCGAGAATAGATGATATTCACAGGCAACTCCATTTTTCACACATTTATTCACATAATCCATTGCATTTGTGTAGTTAACAACTGGATCATCAATACAATTCCATAAAAATGCCGGTGCCGTATTTTCGGAAATATAATTTAACAGATTAACACTTTCCTTCTGCTTCTCATCAGGTTCATCCGTATGAAATATCGTCTGATAAAGTTTCTTTGTGTTCTCTTTCATTTCCTGCTCTACGGATTCCTTGTCCATAAAGAAATCCTGATTCAACCGAAGCATTGGATAACCAAGAACCGCTCCTGCTGGTTTCAGTTCTTTCCCTTTTGGTGTGAAATCAAGCTGTTCTAAGAGCTTCGGATCATTCCAGCGAACTGCAAGAGATGCTGCGACATGTCCGCCGGCTGAGAATCCACTCACAAAGATCTGTTCTTCATCAATCTTCCATTCGTCTGCATGCTCGTGGAGCAGATGCATTGCCTCCATCAGTTGGAGAACCTGGATCGGATATTTTGCCTCCGGACTTATTCCCTTCTCCGGATGTTCCCTGTCTGTTCCAATAGAATAACAAAGTACAAAGCACTGGAAACCTGCCTGCATAAATTCAACCGCAACCGGTTCTCCTTCCTTTGTTGCATGGATCAGATAGGCTCCTCCTGGACAGATAATCATTGCCGGTTTCTTTTTATATTTTTTATAAGTTATCTGAGAATCCTGAAGATAAGTCTCCAGGATTCCTCCATGTGACATTTCATATTTTCTATGAATCATATTCTCACTTCTTTTTATTTAGATTTCTAATTTTTCTGAATTGCTGGTTCATCTTTACTAAAGCCAAACAGATAAGTAACAACTGCCGCTACAATAACAGCTATCACACAACCAATCAGGCCATTGATTAAATTAGCATTTGATTTTCCTGTAAATGCAAGTGCACTTAAAAAGTTTGTAGAAGGAACCAGGTTTGCGGAAACAACCCCCATAATACCAGCATATAATCCACCTGCAAATCCTCCTGCAAGCAATCCGATAAATGGTCTTTTGTAACGTGTACAGATACCATACAGACACGGTTCTGATGTTCCTGCCACAATCGCTGTCACAGCAAATTCTGCTGCAAGCACTTTCTGCTCTTTATCTTTCAGACGAAGCATTGCTCCAATACATACTCCCATAACTGAGAAACTTGCAAATGTAAGTGCCGGTCCAGCAAATCCATCGAATCCCTGTGTTGCAAATACCTGAAACAACGCAGCAATCAGTACCATATGCATTCCTGTCATAACAAGAAGTGGATAAAGTCCTGCGATCAATGCCATTCCCAGGAATCCGATTACATTCTGAAGTCCAAGAAGACCTCCTACTACATAGTTACCAAGGAATGCCCCTGCCGGTCCTACAATACAAAGCGTAATCGGCAGCATTACAAGAATTGTAAATGCCGGAGCAAACACTGCGCGGATAGAATTTGGCAAAATCTTATTAAAAAACTTTTCAATATAAGACATAATCCATACAGAAATAATAATCGGTAAAATTGTGCTGGAATAATTCTGCACCATACAAGGAATTCCAAACACCTTAAATGCAGTACCTTCTGCTGCCATTCCAGTAAATGTAGGGTGCATCATAATACATCCAAGCAAAATTCCAAGTACAGGCATGACATTAAATTTCTTAGCTGCTGTATATCCGATGATAACTGGGAAGAAATAAAATCCGGCATCACCAACAAATGTCAGTAACGTATAAATATCACTTTTTGCTGCAAGAACTCCTAACATATCCGGTCCCAGCAAAGAAATTAACATCTTAAAAAATGCACATGCTGTAATTACCGGTATCACCGGTCCCAAGCTTCCTGATAAAGCATCCAGGATTGCTGCAAAAACTCGTTTTGCTGTCCATTTTTTCTTAACTGTTTCTTTCTTTTCCACTTTATCTGCCACTGATTCCTTCTGGTCAATCAGAATGCAAACTTCATCAAACACCTTATCTACATCCGGTCCGATTACAACCTGATACTGACCGCCTGCTTTTACAAGTCCAAGTACACCGTTTAAGCCTTTTAATTCATCTCCCTTTACCAAACTTTCCTCTTTCAGGTTAAATCGCAGACGCGTTGCACAATGCAATGCATAATTCACATTCTTTTTTCCGCCCACAAACTCTACAATTTGAGCCGCAAGCTCATGATAATCCTTCCCCATAGCTTTCTCCTTTACTATTTAGCATTCTTTTTATCCTGTTTCTTAGTCAAGTTAACTTGTTTACTTATATAGTAAATCTTTTTACTTAAAAAGTCAATAAAAAAGTAAATTACTTTACTTTTTATAAAATAATTTACTTCATTAATCACCCATTGTACATTTTATGCTTAGGTTGTCTGTTGAACTTCAAGAGAAACCGGTATTTTTACTTCTTTTACTGCTTTTTTTGACTCCTCTTCTTCATTCTCCATCAAGTCAACAAGCATGGCGACTACTTTCTCTGCAATCTGGCGCAGATTTTCTCTTACAATCGTAAGACGCGGGCTTGCATATGCAGACATATAAGAATTTCCGTAACCAATGATTTTGATATCTTCTGGCACTTTATAGCCGAGATCCGTATACGTTTTATATAATACAGAAGCTAACCGGAATGTTTCCGAAAAAACTCCGTCCGCATCCGGATGTTCCATTGACATCTCCGTTATAATTCCTGGGGCATCGTTTAATATATCCATATCAATTCCCAGCTGATACGGCCAGACCGTGCACTCTCTTTTCTCTGCTTCTTCCCGAAACCCCTGATATCTCTCATCATACTTCAATCCTTCCGGAAATGTCGTAATATAAAGAAGATTCCGGCATCCTCTGCTCATCAGATGGCGCGCTGCAATTTTCCCACAGGAATAATTATCTGAACGTACTGATGGAATTTGATCAGACACTTTCACGCCAATCGTAACTACAGGAATCCCCTGCTGTTTCATCAAATCTGTATCTCTTACAAGTGTTCCAAATAAAATCCCGGACACATTCTTCTCCTTTAATTTACGATAAAACGCTTCTTCTTCCTCTGCTGCGAACAAAGAACTACAGACATACAAATCATATCCATAATCATATACTGCTTCTTCCAACAATGTGATATACATTCCGTAATTTGGTGAGGTTGACTTTGGAAGGACAAGCGCAATCCGTTTCTCATCTCCCATATTCTCACTCATCAGCATGTTTATATTTTTATAATTTAATCTCTTTGCTGCACGTTCTACCTTTTTAATCGTTTCCCGGCTGAACGATCCTTTATGATTTAAAATACGGGAAACTGCCGCTTTTGAAATGCCAACTTCCTCTGCAATGTCCTGAATTGTCGCCATACTATTTCCTTTCTCACTTATCACTTGAACTTATTTACTACTATTTTTACACAAACTTTCTCAAAACACAAGCGAAAGAAGCTGTCGCTAATGCCGTTTTGGGGCACAAAACCCCTGAACTGCATTTATGAACGCGCGCTTTTCCTCTGTTTTTCCTTCTATTTTCCATTCTTATACCGAAGAATTGCATTCTCCGAAGAACACTTTCCATAATTATATTCTATCTTTAACAATTTATAGAATTCTCACATTCCCCATAAAATCGTGTTAATATCCTTCTTAATTCTGCCGGATTTTCCTTATTTACCTCATGTCCAGCATTTGGAACCATCACTATTTTCGCCTGTTCAATCTGTTCCTTTAACCGCCTGCTGGCAGGTAAATTCACCTTATCCTTCTCGCCGCAAACAACCAACATCCGACAACGGATTTTCTCTAACTTCTGGCTGAAATCCAGATACATCATCGAGCTGCATAACGAAATAAATGCTTTCTTCTGAAATCCCATATTCTGAAATACAGACCTTGGCATGATATGAAACATCAGGTTCTGAAATTTCAGCAGCCGTTTTGGCATGACATATTGTGTCCCGATCAATACCACCGATGCCACTTTTTGTGGATGCTCCAAAGCATACTGCAGAGCAAGAATTCCACCCAAGGACAGTCCACATAAATGCAAAGATTCTTTCTGCGCTTCGCAGTATTCTTCCAATGCTCTATATAAATTGCCATAACTGGCTTCTTTTCCTAAAACCCACTCTGACAGGTTCGGACACAAAACATCTCCCTCCATGTCCTTCACTGTTTCGCTCCAATCTGATGCTATCTGTCCTAATCCATGTAAAAAGATGTATTTCATCACTGTTCCTCCACACTGTCCTATTTGACCTTTCTGTTTTGTAATTGTATCATTGTAGAACACCTTCTGCAAATAAAAAAAGAATGAGCGATACCATAGTATCACCCACAAAATACTAGTATGGCATTTTTATGATAACCTCTGCACCTTTTGTTATATCAGAATTTCTCAATAAAATCTGTCCATTATGTTGCTTTATAATACTACTTGTAATATAAAGTCCCATTCCAAAATGCATATTAGAAGTTCGGCTTTTATTACCCATAAAAAATTGCTCCTGTGCATGAAGTAACGCTTCCGAGGTAAATCCACTTCCCTCATCAGTTATAGAAATTTCGAGGAAATCCCCCATATTTTTTGTTTCTATGTAAATTGTTCCCTGTGAGGGAGAATAGTCTATAGCATTACTTATCACATTCATAATAGCCCGTTCCAATAACAATTTATCTGCTTTGCACTTTCTCAAGTCCGCGCCTGTTTCCATACATAAATAAATTCCTTTTGTAAGACATAAGGAGTTTGCCAGCATTTCAATCTGCTTCATGTAAACAGTCATATCTACTTTTTCCAACTGAAGCTGATACCCTGTAACTGTCCGGGATATATCATTTAGCGTTTTAATATATAAGCCTATCTGTTCAGAGCTTTCTGTAATGTACCCGGCATATAACCGCTGTTCTTCATCAAGTTTTGTTTCATTTAGCAAATCAATATTTCCTTGAATCACAGTCAATGGGGTCTTCAAATCGTGAGCAAGTGCCGCAATCTGTTCCCTTTGTAATTGTTCTGCGCTCCATTGTTTTTCTAAAGATGATTTCAAATTTTCTTTCATATCCGAAAAAGAATGAAGTACCTCTTCAAATTCTTTGATTTTTGAATGTCCTACTTCAAAGTCAAGGTTTTGCTGTGTAACCCGTTCTGTTGCTTCAAAAAGCGGGGCAAGCTGCTCCCTTAGATTCATGGAGAACTTCGTTGTCAAAATTATGCAGACCGCAATACAATTCACGCCTATAAAGATATACAATAAGATTTCCGGCGAGGGAAAATGCTCATTCAACCATTCATTTGTAAATTGTGAGCCAATATAATATTGGAGCACCACATATTCATTTTCACGAGTAACAAGTAAATACTGTTTATTGACATTTGTATTTAATTTTCCAGATATGGCGTAACTCATAGCTCGTTCTAAATCGTCCCCCTCCAAAGACGTTTCCAATATTTGATAATTTTTATCCAACACTAAATATTTACACCCCATAGGGAGCTGCACTTTTTTCAAATCAGGGGTTGCTGCAATAACCGACACAAGATTTTTGGTACTGCGTTCCGAATAATCTGCATAGGTAATAAAATTTGTACCTGCTCCAATATAGATAAAGCTAAAAGGAATAGCTACCGAACCCATTAACCCAATAAGCAGCATACATAAAAATTTCCAAAAAGATGCTTTTAATGATGTTATTTTCTTTATTCCCATTTATATCCAATCCCCCATACTGTCGCTATCGGCTGAATATCCAATTTGCTCAATTTGGCTCGGATATTTTTGATATGAGTGGAAATCGTAGAATTATCACTATTGCCCTCTAAACTGAAAACTGTTTCATAAATCTGTTCTTTTGAAAATACCTGTCCTTTATTTTTTGCAAGGTATTCACAAATCAGATATTCGCTTTTCGTGAAAGGCACTGGTATATTATCTACCCGCAATTCTTTTGCAGACAAATCAATTCTTATCCTGTCAAATGTAAGAGCTGTATGTCGTTCTCTGTGTTCGCGACGTAAATGGGCATTGACTCTTGCCCGTAATTCTGTAATTCGGAATGGTTTTGTCAAATAGTCGTCTGCTCCTAATCCAAGACCGAATGTAATATCATTTTCCATTGTCTTAGCAGTCAGAAAGAGGATAGGACAGTCCACTAATGAACGGATTTTATCACAATAAGAAAAACCATCTATATCTGGCATCATAATGTCCAGTATGATCAATTCATACCTGTGCAATTTATCAAGAGGAACCTGTGTGGCAGACGTATAGACTGTAACTAAATGTCCATCCTTTTGAAGTCCATTCTTCACAAGTTCTAAAATAGGTCGTTCATCATCAATCATAAGAATTGTTGCCATAGTATCCAATGTCATTTAGTTAAGACATTGAGTCGGCAGCCTCTTGCAGAGCAAGGTATATAAAAATATATACCCTGCTCTTTTTTTGTAAAAAATCCTTGACAAATATAGAAAAAT